>Ga0207429_10007_pt1 | contig 180521 bp, 164 predicted proteins | sample YelNats1bottle13_FD_187545 | JGI IMG/M metagenome (GOLD analysis project Ga0207429, IMG submission 187545) | Hot spring thermophilic microbial communities from Obsidian Pool, Yellowstone National Park, USA - site 1 bottle 13 (SPAdes) (version 2) | ecosystem: Environmental > Aquatic > Thermal... | reverse complement strand
TGTGGTTTCTGAGAATTTCTTGTTCTTCTTTGCTTATTGCAATAGATTTATCCAGAAGAGCATTTGGAACGAGTAATTTCCCAACATCGTGCACAAGTCCAGCGGTGTAATAAAACTCTTCATCCATACCCAGGTTCTTTGCTATGATTGTGCTCAGTTTTGCAACGTTTAGCGAATGGGTGAGCAATATAGAATTCTTCTCACTCATATTTTGCAAGATGAGATCCAGAGTTTTTTGCAAGTTTAATCACTCCTTTGTAACTTTGGGACTTAGCAAAAAAAGCAGGGTCTTAAACCCTGCTTAAAATGGCAAATTACTTTCTGATGTGATAACACCGTTTTCTACTGGTGGTGGTTCAAAAGACTCATCTTCTTCAAAAAACTCTTCAAGTTCCTTTTCAAGCTCATCTTCGGAAATCTCAGGTTCTGCTGGTTGGACTGATGTGGTTTGCTCCTGGGTTTGTTCTTTCCTGCCAGACCCTGCAAATTCGAACCGTTCGATTATGAAACTAAATGTGTTGTACTCTTCGCCGTTTTTTGTCTTTCCTTTAGAGTCAACGACTCTTGCTTCTACTAAAATTGGTCTGCCTTTTTGATAGTACTGTTCCAGTAGTTCTGCGTTTTTTCTGAACGCTAAACATGGAATAAACTCCGTTCTTTTTTCTCCATTGACAATTCTATGAGTTGCTACTGTGATTCTAACCAGTTTTTCACTATTCTGGGTTTGGAATACTTCAGGGTCTCTTGCCAGATTGCCGTAGAAAATGCATTTGTTCATTCCCAATCATCTCCTTTCTGCGTAAAGACTTCAGGGTCTTTTGTGAGTCTGCCGAAAAATGTGCATTCGTTCATACAGTTCTCTCTCCCTTCTTTATTTACCTTTTATCACGAACAATGTCCCCTGCCGTTCAGCAGACTTTAAAGTCTTTATTGTTGAGTCGTCACCAGCAACTGCCAGATAGCCAATCATCAATGCGGGTGCCTGCTGTGCGTTTGTCTGTTGCAGTTGTTCCTTGACACTTCGTATATCTCTAAAGTTTGGGTCGTAAGCTTGAATTACTCTAACACGCCAGGAAAGTGTTTTATTTTGAATCACACACCCCAGCTCAATTTCATCCCCGATGTTTACAAAATCGTATGGAATTGGGTCTATTCTAACAGTTGTCAATTTCATTCCATTTACAAGGGTATCAATAGACCAATCTGTCAGGTGCTCTGGTATAATTGGTTCACCTGCCTTGATGTCATATAAGGCATACTTGCCCAGTATTTGATTTCTGGTTGTAGCAGCATGGATTGGCGTCTGGATATCTACTCTTGCGACTGATAATTTGTCAAGTGTGATTTGAGTGCCTGCTGGCATGTCTGTTTTCGCTATGATTATCAGCTGGTATTGCGGTTTGTTTACAGTATTAGTAAGCAGATAATATTCTCCAAAAGCAAGACCAGCAGCAATGACTAAAAACACAAAAAACAGCGTGATTTTTTTCAATTTCACATCGGTCACCACCCGTTTTTTTAGTAGTTGAAAACAACGTATGCTGATTTTGGAGTTATTTTTAACAAGTCATCGCACAGTGTATTGTCAATAACAAAAAAGTACCCAAGTTCATAACTCTGAGTTCCTGTATCGAAATATACCATGTACGGTTCAAAGTTACCTGTAACATCAAAATATTCGGGAGAAAAATCAAAATAATCCTCGTAGTCTGAAGAATTGCTTGAAAGATCAAATATATACTTAACAGTTTTGGTTCCCTGCACGAAAACCGTGTTCTGGTTCGCAGGGTCGCAGAATGCGTAATCAAAAGTCAAATCAACCTCAACCTTTTGTGCACCGGCAGGAATACCTGAAGGAACAGGTAGTGCTGCACCACCGGTATAAGATTGCCGTGGTTGCACAACAAAGGAAGTTGATGTTTGATTTAAGGTAAGGTTTAAAGAATAAGTAGTTTGATTTCCATTGCCGGGATTACCATTGCCGGTATTGCCTGTGCTGTTTAGCCCGGAAGTAAGATAAAAAGTCAGCTGGTTATCGAGCTGTTGTATTGCGGTGTCGATTGTCTGGGCACAACCCATGATTGACGGTATAACTGCTAATACGGTATACACCATCAACAGGGCTGACCCAATTATCTCGTTTGCACCGTTTCTGTTCTTGAACACATACACTGCCCGTGTTAAAAACTGCTTTACTTTCAGCATATAAACACACCCCTTAAAAAACTTACAGGGGGAGTCTTTCCCCCTGTACCAGCTATCTTACTTCTTGATAACTGATAAAATTACAATCAAAGCAGCAACAAGCACCACTGCAAGCCAGAAAAGTGATTTGACACTGTTCAGTTTTGTATGTCCTTCCTTCTTCATAACATCAAACGGACTTGCAGACCCAAAAATTATTGCTGCACATGTGTAAATTCCTAACCCAAACCCTGCTAGAATGAGACTGAGATTAAACAATACTGTTCTCATTCAAAAAACTACCTCCTTCAAAGTGATATTTTTGTGAAAAGATTTATTATCACAACTGCCACCAGGCCAAAGAGCACAAACGGCATGAGTGGCAGTCGCTGTCTCCACATGTTTTCACCTGTTCTCAGCATTCTCCAGTATGCAAATCCGAGTTGTAAGAGCGTACCGGCTGCAATAGCTGTGGTTATACTTCCACCGACCAGTAGAGTCAGAGCACTTATAAGTTTCAAGTCACCACCACCGAGTAGTTTGTAGTATGCAAGCAAAAACAGACATATAAAAATCAAAATAGCAAACAGCAGGTTGCCATTTTTAAAAAGGTCTTTTTGCCAGACTGCAATTGCCAGTACAACTGCCAAAACCCAAATCCAGTCAGGAATCTGTCGTGTTTTTACGTCAAAATATGAAGCGATTACTATAAGTACAGTCGCCAGTATCAAAGACAATAAACTTTGCATTTGTCATCTCACCTCTCAAATATGTCTATATCACTGTGTATAAGGACGTCCCGTGGTTTGCCAAAACAATCTTTAAGCTGTGTACTTACAACCACATGTATTGCAGGGAACAACATTTCAGCACCCTGCGGACAGGTCGTTGGGACATCGCTTGCATCATAAACAACCAGTTCCTGTATTGTAATAGGTTGAGTGGTGGTTAAAATTTTTGAATAGCCACTGTTGTCTATTTGCAGGTTTTTCTTGAACAGGCTTGTGAAGCTATCTGCTACTGCCTGTTTACCTGTGTCATACAGTATGGTGTCCTGAGAAACATTATAAAGCGCTCCCATGGCTGATACTTTTATCGCCTGTTTTATCTTGTCATACTGTGCAAGCAAAATGGTTGAATTCATAGCGTAAGTTGAAATAGGAATTATAACAGTAAAAAGCAGAACAGATACAAGTACCAGTGCTGAATCGCCGTCTTTATTCGTCAATGTTCTTCTTAGACACCGAGTAATACGGACCAGCTCTGGCAGTAACCACCTGCACATTTGCACCACCTGCTCTCAAGATAGAAATCCTGACAAGTTTCATTTGTGTTGTAACACCAAGACGGACTTCATTTCCGAAGTCTACAGGATAGGGTGTGTAGTCAATTGTGGTTTTGCTTATGTCACAGCCTATAGATGTCAGGTTTTCAATAAGTTCAATGTAGCGTGAAGTTGTCAATCCACCTTCTGATTCCATGATTGTCAGGTATTTTTGTACAATATGGTCAAGCCTTTGATACTTTTGGGCATCCAGATACATTAAAATCGGGTTGAAACTCAGGGATAATATAAGTGGTAGCACGATAAGAAACGAAATCACGCTTGAATTACCTTTTCTGTCTTTCAAAAGTGCAATAACTTTCAATATTCACCACCTTCTTTATTTCAAACTTTCTAAAATAAAAAGGCAGGGTAAACAATAACCCTGCCATCATGGTATTTGATTGAGCTGCTGCTGTATCTTGACGTTCAAGTTGTTGTAACCGCTGCTGATTGTTATTCCTAAATTCTTGAGTGGAGTAGCCATAACAAGTACCACAAAGATTAATAAAAAAGCTGAACCCATCATTTCTGATACACCGGATTAGTCTTTCAATACTTCAATAATTCTTCTTAACATGCTGTTTCCCCCTTCCATTATGGTATTTGATTTAATTGTTGTTGTATCTTGACATTGAGTGTGTTATAGCCACCGCTGATAGTAGAACCAAGATTTTTAAGTGGAGTAGCCATAACGAGCACCACAAATATTAATAGAAATGCTGATCCCATCATCTCTGATACACCAGATTGATCTTTTAGCGTTTCAATAATTCTCCTCATCTACATTACCCTCCTTGCCTGAATGATTTTTTTATATTCCAATGGGCTGAGCCCATTGTATGCATTTGCAAGCTTAATAAGAGATTTTAGCATCTCAAACGTAGAACTTAGTTTCACATGACTGCCTTTTTGTTCCTGCCAGTTTACACCTATCTCCGCAATGGAGAAATCAAGTAGTCTTGCTCTCAGCAAAATTTCAATGTCAAATGCAAATCTGTTAGCTGTTAATGGTTCTGTGAATAACAATCTGGCAACTTCTGAACGGAAAAATTTCAAACCGCACTGTGTATCATGGACTGGCAGTTGTAAAACTTCATGTACAATCACGGCAAACATCTTGCTTGTGAGCTTTCTAAAAGGACTTCTATTTACAATTGAATCAGGCATGGAACGTGAACCTATAACAATATCAAAGTCATTGAGTTTTTCAATGAGTTTTTCCCACTGGTCAGGTGAAACGCTCAAATCAGCATCTGTAAACCCTACAAAATCAGGTTTTGTCTTAAGTGCTTCCAGAATCCCCGCCCGCACCGCATATCCCTTCCCCATGTTCTTATTCAACCTTATGCATTTGCCTAAATCACTTGCTACTCTTAATGTACCATCGTTCGACCCGTCATCCACAAAAATTAAATCGTACTGTTTTTTGAGTTTATGCCACGTAACAAAGTTATAGTGCAGTCTGAAAAACTCATTGTAGCAGGGAACAACTATTGTTCCTTTCAAGTCACACACCTCTCTTTCTAACAATTGCTAACAAGGATATCCCAACAGGCAAAACTGGCAACAGGTAGTATTCAACCGAAAATACCAGAAACAGTAGAACGTTTAGCATGCCAGGGAGAGGTTTTAAATTGTTTTTACCTCCGGTAAACATACGAAAGACCACTTCTACTGGGAACAGAAGCGAATTGAAGTAGTAAAGTTTACAGTCAAAATCTTTGAACAGTTCTCTGAGCTGTTTTCTGGTGTATCTTCTGTAGTGTCCACATACTCTGTCATGTTCAGAGAATAGCCATGGATGCGCCGGTACTGTGATTATTGCAATACCATCATCCTTCAAGTTTTCATTAAGGTATCTTAAAATAACCCTGTCATCTTCTAAGTGTTCCAGCACATCAAGGGCAAGTATAACGTCGTATTTGTCGGTTAGCTCTACATCTTCTATCCGTGCCTTTATAATGTTGTGCGCTGCAATGTTTGTATTTGGGTCGATACCAGTGTACTGATAGAATCTTGAAAAGTAAGCAGGACCACATCCTATATCCAACACCCTTGGTACACAAGGGGTTTTGACATACCGTTCTATAAGTTTTTGAACAATTTTATATTTACCCAGAAACCACCAGTGCTTGTTGTAAAGTTCATTTGTCTTTGCAAGTTCCCGGGAATCCATCTTAATCCTCCTGAAGAAATAAAAAGGTTCAGTTGAGAGAGCCTTTCAGTTCTAATAAAACTGCTTCTTTGTCCTGATACAGAACTTTTCCTATTTGTTTTGCTTTCAGGTATTTGATGTAACTTGAATTTACAGGGAACAATACGTACCTTGCTTTGGTTTTGAAAAGCACGTCTTCCGGTTTTTCGTTTAAAAGCAGCGTGGAATTGATGAAATCATCCCAGAACTTTTTGTCCGCAAAGTAGTAAAGGTCAGCACGACTGTCAATTGAAGGTTTTATACCACGCCATATCAGATACCCACCGTAGTGGTACTCATTGAAAACCCGTTCAGTTAAACCTGCTTCTATCATGAAATTCACTGCTTTTTTAGGCATTATGTTTGCAACAGTGTTCTCAAAAAACTTTTCATCTGGCAGTGTAATACGTATTTGTGTCAGCAATAGAACAGGCAATGCAAAAATCAAAAACTGTTTTAGTAATTTCTCTATCCTTTCATCCTGTAGAACTACATTCTTGACACCCAGAGCTGTGAACAAAGAGAAAAGCACAGCGTTTCTTGTACTTGTCAAAAAAGCAGCCAGTCCAGGAATGAACCATATAACACCTTTTGTATCTTTTGAAGTCTTGATTGCAAACACGAAAATAGTGATTATAACAAGAGTAAAGAAGAGTATTATCTTCATGTGAAAGTTGGGCGACTGCCACTCGTTGATGTACTTTATCATCTCCTGTGCAAGAACTGTTTTGAAAAAGTAAGTGTATATTCCTGCAAAGTGGGGATTGATAAGAGACCCCGCAAAGGTTGTTGCAGACAGAACAAACTTTTTCATTTCAGGTTTGCCTTCTAACAGTGAAAGTAGAATTACTATCCCTGTGCCCAGTACCACAGATGAGTGTATGTTTGCCCAGAAGATGAACACCAGAAACATGAGCACAGATTTAACTTTTTCATTTCTAACGTTGTAATAAACCACAAGCATGAGCATAAGTAGAAAAAGTCCTGTAAGATGTGGTCTTGCGCATATATAACCTGCTGTTGTATACATCAGCATTCCTGCTAAAAACACTGTATAAGACAGTGCACTATTGAATAACACAACTCCCAGCAGCAAAATTAAAAACACCTGCAGAAGATCGAATACGAACAACCCTGTAAAACCAAACTTTGAGTATATTACATATGCAATGACTTCCCAGAGCCATTCGTGTGAGTACCAGTGAGCTCCTGGAACAGTCCATGAAAATACATCACGGGTAAGTACAGTTTTGTGTTTGACCATATATTCTCCCGCTTTTAGATGCCAGAACGTGTCGTTCTGTATATGATATTCTACCTGTATCATGAGCAAAATGTATGCAAGCAAAAATATGAAAATAGCTACGACCAATTGATACACTTTTCTGTCCAAAGGCACTACCTCCCAAGTACCTGATTAAGCGTATCAGTTGCTAGTTTGAACAGCGGGAAGAAATAAATACTGATGAGCGCAAAAACCATTGCTGCTATCGCGTAGGTAGTGTAACTTCTTGCCCTGTCACTCTTTTTGTATATCTGTTCTATTTTGTTCATAGTTTCAACCTGTGCAAACACCTCAAGCGATTGTATTCCCGACAATCCTACTTTCTCTACTTCAAGTAATGCCCGTTTTAAAATTTCCAGTTCCTGAACTTCCAGTTCTTTTTTCAGTACAAGAAAACACTCTTCGACATCATGTGTTGTTTTGTATGTTGCAGCAGCCTGCAAAAAAACATCTTTATATCGTGGTTCCACTATTGTTTCAGCAACGATAGTAAAAATCCTGTCAAGGCTTAAACCTGCTTTTAATCCCAGCTCGCACATAAGTGCGATATCTGAAATGCTTGAACGAAGTTTGTTTTTCTGTACTTTTTCAAGTTCTTTGGGTAGTTCATGACCAACCATACCAAAGCCTACTGCAAGTAAAACCTGAGCGACTAACCCTTCTGCACGAACAAGTCTGGCAAATAAAAATCCACCCACTGCGAAGATAACAGTGAGTGGAAGTGCTAAATTCTGATAGTCAAAGCTTTTTGGTTTGCTACTGGTGCCAATAAGGCTTGCTATTTTCTTTTCTGCGATGATATTGTATAAGACCACGCCCATTATAGCTAACACTATTACCTGGATTGCTAATGGAAAGTATTTTTGTATCAACATATATCACTCACCTTCCAGCCATTTTGACATTACCTTGCCCAGTAGCAAGGCAAATATTACCGCACTCATTACAAATGCAAACGTAGCCGGGGTTATACTCTCTGTTATCTGCTGTGTTGAAAGTGCATTGTTGAACATGTAGAGTGTAATAATGCTCATGACGAAAATCATGATAAGCCCGTAACTGATGGAAGATCTGAGCTGTACCATTGCTCTATTTTTCTCCTGCTCTGTATTAATAAGTCTTCGTGTTATGCCTGTTATGTCGGCACCTGTTGTGTCCGCTGTCAAAAGCAACATGAAAAAATTCCTGTAGCTTTTGATGTCTATTTCATCAGCTATGCGGGTAAACAATTCTTCATATGCCAGCTGCCCTTTTTCATACAGGAGCAGGTTTTTAAGGACTATCCCTTTTACAGGCTCATCGATGAAGTCGCAGGTTTCTTTAAGGCTTTTCATAACGTTTTTGTTGATGGCATAAAAACCTGCAAACGTGGACAGAAAACTTATAAATCCCTGGTTTAGTTTATCCTTTGCTCTTGCTACCAGATAGTCATACAGGAAAGAAAGAAACACAAAACCTATTACTGCAAGACCAATACCCTGCAGGATGCTGTAACGAATCCCAAATACAAAAAGTCCTGTTGTTACTGCGATTTGAGCAGTAAAGTAGACTTCAAAGAACAGGAAGTTATTGATTGTGTACCGCAGAAATTTATCCCTGCGTTTGTAATACATCCAGAACTTCTTCAGCACAGCTATTCGCCTCTTTTCTGACCCGATAAATTTGTTTTAGTTTAAATTTTTCCATGTACAGAATATAGTCCACTGAGTGTAGTATAACATTTCTCAAGAAGTTTTCACTCAAGTCATTGTCAGCCATTTTCATGAGGATGATCAGTTTTTCAATTGCTTCTTCTGCTGAGTTGGAGTGTATTGTTGTCATTGACCCCCACATGCCGGAATATACTGCCATTATCCATTCATACGCTTCTTTCCCTTTGATTTCGCCTATGATAATTCTATCCAGGGACTCCAGGAGCCCCATTTTGGTAAGTTCAAACAATGAATAATCTTTTATGTTAGGATTTTCAGTCTGCCTTGTGAGTTCAACCCATGAGTTGTCATGCAAGCGTGGAATTTCTGCACTTTCCTGTATTACTTTGTACTGCTCACTCTCCGGTATCTCTCTGATGAGCGCAGAAAGCAGAGCAGTCTTGCCCGATGCAGGTGCACCGGCTATAACAATTGTTTTCCTTGTCTTTACAAAACCTTTTAGCTGGTTAGCCTGTTGCGGTGTTAATACTTCTAATTCAACAAGTTCGTCAAGTGTTCTGCTGGTAGGTGGTTTTCGAATTCGCAAAATTGGTGTGTCAAGAGTCAATACTTCCAGGGTTGCAACAATTCGGAGTGTCTGTCTGGGGTCGGATACGACTACTTTTGCCTCATTCTCGTTTATCCATTTCCCGTTTAAAACCACAACTCGTTTTATAAATTCTCTTAACTGTTTTTTGGATTTGAACTTCTTGTTTGTTTTGTAGACAACACCATTTTTCTTGTAGGCAATGTATTCAGGTCCATTGACAAAAACATCTGTGATTTCCGGGTCTTCAAGTAAATCCTGCAGTATCCCGTACCCAACCATGTTGTTTATGACATCCTTGACACTTATCTTTTTGAGTCCTTTTTCAGTTATGATTTTTTGAATTTCACTGCTAAGGTTTGCAAGTTGCAGTTCATTTGCGGCAATCACTTCCGGTCGGCGTCTTATGAGTTCCTGAATTACCTCTGTTATTTTTTCTTCTTCAAGTTCGTCTGTATCTATGCGAAGGTTCACATGCAGCGGATTGATTATCACTTATCATCACCTGCCTATCAACGTTTCAATCAGTTCTGGCAGTGTTTTGTTCATTTTTGCCGGGATTGAGTGTACGTGTTTAAAATTGTTTTGTTCTGCTATATCAACTACAGTTCTTCTGTCTATTTCACTTGTTAAACTTTCTCCGAACACGCATATGTGGATTTTTGACTTGTCAAGTCCCCACATGTGTTCCAGTTTATTCAATATCTTTAATGTCTTTACGACACTGAACTTTGTAGCCTCAACAAGTACAAGTATCCTGTTGCTTTCAGCGAATGTTGTTACAACGCCGCTTGTCCATATACCATATCCTGCGTTTACTACTGTGTAAGCTGTGCGGTTAATCAGTCTCAGGATTGTTAACAGGTGTTTTTCATTGACTGTGAAGAATACATCATCGCCTATTCCTGAGAAGACTTTTAAGTTCCCCTGTTTTACCAGGTGTTTTTCGAGTATTTCCTGTGTTAAATCACCCGAGTTTATGAGTTTAACGATGTAATCCACATTGCAGGGCTGGATTTTCAGAATACTTGGTATTCTTGGTGTTATTTCTTCAAAGTCAACAAGAGCGATTTGGCTTTTTATGCGCTTCCGGGTAAGGAAGCTATCAAACCCCTTTGCAAGTTCGATGCTGAACTTTGCGCTCAAGGATGGGTTATCAAGACTCCAGACACCTACTGTTACTGGCTGGATGAACACTGGTTTTTCTACTTCTACTACTTTCTCTTTTTCAACTATCTTTTCTTTTTTAATCACTTTCTCGACTATTTTCTCGACTTCCTGTGAAGCGGTTTTATAATCTGCCTGTTCTGTTTCCTGTTGAACTTGTTTTGTCGTTACTGTAATGTCTTTTGCACCACTCACTTTGAGATAAACTGGTGTTACATCTGCAAATGTACGCGGATTATTGTAAATGTCAACTATCTCATCTATTGTAGCGGAACCTGCTATTATGTCATACACTCCACAGGTGATCAGGAATTTAATCAGTTCTGCCCTGTCTTCTATATCAGCAAACAGTATAAAAATTATCCTTGTGTTTCTGCTTCTTAACTGAAATATTGTATCTTCTACCGGTATTGAGCCTTCTAAGTGCGGCGAAATAATCACTGTTTCAAATTTATTTTTGAGCAGATATTCCCGGTAGTGAACAATCTGGGAATCCGTTATCTTTTGTGCAAGCTGATTATCTATTTCAGGTATACCCGTTGCTATTGCTACCAATTTAAAAACACCTCCCTTGAAAACAAAAAAGCCACAGAGCGTTTTAAAACACCCTGTGGCTATTTTTACATTTCTGTAGATACATTTTACATACACTTCTGCTAACAATTACAAGTTTATTATACACTACCGGGTGCAAAAATGCAAGTGGTTTTTGTTATGGTGTTATAATTTCTGTTCCGTATTGCAGTTCACCTTTGATTAGCACTGGTAAGTCCACGTCTGTTGTTTTGTATGAACCATCAACGTTTTTTCTGTATGCTCTGACCTTTATCCACAGTTTATCGGGTGGGTTGTTGTTTGACAGAAAGTATGAAGGTCTGCCGTAAAGTCGGAGCATTTCATTGTAGTCAAATGTATTGCCTTTGGTCCAGTCGGACCAGCGGTAAACTCCATCCCACAGATTGTGCTGTGCTGCAGCAGGGAACTTTTCAATTGCCCATGAATTGTAATGATGGATTCTAAATCGCACAATCAGTTTTTTGTCATCCAGATTAGAACTCCAGCTGTTCTGGTATGGTGCACCGGTCTTGTCCGGTATCAACCATGTATGAAGGTCTATTAGCTGCATTGTTCCTGTGAGATTGCCCTGAGAATCTCTTGCTTCCCAGTAGCCAGTTATTGTTTTTGTAACTCGCTGACCTTTAACTGTTGTCTCTACCCTGTCGAACCATACTTCAATCTTTTCGACGTAACCTGTTGTTCTGGCTTTTACAATGAGTGCTTCACCAATCCTGATTTCACTTGCTTTTACTGTGCGCTGTTTAAGAATTTCTGCTTCTGCTCTGTTCTTTGCTCGCTTCTCAAATTTCTCCAACCATGCATTGATTGTAACAGGTGTGCTGATATAGTACGTCTGCACATACCAGTTGCTCCATAATGGTTTTAACTTTGTGCTCCTGCCAGTAGGATTGTCCTGTACTCTGTAGCCTATCTCGTACGTTCCATCGTATGTGTATCCTGCACTTTCAAGAGTGTCTGGCAGCTTGTCAAAGTACTGGGTCTGTCCGTTGAATTTAATGTACCACTGTTCTGCGTTCTTAGGGTCACCATCAGGGTCACTGTATGTTGTTGTCGGTCTTAGTTTTGTCCTGTGGTCGGTGATGGTCATAGTAAATGTTCCTGCTGGTGGGTTATTTACAACGTCTGGTTCTGTATCTTTGCTCTGCGAATATACTTTGAATTGTTTTGTTGTAATCGTTGAGTAATTTCCTGCAGAGTCCTTCACCTGCAATGAGAGTTTGTAGCTATCTTCAGCAAGTGTCGCAATATAGCTCTTGACATTGCTGATGTTGTTGTTTGCTGTTTCACCGAAATCTTTAACAAGCGAATTATCACTTGCTTTGTAAATCCACCAGTGCCAGATTGTGATTGTATCATTGTCCGGGTCATAGGATTTATCAGTCAGGTTGCTCGGCTGATTGCCTTTCAGAATTTCACTGTCGACTGTAAAGTCTGCTACTGGTGGGTTGTTAGTTACACTCAGGTCAATCATAGCTATCTTGGGCTTTGACCATACACCAACGCCGTTTGGTCCATCACAGTCCTGTACTTCGAGCTTGATAAGGTATATCTTACCGCTTTGCAGTGTCATGCTCTGGAGATTGCTGAGTGTTGTATCCGTCCACGTACTATCGTCGAGCGTCTTGTACTGCCATTTCCATGCTATGATACCTTTATCGCTTCTGTTATACTGATGGTCAGGGTCATAGCTGTTATCAGTTATAACAGGCTTACCACCGCTCAGTTTTACTGTAAAGTCTGCAACTGGTCTTCTGTGAACGTAGAGTATCATCTGTCGTTCAAGCTTTGACCAGAGCTTGTACTCATCAAAGTCGCTTGTGCCAGGTGGTGGATTGTCCTGCACCTGGAATGTTATTGTGTATTTACCCGGCTTTGTGAATACCTCAATTGGTGCGTTCAGCCATATACTATCAAATTCTGCTTTGCCAAGGCTATTATCGAATACTGTTTCATCATGTTCATAACGCCATCTCTGATTGATGATTGGGTCGTTCTCATAGTCTTCCCAGTAGGGGTAATACAAAACTTTTTCCTCATCAGCAAGGACATATACTGGGTCGGGTGTGAGCTGCGGGTTGGTGTATTTTGCTTTGATGTCAGCAAGCGCCTGGTCCAGGGTTGCTATTGCATTGCCTGTTGAATCGTAGAGTTTGCCGTCAGTTGCGTTGGCAAGCTGTCTGAGTGTTACCTGTTGTATTCTGCTGTCGAGTATCTGGTCAAAGGTAGATGACGGTGATACTGCGTAGAATTTTGTGTTCGTAGAGGTCAAGAATCTTAAAAAGTTTTTGTCTATTGCCGAGAATGGGAAATAGCTGCCCCAGCCTGCTGAGATATTACTACCCTGAGTATCGGATAAGTAGATTACATAATTATCTGCATCATCTTTGTACGAGTTAATTGCAGGTTCATAGCTAAGTGACTGTATTGGTGTGGCAGTAGCATATAACGCTCCATTTCGATAAATGTTTCCATTTTGCAAGTAACATATATACTCGCTTACCTGACGCCAGTACTTTGTAGAAGCAGATACATATGGGAATTGAACCCCGCTTGCTAATTGTGAAGTGGTGTTATTTGAGGAACTATATACGTAAACATTATTGTTTGCATCGCGCCAGTAAACGTTACTACCATTCGTGGTTAACTCCGTTAGGTTACTAAAAAAACCTGGCAGACTTGAATATGAAATTTCATAAGCTCCATAGTTGTCGTTCCAGTTTATAGTTTTAACATAAATAAGATTATTGTTATAATTGAGTATTTCACCTGAAGGGAAATATATTTGCTGCAAATAGTCGACATCCACACCTACTTTCCAATAGTAATAAACATTTTTGCAGTTTACAGTAGCTTCAGGAATGGTAGAGTTTTCAATCATTTGTGAACTAGTTGAAAGTAGTTTTGCAATATCCCACCATGCATAATACCAACTACCTGAAGAAGGACCTTTGAAATATACACCGTCTGTTCCTATTTTAGTAGTGGCAAATGAGATATAGCCTTCAGTACCTATACGAGATACACCACCAGACCCTATTTTCAAACTGGGATGGCTATAATAACTTGGTGTATAACCATTGCTCCAAGATGCCATCTCCGAAGCATATATCTCATTGGAGGTAGTAATAAGAAGACAACTTAAAGTATAGTTTGTGATATTTAGAAAATGAGTTCGAAGGCTCATTACGAAATCTTTTATCCCTGACAAGATGCAACTTGTTGACCCATCGTATGCGCTAACTGCATACAGATAATTGTCGTTCGTAAGAACATAAACGTATTGAGTGTAAACGTATTTGGAATAGTTACTGTCGTAGCAAAGGGGAATAATAGCATTTTTTATTTTCTTTATACCGTTCGAAAACGTAGTAACCTTTGTACCGTTGAAATATACAACATCACTGCCATTTTGTTTGCCTATTATAATAGACTTTAAATCTGCGCCGTATGTTATACCATTCGATAATAACACAGCCTGATTGGATACTCCAGGAAAATAAAAATACACATCATCAAAACCTGGTATTTGACTGGTAGCTGTACCACATGAATAAACATTGCCAGTAAAGCTGCTTATTATCTTATTTGTCCCATCAAACAAATTTACACTTAAATTAATGCCAAAAGGTGTAATATCACTTTTAAACTGTGAGAGTTTAGAACTAATGGTATTCATATCTGTAGTACTTGTCTTATCAGTTAGTATAGTTATATTGACCTTTTTCTTTTCAACCTTGCTACTTGATATCGTAGCAAACGGTGCAATATTTATAACCTCAGCAACACATTTGCTATCATCCCAGTCAAATGTATTGCTCTTTTGCAAATCATATATGCTTACCCAATTGCCGATTCCTGTTAGATCAAGCCCTTCCCTTACAACAAGCGCTACTTTGTATTTACCGACATTCGGTGTTTTGAGCGTAATTGAAGTAACATTCCCTGTATCAACTTTTTCAATATCAAAATTCTGGACGTTAGTCCAGTTTCCTACTGCTTGCCATGTACCATCTGATTTGCGAATGTACCATGTCTCATCATCGAAGTTGCCATCATTGTTTGAGTCATAAGCATAGAACCATGCATGTTTGGCAATTGTATCACCGTCTGGTGAATAGCTGTTGCTTGTAATCTGGATTGTTGCCTGCGAACTATCAGCAGGGTCTCTTATGATTTTGGTTGGCATTGTAAAACTTGCTACTGGCGGTTCATCGGGCTTGATGGTGATTATCCTGCTGGTGGACTGGGTGTTACCATAGCTGTTGGTAATAGTGAGCGTAACTTTTATCTGTCCTGGTTTCTTTGCTATTATGTTAACCTGCTGTGTGCCTGTTGTCGGGTCAATTACAATAATATCACTTGAACTCAAACCACTGTAGGGTTCTATCTTCCACTGTGCCTTGTCCCACAGGATTGTTGCACGTTTTGAGCCGGAATATGAACTTGACCCGTCCAGCAGTATTTTTCTGTTAGTCTTCAAATCACCCTTAACATCTATTTTAGGTACTGGTACTGCTGGAACAATTGTGATTTGTCCTGTTGCCATGTCGCCACCACTGAGTTTGTCCACAACAACTGCTGAAACATTGTATGTTGTAAGCTTGTTTGTCCAGAACGTAAGTACTCCAACGTCACTGCCCTGTCCGGGTATTATCTGCAGGTTTTTATCGTTAATACCGTCAGCTGGTGAAACATCAATCGAATATACTTTTACATAATCGCCATATGCAATATCATCATCACTGCCAGTTGCAATGATAACTATATCATCTCCCTGAACTGCTGTTTGTGGTGCGTACAGATAACATTTCGGTGGACTGTTCTTTGAATATTGAACAGCACTGAACACTTCTGTATCTGTTCCCTGCTTGCTTGTTCCGTCCGTGAAGTACACCTTTGCTGTGAAGTTAAAAGGTGTTGTTCCGTCGTTGTTTACAGTATACATTTTTGCACCCAGCGGTACTGAAACAGATGTGTTGTTGCCTGTAATGGTCTTAATCAAATCGCCGTTGCAGTAAAGTTCCCATTTTGAAATCGTCTTGCCACCTGTATCCGAAATAGATGCTGAAACTCCTACCTGTACATCTGTTGTTGGAGGGTCAATTGTTCCTGTGAATGGATTCCTGGTTGCCTGTGCAGTTTGCGGTGAAATCTCACCATCGCAGGTTACCTCACCTACCTTTCTGGGTGGCAAATCTATCATTACATCAACCTGTGCAAGGTCGGAGTCGTAGTACACACTGTCCGGGTCGCCACTGTACCATACCCTTGCTCGCCCAACAAACGTTATCTTTCCCGGTCCTGCTGGCACCTTGTAGTTTGTATATGTCCTTGAAGCTGTTACGCTTGTTGCACTGGTGTCCTTGTTCAAAACCTGTGCGTTCGGGTCGTTTGTCACTGTCGCCTTTCTGATATACACTGCCCATTTCCTGATTTGTCTTGGTGGGTTTTTAACACTTGCGTTTGCGTTTATGGTTATTGTTGCTGTTGTGTTGCCAGTTACTGATGATGGAGACGCTGTAAGCGTTATGGTCGGAGCTGCTGCTGGTTTTATAACCTCTACCGGCACACTGACAGTTGTTGTTGCCTTTGCTGTCTTACCATTTAAACTCACTACTGCCTCGATAGTGAATGTCTCCTGTGTTACGTCCTTACTTGTGTTAATTGTGATGTTATAACTCGACACAGTTGCCTGACTCTTATTTGAATTGTACGAGATTGAACTTGCTGGGACAGTCACAGACGCTCCTGTTCTATCATGGGTTATTTTGATTGTCCAGCTTGATACTGTATAACCACCAGGGTTGACTTTTGCAACAATGTTTTTGATTGTAACAGTATCCTGTACCGGTGTCCATGAAGTACCTGACGTCATTGTAAGTGTAATCTTATCATCTGACATAGCATTGACCGTTGGCTGTGCAGGGTCAAGTACCTTTGTTGTAACCGTTGCCTGCACTGGTTCAACCTTTGACCAACCGGAAGTGTATTCCTTGCCGCTATTGTCTGCTATAACATACCTTACTTTGCCATAATATGCTGGAGTACCTGTTTGGCCCGGTTGAATATAAGTTGTGTTGTAGTTAAAACTTTTGCTCTGCGAAAAGCTTGTAATTGTTGTTGCAGTTGTATCATAGTTCTCTGTATAGTCCGGTGTTGTTGTGCTTGCAACTCTGGTGTTATCCCTGTCAATTACAAACTCTAATCTTTTGACTTTAAACCCTGCTGGGACAGTCATGTTTGATACTTTTGCAGGCTTTACTGTATGGGTAATGCTGCTTGGTGTGTAGATAAGATTGCCACTGTTATCTGTGGTGACTGTAACCTCGCTCTGTGCAGGTACAACCGATAGCTGGAGCTGGGGCTGTTGCAGGCTGGGTTCTACTTTGATTGTGAATGACATTGATGTTGAATTGCTTGCGTCAATCCATTTCTGCCCATTGCCTGTATTGAACACTACCCTTACTTTGCCTGATATTGTTACTGTGTTATCTCCTGGCTTTAGCATTTCAGGTGGCAGAGCAACAGAAATTCCCGGTGCTGAGGTTTTGAATGTTACTGTATCACTTGCCTTGTTTGTCGGTGTTGCTTCCACATATGTTCCAATGATTGAGCTTGAAACGTCCTGCCCGTTGATTTTCACATAGTTGATTTTTGTCTGATATTGAGCAACATCATTGCGTGTAAGTGTGAGCTCTTCATAAAATTTCTTGGAACTGTTTGAACCAAGATAGTCAGAAAGGATACCAGTAATAAACACATTTATGTTAGGTGACTGATTAGTAGCAGGATTATATTTTAACACTGCCCCATTTATGTTTGAGCTGCTACCACTTATCACTGTCAGGTAACTGTATGAATCAATTGTACCGGATACCGAATCAGTGGTAACATTAACTATTCCACCTTCAGCTGTCGTGCCACCCTGAGGAATGAAACCTGTATATGAACGATAAAATACAGAACCGTTAACTTTGTGAAAGATAACAACTGTTCCATTGCCGTTACCATCAACACTCGTAACAATGCATTTCTGCTGCAAATCACTTAAGCTTGTGAACAAATCACCTATTCTCTGTCCTGAACCGTTGCGGTCTATAAGGTTATACCTTGCATTCCAGATTGTTTGCCAGCTTGTTGGAGCAATATCTGATGGACTGTAATTTGAAAGTTCAGGTACTAACCCTTTGCATGTTGCATTATTCCACGGCTGTGCAATGATATTGGAATACACTACAGGTTTTCTCCCATCACCTTCTGGTGGAAAATAAGGGTCGGGGAACGCAACACCATCTTTCGTATAGCCCATGTATCTAAACCAGCCACGTGTTCCGCTTGTCTTGTTCTTCAAAAAATACCCGTTCGGGTCTGGTTTGAAATTGCCATACTGCTGGTTTTCTGGTACATCCCATGGCTCACCATACACTACTGACTTTTCACGTTCTGCATAGATTTCGCAGTTGAAGTATAGGTCTTTGTCTGAACCATTGGGGTCTTTAATGCTTGGTTGTTTAATTCTCGCTTTCTGCATCCAGTAACTTCTTCCTTGTCCGTTATAACTATCAATTCCGCCATTGTAGAGTGTAGTATCGTCAGCCTTAACACTTTGCCATATTCCTACTGGTGGAATAAGGGTTAAAACCAAGGACAGAATACATAAAAAAGAAAGAGCTTTTAAAAAGCTCTTATGTTTTTTAGACACTTCAAAATCACCTCTCTATTGCTTATAATTAGGATTTGGTTTTGCTACCAGCAAAGTCATTCCATTTAAGTGTGGATTTGAAGGATAAATTTTGAACCAAACAAGTTTATTACTGAGCCAGCAGTCATAATATACATAAACGTCACCATATTGCTTTACAAAATACATTTGTTTGGACCTTAAATACTTTGCTGTGTAAATATTTATATCCTTCCTGAACTCATCTCTGTATGCTATTGGTATATAATTAACAGTTTTATTCTTGTCATATTCTACTAATCCCGTTTGTGCTGCTTCATCATACATCAATACTTCTTCACAACCATTACTAAAAGATGAAGAATAACAAAAACCAGCTTGAGTACTCTTTTCAAGGAATATCCACATAAAATAGTCACTAGGATAATTTTTTATTAACGCTTTTGCCAATCCCAGAGAAATTGGTTCTTCAATCCTAAATGTTGCTTGTCGCTGTGCTGGTACTATCCCTAGCCCAAAAATATCTGCATCATATCCTTTGTCAAATCTCTTATATTTCGTATCCCACGTATAACTTTTCCCTGTCCCTATTGTATTTTCTGGTATCCAGTATTGATATGATTTTACATTCACCTCATCCAGCACATTTCTTCTGCCCTTATCAAACACTCTTGAAATTATCTCAACCGCATCACCTCTTGTGAGAATTTTTGCTGGGTTAAAGTAGTAAACACCAATATAAAGTGCCGACTGGTCAGGAGTGATGATACCAAGGTCTGCCAAGTGTAACATTGACTCTCTGTAAAGCTGTGGTATGCTTGAGTAGTCCTTGCAATAATAAGCAAACCTTGTGTGGTCTGTCGGGTACTTTCTTGGATAGTTCACAAGATAGTCCTCAAGATACATGTTAAAGTACGGGTGTTCTTTGATGTTGTACTCTCCAAGTCCGCCATAGAAAACTTGATTATTACCATAGTGATACAAATGAGTTATATATGCAAAATCTCTTCTTGTAAGAGGATAGCCTTTTTCTTTTGCCAGTTGTTTAGCTTTTTCTGCTTTCCCATCTCTAAGGTATAGTGAAAACAGATACCCTCCTTCTCTTGAAGGGTCTATTGTAAACATCCAACCCTTTTGCCATGGTCGTGGTGCGTATACCACTTTGTCAGGATATTTTTTCTTGAATTCATCAAGTATCTTCTGGAATGGGTCTGTAATATACTTGTAAGTTTCCGGTGCAAGACTTACCCCTTTGTATCTATCCCACACATACTTGATTTGAGAAGTGCCATCTGCATATTTGTATTCCATCACCAGTAGCTGATAACCCTGTATAAAATCCAAAAGGTCATAACCTCTAATGTCAAGTTCTTGGCTTGACAACGGTCCACCATAAAAGCAAATTCCTCGCATGAACGCCTCAGTTGGTGGCACTCTCCTGACTGATACCGGGATGTTCCTGTTTTTAAGCTCTGGCACTGCATTTATTAGCTTCCACACAATGTAGCTTGCCTGAGCTCTTGTGAGCGGCTTGTCTTTTTTGACCTCACGTGGTATCAAGCCCATCTGCAAAGCTTTCCCCCAGTAGTCCAGAGGCTTATCAGGATTCACCTTCGCACCCAGCAAAAGCGATGTTACAAACTCGCCTGCTGTGATGTAATCTATCTTGTTTACTGCTGTTTGGACTGCCTGTGTGATTGTCCCAGCCTTAGCTACTGGGAAGGCAAAGGTTAAAAGCAGGCTCAGGATGAGTATAAAGCTCAAAAGTTTTTTCATGTTCAATCAACTCCCTTTGCTAAAGTTTTCTCTTACTATTGTTATACCATGATTTTGAAATTTGCTACCCTGAATTTAATCATCCCTGAAAAAACACAGGCAGATTTACCTGTGGCTTGGTTGTTGATTTTAATCTGCCTTTTCGTATTTACTCAAAAGCTCAAAAAAGCTATAAGTTGAAAGTTTTCTTTTTCTGAGCTTCATCTCATCTAAAATTTGCTGTCCTTCTTGAAAGCTGATAATCTTTTTCTGATACGCAAGATACAGGATTGTTTCTGTGGTTATCAGTGGAGGATGATCGGGTTTGATGTGAGGCAGAACGTCTTTAAGATTGTTACTGGCAAGAGTACCATCGCACATTTTTGCGAGTACAATTGTTGCTGCTTCACCATATCCAACAGGTCTTTCTTTGTTCGGGTCTACAAGCTCTAAGAACTCAGAGTACGTGACATCAAGCGGGTCTAACTTTACAAGCTTAAAAGTGCCTGCCTCTATTTCCCTTTTTATGTTTTGATACACAAAAATACTTTTAGTATATTTAAGTTTTTCAATCTCTTTAAAAACCATAGAGGGTATACAGATGTTGTTCTCAAAAAGTTTAACAAGAATATCCAATCTATTGACCCATGAAAAAGAACAAAGACAATCAGTATCAAAAAATACCGGCATCTTCAAATTCATTTGTTGCACCTTCTATCTCTTCTGGCACATTAAATACAATATCAGCATATCCACCTTCTATGAGCAGTTCTTCATATTTTCCGGGAGAAATTCTTCCCTGTTCATATAATTTTGTTGCTAGTTCGACATACTTTGAATATACCTTAATTCCTCTATCGTTTGTTGGTTTATATATATCTGTTGGATAACCTAGCTCATAAGCCCTTCTAATAACATCTGCTTTAAATTCTTCATACTGTCCTTTATTGATATATCCCAGTTCTTTAAGTCTTATTAACATTAATTGGTGACTAACTCTAAAATACTGTTCTAAAAATATTACGTCGTCAAGTTCGATTTTTCTATTCTCTATTCTTCGGGAAAGAATAAAATCCACTGCCTCTTTCGGCAAGAGAAAATTTACTGCAAACTGGTTAGCCTTATATTCTTCTTCATACTCATCTTCAAATTTCTTAATTGGACAAATACGATGGGAAATGTTTCTGTCAAACTTGAAGTGGTAATACTCATGCGCAGCAGTAAAATGTTGATGCCCCAAAGTTTTTTTTGAGTTTATAACAATCAAACTCTCTTCATTTCGTCTCAAGAGTATTCCTGAGATCTTATCACTCATTTCCACTATCATTAATGATATCCCTTCTACATTACTCAGAAAATCAAATATATCTATTTTGTCAAACATGCCTATCCCTAAACTGTTACGGGTTTGAAGAGCTAAAAGTTCCATTTCTTTATTCAAGTTCACTTTTTCATCCCTTCTTTTTTGCTAGTTAGCATCATTTTCATTTGTTCAAGGTTAATTAAAAATCGATTGGCCAGCGCTATAATTTCTAAATCCTCTTTTTCTAAGTTTTCAGCACGAAATGAAAAACTAACTGCTGGGGCAGCAGTTTCTTCGTCACTAATAAAGTAATCAAGAGTATAGCCGTATAAATCCGCAAGCTGTTGTAAGGTTTCAATGCTAATTTCCCTTGTACCATTTTCGTAGTATGAAAGTTGAACTTTGTGGATACCTAAAAAATCAGCTACTTGTTCTTGAGTAAGCCCTGTTTTTTTGCGTGCCTCTTGTAATTTCTGACCAAGCTTTTTGTAAAACTCTGAATTTTTCATAACAATCACCTTGTTAACAATATTGTTAATTTTAATTGTTATTATACCACTTTGTTAACTGTTTTTCAATATGTTTTTCTCTTCTGAAAAACAAAAAGCCACGGCTTTATTCTCAACCATCTCTATTTAGCCATGGCTTGGTTTTCATGTGATATATTTTTTTCGTGTTCTATAGCTAAAAATTTTTTGACACTCTATATAAACACCTAAAAACTACATTTGTGGCAATTGAATCTAAATAATATTATACCACTTTAACTTGAATTTGCAACAACAAAAATTTTGACATTCTTTATAAACACCTAAAAGTTGCATTTGTGGCAATGAATTTAAGTATTAAGTATATTGTAACATGTTTGCTTCAAGTTTGCAAGGGTTCAGTAAAGCAGAGCAACAACGATTCGAATAAAGGGTTAATTTTTTATCCATTTCTCTCCTCTTTCTTTTTGCAGACTATTAATTATAGACTTCCAACACAAGGGGAGTTGCTATTTTTACATTTTTGTAGACACGTTCTGAACACACTTTCTCTACCTGTTCCTATTATACACCCAATCATTACACTTTGCAACGCAATTTAAAAACAGGTTTTCAAAGGTTTTAACTGCTGGCACAAGCCTTGTTTGGGCTTTTGAGCAAGCTTCAATGTAACTTACATGATTTTCTTCTGTCGCACCCTTATGTAATCGTTTACAATCACCTTCCCCATCCTGTTGTCTGTTCTGGCACTTCAACCCCGGCTCAAAAGCCCTTCTCAGGTTTGGCTGCTTCTCGCAAACCCAGCTGTATTCTTGCTTTGGGCCACATATCAGAGTCTGCTCCGGGCTTTCGAACTACCCTGTGCCTACCATGGTTTTGAAAAGCTTGGTTTACTTTGAATTCATTTTAGAATAGCGAACATTTGTTAGGTTTACTGTAAAATTAATCGTTATCTTCCTCGACTAATGATACATCTATTTCTCCATGCGTTTTTTCCCACTCTCTTATATATTGTTCAATGAGAAATTCTATTTGATTAGCCGTTGAGCGTCGATTCTGCTGGGCAATGTATTTTATTCTCAAAAAAATATCCTCATCCAAACGCAAGGTAAACTGACGTTTTCTTGATGGCATTATGATATCACTCCTTTCTATCCCCAAGAAAACAATTTGATATCACGTTGATATTTTAACATTTCTTTTAAATTCAAAAAAGATTCTTCTTGACACCTATGTGATATCGCATTATAATAAAAATCAAAAGGGGTGATTCTAAATGAAATCTAATAGACTACAAACAACTTTAAGATTACCCAAGAATCTTGATGAGCAACTTTCAAAAATTTCTATGGAAATGGGAATATCAAAAAATTCTCTGATTGTGTTTCTTTTGACTGAGTCCCTATCCAAGTTTTCTTCGCGAAAAATGCAGGTAAAAGAAAGCGAGCAAGAGTCTGTTGACCCAGTAGACTCCTGCTCTCAAACCACTTTGCAAGACCATCAATATGATATCATTTTGCAATCAACTGAAACTCACAATTGTTTAGACAATAATATTGTTAAAGATGTTGTTAATAATGTTGTTGTTAATAATGTTTGTAGTTATACAACTACAAATGAGAAAGAACAAAAGGAAGAAAATAGAAAGGAGATGATAGTGGAACTAACAAGAAGATACAGGGAAGCAACTAAAAGTAACAGTGAAGATGATTATAAGTACATTGGCAGGCTTTTGAAGGAATACGACGCACATCTAATTGCGAAGGCGATAGAAGAGTTTGAGCTTGTACTGCTGGAGCGCAAAGTTGACAATCCACGCGGGTATTTGCGTGGGATCCTGAAAAATTTGCAATCACCACCCAGTAGTCAGACAAACAATACAGTCAATACTACTGGTGGTGAAAAACAGTCAGAACGCAAAATCATTGACTGGAGCGAAGATTTTTTGAGGAGGGCTAAAAATGGCAAATATGCACAGTTCTATGAATGGGGATAATCTATTCGGGCTTGTGAGAGATGAAAACATTCCACCTGTTAAATGTGAATTTTGTGGAAAACTTTTGTACTATGTACATCCTGTTGTGGGTGGCAGACAGTCCAGTATTGGGTTTTATGAGATGTGTGATTGTGAAGGTTTAAAGCGGGAAAAAGCTAAAGAAGAACAAAGGTACGTACAAGAGCTCCGGCAAAGAATGAAACTTGAACAGGTAGAAAGGTTGTTCAGGCAGTCGAATCTTGGCAGACGGTTTAAAGACCGCACTTTTGAAAATTTCAAACCCGAATTTAACCCCGAAGCTTACAAGATTGCTCTTGATTATGCGCAAAATTTTGAAGAATATTCGCAGCAGGGGCTTGGTTTGATTTTCACAGGCAGTTTTGGTGTTGGCAAGACGCACCTGGCTGCTGCCATCGCAAATTATCTTATTGCAAACAAATCCATCCCAGTAGTTTTTGGCAGTGTATCATTTCTTCTGGGCGAGCTGAAAAAGGCGTATGACAGCGAGAGTATTTCAGCTGACAGGATTGAAAAGAAACTTTGCAGTGTTGAACTTTTAATCATTGATGATTTTGGCAAAGAAAAGCCCACTGAATGGCTTGTTGAAAAGTTGTATTTGATAACTAACGGCAGGTATGAGGATTATAAGCCTGTGGTGATAACAACCAATCTGACTCTGGATGAGATTGAACAAAGGCTTAACATTGCAGGTAGTTTGGCAGGAAGTGCAATTGTGAGCAGGCTTGTTGAGATGTGCAAGATTGTCCCCATGCATGGTCAGGATTTCAGACTCAGTTTGAGAAAAAATGCTTGTTAGAAAGGAGTGTTTTTTGATGACTGTTCAATACCCCAAAACAAAAGACGTTATTGTGGAGTTAATTGAGAATCTTGTTTATGATGGAGTGTATGAGCACCATGCCGATCTTGAAGAAAATGAACAGTGGCAAAAACTTCAGGAAGAAATACAGCAAATCATGAAAACTTTGAAACAGCTTGTACCGCCACAGCAGCATAGTCTTCTGGACGAACTTATGGATAAGATTTTCTACATGAACAGTATGGCTGAGCTAAATGCTTACAAGTTTGGGCTTTTCGATGGTGCGAAGCTGTTGAATTTTCTAACATCAGGCGAGATTCTGCAGTGTGGAGATTCTTGAACAAACAAAAAGCCACAGGCGGCTTAGATAATTTTGGATTACTGGCTGCCTGTGGCAAATTGAGTTTTTCAGTTGGTCATCTGCTTTCGAAGTTCTTTTATCTTCCCTATATCCAATTCTGTGAGTTCTGCAATGTCTTCGTCGCTAAAACCTCTTTGAATTAGCTTCTTCGCTACCTCGATTTTTCCTTCAATTTTTCCTTCAATTTTTCCCTGTTGAATTCCTTGCAAAACCCCTTCATTAAACTTTCTCATCTGTGATTCGTCCAGCAGTCTTGCTACATTGGATACAAACTCACCCATTTTTCTCACTCCCCCTTGCTTAACTCTTTGTGCAAGTTCGTCGTACTTCTCTTTGTCTTCCTTTGCAAGCCTTGGGCGAATTACATTCTTTGCCCATATTAAAAATCTTTCTAAATTGTTCTTATTGAATTTCTCAAGCTTCGGTTCAATCTCTTTAAGTCTTTTGACAAGCTCTTCTGTGTCATCCCTTACCTGTTCTAAATAGAATACTACTGGGCTCAAGATATCCTCTTCCTCTTGCAAAAGAGCTTTTGCATCTAACTTTGAAATGTTTACAAGAGCGTACTTGAAAATATCGTCTTTGAAAATATCAAATTCGCTGATTATCTCCTGTGGTACATCCCAGTCTTTTTCAAGACCGTTGTATGTGACTATAGGAATTATTGCAGGCAGTTTCTCCACGCCTTCTCTTATCTTTCTTGCCCACAGTAGTATCATGTATTTCAAAAGTCTTTCTGGCATATCTTTTGCCACAGTTGACTGGTTCTCAATGATAATGTAGAAGTATACTTCCCTGTCTTTTAGTTTTGCTTCTGCTATGACATCGGCTCTTCTTTGTAAAAAATATTCATCTACAAACTCTTTATCGGCAAGCTCTATTGAATCCTCTTCAATATCTTTTGCCCAGCTGTAGCCTATCACATCCCTGACAAGGAAAAGGATATCTTTTGGATCTTCAAACAGGAACTTAAAGGTTGAATCATGCTCCTGCGGAGGCAAACTATCACACATTCGCAAACTCCCCCTCTTTTAGCAAACTTCCAGCAGGGGGAGGAGAAATTTACTCCTTCCACTTTTATTATACCACACAAAAAATAAAAGCCACAAATCTCTCTGTGGCTTAATTTTTATTTTTACATTCTTGTAGACACATTTTGAATACAATTTCGCTGACTGATTTTATTATACACCCAACCTGTATGTTTTGCAATACATGTTTCAGCAAATAACCTTTCCGAACTCAAGTTTTATGATTTTTCCTTCTCTGTTCAAAAGTCGCATTAGGAATTCTCTATATCCAAATCAGGAGTTATTTCTATTGGTTGTCCACTGTGGACAACTACAGGAATACCAAGACTTTTACGATATTTGTTATCTTGTCCTTTCTTAAATACAGTCTCTTTTGACAATAACTCTCAATTTTCCAAACTCAGGGTTTTCGAAAATAGACGACTGATTTTCCTGCATGGCTTTTCTCTCCTTTCTCCTGTTTTGCAAGTAACTTTTCTGTTATATGATTATACTACGATTTTCAAAAATTCGACATAAAAAAGCAGGGTTTTGAAACCCTGCAATGTGTGTATTTTCCTGGATTTAAAACTTCTGGTCAGGCTGTGTTCTGGCTTTTGGACTGGCTTTTTTGTTGACTTTCTCCAAGAGCCCTGTCACATTTTTATGTAATCGTTTACAACCATCCTCCCTTGCCTTTTTGCCTGTTTTGACTCCAGTAGCCACAGCAAAAGCCTTTCTCAGACTCAGGGTAGTCCTGCAAGTTCAGTATTCTCAGGACTTTTGAGATACTGCCCAAGCCCGCAAAGAGCTTTCAAACCAGTGTGAATGCACTGAAGATTGTCACTTTCTTGTTTTCTTCTCTGAAATCGCTTCTAAAGTGTTTCTATGCAGTATTTGCAATTGTTCCATCTTTCTTTCTTGCTCAAAAGCCCTTTCCGGGTTCGCCTGCTATGGCAAAATACAAATACCCCAAGGGTTCTGGGGGTTGTTCTAAACTTCTGTCCAAAAAACAAAGCCCTGAATTTCTCAGGGCTTATTGTTATTGCTGCTGCATTTTTCGTCGGTTTTCCATAAATATTTCTCGCACTGATTTGTAGTTCGGATCTTTTTGTTTTTCTTTACGCACATCTATCACAGTATTGTTTTGTTTCTCTTCATGCACTTCTATTACGGCATCGCATGGAAAGTAGAAGGTTACAACATATTCATCTTCGGATATTCTTTCGACTATTGCGGTTTTGCCGTCGCCGACAAAGCCTTCATAGTCGTTTATTGCAATTTCAGTTTCTTTGAGGCATTCAAGCACGAATTGTCGAATTTCTTCTTGGGTGGGCATATCTTCAATGTCTTCATATCTGGTTGGGTCAAAGTCTTCTGAAAATGTGATTTTTGGTTCTTTATTCATCTATCATCTCTCCTTTTCATTTTTTAGCAGAGAAAGCAAAAGGGCAGTTTGCTTTCTCTACCACCAACCCTGCCCTTTTGCCTGTTTACTTTTCCTCTTCCTCCCAGACGTCTATTACTTTTGTGCCTTTCTTGGGTTTTGCTATTTTGTCCAGTAGTGTGATTATTTCTAAACAAATCCACTGTCCACCTGCCACAACCCTGACAAGTACCGACTTGCCTCTGGTATGGTTTTTAACCCAGCACCTTGTTCCACTTTGAAAATCCAGAAGTTCTGACGCAAGTTGTAATGTTGCTATCACATCTTCTACTGTGAACAGCCTTTCCGCTTCTCTTTTTGTGGAGTGCTTTGACCAGTCAAGATAGCACTCAATACCATCAATAATAATTTCGTCCGGATGATATAACATCTCCAAGCTCCCCCTGACCGCAAACTTATTTTTGGCTAACTGCCAATGCGGTAGGGGGAGATTATTCAACAGCAAATGGGGGAGTGGAGATGTTTTTTGCTATTATTATTTATATACCAGCTTTTTTAAAAAAACTACCATGAAATTTTTGCTGCTGAAAAAACACAAAAGCCCTGGCTATTTTGTAACCAGGGCTAACTTTTATTTGCTAACTTTTATTTTTTACATTTCTGTAGACACATTTTGAATACACTTTCTCTCACTGTTTTTATTATACAGCATTTTTAGAATTTTTGCAATATGATCTTAGCCGTCTTTCGCTTCACTATTTACCCAAGTCATGCTGCCAACTCATCTATATATTTCTTTCTTTCTGTCCATTTTATAGGTGTTATCTCGTACTCTAAAAAAGCTCTTATTATATCCGATGAAACATCGTTATCTTCATCGTTTAAGATTGTATACAATTTTGTTTCACCAGTTCGTGTTACCTTTGTATCATTCCATGCGAATATTATCGACTTCGTAATGTCTTTGGTAGGATTATTTACTGCTTTTATAAACCTCTCTGGAGCATTTCTAGAATATGGTATAACGAAATCAAATCTATAGTTAAAACCACTTTTTCCAATTAAGCTAAAACCTGGGACATACCTAATATCATTTGCTTTTAGAAAATTCTCTACATCTTCTAAAAATATCGACATTACATTCTGGCGCGACAACATGAACATATCATTGATTGCTAATATTGCCTGTATTAAGTTATGCTTGTACAAAGGAAAAGTCTTTAAATCGCACTTAACTACCAACGCTTCCTTTTCTAGACTAATACCAAAGCCATTTAAAATAGTTTTTAGAATTTGTTTCCTTCTTTCTGTGTTCATTTCCATTCCTGACATGGTTAAATCATTTAGCGTATATCCATCGTCGGTCAAGGTCAGTTTGTCACCTTCTTTTATCACGTAAATTTGAATATAGTCGTTGTGTCTGTCAAGAAATGGAGTGGTCAGTTCAAAAATATTATTCTCTAATTTTTTTATATCAGTATTCTCTTTTAACCATTTTAAATAAGAATCGATAAAAAATTTTGCTTCTAATACTTCACTCATCTATATCATCACCGCCTGAACGGTAGGAATGTCTACGATATTACAATATCTACAAAAATCTACGAATATTTGTATTAGGTCTTTTAGTTTTTGCAATATTAACCTTCTCCACACCTCACAGAGGCGAGGAAGAGGTCAATAGCTGATATACGTTTTATACCTGTGTTTTTGTTGCTACAATACCTGTTCTCTTCTTGCAAAAAGAGTTAACAAACTTTCCTCGTATACTCTAAAAGCCGTTCCTCTATTGCGGACTTGTCCATTTTCTTTTATATGTAGTCTTAAATCAATAGCAATCTCAGAATTTTTAAATGCCCTCACAAAGTTTTCAGGTTTGGGCTCCGACAAAATATACGCTTCCTTATAATGGAAATATTCGTTTCCTTTCTCATCTACTTTTCTGTCGGCCAAGACATATAAGATTCTGTCTAACTTAGTAGAGAATTTGCCAACTATAACATATAAACTCCACGTTGCAATAATTTTGTTTTGGTTTTTATCGATGAGTAGTACTGATTGATTTACCTCATCTATGCTAAGACGGAGAGGACCATCTGTACTAAGTGTTAGAGTTCTTTTGAGTGCTTGTCTTCCTTTCTCGTCCGTATAACCATATTGCTGTATAATGTCTTTTTGTTTTTCCAGCCATACTCCTCTATTGAAGGTGAACAATGTTATAAGTGAATTTGAACCTCTACGTGTAGCTTTTATTTCCAATCTACCACCTATATCTGGAATAGGAATGTTATTTTCGTTAACTCCCAGTAGTTGTTCAAGTGTATATCCTACTCCTGTTGGACCTTTCCTTAAACTTTTCACAAATCCCATATCCTTAATCTGGAGCAGTTTATTTATTAATTCATTTTTTCTCATATTAACTTCTCCTTCCTCATAACTACAATAAATTCTTCGCTCATTGTTTCCTGAGTTTCCCCACTCTTGTTAGTTGGGGAGTTTATAGAAGGCATCCTTTTATTGGAAATCTTCCTTATATATGTCCCTACATGTCTGCATCCTAAACTTTCAAAAAACTCTTTTATTGCAATATCTGTCTGAATCTGTATTCCTTTAACTTTTCTGTTCCCTACCACGAATATTATTGTGCCGTTCTTATTTACTGTGTTTGCAATATTTTTAGATGACAAGTATAAGTCGTCAAAGTATGACAAAACTGTTTTTGCCCTTTTCTCGTCTACTTGGAAAAGTATGTCTTTTAAAGTTTTGATATAATTGCTAACATCCTGTGAGATACTGTTACTACAATTGTTGCCACCAAGGCTTAATCTGTCAAGGTCCAATTCAACGTCCCCGTATGGGTTTAATCCTTTTAGCCATTCTAAACTGAAACTTGAAAATTCTCCATAAGCGACTGTTGTTCTTGAATCTCCATACGGTGGTGAAGTTATTACTATATCAGCAGAAAAATCAAGAGGTTTTCTTACATCCAAAAGCAAAAGTTTTTTAGTGGCATTAGCAGGTAAGGAATTTTCCTTATAGCTTTCTACGTATTCATAGAAGACCTTTTCAAATTCATCCCATACATTTGGACTGTAATTAAGCAACTTTGAAGGTTCGATTCGATATCGTTTAAACTCTCCTTTCCGATTATTTGAAACATTTCTTACAGTTTGGGAAAAAACCACAAGAAAGAACTTAAAAGTCGTGGTGTTCATAAAAGATTTAAGGACATTTCTTAGCTTTCCGAGGTCTTCTATTACATTTTCCTTGAACCAATATTCAATATTCTTCACCTTAGGTATATCAGGTTCAGATTCAAGGAACATTTTTCTAATAGTTAAAAAAGTATTTTCTAGTTCCTCAACTGTGAAATTTTGAGTTCTAACATCGCTAATTAGTAAGGCAAGGGGATTTATATCAGTACCAATCACGTTCTTATTTTGTTTAAGTCCTTCAACTAATGAAACACCGCTACCACAGAAAGGATCATAAAGTACTGCTGATTCTTGACCAAATTCCTTAAGTAAATATTCCACTACTTTATAGTGAAGCATAGCCGGATAGTCATGAATTTTGTGTCTTCCTTCTTTAGCTCTAAATTCCGAGAAATCCAAATCAGGTCTTCTAACACGAAATACTGTATCTATCATTTTCTCACCACCTTATTATTTACTCAGCCTTTTTGCTATTTGCTTTAACAGTTTTAAATCTTCTACCTGCAGATTTTGAGCCAGCAGTAGCAACTCTTTTATATCATCGGTGGCAGGTTCTTTGTTTGCATCTGCTGGGGTTTGCAATTTGCCTTTTGTATCCTGCTTTTCTGTATCTGCAAGCAGTTGGTTCATGAGCCCATTTTGCATTCTTAATCCAGGCTTACAATTTCAACGTCAAGCCTTGAAAAATGTTTCTTGTCAAAAGTGAATATCCTCTTGTTTCCTGACTTTGCAATGTGATGGGAAAGATATGCATCAATAAAATCGACGTTGCTTTCTTTGTAGGTTTTGAGTGCAAAAAGAACAACATCCCCTTCTTCTGCTTCAATACCATCAGAGCATATGAAAGCACTTAAAGTATCAGCTATCTCTTTCCTTGGTATTTTATAAAACGATTCCAGAGTCCACACAACTTCTGCAATTGTGATCGGGGCAACTAGCAGTTTTAACTTTCCCTGTTCTGCCTCAAGCATAATCTTTTGAGCTTTCTGGAAAAACTCCTGGTGGTCTTGCAGAAGATATCTCAGAATAACATTTGCGTCAATCCAGACTTCTTCCATCATTGCGTCCCCTTTACTCTTTTGTTCACCCATATTTCTTTTGTGCTTTTCTCTTCATGTTGTACACCTGTGAACGCAACTGACGATTTCAAAACTCCTCCAAGTTCAGATAATTTTTGTTTCTTTATTACTTCGATTACAACTTTGCCATCGTCCTGTACAGTGAAAACCACTGTATCTCCTATTTCACCGCCAATGATTTTTCTTATTTCAACTGGCAGTTGTACTTGACCTTTCCCGGTAATTTTAGATGTTGCCTGTATCATGTGAAGCACCTCTGGAAAAGTTGTTCTAACTCTATTATAATCCATTAAAATTGAATTTTCAATGACAAATATATTTTTCATGCAGAAGTGAATACTCAGGTATTTTTTTCTGAAACAAGTGATTTAGCAACACTGAGTACAATTCTTATTTTTTCGCTGTCAAGATTTTTAACAATGGACAGCAGTTCAGCCACTTCTGCTGGCAAGTCATCAAGAAATACAACTCTGTTGGGCTGAAAGGTTTGCAAAAAACTGTCCAGGAGTTTTATCTGTTGTGAACTCAAGCCAGACACGGTGCTGATAAGACTTCTTACTTCAGGTGGAATCTCAGGTTCTTTTTCGGCAAAAAAATCAGCAAGGGTTATATTGAAGGCCTTACAGATATTCTCTATGGTAGTGATAGTTGGTTGTTTTATGCCACGTTCAATCTCTGATAAAGCAGATTGAGATACACCGGCTAACTTTGAAAGTTGATATTGACTTATTCCATACTTTTTGCGAAGTTCAATAATTCTTCTTGCAACGTCCATTAAAGTAATTGCCTCCTTATAACTTTGGCTATTTATAGATTATCACAAACAAACCCAGTTTTGATTATAACCTTAACAATAATCTATTAAACTCTATTGCAATATATTAACTTTAGCGATATAATATAAATTGGTGGTGGTGATTGATATGATAGGAAAGAAAATACGAAACCTGCGGAAAGAAAAAGGTCTTACTCAGAAAGAATTAGCAAGATTAACTGGAATTTCTCAATCATATCTCAGTGAACTTGAAGCAGGTATTAAAACCAATCCATCAATTGAAATTACAAAAAAGATTGCTGAAGCTTTAGAAATAGATATCTGTCAGCTGGTTTATGAAAGGAAGTGAAAGAAAATGAACATCCAGAAAGAAATAGAATTGTTCGAAGAGTGGCTCAAAACTCACTCCCTACCGCCGTTGGCTCAGCTATTGTGGTATAAACTCTTGATTTTAAGCCAACATGCGGATGAAAACGGCTGGTTTGTGATAAGCAACTGTGAATTAGCAAATTTTGCTCAAATCTCTGAGAAGACATTGTTAGAAATGCGAAATAGATTGAAAGACACAGGACTAATAGATTTTGTTACTGGTAGGAAAGGTGAACCTACTCGATACAGGTTGAATTCATTTATTAACTACCATTTAAACGAATCGCAGTCAGAAAATACACTGAATATTTCCAGTGAAAATTTACAGTGGAAAAATACAGGGGAAAATTCCAGTGTAAATTTACAGGGGAATTTTACAGTGGAAAATTACATGGAATCATCTAACAAAAACCCAGAAAAGGCAGAAAAACAGGCTTCAGAGCAGTCTGCCCCAAAGCCTGAAAACCAAAGCCCGCAAAACGAGAAAGATATAAATATCAAAGATATTTATATCTTTGATAACAACAACAATAATGATACTAGCACTCTAAATAATAATCAAGATAATTTAGAGGTTTTAAAAGATAATAAGTTAACTAACGTTAACACAGAAGCGGGTTTGAAGGTACAGGAAACTACTGGGGAAGATGTTAACAATTCACCACCAGTAGTAAATAACAAGCAATTGATAGCAGACCTTGTTAAGAGGTTTGAAGAAATCACGGACAAGCATGACAAAAAGCTCTATTCGCTGCTGGGGCAACTGTACAATCAATACGGCTATACTGAAGTTTTGTGGGCTTTGGACAGGCTTGAATGGGGACTTAAGAACAAGAAGATTGAAAAACCTGAAGGGTATCTCATTAATGTTTTGAAAAACAGCAAAAAGGAGAGTGGTAGTGATGGAAAGCATAAGAAAGACAGCAGAAAATATAGTGAACTTCCTCCAGACGACCCATACTCAATCATCAAACCAATCAGGCTTGGAAAAAAGCCAGATCCCGATGTCGACCCGTATGCTTCAATCCCCGTTATTCGTCTTGGACCAAGCAGTACATCGTGAAGAAGTATGTCCTGTATGTGGCAGCAGGCTCTGGACTGAAGTTGAGATATTGGGGGTGGTAAGAAAACTCCCATGTGCGTGTGAATGCCAGAAACATGAATATGAAAAGCAGCAGCAGCTTCAGGAAGCAAAAGAAAAAGCTCTGAGGCTTGAGAAATTAAGAAATTTTTCGCTTATGGATAAAAAGTTTGAGTCATGTACTTTTGAAAACTTCAGAATAGATTCTGATAATGAGCAGTTTTACCGTCTTGCGAAAAACTACTGCGAACAGTTTGTAGAGATGAAAAAACAGAATGTTGGGTTTTTGTTCTATGGTCCACCCGGAACCGGCAAAACTTTTATCGCATTTTGCATCGCCAATTATCTTCTAAGCAGGTTTTATCCTGTCATTGCAGTGTCTACAGTAGGTTTTCTTGCAAAGCTCAAACAGTTATATTCACTTTCCTCCGGTGAGATGGAGATTGAAGTTTTGAATAATTTTAAAAATGCTGATTTGATAGTTTTAGATGACTTAGGTGCTGAGAGTTCAACCGGCTGGGCTGTGGAAAAGCTGTACATGCTTGTGGATATGCGGTACCGTGATGAAAAGCCCCTGATTGTAACAACAAACTATGATCTTGAAGAGTTGAAAGAAAAGCTTGGAATTCGTATTTTTGACAGACTTATAGAGATGTGCTGTCCTGTAGAAATTGGCGGTACATCCAGAAGACTCAAATCGGCTTATCAAAAAGCTCAAATCATAAACAGGCTTTTAAACAGTTAAGAGCTCCAATGGTCTGTCAAAAAAAACAAGATAAATTCAACTTACTCTTTAAGAGCTTTTGCTATTTTCAATAAAATCTTCAATTTTTCATTGTCAAGACTTTTACTAATACTTAAAAGTTCGTTAATTTCTGCTGGCATGTCCTCAGCAAAGAATTCACTTAAAGAAACTCCTATTGCTGAACATATTGCCTCCAGGTTTTCTAATGAACACTTTTTAATCCCTTTTTCAATACTAGATATGAAGCTAATAGACAGACCTGTATCTAAAGAAATCTCTTTCAATGTTTTATTGTACAGTTTACGAAAGTAACGAATGCGATTCCCTATATCCATAGAATCATCCCTTTCATATAGCTTAGTAGCTAAATTACAGTCACAAAGCTAATTTACCAGAGTACTTTAAAAAGCACAAATAAAATTTTTAACCTTTAAGTAAAAAATATATTGATTTTTTTAACCTATTGGTATAAAATATACTTGGATGGTGAGCAAGAATGAAAGAAATCATAGTATCTCTCAAAAATACAAGAAAACAGAAACGAATTACTTTAAAGAGTCTTTCACAAAAGACCGGTATTAGTATTAAACAGTTAAGCAAAATTGAAAATTTTAAAGCAATTCCACGTTTATCAACCTTACAAAAAATAGCTGAGGCATTGGAAGTTGAGATCAGCATTACCAACAGTAGTTTTTATTCTGCTATTCAAGAGAAAAAACGTAAAAAATAAAGTTTTCAGGAGAGTGGTTACAATGGCAAGACCAGCTGAAAAAGGTTTAGAGTATTTTCCTCTGGATGTAGATATAGAAAACAACGATAAAATTCAACTCATAGAAGTAAAATACGGCCTTATTGGTTTCGCACTTTATATCAAACTGCTTTGCAAAATTTATGAGAATGGATATTACTATCCATGGACAGAAAGAGAAAAATTATTATTTTTGAGAAGTATAGTTAATGTAACATTAATGTATTCTGAAGAGTCATTAGTGCAGCATGATGTTACATTAATGTCATCTGAGAAAACATTAATGCAACATAATGTCAACAATAACCATCATACAGATACAATTAATGTTAACATAAACCCATTCTCAAGTCACATTAATGTCGACATTAATACTCTGAATGCGTTTATTAATGATTGTATTAATTTCGGGCTGTTTGACAAAGTGCTTTACGAAAAGTATCAAATTCTTACATCAAAAGGTATTCAAAAAAGATACTTGGAAGCAACAAAAAGGCGTAAAAAGGTAGAGATGATAAAAGAATACAGTTTGATAGATACAACAGATTTCCCAAATATAGTTAATGTAACATTAACGTCGTCTACAAGTCCGTTAATGCAACATGATGTAAACAATAATTCTAATTCATGTAGTGATAATGTTGCATTAATGCACTCTGAAATGTCATTAATGCAACAAGATGTCTACAATAACCCCCTAAAGCAAAGTAAAGAAAATATAAATAATAAAAAAGATTTAATACCTGAAGAAAAAGAAGAAATGAAGAGGTTTATATTTGAGATATTTCATCCTTTTCTTGGTTTGATACGAAAAGCGGAAGAAAAACAGTATATAAAGGAATGTGAACCGATGGAAATAAGGGATTCTCTGCTGGAACTTGGAAAATTACATGGATTTAACAGACTAAAGAAAGCAGTGGACATCATAGTGGATCGTTCTAAATCCACAGAGATAAGAAATCCGTGGAACTACCTGATTGAGGTGTTAAACCATGTATTATGAGAACACATCTATTCTGGAAGAAACGCTGCTGGTGGCGTGGTTGATAGGGAGAGAAAAAGAGTACCTGCTGCAGGAGTTTGAATTTGAGAACAGAACTCACCAGGAAATTTACAAAATTTTTAAAAGGATGTACCTGGAGAATCCAGAATATAATACTGGTGATGCATATCTTGCGCTTCCGCCGGAACTGAGAGAATACATGTTGAATCTGGAATGTAACACACCTACCACTGCTGCTGAAAGTTTCGCTAAGGAACTTTTGCACATTAGTGAACAGAAAAAAATAAGACGACTTCTTAAAGAAATTGCCGAACAAGAGCAGGACGTTGAACCTGCTGAGGTTGTTGAAAAACTCATGAATGTTGTTCGCCGCGCAAATACAAAACTTTCTAAAAAGTCAGTTGAAGTTATTGAAGAGATTATTGAACGCATTAAAAAGGGCGAAAAAGATGAAAGGATCCTGACGGGCTATACAAGGATTGATGGAATGTTGAGACTGCACCGTGGTAATCTGGTAATAATAGCTGCACGACCTGCAATGGGCAAGAGTGCGTTTGCGGTAAACCTTGCAGCCAATCTTGTAATTGACCAGCACAGCAAACCAAGGACTGTTGTATATGTATCGGCTGAGATGACTGAAGACGAAATTATTGACCGGTTTACGGCATGTTTTTGTCCTGTATCAATAGAAGTACTTGAGAAAAAAGACACCGACGCTGAGAAGTATTATGAAGAAGCTGGAACTTTTGCATGCTATTATCCAATTCATGTGGTTGATAAAACTAATAACTTTGAAGAAATAAGGACTGAACTTGAGAGAATCAGACAAAAGGAAGGAAAACTTGACATTGTGATAGTTGATTATTTACAACGTCTAAATTCAAAACTCAGATTTGAATCCAGAAGGCATGAAATAGAGTACATCAGTAGCAGTCTGAAGTCGTTTGCAAAGCAGGAAAATTGCGTAGTAATAGCTCTGGCACAACTCAGTAGAGCACCTGATAATCGTGCCGATCACAGACCGGTTTTATCCGACTTACGTGAGGCTGGCGGAATTGAAAGTGATGCCGATAAAGTAATGTTTATTTATCGTGAGTCCTACTATAACAAAGAAGCAAACGAAAACGAAGCTGAAATCATAATAGCAAAGAATCGTCAGGGCAAGATAGGCACTATAGACATCTACTGGGCAGCAGATTATCAGTTGTTTTATGAAAGCGTACGCAGGCTAAGCGCTAGAGAAAAATGGGACAGAATAAAGGAGGCAAAGGGAAATGGATAGGTTGTTTATAGAATTTGCAATAGCTGAGCTAAAAAGGTTGAGTCTTAAGTACTCCTATTCATTTGTCCCCCAGGAGATTAAAGATAAACATGCAACTGAATTTATGCGTCTTTATGACAGGCTTGAAGAGTGTTTTAAAAAGGGTGACCGACAAGGTAGACAGGCCATTCTTGAAGAGTTTGAAAAGTATTTCATTAATGTTGTAAAGGAAGCAAAAAGAGAAGGTGCTTTAAGATGAACACAACTCGCAGGATAGTGCTTGAAAAACTCAAACAGCAGATGAAGGAACTGTGCAAAGGTTTGGAAACCCAGCAGAGTTTTGAAAAACAACAGGAGATTGAAAAGCACCTTGAAAATGTAATTGACCTGTACTTAAAGCTCAAACATCACAGGCGATGATTAAAATTCTAATAAAGGAGGGTTAAAAGTAGATGAAAGTACCAAGAGAGATAAATTTTCGTGGTAAAAGCAAAGCTACTGGTGAATGGTTGTATGGTGATTATCTCCGCTGGAATTTCGAGGTTGCAATAATTCCTCACATGAAAGTAGAAGATATTGATATTGCGAAAGTACTTGTCATACCTGAAACTGTCGGGCAATATACAGGTGTGTCTGACAGGCTTGGTCAAGATATTTATGAGGACGATGTGGTAGAAATTGAAATTGCACCGGGAGAATTTGAAAAAGCAGTCATTAAATTTGGTGAGTATGGGAATAAGCATGTTGGTTTTTATGTTTATTTTCTGGATGAGAAGAAGAACGAGATGTTGCGACAGGATTTAGGCTACTGGGCTGAGAAGTGTAAGGTTACAGGAGATATATTCTCAAACCATGAAGGAGAGTGATTTTTATGATTTTACCACTTGAAGATGTAAAGCGCTACAGGGAAATGAAGTTTGATGTTATGGTTACAAAAGGAACTGTTTATTCTGAATGTGACAGGGACATAATCAAGAATCTGTGTGAAACAGTAGAGTATCTTTACGGTATAGTTCTGGAAACACAGGAGCTAAAACTGATTAGAGATATTTTATATGGTGTTTCTGCGGAACAACGCAATTTGAAAGACACACTCAAGAAGGAGGCATCTAAATTGCTAAGAAAAGGTCTAAAAGAAGCAGCAAACTATGCAGATACTATGGCTTTTATTGTGGATTTAAAACTTCGTGAGATTGAAAAATTAATTGCTAAAATTGAAGAAATTCTGTCAAAGGAGTGTGATGAATAATGCCATACGTTTATTTCAAGGTAAGTGAGCAAGCAAAATGGGGTGTTGATGAGAATGGCAATTATGTGCCAGTGTATTCAAAGATTAAAGTCAACCGTCCTGTTGATACAGCTGAAAAAGTAGAAGCTCTGCGTAAGTTGCTGGCAGATGTCATGCACATTAAAAAAGAATACATCACTGTGATTGACAGAGAAGAATACATGCGGAACGTTAATGATGATGAAGATCTGGGAGATGAGGAGTGTGATGAATAATGCCAAGACAACCAATAGTAGAACTTCTGGAGAATCTTATCTATGACGCAGTTATTGAACACAGAGAGGAACTGGAAATTGACTACGAGTGGTGCAGAGTCAAGGAAGAGTTTGAGAGTCTTGTAAGGGAAATGAAAGGAAATATCCCTGCTGAGGATGAGCAAAAGGTGCTGAGTCTTATTAATCAACTTCTGGACAAACATAACTACCTTTTGAGTCTTGCTGAACTAAATAGTTACCGGAGTGGTTTTCATGATGGTGCAAAGTTGATTTTGATGATTCTGAGCGGCAATATTTTAACTTGAAAAAGGGGTTGAGAGAGATGAAAAAAGAAGAAAGTTTTGATTTGATACTGGAAAAAGTTTTGTTTCGTCCATTCACTCCTGTTTTTCATTACAAGGGTATCCTGGTCAATGGTCATTTTGCGGTGTTCACCAGTGTTGTGCCGGTCGATGTTAGAAAGAAACTTTATCCAGCTGTTATTAATATTCCTGAAACTGCATACGAAGAAGCAAAAGCAAGAAGATATGAAAATGTCCTGAGCAAGCTTTTAGAAGCAAAAACAACGTTTGAGAACAAAAATGTTGTGAACTTTATTCCTTCTGGAGTACTTAAAAATGGTGATGAAGAAGAAGAAATTGTCTGCATGTTTTTTAAGAAGAAGGCGACAGAAGAACTAAGAGTTGCGACCTATTCCCGGGTGTATTATGAATTCATAACCACAGTTCTGGGTTGTGTTCTATACCATGATATCGAACAAAACCATGCATACATTGTCTGCAAGGATACCCGGGAAGTTGCAGGTTTGTTAATGCCCGTTGTCCCATCTTATTGTACGACGGGCGAATAATAACTACAATAATTCTGGAGGTGCGAAAAAATGAAAGATTTAGATTTACTGTATACTGCGGCAAAGGAAAGAAAACGTGAATACTGGAAAGGGATGATGAAGAAAAGGTTTTTGGATGCATGTCTTCTAAAAAGGAGAATGCGAAGAACTGAAAACTATGGTTTTAGGGGATGATGAAAGTGGAAGGAGTTAACAGAAAACAGCTGCTGTACAAGACTGGTGTCGAGTATGGTGATTATGCTCTGAACCATGTTCTGGGCTGTTCGCATGGGTGCAGGTATCCCTGCTATGCTTTTTTGATGAACAAGCGGTTTAGAAATATCACATACGAGAACTGGACCAGACCCAAGATTGTTGAAAACACGATTGAACTTTTAGAAAAGGAACTTCCCAGACTCAAAGGTAAAGCCAGATACATTAATATGTGTTTTGCGACAGACCCGTTTATGTACAATCAGCCAGAAGTTGTGAAGCTTTCATGCGATGTAATTGTGCTTATTAACTCCTATGGTATTCCTGTAAAGGTACTAACCAAAGGTGTATATACAATTGATGCTGCAAAAGTTTCAGCCCATCCTGAGAACAGTTTTGGTATAACGCTGGTGTCGCTATCAGAACAGTTCAGGCAAAAATACGAACCAAACGCAGCACCCATCAATGAACGTCTGAAAAGTCTTTTTGCAATGCACATGTGCGGTTTTTGCACGTGGGTTAGCATTGAACCTTATCCCACGTCAGATATCATTGAACAGGACATATATGAACTCCTTGAAAGCGTCAGTTTTGTAGACAGGATAGTGTTTGGACGGTGGAATTATGGAAAGCTCAATTATCCAGAACATGAAAAATTCTATCTTGAAATGGCTTCAAAAGTAATTGAGTTTGGTGAGAAGAAAGGAATAGAAGTTGTGATAAAGAAGGAAATTGGAAATGCGAAATAAAAGAAAAGGCAGGGTTTTTATCCCCTGCCTTTTTAGTGATGGTTTAGTATCATCTGTGGAATGATTATAGCTGCAATTATGCCGGCAAAGCCCATCAGGAGTGCTGCTATTATGCCGACAGTGTTCCAGCGAAAAGTATTTTTGATGTCGGCAATTTCGTTCCTGATCATAGCAATTTCGTTTCTAATACTGCTAAATTCTCTGGCATTTTCACTTTTCAAATCAGCTATCTCATTTCGCAGTTCTGCTTTGAGTTCATTAATTTTGCCGTTGAGTTCTGTCCTTGTTTCGTTAATTCTGGTGTTAAGTTCTGTTCTTGCTTCAGCAAGTTCGCGTCTGATATTTGCTGTTTCCTGCTTCAGTTCCAGTCGCAGCATGTCAATCTTGTTGTCAAGCAACCTTGCAGTTATTGCTGGCAACTTTCCGGGTTTGTTGTTCTGGTTTGGCATCGTACCTGTCTCCATCTATATTCCCCCTTTGCTAACTTTTGTTTGCAAACTACCAGAGCAAAGGGGAGTGTTCTACTTTGATTATACCACATGTACTCCCCTTCTGGAAAAGCTAATTTTGTTTTTGCCGAAAACTTCTGCTAACACACCGGTTAAAAACCGATTCTGAGGTCATGTGGGCTAATCTGATACATGAAAAGGAGAGGGAAGTTTTACTTCCCCGGGTAGCTTAGTTGATTAAACCTTCTTTTTCAGGGATTCCTTCTTGCATATAGATTTTAATTTCTCCGTTTTCTTTTGTACAGAAATGGTCGTGGGAATAAACACCTTCACGTTGCATTTCGTAATTAGAAGTGTCGGGGATCCATCGGCGACAAGTGTAACAGAACAGTGAATATTTGCCACCTTTGCGTGGAAGAACAAGAGAGTATTGTTTGTCTTTTGAATACCACTGATTGAAATACTGTAGGGCATCAAAAAAGTCATTAAGCTGAGCTTCTACCTTTTTAATTTCTTTATCCATTTCTTTAAAGTAATACTCTCTAAAAGTTTCATCGTCCCAGAGATTTCTAATATTATCTTTTACGAGACATTTCAGCTGCTGAATAACTAGTTGTTTTTGTGATTTAAAGTCGCTCATAGAAATACCCCCTTCTCGTAAACAGTTTTTGGCAAACTACCAAACCACCGGCAGGACTTTTTATTCTCCTGCCAGCATTTTCTTAATTTCCTGTTTGGTTCCTCTTACTAACTGTATTTAGCAAACTACAAGAGACAGGGACAAAACCCTGCCTCAACAAACGTCTTCTTTGCATCGAAAGTAATAGTGTCCGCCTGCATCATATCTTTCCAGGAGCATACCAAAAAGCACACTTGTTTGCAAAACACGAATTATGTCTTCGTTACCGCTCCAGCCCAGAGTGTGGTATCCCCAGACTTTCTTCTTCTCCCCTCTTATTTCTACTTCTTCGATTCCTACAGCTTCATCACCATAGTAGTTTTCCTGCAGCGTTTCATAAAAAGCTTCTATCGCCTCTTTTAAGTTTTTGCTGTTGACTTTTTTCTTTAGTTCCCTCAGGGACCTCGCTGTTGGATAACCGTCTCTGTTCCACTTGATTATCATCATGAACACTCCTTCGCTAACCGTATTTAGCAAACTACCACAGGCAGGGGAATAAACCCTGCCTCAGTATGCGTACATCTCTACAAACATATCATTAAAATCTGTATAGTCTGTATCGAGTGCTCTTTCTATTGCTTTTATTGCTTCTTTGTTAGGTGTGCGTTCAAAAAGTTGCGTTAGTTTGTAGCATTCGACAAAGCTGTCAAGTGTTTTAACAATGCTAAATAGTACTCTGTTTCCTTTAAGTTCCAGTGTAGTACCATCAAATTTTGCTTCTAGTAGCTGGATTATTTCCTTTGATTTCACTTGCTAACATATCAGACATGCAAACCTTTCCCCCTTCTGGCTAACTTTGATTTGCTAACCACCAAAAAAGAGAGAGGGGCAGGGGCAATTGCCCCTGCTCAGTTCAGTTCTGCTTTTTCCTGTTTCTGCAATATTCGTATTAACATTGAGAAAGCACATTCCAGACAATCTGCTTCCTGCAATTCCGGAAAGACTTCCTGCTCAAGTTGTTCTACAATATACCATCCAAGACAATATGCAAGATCATCCAGAACAGTTGCCATTATGAACCTGTATAGCGGTGTTTCAGCATCTGCGACAAAGAAATCATCATAACCTGCCCTGTCAAGGAAATCTTCAAAGTAGATTATTATGTCGCTTCTGTACTTCTCAAAAAGTTCTTTCATTTCTTCCTTGTTTAGTCCAGCACCATATTCAAGGGCGTCGTAGATGTTCTTTACAATCTCAACGTCAGATGATGAGTGTGTCCAGTACCTCGGATTTTTGAGTAGAATCTCCTTGACAAACCTGTTGTCTTCCCAGTTGTCTTTTACAAAATATTTTGCAGAAAGCCTCGTCCTTTTAGGACGGGGATGAATGCAATGATTGAAAATGAGAACCGAATATGATATAATTGAATCAAATCTTTAAAAATAGCGGGATAGATTATAATGAATACCTACAAATCAACACGACATGCTAAGTTCTTAATCAACTACCACTTTGTTTGGATACCAAAATATCGTAAGGACTTTTTAAAAGACCCTGAGGTGAAAAAGACAGTCGAAGAAACAATACAAGAATTGTCCAAGGCATACAAGTTTGATATTTTAGCGCTTGAGATAATGCCCGACCATATTCATTTGTTCATTTCAGCGCTTCCAAGATATTCTCCAAGTGAACTTATCAATGTGATAAAAGGTGCTATTGGCAGAAAGATAGGACAAAAATTTCCTCAGTATAAACAGAAGGGTTCAGTGTGGACAAGAGCATATTTTGTGGCAAGTGCAGGTAATGTTTCTGCAGAAACAATCAAAAAGTATATAGAAAACCAGTGGAAGAGGGCAGAAAAAGATGGATAAGACATATATTCTACCAGTCCCAGAAGAATATCAAGTTTTGGCAAGAGAACTTTCAATTGAGTCAGGCAAAATCTACTCTAAAGCTGTGAGTTTTCTAAAGCGAATGAACAAAAAAGGGATAAAAATATCACGAAAGACATTTGACAGATACATGGAATTGTGGATGCACCAGAAGGATTTTGTCCTTCACAGTCAGAGCAAACAAGCAGCATATCAGCAGGTATGGGCAGCATACAGTGCGACACTAAAGAAAATCAAAAAGACAAAAAAGAAAAATAAGGATGTTTCAAAGATAAGACTACCATACAGGAACAAGAAGTACAACAAAGTATGTTTTAAGAACTCGGCTATAAAACAGGATGGGTACAATCTAATTTTTTCAAACATGAAAGGAGCAGAAAAGATAGTAATAACAGTTCAGAATTTTGAAGCAAGACCAAAGTACGCGGAACTTATCTACCATGCAGACAAGAACAGGTATTATATGCATGTAGTTGTCGAAATTCCAGACAAGCAAGCAAATTCAGAAAAAGAAGACCGAGCAGTTGCAGTAGACCCTGGTGTAATACATCCGATGACGTGTTTTGATGGAAAACATGTGACAATATACAATGGTGGGATTTTAAATTCGCTGATAAGATACAGAAACAAGAAACTTGCAGAAATACAAAGCAAACTATCTAAGTGCAAGAAAGGCTCAAAGAGATGGAAAAGACTCCAGAGAGCCAAGAGAAGAATTTTAAGGAAAGTTAGGAACCAAATCAGGGATGTGTTGGAAAAATACACATCCCACTTAATAGGATATTGTGTGAAAAATGGTATTGGGACAATAGTAATGGGCGATGTAACTGGAATAAGAAAAAATAAGAAGTGCAACAAAGTTGCTGGTCAGAAGATACATCAGTGGTTATTCAAGAGATTGGAGAAAAGACTTAGAGCCAAAGCAACATTTGCCGGGATAAAATTCGAGAAGGTAAAGGAGAATGGCACATCACAGGTATGTCCTGTATGTGGAAGTAGAAATAAGCCGGAAAACAGGAATTATGAGTGCAGCAAATGTGGTTTTAGATATCACAGGGATGGTGTTGGAGCTATAAACATCTACAAAAAGTATACAGGGGAAAATCCTCTGGTAGTAGGGCGATTGGCCTGCCCCACAGGTGTAAGGTTTAAAGCCCACCTGTGTTGCCCAGTAGAATGGAACACCCATCCGTGGGTGAAAAATTCTACTGGGAAGACAGCCTGAACTGAGCTGTCAGGAATCCTCGCCTCTGTGAGGCGGGGAGAAGTCAAGAATTTTTCGATAAGTTCTTTAATCATTTTTTTCTACACCCCCTGCAAACTTTATTTAGCAAACTACCAGGACTGTGCAGGGAAAAACCTGCACAGCTCCTTAGAAGTCGTCCTCTTCCACGCCCCTTGCCATTGTCAATACAGCAAGAGGCAAAAACCACAAAATTGCAACCCACACAAGTGGATGTGTCAACAGTGCGTACAACATAGCAAACAACCTCTCCCTGCAAACTTTTCTGGCAAACTTCTAAAAAAACATAAAAACCCTGTGCTGTTTTTTAAAAGTGCCAGAACAAACAGCACAGGGCAAACTGTATTCTGCAAACTTCTCGTGTAAAGTTATTATTTACCTGCAATGAATTTCTGGACTTCTTTTTTGATTTCTCTGCACTTCGAAATGATACCAAGGATTTTGTTCTGAAGCCTTGATGAATTTTCTGTATAGTAGACTGTTGCTGAATCTCTATTGGCTTCTACAACTACAATGTACTGTGCGGTCAGAAGTTTCTGGGGATATTTCTCAAATATCTCCCAAATTTGTAGTTCGAAAAACTCAAATCCATCCACTTCTTCTATTTTGCTATTCTGGTGTATGAGGTACGTTTTTTGTTGATGTTCAAAGTCGTACGTCCATATTGTGCCACCGAGTGGCCAGCTGTCTGCTACCGGTTGTGCCCAGTAGGCAAGGTCGTATATCAGGTCTTCTGCCTCGTATATTGCCACAACCGGTAGTTCCTCTTTTTCAAAGTAGTCAATAAATTTCCTAATTTCTTCGCTAATTTCTTCTTTTGTAACAGGACGTTTGTGAATAAGAGTATTCATTTATATCACCCCTGCAAACTTTGATTTGCAAACTTCTATGGCAGGCAGGAAAGAAAAACTATTCTGCCTGCCCGATTAAACCCATCCAGAATCCTGCCCCTTTCGGGGTCAGGCCATGAATGGTGAACAGTCCGTTGTGCATTGTCTACAGGTGCCTTAGGTGCACGGACCGCACACACCATAGCACATGTGTTTATGTGAACACGCAACCCTGATTAAAATACGGGTGCGTGTGAAATCTCCCTTCTATTAGGTTGAAAAACACAAAAGCCCTGAGAGTGAGCTGCCTTTTTGCTCACAACTATCAACGGTAAAAAGTCATACAAGTTTTTCAACCTGCGATAACTGAAATAATCGAGCTTGCCATTCTTGTATACAAGAATAAAAAATTCCCATGTTTCATAGGTGCCTTCATCCTGTTCATCATAAATCCATTCACTGGTTTCGTACAAGAAATGGGTAAAATCATCTTTGTTAACAGCAACCATTACTTCGGTTTTAAAATCTTTTATAAGTGAATATTTCTTACATGGGTTACTCAGAACATGCTCAAGATACTTTCTCAAATTTAGTTTCTTTAAAAGTCTGAACCCTTTTTCTTTGTCCAGAACTATCATTGCAAACTACCTCCCCTGCTAACTTTTTTTTTGCTAACTTCCAGGGCAAGGGACTAAGCCCTTGCTTTTAGTTTTTCTTCTCCAGGGATCCAGAAAGCTGTGGGTAGTTTCGCTGTGTTCCTGAATGAAAAACTTTCAGAATCCCAGTTTTCCTGCAGCCACTCTTTTATCAAGTTTTCAGCGCAGAAGACTCCATCTTCTTCAAGATGGAGATGAATGCGCTGCTGTTAGCAAGTTTGTTACTAATTGCGGTAGAGACTGTTGTACATGACAACCATTCCTTCGTTATGGAGTACCTGCCTGCATTCTTCTGGTTTAACGTACGTTTTCCCTACTATCTTTTTTAGTTGTGGCGAATACAAATACTTCTGGGATACCACACCTGTTGCTACAAACCTTTTACCTGTCGGTATGTGAATCCAGACATCACCTGCAATGGTCGGCATTTCTTTTCGCAGCGGGTTGAGAATCTTCGTGCCAGGATACACTTTGAGCTTTCTTTGAATTTCCGGTGGCAATGGTGATATATCTGCAAAGGACGGCTCTTTCTGGTCTGTTCTCTTTCGCCTGTTTTTTGCCACGATCTCACCATTAACCTTGTAAAGTCTATCTCTCACAGTATGTGTCCTTGCCCTGTTGTGTCTTCTAAACTTTGCTAAGGTCAGTTCAATCATGTGTGTTTTGTCAATCTCTGGACAGTTGCAAAATACCGCTGCTGCTGCCAGTGCGTCGTTAGCATGACTTTTTTCAAGTTCCAGTCTTTTCCTCATCTGTGCCACATCAGATGCAGGCACGAACTTTAGCCATCGTATCTTCCGCAGTTGACCTATTATCGCATTCATCGTACCCAGTGCACGCCACTGCTTGACACCATCCACTGGAATATACACTCTTCCAGCATGGACATCTTCATGACAGTCCCTGCACAGGTATACCAGGTTTTCCTGAACGTCTGTACCACAACGTTTGCGTTGTATCAAATGGTGCTTTTGCAGATTGTCTTCTGCACCGCAGATAATACACTTCTTCTCTGCTGGAACTCGGGGTGATTTTTGATACCCTGTACCGTATGTCTTGCCCCATGTCATGCTCCTGACATCAAAGACGTTGTCTTCCATAACAAACACAACCTGCTCTGCTGGAAATGGAAAGAACTTTAAGAGTTTTTTGTAAAGGTTGAGGTGCGTTTCTATGCCATGTCTAAGTGTTGCATTTGTTCTATTCTCCGCTCTTACATTTCTTGGTACCTTGAATTTTGTCAGGACTCTGCCCTGTTTGGCGGATAGACGTCTCTTCTTGCACCTTGAATAGTATCTTCTGTTTCTCCGGTGTGTTCTTCTTTCTGCCATCAGTTCCTTAATTTCCGGGATTCTGGTTTCCAGAACACCTATGCAGTATACAATCACTTTTCTACCTTTAAGTTCGCATATTGCAAAACCTATACACTGATATCCAGGATCGAGAACTATGATAAGTTTCCTGCTTACTGTTTTTGAATAGTCAAACTCTCTGTCTAAAAACATTGCTACTGGTGGTTTGCCAGAAGTTCCACCACCGATGATTTTTGCTCTACCCTGTTTCACCAGTTTTCTAATCATATCAAATCTTCTCGTTGGATGTCCTGGTCTTCCGTTCCTGTCAATTGTGAACAACAGCATTTTCTTTCCTCCTGTGGAAGGAGCCCTGTGATCCGGGCACCTTTTTTGTAGGTGGTAGGTCTCCCTGAGGCGTGCTGTAGCACCCTGTGTGAGGCTGCGGGATTGCACCGCTGTCTCCCGGAACTGGGAGTGTCGTTCCGGAACGTCAGGTTCTGCTGCAGCAACATGACCCACGTTCAACTACCTGCCAGCAGACAAGCTCACTGGCAGTCCACCCCTGCCAGTAAGCCACCGCCTCTTAAGGCGGGTGGTAGTTGACTGCAAGCCGGACAGGATTAGCCTGCCCGGGCTATTTTTCTTTAACGTCTAATGCAGCATTGCACGGGAAGTATTCTTCTATGATATATTCATTTTGTGCCACTCTCTTAAATATTGCTGTTATTTTTCTGTTTGTGGCATCAAAGTATGCAACGCTTTTGTTCATTGGAATCTTGTCTTTGTTCTTTTCTATGCATTCAAGTACAAATTCATAAACAAGTTTCTTTGATGGCATTTTAAAATCAAATTCGGATGGTTCAAAATCTTTGGCAAATCTAATCTTTATCATAATCATCTCTCCTTTCAGGTGTTTCTACTGGGGAGAAAACAAAAGGGTGGAGTTTCCTTTTTGTTTTCTCCACCCTATCCTATGCTGCATATTCTTCTTCCCACACGTCTATTACCTTTGTTCCTTCCTGCGGTTGTGCAATATCATCCAGAAGTGTGATAATCTCTATGCATATATACAACTTTTCTGCCAGTATTCTTACCAGGACACTCTTCTGTCGGGTATGGTTCCTTGCCCAGCAGTAGGTGCCACTTGGAAAGTCTAATAACTTTGTTGCAAGTTCAAGTGTTCGTATTACGTCTTCGACTATAAATAACCTTTCTATCTCTCTTTCCTTTGAGTGTTTGCTCCACTTCAGGTAACACTCAATGCCGTCAATGGTAACTTGATCTGGGTGATACATCTCTTCCACTCCCCCTTGCAAACTTTGATTGGCAAACTGCCAATTAGCAAGGGGGAGTTAGCACTTTCCCGGGGAGTGGAAGAGACTTTGTTTGCACCTTCTGTTATTAATTATACCACACTTTTTTGTTTTTTGACCTTGAATTTTTGTTTTTTTGTTTCCAATGTACAAAATTATCGTCCCAGAAAAATTAACAGGGCAGGTTTTTATTTCCCTGCCCTATCCTGTCACAACAGCTTGTTTTAACATCTTGCCTGCCTTGAACACCGGTACTTTCTTTGCTGGAATCGTGATTTCTTCTTTTGTCTGCGGGTTTCGCCCTTTTCGTTCTGCTCTTTTTCTCACCTCAAATGTACCAAAACCAACAAGCTGGATCTTGTCGCCCTTTGCCAGAGCTTCTGTAATAACATCTGTTAATGTGCCCAGTGCTTTCTCACAGTCTTTCTTTGTCAACCCGCTCTTGCTTGCCATTGCGCTTACTAAGTCTTGTTTATTCATAAGAAAAAACACCTCCAAAATTGTTTGTTTTTATTTCAACGGGCAACTCTGCCCGTTGTTGTTTTGTATACTATTGTTATACCATGCTTTTTGATTTTCCTACCTCAAAAAAACAAAAAGCCCCAGCTTGCTAAACTGGAGCTTTCTTCTTTACATTTTTGTAGATACAATTTAATTACTCTTTTCCCAAGTGTTAGTTATATGATAGCATACTTATCTTGGTTTTGCAATACCCTTGATTTTAATAAACATAACCTGGATTTTTGTTATTAAGTCGTCTATTTTCTTTTGCCATGCAGGTCTGTTATCATACCTGTCCAGTAGTTCTCTTGCTGGTACAAGTTTTTCGTGCATTGCTGTATCACTCCCTACTACCTTAATATCCTCTGTATTGTCCCAAAAATTCTTTTCTTTTCTAAATCAATGTTCTGTATTTGCACAACCACCTTTGTACCGATTGTTGGGACTTCTCTTGCATTTGAGTATGGCGGGCACAGGCACTGTTTACCATCATCCAGCTTGACTAAAAAACCAAAAGGTGCAATAGCGTCTACTGGAGCAACAATAACCTGTCCAACTTCCACGCTTGGTGGTACGTCCCATGGGTTCGGGTATGCCTGCTTTACGCTTATTTGTGGCGGTTCCTTGCTTATTACCTTTGCCTTGACCCTGTCTGCTATTTTGAAGTGTCTTCTCAGGTCGTTTGTGTAGTTCCACAGCATTTCCTCTGCTGGTAGGGCAAATTCATACCCTGACACTTCAACAAATGCATTCCTCGGTGTTACACCAACTATCCTGCCTTCTACTATATCGCCTTCCTTTACTTTCTCCTGCCAGATTTTTCTTCGCTTCTCCATCGCTTTTACTCTTGAAATGTAAAATCTGCTATCCTCCTGGGCTACCACTACAAACTCAATCAAAGCTCCAAGCAATGCGTCTGCTTTGTTTTTTACCTGTTCCTGCAGTCCAAGTTCCGCCTCAATGCAGTAGAGTCGAAGTCCTTTCCATCTCACCACCGCATACCATTTGCCGTTTTGCTGTTCTTTGGTGATAACTTCCCCCAGTAGAATTCTCTCTGTCTTTAATGCCTGCTGTAGTTTTTGAATCCTCCTGTCTACTGTGGTGTTAAGCATTGTATAATCTCCCCTTTCCTTGCAAACTTGAGTTTTTAAAATGCCAACAAAAAAGCCCTGAATTTTTTTCTTCAGGGTTTATAACAATTCGTCTTCTCCTGTTTCCTGTTGTTCGTTTCCTCCTGAACTATCTGTACTGTCTGCCGGTGGTGTCGTAGTAGTTTGTGACTGGTCAGCGTTTATCTGTGATTGTACTCCTCCGTCGCTAACTTGTTGTACCGTTGTGCTTTCAATAACTTCTGTCGCCCACGGTCTTATATACTCCTTCACCGGTCGGACGGTTAATTCCCTGCTCTCTTTCAACTCGCTTATATCCACTTTCTCTACAATAAGCGGCTTGTGTCCCCTTACCATCACTATCGCCTTCTCGTCCTCAAACCTCAGCACCTCATCTTCGGTCAAAAGCTGTCTTTTACCCACAGACTGCGTTATTCGTTCTATCTCTATCAAACCTTCAAGCCCGCCTTGCCTCGATATTGACCTTGTGTGTATCGATTTTGTCCCCAGTAGCTTAGACACATACTCCGCTGTCTTTAAATCGTTCGCTCCCAGGAAAAACTTCGTGTCGCAACACCCTATTATGTTCTCCCAGTCCAGCGGGTATATTTTCGCTAACTGTCCTAAACTCTGAAAGATTATACTGCAGTGCAATCTTCTGGAGCGTATTGTTGCTATCTTCTCCTGGAAGTCCGGTATCTCACCAATGTTCGGAAACTCGTCAAGCAAAAAGTATACTTTCCTTGCTTTTATCTCCGGGTCTGTTGTCGTATCGTGCAGGTTCACTAGCTTTATAAACAGGAAACTGAAAAACAGTGAGCTCAAGAAAGAAAACGCTCTGTGTGTGTCGCTTATGATACAAAAATATGCGACTTTCCTCTTCTTTGGCGCTTCTAAATCTATGTCGCTCACTTCTGTCATCTTCTGGACAAGCTTGTTCTGAAACACCTGCAGTCTTGTGCCAAGTCCTATGATAACTCCTGTTCTTACCTGTTCTGACGCCTGTGCAAATATGTTGTATGCCATCTTTGATGCCCTGTCGTTCGGTATGTTCATAAACATGCTTTGCAGCCTTGCCATGTTCGTCGTTGCAAGTAACTTATACAATTCACCAAGATTCTGTTCCTCCGGTGGTCTTGTTTCTTTGATGTACAGTACTAATGCTTTTAACAAGTTCAATTCTGCCCTGTCCCAGAACGGGTCGCCCCCTGCTTTCCTCATCCCCGCCTGTGTGTTTCTGATAACTACGTCCGCAAATACTGTTGCGTCCATATCATCTGCTACTACGTCCAGTGGATTCCACCTGTCAGAACATTCAATGTTAACAAGGTTCAATGCCTTCACGTCATACCCCTGTTTCTCAAGCCAGACCGACATGTCTTCAAACAACTCACCTTTCGGGTCGGTGATTATCATGCTCTGCCCCATCTTTGCTATCTGAACTATGTTCGGTCTTGCAAACGTCCTTGACTTCCCTGTCCCCGGTGCGCCAAAGATTGCTATGTGCTTGTTGTATTTTGTGCCTGCTGGCAGCACTACTCTCTCACCATTCACCTTGCCCAGCAGTATCCCTTTTTGTTCGCTCCCAAACCTGAATACCTTTTTTGCTTCCTCCATCTTCATCCAGTCCGCTGTCCCGTACGTCCCACGCTCGTCCGCCGGCACTTCCTTCCCGAAGTGCGCCTTCAATTCGTCCTTGTAAGCAAATATGAACGCTATCACTATTACCAGCAGTATTGTCGCAACACCCAGCCAGACTTTTAAAACTGCTGGATTGTGTAGTACATTATCCACTGCTGCTACCGGGTCTGTCTGTATCACTATCTTCGGACTCTTCCCTGCCATGAGCTGTTCCCATGCGTCCTGTGATATCGCACCACTGAACATCCCTATCAAATACGCCATTATCAGGTAGTAAATCGCCAGTATCGCTATAATTCCAAATGCTTTCTTCATTCTTCCTCCGCCTCCTGCAGTTTGTCATCGTCAATGCTACTGGGCATAGTAAATTGTTTATAATCTACTGCATTCAAAAAATCCTTGAATGCTATTGCTCTTATCTCCGCTCCAGGAATGTCTGTAAACCTCCATTCCTGCTTCGCTAAACACAGTACTTCTACCCCGCCTCTAATCCCGCTCATAACGTTGCTCTTTACACTGTTTTTGCTCAATATTTCTCCGTCTATACCTACATATACCTGTCTGCCTCCCGCTTCAAAATCAAATATCCCTTTGTAACTGCTGGGTCTTACCTCACCATATACAACTCTTGCTATCTTTTGTTTCCAGTCCGGTATGCTGATTATCACGTCCATTATCTGTAATCCGCTACTGGTGTAAGGAATTATGTGTATCGCTCTTGCTTTTGTTGTGGTTTTGTGGCTTGCTACGTCTGTAAACTCCTGCAACCTCTCTGCTCCGTCACAGAGCACTATGAACTTCTCTACCCCGTAATCGCATAGTTCGTTCATGTCCGTTATTATCTCCGTCATCGCTTTCTTGCTCATGTTTCGTGGTATCTTGAATATCCCATAATCGTTCGCTACACCCAGTACCTTGTTCTTGTCGCTTATTCCTTTTTCTGTTTTTATATCCCAGCACGTGATAAAATTGTCTCGTATCCATGGTCTGTAACCTATCTCAAATACGTTCTTCCACCTGCTTACTGTAATTGGTCTCCTTGGATTGGGCAGCGGACTGAACCTTATACCATACTCGTCTTCAACGTACTTCATGCCTTCTTCGCCAAGTGTCACGTATTCCTTGTTTATCTTCCTTACTATCTCGTCGTCTTTCAACTTTTCAAGCCTGTGATATGCGCTCCTTTTCCCTGTATTGTATATCTCCTTCACTACTCTGAACGGTACCATCTTGAATTTTAATATCAACTCTATTAGTTTCCTGTCCCTTTCCTGTATTTGTACCATTTCTTGTAACACCCCTCTGCTACTGGTCTTTGTCATTAATTGCTTGTCGTGCTTTTTGTGCCCTGTAAAGCGCTTGTGTCTGTTTTTAATGGTGGCTACTGGTAATATTACCTGCAAAATCTGAAGTTTTGCAGGCTTGCTACTGGTAATTGTTATGCTACTGGATTTTGTTGCTATTTACCTGCTTCTACCATTTGCCTGCCGCTATTATCTCATCTCTACTCTGTTGCAGTGAAAAATTGCTGCTACTTCTGAACGCAAAACTTAGTTTTGCGTTCCTGTTCCTATCCCATCACTTTGCTGTTACGGGACAAAAAACTGTTTTATTGCTACTTCAGACGGTGGTATATCCCATGGTACAAATGGTGGTATTACCCATGGTACAAGTAACTAAGTACTTTTATGCAGTTGTACCATATGGTTTAATGGGCGGTATGTCGAGTGGTATAACTGACAACACTTTGTCTTTTGTCTTTTCTTTTAACAAAATTTTACAGCAATTCTTCTGTATTCGTCTGGTTATTTTGTATTTTGTTTTCCTGTAAATTGTTATCCTTTTTATGGTGTTTACGTATATATTTCTCTATCTGTCCTTTGTAGAGTTGTGCAGACATTGTTGGTGTTCTGTTTGCTACATCCATATCGGGCTTTGCTGTTATGATTCTGTGTATGTTATCAGGGTGAGTTACTCTTATCAAGGTTTTGTAAAACATATTTTCTATGGGGTAACCGAAGCAGCTGAAGGACATATGGTACATTGTATCATCCGGAATGATACCAGCTATAACAAGGGCATTTATTAATGTTTTCAGCATTCGGTTATCTGTGTCGGCTCTAATTGAAACGCTGTGTGGTACATAGAATTCAAAGACTATATGTGCTTTTTCGAAGCATGGTACTTCTGGCAGGCAAGATAGAGCGTTGTATATCATTTCTTTCCATTTCAGTGCGTCTGCCTGGGTAGCAACTTTATAGACGGGTGGGACGTCGTAAATTAGGATTGTTAAGACGTTATCTTCGTATTTTGCTTCAGTTATGTCTGATAAAAAGGTAGTATCAATTTTGTGATTGTGGATGTCTTCGATGATATTTGCGTAGAATTTAACTTTATCCTGTAGCAAAAACATGCTTTCACGTATCTGGTAGATAGAAAACTCAAGTTCTTTTGTCCATTTACAGAGGTGTTCGATTAGCGGTATGAAATCATTCGGAATGTTACTCATCCTGTTCTCTCTCCTTTTTGCAGTTTATTTAAAAAAATAAGGCAGGGTTTTGTAACCTGCCCTATGAAAAAGCATTGAGAAAAGATTTCACAGCCTTTTTACTCTTTGCAAGGTTATTTTCTTTTTGTGCTTCACTGCCAGAAGACATATTAATGGGGATTGTATTCAGGCGAACAGTCCCTGACACAACCGCTTTGGTTGCGTAGTACAACTCAAGTGCGTCAAGGATAACTCTGGTCTTATTTTCTTCCTGCCAGATGGGGTGATTTTCGTCGATTTTGACGGAGAGAGTTTTTTTCATGGCCCGGTCACCTTTCTGTAATACCGCTTTAAAGCTTGTTGTTTCTGGGTTTTGTGACCTTGTTTTATTAATTTTGTATTACCGTTGTTCATTCTATGCGTGTTTTCTGGTGTCTGGTAATACGAAAACGGCATATAAACCATGTTAAATCCAGCAGCAGTGCAGTTTTGTTTGGTATTACTCTTCAAGCACAGTGAGTAATTTCAGGAACCCCTTAGCGTTTGCAAATTGTGCATTGTCAAGTACCTGTACATTTTCGAATGTTCTTTGCAGTATTGAGGCAGCGTAGAAGGCGCCGCCACCTGCGACGAAGATACCGCCGAGAGAATTGAGTTCGTTGTGAAGTTTCTTGAGCACCGACTGTACGATGTCGTTAGCGATAGTCTGGTACACGTCGTTTTTAATCTCTTCGATATTTACCTGTCTGCCACGAACAGGTATGGATGAACGTTCGTGGATGTCCATGAGAAACTTTGAATCGTAGCTGACGTTGAATTTTCTCTCGAATAATAAACTGAGTTTTTCAATTGCAAGTGACATTCCCTTATCAATTGTAAAACACAAATCAAGGAGCGGTTCAATATTTTCTTCTTCTACTTCGACTGTTACGACGTCTGTTGTTCTGAACCCGACGTCAACCAGGCAATATCTACCTGACAGTTGCTGGTCGAGGGTGAAGAATGCACCAACGCCCTGTGGGAAGACCTCACAGCGGACGATGTGATAGCTATGTGCGATGTTTTCTTTGTCTATGACTGTGTCTTCTGAGTATTCAAAGTAGTCCTTGACTTTATCCTTCAGCGTTTTGTAGAACATAAGTGGCAGACCCAGTCCAAGTTCAACTTCACCTTCAACGCCTGTTGCCAGAAAAGATGTAAGCACAAGTATCTTAGCAAAGTTTGAAGTAAATCTTTCAGGTGTGAAGTTAGTTTCTGGAGCGATGGAATCCAGAGCAGCTTTGCCAACGGCATATGTTTGGTTATTGTAGTTGATATAGTAGTCTTTGAATGTCCCAAAACCAAGGTCGGTGAGCACTGTTTTTGCTACTGCGGACGGGAAAACAACTTCCCTTCCCTGTTCAGAAACAGCCTTTGTAAAGCCAAAACCTATATCAACAGCACATTTCATTTTTATCAACCCCCTTTTAGATTTTTAGTTACCTGCAAAATAAAAAAGCCTGTGAGTAAAATTTTATTCTCACAGGCGAAAAATTTTCTGTGTTCGGTTTTTTGTTCGTATTTTATTCTGGTATACTGGAATTGAGCAGTTAGCCAAAATAAAGTTTGCGTTTTAAAAAGTTTGCAAACAGCTGGGGGTGTTCTCCTCCCCCGTGAGTATAATCAGCCCTGATTAGAAATCATAATCAGGGCTTTTACTGTTGATGGCTACTTTTTTCAGTAATCCCTTTTGTATCACTCTTGCCTTTATTTCGTCCCATTCCTGTTTTGTTATCAAACAATCATGAAGTGGAACTAAAAAGGCTACAAGTTTATCATCAATCCAGTCAGCATAAGCAACACCGTCGCAGTTTCTTACTGCTGTTAAAAATACTTCTTTGTCAATCTTGCAATTCTTAAATCCCAGTTCCCTGAAATAATATTGAATATCACGCATTGTTTTTTCTGTGAATAGTATCTCAAAGTTTATCTTTTTCCCGTTGTAATTAAGATACAGGGTTCCAAGCGCATCACTGCCAATAAGGTATCTCTCAACAAAAATCCATATTGACCTGTTCAAAAGTTGGCTGTAGTGCTTTTCACATAACCATAAAGGTGTTCTTGATAATCTATAACCTGCTTTTTCACCACACACTGAACACAATTTGCCTTCGTCTGTCTCATATTCAATCCTATCACGTTTTGATTTATTCTTGGGATGAAATAAAAGAATCCTTGCATTATCAAGAATATCACTCATGATCTGCTGCCCCCAATCTTTCTAAGATCTCTTTCCATTCTTTTTCTGTTAAGATATACTCATCGTTTGAGCTATCAAGAGCGTAAGCGAACACCATGTCGTTTATAACATCAGCATAAGCAATCCCATCGGTTGACCTCAATGCAGTAAGAAATATCTCAATGTCAAAAGGCTCGGAATCTTCTAAGATCCCCATATCTTTTAAATCTGCTTCAGCCTCTTTTACAATGTCGTTAACCTTGCCAAGGTATGATACATTGATTTTTTTCTCTTTATCCACAATAACAGGGATTTCTTTTGTTCTATTACCATCAAGGATGTTATCTACCGCATATGCGTACGTGTTCACCTTTACATAACTGAAATGCTCATCACATAAATAAATCTTCTCTTCTTCGTCCTCGAAATCAACTGAACATTTTGCATTTTCGATACAATCAGGTACCGAACACATTACCTTCTCTTTCTCTTCACTTTTTAATCTTTCCACGGTTGCATAGCGTTCACCTATAGCCACCATAACATCAAGTAGATTAAAATCTGAACTGTTCTGCATAATGTTATCTCTCCTTTCGTGTTTTGTTTGCTTAGACAATATCACAACAAAACTGCAAAAACTACTGGGAACATCCTTTCACAAAAAAATAAAAAAGCCCTGCACGGAATGATAAGTGCGGGGCTTGTGTTTTTTAAACTTTAAATATAAATGCTTCTGAGGCGTTTTTATAAGGGTGTTTTTTGTAAAAGTAGTTCTCAAAACTTTCTGTACTTTTCCCCATTTTAAGAGAAGCGTGCACTACGTTAATCCCAAGTTGTTTTTCTACAATTTTCCTTTCTTCTTTATAAGCCTTGTGAAGTTTCCCAATAGTATCTACAAAATCTACCGGTACGGGACTTTCTTTCTCATTCAGGAACTTAACAAGGTTTACGGCATTGCCTGTCTTAATCGCTTCTGTTAGTAAATGCCCCTTGCCTTCTTGTGTAAGAAAATTAGATACTGGCACTATTTTCGCCATCTCCTGTCTGTATTTTTCTGAATTTGCCATTTTGTGCAGAGTTGCATAATCGATGGCTTTCCCTATCTTAAAGCCGCTGCCTGCTGTTTTTAGTGCACTGCCTGCAAGATTGGTGAACATACCAAACATAGGATTATCTGCATAAGTGGAATTACCTATATCCTGTAGTGCTGAACCCATTTTATACAACAAATTACTGCCTGCAAGGGTTCCAAACGCTTGCAGAAACGCTTTTCGTGTGTTTTCCGTATCAGAAAATTTATTGGTTGCAGAAGCAACTTCAGGTGAAAACTTTGATTTCCCCCCTTCAGGTGCAGAGGAGGCCCCTGCAAGTCCACCGCCCGCAGGTATACCGCCAAAACCACTGCCACTGCTTTTATCTCCACTGCTTTTATCTGTTGTAATACCGGCTGACGTAGTTGTTGGTTCTGATGTTGCTTCTGATTTTGTACCGGTTCTGGATGAAATTGTATGTGCAAGTGATTTTGTAGAACCTCTTACCATTGGGAATATACCTGTGAAAAGTGGATTAACGGCATTTTCTTCATTTATTCCGCTCATACGCTGGAACCAGTTTTGTAACATATTGCGCAGTGTCCCACCAAGTTGAGGAAGCATCCACATGGCAATAAGTGTAAAAAACCATCCGCCGGTGTTGTTTAATGCATTAACCAGGTGAATAATTGCCAGAAGTGCAAATGCATAGAAGAAACCCATTGATGCATTTGTTATTATTTCGCCAAACCAGACATTCATCACGTTTGCGTCTTTCTTTATTCCCCACATTGCAGCAGCTATCGGCGCAAACAGGAAGAAAACTCCAAGTACTATCTTCCTTACAAGAAATATAAGGTTTATTTTGAAATAATTATACGTATAAAGTAATTTGACAATTGCGGTATTGAGAAGATTTTGCGTGTGTACTTGAGATATAAATGCATCTGTATCAGAGTTCGCAAAATTGTTATTACCCATATATGTGTATTCAAGTTGTACATATCTGTACAACCAGTTTGTAAGTAAGTCAAAGAATTTAATCAGATATACAAATATTATCGGGTACGCAGCAATAACAATGATGACTTCAAACCATGTATAAATCTCTTCCATTAAATCCGCACGTCTTCTTGCACTGTATCCAAAAGCCATTAACTGTACCGCCGTCTTACTTATCATAACAACGATAAATGCTGTAGCAATAATAGCAACCAGCCAGTAGAAGCTAAGCATAAATTTGTACTGGTCTGCTGTAAAAACTGAACCGGATTCAAAAAGAAGTTTGTCTATGGGTTTAAAGTCGGCAACTTTTCCTATCCATACAATGAATGATGTTATGCTATTAACAATCGCAGTAATTGCATTAATAAAAAGGTTTGAGCTGTTTTCATCCTGTGCTTCATTCCCTGGTTTTTCCCCCGGAGGTGTGCTTGTCTTTGGTAATTCAAATGCATTATGAAACTTTCCTTCAAGGTTTACGATAAAACCTACAATTGTTGTAAGCATTGTAATTATAACCAGTCCAATAATGACGTATTTAAGCCATTCACCTGTTCTGGCAGCTTCTTCCGAATTTTTTGAAATTGCCAGTTTAATCCCGATTACCATTATGGTGATTATCGCAAAAGTTATTCCAAATATTTTAAAAAGATTTGATAATTCACTAATTAACCCTTTTCCCATAACTGTTGGTGAATCCTGTGTTCCTGCAAAAACCGGGCTGGAGAGTAACAGAAATATATATCCTGACATAACACCTGTCAGGATTTTCGTGATTTTGTTTTTTGGGTCAGGACCCATTCTTCTAACCCCTCCTTCTGGTTTATTATTTTAGGCACCTTACTGCTGTACTTTAATTTTATGCCAACAAGCGTAGGATGAAGTTTTTCATCTCTTCTTGTAGCATTGTATATCTCTCTAAAGCAGCTTCTGGGAAAATTGCAGGGTCGTATCTTCCACTTGTACCTTCTTATTCTCCCCATATCGCTGATTTCCCTGGATATATACCCCATTTCAAGTTTCTTTTCAAAACCTTCAGGATTGAGTTCAAAATAACTCCTGCTTTTGTAACCCGATAAGATTAATTCGTATTTAATCTCTACTGGTGCAAGTTCCTTCTTGGTGGAGATATAAGACATAACATCTTCTATGGATGGGTAAATATTGGCACTATCAGTATATCCATGGCAACATAAACTTACACTCGGTGTGTGAGTGTGTGCACATACAACTTTCTTGCATTTATTATCAAAAGACGCATTATAAGAGTATACAACTTCTTTGCAGTTTGAAGAAACAAAACCCGGCGTTCCCGCACTGTCAATTACAGCAGCAAGTAGTTTGTCATTCTCGTCAAGCAGTAGTGTCATTGACACTTCACGTACAAGTACAAGTTTTTTGAATCTTATATTGTAGAACATAAGTCTGTGCAATACTTTTAGTGCGGTTGTCTGGTCGCGGATGTATATATCTGTTCTGGGTTCAAGTATCAGCCCAACATTGTTTACTTCTATACGTGGCAAAAATAAATTATTATTCCCGTAGATAGTTAATAAGTTTCTTACTGTATAGTACACTTTCAGTATCGGGTCCAGAATAAGTTCCATTAGAGTAGCCAAAACAGAAGGAATACTTTTTATTAGTCGAACAAACAGGTAACAACAAACAGCAATGGTAATAAGATCAATAACAAAACCGCCATATTGGCCTCTGTGGAACTCGTTACTAAGTATATTGACAGTAGCGTTAATCGACCGCTGAACAAATGCAAAAACGGGCTGAACATGAGCAATAACACTGTCAATGATATTCTTTATCATAAAAATTCTCCTTTTTTGTGGTTTTCTTATTATAAGTTATACCACGCTTTTTAAAAAATCCTCCCAGAATCTTAAAAAATTTTAGAAATTATTTGTTGTAACATAATCCCACTCAAAACTGAACGGGATTATTTTCAGTGCTACCTTTTCATTCGGATTTACCAGTATGGCTTCTCCTTTATTGGCTGTAACAAGGAAATTTTTTGCTACATCCGAAAGTTTGAAATACTCAGCGGTTTCTCCTGCAAGGTCTGCTTCCTGTTTTAGCAGCAGCTTTGTGTGGCACATATTGAGCATTGTCCTGCCTGCGGGTGTGTTTAAAAACTCCAATATTGTTTGTGAAGCAACCATGAGTGATATGTTGTATTTTCTGCCGCGCCTTGAGATTGACTCAAGATAATCATTGGACGCTTCATACTTTGTAAACATCCATGCCTCATCAAACATGACTATCTTGTTTTGCTTTCTTAACCTTGCATGTGAAAATTCGTTCCAGATCCAGTTCATAAGCACGATTGAAGCGAAGAATTTCAAAAACGGGTCCTTGTCAAACTCTTTCAGGTTAAATCCTATAACTCTGTCATGCTCACGTACTTCCACTGATGTTTGACAGTCAAACAGGCTCAAAGAGCCATTGCCCGTAAATATTTCAAGCACATCAGCAAGTTCCTTTGTTGATTCAAAGTTATAAAGTTCTTGTCTTAGATCACTTAGCTGTGGGAGTTTCTTTTTTATCTTGCCGATAATAAATCTTCCCTGTTCATCCATACCTGCCGGTTGATAAAGCGAGTCCGGGTCTTGCGTTATTCCAAAATCATTGTAGAGTTTTCTTACAACACGCTCTATATCTGCAAGCTGTCGACCGTCAAGTTTTTTCCCCATAAAATTTTCAGAAATCACACCAAGCAGAAACCTGATTTCTGAGATCTTGCTTTCAATGTCTACATATCTTTTCCCTTCATCTTCTACCACTTCAAGGTCGAACGGGTTTATTCCTGATTTCCCACCCGCTTTAACCTCAACATATTTGCCGCCGAGCATATTTATCAGCTTTTTGTACTCACCTTCCGGGTCAAGAACGCACGCATGAAGTGAAAACGCTGCACTTCTGGCAAGAATAATTTTCATTGCTGTTGACTTGCCCGAACCAATCGTGCCAAAGATGGCCACATGTGGACCAGGCAAGTTTTTGTCAAACTGATTGTAGAAAACGGGTGAACCTGTTGTAATATTGTAGCCCAAAAATACACCATTATCATAGTACACCTCTGTATTGCCCGTTGGGATACAACATGCTGCTGCACCGGTTGTCATTGTTTTGCTATTTTCAAGATACAGCTGTCTGCCAAATGGGAGCGAAGTCAAATAACCTTTTAGCTGTTCAAACATAAGCGTACGTGCTTTGACGCTATATGCTTCACATCTGCTTTTGAATTCTTCGGTTCTCTCTTTCAATCTTTCAAGACTGTCTGCATAGATTGTAATAAATACCTGAACGTATAGAATTTTTTCAAGATCTCTTTGCAGTGATGCTCTGAGTAGTTCAAAATCTTCTGCCTGCTGTAACTTTTGATAATCAACAGGCTTTCTTGAACTTTCCAGTATCACGTTTGCCTTGAGGTCTGTTATCAGTTTGCTGAGTTTTTTCATAACATCGCCTTTATCAGCAGGTTCTATATACACCGACATTGTTATTTGACCGAGGTTGAAAAATGTCTGCCAGAATGTCATGTATATGTCGCTTGGATATACGGACACAACAAAGACCCTTGCATACTTTTCCGGACCCAGATATATATAATCCTTTCCTTCTTCAATGCAATCAGGAAGAATCAAATCAAGCAATCCTGTTGCATTTTTTATAAGCGGGTTTTCCATTTCATTTTTGGATTGTTTCAAACTGTCTTGTTGTTTCTTCTCCATAGACCTCTGAAATAACTTCATCGTTTACCACAACCCCCTTTTCAGATGTTGTTATCAAATCAAGTGCACCGCTTTTGATTGCATTCTCAATTTTGAATACTTGATTTTTGTTCAATTCATCACCCAGCAGCTGCAACACTCCTGTGAGATTAAGTTGTTCTACTCTAAAGTTCGCTTTCTTTAGCAATGCTATGACATTCTTCTGTCGCTGGGTAAGTTTTTCAAAAGCAACCTTTTCGTTTTGTTCCTGAACATATATAACCATGTAGCTCTTTCTTACAACCAGCTCCTTTTGCCTCTGCAAACTTTCAAGCTCATTTCTTAGATGTTCGCAGTAACTTCGCAGTGTATCAGGCATTGCCACAGCAGGGTCCCTCAAAAATCTTTCAATTTCCTGTACCTGCTGGGAAGTTTCGACTCTCTGTGTTGTAGTAAAAAATTGCACAGGATAGTCCAAAGCACGCATGGCAGCAATCAAGTTTAACTCCAGTGCTTCCTGTTCTGCTTCACTCATAAGTTCAATATCCTGCGTTGAAATGTAAAAAACTCTTGCATAATGATACTCGTCAAGAAATATCGTTCCGTCATGAAAAACGTTTCTTATTCCAAGGACTCTTTTTAGCTCATTGCGGCTATCACGCTGTGTTGTAGTAGATGTCCTGTTATTAGAACTTTTAGAATTATTTACTTTAAATTTGATTCGATTGGCAAAGAGTAAATAAAAAACAACAACAGCACCGCCAATCATAAGCATTAACAAATCTGATGACATTTGCTAATCCTCCTTCCTGTACAGTATAATTTTTTTTCGCCTCTTGAAATCGTAATACTTTTTGAGAAATGTTGTAAAATCATCTCCGTTGATTTTCACAAATGCAAATACAGCGCTGAGCACTATAACAAAAATTTCAATTAAAAACACAGCCAAAAAAGGTATATGCAGTTCTGAAAGAATCGAGATAGTAGCAAGACCTGGCACAGCAAGTATAAGAGCCTGACGCCAGCTCAATATCCCGCCGACAATCTTACTCTCAAACTTGAACTCATAAGGAATTTTGTATCTTTGCAATCCTATCACCCTTTCATGCAGTTTTTGGTTTTGGAATACCCAAAAAATCTAATACATCATCAATGCTTTCATTATCACTGCGCATAGCATCTTTAAACAGTTTCTCAAGTCCAGAATATTCATCAGCTGATCTTTCTTCTATGCGGGCTTTCTCTTTAATGGGTTTTTTACTCCTGCCCTTACCTTGGGAAGATGCACGTTTATCCTCTTTCACAACAGGCATTTCAAATCTATCGGGGTCATCCAAAAATGCAATCATAAATGCTGATTTATTCCTTACCTTTCTGGCAAAGTAATCTGTTTTTGTGTACTCAATCAGCTTTTCAAGATTTTGTCTGTTAATAACAGCCTTCTTAAGAACAAAATCAATGACTTTTTCCTTTATTAAACTCTTCTCCAGTATTTCACGAAGTGTAGCCAAATGCCTGACCTGTTCATTTGTCAATTCTATCACCAGTCTTGCTTTTTCCTCCCTGGCTGGCTTTTTCACAGTTCTTTCTTCTGCTTCACCGACAGTTTTTAACCCGAGATAAAAAAGAAAGCCCGCAGGATTTATTCCCTGCGGGCTTTCGTCTTTTCCGGTACTAAGCAAAACAAATTAGCCTAACCAATAAAACAGTGAAAGCATACTGGATGGTGCATCGGCATTGGTCTTGATCTGATTGACAATGAGAGAAACAATTGAAATTCCAAAAAATACTATAAACAGGCTAACAATAACCCACATAAAAGTTTTTCCTACTTCTGCTCTTTTTCGCTCATCCTGAATGGCACCAAGGATAGCACCACGTACCAGTATAAGTACCACCGCTATTGTTACGGCAGCGACCTGCACAGGTGTTTTAACAGCGCCTATTACTTTTTTCGCAATAGTTGTTGCACTGACATTGCTGTCAACTATTCCCGACAAATCGGCACCGGTATCTGCAAATGCAATTGTGCTCATTACTGCCACAACAAAAGTTGTGAAAATAGAAGTCAAAAGTTTTTTAATTCTCATTACTACACACCTCCAATTTTTTTATTTAACCGAGTTATAGATAACACCGAGTATATACGGAGCAAGCAAATAGATAATAACTGCAAGTCCCACGCCACCCAGAATCGTAGCACCAAGTTTTTTGGCAGTGCTGACATGAAAAATGTAACCTACCAGTAAAAATACAACCCCAATGCCGATCCCCAAACCTGATATTGGCATGATAAAATTTTGAACAACATGTAAAAGGTTAACAAATAATGTTGTCAGTTTTTTTATAAATTCATCCATTGTAACAGGTTTTATAATCCCATTCAGGTCATTCAAGATTTCACCCCCCCCCCTTAAAGGCTCTAAAAAAACAAAAGCTGTATAAAAAGGCATGATAACCCCTTTATACAGCTAACTCTCAATGGCAAACTATGTTCTATTGCCCCATCCACCGCAACAGAACAATGATAGCAATGCTGCAGCGTTCAGTTCCTGATTTCGTGCGAGGGACGCTGCCTGTGTCCAAACTCAGGTGCCACCTTGCGGCACATCACTGCTATCCCCGCTTTTTCTTTTTCCACCAGCCAGAATAATTGTTAGTTTCAACTGTTTTGACAACGTCAACATTCTTATCCTGCTCATATACAATCAGCACTGCTCTACCGTACTGAATAGCTTTATACTTTCCTCTCCGGGAGAGGAGAACACCATGAGTAGTAGCTTCTAAAATGCGCAGTTCAGCTTCAATGTCAGTACAAGGCATGATACGCTCCTTGTAACGTTTGATAGCATGTTTGGTTATTTGTATCATGGCAAGCACCTTAATATGCAAGGGCGTTATTTGCTGTATTGATGACAGTATTTCTTTTTCGTTTCAAACCTTCTGTCAATGTATGTATTGGTTTAATGTATTTAGGTAACGTAGTAGGAACAAGAGTACCGTCTTCTAGGCAGTCTTTTCGTACAAATTTTCCTCTTGCCCATCTGTAACACGAATGGACAAACTCATATAAAGTAGAAATGGACGGCCACCTGTGATAAGAAAGTTCAGCCACTGCCTGCGCATGTTCACGCTTCATAATCTCATAGGTCTCATCCCAGAGTTCTTTTCTTACTTTTTCTCTTCGTTTTTGTTGGTAATCTCTCCACTGTCTTTTTCTACGATTCTTGGCTTCTAAAAGTCTGTACGCTACTTCTTCCAAGTAACGCGGGTCTTCCTTAATATATTTGTTAATTGTTGGTCTTGAAACTCCTGTTATTTTTTGAATTTCTACTCTCTTTTTGTGTTCTTCATAGAAGAGTCTTAGAATTTCATCAATTTTTTCTTGGCTGAGTTTTCTTGCCATTGCGTTCTCCTCCCCCGTTTGTTTTGTTATTTCTTTGTAAAATCAGAATAAATTTCATCTAGAGTCAAATTAAACAGTTTTGACAGTTTAAAAGCGGTATCAATTCCTGGACGTCGTGTGCCTCGTTCGATCTCGTACACCATGCTCTTACTGATTCCGAGTATTTTAGCCACTTCTTCAGCCTTGAGTTTTTTTCTTTTCGTAAAATTTTTAATTTTGTCATTTTAACCACCTGTCTAATTTTATTATACACTATATGTGTAATTTGTAAAGAGGTTTTTGTTTTAATGTAGAAAATTTTCAAAAACAAAATAAACATTAAGTGTAGTTTAAAAATACACTTGTAGTGTAAAATATAAAAAGAGGTGATAAAATTGTTTGCAAGAAGATTGAGAGAACTTAGAGAAGAAAAAAAACTCACTCAGGTTGAACTGGGTGAAAAACTCAACATCAGCGGTTCGACAATAAGCATGTACGAGCAGGGGCGGAGAATGCCCGACCCTGACACGCTATACAAAATAGCAAAGTTTTTTGACGTATCTCTTGAATATCTACTGGGGTACTCTGATAAAAGAAAAGAAGTTGACATTACCAGCATTTTTGATGTTATACCTGTGGGAAAACTTCTACAGGTACCAGTAGTAGGAGTAGTAAAAGCTGGTCCAAACGGTATAGCATATGAAGAATTTCAGGGTTTTGAGTACATCGATGCCGAGCTGTACAAAGACTGTGGAAATTGTTTTTTTCTTCGGGTACGTGGTGATAGTATGGAACCGGAAATTAAAGAAAATGATCTGGCTCTTGTCAGAAAACAGCCAGAGATACCCAGCGGTGCTATTGGTGTAGTTATCATCAATGGGGAAGAAGGTATGCTAAAAAAAGTTGTTAAAAAAGAAAACACTCTCATCCTGTATTCATTTAATCCCAAATATGAACCTATAGTTTTAACAGCAAAAGATGAGTTTATAGTAGTGGGACAAGTTATCAGCATTGTTAGAAAGTTCACTTAAGGCAAAGGGGAATTTAGACATGGCAAGACGTGGTAAAGGAGAAGGAAGTATATTTAAGAGAAAAGATGGTCTTTGGTGTGGTGAAATTACAGTAGGCTACGACGAAAACGGTAGACAGAAAAGAAAATTCTTCTATGGTAAAACAAGACAGGAAGTTGCAGAAAAGATAAATCAAGCATTGAGTGAAATTAAACAAGGAATTTTAATAACTGATAATAACATCACGCTTGAAGATTGGCTTATCACCTGGCTGCATCAGTACAAAAAAAATCAAATTAGCGAATCAACTTTTGATGATTACGAAAGTCTGATTAGAAATCACATCAACCCTGCAGTAGGGAAATACAAACTCAAGGATTTACGTCCAGAACATTTACAGGCACTTTACAATCAAAAATTCAAGGAAGGTCTTTCAGCAAAAAGAATCAAACACATTCATGTTATTCTGCATTCAGCTTTAAATCAAGCAATTAAAAGCAAACTTATTACATACAATGTCAGCGAAGCAACCACCCTACCCAGAAATACCAATGAAAAGAAAATAAAAACTTTGACAATAGAAGAACAAAAAAGATTTCTGCAGGCTCTTGAAGGTGAAAGATTGAAACCTGCTTTTGTTCTCGCTCTGACTACTGGAATGCGACTGGGAGAAATCTTAGCTTTGAAGTGGGAAGATGTCGATTTAGAAAATAAAAGAATAACTATCAGGAATTCTATCCGCAGGATAAAGAACAGGGATAAACAGGCAGAAATTAAAACTAAAACTGTTCTTGTTCTTAAAGAACCTAAAACCGAAAACTCTGGAAGAATAATTCCACTACCAGATGTTGCCTACCAAGAGCTTGTTAGTTTCAAACTATTACAGGAAGAAGAAAAAAGACAAGCAGGTAGTAGCTATATAGACAGCGGTTTTGTCTTTACAACAAAAGTTGGAACGCCTATTGAACCAAGGAATTTTTTGCGAACATTTCAGCGTATTACGAAAAAGGCAGCACTTGATATAAATTTTCATGCTCTAAGACACACATATGCAACAAGACTTTTAGAAGCAAACACCAATCCTAAAATTGTACAGGAATTACTAGGACACAGTGACATATCAACCACATTGAATATTTATTCACATGTGTTATTTGAAACAAAACAAAAGACCGCAGAGAAAATTGATAGCTTGATGAAGAATTTAACAAGTAGACAGAATTCATAAATATTCACATAGCATTTTTTATTATATTTGTTTCACTACATCTTAACTACATCTATACAGATAAAATTTTATACTCTTCAATACAGTTAGTTGCAATTTGCAAGTCTTGAAACCCAGCAGTATCAACTAATATGTCGTTTGGTACAATTTGGTGAATTATGTGTCGTCAGACTACGGATCTGAGGGTTGGGGGTTCGAGTCCTCCTGGGCGCGCCATTTATTTTCAAGGGTTTTGAGGTTTGGAATAATATCGGGCAGGTTGTTATAACACCTCTTTGATTTGAGCAAAGTCTATTATAAGGTCTTCAAAAATACCAACCTTGACCTTGTCATTGAAGGTGTATAGTTCTGGTGGCAGGTAATCTTCGGTATCTTTGAGTCTGTATACTAAAATTGTTTGATTGTTAGGGTTAACAATCAAATATTCTTTGACTTTATACTGATTATACAGGTTCAGCTTTCTTACATAGTCGTGAGATGGATTATATTCAGATACAACCTCAATTATCATCTCAGGAGCTCCAACACAGCCTTTATCAGTGAGTTTTTTCTTATCGCATATGATTGATATATCAGGCTGGACAACGTTGATTGCCTGTTTTTCATCCTGTCCTTCCTCAACAAGAACAACATCAAATGGAGCTGTATATACTTTGCAGGGTTTGTTGTTTTGCTTAATATAATTCCCAATGATTAGTGTAAGTTCAAAAATAATTTCTTGGTGCACTCTTGAAGGTGCATGGCTTATATCATAGATGACACCATCAATTAGCTCTACTCTTGCGTTTTGTGGAAACCCAAGATAGTCTGCATAAGTGTAAACCTTAGATATTCTTTCTTCTATCTAAATCACCTTCTTTGTTGTATTCTTTCGAGTTTGCGTAATAAACTGTACTGGTAAAATAAATCTAATAAACTTACTAAATTTTTTAACAAATCAAATACAAGAGTCTCTAAAGAACCTACCAAATCATCTGAAACTTCAAGTCTTTGTCTAATTAATTCAATATATTTCCTAAATTTTTGAATCTCTAATGAGCTTTGTAAATCTAACAAGTTGACAAGGTATTCCAATAATAATGTTTCCTTTTTGTACATTATACTACTAAATAAATATAAGTGAAACTTTTTTGTCGATTTCTCAAATTTGAAGAGTTATGACAAAGTAAAGCTAATAACGAAACATTAATATCATTAAATTAAAATTTCAAATTCAAATATAGTACAACAATAAAGGGGCTCGTTATGAGACACATAACAAGCCCCTGATGGTTATTTTTGAAATTGTTGTAATCCTTACAAGCCTAAATATGCCAAATACTTTTTAGTGTTATTTATCATCTCATCAAAAAGCTGCTCAGCTTTGTTCTGCGGTAGTCTTTCAACTGCAGGGTCATTTAAGAATGCTCTTTTTGCAAGGTTCAAGTCCTTTTCTAAAGCAGCTTTAACTATAAGTTCTTGATTGCTGATATGCCTTGTCATTATGCTTGCCAAATCTGAAGGTAGCTTTCCTGCATAGACAGGTCTGACGTCATCATGGGTAAACACTGCATTTGTCTCAACTATAGCTCCTATTGGAAGATTTGGTATTTGACCCATATTTGGTAAATTCACGTTTGTCACCAACGTATCCAAACCTAAAATAGCTTTCATCTGCATAACTCCCTCTTCTCCAGAAGGATTCAATGGAACTTCTTTTTGGTCAGATGCGTATTCTTTGCTAAGTTTAATCAATTCTTCTCTGTGTTTAATTCGCCATTCGACAGGTGTCAAGTTGAATTTCCATTTATAAACTGTCTCTTTGTCTCTAAGATAAATGTAGGGGACAAATTCAGCCAAGTGTCTATCACCTGCTGCAGCAATAAGTCCAAAGCGTTTAAATAAGTCAAACTTCACTCTATTTGCAGAAGCAAAATAATCTTTTTCCCACAATCCTTTTGTTTTTTCAAAACCTTCTTCATAATATTTGTGCACAAATTCCTTGTAAAGAGGGAATAAATCATGAGTTTTATATGATGCTTTATCAAACCACGTAAAATGATTTATACCAAGAACATTTACCTTGATTTCTCTTCTTGAGATTTCTCTTTCTTCTCCTAAAAATTCTTTTACAACTTCGGTCAAAAGCTTCTGGGTACCAAAAACTTCATGACAGCAGCCAAAAGCTTTTATTTTAGGAAATACTTCATATAGGGCTTTTAAGCATATAGCCATTGGATTTGTGTAATTGATAACCCAAGCATCTGGACAATTTCTCTTTATAGCTTCTGCAAATTCAACATACATAGGAACAGTCCTAAGTCCTCTGATAAGACCTCCTGGACCTGTTGTGTCACCTACAGACTGGTATATACCATATTTCTCAGGAGCATGGACATCCGAATACATCTCTTCAAATGTCCCAGGCAAAATCGAAATGATAATAAAATCTGCACCATATAAAGCTTCATCTAAGCTCTCTACAGCAACATATTTCCACTTCCCCACTATCTCAGGTTTGCTTGAAAGCTTATTGCCTATTACTTCATTTGTCTTAGCAGCTTCAAAATCAATATCATAAAGTCTAACAGTACCACTCAAGTCTTTTTCTAACGCTAAATCAGTCATCAACCTCCATGCCCAGCCGCGTGAACCCCCACCAATGTATGCTATATTGATTTGTTTCTGTTGTTCTGATGTGGTATTCAACATTACTCCCTCCTATAATAATTGTGAATTTCAAATAAATTATATCACAAATCTCACTCAAAACCAAACCATTATTATCTTTAACTTTCATTTATACCCAGCATATCTGGTTTTTTCTTTGACTTTTCAAAAGTGTATCCTAAAAAGATATTGACAATTCTACATCTCTTCCCTTATAATAAATTAGGTGTAGGGGCGTAGCTCAATTGGCAGAGTAGCGGTCTCCAAAACCGTCGGCTGGGGGTTCGAGTCCCTCCGCCCCTGCCATATTTTGAGATAACTGAATTTGCAGTGTGGAAAAAAGTAGTAGTAAAAATACAACCAATGGTCTCCTTTAATTAGCAAAAAGGTGAAAGAGGAGACTTTTTTTATGTCTAGAAAAGGAAAAATTAAGAATATAGATACACTATGGTTAAAAGACGTGATTAACTTTTTCAATAGTTTTAAGCAAGCTGATGGGTTGTGTGAAATGAATTCACCAAGACATTGATTTTTCCAAATAAATAGATGAACACACACTAAAGTTAGCTGTGATTGAATTTTTCAAATCCAAAACAAACAAGCAACCTATAACTAACTTATAATCATTCCTATTCAAATTTTCTTACATTTCTGATATGAAATGGAATATGAAGGCATCAGTACAACTAAAATATTTTGCAATTAATACAGCAGTATAGAAGATGACAATATATAGCAGAAAGCCTATTAAACAACTTTGTAAAAAGAATAATTAAGCTGAAAAGATTGATTAAACCTTATCAAAATATTGAAAAGATAATAGAGGCTGTCCAAAAGAGAAGCAGACAGCCTCTATTTATTTACTGCATAGTTAAATATTATTATTCAATAGTATCAAATATTTTTTGTTGTTAAGAAGTTGTTATTTCTAATATTTCCTTTTATTTTTTTAATCCTTATTTCTTGGCTCTATTATATGCATTTATCCTAATTGTTATCAAACGTTGCAACCCAATTTTGTTTAAAACATTTAAATATTGCTGCCAATCTTTGTTATTGCTTGGATCTAACTGACCTGTTACAAATTTCATGCAATACTCATCCACAACTGCCATAATATTTGATTCTAGCTCAGCCCTTTCTGCCATTTCTTCTTTTGTAAACATCATGGGTTCTTCTCTTATATAATAATATTTTGGTCTATTCATAAACGTTTTCGCAAGTTCTGCATATATAGGAGCATATGTCTCTACAGCTTGAGGATATGCTACCATAAAGCCGTTTGGCGCCGCAAATGGAAAACCATAATCTTGTAAACTATACTTTCCTGAGGGATTGGTTGGAGTTTGAATATGGTTTAGATATACATATTTATCCCCTTCTTTTTTATAAGTAACACCATATTCACCATAAGTGTGGAATATCTGTCCTTCTTCACTCAGTGCCCAATTTAAATATTGAAGAAGCCTTTCTAATTTTTCTTTGCTTATACTTGAATTAAATCCGTTACCATCTGCAAAATGCAAAGGATTTCTTTTGAAAAAGTAAGCTTTTCCAGGATATGCTGTTGGTACATCCTTGGACCACACCCAGTTTGTATCTTTATCTGTATTTCTATATAGATTATTGTAAGTTCCTATATTTGCAGGATATGCCCACATAATTATTCCTTGTCCTTGAGTTCTAAACTTATCTAACTGATCACGAGTTGCTGTAGCATATTCTTTCCAAATGCAACCTGCTTTATAAAGTTTGTTTATCAAAATTAGGGCTTGGCGATAGTTGTTCTGATTAAATGCAAAAGGCACAAACTTTTTGGTAAGCGGGTCTACATAAGAAATCTGTCGTGGCGCAAGTTCAGGTAAACCATACATCAAAAATATTCCTGTAAATGCCCAAAGACTTAAGTTACCAGAGACAGCATTCGCGTGTAAATATACAACCTTTCCAGTTTTCTGGTGTAATAATATACATGTTTTGTAAAATTCATCAACTGTAGTTGGGAATTTCAAATTGTATTTCTCGAATATTTCTTTCCTATATAAAAAGGCCATATCAACTGGTGCAATTCTTCTTCCATGAAATGAATATACCTTACCATCACTATAACGTACTATTTTGTAAAGGTAATCCCATTCTTCTTTTGTCCATATCTTTAAGTAGTTCGGCCATTTCTTTTTTATTTCCTCCGGTGTAAAGCCAATTAAATATCCTGCAGCTATCCATTCGTTTAAATTATATTCTGGTCTAAGCGCACGTATCCAATCTGGTGCCATATTACTTGCAAAAAGTAAAGACATTTTAGTAACATAATCACTTTGAGGAATATAAATGGTTTTTAAATCTATTCCAAATTTTTCTCTCAATTTCTTTTTGTATAAATCTGCCACTGCAGGCGGTTGATTAGAGGTGGTATGAGTAGTGATTGTGATTAATTTTTTCGAAGTAGCTGCTTTCCCAAATGAGAATCCTGAGGTTAAAACAAAAACCATAAAAGTAATTGTCAGTAAAATCACAAACATTTTTTTGTATTTCATTTCTTGCATCCTCCCTCTTGTGCATATTTTTTAATCTTTTAATGAACCAATCATAACACCTTTAACAAAATACTTCTGTACAAATGGATATATAGCTAACATTGGTACCATCGAGACAAAGAGTGTTGCATATTTCACCCCCTTTGCGTTGATTAAACCTAATTCTTGTCTTGCACTCAAATCACCTGCTTCAGCAGCCTGCTGAAGCGTCTGGGCAAGCATTATAATATCACGCAAGACAAGCTGCAGAGGAAATTTTTTCTGGTCACTTAAGAATATCATAGCATTAAACCATGAATTCCAATGCCCAACAGCATAATAAAGTCCTACAGTTGCAAGAGCTGCTTTAGAAAGTGGTAAAACTATTCTTGTAAATATAACAAATTCATTTGCACCATCAAGATATGCTGATTCTTCTAATTCATGAGGTATGTTTTGGAAGAATGTTCGCATAATTATCAAGTTAGTAGTACTAATTGCACCTGGTAAAATCAAAGCCCACATAGTATCATATAGTCCTAAGTTTTTGACTAATATAAAAAGTGGAATCAAGCCCCCTGAAAAATACATAGTTATTATAACAAGCCAAGTATAGAAAGATTTTAATGGTAAATTCTTTCTTGACAGTGGATAAGCAAAAGAAGTTGTCAAAATAAGGTTAATCAATGTTCCTACAATGGTATAAATAACCGAATTCTTAAAAGCTCTGGGAACTGTCCCTGCCGTAAATATCATTTTGTATGAATCCAATGTAAAACCAATCGGAAAAATTGTAACTATACCTTTATTATTTGCATCCGCACTACTTAAAGATGAAGCAAAAACATTTAGCACAGGATATAAAGTAACTATTAATACAAATATCATAGTAGTGTGTACAATTATTGTTAGAATTTTTGTTGACAACGAATTATCTTTCACCATATAAATTTCGCCTCCACTAAAAGAGTGCTGTTTCTGTAACTTTTTTTGTAATCTTGTTTGCTATAATTAGTATTGTAAGATTAATTAAAGAGTTAAATAAACCTATTGCAGTTGTATAACTATATTCACCATATACAAGTCCTCTTCTATAAACATAAGTACTTATAACGTCTGATGTTTCATAATTAAGCGGACTTTGCATAAGTAAAACCTTTTCTGCACCCAGTGACATAATATGTCCAATTCTCAAAAGCAGCATTATAACAATAGTGGGCATTATTGATGGTATCGAAATATACCTCATCATCTGCACTCTTGTTGCACCATCTATTACAGCACCTTCATAAAGTTCAGGATTTACATTGCTAAGTGCTGCTATATAAATTATTGCTCCCCAACCCATATGTTGCCATATGTCACTTATTATATATAATGGTCGAAACCATTTAGGATCAGCCATAAAATATATGGTTGGTAACCCCATTTTTTGAAGTATCATATTTGTAATACCATCTGTTGGAGATAAAAACATTACCATCATACCAATTATTGCTGGAAGAGAAATAAAGTGAGGTAAATAACTAACTGTTTGTACAAACCTTTTATAAAAACCATCTCGAAGCTCATTTAGGAAAAGAGCAAATAATATTGGCAGAGGAAATACAAATATTATCTGGTAAATATTTAGAAGAACTGTATTTCTAATCAACCGCCAAAAGAACGGATTTTCAAAAAACCTTATAAAGTGTTTAAATCCTACCCACTCACTTCCCAATATACCTTTTCTAAAATTATAATCTTTAAACGCAATAATAACTCCATACATAGGAATATAATGAAATATTATGTAATAAAGAACGCCTGGTAATGCTAATAGATGAAGATATTTTGTCTTTTTTATGGATTTCCAAAATTCTTTAAAACGATTACGAAACCTTTCTTTTTGTGACAATGTAACTTCCACTTTTATCACCTCATAAAAGATTGTAATTTGTCATTTATAAGAGTTCCTTAAAGAGGACTGCTCTTTTTGGTGAAAGTTTCAAGAGCAGCCCCTCAAATAGTTATTTTCTATTTATATAACGATTATAAGCTTGTTGATATATCTTTATTGCTTCGTCTATTCTCATTCTTTTTAATCCCTTTCTCAGCTGTTCAACATCGTTGATTTTTCCTGTCATAAGCCTTACAAACATCTCGTCATAATATGTGTTTACAACATTCATAATATCTGCCAGCTTTTTTGCCTCATCCGAAGTAAACGAAAGAATAGGCAAAAGTTTTGTATTAGATGCATATCTCCAATTTTCGCTCGCTTCCTTTTGTTGTGGAAGTCCTAACCCTATTTGAAGAGCATTTTCTTTAGCCTGAATAAACGGACCACCAAATGAAGCACAAGCATATTTTGCAAGTGCAGAAGGTCTATCAAGCTGTGGATTGTTCATAACTTCATCTGTATATACAGGACGTCCATCTTTTATAACATAACTTTTACCCAACACACCAAAATTGAGTGCCATGAATCCTTCTTTACTCCATCCCCAGTCGAGAACTTTTATGGCAAGAGGAATATTTTTGCAAGATGTTGTAATAGCAGCACCACTTTTAGCAAATTGAGGTTCACGGTGACCAAATTCTGGTTTTTGCCCCTTTTTAAGAACTGGATACTTAACTCCCATTAAATCCTTTTTTAAGTTTACAAAGAAAGCTAAGTCGCCACCTATTAATCCCAAAAAAGAACCTATTAAATCATTCTGAATATTTGCCCTGATTATATCTCTGTTCATAGTAAGTACATCTGGATCAATCAATCCTTCCTTCCACCATTTTTGAAGTGTCTTTATAAAATCTGAATACTGAGGCTTTAAAGGTCCATATTGAATCTTATTGTTTTCAACAAAGAAATCTGTCTTTATACCCCATGCCCCCACTAAAAAGCTGCAATAATCAAATGCTCTTCTTGGGCTTGTTGCTCCACCTAAGCTTATGGAAAATGGTCTTTCATCGTTTTTCCCATTTCCATTAAGGTCATTATTCTTGAAAGCTTTTAACATTTTATACCATTCATCAACAGTTTCGGGTGGATTTATTTTTAATTTGCTTAGCCAATCTTTTCTTACAATTGGTCCATAGAAGGTACCTTGAATTTCAGGATCTTCTCTCAAATAAGGAAAACAATAAAGATCTCCAGTATCAGTTACTATCATTTTTTTCACATCAGGATGTTTTGATAAATATGACTTAAAATTTGGAGCATATTTGTCTACATATTCATTAAGCCTTATAATCACTTTGTCTTGTAAAGCTTTCATCGGACCACCCGGATAACTGTCTATCCAATTCCAGTAAATAATATCAGGGAGCTTTTTAGATGCAATCATCAAGTTCAGTTGGTCTTGAGCAGCAGTGCCTCCCATTGGAGGATGGATAAATTGAATATTTACGTTTAACTTTTTCATAAGAAGTTGATATGCTGCAATCTTGCTAAAGTTATCATACGAAACAGCAACTTTAGAATCCATCTGTACAAAATAAGTAATAGTAGGTTTTGTAGCTGCAAAATTCATTTTAGGATTTATTGCTAATAAGCCAATCACAAAAACAAATACCACAAGAATACTACAAAATCTCCATACTTTTAATTTCTTTTTGCCGAACATTGAATTTAGCCTCCTTATTCTCCGTTAATTTTTTCTAGTTTCAAATCTATAGCAAGGTGCATATTTTATCAACTTTCAACTATTTAGAAAGAGCAACAATTTCTTAGGCTGGTACACATTCACTTTTTAAAATCAAGGTACATTTTTATAGAAAAAACAAACCCCCTGCTATAACAGGGGGTAGCTTCTAAATAAATTTTTTCGTTCAAACTTCTCTTAGTCTTTCACAAAACTCACTTGGCAAGATTCCAATTACCTTTTTAAAAGCTCTTCTAAACGTATGAGCATTTGTGTATCCTACCATTTTAGCAACCTCATCAATGTTGTACTTTTCCTCTCTTAAAAGTTCACATGCCTTTTCAATTCGCAGTTTTTCAATATAATCACTAAACTTCATACCTGTCTGTTCTTTGAAAAAGAAAGAAAAATAAGAATTTGAAAGATCAAAATGCGACGCAACAAAAGAAATACTTATTTGAGAGTTATACAAATTAGAATTAATAAACTCCAATATTTTTTCTATTAATTTTTCATTATGACTCTTTTTATTTTTATCCATTATTTTGGAAGTATCGATAAATTTTTGAACAATCTGGTTGAATGCTGCTTCTAAATCCTGTCTTTCTCTAAAAACAAACAATTCTTTCAATTCAACATTAGAGAAAACCTTATCATCACATTTGTTGATTACTTTGATAAATGTTGCTAACAACTCATTTAGGAATATAATTTTTAGATTTTTACTCAGGGTACTTTCTTTAAAATTTTTCTCAAAAAGCATGTCGAATAAAGATCTTAAGTCATTAAATCGTCCTGCTAATGTAAGCGAAATGATCTTTTCTTCTATTTCTAATGGATAATAAATTACATTTGACCTTTGCCATTCATCGGTATTAATTATACTGTTTCCAATATCTTCATATCTCAAAGAGATGTTTTCCAATACTTCTTTAGCATCCAAAAATGCAAACTGAACATCAAATAAATTTTGACATACTCTACCCAAAACTACCAAAGGAGTTATTGAAAATTTTTCATTTATTTCTCTCTGAACTGTCTCAAGCAAATCTTCTGCACGTTTTTTTACTTCATAAACATCATCTATGTTAAATCCAACTAAAACAGCAATATCATTTTCAGATATTGGATGTAAATAAACTGTCCCCTCATAATTCTTTTTTAATATTTCCTCAACAGAAATTCTATACAAATCCAATTCATTAAGTATCCTCTTAGTAGCTTTTTGATATTCTCTTAATATCCTCATAATTGCAATTGCAAAGTTTTTTGAATCTATATTAAAATTCAAATATTTTATAAGTTTTTCAATTTTACTTTTATCATCGTATTGACCATACAAAAGCCTTTCAAAAAAGATTTCACGTAATACAAATTGCTGGTTTTCAAGTCTTCTTGAGAGCTCTATTTCACTCTGTATTAGATTTGAAATTTCCTTTTTAATGATATCAAATTCTTTTTCTTCATTATTTAAAACTGGTCTTGTCAGCTTTAAAATCCCCAAAATTTCAGATATAGGTTTTTCATTTTTATATGCAAAAATAGTAGAAATTAATAATCCTAAAATCAAGGCAGTGAGCAACACAGCAGTTGCAACATTTCTTAAAAAATATACTTCCTTCATAACCATTTCAATAGGAAATTCTACTATGTACATCCAATTATTTATTTGAGATTTTACATATGTTCTTATTATCCTGCCTCTGCTTCCTCTTACAATAATAAATCCTTGAGTTCTATCAAAATCAGATAAATTTATATGTTGCGATAGTTTGGGACTTACTAAATAAGAAGAAATTATAGAACCATTTTCTGAAATAATGTAAGCATTTCCTTTTAAATTTTCTACTATTTTACTAAGTAAACTTCGAATTTTCTCCTCATTAATAAAAACTGCAATAACTCCATCAGGATTACGCTTTTTCCAAAATGGAAATGAATAAGTGTATGTTATCACTTCCTTATTCTCTCCATTAATCACAACCTTTTCTTTAGGTAAAAAATCTTTAAAATGAAATGTATTAAACAGATAATCATACCACTGTTTAAATGACATTTTACTATATCTAAAGTTATTTTTGTAGAATTCATCCATTCCAAAATAAAGAACAGAATTATAATAAACAGTATCACTATGTCTCATAGCAACCAAAAGTGATATATCAAGTTCATCCTTTAAATTAGAAACAATTTTACAGAAGTTATTGTAATACTCCCAAAACCAGTAAACATCTGGTGAGCCTTCTTTGGGCGTATCCAATGTTGAAATCCACTGAAGTTTTGAATCATAAGCCATCTTTATTGCTATTTCATCTATTTTTTCCATTTTACTATCAATAAGGTTTTTCAATTGATTTAAGAGAAACAAGGTTGAATTCACCGAATTTTTTTGAACAACGGTGAAAGAAGTATTAAATACAATCAACGACAATAATAAAGGAATCAAAAGTATAGAGACATACGAAATCAAAAACCTTTTGAATACAAACGATTTCTTAAATTTCTCCAATAACATAAGTGAAACTAAGCCCCCTGTCAATTAACTCTTTCTTTACAAATAATATATTAAATCATGGCAATATATAAGTCAACCTCAATAAATATTATTTAAAGATTAACTTTATTTTTGTTTAATATGACTATTTTATTTCTCTTGAGGGTACAAATTAAAAAAATACTTTTTACTGTTATGTTTATTGGTAATTCTTGTAACAAAAAAGCCACAGAGGACATCATCCCCTGTGGCTTTAAATTTATTTATTAAAATTTTACTCCTCTAAAATTCTTTCTGCTTCCTCTCTGTATGCATCCATTACATAAGGAATACCAGAAACTTTAGCTGCATCCTCTGTCAGAGCAATTAAATCTTTTCTTGAAATTGTAGAGATTCTGAAGTTTCTTGAACCAGCCATCAGCTGTTGCAAACCTGTTTTGAACTTTTGCACAAATGTGTAAATACCAATTGCACCAAGAGGAATGTTCTTTATCTCATCACCATACTTTTCACGAAGCTCTTCATATGTTATAAAGATCTCTTCGGGTGTTGTACCATACTTCGATACTGTCTTCGGAAGATTGCCTTCTTTTAACCACTTCTCAATATTCTTGCCCACCATCCCTGGTATCATCAATGCTCTTCCCATACAAACAGCTTTTACATATGGTGCACCCATTGCAATTGCCTTGAACACTCCATCTTCTGTTGAAAAACCACCTGCAATTGCAAGGTCAGGAACTCTGAAACCTTTCTTTGTAAGTTTTTCAGCAAACTGATATGCCAGAGCTTCCAAGTAAAATGTTGGAATCCCCCACTCGTTCATCATTGGCCACGGGCTCATGCCTGTACCACCCGGTGCACCATCAATTGTTATTAAATCAAGTTTTGCCTCAGCACCAAATCTTAGTGCCATAGCAAGCTCTACAGCTGAGTATGCACCTGTTTTGAGTGTTATTCTCTTAAATCCAAGTTTTCTTAGTCTTTCTATTTCTTTTAGGAAGCTTTCTTTTTCTACAAATCCAAGCCTGGAATGTCTCTCAAATTCTCTTATTGCACCTCTTTTAAATGCTTCCTGAACATCTTTTTGGGTTGGGTCTGGCAGCACAACATATCCTCTCTTTTTGAGCTCTAAAGCTCTTTCTAAGCTTTTTACCTTTATCTCACCACCAATACATTTTGCACCCTGTCCCCATTTAAGTTCTATCGTATCAAGTCCATGCTTTTCAATAACATATTCTGCAACACCAAGGCGAGTATCTTCAACATTCATCTGGACTAAAATCTCGCCCCAACCTTCATGAAATCTTTTATAAGTATTTATTCTCCTATCCATCTCAGGAGAATTTTTTACCTTGCCATCTGATGTAAGTTCAAGCTCAGGATCAACTCCACAGACATTCTCACCACAAACAAGTGTAATACCAGAAATTGCTGCTCCTACAGCAAAATGTTCCCAGTTCTTGCGCGCAATTTCTGTTGAACCAAGTGCACCAGTAAAAATAGGAACTTTCATTTTTACTTTCTTTTCCCAACCATATTCTGTTGTTGTATCAACATTTGGGAATATAGCTGTATCTGGATTTGGTTCAACTCCTTCAGGAAGTCCTTTTGCTCCAACTGCATAACCCTGAATGTTAAGATGAGAATAATCAACAGGATAATTCTTATCAGCACCCGCAGTAACTTCTCCAAATGGTCCGGGATACAAAACCTCTCTTCCTCTAAAAGACGCCAAAAAGATTTCACAATTTCCTTGACACCCATCCACACATCTTGTACAAAGTCCTGACATAGGAACAACATCTTTTGAACGGTTAAACGTGCCTGTTGCTTCATTTGCATTTGGTCTTCTTAGATTCATTTAAACCCACCATCCCCCAAACGTTTTATATACATTATTCTGAATACTTTTAACTAAGGTTTAGTAGTAATCAATAATATAACATACTCTTTTAAAAATATCTATATTGTTTTTTTGCATAAATTTATACATGTAATTTGTTGATTTATAACAACCAATTCAAATTCAAACCACAATTTTATCTTTTTCAGAAAAATGAAATTCTCTTATAAGGTATCTAATTTTTCCAGAAGGTCCTGTTTCAATATTGCTCACATATTGAACATCTACTCTTGCTCCGTCCATTTTCTCACTTATCAACTTTATTATTTTATGAATCTCGTTCTCATCAAATTTATCACTTTTTATTATTTTCAATGTAAGATTATCCAAGCTGTGCTGAATCAGCTGATATTGTAAAATGCTCTCTACCTCTATCTCTCTCATGATGGTTGTTAAAAAGTGACTGTCATAACACTTACCACTACGGGTTATTAAAACCTCATCCACTCTTCCATCAATTTCTTTTATAACAGGAAAAGCTATATTGCAGTTACATCCTTCATCGTCCACTGAAACTATGTCCCCAAGTTTATATCTTAATCTTGGCATAACAAAGTTGTGAAGATCAGTTGACAGTAATACTCTTCTTTCTTCATCAAGCGACCCTATTTTTATAAATTCAAGATAGATATTTGGGGAAATAACATGAATTTTACCTTGCGGGCACTGATAAGCTATTATTCCTGCATCCCTTGCACCATATTCGTTAATTACAGGACATTTAAATACCTTTTCAATTAATTCTCTCTGATGTTCGTATAAATTTTCAGCTGTGGTAACAATACCTTTGAGCTTTAAATTTAGATCTATAGCATTTTCGTTCAATAGATATGCAAGTTTATATGCCGCAGAAGGGTATGCATAAATATATAGCGGTTTAAATCTTTTTATTTTTCTTACAATTTCTTTTAAATTCTTTTCGTTGATATTCCATGAAGAAATTATAAGTCTATTTTTCAAAAATCGTTCTTTTATTTTCTCTTTCAGATTACTGCTATTTCTTATATCATTTCTTGAAGCCCACAGCATCAGACATCTGTCGCCAATATTTATTCCCCACCATGAAAGTCCAAGGTATCTTGCTGCTTCATACCATTCAACAGTTTCTCTGTCTATGTAAAACTTTACAGGCTCACCAGTAGACCCTCCAGTTCTGTTTAAAATACATTTTGAAATATCTGCTCTCTCGGACAGGAAGTAATCAAAATTTTTCATAAAGTTTTTCTTCTCAAGCACTGGAAATTCACTAATTGCTGCTATGGGATCTTTTTCAATCTTTTCTTTTAAATACTTTAATTCTTTATAAGCTGGAACATTATCAATACAGTAAAGTAAGAGATTCTTCAATTCTTCTTTTTGAAAATTCTCTACTTCTTCCTTTGAAGAGTAGCAAAGCTGTTGAAGAATTCTTAGTTTTTCTCTAATAGTATTGCCTTTTATCTTCTCCATCAAAGGAAAGATTACATTTCTTATAAAAAAAGCACTAATATCCATCTTATACTCTTTGAGTTTTATGGTTTTCTAAAATTGATTTTATCAAAATATTCTAACATATACAATATATTAAGATTTTTTAATTTTAATTTTGTAGCTATTAAACAAAAAGTCTTCTGCCACTTTATACAAAAATGGCAGAAGACTTTCGTTACATTCTTTCAGGTGCTTCAACTCCAAGCAAATCTAACATGTTTTTTACTACAATTCTCACACATTCAACAAGAGCAAGTCTTGTAAACATCAGATCTTCATTTTCATTTTTAACTTTGCAAGCATTGTAAAACGAATGAAACATAGCTGATAAATCTAACAAATACTTTGTTATTCGGCTTACATCAAAATTTCTTGCTGCAATCTCTATCTCTTCGGGAAGTTCCAATAACTTTTTCAAAAGTTCAAATTCCTCTTCCTGCTGTAAAAGATTTAACTTTATCCTGCTTTTGTCAAGCACAATTCCTTCTTCAGAAAGAGCCCTTATAATGCCGCATGTTCTTGCGTGAGCATACTGAACATAAAATACAGGGTTGTCAAGTGTCTGCTGGGTCACAAGGTCTAAATCTATTTCAATATGGGTGTCTGCTGACTTTGTATTGAACATAAACCTTGCAGCATCTTTGCCTATCTCGTCAATCAGGTCAATTAATGTTATTGCCTTACCTGTTCTTTTTGACATTCTAACAACTTCTTTACCTCTTACTAATCTTACAAGCTGCATAAGAATGACAATAAGCCTTTCAGGGTCAATTCCAAGCGCCTTCATTGCAGCTTTCATTCTTGTAACATGTCCGTGATGGTCAGCGCCCCAGATGTCTATCACAATGTCAAAGCCTCTTTTTTCAAACTTGTTTCTGTGATAAGCAATATCAGCTGCAAAATAGGTTGGAATCCCATTTGCTCTTATCAAAACCTCATCTTTTAAGCTCTTATCTATCTTTGATGTTGCAAACCACAGTGCTCCATCTTTTTCATACGTGTATCCTCTTGATTTTAAATCTTCAATTGTCTCAAAAACTTCTCCACTTTCATAAAGGCTACTTTCATGAAACCATACATCATATTCTATGCCATATTTTCTCAAGTGCTCTTTCATAAGCAAAATATTTCTCTTTAGGGCAAAGTCGACAAGCTTTTTTCTTCTCTCATCTGAGGATAAATTCTCCAAATCATCCCCGTGTTCATCTAAATATTCTTTTACCCTTTCGATTATATCCTCACCATGATAGCAATCTTCGGGAAGATCTATATTTTCACCCTTGAGCTGTCTATATCTAATCTCAAGGCTCTGTCCAAACTTTTCTATCTGGTTTCCTGCATCATTTACATAAAACTCTTTTGTGACATTGTATCCTGCCCATTTTAAAAGGTTTGCAAGACAATCACCCAGCGCACCTCCGCGGGCATTGCCCATGTGCATGGGACCGGTCGGATTTGCCGAGACAAACTCAACCATCACTTTTTTGCCATTTCCAATATTTACTTTTCCATAGTTATTGCCCTCAGATAAGATAACCTCCACAGCTTTATAAAGCCATTCTTTTTTGAAAAAGAAATTTATAAATCCTGGACCTGCAACTTCAACCCTTTCAATAAAGGTTTCCGACAGGTCAATGCAGTTTAAAATGTGTTGAGCTATCTCACGCGGGTTTTTCCTTAGTTTCTTTGTAAGTTCCAGCGCAATATTTGTTGCAAAATCACCGTGGGATTTCTCTTTTGGTTTTTCAATCATTATATCTGGAATGCTGTCAAGCTCAAATATCCCCGTCTCAATACACCTTTTTATAGCATTTTGAATAACACTTTTTACCTGCTCTTTTGCGAGTTTTACCAAGTTCAATTTTTTACACCTGCCTCTTTGATTTTGAGTAAAAAGTCATTTTCAGACATCATATGCGAATCCAAATCTATGGCATACTCTACTAAAACCTCTCCACCACTATCGTCCAAGTCAACTTTCATCTTCTTTGTATAAACTCCAATCATGATAACTCCCTGGTCGGTTATATATGTGGAGATATGTCTTTTGCCAGGCTCAAATATAAAGGTTGATGTAACATCACCCCAGCGGATTAAGGTTATAAGGTCGGGCTGAATCTTAAAAGTTGTTGTGGTACCTGCAAGCCCGGTCAGTTCACTTTCCTTATATGTCACAAAATAACTTTCTCCTTTTTTATAGAACTTGCCTTCTGTGAAAAATTCTATGCTATTTTCAAAGCTGCTTACGGGGTATTCCTGCGTACCTTTAACATAAATCAAGACGTCTTTTTTCATACCTTCACACCCCAAAAAATGCCTATTTGTCAGTATTTCTCAATGTCTATTTTTTCTTCACACTTTATTTTTTCATTTAAAAATATTGAAGCTACAGACTCAAATTTTTTGAGATTGTCACTTGCATAAAAATAATATGTTGGTTCTTCGCTGGAATTGTTTAGCATATCATTCTCTTTTAATACTTCAAACACCTGCTTAGCTGTCTCAAGTGCAGGATTTATTAACATAACGTCCGGCAATACTTTTTTTATGACATCCTGTAAAAAAGGATAGTGTGTACATCCCAGAACAAGAGTATCTATTTCTTTTTCACTGAACTCTTCTAAGTACTCTTTCGCAACAAGATAAGTCACCTCTTTATCTGTCCACCCCTCCTCTACAAGCGGAACAAAAAGAGGACACGGCTTTGAAAAAACCTTTATGCTACTATCAAGCTCTAATATCTTTTTTTCAAAAGACCCGCTTGCTATTGTCCCTTCTGTGCCTACAACGCCAACTCTTTTATTTTTAGTGGCATTTACTGCTGCCTTAGCACCCGGTTCAATTACTGCAACAATAGGAATATCGAAACTTTTTTTCAAAGTTTCATATGCATAAGCAGAGGCAGTATTGCATGCCACAACTACAATCTTAACATTTTTCGATAACAAAAACCTTGTGTTTTGCATAGCAAACTTTGTAACAGTCTCTTTAGACTTAGAACCATATGGAATTCTTGCTGTGTCACCAAAATATACAATGTTCTCATTTGGCATAAGACTTACAATCTCTTTGAAGACAGTAAGTCCGCCCAAACCAGAATCAAATATACCGATCGGTCGCAAATCCATAGCTATTTCAGCCCTCTTTGCTGTATTTTATGCTTTTTTTCTGCTCATTCTTCTCAATGGCAAGAGAAATTAGTTTATCAATGAGCTGAGAATATGGAATACCACTGAACTCCATAAGTTTTGGATACATCGAAATACTTGTAAAACCAGGTATTGTGTTTACCTCGTTGAAATACACTTTGTTCGTATCTTTATCAACAAAAAAGTCCACTCTTGCCATTCCACAGCACTCAAAAATTTTGTAAATCCTTGCTGCCAAATCTTTTATCTCTTCAGTAACTTCTTTTGGAAGTCTTGCCGGGATGATGAGCTCTGATGAATCATCAATATATTTTGCTTCATACGAATAAAACTCTCTTGATGGAATTATTTCACCCGGCTCAGACACAAATACCTCATCATTTCCCAAAACTGCACATTCTATCTCCCGAGCGTTTATAGCCTGTTCAATCAAAACCTTTGTATCATACAAAAAAGCCTCATGTATCGCCAAAACAAGGTCTTCTCTATCTTTCGCTTTTGATATACCCACAGACGAGCCTGAGTTTGCAGGCTTTACAAAAACAGGATACGAAAACTCACTCTCTATTCTTCTTATGAAATAATCTTTTTTAGCTGAATATTCGTTTTTGTATACAACTAAAAAATGCCCCTGTGGTATTCCTTCTAAAAGCGCAAGCTTTTTAGCAAATGCTTTGTCCATACATATAGCCGACGAAAGAACACCGCAGCCCACATACGGTATGTTAGATAACTCTAAAAGTCCCTGAACTGTCCCGTCCTCACCATTCAGTCCATGCAAAACCGGAAAAACCACGTCAATGTCGATAAAGGTAGCCTCGTTATCTTTTATTTTTACAAGTGCCTTTTTGGTTCTATCAGGAGAGACAAAACATTCTATAGAAAACTGAGTCCATTTGCTATCCAAATCTTCAATTTTGCCTGTGTACAAGAGCCATTTTCCTTCTTTTGTTATACCTATTGGAATTATTTCGTATTTTTCCTTGTCCATATTTTGCATAATTGATTTTGCCGAAACTATGGATATTTCGTGCTCTGTTGAAACTCCTCCAAACAAAACAGCAACTTTTAACTTGGTCATTATCAGAATTACCTCCAAAAATATGCTTTTTGTATTTTTATATATTCATCAAGCATACAACTTTATTACATTTAAAGTCGCATTTTCTACAAACCAAGATAACCTTTCACATCAAGCAAAATTTCCTCTAATTTTTTCTCATCCGGACTTTCACCATAAATTCTTATAAGGTCTTCTGTCCCAGATGGTCTTACCAAAAACCACGAGCTATTTTCAAGGATAACCTTTAGACCATCTCTTGTCCTATACTCTGTACATTTCAACCCTGCCACTTCACTTTTACCAAAATTTTTTATTCTTTCCAATGCCTCTTCTTTTTTCTGATGAGTTGTTCTAACATCAATTCTTTTATTATAAAGCTTTCCATACTCAGATTCAATGCTCCTTAAAATTTCTTTTGGAGATTTTTGAAGCTTTGCAACTGCCTCTGCAACCAAAAGGTCAGCCAAAATCCCATCCTTTTCAGGCACATGCCCTTTTATGGAAAGCCCTCCAGATTCCTCTCCACCAATCAAGGCATCCTCTTTCATCAAACACTCTGCAATATATTTAAACCCAACAGGTGTTTCAATGCAACGCATATTGTGTTTCTCTGCAATTTTGTCGAGCATAGAAGTTGTTGCAACTGTCCTTGCAATTGTCGATGCTCTTCCGCGCGTTTTTATCAAATAGTCTGCAAGCATAAAGATTACTTCATTTGCCGAAATATATTCCCCGTCCGGATTTACAACTCCAAACCTGTCTGCATCCCCATCTGTTGCAAGGCCTAAGTCAAATTTTTCGCTCTTTATAACCTCTAAAAGGTCTTTCATATTCTCCAAATTAGGCTCTGGCAAATGTCCACCAAAAAGCGGGTCGCGCCAATTATTAATTACCTTTACTTCACATCCAAGCCTCTTGAGCGCTTCATCAACATACCCTATCCCACAGCCATACATAGGATTTACAAGAACTTTTAAAGTTTTCCCTTCAAATGCCTTTTTGTCTATCAAGTTCAAAACATCATTTATATACTCTTCCTTGTGGTCAAAGTATTCAATGAGCTTCTCATCAGGATTTAAACTGCCAAGTCCTTCTTTCTGTATTCTTTCCACGTTTTTCACTATCTTATCTGTAATCTGTGTGTTGGCAGGTCCGCCATAATGTGGAATAAACTTTATTCCATTGTAGTAATATGGATTATGACTTGCTGTTATCATTATTGCTCCGCTTACACCTTTTTTAACAACAGCATGTGCAACAGCCGGTGTTGGAATCGGCTGTTTTGAAAGAAGAACGTGTATTGCATTGCTACTTAGAACTTCGGCACATACCTTTGCAAAATTTTCTGAGTGAAATCTATAGTCATAGCCAATAATTATTGTCGGATTCTCATATACTTCTGATACATATTCAGCTATTGCCTGAGCAACAATTTTTACATTTTCAAAAGTAAAATCATCTGCTATAATTCCTCTCCAGCCATCTGTTCCAAATGTGATCTTTCTCATCTTTTTTACCCTCCTCCAAAAAAGATTGGACAAATATATTATAATATAGTTTGAATTTTTTACAACAAACAAAAAAATGACCGGGCATAAATATTATTTCGCCGGTCATCTTTCTTTGTTCATTTGTCGGCTGGAGTCAAGTACTTTTCAATCTTCTTTTTAACCCTTTGAAGAGCATTGTCGATTGACTTTACATCCTTGTGGATCATATCAGCAATCTCTTGATAACTCCTTCCTTCCAGGTAAAGGCTCAAAACCTTGAACTCAAAAGGAGAAAGACATTCAGTAATAACATTTATAGCGTTTTCAAGCTCCTCCTTTGTAATCATAACCTCTTCAGGGTCAGAAATGAATGTGTCTGCTAAAGTGTCAATAAGTGTCCTTTCGTCATTTTCTTCGTACACAGGCTTGTTAAGTGATATGTAGGTGTTAAGAGGAATATGTTTTTGCCTGCTGGCAGTTTTGATTGCAGTTATCATCTGCCGCGTAATGCACATCTCTGCAAACAATCTAAACGAAGGATATTTTGTCTCATCAAAATCACGCACAGCTTTAAACAAACCTATCATGCCTTCTTGATAAATATCCTCCTTGTCAGCTCCAATCAAAAAGTACATTCTACACTTTGCCTTTACAAAATTTTGATATCTACAAAGAAGTTCTTCAGTTGCTTCCTTTATTCCTTCTCTTGAATATCTTACCAATTCCTCATCTGGACATTCTTTAAAATTCAAAAGCCATTTTTGCAATGTCAAGGCAATATGCCTCCTTAAGTTTTTAAGCCTTGTTAAGAATCCAAAGAAAAACCTATCACAATAATTATATATTATTGCTAAAGCTTCTTTCAAGCTCATTCCAGATTTTTTTTGAACTTCTCCAGTTTGCGAATAATATCATCTTCTAAAGCATCTTCTAACTTGCTATTTTTATACATCTTTTCTTTTTCTTTCTTCTCAATTTCTTTTCTGTAATGTTCAATCTCGTGTATAAGTTCTCTTGGAGGTATTCTCAAAGCACCATCTCCAAGGATTATGAGCTGTTCTAAATAGTCTGAGGTTACAACACCAATCTTTTCGTTTTTGCTGTTCTTGTAAACATATTGTTCTATGTAGTTGTCAGCTGTTTCGCCCTCTTTTGTGAATATTACTTCTACATTGCTGATGGTTTCCTTTCTCCGCATAGATCCCTTAACTAAGTGTGAATCAAACACAATAGTAATTTTATACCCTTTGTAGCCCGAAAAATCTGCTAAAATGTCAATTAACTTTTTTCGTGCACTGTCCAAATCCTCTTCAGCAATTTTCCTTAAGTTCTCCCATGCATTTATAAAGTTGTATCCATCAACCATCAAGTGCACCTTTGATTTCTCCTTCTTTAAGTCTTTGTTTCAAAACCTCAAAAAATATGATACCGGCCGCAACAGACGCATTAAACGAATTGATATATCCTTTTTGTGGGATTTTTATCAAAAAGTCAGCACCTTCTTTCACAAGCCTGGAGATACCTTTTCCTTCAGAACCTATCACAATACATGTTGGAATAGTAAAATCACACTCATAAACAGGTTTTGGACTACTTGCATCTGCAGCAAACACCCATATGCCCTTTTCTTTCAGTTCCTCAATAGTCCTTCTTAAGTTAACAACCCGTGCAATCTTCATATACTCAATAGCACCTGCAGAAGCCTTTTCAACAGCTGGTGTAACAGGACATGAATTTCTTGCTTCAATCACAATTCCATGCGCTCCACACAAGTGTGCAGACCTTATAATAGACCCAAAGTTCTGTGGGTCAGTTATGCCATCAAGCAAAACTAAAAAAGGAGCTTCTTCTCTCTGCCTTGCTTCAAACAAGATGTCATCTGTATCGCAATATTCAAACTCCTGTGCAATGGCAATGACACCTTGCGGGTTTTTGGTCTGCGCCATTTTATCTATCTTGTTCTTGTCAACAAATTTTACCACAACCCCACTTTGTCTGCAAAGCTCTATTATCTGTGCAGTCTCTTTATCTTTTGCTGAATTTGAGATATACACCTCTGTTATCTTAGCTCCGCTTTTGAGTGCTTCTTTCACAGGATTTTTGCCTTCAATAGTTCTCATATTCCTCCCTCTCTTTTCCAAGATATTTTTCTCTCACCTTTTGAATCTCTCCACAAGAGAACTTTCCTTCCGGGCAATAGCCAAGTCTTATGCATTTAGGTCCTGCAAATTTGAATATGTTTGGCGCAACGTTTTTGACAAGCTCTAAAATCTTGTCAGCAACAGCCCTTATCTCCCACTGAGCTCTGTTACAGCACCTCTCGCTAAAAAAATGTAAAAGCTCTCTTGCGTTCATTGTCATGATAATTTTAGTTTCACAGGCATTTGGAAGAACATATCTTGCGTCCTCTATCGCCATTTTCTCTGCTTTTTTTAAAGCCTCTTTCTCTGAAATTCCTTGCATTTTAAAACTTTCAATGTGCTTTTTTTGAAGCTTTTCAGATAAAATAGCATAACTTTTGGCAATCTGATTCATGGTGTCTATAAAAATATTTTTAAGCTCTTCATCTTCTTCTATGCTTGGTGGAATGACATAATCAAATCCATCCATTTTGACATACCGCTGAGATTGCTGCGAATACGAAGCAATCCTGTGACGGACAAGCTGGTGTGTAAAGCTTCTTGAAACTCCTTCTATCCCAAATGTAAAACTTACATGTTCTAAGGGTGACTGATGCCCCACCTCTACCAAAAAATTCAGAAAGTTTTTAACTGTCTCATCATTTAATCTTTCGAAGATATTCTCAATGGTTGCATTAGAATAACAAAGTTTTGCAGCAGTTGCAACAACCTTTTCAGGCTCCGGTGTGTGGGATAACAAAACAACCTTGAACTTCATTGTTAATTCCTCCATATACAACAATTGCATTTTGCTGGTATAAAAATAAATGAAGTTTTGTGATAAAATTATTGTATCATAAAAAGGGGGCAATTTTATACATGGGAAAGCTATTTATTCTACCTAAACAGCAAAACTTTGTTTTAATAGGCTATGACTTTATTAAAAATCATATGCCTTTTTCTGACGGGGAGTTTGTGAAGGTGTACATATACCTTAAATATCTTTTCCAGAACAAAATTGAAGCAGTTGAAATAGATAGGATTTCAAAGGAACTAAATCTTCTTGAAAGTGATGTTGTAAAAGCACTCGAATTTTGGGCACAGAGAAATCTTATAAGGCTTTCCAAAGATGTTGATGGCAATTTTTCAATTGAGTTTTTGGATGAGATGTTTGCACCTGAAAAGGTTGAAAATGTGCCAACACCCCCAGTTTACACAACAGAGGACTTATCCAGATTTTTTGAGACAGATGAAAAGTTTAGAAACCTTCTTGAATTTGCCCAAAAACAGTACTGCAGAACATTTAACAAAAGTGATATTGATGTTTTGCTTGAGATTTATGACTGGCTAAAACTGCCTATTGAGGTTATATACCTTTTGATAAACTATGTTACAATAAATAAGAACAATAAAAACTTGAAATTTCTAGAACAAATGGCAATTAAGTGGAAAGAGCTTAACATTGACAGCATTGAAAAGGCTGAGGAGTATATAAGGTCGCAGGAAGACACAAGTAGAATAAAAAGGCTTGTTCTTCAGTATCTTGGAATATACAACAGGGCTCCGACCAAGGTGGAAGATGAAATTATGAATGTATGGATAAACGACTGGAAAGTGCCAGAAGATGTAATTATGTATGCTTTGAGCCTTGTGAAAAATGTGAACAATCCCACAGTAAGCTATGTAAATGGTATAATAAAAAGGTGGTATGAGGCAGGCCTTAAGGATTTAGAATCAATTAAAAAGTTTGAACTTGAAAATGCTCAAAAGAAAGAAAAGAGCAAAAAACAATCCTCAAATAAAAAGAGCCTCCGTGAAGAAAGAGACCCATCTACATATACTGCGTTAGAAGAACTTTACAAAAAAGCCTTAAGAGGTAATGCAAATGATGACGAATAAGAAAGAAATATTAGAGACGATAGATAGAATATACAAGCAAAGACGTTATAATGCAGAGCTTTCAAAAGAAAGAAAAATAAATGAGCTTTATGCTAAATCAAAAGAGTTTGCAGATATATGTGACAAAATAAAATTAGCTGGCTTGAGGCTGTCAAAAGCGTCACTGATGCAAAATAAAGAACAAATAGCTAAATATTCCAAAATTTTAGATACGCTTATCTCAAAAAGGACAAAACTTTTAATTGAGATGGGATATCCGAGCGACTATTTAGAACCAGACTATGTATGCAAGGCATGCCAAGATACAGGTTTTGTTGTCTCAGAAGACAGAGTTGAGGTTTGCAAATGCAGGGCTCAGCTTTTTATTGAACTTTTATACGAACAAAGCAGGTTAAAAGAAATCTTGAAAGAACATAATTTTAGTAACTTTAATCTTGATTTCTATTCAAAAGAAATTGATTTGAAAGAAGGGCTATCACCCTATAAAAATATGCTCAAGATAATTGAAGAAGTGAAGAAGTTTGTTGAAAATTTTGATATGCCAAATCAAAAAAATCTATTATTTTATGGACCAACTGGACTTGGTAAGACTTTTCTTGCTCACTGCATAGCAAAAGAGATAATTGACAAAGGTAAAACAGTAATATTTTTAGATAGTATTTCTTTTTTTGAGATATTAAAGGACAAATACTCCAAAATGGTTCGGCTTTATGATGAGGTCAGCGATGAAGAATACAAAAGCCTTGAAGAGGTTGATCTTTTGATTATTGATGACCTTGGGAATGAAGGAAAAAATACCGAATTTTGTCATGGAGTTTTTCAGAGTTTATTAGACAAAAGGTTTTTAAGCGGTAAAAAAATGGTTATAACAACAAACTACAGCCTTGATGGACTTGTTACTGTTTATTCCGGTTTTATAATGGGAAGACTTCAGGAATATTTTATGTTTCTGCACCTTTTTGGAGAAGACGTAAGAGTTATAAAAGCAAAACTTCAGCTTGAAAAGAGAACATAAAAATATTTTGACAAAGAAAAAGGTAACCAGCTTGAAATCTTGCCGGTTACCTTTTATTTTATGGCAAATAGTAATTCACCTTCACAAACAACTTCTCCATCAACCGTGGCTATTGCTTTTGCCTTGCCGATTGAACCTTTGAGAGAAATTAACTCTGTTTCAATCACAAGAACATCCCCAGGCTTCACAACTCTTTTGAATCTTACTTTATCAATACCTGCAAAAAATGGAGTTTTACCTCTAAATTCTTCTTTCAAAAGCATTGCAACAGCCCCAACCTGTGCCATTGCCTCAACAATTAATACACCTGGCATCACTGGATTTTGTGGAAAATGCCCCTGGAAAAATGGTTCATTGATTGTAACATTTTTAATTCCTTTTGCTTTCTTCCCTTCTTCTATCTCCACAATTTTATCAACAAGTAAAAAAGGGTATCTGTGAGGAATAATATTCATTATCTTTTCAATTTCTATCATATTTCTCTACTACTCCTTTCAGTATGTTACATATAACATCTTATCACCAAATATACAGTTGAAAGAATAATTGTCAGTATCATAGTAGGAAAAGCATATTTAAAAAATTCTCCAAATGAAAGTCTATATCCTTTTTCTTCTAAAAGACCAGACGTCACAACATTAGCTGAAGCACCAATAATTGTACCATTTCCACCAAGGCACGCTCCTAAGGATAAAGCCCACCACAGGGGTTGAACATCGAGATGTCCAAGCTTTTGCATCTCTAAAATTAATGGAATCATTGTAGCAGTAAATGGAATATTATCAACAAATGCCGAAAATATTGCTGACCCCCACAGGATAACAATAGTTGTTAATAACGGATTATTATGGGTAATATTCAACATTGCTTTTGCCAGAATATCTATAACCCCAGTTATCTCAAGACCACCTACTATTATAAAAAGTCCTATAAAGAAAAATATGGTTGTCCATTCAACTTCCTCAAGTACTTCCTTTACATCCACCCCACTTATTAACAAAAGAAAGCTGGCACCAAACAAAGCTATTGTTGAAGATTCAAGTTTTAATTTATCATGGAGAATAAAACCAACTATTGTAAGTCCTAACACAAACAAGCTTTTAACTAAAAGTTTTTTATCCTTTATATACTCACTTTCATCAATTTTGAGAAAAAACTCTTTAAGTTCCTCATCTACTTTTAACTGTTTTTTGAATATAAGAGCAAATATTAAAACTGTAATAATAAGAATAATGAAAATGGCTGGTGTGAGATTATTAACAAAGTCCATAAACGAAAGTCCTGCTTTACTGCCAATCATTATATTTGGTGGGTCACCAATAAGTGTTGCTGTTCCTCCAACATTTGAAGCAAATATGATTGAAATTGCAAAAGGCAAAGGAGAAATATTAAGATCTTCTGTAATGCTCAAAACAATAGGAATTATCAAAAGCACTGTTGTAACATTGTCCAAAAAAGCAGAAGCCACAGCTGTGACAACTGATAAGAGAATCATCATTACAATAAGATTCCCCTTGGAAAGCTTTACTTGTTTTACGGCAATGTATTCAAATATGCCAGTACGCTTTGTTATAAAGACAATGATCATCATTCCTATTAAAAGGCCCAGAGTATTAAAATCTATTGCATGATGAATAGCATATTCATAAGAAACAATTTTAAATACTAGCAAAATTCCTGCACCAAAAAGCGCAATAATTGTCCTGTGAATTTTTTCAGTTACTATAAATGCATATACAAGCAAAAAAATTACTATAGCCAAAATCATTATTGATTTCTCCTTTCTTTTGTAAGTGTATCATAAACAATGTTCAAAATATAATATAATCTTTCGTTTTTTCCATTCATATATAGATATCCTATTAAACATTCAAAAGCAGTAGCAAATCTGTAATCAAGAACATCAGCATTTTTGGGAATTGTCTTGCTCTTAGCATTTCTTCCACGTTTAGCAACGCTCTTTTCTTCTTCGGTTAAAATGTCCCAAATAAGTTTTATTGCCTTTGCTTGATTTTCCGCTTTTACGTATCTTATTGATCGTAAATGATAAATATGTGGAGTCAAGTTAGGATTTTCCTCAACAATTTTCGTCCTTATAAACTGTTCATATACAGCATCCCCAATATAAGCATAAGTAAGCGGATTTAACATTTCTCTTTCTTCACCACTTCTAAATTAGTTTTATATTTAAAAACAAAAAGAGCCAAAGCCGTCCTTGGCTCAAAAAATATATTAAATTAATCAGCTGTTCCAAGTACCCTTATTGTATTTACATAAGGGTCGGCTGTACCTTGCAGCTGACAATCCTCTTCTTTCAAAAGTTTTATATAATCAACAAGGTCTTTTGTAATTCTCTCACCAGGCAAAATAAGTGGTATTCCAGGAGGATATGCCATTACCATTTCACCTGAAATCTCTCCTACTGCATTGTCAAGGTCAACAACCTTTTTGGAGCTATAAAAAGCATCTCTTGGCGATACAATTACCTGCGGTGAATGCAGTACTATAGTTGGCGTTTTCACATCTTTGACACCAAGCTTCTTTGCCATATTGCGAAGAGCTTCTATTAGCTTTTCCACACTCTCTTGTGTATCTCCCAAAGAGATTATAGCCAGTATATTGTAAAGGTCAGACATCTCAACCTGTATATTATACTCATCTCTTAAAATTCTTTCAGCTTCATACCCGGTTATACCAAGCCTTCTTACATTTATACCAAGCTTTGTCTCATCAAAATCATAAACACCTGGCGTCCCAATTAGTTCTTTCCCAAAAGCATAAAGTCCTTCTATTTTGTTTATCTCTTCTCTTGCCATTCTTGCAAGTTTTAAAGTCTCTTCTAACATCTCTTCGCCATACATTGCAAGTTGTTTTCTTGCAACATCTATAGAACACATCAGAATGTATGAAGAGCTTGTTGTCATAGTAAGGTTCAAAACCTGCTTTACAGTCTCAGGTTGAATCCTGTGGCCTCTAAGAAGAAGCACAGAACTTTGAGTGAGCGACCCACCTGTCTTGTGGGTAGAAACCGCGCTCATATCTGCTCCAACTTCCATTGCAGTGAGCGGAAAATCATTATGAAATCCCATATGTGCACCGTGTGCCTCATCTACCAAAACTGCCATACCAAACTTGTGTGCTGTTCTTGTTATAGATTTTAAATCGCTTGCAATTCCATAATACGTTGGATTTATAACAAACACTGCTTTAGCATGAGGATGTTTTAATATTGCCTTTTTAACATTCTCAATTGTAACACCCATCGTAATTCCAAGTTCTTCATTGACCTCAGGTTGAACATATACAGGGATTGCCCCGCTCAGGATTATTCCACCAAACGCACTTTTGTGTGCATTTCGAGGCAGTATTATCTCATCTCCAGGTTCGCATGCCGACATTATCATTGTCTGAACACCGGATGTTGTACCGTTTACCAAAAAATATGCATATTGAGCACCAAACGCGCTTGCAAATAGTTTTTCAGCTTCATAGATGACACCGATTGGATTGTTTGCATTGTCTAAATCTTCCATACCGTTTAAGTCCATGAGCATGACGTTTTGCCCGACAAAATCGGTAAACTCTTTAAGACCTCTTCCATATTTGTGCCCTGGAACGTGGAACGGTATTATGTTCTTTTCAATATGTCTTTTTACCGCATCAAATAAGGGTGTTTTGCTCTGGTCCTCCTTTGTCACCTTATTCTGCCCTGCCTCCATTTCTTTCTTTGTATTTATAATTTTCTGATTGATAATTATACCACACTGCAATTTTTTTAAAAGTATTTTTTATTCAAAAGTTACGCGGATTACACCTTCAATCAGATATAAATCTGTTATAAGTTGATTAAGGGGAGCATCTGGTAATACCAGCGCTTTGTAAATAACTTTTTCATTTTCTTCATGCACGAATTTAATATCCTTTATTGTCACTGAATGAGCAGTCAAGATGGAATCAATCTTTTGAATAGAACTTCTTAAATTCTGACCTTCAACAGAAATAGTTCTCAAAATCCCTTTCGAAACAAATCTCACTTCAAATTTTTTGAGAAAAATCAAGGTCAGATACACTGCTGCTGTTGCTAAAAAGGCCCCTTTATAATACCCAATTCCAATTGCAAGACCAATACATGCCACAGCCCACAAAGTTGCAGCAGTGGTTAAACCTTTGACTGTAGCACCGTCTTTTATAATTGTTCCTGCACCAAGAAAACCAATACCCGAGATTACCTGAGCACCGAGCCTTGCAACATCAATATTTGCATGCCCTTTATAATATATAGTGAAAATATATTCAGAGGTCATCATAACAAGTGTAGAGCCCACACAGACCAAAATGTGAGTTCTGAAACCTGCTGGCCTGTGAACATTTTCACGTTCAATACCAATAAGCCCACCTGCTAATATTGCAAATATGATTTTCAGTATATCCTGCAGCACTTAAAATTCCCTCTTTTAAAAAGTGTAATATTATATTTATATTTTATACTACACAATTCGCAAAAATTAAAGAGGCTGCTTACCTTCTTTAAGCTCTTTAAAAAGCAGCCTCTTTAGAATCAAAATTTATCATTTTGTCCACAATTCAATATTTTGTTTAATTCTCTTTGTGTAATACTCTTCAACTTTGCTATTACCAAGTCTCTCAAATCCAGCAAGAAAATCGTTCCATACCTTATCAAAATCCTTTTCTTTTGCCATGACAACCTTTGGAATTGTTGACAATGTATAATTCCAAATCTTATCATTAATAGTCTTGATATTCGGATCGTCAATCGCAATCATCCATAAATAACCCCATGTCTTTTCAGGATACTCATTAGCTTTTGGGAATAAATCTTTCCAAATTTCTGCTTTATATGCTGATAAAACTTTCTTTTCAACATCGCTATAATTCTTTCTTATATCTTCTTTTCTTGTATCAGGTGTAATTGGATTTTCTGTTGAATCAATATACGTATTAGGCAATCTTGGGAATGGATAAACGTATGCACCTATACCAGTCTTTTTAGAAAATGTTGGATCTGTCTTTCGCATCTGGTCAATCTTAGAAATAAATACTCGTTTCCCGTTTACGTATGTGTGATGAACACCTTCAATACCCCACTGTCTGAGGATATTAGCATCTTCTGTGCACATCCAATCTAAAAATTTTATTGCCCTTACTTTATCTTTACACTTAACAGTTATCGCAACACCCCAACCACCTGTGTAACCTACTTTTACATCAGGAGGACACTGTTTTATCTTTTCATTAACAGTAACAGGATAATAACCATATGTGTATTCATACTTACCAGCCTTCTTTAAAGCTGTAATTGGTTCACCTACCGCCCAGCCTGCATCTATCAAAGCAAGAACCCTTCCAGAAGCAATTTTCGCTTTGTATTGATCATCTTTTTGCACAAATGTTTCTCTATCAAGAATTCCAGCATTCCACAAGTGGTTTAGCCATCTGAAGTACTCTTTTTCAATTGGTCTTTTATAATGCCTAATTACCTTTAATGTCTTAGGATCAACATAAAACTCTCCATCATCTGGAGCACCTGTTGCCTGGAAAGCAGGATTTGTAACAGAAATAACTGTTCGCCAATCATCTGCTGAAAGTGTTAGCGGAATTGTTGGAAGTCCCTCTGTAGTAGGATGTTTTTTCCAGTACTTGACTATTGCATCCTCAAAGTCTTTTATTGTTCTTATTCTTGGATAATTTTGTTCAATTACTACTCTGTGCTGAACCATAAAGCCACCATTCACGTCGAGAGTAGCATCATTATCTGTTGTGATACCCAAGCAATAAATGTGCGGATCCTGTGGGCTCCATCTGAGTCTCTTGAGGTTTTTACCATATGCTTTTTTGATATTTGGCCCATATTTTTCAATTAAACTATCTAACTGAACAACACCACCGGCATTTTTTAGAAGTTGTAAATCACCTTTTGCATATACCAAATCCGGATAATCACCGCTTGCTGCCATAAGCTGAAGTTTTTGTTGACCTGCGCCTGCAGAAATTGCATATTCAATCTTTAATGTAACACCTGTAAGCTCTTTTATCTTTTGTGCAACTGGAGATTTAAAACCATCATCATTTGGATTTGTCTCAGCACTATACATGGTCAAAGTAATCGGATTTTTAGCCTCAGATGTTGGTTTTAGAGGCTTTATGAGCTTAGAACTTCCAGCATTACTTATAAAACAGTTACTTAGAATAAAACTAACAATAACAAGCATAGAAACAACTACAAAAAATTTTTTTGAAACTTTCATAGCCTTTCAATCCTCCCTCTTCCTATTTCTTTTATTTATTTTAAGCTGGAATAACCAGCTTAAAATCAAAATTATTACTAATTTTTAACTTTTTACTGCACCTATCGTCATGCCATGGATGAAATATCTCTGAACAAATGGGTACACAAGCAATATGGGTAGAGTAACAATAATTGTCATTGCCATTCTCAATGAATGTGGTGTGACTTTCATTGTCCTGTTGGGATCAAGATTACTATAATAGTCTACTTGAGAAGATGCAGTTGCATTGGACAAAATTTTCTGTAGTTCATACTGTAAGGTGGTAAGTTTAGGTTCACTTGAACAATACAGATATGTATCAAACCATGAGTTCCAGTGTCCAACTGCAATAAATAAACTTATTGTTGCAATAACAGGAGCACAAAGAGGTAATATTATTCTCCAAAATATCAAAAAGTCATTCGCTCCATCTATCATTGCTGATTCTTCTAAATCTGGCGGAATTCCTTCCATATATGACTTTATAACAATAACATTAAAAGGACTTATAAGACCAGGAAGAATATACACTAAAAAGTTATTCATAAGTCCAAGTCCTCTTACCAACATGTAGTCAGGGATCAAGCCTCCACCTACGTACATAGTAATAATAAACATTATAGCAACTGGTCTTCTTGCAATAAAATCCTTCCTGTTTATAACATAGGCAACCATAGCAGTTGACAAAACACCTATTGCAGTGCCAATAACTGTTCTTAGCACAGTTATCATAACAGCCCAAGGAATTTGAGGATAGTTTAATGTTTCTGTATAGTTTACTAAAGTAAATTTTCGTGGAAATATTGTAATTCCACCTTTAACTGTATCATAAGGATCATTTAGTGATACAGCTAAAACATGTAAAAAGGGATAGAGAGTGATAACAGCTAAAATTATCATTAATAGGTAATTAAATATTTCAAAAACCACATCCCCAGCTGTCTTCTTTTTCACTTCAAAATGCCTCCTTTGAGTCAAATTTTCTTCTTTTACATCATTCGATATCCAGTTGCCTTTTTAGAAAACCAATTAGCAAAAATAAGTAGAATCAAGCTCACCACTGACTTGAAAACACCTGCAGCTGTTCCAAACGAATATCTGCCTGTACCTATACCATATGTAAGTATATAAAGGTCAATTACATCAGCAACATCTCTTGTTGCAGCTGTTCTTAAAAGAAATTGCTTTTCAAACCCTATGTTTATTATGTTTCCTATACTTAAAATCAAAAGAACTATGACTGTTGGCATTATACCAGGCAAAGTTATGTTTATCATCTTTCTGAATCTTCCAGCACCATCAACTGTTGCAGCTTCATATAACTCAGGATTTATTGACGTGATAGCTGCCAAGTATATAATCGTGTTCCAACCAAGTTCTTTCCAAATATCAGAAAATGTAACTATCCACCAAAAATACCGGGGATCAGCCATGAACATCACCGGGTAGTTTGTGAGATGAAATTTTTGTAATATTTGATTTATAACACCGCTTGGCGAGAGAATTTCGCTCACTAAACTTGCTACAACAACCCATGAAACAAAATGTGGAAGATATGAAATTGTCTGAACAGTTCTCTTAAATACTATATTTTTTATTTCATTCAAAAGCAAAGCTAATATTATTGGCAATGGAAAGCCAAATATTAATCCCATAAAGCTCATAACTAAGGTATTTCTCATAGCCTTATAAAAATCAGGGTCCTGAAACATCTCAATAAACCACTTAAATCCAACCCATTCTTGACTCCAAATAGGTTTGCCAGGTTTATAATCCTGAAACGCCATAATCCAACCCCACAGAGGGATATATCTAAAAACTATAAGCCATATTATAAAAGGAAAAATCATAAGGATTAAATATCTTTGTCGCCACAACTTCTTTGTAAGTTTTGCACTGTTCATTTTTTGCCCTCCAAATTTTGATCAAAACTCACTGCTGTATCAATAATGAATTTTAAAAGGAAAAACAAAATAATGATACCCTATTTTTTTGACATCTTGTACCCTGTAGTTTAGACATTAATTTAAAGATAAAGGAAGAAAGCAAAAATGAAAAATAAAGCCTTTTTAAATGTTTTAGTCTTTTTTGTGATTATATCACTTGTAATTGGAATAAGGTGCGTGGAACAAAAAAATTATTTCTTCGAAACAAAATAGTAAAATCAAATTGCTTTCGCGTATGAAAACGCCGAAAACTCTACAAGCATACAACACAATGAGGATAAATCTGCCAAACCAAAAGTTGAAATATTATATAACAAAATACAAGCACTTGGTAGTGCAGTTGCTGATTACTATTATTCTATGAACAAAACTATTGAAAAAAATCTTACCCCAAACGATAACTTAGAAACAATAAAACTAAAAGAAAAGTTAAAAATTATAAAACCATTTGTAGAAGAATGGTCCAAGCTTTTAAACGAACTTAAAGAGAATCCACAAAATTGAAAAAGTATTTGGCAAAAATATAAACAATTGCATATAGAAACAGGTGCTTTAATTTCTTCTCTTGAATATATTTCTGAATTCAAGAAAAAAGTATTTTTCGGAACACCAGAAGGGAAAAAGTTAGCAGAACAAAATCACCTTGCCGAAGAAGATATCAATAATTTACAGGACGAATATTATAAACTTTTAGAACAAAAGAAAAAAGAACTTACTGAATAGCTTGATGATTTGAAAGAAAAAACAAAATTGTTGAGTAAATTCAAAAATATAAAACTAAAGAATGGTAAATTTTGTTTGGATTAAAAACTCAGAAAATATGTTAAAAAGGGCTGTCCTGAAAACACTGGATAGCTTCTTTTTTGCAATATAGATAAGAATTCCAAAATTTATTTAGATGAACTTTTTTGTAAATAAACATAAATATTTTATTTCTTTATTTGTTCTTTATATTCTTTTGGTGAAAGTCCTACATATTTTTTAAACTTTGAACAGAAATAATCAACGTCATCAAATCCAACTTTTTTACTTGTTTCGCATACCTTATATCCTTCCTTCAAAAAGGCTTTTGCTTTTTCTATTCGCACTTTATCTAAATATATTGTAAAGTTTTCTCCAAATATCTTTTTGAATAGTTTACTAAAATATGAACTGTTGTATCCAAATGCATTGGCAATTATTTCTAATTTTATATCTGCAAAATAGTTTTTTTCTATGAATTCAGCAATTTTTCTTTTAAAGCTCTTAGGATCTATTTTACTGATTTCATCTGCCAAAGATACAAAATAGAACTTTATTAAACTTTTTAATTCTGTTAATGTCTGTTGCATATAAAGGTTTTTTAAAATCTCCCGACAAAGATACTTTTCAACAACAGGCTTATATAAATTGTCTTGTAACAATTTATATAATGTTTCAATATAAAAGTTTAAAAAATTTATTTTTACATCTTCTTCAGACATATCGCTATACAAAAGGTTTTCAGTTTTCTTTTCAAGTATCTGATTAATACTGTCAAATCCATTTAGAACAATAGCCATTACCAATTTTTCAATATATTCTTTATCGTTAAATTTATTTTCCCTATTTTTTTCATATTCCTTACATTCTCCTATGTAAATAATTCCTTTATACCCCAGCAAAAATCTGTTTTCAAGAAGCCTATTTGCTTCCTCAAATGATTTTTTAATAAGATTATAGTCATTCACTTCACTCCCAATTGAGATTATTACTTGACTTCCCGCAATTCTCATTAAGTTTTCTTTTAAAATGTTAATACTTTTGCTATTGAATGGATACCAAAAATCTTTGAAAAGTATGCATATATGATTGTTAACAACAGTAGTATATCCACACTTATTTCTTTTTAAAAATCCATCCACTTCGCTCTTAAAACGAAAAATCCTATCTTCCATAAACTTTTGATTACCCTTGTTATAAAATGTTACTATTGCAACCTGGTATTTTTTCCACGGAAGTGAAAGTTTATAAAAACCATTAAAATAGTCTATTTCATTAGCTTCAAATGTCCCCAGCAAAAGTTTTTCTATTACTTTTTCCAAACCAAGTTCTTGAGTTGTATGCATCATTTTTTGAAGTTCAATTTCCTGGCTAATTTTTTGTTTTACCTTCTCTAACTTCTGCTGAAGTAAATACGGGTCAACAGGTTTTAGCAAATAACTTTCAACACCAAGTTCAATTGCTTCTTTTGCATATTCAAATTCAGAATACCCTGAAATAATTATAATTTTTGTATTCACTTTTTCCTCTTTTAACTTGTTTATTAGCGTAAGCCCATCTATTCCGGGTATTCTAATATCAATCAAAGCAACCTCAGGTTTAAATTTTTTTATTTTTTCCAATCCTTCTATTCCATCTTGAGCAGTAGCGACAACCTCAAACCCCAGAGATTCCCAATCAATAATTTTTTGAAGACCTTCTAAAATAATAGGCTCATCGTCAATTAAAATTGTCTTTAGCATAACCTCTTTCACCTCTTTGGAATTTGAATTTTCACATTTGTGCCTTTACTAAGTTCACTATCTATATAAATTCTTGCCTCATCCCCATAAAACAGTCTCAGTCTATGATAAACATTTTTTAGTCCTACATGACTTTTGTCTTTTCCATCTAAAGAACTTAAAAGCTCTTCAAGCTTTTCCTTTGACATTCCAACTCCATTGTCCGCTACAATTATCTTTATCACTTCATCTTCTTCAAATACTTTAACTTCAATACTTCCTTTACCTATCATAGGTTCTATGCCATGTCTGATAGAATTTTCTACAAGTGGCTGGATAATAAATGGAAGCACTTTTGAAGAAAAGAGATTTTCCTGAACTTCAATTTTGTAATTTATTTTATCTCCAAATCGAAACTTTTGAATTTCTAAAAACTCCTTAACAATTTCAATTTCTTTTTCCAAAGATATTAAATCTGTTGTCATCTCAAGGCTTTTTCTTAGTAGATCACTCAATAAATAAACAACATGAGCTATTTCATGTTGACCAGTACAAAATGCTTTCATCCTGATAGATTCAAGAGTATTGAATAAAAAATGAGGATTTATCTGATTACAAAGCATTTCAAGCTGGATTTCTCTTTGTTTTGCTATTATTTGTTGTTTTTGAATTTCTGCAAGATATACCTGGTCAATTAGATTTTTGATATTTTTCGCCATTGTTTTTATATTTTCTGTGAGCTGTCCTATTTCATCATTGCCTAAAATATTTATCTGTGCATCTAAATTGCCATGCGATATTTCATTTACTTTTTTATTTAATATTGCTATTCTATCTGTTATTAGCTTAGAGAATAAGAGCATAAGCAGAAGTGAAACCAGTAAATTAATAAGTATAAGTCCAAATGTAATAAAAGTTATTCTGTTAACACTTTCAAATATTTTTTTCTTCGAGAAAAATGAAATAATTTTAAGGAAGCTATTCCCACTTTCACTTGCACTAATTGTACCTAAAATTGCCATTGTTCTTTGGTTATAGATATTGAAATTTTTAAAAAAACAATCATCTTCTAAGGACAAGTCAAAATTTAGTCTTTTGCCAATAAGTTTTTCATCCTTTGCTACAACAACAACTTTATCATCGTTAACTACAAGAGTGTTTAAATGAAGTGATAATATTTCTTCAAGTTTTTCTTTCTTTATATAAATCACCATTACACCTATTTTTTCTCCATAAGAATTTTTTATTAGTCTGATCAAACTGAAATAATACTGTGGACGAAATGGATTCTCATCATAAACAAGGTCCCATAAAATTTTTCCATCACCTTTTATCGCTTTTTTAAACCATTTCTGAGCTTTAATGTGCTGGTCAACCTTTATAATTTCGCCTGTATCAAGCAATGTGGGATTAAATGCAAAAATTTTTATTGCATAAATATTTCTGTGGTAAATAGACATAAGATTGGAAAGTTCTGTATATGAATTATAATCATAATAAATCTCAGATATATCTTTATATTCTGTTGAAAGTATATTCAAGAGTTTTTTATCAAGATATAACTTATTAGAAATATCAACCGCATTCTGTACAATATCCATAAGTTTGATTTTTACATCCTCAACATTTTTTCTCGTGTCTTTGATAGCATTTTCTAAAGCAATTGCTCTGAGGTTTAAAAAAAGAATAATCCCCAAAATAGTTTGGGGAATTAAAGCAGAAATCACAAATGCCAATATGAACTTTTTCTTTATTTTCAAATTTACAAAAAAGAATCTCATTTTTATCTCACCTATTTGATTTCTTTAATTTTAATTATATATTTTGTCAATATTCAACAACGCCTCTTTACTTGCTACTTCTAAAATTACTTCACTACCATTATCTTTTTGATTTACAATTGCATTAAACTGAGACTTTAATCCAAGTCCATGGAAAAAAAGTCTCCACGGCTTTTGAGAATCTTTCAATACAGTTATTAAAATTTTACCATTGTTTCTTTTTACTTCTAATTCAAGTTCTGTTTCGCCACTTACATTATTTACAACCACACAAGCTACTTTTCCATCTTCCAATTCATAAACATTCAAAGTCACATTGTTCACATAATCATAATCAGGTCTTGCGTCACAACTTCCTATTGGAATTATCGAATTCGGTCTTGCCAAAAGTGGAAGGCTAAAATAGCCATGTTTTTCCTCTCTCCATCTGCCACCAACAACTTTCTCTCCAGTCAATATATTTGTCCATGTTCCCTCTGGAACATAATACTTAACTTTACCATTTGTTGAGAAAACTGGAGCAACTAAGAGGCTGTCTCCAAGCATATATTGTCTATCAAGGTATTCGCATGCTGGGTCATCTGGAAACTCTAATACCATAGGTCTTAAGACTGGAATTCCCTTTTCTACCGTTTCTTTAGCCTTTGCAAAGATATAAGGCATAAGTCTACATTTTAGCTTTGTAAAAAACCTCAAAACATCTACTGCTTCATCGTCATAAAGCCATGGAACTTTATAGGCAGAATTTCCATGAAGTCTGCTATGGGAAGACAAAAGCCCAAATGCAACCCATCTTTTATAAAGATCTGGAGTTGCCGTGCTCTCAAAACCTGCTATATCATGACTCCAAAAACCAAATCCGCAAAGTGAAAGTGAAAGACCTCCTCTTAGTGTCTCTGCCATGGACTCATATGAAGCCAAACAATCTCCGCCCCAGTGCACAGGGAATTTTTGACTTCCAGCTGTTGCAGACCTCGCAAAGACAACTGCCTCTCCTTTGCCAAGAACTTCTTCCAATATTTCATATACCTTCTTGTTGTAAAGATAAGTGTAGTAATTGTGCATCTTTTCAGGGTCAGAACCATTAAAGTATACAACATCTGTTGGAATTCTCTCGCCAAAATCTGTCTTAAAACAATCTACTCCCATTTTAATTAACTCTTTGAGCTTTTCTGAATACCACTTGCAAGCCTCCGGGTTTGTAAAATCAACAATAGCCATTCCAGGTTGCCAATCATCTGTCTGCCAAATATCCCCATTGGCTTTTTTTAAAAAATATCCTTTTTCTTTTCCCTCATCAAAAAGTTTCGAAAGTTGAGACACATAAGGATTTATCCAAACACAAATCTTAATTCCCTTTTCTTTTAAACCATTTAGCATCTTGAAAGGTTCTGGAAAGACCCTTTTATCCCATTCAAAATCAACCCAGTGCATATCCTTCATCCAGAAACAGTCAAAGTGAAATACATGAAGAGGAATATCTCTTTCAAGCATTCCATCTATAAAGCTTGTAACTGTCTTTTCATCATAATTCGTGATAAAAGAGGTTGTAAGCCACAGTCCGAAAGACCAAGCTGGTGGAAGTTTTGGTCGACCAGTAAGTTTTGTGTAATTTTCTAAAACATTTTTCATGTTACTACCACCGATTATAAAATACTCTAAATACTCACCTTTCACAGAAAATTGAACTCTCTCAACATTCTCAGAGGCAACCTCAAATGACACACGCCCCGGATCATTTACAAAAACTCCATAACCACGGTTTGTGATATAAAAAGGAATGTTCTTGTAAGCCTTCTCAGAAATGGTTCCACCATCTTCATTCCAAATATCAACTGTCTGCCCATTCTTAACAAAAGGGGTAAATCTCTCACCCAGCCCATAAACACACTCGCCAACACCCAAAGAAAGCTGTTCCCTCATGTAAGTAGTATTATCAGACATGATTGCATAACCAAGATACTTATAACCATTTTTTGTTAGATATTTGTCTTCATAGTAATATGTTACTCCCCATTCGCCTTTTTTATTAATGGTGGCTTTGAGCTTCCCACTTGTTATTACTATAGTATCCGAAGAATCTTCTATCAAAGGACAATATCCTTCTTCTTTATAAAATTCAAAATATGGCTTTTTATCCATTTGCCCTTTGTAGTGCCAAATTTGCACTCTTATAATATCCTCAAACGGCGAAGAAAATCGCATAGTGAAAACAGGCCCTTGTAAAGTTTGACCTCGATTTGTGATAAATTGAGCTGGCGCATACACAGTAACAGAATCTCTTGTCACTTCATAATCATATAAATGAGCTGGATGATATAATCTCACTCCTTCCTTGACACGCCAAAAACCTTCTGTGAATTTCATTTTAACAATCCCTCTCCTTTTAGAATAAAAAAATTATTGCTTTGTAAAGAGATGAAGAACAATCAAGTGTTATTATACAATGCTTTTTATATTACTTCTCATACTCTTTTGCAAAAAAGTATAAATACTTTGCTTTGAGCAATTGAAAGTTAAGTTTTAACTTTTTATATTTTCTTGTACTTGAATGGAGTTGTGCCCACATACTCTTTAAAAACCTTTATAAAATAACTTACACTGTTAAAACCTACTTCAAATGCAATTTCAGAAATACTCATGTCTGTATTTTTGATAAGCTCTATTGCTTTTTCAACCCTGAATTTGTTTATGTAATCAACCGGTGTGAGATGAGTAATTTCCTTGAAAAGACGACAAAAATAGAATTTGCTTAGGTTTGAAACTTTTGCTAACATGTCAATATCAAGTTCAGATGAATAGTTTAAATTTATATAATCAAGTGCAGATTTTATCCTCTCAATTTTTAAATCAAATTCTCTGTCAGTAGTATCTGTTATAATATAGCCTCTATTAAAAAGATGATAAAATATAGTATATAAATAGCCCTTTACCAAAAGTTCATAACCTTTTGGCTTTTCTTTCCACACTGTTATTATGCTCGAAATTAGTTCTCCAACACAATGGTCATCAAACTTATTTTGAACAAGCACTTTTCTTTCTAAAATAGATTGCAAATATTTGCTTTTGCATATATCTGGAGTTTCTGAAAAGAGCATATTAAAACTGAACACAATAGCATAAGGCTCGGGATCTTCTTCAGCTTTTCCACCGTGAATTGAACCACAGTTGACAAATAAAAACTGTTTTGGTCCCAAAAAATACTCTTTGCCATCAACTCTAAAACTCGCTGTTCCCTTTTCAAGATAAACTATCTCAAATTCTTCATGCCAGTGAGGAAGAAGAGTATTGTTCTCATGAACAAATATATTTTCATAAACATTTATAGGAAATATAGCACTGCCGTGCTGAACCTTTTCTTTTAGCCTCAGTCTTTCATCCATTGTGATTTCCTCACTTTATTGTATGTTTTCAATAAAAACAATACATTAGTATCAAATAAATTTTACCACAACCACAACAAAATAAAAAGCTGCCGCAATCTAAAACTTGCGGCAGCTTTTCATCCACTGATAATATTTTATTTTTTCATCTTCATAACTTCTTTTGCTTTGTTGACAATCTCCTCTGCTGTGAGCTTGTAATATTTGAGAACATCCTCAGGCTTTCCTGACCTTCCAAACTCATCATTTACACCAACCATTTTTACCGGTACAGGATAGTTTTGAGCCAAAACCTCAGAAACAGCACTTCCAAAACCGCCTAAGATATTGTGCTCTTCTGCTGTGACAATGCAGCCAGTTATCTTTGCCACATCTAAAATCAAATCAACATCAATTGGTTTTATGCATGGCATATCAACAAGATATACCGAAACACCTTCATCCTGAAGCATTTTTGCTGCCTTTATAGCTTCATGTACCATAAGTCCTGTTGCCAAAATACCAACATCTTTCCCTTTTTGAAGAACAATACCTTTGCCAAGAGTAAGCTTCAGCTCTCCTTTTTTGTAAATTTCCTCAACACCAAGCCTGCCCAAACGAATATAAACAGGTCCTTCATGCTCAATCGCAAGTCTTACACACTCATAAGTTGATGTCGCATCAGCAGGTGATAATACTACCATGCCAGGGATAACCCTCATCAATGCTATATCTTCAAGCATCTGATGGGATGCACCATCTTCGCCGATTGACACACCTGCATGTGAGGCTCCAATCTTTACATTTAAGTGTGGATAACCTATTGAATTTCTCACCTGGTCATAAGCTCTTCCAGCAGCAAAGACCGCAAATGTACTTGCAAAAGGAATTTTGCCACATGTTGCAAATCCTGCTGCTGTTGCCATGAGGTCCTGTTCTGCAATTCCTATATTGAAAAACCTTTCAGGAAACTTTTTCTTGAAAATTTCTGTCCTTGTTGATTTTGAAAGGTCAGCATCAAGCACAACAATATTTTTATATATTTCCCCAAACTCAGCCAATGCCTGACCATATGCCTCTCTTGTTGCTATTTTTGCCATCTTATCCTTGCACCTCCAAACTTTCTAACTGCTTTTGCAACTCTTCAAGGGCTTTTTGTGCCTGCTCTTTATTTGGTGCTGTTCCATGCCAGCCAGCTTCGTTTTCCATAAACGATACACCTTTTCCTTTAACTGTTTCAGCAATTATAATTGTGGGCTTTCCTTTTACTGTCTTTGCTTCATTTACAGCATTTTCAATCTGGTTAAAATCATGTCCATCTATTTTTATCACATGCCAGCCAAATGCCTTGAACTTCTCATCAACAGGTTCAGGTGACATAACCTCTGTGATTTTGCCATCTATCTGAAGCCCATTGTGGTCTAAAAATGCTGTAAGATTATCAAGTTTGTAATGTGCTGCTGTCATAGCTGCTTCCCAAATTTGACCTTCTTGAATCTCACCATCACCAAGTAAAACATAAACTCTATAACTTTTTCCATCTAACTTTCCAGCCAATGCCATACCGTTTGCAACAGACAAACCTTGCCCCAACGACCCTGTTGACATCTCAACTCCAGGCACCTTTTTCATATCAGGATGACCCTGTAAATTTGAATAAATCTGCCTGAAGCCTGTAAGCTCATCTTTGTTGATGAAATCCTTTTCAGCCAAAACGGCATACAAAAGAGGCGATGCATGTCCTTTGGAAAGAACAAATCTGTCTCTGTTTGGATCTTTTGGATTTTTGGGATCGATATTCATTTCAACAAAGTAAAGATACGTTAAAATTTCAACACCAGAGAGTGAACCGCCAGGATGACCAGAACCAGCTGACGCAGTTTGAATAATTATACTCTTTCTTATTTCGGTTGCTATTTTTTTTAGTTCAAGCTCTTTTGCCTTGTCCATTTTGTACCTTAAACCTCCTTTTATAAAAATACAATTGTAGGATTCCTGTTTACCCGTTAAATGATAGATTATTCTTTTTTCTTTATTATACCATTAAATTATTTTTTACTCAAACAGAAAAACCTTCACCTAAAACCTCACGAACATCTGTCAAAATCACAAAGGCTCTTTGGTCAATGCTCTTGACAAGGTTTTTGACACGGCTGACCTCATGCCTCTTTACCACACACAGCAAAACATTTTTTTCTGTTTTTGTCCACATACCAACACCGTGAAGAGCTGTGACTCCCCTGTCAAGCTCTTTTAAAATCTTTTCAGCAATTATGTCAGATTTATCTGAGATTATTATGAGTGCTTTTGCAAAGTTGACACCCTCCAGTATTGCATCAATAAGTTTTGAACATGCAAAGAGGGTCAAAACTGCCCAAAGTCCAAGTTCGTAATTTTTAAATACAACTGATGCAAGCACAATAACTGCAACATCAAGTCCTAAAAGGATTTGACCCACAGAGATAAATGAAATATATTTATGTATAATCTTTGCAAGCATTTCAGTTCCGCCAGTTGTTGCACCAAAAAGAAGAACAATAGCAAGTCCAATCCCCATCAGTGCTCCACCAAACACTGACGCTAAAAGCTTGTCATATGTAATGCAGTGAACAAATGTGGTGATGTCTGTGAGCACTGAAAGAATGATCGTACCATAAACACTTTTTACACCAAAATCCACACCAATTGTTCTAATACCAAGAATAAAAGCGGGAATGTTCAATGCAAGCATGGTCATACCCACAGGAAGCTTGTAGTGCGAAACATAATATACAACTGTTGCAATTCCAGAAAAACCCCCAGCTGCAATCTTATTTGGAACAAGAAAAAGATTCAAAGATAGTGCCACTAAAAGTGAACCAAAGGTTATTGCAGTATATTCGTATATTACCCTGAAAATTTTTTTTAGCATCTATCTTCCTCCAAATATCCTTGTTTTTAAGACAATAAGTACAAATTTAGGGAGTGCAAGCATTCTTTTGAATCTCCAAGGCTGAGTAATTAGTCTGTAAAACCATTCAAGCCCTAATCTTTGAAATATAACAGGTGCTCTTTTTACCTCACCTGACAAAACATCAAGGCTGCCACCAACACCCATAATGAGCTTACATTTGAGCTTCTTTTTATTTTTGTAAATCCATTCTTCCTGTCTCTTCATACCCATTGCAACAAATAAAACATCTGCTTTTGAGGAGTTTATAATCTCCACAACCATATCATTTTCATCTTCACTAAAATATCCATGATGAACCCCACAAATTTCTAATTTTTTGTATTGTCTCAAAAGATTTTCTTTGGCTTTTTCAGCAACTCCCGGTTTTGCGCCAAGTAAAAATACTTTTGTCTTCTTTTCCTCAAACTCTGGCATAAGAGACATCATTAGATCAAAACCTGTAACCCTTTCATACAGTTTTTCACCAAAATATTTTGATGCCCAAACCACACCAATACCATCAGGCACATTTAAATCCCCCAAATTTAAAATCTTTTTAAATTTCTCATCTCTTCTGGCCAACATTATCATCTCAACATTGGGTGTAAACACCACTTTAGGTGAAGATGAAGATAAAAATTCTATGCATTTTTTCTTTGCCTTGTCAAAATTGATACAATCAATCCTTACACCCAAAACATTGATGCTCTTTCTTTTCTTGATTGAGGCTAAAGCCTCTTTTAAAATCTCAAATGATTTTTCAGCCTTTTGAATCATATTGAGAGTTATCTGTTCGATTTTCTTTTGAATTTTTGTTTCGTTAAGCATATATTGAATATTTAATAGGACATTGTTAATATCAAAGCTGTCAACATATCCCACTGGTTTCAAACCATATATTTTAAGAAAACTATCAATTTTGGGATCATAAGATATCCCAACAAATTTCTTGTTCATTTTGGCTGCGAATATGAGACTGTGAAGTCGCATCCCAAGTATCAAATCAAAATAACCAAAAATACCTAAAAGTTCATGAGGTTGAAAATTTTCAGAAAGAACATATGGTTTATTACTCATTTTTGAAACAATTTCATTTATCTTTATTGTATCCCACTTGCCTTGAAAAGGAATAAAGACAACATTATAGCCTTCATTTTCTATAAGAATGTCTGCAATCTGGGCAATTTTGTCGGTCATATCCTTTTCTTTTTTCCACTTTCTTACTACTATTCCTATTGTCTTTTTATTAAAATCTATTTCATATGTTTGAAGCAGTTTTTTTACTTTCTTTTCGCAGCAAGGATTCAATAAAAATGCAGGATCTGCTGACAAGTCTATTTTGTTTTTAAGCTTCAATCTATGCAAAAGGTCAAAAGAATCATAATCTCTCACTGTAATATAATCTGCAAGCTTGATTATATGCTTGAAAATCAAGACATTATACCAGTTTTTAATTGGTCCTATCCCTTGAGAAAAAATAAAGACCTTCTTTCCAAATAGTTTTGCAACAAAAATCTGAAAGAGGTAATAATAAAGACTTCTGTTGCTTGTCTCATTTTGAAAAAGACTTCCTCCACCAGAAATAAAAATATCACATCTTTTTATTGCTTTAACAACTTTACAAATCTTTTTTCTGTTTATAGATTCTACATTGTAAATCTTACTTGTAAGGTGCGGTCTTGATGAAAGAACCACAATATTAAAATCTTCATTTTCTTGTCTCTCATATTCTCTCAGCCTATCTATTAAAACCCTTAGTATCGCCTCATCACCAGTATTTAATTGTCCATAGTATCCTGAAATAACAATGTTTTTCATTCTCTTTGATCACCCAATTTATTATTTTGAATAAACTCAAACCAAGTTGCAGAAAATAAACCTTGAAGGCTGCAAATTCAAATTAAAACGGAGGTATTGAAGATGCCAGACAGAATCACATGCAATGTTTCAGACTGCATGTACTGGGATAACAAAAGATGCACCGCCCCATCTATTGAAGTTTCTGTGGATGGCGGTGGCTCATCTGCCCAGGGAACAAAAGAAAAAACAAACTGCCACACATATCAGCTCAAAAGATAATACCTATCTTTTTACTTCACTTCCATAAGGACAGACCCTCATGCATATGCCACATACCTGACCCCGCCCAATGAACTTAAACTTTTCTTTCATATAACTACTACATGCATGGGGGTCTATCATCTCGTTTCTATCTATACCTAAATACCATGTCCTACCATAGATTGCTTGAGCTGGACAGCTCACAACACAAAGATTACAATCACCACATTTTGGCTCAATAACATTATTTTTTATCACGTTTTCTGGTTCATATGTTGTTAGAATTGTTCCAAGGCGCACACGTGGTCCAAATCTTTCGTGAACAAAAAGATTGTTCTTCCCAATAAACCCCATTCCAGAAAGCACAGCACCTATTTTATGTGACAGCACACCCGAAAACCCATTGTCCTTGCCATGAACACTCTGTGATGCAGCAATGCTATAAGCAAAATATCCTTTTGATTCCAAAAACAGCACACCTTTTAAGGTCAAAAGGTCAATAAGATTGTTTACAGCTTTGTAGTGGTGATAGTATGTAAATGTTGGTGAGTTAACAATCTCGTTAACAATGGCATCTGAAAGCTTTACAACCACTGTTATACATGTTTTGAACATCTTCAGATCATCTGGCAGGTATGAATTTATGGAAGAAAACCCCACATCACTTGCACCCTCTGAAATTAACATCTTTTTAAGCTCTTCTAAAAGCATTTTTCAATCATCTCTCTTTTGCTAAAATATAAAATTCAAGACTTCCTCTATATTTGACATTCCAAAGACTTCAATTGTGCCATCACTTTGGATTGTCTCCATATTTCTCTTTGGAATGATAGCCCTTTTAAACCCCAGCTTTTTTGCTTCGTTCAATCTTTTTTCTATATTCGACACAGCTCTAATTTCGCCTGTCAAACCCACTTCACCTATTAATACAGTATCTCCAATAGGAAGTCCTTTATAACTTGAAGCTATTGCGCACACAATGGCAAGGTCTGCCGCCGGCTCTGAAACCTTAAATCCACCAGCCACATTTACATATATATCCTGAACATTTAACGCAAAGCCCATTTTCTTTTCAAGCACAGCACAAAGCATCACACATCTATTATAATCAATTCCTGTCACTGTTCTTCTTGGTGTGCCAAAAGAGGTTGGAGTAGTAAGCGCTTGTATCTCTAAAAGAATAGACCTTGTTCCTTCTATTGCAGAATAAATAGCCACACCCTCAACATTGTAACTGCTTTCCAAAAAAATGCTTGAAGGATTTTTTACCTCGACAAGTCCACTATCCGTCATCTCAAAAATTCCAAGCTGATTTGTAGGACCAAACCTGTTTTTGTATGCTCTAATCACTCTGTATGTATTAAATCTTTCTCCTTCAAAATACAATACACAGTCAACCATGTGTTCTAAAACTCTCGGTCCTGCAATAAGCCCATCTTTTGTCACATGCCCCACAATTACAGCTGTGATGTTATAAGTCTTTGAGATTTTTAAAAGCTGCATTGTCACATCTCTAACTTGGGTTACACTTCCAGGTGCTGATTGATTTTCTGGTACATACATGGTTTGTATAGAATCAATTATAACAAACTCTGGCTTTAATCCCAAGATAATATTTTTTATTAAATCAAAATTGGTTTCACATACAACATCAAAGTTTCCTTCAATACCAAGCCTTTGTGCTCTAAGTTTTAGCTGGTTTGCTCCTTCCTCGCCTGATACATACAAAACCTTCATTCTTCCACTTAATATATTTGCAACCTGCAAAAGCAAAGTTGATTTTCCAATTCCCGGCTCACCGCCAAGCAAAATGAGCTCTCCCTTTACAAATCCACCGCCAAGAACACTGTCCAGCTCTTCTATGCCAGAGAAAAACCTTTCTTCTTTTGTACTGAGGTTAGAAAGTTTTAGAACAGCTAAGTTTTCTTTTGAAGCAGAAATAGTTTCTGTTTTGTTTTGGTCTACTCTTTCAAGCACAAAGGTATCCCAGCTTGAACAGTTTGGACACCTTCCAAGCCATTTTGAAGTTCTAAAACCACACTCCTGACAAACATAAATGTTTTTTATTTTCATTTTAGTTTCTCCTTAAAAATCTTTTCAAATCCACACGATATATTTTTATCATATTTTCACTCTTTTATAAAGAGTTATGATATAATCTAATCGATAAGGTATTTAAGTTGAGGAGGTTTGTTTTTCTAAAATGAAAGTTTTGCACCTTATAAGCGGTGGTGATACAGGAGGAGCAAAGACACATATAATAAATCTGTGTTCGAAGCTAAAAAATCTTGTTACCCTTAAAATTATATGCTTTATGTACGGACAATTCTATGAAGAAGTAAAAAATGCTGGAATTGACATAGATGTTATTGAGCAATCTTCTCGATTGGATCTGAGTGTAGTTGATAAAATTGCAAAAATTATTGAAAATGAAAATTATGATATTATTCACTGTCATGGTGCAAGAGCAAACTTTATCGGAATGTTTTTAAAACTAAAAATTAAAAACAAGCCATTTATCACAACAGTACATAGTGATTTTGATTTAGATTTCCAAGACTCTTTTTATAAAAGAGTGTTTTTTTCATTTCTAAATAAACTTGCTTTAAAAAGATTTGACTATTTTGTTTCTGTGGGCTCTGCACTGATTGACAAGATAAAGGGTCTTGGGATAAGAGAAGATAGAATTTTTCTTTTGTATAATGGTTTTGATTTTTCAAAAGAGATACATTATGTGCAAAAGGATGAGTTTTTATCAAAGTTTCTTGACAGAAAAGTATTTGATTCCAAAATAGTTATAGGAAACTTGAGCAGGTTATACAAGGTAAAAGGTCTTGATGTGTTTATAAAAGCTGCAAGTATAATAGCTAAAAAATATCCTGATGTTATTTTTTTAATCGGCGGAAGTGGTCCTCAAAAGGAATTTTTAAAGCAAATGATAAGTGTATATAATTTGAACGATAGAGTATTTCTACTTGGCACCATAAAAAATCCATATGACTTTTTCAATAGTATAGATATAAATGTCATCAGTTCATACTCCGAAACCTTCCCATATTCAATCTTAGAGGCAACAGCACTTGAAAAGTGCTGCATATCAAGCAAAGTGGGTTCCGTGCCAGACCTAATTGAAGATGGCAAAAACGGTTTTTTATTTGAGGTTGGAGATTATAAAGGCCTTGCTCAAAAGATAGAAATTCTTTTGCAAAATAAAGATCTCATCAAAGAGTTTGGACAGCTTCTTTCTAAAAAAGCAAAAGAAAGGTTCTCTGCAGAAAACATGGCAAGGATGCAATTTGAAATTTATAAAAGCATACTTTCGAAAAAATAAAAGGGCTACTTGCTTCAAAAGTCTTATTTTCAAACCTCTTAGCAAGGTAGCCCTTTTGATTTTAAAAAATTCAAGAATTTTATAGCTTTACATTTCTTTCCTTGCTACTAATCCTTATAACCTCACTTACCTCTGATACAAAAATCTTACCATCACCTGGATTTCCTGTTGAACAGCACTCCAGAATAATGTCGATCACCTTTTCAAACTTCTCATCACTCACAACAATCATTACCAGAACCTTAGGAAGAAGATCCACGGTATAGCTTCCGGCTCTCCACTGCAAGGTAATACCGCGCTGTATGCCTCTTCCTTTAACTCTCATAACTGTCATTCCGTATATACCCTCTTTTTCAAGGCACTCCTTGAGGTCGTTGAGTTTTTCTTCTCTTATGATAGCTTCTATTTTTTTCATCTCAAAACACCCCCAAAATTAAATTCCGCCATAAGCCTCTTCGCCATGCTGAGATATGTCAAGCCCAACTGTCTCTTCTTCATATGTCACAGCCAAACCAACTGTTCTGTCAAGCACTTTTGAAATTATTATGGTCACAATAAACGAAAATGCCCAAACAACTAACACCGAGATAAGCTGAACAAAAAACAGCTTGTAGTTTCCAAATAAGAGCCCATCGTTTCCTGCTGGATTTACAGCCTTGCTTGCAAATATTCCTGTTGCTATTGCCCCCCAAGTTCCACCCATGCCATGACAAGCCCAAACATCTAACGTCTCATCAAGTTCTAATCTTTCTCTGAGTCTAATACAGTAGAACGATATTATAGAAGCAACTGCACCAATCACAATTGCTGAAAGAGAGTTTACATAACCTGATGCAGGTGTTATTGCAACAAGCCCAACAACTGCACCTGTTGCAATTCCAATTGCGCTTGGTTTTTTGTAAAGCCAGCTTATAATCATCCAGGAAACTGCAGCAGAGGCTGCCGCAACATTTGTGACAACAAATGCGTTGACACCAATCTCGTTTGCAGCAAGGCTGCTTCCACCATTGAACCCGAACCAGCCAAACCAAAGTAAAAACGCACCAAGTAATGTAAGTGGAATATTGTTTGGTTCCATCTGAACTTTGCCAAAGTCCTTTCTTTTTCTTAGCACAAGCGATAGTGCCAGAGCTGACACACCTGCAGTGATATGGACAACTGTCCCTCCTGCAAAATCTAAAGCACCCAAGTTTTTGAGCCATCCACCTTTTGCCCATACCCAGTGCGCAACTGGATTGTAAACAAATATTGACCACAGTAATGTAAAAAGTATATAACTGCTAAACTTTATTCTCTCAACATAAGCACCTACAATAAGTGCAGGAGTAATTACTGCAAACATCATCTGAAATGCCATAAACAAAAGGTGTGGGATTGTGGCTGCATAGTCCGGATTGGGTTTATATCCAACATTTTTTAACCCTGCCCACTCAAAGCTACCAATCAATCCAAACCTGTCAGGTCCAAAAGCCATGCTATAACCGATCAAAACCCATTCAATGCTGATAATTCCCAAAGTCAGTGCTGACATAGTAATTGTGGAAAGAAGGTTTTTTCTTCTGACCATGCCACCATAAAAAAGACCTACTGCTGGTGTCATCAGCATAACTAAAGCAGTTGAAATTAAAACCCATACAATGTCTGCATAGTTCATCCAAAACACCCCCAAATTTTATTTTGAAAGTCTATATCCACCTAAAATGCAAAATGGGGACATACCTTTTTTGGTATGCCCCCATTGGCAATTACAATTTTATTATATTCTTTTGAGTATAAATTGTCAATAGGTGAAAGAGAAAAACTCCTAAATTGCAAAAATAAAAGCTCCTTGAAAAAAGGAGCTGCAAAAATTCTTTTATCTTTTCGAGAACTGGGGTGCTCTTCTTGCTTTCTTGAGACCGTATTTCTTTCTCTCCACCATACGCGGGTCTCTTGTAAGAAATCCAGCTTTTTTCAACGCCGGTCTTAAAGTTGGATCAGCAAGTACAAGTGCTCTTGCAATACCATGTCTTACCGCACCTGCTTGCCCAGAAAGACCGCCTCCTTGAACCTTTGCTATCACATCATACTTACCAAGAGTTTCGGTAAGTGTCAATGGCTGCTTTACAATAATTCTCAATGTCTCAAGAGGAAAATACTCTTCCATGTTCTTGTCATTCACAATAATCTTTCCACTCCCAGGTGAGAGCCAAACCTTAGCAACAGAAGTTTTTCTTCTACCAGTTGCATAGTATTTTACCTGTGCCACTTTCATATCCTCCCTTAACTAAAACTATATTTCCAGCACTTCAGGCTTCTGTGCTGCATGTGGATGATTTGGTCCTCTGTAAACTTTGAGCTTTCTCATGAACCTATCTCTCAGCCTATTTTTAGGAAGCATTCCGCGCACCGCAATCTCAATTGCCTTCTCCGGATGCTTTTCAAGAAGTCTTCGATATGGTATGAACTTGAGTCCACCTGGATACTTTGTATGATATCTGTATCCGTCCTTGTCAAGCTTTTTCCCCGTTAAAACAACCTTTTCAGCGTTTATAACAATCACATAGTCACCTGTGTCAACATTAGGTGTAAACTGGGGTTTGTGTTTTCCTCTCAAAATCACAGCAATTTTAGCTGCAAGTCTTCCAAGCGGCTTTCCTGTTGCATCTATCACATACCATTTCTTTGGAACTTCATTTGGCTTTGCAAGGTATGTCTTCATCGCTTTCTTCTTCACTCCTTTTGAAATTTTTGTGGTCACCATATTAAATCTATACAATCAACAAATACTCGGGGCCTCATTTTAAAACATTAAATATTCTAATACATTATATTGTCAATGTCAATTGCTTGGGCAAGGATTTTTACGCTAAAAACACAAAGCATCTGATAAAAATTTTGGTAAAATATAAATGTAAACTCTGCATTGATAAGAAAGGAGGAAATCTTATTTGAAATATTTAGTTGCACCGGATAAATATAAAGGATCGTTTGACGCTTTAGTCGCATCTGAGATAATAAAAGAAGCTATTGTTGAGGTTGACAAAGGTGCAGAAGTTTTTCAGCTACCGCTTGCTGACGGTGGAGAAGGAACCTTAACAGCTCTATCTAAAATTTTTGGTGCCAAAATAGAAGAGCTTGAGGTAAATGACCCTCTTTTTAGGAAGAACAAAAGCAGAATAGGATTTTTTGAAGGTAAAGCAATCATTGAAATGGCAGAATGTTCAGGTCTTCTCCTTTTAAAAGAGGAAGAAAGAAATCCTCTTTACACAACAACATATGGTGTTGGCGAGCTCATCAAATATGCAATTTCAAAGGGAGTTAAAGAAATCATCATTGGTATTGGCGGCTCTGCAACAAATGATGCAGGTACAGGAATGCTTTCTGCACTTGGAATGAAATTTTTGGACGAGAATGGAAATGAACTGAAACCAATCGGAGAAAACCTGATGAAAATAAAAAAGATAAATGATTCAGAATTTTTGAATGATGTTCGCAAAGTTAAATTCACAGTTTTGTGTGATGTTACAAATCCATTATACGGAGAAAACGGTGCAGCATATGTGTTTGCACCACAAAAAGGTGCAGATGAAAATGCTGTAAAGCTTCTTGATATGGGACTTAGAAATTTTGCAAATGTCGCTCAAGAGTATCTTGGAAAAGATTTATCACTATCAAGCGGAGCAGGTGCCGCAGGAGGTTTGGGATTTGCACTTTTGGCTTTTTTGAACGCTCAGTATGTATCAGGAATAGACTATATATTAAGCGCTTCGAGGGCTGAAGAACACGTCAAATGGGCAGATATTATAATCACTGGAGAAGGAAGATTTGACAGGCAAAGCTTGTCTGGAAAATCTACAATTGGAATTGCAAGACTCGGGGCAAAGTTTGGCAAAATGGTAATTGTTGTTTCAGGGTCAATTGATTGTCCTTTTGAAGAGTACACAAAAGAAGGTATAACCTCAATTTTCTCCATAGTAGATATGGCTTCATCACTTGACAGATGCCTAAAGGAAGCTCCACGGCTTTTGAAAGAAACTACAAAGAGCATTGTAAATTTGATTTTAAGAACAAAAAAGCTTTAAAAAGTAGATAAAATCATCAGGGCTATTCCTTCTTCCTTTCGGAATAGCCCTGAAAAAAGTTTTACTCTATGCAAAAACAATGTGGGTATCCTGTGCTATAGCACTTTTCTGGCAATTTGATAACCAAAGCATTTTCCAACTGTTCAAATTCAAGCTCATTTTCAAATCCTAAAAGTTTTATCTTTTTTACAAAAATACCACTTGATAGTCCCAAACTTTTGATGATTGCCTTGTGATCCCCTGGATACTTCATCTGGAAAGCGTAAATTTTGCCATCTTTTTGGGTAAACCTAAAATCTTCTTCTGTCCATTCCAATTTCTTTTCCTGAAAAGCTCCACCTTGCCCTTTTGTCGGACCTTCTCCATATTTTATCCATGGACGTGTAGCATAAATACCTTCACCATTTACTTTTATCCATTTTGCAATCTCATCAAGAATATAGAGACACTCATCATCCAGCGTGCCATCTGGTTTTTGTGGAATATTCAAAAGAAGATTTCCACCTTTGCTGACAATATCAACAAGCATTTCAATTACCTGCTGCGGGGTTTTATATACAGCCCTTACATCATAAAACCAGCCACCTAAACATGTATCGGTCTGCCATGGATGAGGTAGAATATCTTCGGCTGCTCCGCGTTCAATGTCCAAAACACCAATTTTATAGACTTCTGGATTTGTATCTTTTTGAGTGTATACTGATTGATTTATACCACCGTGATTTTTGGCACTGGTATTGTAAAGATGCGCAACTATACTCAGCCCAATTTCACCAAAAGGAACACCGCCGTCTGAATATAAAAAGTCTGGTTCATACTGGTCAATCAAATCTTTGATTCTTAAAAACCATTTCATATGCCACTGTGGATTTGGTGAGTACCAATTGACAATCTTCCCTTGCTGTTTTTCCAACTCGTACTCGTCCCTATTTGGATGATAAAAATCCTCATAGGCCGGATCATTTCCATCATATGGGATACCTTTATATGGTCCTTTTGTGTCATGTCCTTTACTTGGTGCAAACCATGAAAAGCTTGCTGCTAAATGTTCTGATACACCAAACGGAAGTCCTCTTTCTCTTGCAGCTTTGCACCACATTCCAACAATATCTTTCTTTGGGCCCATATTTACTGCATTCCACCTATGGTATCGAGAATTCCAGTTATCAAAGTTATCATGGTGAACAGCCTGAGCGACAAAATATTTTGCCCCTGCTTTGATATACAGGTCAATTAATTCCTCTGGGTTAAACTTTTCGGCCTTCCACATCTGAACAATGTCTTTGTAACCTACTTTTGAAGGGTGACCATACTTCCGCCAATGGTAGTAATACTGTGGCTCTCCTTCTCTATAAATATTGCGTGCATACCAGTCACCATACATAGGAACCGATTGAGGCCCCCAGTGCGCCCAAATACCAAACTTAGCATCTAAAAACCATTGAGGGCATTTGAATTGTCGTAAAGATTCCCATGTTGGTGAGAATGGACCTTGTTGGATGGTTTTTAAATACTCCTCCATGTATAAAAGACCTCCTTGTGTACAAATTATTTCTTATAAAGTGGCCCAAAATTCTTACAAGCCCTAAAATCAGCACCTTCTAAGTCTTCTGTTCCGAAGGCACTCCAAGCGCTTGGCCTGAAGATCCTCTCTTCTTCTACATTGTGCATGCACACTGGAATCCTTAACATAGATGCCAATGTGATAAACAAATCACCTACATGTCCATACATTATCTCACAGTGATTTGCTCCCCAGTTTTCCATCACAGAGTATACGCTCTTAAACAGTCCCTTGCCAGTTAGTTTTGGTACAAACCATGTGGTTGGCCATGTCGGTTCTGTCCTTCTGTCAAGTATTTCATGAACATTTGGAGGAAGTTCTACTGTCCAGCCTTCTGCAATCTGAAGAACAGGTCCCAACCCTTTAACAATATTTAATCTTGAGATTGTAACAGGCATACCACCTCTTGTCACAAACTTTGTGGAAAATCCTCCACCTCTAAAATAGTCCAGATTAGCATAGCAGAACCTTGTTGCTTCTAAACACTTTCTAACTTCCTCTTGAGTGATTTCCCAGAATGGCTTTATAGCAGGCTTGCCGTCAATCTCTTGCTGTCCTGTTCCATCAAGAGCTGCTGAACCTGAATTTATAAGATGAATAACCCCATTTTGAGCAAATCCTTCTGGTTTCCATCCAGTTACTCTATAAATAGCACCTTCGCTCCAATATGTTCGAACATCTGCAAAAATCTGAGCTGTATTTGTAAGCAGATGCCTAAATAACATACATACACCGTTTAAACTGTCATTTCAGTAGCAATTATGTAGGGCTGTCTTAATCCATTCCAGTCAAAAGAGGAGTTGAGAATCGTCTCCATGAAATCTCCATTTGGAAAATGATCTGTCCAATGCCGCTGTCCTTGAAATCCTGCTAAAATTGCATTATGTCCAAGTGCTTCTTCGGGATAACCTAATGCTTCAAGCTTTTTGTTACCAATCATTAAATCTCTTGTTATCATGGCCATCTTGAAAACAAATTCCCATACCTCATCCTTCTTTTTTCTGTCAACTCTTTTCTCTGGTGGATTGGGGTCTTCTCCTTCCTTACAATTATTCCTCACCCACTGTATTGCCTTTTCAAATTCTTCTTGGTCGTATATCTTTTCTTCTATCCGCCTTATTATCTCTGACATGTCAACATACTCAACTCTCATCCCAAGATAATCCTCAAAAAAGTCAGGGTCAACAATAGAACCTGCAATTCCCATCGATACGCTTCCAATTGAAAGATAGCACTTATTTTTCATTATAGAAACTGCTAAAGCACTTTTTACAAACTTTAAAATCTTTTCTTGAACATCTTGAGGAATCGAAAAATCATCTTTGTCTTGAACATCCTTGCCATAGATTTTAAAGACAGGAAGTCCTTTTTGGTTGTGAGCAGCCGACACTGCAGCAAGATATACAGCACCCAGTCTTTCTGTGCCATTAAATCCCCATACAGCTTTAGGAATATCCAGTGTCATATCCATTGTTTCAGAACCATAACACCAGCAAGGCGTGACTGTTATAGAAAGGCCAACTCCCTCTTTTTTGAAAAGTTCATCTGCCATTCTTGCCTCAACAACACCACCAATACACCGAGGAGGGAGTACACACTTTACCCTCTCGCCATTCGGCAAATAAACATTCTTTTCAATAAATTCTGCTACCGATTTTGCTAATCTCCATGTCTGCTCTTCTAAAGACTCTCTTACTCCACCATATCTTCCATCTATAGTTGGTCTTATACCCACCTTGGGGGTAATCTTCAACAAATCTTTTTTCACCTACAAAAACATTTAATCTTCCATTCGCCATTTTTAATTTTACTCCTTTTCTGCAATTCTGAAGATAAAAAAACTACTATATATAAGTGAGAAATAATATTATGAAACGTTTAGCTTTTATTTTACAAAAAAAATATATATCAACACTATTTTTGAACTTAGTATATACTATTTTTCACAATTTGTCAATATAGTGAATCGAATTTCTATCCTTGTAACAATATATATTTTAGTACTTGTTTAATAGCAATATTTTTTAGTAGTCTCAAAAATCTCATTTTCTTGACAAACGTGAACACCTTTTGATGATTATTTTACTAATTATACAGCGGACTCAATTTTTAACCTCTTGTGTAGGATACTGGAATACAAGCTAAAGAAAAAAAATAAAAGAAATAAATAGTGACAAGGATAAAGGAGGCAATAAACTTGATAATTTTTTGAAATAGATAAAAAATCAAAAATATTTGGCAAAGTAAAAACTTAAGTGAGGAACTGGAAAAATATCAAATGTTATGAAAATAAAAATATCAAAAACTTTCTACATATGAAGAAAAGATTAGAGTTTATTGGTATTAACAAATGATGTAGTGACAAAAATACACCCATCTATTGTCAGTTCCAGTCCTCACAAAATTCTTAATTTAAATTGACAAAGTCAAGGAAATTATATGACAATCACCGCTTTTATACATTTATCTTTATTTTCTCTTACAAATTCAAAAGCTTGTGCAGCCTCATCCAATTTAAACCTATGAGTTACTAGTTTTTTAACTTTTTCTAAATTGCATGACAAAACTTCAATAGCTTTGTTATAAGTATTTGCATATCTAAAAACACCATAAACGTTATACTCGTTATCTACAACAGAATTTATATTTACTGGAACCTCACTTTCTGCCAATAAACCAATAAGGACTATTCTACCGCCGCGTTTTGTTATTTCAAAGGCTGTTTTATTTGTCTCTTTAGAACCTGCAGTTTCAAAAGTTATATCTGGACCAGTATTTCCAGTTGCTTCAAGTATTAATTGCTTATAATTGTTCTCTTTTGCATTTATGACATGAGTTGCTCCTAATTCCTTTGCTGCCTCCAACCTCAAAGGTTGAACATCTACTGCTATTACTTGACTTGCTCCAAATGCTTTTACTGCTAAAATGGTCAACAAACCTACAGGACCTAATCCTAAAATCAATACTTTGTCCCCAACTTTTACGTTTCCCCGCATAGCACCATGAATACCTACTGACAGTGGTTCAACCAAAGTTGCTATGTCATAATCAACATCATTGGGAACCTTAAACAAATAATCCTCTCTTACAGCTACATATTCACACAGTGCTCCATCAACAGGCGGTGTAGCCAAAAACTTAACATCAGGACATAGATTATATCGCCCACTCTTACAATATTCACATTTCCCACAAGTTACCCCAGGTTCGATGACTATTTTATCTCCAACATTAAATTTTTTTACATTTTTCCCTACGCTGACAACTTCTCCGCTTGCCTCATGACCTAAAATCAATGGTTTTTCTACAACATATCTACCTATTTTCCCATGTTCATAATAATGAACATCAGAACCACAAATCCCTACACATTTGACAGCAACTAATACTTCGTCATCCGCAATCACAGGTCTATCCCTTATTTCCATTTTTAAAACTTTTGGTTTTTCTAATACAATAGCCTTCATCGTTCCCATAAAAGACACCTCCCTTCTATTATTTTTACTCTCGAGATCTTTTAAAAATTATTTACAAACAACCATAAGCAACAGACCTTACTCTTAAATGATAGTATTCCTCCATATTCGGTATCATTTGATGCATGTATACCAAGGAAAAACCTTCACTCGGGTCAATTGAAACATAAGTTCCCAAAGCACCAGTCCATCCAAATTCTCCAATTGAACTGTTGAAATTGCTCTCGTTAATACTCATCAGCGTCCTCACACCTAATCCATATCCGTATCCAGACAAGTAAATGTTATTCTTGTTAAAATCTAATAACTGAGTACTATTTAATTGATTGGTCCTCATTAAATCTATAGTTTTTCTCCCAATTATCCTCTTACCTTTATAAACTCCTCCATTAGCTAACATTTGCGAAAATTTGATATAATCTCTGACAGTTGAAAAGAGTCCCCCTCCTCCTGATTCATACACTGCATCTCGTTCATGATATTCATCTAATAACCCTTTTGTCCTTTCAAATGTTCCATCCTCTTTTTTTCTGTAACATGCAACCATTCTTTCTTCTATATCACCAAAATAGCGGTACGCAGTATCATTCATACCTAACGGTTCAAAAATCTCTTCTTTTAGAAATTCGCTCACCTTTTTCCCAGATATAACTTGGATAAGAGCTGCAACTATATCATGTCCATATCCATATAACCATCTAGTACCCGGTTCAAACTCCTGAGGTACTGACGCCATAGCTTTTGCCTCAGTAACTATGTCATATTTGCCATACTTCTTGGTCAACTCTTCTCTCACTTTTCTCATTTCAATAGCTGTAGGAGATTCTCTGAAAGGATACGGTAAACCTACTGTCATAGTAAAAGCATGTTTTACAAGTACTGGATTTTTGGCTTTTTCTATCTTTAAATCTCCATTATTATCCTTAACATACACATATGTTTCTTTGTATTCAGGAATATACTCATAAACTGGGTCACTTAACAAAAACTTACCCCTTTCGTAAAGTATTAAAGCAGCTGTACAAACTATGACTTTGGTCATTGATGCCAATCTAAAAACACTGCCTTCGTTCATAGGTATTTTTCTTTCCATATCTGCATAACCAAAATATCCTTCCCATAATATCTCTCCATCTTTTGCTACAGCACATGCACAACCCGGTAATCCACTTTCAACAAAACTGTTTAACAATCTTGACAAATCATCAAATTTCGCCATATTACTAACACCCCTTTGCATTTATATAAAATTTTTATGGTTTACAAATTACTCTATATTCAATTTTTTAAAAAGATGATTTACCATAAACTTCATTAGTTTAGTTGGTCTATTAGGATCTTTACAAGGTTTGTCACCAAATAACATTATAAATGGTTCCTCTTTAGTATAAGGTCGCCATTCTGGCATGGGAGTACCATCTGCATCTAATCCATTGGGATCTCCTTTTTTAGCAAAATTGGTCCAATAATTACACATCTGCCTTGCTAAATCATAATGTTTCCCAACAAATGGTCTCCAACACTTTGCCAATGTCTCAAAAACAAACCATAGTTCAGATGAATGAAACGCTCCTGCGTCATCACCTGGAATCTCTGGCTCAAAACAGTAACAATAAATTGTTGCATCCTTAGTTTTTGCATTATGTTCACACCACATTAAATTCCCAATCTCAAACATATTTATTTTTCCTTTTTCCTTTATCTGAGCAATATCATTCGTTCCTTCAGTACACAGTTTAATATATTCTTCGGCATCTTCACCAAATTTTTTATATGCATACTCTTTGAATTCTTCTATTGTGTCAACATTTGGTTTCTCTATAAACTCATTTGCAGTATGGCCCATTATCAAAGGTATCTTATGCCAATTCCCTTTCATTATGAGCTTTACAGGATCATCAACTATATACACTCCATCTTTTACAAATCCCCATCTATAACCAAATTCTTCAGATTTCTCAAAAATTACTCTTGCATCTAAATTTCTTGCTTCATCTAAGTTCTTAACCCCTAAAAACTTGAAAAATTCTTCTCCCATCTTCTCAGCTTCACTTAATGAAGGATATCCTTGGTTAAAACGCGGTGCAAAACCACCTCCACTTTGTATAATAGCTTTTTGGAATAACCCTTTGCTAATAGGTGATGTAACATGGGCAGTTACACAGCCTCCTCCCGCAGATTGCCCAAATATAGTAATATTGTTTGGATCACCTCCAAAAGCTGCAATATTTCGTCTTACCCATTCAATTCCTGCCAGTTGATCTAATAATCCAAAATTGGCTTTGGGACCATCCTTGTTCTCTTCTGAAATCTCAGGATGCGCAAAAAAGCCAAACACATTTAATCGATAATTTACACTTACAAACACAATTCCTCTTCTAGCTATGCGTTCACCATCAAATTCCATCTCTGAAGTATAACCAACTTGCAATCCTCCACCGAAAAACCAAATCATCACTGGTAATTTTTCCTCAGGATGTCTTGCTGGAGTCCATACATTTAAATATAAACAATCTTCACTCATGGGCACATTAGGATCAACATGCCATTCTTTCGTGTAAATATTATCAGGGTCTAATCCTGGGGTAGCTTGAATTGAAATGGGTGCAAAAGTATAAGCTTTGTAAACACCTTCCCAATTCTTGCATGGCTGAGGTGGCTTCCATCTCAAGTTGCCAACAGGAGGCGCTGCAAAAGGAATTCCTTTGAACACCGTTATCCTTGGGTCAGAAGCTGGAAGCCCTTCTACTATTCCATTTTCTGTAATTACCCTTCTTAACATATGAATACCTCCTTTACCATATGATAGTTTTACTCGGCTATTTTAAATTATAACTTTTTATTTAGCTGTCTCTAATCTAATAACATTCCAAGACAGATTACGAGTATCAATTTTTACCGTTGTGCCATCTTTGCTAAATTTGTTATTTACTCTGGGGACAATTAAATCAGGTTTGTCAAAACTGTTCCCCAATTTAAGGTCATCTGCATACATCTCTAAGCATTCAATTACTTCAATATTTTTCACTCCACGAACTTCTATTGTTACTTCAATTGAGTTCTTTATCTCGCGATTTATCAAAAATATATCAAGCTCTTCATTATCTTCATGATATACAGCAGCCGATTCTATTGCTTGAACATTTTCATATGAATGACATTGATTAAAATCATTTAAAGCATATTGTTTAGTATTAAAAGTAGGACCATTAACCACAGGTAAGATAGAAATTCCTTCAGCTGCAAATCTGTTTAAATGAAAATATGGATAGTACAATGCATTTTTCCATACATGTTCTCCATCAAATGCAATTGCTCTGCCTAATCCGCCTGTCATGCATGCAATCTTTACTCTGTCAGCATGTCTAATTAATGTAAGTAAAATAGAAGCATTGCCCAACGCTTCTAACATTTGATATTCTGCAAACCTATACCTTACAAATTTATCAGGCTCATTTTTAACAAAAATATTTTCTCTTGGTCTGAATTGCATAAAAACTTTGCTTGCATCTTTCCATCCTCTGCGACCATATGTTACCTCCTGTTGTTTCCCAAAATGTATTCCGTACTCATCAAACGATATATACATCTTTTTTGGTGTACCAATTTTAGCCTGTATATAATCGCAAATTGAGATTACAGTCCTCAAATGCTCTTCAATTACTGAGGAAGCGTTTAAGTAATTATATATATCTCCCTCCGGAGCCGTATGATAATAGTGAACAGACACATAATCAACCATTTCGTAACACTGCTCAAGTGCTTTAAACACCCATTCAGGAAAATGCTTAGAATAGTCTGAAACTCCAGACATTACAGTTTTTGCTTTATTATCTATCCACTTTATTATTTTTGATACCTCATGTGCAAGAATCCCATAACCAACCGGGTTCTTTTCCCAAGAACCAATTTGCCAATGTCCATCCATCTCATTTCCTAAATACCAAATCTTTATTGGATATGGATCACGATGTCCATTAATACGTCTTTGTTCTGACCAATATGTGCCTCCTTCATGTCTACAATACTCTACCAAGTGCATAGCATCTTTTAAGTTTCCGGTACCGAGATTTATGGTCATCATTGGTTCTGTTTCTGCTTTCTCTGCCCATTGTAAGTATTCATCCAATCCAAAAATATTGGGTTCAATCTGAAACCAAGCTAAATCCAATTGTACTTTTCTGTTTTCCATAGGTCCAATTGAAATTTTCCAATCCCATCCAGACACCCAATTACCACCCGGAAGTCTAATTGCTGGCAGTCCAAATTCCTTTATTGCATCAAGAACATCTTTTCTAAATCCTTTTTCGTCTGAGGTGGGATGTTTGGGATTGTATATGCCACCATATACCCAATTTCCTATTGGTTCTAGAAAAGCTGAAAATATATATTTATCAACCTTATCAATCTTATAATCAATATCGATAACTACATCTGCTTTATTTATCATCAAAACCACCTCGACTCTTTCTTAAATCACAAAGTAAATTATCGTAAATATCATTTTGCTTTTTTAACATTTCTTCTGATAATTTCATAGCATCCTCAATCTCAAAGACACCAAATGTCTCATATAATCTTATTATCGGTTCGACCTGAACAAATGTACACCAGGGTAACCAATGATAATGGCTTTCTAATATTTGGTTTGTGAAATTACCACTTTCATGTCCCAATCCGGGCATTATATATCCACAACTACCATCTACATCAGTTGATTGTCGAGTATTCTTATAAATGAATTTCGCAAAATCAAGATAATGCTCATCTCTCGTGATCAAATATAATCTGAAATATGTGTACGCACATGCAGCCATATAAACATCTGCTCCGCCTCCAACAGTAATAATGCTCTGTCCACTTATAGAATACTTGTTAAATGGATGTTTGGGCCATGGAGTTACAACCGGAAATTTCCAGACATATGTCCAAGTTTCTGTATAATCTGCTGCGCCTATAGCCACTTCTAGCCATTTTGGCTCTTTGGTTAAATCAAAGAGTGCTAAGAATCCAAATAGAGCATAAATCCCTGCCTCTTTGTCTAATATATCTGCATTATCACAGGTGCCTCCACGATATTCCATGCTAAGATATACATTTTTGTACGAATATCCTCCAGCTTTCAAAGCTGCAATTTTATATTTTTCACTGTCTGTCACAAGATATAAATAAACCAAAAATCGAATTATGCTTGGTGTGGTAGCTTTAGACTCCATTCGCATAGACCCGTCTATATTATATGCCCTGTAAAAGCTGCCATCATCATTTTGAATATCTACAATCCAATCTGCAGCTTTTTTACAATATTCCAACCAAGCTTCTTTTTCTATACCCTTTCGAACTTTCAAATAAACATATGCATCTAAAATTGCTTCTAAACCATCTGCTAGCATTCTTATATAGTGAGGATAAGGTTCAAAGTCCTCAATTGCTGGATGATAACAAACTTTAGGGAGACCTGTCTCGGTCATAGAATTGTTTACCCAAAATTCGATAGTTTCAACTCCTTTTTGAAAAGCTTCAAAATTACTTTCAGTATCTCCATAATGAATTAATAAATTACCAATTCCTGGCTGTTGTCCTACAAATCCAAATTGAAAAGATACTGAGGAAACATCCAAATTGGGTAACTGACAAGAAAATGGTAATCCATAAGCTTTACCATACTTCTGTGTATACTTTATAAAAATTTTCATGCAGTTGTGATAATGCAGTTTATTATCCACTTCAAAATATCTATCCCTTAAGCGTTCGTAGGTAATCCTCCAAATATCTCTCATCATTTTATAAAAATCTTCATAATGCCCTAAGTTAATAGCTATTGCATAGTTCTGTTCAAAACCAAGTTTAACTGGATGATTTACTCGTTGAAACGTTTTTGCTTTGCCTTTATAATCAAGCCCCAGGTATCTTCTTCTGGCTGGAAATTCTCCATTACATCCAGGATAAACATAATCTATAGATAGCCCCTCGATTACTGTATCAATATCTTTTCGAACAGGAAAGCCATAGTACATATAATTTAATGTTTTACTTTTGGGTTTGCTCATTCCAATAGAACCTATTGTAAACTTTGGGTCAACATAATTTTCTGCAGGAAAAATATCTAATGACCTCATTGAAATATCCGAAGCCCATCTAGATAAAGCAATTGTCTCCCCAGAAGTAATGTTTTGCATAGCAAATAAAGGTAAAGCAAACCGCGTTTCAAATTGCCAAAAATATTCATTGTCCAAATCTTTACCCATTACATATTCAGGAGCAAACTCATTTTGTTTATACCATGCACCTGGAGCAAAGCAATAATAATCTCGAGGGTCATCCGATTCATTCATTATCAGAGAAAATTTAGACCCAAATCCCAGGTCTGTCCCTACTTTAGTTACTTTTACCTTTCTTGTTACTTTAATAACTTTTCCTTTTACCTCATAAACATCTGTAAAAAGAAATTCAGAACCGGTTTTTATAGCTAACGTTCCTGTTGCTCTAATTTCATTTTCGTTTACTTGAACAACTTCATTGTAAGGGGCATCATAAAACTCTGTTATTGCCATATAAGTTTTTACACTTATATATAATGGCTTTTTATTGTAATATAAAAGTTTTTCACCCTTTTTTATTTCTATTCCCCCATTAACGAAGTTCAGTTTATAATCACCAATACTTAACTCCATATTTCAAACCCCCATTTTTTATCCCTTAATAGCACCTATGAGGATACCTTTTACGAAATACTTCTGCAAAAATGGATATACACACATCACCGGCAGCATTGTAACAACTACTGCTGCCATCTTCATCCCCTCTGAAAACTGCTTCGTATATATCTCTGATGCAGAAAAATATTGACTACTCTGCCTCTCCAATACTATCGAACGCAATGCTAGTTGCAATGTCAATAACGTCCTCTCCCTTATAAATATCATCGCGTTAAACCATTCATTCCATCTATCAACTGTATAAAACAACGTTATCGTCGCTATTATCGGCATCGAGATGGGCAAAACTATACTAAATAAAATCCTCCATTCACTCGCACCATCAAGTTTCGCCGATTCTATCAATGATACCGGCAATGACATAAAATAGTTCCTCATTATAATAAGATAAAATGAATTCACCCCATATGCTAATATCACCGACCAAAGTGTATTTATCAAATTCAGTTGCTTCATCAACAAATATAATGGTATTATACCACCATTAAACATCATGGTTATCACTATAAAATAAACAAAAAACCTTCTAAAAGGTATAGGTCGACTTAACGCATATGCCATCGTCGTAGTTAAAAACATATTGAGCGAAACACCAAACAATACTAATAATAACGTCGTCCTATACCCTATCCATATCCTGCCATCTTGAAATAACACCTTGTAATTATCTAGTGTTACCTTCTTCGGTATCAACACCAACATGGAATTATAATACTCCTTTTCAGTAGCAAATGATACCCCTACTACGTTTAAAAATGGTAATATTATTACCCCAGCCCATATAGTCAAAAATATCAGTAAAATTATGTCCAACAATTCTATTCGCCTGTGAATTGAGCTCATACCCTTCTCCCCTCCATTTTACCTAACCTACTGAAAAATTATGCAAACAATCCTTCAGAACCTAACATCTTCGCTGCCCTGTCCGCTAAAATTAAAAATGCAAAATTTATAACCGATCTAAACAAACTCACTGCAGTCGAAAATGAAAAATCCGCAGGCCCTAAAAAAGTTATACGGTAAATGTACATATCCAAAATCTCTCCAACCTTTGATGTCGCAGGATTACTTAAATTGAATATCTGATCAAACCCCTGTGTCATAATATTACCTATCTGCAATATCAACAATATCTCTATCGTACTCTTTATACCCGGCAGAGTTATATACCTCATCATTTGTAACCTGCTCGCACCATCTATTATCGCTGACTCATACTGTTCTGTGTCTATTCCAGCTATTGCCGCTAAATAAATTATCATCGTCCATCCCGCTGATTTCCATATATTCGTCACATAAAGCATCGGTATAAATAGTTTCGTTGAACCCAAAAAGTTTACTGCCTCCCCACCAAATACACTTATCAATGCATTCACTAATCCCCTGCTGCTCAATGTGTTTATCATTATGCTCGCAACTATTACCCACGATAAAAAGTGTGGAAATGTATAAACTGTTTGCAGTACCTTCTTGTACCTGTTAACCCTCACCTCATTCAGTATTAGTGCCAGTATTATGGGAAATGGAAACTCAAATATCACCCTCCCTAAATTTATATACAACGTCCTCCAAATCGCACTCCAAAATTCAGGATCCCTAAATACATACCGATAATTCTCAAATCCTATCCACGGACTGTGAAAAATACCTAATGCTGCATTATAACTCTTAAATGCTAATGTCAACCCATATATCGGTATATATGCAAATACTATGTACCATATCACTCCAGGTATTAAAAGTATATATATCTCCTTCACCTTCCAAATATCTATAAACAGTTTCCTCCAACCACTCCGCTTCATCTTTTCAAAATGTTCTCCCTTCTTTTTTTATCTTCTCTAAATTTTAAACTGTTGCAGTAGTGACAGAAGTTCTCCTTCCCGCCACTACTGCAACAGCTCCATTAAAAACTTATAGCTTATTTTTTGCCACCTAACTTAGCATTCAGTTCATCCAATACCGGCTTGATTATTGGCATCTTCGAATCTACCCATTTCTTCCAATTTGTTGTTATATCCCCAGGCATTGTTATCAAACGACAATATTCTGTATCATAATCTATCTGTGCTCTTCTCATACTCGGTGAATCAAAAGTATACAAATTCCAGTCAGTTAGAGGAAATGTCTGTGGAGTGGAATTCTCACATCTATCTTTATAGAGCTGCCTCGAAATTGCTAAGCATCTCGGATCATGACTTGGATTTTCAAATGCAAAATCATCAAACAATATAATTGCACCAAGGGTATAACCTAAGGAAGGATACTTACCATTAGAACCACCTATCGGTCTGCCTTCTTTCTTCTCATCATAAAGAGATATTACTTTGCCATTTTTATCAAATTTCCAATCTACATCCTTTAAGCCTAAAAACAAAGTTATTCTCCCTTCATCTGTAGCGTTGTATTCCAAAATATCCATATACCTCTCAAATACATCCTTCTTTATCTTTGGATTGAAAACATATGTCCCCCAGAAGTTAATCAAATCTCTCTGATGATAATATCCGTCCTCTCCCAATATTGTCGCCATGTTTATACACTTGAACGGATCAAGCTTCAAATTAGCTTGAAATCTATTGATAAAATTGGGATGTAGTGCTGCTGTCGGCGCTTGGTTAAAGTTACATGCAGCTATACCCTGTGTATCAAACGGCGCCTGGCTATCCTCAGGCTTCAATGTAATAAAATCTTTGTCAAGCAAACCTTCCTTGTACGCCTGGGCCATCAGCTTTAATCCTCTCAACGTATCAGTAGATGCTCCACCCCATTTATATTTCCCATCTCTCGGATCCTTATAAAATGTGTTGTAATATGTGCTGTTGCTAGCTACAAACATCAATACAGCTGCATGTGGGTCTGCACTTATAGGAACTAACTTCTTACCTTTGTGACCAGGGTCTTTTGACTTGATTAACCTAGCAAAATCTAATATCTCTGAAACTTTATAAGTACTCTTTATCGGAAAATTAACTGCCTGTGCCCAGTCTTTACGCATGTACAATGACCAGTGATCTGGAATCTGGCCTTGGGAACCTGTTATCTTATTCTTGTAAAAACGTGCTCTCGGCAAAAAATATGTCCCTTTGAACTGCTTTTCCATCTGCGGTCCTAATCCCGTCGCCTCAAAAACTTTCGCAACATTTGGCCAACGTTTCTTCCAGTTATCAGGCAACCTGTATATCAATCCCTGCTCAACATATATGGCTGCTTCAGGAAAGTTGGTCTGTGTAAAATTGAAAACAACTACATCTGGCATGTCACCTGAGTTAATCCATATACGTACCCTCTCATTCCAGTTCGACCATGTTAATGCTGTAACCTTCAATGTGTAGTTAAACTTCTTTGCATAATATTTAGCTACACCATCACCATTTGTGTAGTCATACCCATCCTGTGCTTGTACAGTTGCCAATGTTATTGTTACATGTTTGGACAAATTAGATTGCGGTCGCCATGTTTTGCTCGCTGCCTTGGTTTTTTGCTGAAACGCTATACCACAACACAATATGCTAATAACAAATATCACTGCTAATACTAAACTAGTCAATCTCTTGGCTAACCCCATATTAAACAACCTCCTTTATGTTAATTTTTTATAAGGAAGTTTTTCTTGTTTAATATTATATCGATTTAGCAATATAGTGTCAATATCTTTTTCATTTTTTTTATACAATAATTTGTGGAATATAATTTTAACAAGGAAGGGTCAATAAATCAAATTTAGATATTATTTTAGTATATTTTTAAGGTATATATCATTGGGCAATTGTTTTTAACCCAGATATATTTGACATAATTAAAAATTTGAATTATAATTTTTGTTGTTACGTTACAGCACACTTTCCCGCAATTAAAAGATTAGACGTTATGAAAATATTTAATAAGACAATTAAATTTACACAAATTTTTAATTTGGACCAACGATGTAGCAATGAAAGGGTGAAAATTATAAGTGAAAAACTTGTCAAACGAAAATTTGAAGCTATGGAATAAAGGTTTTGTTATGCTTTTAATTTCAAATTTTTTATCAGCAATAGGATTTAATATGATATACACTTTAATTGTCGACTATACCGTTAATTATTTGGGTGGAACATTATCATTAGGTGGAATAATTGCTGGGATATTTTCCATTACAGCATTACTTATAAGACCTTTCAGCGGAATTATAGCCGATTATTATAACAAAAAGTTTGTTTGCCAAATATCTATGTTTTTTGCATTATTAGCTATTTTAGGTTATACTTTTTCTCCAAACCCTTTAATCCTACTGATATTTCGAATAATTCATGGAATTGCATTTAGTTTAAACAGTACAACCTCAATTGCTTTAGTTAGCTTGTTAATACCATTAACTCAAATAGGAGAAGGTATGGGTTATTTTGGAATAGGTCAAATTGTAGCCCAAATTATAGGACCTGTTTCAGGTGAAATTATAGCAAGGTATTATGGTTATAAAAGTTTATTTTTAACCACAGCCTTAATCAATGTAGTGGCTCAAATCTTTCTTATGCTTTTACCATATAAAGAAGCCAATGTTTCAAATAAAAAAGCTATGTATATAAACTTTATATCAGTAAAAAACTTGATAGAAACAGAAGTTGTATTTTTTGCTTTTATAGGAATCATATTTTCTTTTGGCAACGGAATTGTTGGGTCTTTTTTAAAGATTGTATGTGATAATAGAAAAATAGAAGGATTTTCTCTTTTTTTCTCTGTCAATGCATTAGTTCTTTTATTAACACGAATATTTATTGGAAAATTAATTGACAAGAATCTTTCTACTGTTATTATATTTATATCACTTTTAATAACATCAGTTTCGATTTTTACATTAGCAAACTTTTCCTCGCTTTATACTCTCTTGATTGCTGCAATATTAAAAGCTCTTGGGCAAAGTGGACAAATTGCATTGCAAACAGAGTGCATAAAAAGAGTAGATGAAAATAAAAGAGGAACTGCGTCTAGTACATTTTACATGGGAGCAGATATAGGTCAAGGTGTTGGGCCATGGATAGGAGGAATTATATCAAATAAATATGGCTATGAATTTACTTTTGTTCTAACAGCCATCGCCACTCTGTTATTTGGTTTTATTTTTTTGTTAAAACAGAATTTTAAAAGTATAATATCTTTTTTAGGTAGAAATGGTAAAGTTAATTAATTTTGATAAATATAGTAAACTCAAAATATTATCTCTTTAAATTACTTTAAATTTGTTTTATCATTTAGTATATAGAAACAACATCTTAATATTTAAAGTAAAAACTTAATGGAGGATAGAATCGGAATGAGTGTCAGCAAGAAAAAGGGTACAATAAAACTAATAGCTGAAAAAACAAATGTTTCACCAATAACAGTATCAATTGTCTTAAATGGTCGTGGAGATGAAATGCGAATTTCTAAAGAGACACAAGAAAAAATATTAGAAGAAGCAAAAAAATTAGGCTACCAACCTAACGTCTTTGCAAGAAGACTAAAAAAATCTAACCAAAGCTCATCTCCTTTGCTAATAGGAATTTTATGGCCAGCTACTTATTTATCTGATTTATTAGTGCGTTTTTTCAATGGTCTTCAGAACTGTATATTAAATAAAAAAATGAATATAGAAACAGTGTTCAAACCTTATTATCCATCAAATTTGGCACAATTAAAAGAACTTTTTGTTGAAAACCTATTCAATGGAGTAATAGTAGTCGGAACTACTGACAGTGACATTGAATTTTTGGAAAATCTAAATACCGTTATGCCAATTGTAATGTTTAACAGACAGAGCTCTAAATATAGCTGTATTTACGTTGACGAATATAGTTTGGGTGAAAAAGTGGCTAAACTGTTTGCTGCAAGAGGTCATAAAAGTGTTGGATTAATTGGACCTTCTTATCTTAACAGGAATTTTAGTATGAGAAGAGTAGGTTTCCTTGATACATGCACAAAACTCAATTTATCAATCTCAGACAACCACATAATAACTGATGATGAAGTCGACACAGAAGCAGGAAGAAATTGTATGAAAAAAATGCTAAGTAATGGCGATTTGCCAACAGCAATTTTCATTCTTTCCTCTACTATGGCATATGGAGTTTATTCTGTTTTGAAAGAAAATGGATATTCTATCCCAGACGATGTTGAAATTGTAGGATGCAGTGATCTTTTAACATGTGAACTATTAAATCCCAAATTAACAGTAATTGATTATTCAATTGAAAGAATGGTATACAAATCTTTAAATTTAATTACCGAAATGATAACAGGAATCTCCAGTGAACCTATCAGTCTTATTGAAGATTCATATTTTATCTTTCGAGAAAGTTGTGGGAATTTTCCAAAATTAGATTAATAGGTTTCATAAAAATATTTTACTCATTTGAAAATTAATAAAGTAATTAGCGAGGAGGTAAATAGTGATGGTTAAAAAATTTTTTAGGTCAATCCTTATCTTAACTGTATTCAGCTTATTAATATCTCAAAATTTTATTTTAGCCACTACAAATACAAAAACATCTTCAAAAGTTTTACCAGCTCAAAATAATATTTTAACCGCATATGTTATCTACTCATTTAACACTAATAAATGCCTTCAGCCTACAAGTTCAAAAGAAGGTGCACCTGTAATTCAAAGTGATTATATAGGTAATATTAATCAGAAATGGAGGTTTATTTCTGTTGAAAAAGGATGTTATAAAATACAAAACATTCTAAATGAAATGGTACTTGATGTCTATAAAAAGTCTAAAAACGATGATATAGAAATTTGCATCAGAAAATTTAACGGTTCAGATACGCAAAAGTGGGCAATTGAAGAAGTTAAAGAAAATTATTTCATTATAAAGAATAAGTACAGTGGATTAGTTTTAGAAATAAGTCCCTCAGATAATAAAAACACAAGTTTATGTATTCAAAAGAAACAAAACAACAGCAAAAATCAACTCTTCAAACTTCAGCCAGTAGTAGACTATAATGCTAAGGTTAATTGGAATCCTCCTAATGAGTTTGATTCATATAAAACTTCCATCAAACATGGAACAATAAAAGAATTTACTTATTATTCAGGATACACAAAGACAACAAGGAAAGCCCTTGTATGGTTACCACCAAACTACACAAGTAATATGAAATTTAATACAATGTATGTATTGCATGGAATAGGTGGTGACGAAAGAGAATGGTTAGAATCATCAAATCCAGAAAATATTCTTGACAACTTATATGCTTCAGGACAACTTATGAATATGATAGTAATATTTCCAAATTGCCGTGCCAGAGCTGATGACTCAAGACCAAAAACTTACGAAAGCGTATTTAGTGAAGATAATATAAATGCATTTTACAATTTTCATCACGATTTGATTAACTATTTGATCCCAGCCATTGAAAAAAACTTTTCGGTATATAAAGAAAGAGAGCATAGAGCAATTATTGGATTTTCAATGGGCGGTGGTCAAGCTCTTACTATTGGTTTAGACTACTTCAGCAACTACTTCGCATATGTAGGTGCAATAGCTCCTGCATATTCACCAAAATTGGTTAAAGATGTTAGCTATTATAATTCAAAGTTAAAGCTTTTATACATTACATGTGGAACAAACGACTTTTTGTACAGCCGAGTTGAAGCATTGCATCAAGAACTTTTATCAAAAGGTATAAATCATTTCTGGGTTTCAGTGGAAGGAGCAGCACATGACTCTTCAATCACTAAGTTTGGATTGTATAATTTTTCGCGTCTTGTGTTTAAATATTGAACTATATCCCATTAGGGTAAAAAATTAATTTATTAAGATACATGGGGGGCTGTCCAAAAGATAGTTGGATGGTTCTTTTGTTTACAACTTTTAACCTTTTTTAGTGCTATCTGCTTATTGTAGAAGAATCCTCGATTTATTTTCAGACAGCCCCAATATTCTTTTTTAAGTTTACCAAAGTTCTACCTGATTTTTTATAAAAACTGGTATCGTATTCAATGGAGCTTGGCAAATAATTTCTTTTCCACCTTCATATACTTTTCCTGTTTCCCATTCATACCATTTAGCTCCTTCAGGCAGATAAACAGTCCTTTCTCTCACACCTTCATATAATACAGGAGCTACTAATATATCAGGTCCGAACATAAATTCATCTTCTATTTCCCATGATCTTGTATCAAAGGGGAAATCATAAAATAATGGTCGCATAATCGGTGTCCCTTTTTCATGTGCAAGTAACATCTGCCTTTTTATATATGGCTTGAGCTTTTCACGAATATAAAGATACTTTTTAAAAATCTCATAAGCTTCTTCACCATAGCTCCATACTTCATTTGGTCCACCAGTACCCATTTTCCCCCCACCTTTATTACTTGTTGGTGGAGTATAAGGTTTTCTATCACCATGCAACCTAAATACAGGACAAAATGCTCCAAATTGAAACCATCTGATTATCAATTCTCTAAAAGAAGGATCCTCTGGATCACCGCCATAGAAACCTCCTATGTCACTTGTCCACCAGGGTATTCCCGCCATTGCCATATTTAAGCCACATGCAACTTGATTTCTCAATGATTCAAAAGTAGATGCAATATCACCTGACCACACAACCACTCCATAGCGCTGTGCTCCAGCCCAAGCACAACGAATTAAGTTAATTATGTTTTCTATACCTTCCTTTTTCAATCCATCATAAAAAGTTTTTGCATATAGTAGAGGATAAATATTTCCTATTTCTAAACATGTTCCCAAGTAATATCGATAATTATCAAATTCATATTTATGGAACTCTGGTTCGGCTTCATCAAGCCAGTACATTTTAATACCTTTTAAAAAATAATTTTCTTTGACTTTTCCCCACATAAATTCACGTGCTTCGGGATTAGTCATATCAACAAAAAGAGTGTCATTTATAAACTGCATTGTCACACGTGGTCCCCGGTCGGTACTCATAAGTAATCCCTTCGAAAACATCTCTTCGTAATTTTCACTTTCCTTCTCGACAGTTGGCCATACAGAGACCATTACTTCAATACCCATTTTTCTTAGCTCTTCTACCATTTTCTCTGGATTAGGCCAGTAATCTTCATCAAATTTCCAGTCTCCCTGATGTGGCCAATGGAAAAAATCAATCACAATTACATCAAGAGGAAGGCTGCGTCTCTTATATTCATACGCTACATCCATTAATTCTTGAGTATTTCTATACCTCAATTTACTTTGCCAAAATCCCATTGCATAGTCAGGCATCATTGGAGGTGTGCCTGTAACTTGCATATATTGTTCTAAAATTTCAGCAGGATTATTCCCTGCTGTTATCCAATAATCCATAGTTTTAGTTACAAATGCTTCCCACTCAGTTATATTTTTACCAAATACAACCCTTCCAATTGCCGGATTGTTCCACAAAAAACCATATCCAATGTTTGAAACCAAAAAAGGAACGCTTGATTGGGTGTTTCTATGTGCAAGTTCTAAAGCACATCCCTTTAAATTCAAGTATGGCTGTTGATATTGCCCCATTCCATAAAGCTTTTCGTTAGGTTCTGATTCAAAGCGAACAGTTAATCTATAGCTACCTCCTGGAATTGGCTGAAACTCACGACCTCTTTTACGCAAGCCTGCTGCAAATCTTGATGTATATTCTTTTAATATAATCCTATTTTCATTGTTATAAAACGTAATATCACCAGTTTGTTCTATTACTGCATATATGTTACCATTTCTTATTGCTGCTCTATTTCCGTCAATCTCTATTCCCACGTTACTATTGTTATTCTTAGCTTTGGGTAATAAAGCCCAGTCATTTTCTGGCATATTCCCTTCTAAAGTCGCACGAACTCGCAAGCCATTTTTACCCCATGCCTCAATCCACAGAATTTCTCTGTCATATTTACTTATTAACTTATCTTCACCAACAGTAAAAAGTCTTGCCATTATTTTCACCTCACTAAACTATTTGATAACTTAGTTGTGTTTCAAATTTATATGGTTGTTTATACCCATATACTTTTAAAATTTTATCAAAATATCATATAATAAGAAAATTATCATAAAATATTATTTTTTCTTCTCCTTCACAGCCTCTGATTTCAATACAACTTTTTTTATACTTTAAAATAACACTTTCTTTAAATCCCAGAATAACTTTTGCTTTTTTAAAAATACCATTCTCCCAATAAATATCAACCGTGTGCCCACCACGTGCTTTTAAACCTTTTATATATCCGCTTTTCCAATCACTTGGAAGTGCAGGCAAAAGTTCAATGGTATCGTCATATGACTGCATAAGCATCTCTGCTATACCAGCAGTTGCACCAAAGTTTCCATCAATTTGAAATGGCGGATGGTTGTCAAGTAAATTAGGCAAAGTTGATCTTTTTAAAAGTTCTAAGATATTTTTATAGGCTTTATCCCCTTCTTTAAGTCTTGCCAAAATACATATAACCCAAGCCCTGCTCCAACCAGTATGTCCAGAACCATGTTCAAGTCTTCTTTGCAACGTTTTCTTTGCAGCTTCGAAAAGCTGCGGTGTTTTTTCAAAAGTTATCTGGTTTTCAGGATAAAGCCCAAATAAATGAGAAATATGCCTGTGCCCTGGTTCTGCTTCTTCATAATCTTCTATCCACTCCTGAATCTGCCCATATTTCCCAATCTTAATCGGTGGAAGTTTTTCAAGCGCATAATCTATTTTTTCAATAATCTCATCATTTAATTTTAAAATATCATTAGCTTTTTTAACTTTCTCAAAGAGTACACTAATTATTTGAATGTCTATTGTTGGCATATATGTTAGACTATAAACATTACCATTCAGTTTATAGCTATTCTCCGGTGAACAGGATGGACATGTTACAAGGTAGCCGTTTTTATCTTCAATGAGATAATCTAACAAAAATAGCGCTGCTTCCCTCATTAAATAGTAGTATTTTTTTAGAAAATCTAAATCTCCTGTATATTCATAATGTTCCCATATATGAAGACAAAGCCATGCAGCTCCCATTGGCCAATATGTTGCGGGAATGTATATATCCTGCGGTGCAGTATCTCCCCAAATATCTGTGTTATGATGTGCACAGAATCCTCGGCAATTGTACATCTTCTGAGCAGTAATTTTCCCATTTTCATACATTCTCTCAAGCAGTGTAAACAAGGGCAAATGGCATTCAGATAAATTACATATTTCAGCTGGCCAGTAATTCATCTGTAGATTAATATTTATGGTATATTTACTGCCCCAAGGTGGCTTCATTTCTTTGTTCCAAATTCCCTGCAAATTTGGTGGCAAACACCCCGGACGACTACTTGATATTAGCAAATATCTCCCAAATTGAAAAAGTAGTACTATTAATTCTTCATCTCTATATCCTTTTTTTAATAAGTTAATTCTCTCTGGAGTTGTCAATCCAATACGGTCGTTAGTATTTGCTGTATCGATATAAAACTCAACTCTGTCAAACAATGATTTATAATCTTCTGTATGTCTCTTATAAAGTTCTTCAAAATCATGTTTAGATACTTGTTCTAATGTTTTCAAACACCAGTTAAAATAATCTTTTTCTTTGTAGCTGGTTGTTGAGGTAATTAAAAGCATAACCTCAGTTGCATTTTTTATAAACAAATTGTCACCAATTGTATAGACATCCCCATCTTTTGATACAGCCTTTAGCATAGCAGAAAAAGAAACCCCTCTTCCACTTCCAGCTGTACACTCAAAAAATATTTTATCATTACCTATTTTACCACATCTGTCTATGTCTTCCTGAAATTCACGCCTAAACTTTGCTCTTAAAGTGACTCCACATTTTTCGCTGCAACTTATCTTAATTACAATTACTTTATCCGGAAATGATGAAAAGTAAAGCTTATCATACCTTGCTTTACCTACACTGAATTCAACCTTACAAATGGCATTAGAAATATCTAGATACCTGCAATAATTCTCAATTTTATCTTTCTCAATCCCTTCAAAGTATATATCAAGGTAACCTAGCGGTTCATAGTTTCCTTCGCTATGGGGTGTTCCAGAAAGAGCAAAAACAGAAAGTTCTTCAGCTCTTTTTATATTACCTTCTAAAATGCTCTTTCGTATCTCCTGTAAGTACCTCAGTGCATCAGGATTTTCTCTCCTCCGAGGACCACATGACCAAATACTTTCTTCATTTAACTGGATTGTTTCATATTCAACACCACCATAAATCATCGCTCCCAAACTTCCATTACCTATTGGAAGTGCTTCTTCCCAACAGTTTGCTGGGTGATTAAAAAGTATTTTTAGATTTTGTGAATACATACAAATACCTCCGTTGGATTTTTTGTACTTTGGTTTTAATCAATTAGAAAATATACAGTATATTTTTCATCATCTATATAACAAAGCGGTAAAAATAGTATATCTTCAATTTGAGCATAAGTTGTATATTGGATTGGTCCAAAACCTCTCTCATTAATTGGTACAATTACCTCTTCTATTTTCCTACCATTAATATAAATCTTTCTTCTTCTTTCACACAACCCTGCTAACACAACAGGACCTACCATGAAAGCTACTTGCTGGGGATCGTCTGGCATTGGACAGGTTTCAACCGTTTTGTAGAAGGTAATCTTAATTTTATCGCTATTCCATCTTCGCGTTAATTTAATATATGAAGAATCATCAACTCCATAATTTAAGTCTTCATTTACTGCTACTTCAATCTTCTTAGCCCACCACGGTTTTCTTATTGCAAGCTCAAATTCTATAGGATCCTTGCACTGAACCTCTATACATATTTCATCCTTTTCGGCTGTATAAGCAAAACTTTCCTGTCTTCTTCCATAGTATTGCTTTATTGTAATGCCATTTCCTTTGTCATCTTTCCAAGTTACAAAAGAAGGTATAAACTGACTTATTACTACCCCATTTGGGGTTTTGTAATAAATTATGTCATTGTAAATAGTATGTGCTTGCACTAACGTTCCATGACAACACCAGAAATCATTTGTCGGTGTTCCCCATCTCTTTTGGCTGCCTGGCATCAGCGGTAGAAAATATGTTACCATCCCATCTTTAAGTCTCTGCTGTGCAAATAATCCATTATAAATATTTCTCTCAATATAGTCGCTGTATTTCTTATCCCCTGTCCATCTAAATAAAAACTCAGCCAAGCGTATCATATTATAAACCACACAATGTTCTTGATTCGTCGGACCAAGGTAATTTCTTATTCTGTGTTTTGGTGTCCATACTTCCCCTAACGTCTGACCACCTGTACAAAAATATCCACGCTCTTCTACAGCTTCTCTCCAATAAGATTCAACTATCTTTCTAAACTTCTCTTCCCCTGTAACTTCCCATACTCTCGCTGCTCCATGTATTTCTGGGATTGTAGTATTTGCATGCCTACCTGTCAATACATCTTCACCATTTAACAGTCTGTCGAATAAGCGACCTCTATAGTACCTCTCCATTAATTCTTTATATTTACTATCTTTTGTTATGTTATATAACTCTGCCCATATCTCAAGCATACCACCAGTTTCATAATCTAAAATGTCATCCATCTTCTCCCGAGAAAATTGTCCACTCCATCTGTAAAACCAATTAGCCCACCTATCTGCTATCTCCAGCGCTTTTTGATTTGAGGTATATTTATACATATCTACAAGTCCCATGAAAGTCTTATGAACTGTATAGTGTGGTGCCCATACCCATTTTCCTCTTGCCATCCATTCAAAGTATTTCTCAGGAATAGAACCTACCCATTCTCCCCCATTTTCTTTTTGACACCTTTCAAGCTCGTCAACAATATAATCTGCTTTTCCTTTTATCTCTTCATCTCCAAAACTTGCGTATATTCTTGCCGCCGCTGATAACCAATGACCTAAGAAATGTCCCCTTAATTGACATGTGGGTGACTCCCATCCACCATGAATATCCTGTGGTAGAAAACTCCAGCTCATTAATCCAGATTCTAAATAGAAATTCTGAAGCAAGTTTTCGGTTTTCAAAGAAAGCATATAGCTTCTGTTTAATTTAAATCTCTTGTAATATTCACTATCACTGTAAAAAGATGCTCTCAAAGGTATTAAAAATTGCTTTTGTTCTTTCATTTACTCTCCTCCTGTTCCATGTTATTGTTTTTGTTATTTTCCTTTAAATTGCCTTCTATAATTTTATTACCCTTCCAAGAATTAATTTAGAAAAACCTTTATATGTGTGATCAAAGGTAATTATCTCTGTTTTGTTAAAATCTATTCCACCTGTATGTTGTACTACGTATGGGTATACTTCCAGCTTAGAGCCGGCAACACAATATACAGGCATTCTTTCCAGTGGATAATAAACATCTTTCAGCATAACTGGACCTTCAATAAGTTCTCCTGACCAAAAATCTACCCAATTTCCTTTGGGCAAATAAATGTTTCTTCTTCCTGCAGAATTTATAATTGGAGCCACCAAGAAAACATCTCCACAATAAAATTCATCGTCAATATACCAGCAATATTCATCATCAGGATGATGAATAAGTAACGCTCTTATGAAAGGATATCCTGTATTTGTAACTTTTTCACCTTGCTTAACAAAATATGGAATCAACGCATATCGTAATTTCCACCATTCTCTTATAATATCGGATACATTAGGATAATTATAAGGTTCTCGTGGGGAAGCCCCATGGTATCTCATGTGCGAAGTGAATACACCTACCTGTGTCCAGCGAACATAAATATCGTCATCAGGCCAATTATTCGTAAAATCTGGAAGACCATGAAACCCAGGAACATCATGGCTCCAGAAACCAAACCCTGATACACCAAGATGTAACCCCCCTCGAATTGTAGCTGCCAAGCCATCCCATGTACTGCTACTATCACCACCCCAGTGAACTGGATATCGCTGACATCCTATCCAACCTGCTCTTGCCCATATAACAGCTTGTCCTTCTCCTTTAGCTCTTTCTGTGATTTCAAAGGCTGCTTTTTGATAAAGTAAAGAGTAAAGATTATGTAACTTCTCTGGTTCCATTGAAAAATATTCCGCATTCATGTCTATGTTTTCGCCAAAATCAGTTTTAATAACATCTACACCTAAATCAAATAAGTTTTTCAACAAACTTTGATACCACTCAACTGCTTTTGGATTTGTAAAATCAATTACTCCTTTGTATTCTACATCTCCAAAATTAGATGTGCTTTCTTCAGGTCTTTTAGTCAACTTAGAAATAAACTTATTTTCCACAGCTATATTATAATGTTTTGTCTCTGCTGAAACATGAGGAAGTTGCCAAACCGAAATTTTAAAACCCATTTCATGCATGTTTTTGATATATTCCCGGGGATTAGGAAATCGCTCCTCATCAAACTCCCAGTCACACTGCCAATCTTTTTTGAACCATCCGGTATCTATATGGATTACATCACATGGAAAATTGCCTTCTCTCAATTTCTTAGCCACATCAGTTGTCTCCTTGGCAGAAAAATATGACATTCTGCTCATCCATATTCCATATGACCAAACAGGTACTTTGCGAGGAAAACCTGTAATTCTCCTGTAATTATATATAATTCTTTCCGGATCTCCACCACCTATGAAAAATAAGTCTAATACATCATCTTCTACTAAAGCTTGCACTGCTCTTGTTGATATATCTGCTAATGAAAGTCTTACATGAGAAGATGTCATCATAAGTAAACCATAACCTTTGCTGGATATATAAAACGGTACATTTTTATATGCTCTTCGATTATTAACTCCTAACGCATCAGTATTTTCTAAAATTATAGTTTTCCCCGAAAGATTCATAGGTGCAAAACGTTCTCCCGTGCCAGCAAATTTTTCATTATATTCTGAGTAGAGCGCAAAAACACACCTATCAGCTTTCCCATTTCGTTCAACAAATCCTAAACTCACAGATTCTACAATACCTGGTGTAAATGTATCATTTGCCATAAAAGGTACAGCTATTATTCCGTCAGGAAACATTGTTGCATTAAAAAAATATTGTGGTTCATGATGTAAGTTACTCCATTTTTTTACTGATTTTTTAATATTATTCACTTTCATTCTTACAACTTTATTATCATCTACTATATCCCATCCATTCTTATTTTTTGTTACATAAAGTTTTTCTTGCTTTAACGATGGGTCCCATTCTATCATAGGATTATTATTGTCTTCTATAAACTTTCCACCAAAAGAAATAGAACACCTTACAATTGCATCATCATATGCTTTTACCTCCATATAATAATATTTCTTTTCTTTACTATTGTCTGGAACAAACACTTCTTTCTTTTGAGCTTGAAAAGGTATTTTTATAATCACAGAACCACCAGATTGCTGATATACTTCTTCAGCCATTTCAGCAATCCATAAAATATCATTTTTGGCTTCAGGTAAATCAAAATCTAACATGTCATACTTAAAAGAATTTTTTTGTTTCATTTTATTTTCTCCCCTTCTAATATTGTTTTAATTTTAAAACTAAGCAGGGGCTAAAAGCCCCTGCTTAGTTTTAGGAAAATTTATTTCATAATCTTTTTCTTTTGCAAATCCTTCAAATGGTTCTGATACATAATTTTTCTTACTTGCTCTAAACCTGCACTCTTTATCTCTTTTAATGCATTTTCATAAGCTTTATTAAATGTATTATCATCTTTTGCTAATACCATTTGTACAAGATATTTATTCCATATATTCTTAATTTTTGCATATGAAACTCCTTCTTTAGATGTTGGGTCTGGATCAAGATTATCAAGCCCCAGATTCCAAACATCTACACCATAACGTGCAACTGACCTAAGATAATCTTCATATTCCTTAGGTGCCATTGCTATTCTCTGCCATCCTGCCCATTTTGATCTCCACATTAATAATCTTCTCTCAAAACCATACTTTGTATCTAAAGTTTCTGGTTTTTCCTGCAATTCTTTTAATACTTCTGGTTTGTATCTTGGCATTCCATTTTTATCAATATAGTATGTGACATCTTTCTTACCAAATAGATTTGTCAATTGTCCTTCATCGCTCCAACTATATTCAAAATATCGAATTATTCTACCTGGATTTTTAGCGTTCTTTGTTACCATTGAGCCAACCCAGCCAGCACCCCTACCTCCTGCAAATTGAGGATTCTTACCCTTATATTTGAAATACGGTAATGGCATATATGTCTTACCTTCATCCTTTGTAAGTTTTAAAATTTTGGGATTGTGTTGCTTCCAAATATCAATTGGGAATCGAGCTATTACGGCATATTGTGCCGATTCTACTAAATCTTGATAATTTTCGTGTTTCATCATCAGTTCATAGGATGTTATTAAACCTTCTCTATAAATCTTATTTAAAAACTTTACGGCTTCAATAAAATTCTGATTTTCAAAAATGAATTTTAAATTTCCTTTTGAATCTAAATAGGTATCTCTTCCATACGTTTCTGGAGCAAAAATCCCAGCAAAGAATGCTAAAGTTAAACTTCCTGTAAGCCCCCATTGATTAACATCAACTGGTGGTTCTATTGCAAATGGTTTTAAATTAGGATATTTCCTTTTTATTGTTCTTAGTAAATTAAGGAAATCATCTGTTGACTCAATTTTAGGATTTCCTAAAGCTTTATATATTCCTCTTTGAATAAATAAAGGTCTTGCACCATGCTTTTCTAAGCCTTGTTCGTATTCTTCTTTTGTTGTGAAAAAGGATGGAATATAATAAAGTTTACCATCTTCATAGCTATGATATTCCTTTACTTCCTTTGGTATCATATTCCAAAATTCTGGAGCATATTTTTGGCACAATTCATTTACAGAGTATATTTTACCAGCCTTAATAAGTCTCTTTGTTTCTGGAGCATACCATTCAAGAACCATAGCATCAGGCAGATTATTAGAAGCAATCATAACATTGAGATATTGCTTTTCATCACCAGTTGGAACAATTATATTTGGTGTTACACCTGTTGCTTCAGTTATCCATTTTTCAACTAAAGTTCCATTCCAGCGATAAAACGAACCCCATGCTCCAAAGAAATACAAATCAAATTTAAATGGTGAAGTATCTTTCTGCCAAGAATATTTTACATTTTTGCTCTGAGTCGAGGTCTTACTAGAGGAAGCAGCTTTAACATCACTTTTGTATACATACCCAATTAAAATTGTAGAAATTATCATAGCTAAAATTATAACTACAGATACTATCTTAAAATACCTCTTCATATCTTTTCTCCTCCTTTTTTGTTTTCTTTGCTAATTACTAATTATAAAAATTCATTAAACGTTTTGACAACCTGTTTTTTTATCAAGATGAATCGTTTAATAACATACTTACAATCACCCCCTTATTGCAAACTTTTGCAGGAAAGCCAAACATAAAACTAATCTTTTAAAGCACCTATCATTATACCTTTTACGAAATACTTTTGAAGAAATGGATATATAACTGTTATAGGAAATGTCGTAACCACCATTGTTGTTAGTCTTATGGAGTTAGATGTAATACCTGTTGTTGAAACAAACCTTCCCGCTTCTGCTTGACTTGCAGTTGCTGATTGAATGGCTCTTACTAAATATAATGGTAGTGTGTCTAATTTGCCTTCACCATATAACAAAGCATCAAACCAAGAATTCCAATGCCACACACCATTAAACAAAGCAATCGTTGCAAGTATAGGTAAACTAAGAGGAAGAATTAATTTAAAGAAAATTACTATATCGTTCGCTCCATCTATTTTCGCAGATTCTTCTATTTCAGTAGGTATTCCTCTAAAAAAAGAATACATAATAAATGCATTGTAAGCATTAAACAAATTTGGAATAATAAAGACAAGAAAATTACCAGATAAATTTAACAAACGACTTATTAACAAATATGTAGGAATAAGACCTCCACTAAAATACATAGTTATTATCGCCATCTTTATAAAAAATTTTCTCCCCAACAACCATTTTCTCGAAATCCCGTATGCAAATGCTGCTGTAAACAGAACTGCAGACGCACTACCTATTACCGTTCTTGCAATAGTTATAAATGCTGCTTTTAAAATGGATTTTTCTTGAAAAATGTACATGTAATTAACCAACGAAAATTTTCTCGGCCAAATATATACAGGACCTTTTAATAAATCTATAGGATCATTAAAGGAAGAAATCATAATATAATAAAAAGGATACAACGTAATAACTACTATTATGAACATGAATAAATTATTGAAAATATCAAAAATGATATCTCCCGTACTTCTATTCTTAAGCTTCACCTTAATTCCTCCTCATAATACTTTAGTAAAGACTTTCGCCTGTTAACTTTTTAGATATTGAATTAGCACAAACTAACAAAATGACTGCAGCCACTGATCTAAATAAACCTACTGCTGTTGCATATGAAAACCGAGATAAAACAATTCCAACTTTAAATGTATATGTATCAATAATTTCAGCCGCATCCTGAATAGCTCCATTTGACAAAAGGTACATCTGTTCAAACATTCCGTAATTTGTCATTATTCCTGCAATATTAAATATCAACAATATAATAATAGTCGGTTTTATCGAAGGTAAAGTGATATATCTTATTCTTGCAAATCTACCTGCTCCATCTACTATCGCAGCTTCAAATAATGTTGGATCTATATTTGTAATAGCTGCAATAAATATTATCGCATTCCAACCAAATGATTTCCATAAATTGCTTAGTACTACAATTGCCGGAACATAATCGGGTGTTACAAGAAATGGAATGGGCTTGTCAATTATATGGAGTTTAATCAATATATCATTAACAACACCATTGTCAGCCAAAAACATATAAATATAACCAATTACAAATACCCATGATATGAAATACGGAAGATAACTAACTGTTTGCACAAATCTCTTATACCACATGCTTTGTATTTCATTTAATAGTATTGCAAATAAAATTGAAAATGGAAATCCAACAATTAAGTTAAGCACACTATAGTAAATTGTATTCCAAAATGCCTGCCAAAAATATTTGTCAGTGAACATCTCTTTAAAATTATCTAACCCTACCCATCTGCTATCTAAAAACCCTTTCAGTGGTCCTAAAAAAGGATCATATTCCTTGAAAGCTATAATTAAACCGAACATCGGCAAATAATTGAATATTATCATCCAAATAACTACTGGTAATACCAATATCATAATATAACGCTGAGCCCATATTTCTTTCCATCCAATTTTCTTTTTATTACTGTAAAGAGATGATTCCATATTTTATATCTCCTTTCAAAGAAATTACGGTTTGATGCTAAAATGCATATTTAATTACTCAGTAAATTCATCAAAACGTTTCACACCAGGCTTATTAATAAAAACCTTATTTTAAACCTGCACACCCCTTAACTCCCTTTCGATATCGCTGTATACTTGAATTTTGATAAAAATGCATACGATATTTCTCGTGAGCTTTGAATTTTTTATGTTACCATTTAAGCAATCTTTTTATTATAAAACGTTTTACGATTAATCTAAACTATCAATGTGATTTTCACATAAAATTATATTCAAAAATTTTATAAAAGTCAAGCATTTTTTATATTTAGTTATTAAAAGTTTCTATTTTTATTACAGCATAAACGATACGTAATGTAAATATTTAACTTATAATTTTATAAAACGTTCAAAATTATATCCATACTACAAGATTTTTTGTGTAAAAACAAAAGTTATGTATTTTTTTATTCTTTCAAAGCATAAACATAATTGTCTATAACATCTCCTATTTTATCCAAGATAATGTCAATAGTATTACCTATACCCCCCTTTTCTCTCATCTTTTGGTACTGAATAGGAAAATACTGACTTATAAGCCAAGGTGGAATTTTAATATTCTCTAAATTTCCAATAAGAGAATGAACAGCACTTTTCACACTCTCGTTTTCGAAATAGTATCTCCATCTGTCAAGATAGCTGTATAGAAGCTTTGACTTAATTAATTTATCATTTTCATCAAAATATTTACTCCAGTGATCTTTGTATGTTAGCATAGTATTCAATAAAATCTCTCTAAACCTTGACAGTTTCCTTTCATCATTGCTATAAATTTCCTCCTCAATATGACTGAGCGCCACTAACGCTTCGCGCAACGCAAATGTTAGAGCGGGACCTACCTTTAAAATTGCAATACCACATTCGACCATTTTTTTTAAGTTTTCTTTTGTTTGATAATCTGTAGAATGCCCTTCAAATACTATATTGTACTTTGCCAAAATTTCTTTTAGCAGCTTTATCTTTTCCATATCAAAATCAACAATTTCATCACTCCCAAACTCAACTCCAAAATTTGCAACAACGGCAACTACATAATCGAATACATTCTCAATTCTTTCCCTTTTAAATACCTCCTTGAAGCATTCTAAACTTCTTTCTAACTCTTCTTTAGTGGTAACCTTTTGACAAATGGAAGACTCACCGCCCGCAGGTGGTACATCAGCTCCTATCACATAAACAGGTCTTGTAGCATGAGGATTGTTTATAGAAATCTTCTCAAAACACTCCTCTGCAACTTTGCAGAGCACAGCAGTTCTTTTAGCAATTATTTCATCATCTATGCTTTTCTCCCCTTTTAAAGGCATACTCGTGTCAATGTGAATTTTGGTAAAACCTGCTTTTATGTATTCTGTTATCATTTGCTTAGCATACTCCATAGCAATCTCTGGCTCTTGGTCACGCCACACAAGTGGTCCAAGATGGTCTCCACCAAGAACTATTCTCTCAAGTGGAAAATTAACTTTTTGAGCTATTTTGAAAACTTTCTCTTTAAACTGAGATGGTGTCAGTCCAGAATAACCACCAAACTGGTTTACTTGATTAGCTGTAGATTCAATAATAACGGGCATATTTGTATTTTTAAGTCTTTTAAATACTGCTTCTATAACTATTTCATTAGAAGAACACACTGATATAATACCTTTTAATCCTTTTTCTCTACTTTTAAGGAAATTCATTAAAGAATTTTGAATACTCATTTAAAATTCGCCTCTTTTTAGCTGTTCATTATTTCTTTTAATCTTTCATAGATTTCTAAATACTGCTTGTAATATTTAGTATAAAGTTTGTAATTGTCAAAATTTGGAAAGTAAATTGCTTTTGTCTTTACCATTTTATGGGCAGTTTTGGAGATATCTTCTAACATTCCTATGCCATATCCTGCTAAAATTGCTACACCGAGGGTTGTTGCATTATCTGATATTGGAACCTCAATAATTTTACCAGTTACATCAGATTTTATCTGACACCAAAGTTTGCTATTTGCTGCTCCTCCAACAGAATAAAGTCTATCAACTTTAACACCACTATCCTCTGCAACCTCTAAATTGTGTCTCAGTGCATACGCACATCCTTCCATAATAGATCTTATAAAGTGAGCTTTCGTTTTTTGGTAACTAATACCATAAAAAATACCTTTTGCATTTTTGTCCCAAATAGGCGACCTTTCCCCTGCCATATACGGCAAAAATACAAGACCTTCTGACCCACAAGGAATTTTTTCGGCTTTTTCATCCATAATAGCAAATGGACTTTTATTTTCTCTTTTTGCAGTTTCTGCTTCTTCATATCCAAACTGTTCATAAAACCACCTTAGACTTCCACCTCCAACAGTTCCACCCTGTAAAAGCCATCTTCCAGGTACAACATGGTATGATAAGATAAGCTTTGGATTTGAAACTGGTCTGTCAAGACATATACTCATGCCACCTGCCTGCCCACCTTGTTCTTGTGTCTGCCCAACTTCAGTAACACCAGCACCTAAGGTGCAGCAAGCTGCATCTAAGCCCCCTGCCACAACAGGTGTGCCTTCCTTCAAGCCTGTTATCTTAGCAGCTTCTTTTGATACGTAACCTACAACTTGGTGACATGGATAGATTTGTGGTAAAAGTTCAAGATCAATTCCAAACATATCAGCAGCTTTTTCATCAAAGTGGCCTTTCTCAATATTGAAGAAATGATACCCATACCCTTGCGATAAGTCCTGAGAAAAAGAATTTGTAAGTTTAAAAACAATAAAGCTGTTGCTCTGTAAAAACTTGTATGTATTTTTATAAACATCAGGTTTGTTTTCTTTGAACCATAAAATCTTGAGTGTCGAATATGTAGGATTGAGAGGATTTTTGCTCACATCAAAAATGTATTTCTCATCAATTTTTTCTCGAATTTTTTCCAAAATATAAGAAGAACGAGTATCCATCCAAATTGGTGTATTAGATAAGACATTCCCATTTTTGTCAACAGGAATGCAGGACCAACTTTGTCCTGCAATTCCTATTGATTTTATTTCATCTGGTCTGATATTACTTTTTGCAAACATCTCATTAATTGCGTTGACAACAGCATCCCACCACTCCATAGGATCTTGTTCTACAAATCCTTCCTGAGGAAAATAGATATTATATGGTTTTGAAGTATCAAAAATGACATTCCCTTCTCTATCAAATACGCTCAGTTTGCAGGCAGAGGTTCCGATATCTATACCCAAAAGTAATTCTCTCATACTCACTTACTCCTTTTTAGTCTCTAAACGATTTTAAATAAAGCTCTTCAAGATCCTTTTCGTCAGGAACCCTTGGATTTACCCTGTTATCAGGAAATTCTATCGCATGCTTTACTAAATCCTTAACATCCTCTTTCTTTATTCCAAAATCCTCCATTGTGTAATACAGGTTGATTGATTTTAAAAATGAAACAATTTCCTGTTTCAAAGCATAGGCTGCTTCTTTGTCAGATACTTTCTCAAGCTCAGGATTAAACATTCTTGCCACTTTTGCAAACCTTCCTACAGCCCAGTCTACTGTATAATCTAAAAATGCAGGATAAACCACTGCTAAACTCTGACCATGACTTACATGTGGGAAATGACCACCAATTGCTTGACCTAAAGCATGCGGAATTGTCGTTCCAACATTTGCCAAACAACATCCTGCTAAAGTATCTGCCCATGCCATCTTTGTTCTTGCCTCAAGATCACCTGGATTGTCATAAGCTTTCTTTAAATATTTAATCACAATTTCAATTGCCTCAAGTGCCAGCATATCTACATATGGCTGATTATTTACATTTATGTATGACTCAAAGCAATGTGTAAATACATCAAACCCTGTTGATGCAGTGACAGCAGGAGGAACAGTTAAAGTAAGCTCTGGATCTACAATTGCAACCTTGCAAATTATATTGTCACTTGCAATTGCTGATTTGCATTTTTCTTCTGTGTTTGTTAACACAGAGACTCTTGATGTTTGCGTGCCTGTTCCTGCTGTTGTTGGAACTCCAATTATAGGTAGGGTTTTCTCTGTAGGTTCTTTTTTAAAATAAAGATAATCCCATGCAGTCCCTTCATGGGTTGCTGCAACTGCTATTGCTTTTGCTGTGTCAATTGCACTTCCCCCACCAATGCCTATTACAAAATCAACTTTCTCTTTTTTTGCAACCTCTGCACCTTCTTGGATTGAGTCAAGTGTGGGATTTGGAATAACATGATCAAATACAATGGTTTCAATACCTTCGGAATGAAGGCTATCTAATATTTCTTGATACTGCTGAGATAAAAACTTTTCTACATTCGGATCAACAACAACTAAAACCTTTTTCCCAAAACGTTTCGCCCAAATACCAAGTTCTTTTCGTCTGCCCACTCCAAATATTATTCTGGTGGGCTGATAGTAATTAAAGCTTTTGACCATTTTATATTCCTCCCTATATAATTTCTTAAATATATTAACTTAAAATGATTACTTTTCCTTTCACATTCTCAGGACTTTTAACTAACTCGAATGCTTCTTTGATATCTTTTAGATGAAAGATTTTATATATCAACTTATTGTTAAACTTTAAGCGTTTATCTGAAAAATATTTGGAGGTTAACTCCCATTCAATGCCTGGAAAAGGGGCACTATATGACATCCAAGAACCCGTAAGGTGAAACTCTTTCCTATTAATTTTTTCAAATAGATGAGGCGAAAAAGCAACATCCTTTGTAGGTGTACCTATTAGGCAAACACAGCCTTTGTTTGAAACAAATTCGAAAGAAAACTTTATTGTCTCAGCACTACCTGCTGTTTCAAATACATATCCAAAACCTCTACCTTTTGTAAGTTCATATATCTTTTCTGTAAACTTTTCTTCAGTGGCATTTACAATAAAATCTGCTCCAAATTCTTGTGCAAGTTTTAACCTTTCATCTTTGACATCAACAACGCAAATAAATCTTGCACCCATTATTCTTGCCCACTGTAAAGTAAAAATCCCTATTGTTCCAGCACCCAGAATTAAAACGTCCTCACCACCCTTAAAATCCGCACACCTCAGTCCATGTAAAGCTACAGTTGAGGGCTCAAAAAAAACAGCTTGTTCAAAAGAGATGCTTTCATCAAACTTTATTGCATTCCTTGCAGGAATAGCTATATATTCGGCAAAGCTTCCATGCCTTCTTGACCCAATAAAACTATAGTTCTTGCACTGTGAATACCAACCCCTTTGACAATCACTACATTTAAAACATGGAAGCAGTGGAGCACCCACAACTTTGTCACCAATTTTAAGATTTTCAACATTTTTGCCAACTTCTACAACTTCACCAGAAAATTCGTGTCCCAATATAATAGGATAAAAGTGAGCCGCATCGCCCCACACTCGTGGAATATCAGACCCACATATGCCACTTGCTTTTACTCTAATTAAAACTTCATCCTCAGTTATTTTTGGATCATCAACCTCTTCATATCTGATATCACCTTTTGCGTACAAAATTGCTGCTTTCATCTTTAAACTATTCGCTCCTTTTTGTTGACTTTTTCATAAATTTTATTGTGAAATACAAATACTATTAATTGTGTTCTTTACATATACCTTTATCTCTTCAATTGAACTGTCCATAACGGGTCTTATATCTGGTTTAGATAAACTGCTTAATGATTTTTTAATTGCATTTATCTGTGTTACCATTACCTCTGTGCCAAAATTCAATTTTTTGATACCACTTTGAATAGATTTTCTTAACTGTTCTGCTGTAAGCCCACTGCAGCCATGCAAAACAAGTTTCGATTTTATTGAATTAGAAATTTCACTGATAAGGTCATATCTCAAGGAAGGAGTTCCTTCATAAAGTCCATGCTTTGTTCCGATACTGACTGCTAAAAAATCAACCTCAGTCTCTTCTGAAAACTTCTTGGCATCTTCTACTTTTGTGTACACAATAGCATTTGGGGTACCATCTTCTTCCTTCCCATATATAGCATTTATTTCGCCTTCAACTGTAATCCCATATCTGTGAGCTTTTTTTACAACTTCATAAGTTTTTTTAATATTTTCATCAAAAGTTAGTGATGAACCATCAAACATTACTGAAGAAAAACCTAAATCAATTGCCTTTTTCACAAGATCAATATTCTTCGCGTGGTCCAAATGAATTACAAAGGGAGTTTGGAGTTTTTCAACCTTTGATTTTGCTAAGTAAAACATTTCTTCAAGCCCATATTTTAAAGCCGTTTTTTGTGAAATCATTAAAACAACAGGAGTTTGAACTTCTTCAGCACCAGCTACTATTCCGTAGAGTTGCTCAAGATTTACAAAGTTGAAAGCACAAATTACTGTTTTTACAAAACCATAGTCAAAAATATCTTTTAAAGATATTACAGCCACTTTTTTTCACTTCCTTTTAATAAAAAACAATGAAATATATCTAAACGTTTCACTTTAAAAAGACAAAAACAAAACGTTTAGTTTAATATAAAGATAACACATCTAAATCTACCTGTCAATAATAATCTTAAAAAATATTTTACACTTTAAATTGAACAAAAGCCTTGAAACTGCTTATGTTATATTTTTGACTGAATTCTTTATCAAAACTTGTGCATTCAACTTTTTCTGAAGAGGAAAATCAGTTTTATCTCCTTTTAATCTCTTTAACAATAAAGATGCTACGACTTCTCCTATTTCTTCCATCGGTTGGACAACAAGTGATAACGAGGGTTTTACTATCTTTGCCATCTCTAAATTGTCAAAACCTATTACTGACAGATCATCTGGAACTTTTATATCTTTTTCATTTACAGCAATAATTGCCCCAAGAGTCATCTCATAATTTGTAATAAAAACAGCTGTAGGAGGATTAACTATTTCCAGTAACTCCATCATCTTTTTGTAACCTGATTCCATATTATGAAATTCTCCAAATTTTATATATTCTTCGTTTACAGATATTTTATAATCAATATGCGCTTTCATGTAGCCATTTAATCTCTCTTGAGCTGTATAAATATTCTGTGGACCACATATTATTCCAATTTTTCTGTGCCCCATTAAAATCAACTTCTCAACTGCCTGATACGAAACTTCAAAGTTATTCACAAGTATTGTATCACACTCAAAGTCTTCAATTGGCCTGTCAACTGCCACAATTGGAATGTCTCTTTTTATAATCTTTTTAATATCACTTCCTTTCAAATATGTGGGAACAACCACTAATGCATCAACTCTTTTTTTATAAAGAAAATCTAACCTTTCCTTTTCTAACTTTTCATCATCTCTGTAATCACATACGACAACACTATAACCAGTTTCAAGCAAAACATTTTCTAACGAAGATACAATTGTATTAAAGAAAACCTCAAAAACAGGAATTAAAACTCCAATTGTCATTGTCTTGTTAGTTCTAAGTCCTCTTGCAATCTCATTCACTTCAAAATCCAACGCCTTTATTGCCTCTTCAATAAGAATCCTATTTTTTTCTAGCACATTACCACCATTGAGATACTTTGATATAGTCGCTATTGAAAGTCCTGTATACCTTGCTATATCTTTTATTGTAGCTGGAATCTTAACCACTCCTCTCAGTTTGAACTTTTCTAAAGCTCCTTTATTGTTTATTTTATCACTTTGTATTTATTCACTTCAATAATTAAGATAATTTGGGCTTCTTAAATATTATAGCATAATGTTTTTGTTTTGTTTAATTCTATGTTGATTGTATTTAACTTGTGGAGTATAATTAAGAATATAATTAATCAAAAAACAAAATAAATAAAATTTAATGCAAATTTTTCTACTTGGGAGTGAAAGAAATGAATATTAACTTCAAAATAAAACCATTCTGGTTTTGGAACGGAAAAATAAATAATGATGAAATAGCAGAGCAAATAGCTCAGATGCATGAAAAAGGAATTGGCGGGTTCTTCATCCATCCACGTCAAGGTCTTGAAATACCCTACCTTTCTCATGAGTGGTTTGAAAAAGTCTCAGTTGCTATTGAATGTGCAAAAAAATATAACATGGAAGTGTGGCTTTATGATGAATATCCTTATCCGAGTGGAATTTCAGCTGGTGAAGTAATTGCTCAGCATCCTGAATATCAAGCTTTTATATTAGATTATAAGATTGTCGATGCAAAAGGTAATGAAGAGATTTGCATCGAAATTCCCATGAGCGAAGTTTTACTGGCAAGAGCTTATAAAGTAAGAAATAATGCTATAATATGGAATGAATACATAGACTTGATTGATAATATCGGTATAATCTACAAAGAACACATTTACCAAGAAAGTGGACTTACATTTTACAATAGAAAAAGATACTTTGTTGGAGATAATGCAAAAGTTCTCAAATGGAAAGCACCAAAAGGAGAGTGGAAAATATTTTTGTTTTACCAATATCCATTGAAAAACTTCAAATACTTTGGAACATTTATTGATCCTTTAAATAAAGATGCGGTAAAATTGTTTATTCAAACAACTCATGAAAAGTACAAAAAACATTTAGGACATGAATTTGGAAAAACAATCAAAGGAATTTTTACAGATGAAACAGCTCCAGTTTCCGTAAAACTTCCCTGGTCAAAACTGCTTCCTAAGCTTTTTGTGCAAACATATGGAGAAAATCTTATTGAGAAACTACCCCAAATTATTTGTTTAGATATATTTGATACAGCCGGTTCAAAAATTAAGTATCAGTTTTGGAAGCTTGTTGTGGACACATTTATTGAAAGCTACGACAAACAAATCCTTGAATGGTGCCACCAGAACAATCTTTTGTATGTGGGTGAAAAGCCAATTTTGAGAAGCTCACAATTAGCCTTTATGGATATTCCTGGAATAGACGCAGGACATCAAAAGGCTGGTGACATTCCCCAGGTTGTATCTGAAAACTACAGAGCAAATCCAAAGATAGCATCATCTGCCGCTCACTTTTATAAAAAGGAAAGGGTTTTGTGTGAATGCTTTCACAGTATTGGCTGGAGCATGACAATGCAAGATATGAAATGGATCTTTGACTGGCTAATACTGCAGGGAATAGATATGTTTGTCCCCCATGCCTTTTATTATAGTGCAGATGGACTTAAAAAGCATGATGCTCCACCTTCAGCCTTTTTCCAGATGCCATGGTGGAAACATCAAAAAGCATTGTCTGAGTATGTGAAAAATATTATAAAAATACTCAAAAATTGTAAAAGAAAAGTTGATGTACTTGTAGTAGACCCAATTACAAGCCAGTGGACTTGTTTTAACGACAGAAAAGTAAAAGAAAAGATTTCAAAGGATTTCTGTAGAATTCAACAAATTCTCTTAGAAGAAAATGTAGACTACTATGTGATTGACCAGTCATTAGTGGGGAGTTTGGAATGCAGGAATCAGAAAATCTATTATGACAATGAAAAATTTGAATTATTGATCATTCCACCTGTGACCAATTTAGAAAAAGAGGCTTACATGAAGATAAAAGATCTAATATTGAAAGGATGCAAAGTTGTATTTATTGGCTGTTTGCCATTCCAAAACATCGAAGATTTTGATGTTGCCAAAGATATTAGCAATTTTCTTGGAGTAAATCCTATGGACATCGCAAAGGCATATACAACAGATTCTAAATTGAACAATACAGTATTTCTTAACAGTTGTATCTTCATTGGTAATATAGAAGATTTAGCAACAAAAATTGATAAGATTTGCAAAAAGCCCGTAAGCATATTATCTGAATCTTCTAATGACCGCAGTATTCTCTGTGCTTACTTTGAGGACGCAGAACATGACTTTTTATTTATTATAAACCCAACTAATGAAAAGAAGATCTGCAAGGTACACTTGAATTTCAAGGCTGATGAAATAAATAAAATTTATTCGGTGCCTTTGACATTGCAAGATTCTGAAGAGGAAATAAATTTTGAAAATTCTTCAGAAAAAAAACAAATGGTTTTTTCCATGAATTTTGAACCTTTTCAATCGTATTTAATTAAATTAGAAAAAAGCTCTTCTAAGAAGAATGACCACAAAAATGATATTGAAAAGAGAGTTTTTCAGTACAAAATCCCTCTTGCCACTGTCTGGGAATTTTCAATTGAGAGTTTAAATCCCTTAAGGCTTGGCAGATGGAATTTAAAATTGAATTTCAACAACGAAAATGAACAGTACTCAGTCACTTCAAAAATTCCAGTTGCCCCAAAACCGATAATTGACCAATTGGAAGAAGCAAAAATTGCAGTACCAATAAAAACAAAAAGTTTCTTTGGATGTCCAAAAGAAATAACGTTGCCAAGCTTTGAGGCAATATACACGACTTCATTTTTTGTAGATAATAAAGCTCAAAAAATCTGGCTTGTGATTGAAGATGAAAGTATAAAAGGTGAATGGTTTATACTTTTGAATGGTTACACTATTTTACCAAAAGATTTTGTAACTAAAAGATTTTATTCTCATACTAATTTGGCATATGACATTAGCAACCTAATTAAATTGGGGGAAAATCAGCTTTCTGTATGTGTAAAGATTAGCAAATCATTTGATGGACTTCTTACACCCATTTATATTTTCAGCATGGCAGGTGTATTTAAGCTAAATGACAGCTGGCATATAGACAAGCTTCCAACTCAAGGCTGCTTTGGTAAAGATATTGAAAATGGCATTCCTTTTTATGCTGGTTTTATAAAGTACGAAAAAGAACTTCAAATGCCATCTTTAGAAAGTGGTTTTGTAGAATTCTTTATCGAAGATAACATAGATCGGTGCGTAAGTCTTTATATAAATGATGAATTTATAGGTACAAGGTGCTGGCAGCCTTATAGGTGGAAGGTAGCTTCTGATTTACTTTCTTCAAAGAAGATAAAACTTACACTTGAAGTATCAACTTCAATGCTACAGTTTTTTGAAGGTGAAGTAATTGACTCCAAAACACATGAAGTTAGGGCAATATGAAAAATCATTATGTTGATCAATGCACAAGCTCTTTGCATGGTCATTATTTGAGACAATTATGTTTTAAAAAATTTAAATGAAAGGTGTGAGATTTTAAATGAAAATTTGCATAGTAGGCAGTAGTGGGCACTATGTATATGCTTTAAGAGGAATAAAAGAAGACCCTGATGCCAAAATTGTGGGAATTTCCCCTGGATGTGAAGGAGAGAATATAGAAAAATTATTTTCTCAAGTAAATGAGATGGGATTTGCTCCTGAGGTCTATAGCAATCCTATAAGGATGTTTGAAGAACTCAAACCTGACATTGCTGTGATTAATACATTTTTTTATAAAAATTCTGAGCTTGCAATTGAAGCTATGAAAAGAGGAATTCACGTATATGTTGAAAAACCTGTTGCACTATCAATCGAAGAACTTGAAGAACTAAAGAGTGTGTGGAAGCAAACAAAAGTAAAACTTTCGTCAATGCTGGGATTGCGGTATACACCCCATTTTTGGACAGCTTATAAACTTATAAAAGAAAATAAGATAGGTGAAATCAGACTTTTACATGCTCAAAAATCTTATAAGCTTGGAAATAGACCCGACTTTTACAAGCAGAGAAGAACATATGGCGGAACAATTCCCTGGGTTGGTATTCATGCTATCGATTGGATTTATTGGCTGAGTGGCAAAAAATTTAAATTGGTCTTTGCAAGACATTCAAGACTTTACAATAATGATCATGGTGAGCTTGAAACTACTGCTTTTTGTAGTTTTTTGATGGAAAATGAAATTTTAGCAACGGTGAACATTGATTATTTACGTCCTTTTACTGCTCCTACTCATGATGATGACAGAGTTAGAATTGTGGGGACAAAAGGAATATTGGAGGTGGTAAATGGAAAGGTATATTTGTTAAATTACGAAACTAAAGAAATAACTGAAGTACTACTTGATAATCCACCTGTTGTGTTTTTGGATTTTATTAATGAAATAAGAGGTAAAGATAAGTGTTTTGTGAGCGCTGAAGATAGTTTTTACACAACTTATATTTCTCTTCTTGCTAGGAAGTCAGCAGATGAAAATAAATTAATTTCATTGTAGATCTGTATAAAATAGTAATGATATAAAAATGGAGGCTGTTTAAAACAAAATTTTAAAATTCTTATTTTTTGCAATATATCCAAAACTAAATAAATCAGAAACGATGTTATTGTAAAAAGGGGCTATCCAAGTATTTTTTGGACAGCCCCTTTTAATCTTCCTATCATTTATTCATATTTTCAATTGCTCTTATTAACATTGCTATAAATTCTGCCCTTGTTACTGGTTTGTCAGGTTTAAAGCTCCCATCTGGGTAGCCTTTCACAATACCTAATTTATATGCTTTTGCTACAATTTCAGTATACTCTGCAGTATTGATATCTTTGAACTTAACATCTTCTGGTTCAACTTTTTGTCCTTGTTTTTCTAAAATCTTTACTATAAATTTTACGGCCTCAATCCTAGTTACTGTCCCGCTAAAAGCGTTTGTTTCGTTAAATATCTCATTAGATACCATATTCGTAATTGCATCCTCAGCCCACTCTGGAACGTTAGCTATATCTGGATTACCTGATTTTTTCAAATTAAATGCTCTGTCTAAAATGACCGCTGCTTCTAGGTATGTTATTAATTTTTCAGGTTTCAACGTTAAATCAGCGTAACCTGTAATTATTCCTTTTGAAAGAGCCTTATTAAATAAACTGTAAGTCCAATTATTTTCTTTTACATCGCTGTATATCTCACTCAGTTTAGCAGCAACTACCTGAACAGTTCCTGTTTTGTTCAGTTCTAATTGAACTGTATTTATGTTTTTCTTAGTCAATACAGGTGTCCATTTCTTGCTTACAGAATCAAACATGAAACCTATAACAACTTTATCATTCTTAACAATCTCGGGAGCTATTTTAATTTCAACTAATATTGGTTTTTGAATTTTCCCCTTTTCAATACTTATATTTACAGGTTCTATAATCGGAACACCTACACCTACCTTTTCAGTATAATTGCTAAGTGTCTCAACCTTTATAACAGGACTGTTCCCTTCAACAGCTTGTGGTGGAACAGAAATCTTTACTTGAGAATTCAGTTGAACGTTTGTTACATTGTTTGTATCTATCTTAGCAGTTACAATATTCTTTTCAGATGTTTGAGATTGAGGTTTGGGTTGCTGTGTCTCGCTCTGTGTTACTTGTGTTGTCCCTTGCTGAGTCTTTTCTTGTTCTTTTGAAGATGCACTAGTTGTTGACGAAGTTGTTTGTGACTGAGGATTTAAAATAATAGTAGTCACTGTACCAGAAGATGGAGAAGATTTTGTTCCAAAAATACCATATATACCACCTTCAGGATCTATGAATGAAATAATATTCTTAGCAGTGTCAATAACTTGACCACTTACAAGCTCCCATTTTGCTGTTGTATTATTATATCTGTAAAGTTTTAATGAATTTATATTACAGCCATTTAAATTTGTAGGATTGAATTCAACCTCTACTTTAACTGGCAATTTTGCAATATTTTCACTCTTATTAATCTCTAAATAATTATTTGTGGCGTTCAAATCTGAAGGCAGTGATATACCACTCAGAGCACCAAGACGTTTTACAGAAATCTTACCACCAACAATTTCCTCATCATTCTCAATTGTAATTTTAACCTTGCTATTTTCAAAGTATAAATCCATCTTGCTCACAGAAGGTGATTTATAAAACAATTTCTCTTCTGGAGCATCAACTTTCTTTGGTTTGTTCGGATAATATACATCTTTAACTGGCAAATTATTTGCAAGAACAACATCTCTTATATCTTCACCAAGATAAAAGCTTGTATGTGGCGGTTGATTATATGCAACATTCTGCCATGCTATTCCAAGTCTATATACTGGATCATGCATGAGAGTGTAAATTCTATATTGGGTGGGAATTGTCGTACTATAAATCCTAAGCTCAGTATTATCAAAAGTTGGATATATTACTTCTTCTCGCCAATCTCCCAAGATGTCTGCTTGTAAACACGGGTTTGCTTTTGTACCATTTATACTTTTTACCCCTTCAAATGTTCTTATTATATCTGTTTTATCCTTAGTTTCATCATATTTGAAAATACTCACATCATCAAGAAGTTCTTGCATTAGATCTCCATCCCAGTAAAGTGCAAAGTTCATAGGAAGACCAGCTGCTCGACAATCATTGCTGATTACTTTACCATAAACATTATATATACCTGCACCCTTGTTAACATCATAGAAATCTCCTGCACCCCAGAATTCATAACCTGGCTCTGAAGCAATATTTGCGCAAACACCACGACCTGTATCTTTGTATGCAAAATAAGCCTGTAATGTTTCACCAGTCGCAGCATCATGAAGTTCAAGTGACGCTACTGCAGGAACTTCATGAACACCAAATACCTGTAATCCTTCACGATCTGGGAAAAATGCTCCAACATGCAAAGCATCACCATGAGAGCCTAGTTCTCTTCCCATTTCACCATCCATTACATATAATATCTTTCCATCATGGTCTAATGTCAACGAACCTGCTATTATTTCATCACATCCATCATTATCTACATCAGCAACAGATATGTTGTGATTACCCATACCTTCTCCTTTTCCGCCAATTTCTTGCGTATCAAAATGCCATCTTTCCTGCAGTTTCCCATTGACAAAATCATATGCAACAAATGTTGTCCTCGCGTAATAACCTCTTCCAAAAACTATTGAAGGCGTGGTTCCATTTAAATATGCAACAGTTGCCAAGAATCTATCAGATCTATTGAACCATGTATCGCCCCAAGACGCAACACCAGTTTTTTCAATTGAATATCTATATTCTATGCTATCCAAAACTGCTCCTGTTTCACCATCAAATATTGAAATGTATTCTGGACCTCCCCATACTTTACCCGGAAATGGACCACTTGGTCCATATCTATATGCTCCATTTTTAGCTGGATCTCCAATTACACTTATCACTTTATTATAATCAACCCTACCATATGTTGCACCGTAAACTGTTGTTCCATCGGCTGTCTTAACAACAAACTCAGATTTTCCATCTCCATCAAAGTCATACACTAAAAACTGATTATAATGCGCACCTGAAGTAAGATTAAGGCCCATATTAATTCTCCAGAGCAATGTGCCATCAAGCTTATATGCATCAAATATTGTTGGACCAGTCAAACCTGTTTGTGAACTGTCAATTGCATTAGATGGTAACCATTTAACAATTATTTCATATTCGCCGTCTCCATCCAAATCACCAACGCTACAATCATTTGCTTCATATGTGTAAGTCTCTCCTGCTTCATTTACTCCATCTTCAGGTTTTTGAAGTGGAATTGAAATATAATCCTTGTCAAGTGCTTTTACTTTTGTCTCTTCAATCTTTATGCCATTCATTAGTGTCTCTACTTTATATTCATCGCCTGGATTTCCGTTCACATCCAAATAATTTGTCACAGAAAGAGGAGCTGTATTTAGTTTCTGTCCATTCCTATATATATTGAATTTTACGTCCTTTTTATACTCATCAGCTAACAATCTCCAGCTTATAAATATTCCATTTTCAGCCTTTAAAGCTATCAATCCTCTGTTGAGCCACTCCATTTGTCTTACAGCTTTCGATGGTTGTAATCTGTTATATACATAACAAATTGCATATTTACCATAAGTATTGTCAACTGAACTATCTTCTTTTAAAACTCCTTTGAAAGTATAAATTCCAGGTTTATCCGCTGTCCATTGACCTGATAATATCTCCCATTTCGCAATCTCAACTTCCTTTTTCGTACCATTTGCAAGAGTTACTGTAACTTTTGTTGGAAGACCTATTTGAGATATATCCTGCGCAGTATTCACATATAAAGTCTTGTAGGGCAGCTTATCTACATTAATTATTCTGTTAGGTGGAATAGGTTTGTTATAAATCCATACATTATCTAGGTAAGTAGTCCAAGTTATATTATTACCTGATGTTCTTATTCCAACAAGGCTTATCGATTTGAGTGTTCCATCAAACGCAACACCATCTAAAGAATAAGTAAACTCTACCACTGTTGATGTTTCTGTATCAGTAATTTTAGTTGAAATTACTTTATTGAGTACATCACAATTAATTTCAATATCATACCATTTTTCAGGATCAGTAAAGTAAGTGTTGAATACAACCGAGTTACCTAATATAAGCTGGAGAGGAGAATTTCTCGTATTGTTTAGTTTCCAGAAAACATTACCAGAAGAATCTATAAGTCTTAGCTCACCGCCATTTTCATATGGATTTGATCCTTTGTCGTTTAAAAGTCCGGGATACCAATTCATTTTTACAAGTATTGCATCACCTTTTATAGCTTCTCCAAAAGTCTTTGTCGCAACCCTTCCACCTGTTTGATTAACCTGAGAAAACTCAAGTTTAGGAGTTGAATTTCCTTTTATAGTATTTGTATTAATATTAAGAGTAGCATTTTGAGTAGTAAATCCCCAATATTTTGGTACAACTGTAATTGTATCACCAAAATCAGTAGCATAAACAGCCTCATAACCTGGAATTTGAGGTGGTACAAATGAAAGATTTAATAATCTTACATTGATTTGAGCTGTTATATTATAATCATTTTTTACCCCCGTTATTCCATCTATAATAAGATTACCTACAAACAAATAATTACCTTCTTTGTTTGGATTGTAACTGTAACAGCTCCAGCTAACTGGAACATTGTTAACAATTACATCATTTTCTAATTTTACATTTAAGGCTGTGGGGAAAAATGAAATAACATCATTTATTGAAGTACCCAAAGGAAAATCATAATTATATGTGTAGCTACTTACTATTCCTACTATATTTTTAGAACCTTGAATAGGTGCATCAGTTGTAGAAGTATAAATATAAATGTTATCCACATTAGTTGTAAAGTTTAATGTATTTCCACTTGCTCTGTTACCAATAATAGATATCTTTTTGATTTTGTTTAAATACACAATATTCTTCAAGTCAAGACCATAAGCTGAAAAATATTTTGATGGGTCATCTTTGTTGTAAATCTCGAAGGAAACTGTTTCAGCAACAAAATCAAATAAAATGCGAACAGCTAACCACTTCTGAGATGTATCTATCGTATTAATATAAGTAACTTTAGAAAGATCTAACCCTGTTGTTCCTACACTGTAGCCTATAGAACCATTTGTTCCACCTTTTTTAACCAATCTGAAAAGTGGGTTGTTATTCTCGTCGCTGATTAATACTTCACTATTATTTGCTGCAGTTGATACATCCATCGGTTGCCAGTCAAATATAATTAACACTTTGTCTTTTGTAGTAGAATTAGAAAATGTCTTAACAACTGAACGTGTTCCTGAACCTGATCCCTTTGCCTCTAAATATTTGTTACCATAAACATCTGTTACAACTGTTGCAGTAGCACCTGAACTTGCTGTAAATCCCCATGTTGAACCATCTTCAAAATTCGTTCCATCAAACAACACATAATTTGATGGATCAAAAATATTATTACTTTTACCAACTAACACATTCCCGAAAATATTAAATAATAAAAACGAAACCAATACAATTAACGAAATTGCTTTTCTCTTCAAAACAGCTTCCCTCCTTAATTTCGTTTTTTGAAAAAATCATCTCTTATCGCTTCTCTTCAAAGGCAGCTTTGTTTATGCATTTTGTTTGTGTATTTTGTATCGTGCGTGTTTTTTAATGTATATCTGTATTTATTTTATATCTGTTATTTTTTATTGTCAATATGATTTTTAAGATACCTATTTATTATATTAATTCAAAAATAAAAGAGGATTATCAACATCTATCCAAGATAATCCTCATAATATACAAATTATGTTTTTGTTTTATGTATTATTTTTTAAATAATAATTTTTGAAATATTGCATTGAATTTTATTGTTTTGCTGCAAAACTTATATTGTTCCTTTATAGACTAAAATAATTATAGTTATTCAAATCAAAAATACTTGTTTTTTGTGCCCACTTAATACCAATCTCAGAATATAATCTTTTATGAAAAGCTGCTTCATCAATAATTTCTCTTATTCCCTTTATGTATGTATATACCTTTCCATTTTCTTTTTCAATTTCTAAATACTCATCTGGAATATCGAAAATTCTTTTAGACGACTCAAAAGCCCCGTTTGATGCCAATACAAAATTGCGGGTTATTTCCAGCGGACAATAAAGCTGTTTACCTTCAAATAAATGTTCTACCATATTTACATACATATTGACAAACAAATCTTCTTTGCCACCATCAAATTCTTCAACAGAACCATCACAATACTCAATCTTAAATCTATTAGAAAACCACCAATTCGCTTTAGCCTTTTCAGCTTCAATAATTATAAATGGAGATTCTTCATCTCTATTGCAAAGGGTCGAGTAAAAATATACTTCTGTGCCTCCATGAGTAATTATTCTCACACATGCTGTGTCTTCACCTTCAATTTTATGACCATGATAAAGCTCTGCTTGAACATGTGCAGGAACTCCTCCACCTGGTTGAGCTGTTTCAGCAATAATTAGTTCATTGTTTAAAAGATGTGCAAGAGGATTGTTTATTGTTCCATCCAAGACATAGTTGCCATCAACAACGAGTTTACCAGCCCATGCATTTCTTTGATAATAGCTTTCATCCCTTTTCCATCGTCCAACACCGACAATTGATTTTATTCTACCAAGTCGGCCTTCTTTTATATACTCAAGAAGTTTTCTAAATGCTTTACCAGAGGTGTTTTGAAAGTTCACGCTACAAACCTTATTGGTTTTTCTCCTTGTCTCAATTATGGCATCAATATCCTGAATTGTTACAGCAGGTGGCTTTTCAAGCAATACATTAAACCCTCTTTCCATTGCATCAATCGCCATTGGAGCATGTAAATGAATGGGTGTTGATATAGCAACAAAATCTAACTCTTTATGATTCTCAAGCATCAGTCTGTAATCCTGATAATACTTAACACCGAGAGAAGTCAATCTATCAATCACTTCTTTGTTTTTTTCATAATTTGTTGCAACAATTGCCCTCAAGTCAACCATCTTCCCCTGGAGCTGTTCTATTGACCTTAAGTGTATACTCCCAAATCCACTAATTCCAATAAGACCAACCTTTGCAATCTTCAAGACTGTATGCCCCCTTTTAAATTATCTTCATGGTTTCAGAACAGATTTTATTGTATTTCTGTTTCCCATATCCTCAAGTGCTTTTGTCGCATCAGTCAACTTATAAACATTTGTAATCATCTTTTTGAAAAGTTCCCTGTTCTGCAGCACAACATTCACTGCCATATATAAATGTTTTGTATCGCTGACCCATACCCCTTGATATCTTAAATTTTTTCTCACAATATCATAGTAACAATCGAGTGTAACGCTGCCGTTCGGGTCACCAAAACCAAGTGATAAGTAGCTTCCACCATTTCTAACAAGTTTTATTCCCTCACTTACTGCTGATGGATGTCCCACAGCTTCAATTGCCAAATCGACTCCACGCCCATTTGTTATATCCATTATTATTTCCTGTCTTTGCTGAATTGTGGTTGAATTTCTATCAAGCACATGCGTTGCCCCAAATTCTTCACACATTTTAAGTCTTTCTTTTGTGCCGCCAATCACAATTATATTTCTTGCTCCTTTGAGTTTTGCAAAAATGATTGCATAAAGCCCTATAGGCCCTGGTCCTTGAATTAGAACACTGTCACCAAAATCAGGTGAAACAATGTCAAAAGCGTGAGCACATGTTGCGCCAGAACATGAGGCAGAAACTAAAACTTCTGGCTCAACATTTTCTTTTATTTTTAGAACCTTTGTATCTTTGTGAAGATAAATATATTCTGAATAACATCCTTTCAAATATGGGGGCTCTGCGCAGCTAACACTTATACCATATGTCCATCTGTGCGGACATAGATAGCTTTCTTTTTTGACAGCACAAAAGTAACACTTGCCACACACAACACCCCTGTCCCAAATTATCAAATCCCCCTCCTGAATCTTCTCGCCATTTATATCACGCCACTGACCTGAAATAGCATACACACGCCCAACACCTTCATGACCCAAAATCATAGGAAGTTTCGTGCGCGGGTCATTCCCTTTGAACATATGCACATCAGAGCCACAAACACCTGCTGCTTCTAGCTTTACTAAAAGTTCTCCATCAGTTGGAGACATTAATTCAAACTCTTTCATCTTCAATGGCTTGTTAAACTCTTCTAAAACCATTGCATAAGCTTTCATTCTTGTTTTCCCCCTACGCTTTTGGTTTTACCGGTTGCATTGGAAAGACTTCAATTTGATTGGTCTCTTTATTTAGTCTGCATACATGATATACATTGTATCTTTCATCTCTTGGCTTTGGCCGCAAATCGCTGTAATTTTCGAACATCAAGTGCGGTCCTCTGCTTTCATCTCTTAAAATACAACTTTTTACCACTGCTTCTGCACTCAAAAGCATGCTTTTTAGCTCTAAAAGATATTCATACTCAACAGGCTTGACTTTTCTTGTTTTCAACTCCTCAATTTTTATAAGCGCTTTTTGAAGTCCATCTTGATATCGTACAACACTTGCATACAAGTCCATAACACTATTTAGTTCTGAGATGGCTTTTTCTAAATCAATGCCATCTGCAGCTACATAGCTTTTATAGCTTTCAAACAAGCGGTTTGCTACCAAAATTACAGATTCTTCATCAATTAAAGTGTTTAAAGCAAATTCAAAGCTACTTTCCCCTGCTATTTTGCCAAAAACTTGAGTATCCAAAAGTGCATTGCCGCCTGGTCTGTTTGCCCCATGCTGCCCTCCTGCACACTCGCCACATGCATACAAGCCTTCCACAGTTGTATTTGCTTTTTCTCTAATTTTTACACCACCCTGGAAATGTTGAATTGACAGTGCAATTTCTAGCATTTGGTTTCTAAGGTCAATTCCCCTTTTCAAAAACCACTCAACAGTCTGAGGATTTATTTCACACAGTCTTTCATATGGAGTAGATCTTTTATTTGTAAGATTTTTAATTTCTGAGTAATATCTTTGTTTTAAGTCTTCTCTTAAGTGTTCAAATTCAAAACCTTTTGGATTTTGAGTAAAGTCTAAAAACACTTTACCCCCACGGGCAATCTCTCTGAACACTGCAATGTCTATCAAACATGTCTTATGCTCGTAACTTATTGGCCACGTTGCTCCTTTTTCAAATACATCATTGTATGTAATAGGATAATTTATCAAAAATTCCTCTCCTTTTTCATTTACAAACCTGGGGACACATCTCATTATACTTCCCGAACATGCAAGTTTTGTTTTGGGGGATGAAAGACCTATCTGGATAAACTCCATGTTTACAAGCTGTGCTCCTGCACGAAGTGCCATTGCGTAACCATCACCAGTCATTCGTGGCGGAAACACATTATTCTTATAAATACTTCCTGCCCCACCTGCTGCAAGTACAACTGCTTTTGCAAGAATTATTACATTTTGAGCACCCCTAAAACCAACTGCCCCACAAACTTTGTTGTCAATTACAATCAAATCGCTTATCATTACATCCTCTAAGACTTCAATCTCTTTCATGCTACTAAGCCTTCTAATCAGAGCCTTTTCTATCTGAACGGCAGTATCTGGTCCTGTAAAACATGCACGGGCATACACAGAACCATCTGTCACAAACTGCACTGGTTTTCCGTTTTCCTTTACAAAGGGCACACCCAATTTTTCTAAATAAAAATAAGCATCAGCAGAGTTCTTTGCTAAAATCTCAGCCAAGTCATAATCAGAAACAAGTCCGCCAATCTCATATATATCTTTTGCATGATATTTCCAGTTATCTTCACCTTTAGGCTCAGTTGTAGGAAGTGTGACATGGAATGCCATTCTATCAGAGTATGCAAGAGCAGTTGTTCCACAACTTCCCAGTTTGCCTTTTACTGTTAATAAAACTTTAACTTTATTTCCTGTTTCATAAGCCTTTTCACATGCAGCAATTGCTGCCCTCAAACCTGCACCGCCACCACCTATTACTAGTATATCTGTTTTATATATCACTTTCAAACTTCACCTCTTTTTACCATTGAAATTGCCTTGACTGGACAAAGTTCCGCACAAAGACCACAGCCATCGCAGTTCTGATTTACCTTAAACTTTCCGTCATCCTTTTCAATTGCATCATATATGCATACTGTGAAGCACTTGCCACATGATGTGCATTTCTCTTTGTTAATTTTGGCAACTGCCCAATGTGTTCTGTCAACAGAGTCCATGTCAAGAATTCTGCTGCACACCTTTCCTTTAAAATCATCAATCGTGTTGTAACCTTTTCTCTCCATATACTCTTCTAAATATTTGTTTATCTTGTTTATAACCCCATAGCCATTCAAAATTACAGTTGTACAAACTTGAACAGCAGATGCTCCTGCCAGTATGTATTTGACTACATCCTCACCGTTCATAGCACCGCCACTTGCACTGATACTACATTTTACCTTTGGGGCTACAGCGCTTATCCACCTCAAACCATACATAATCGCCCACGGACCTCCATGCCCTGCATAACCACCGTGCAAAATGGGAGCTTCTTTTTCTATATCAATGTCAAGCCCTGTGAATCTATTAAACATTACAAGCCCGTCTGCTCCTGCTTGATCAAGCCTTAAGGCATCAGAGCCTGGATTTGTAGATTGAGGAGTCATTTTTGGTATCACAGGTATTTTTACATTGCTTTTGACAAGTTTTGTTGTATGGACCATCTCTTCAATTACATCCATACCAGACATTATATGAACACCGTGCGGGCAAGATAAATTTAACTCTATTGCATCAGCTCCTGCTTGTTCCATAAGCTTACTATACTCAAGCCATGCATCATCTGTGTAGCAGTTTATACTTGCAATAACTGGAATGCTTAGTTTTTGTTTTGCTTTGAATATAAATTCAGCATATTCTTGTGGATTAAACTCGCTTGCCTGTTCATATGAGTAAAGCGTAAATGTGTTTTCATGCTTGACTATTTTAAATCGTGGAGTAGGTGCAATTCTGCACACTTCTTTTTGAAAAAGACTTTTTGTCACAACAGCACCAGCACCGTTTTCTTCGCATCTTTGAAGCCTCTCCACAGTTCCAGTAATGCCAGCAGATGCAACAATTACAGGCGATCTTAAATTCAGCTTTGCATACGTCGTTGATAGGTTTGGCATTTTTTAAAAACCTCCTCTGCTTGATTTTAATAAAACAAGGAGTGGTAGACCACTCCTTATTTTATTCCAAGTATTAATTTCACAACAATTATTTATAAATCAGTTGTCTCTTTCTTGCTCTATCATACGCTTGTTGATATAGCTTTATTGCTCTTTCTATTCCCATCCTCTTTAAGGTTTTAACCAAAACATCTACATTTTTCTCTTTTCCTATTATTAATTTTACAAACATCTCATCATAGAAAGTATTAACATTCTGCATAATATTTGCATATTCTCTTGACTCTTCGGTTGTAAACGTAACAGGCGGATCAGCTTTATAATTTGGAACCTTATCAAAACCGCTCCATTTATTTAATGTCTCAAGCTGTTCTGGTAATAAGAAAATTGTTCCTTTTACAGCTCTAAAATCTTGTACAAATGGACCGTGATATGGCGAACGTGCGAATTTTGCAAGAGCATTTGTAGGAGAAAACTTTGAATCTTTCAAAACTGCATCTGTAAATACAGGTTGACCATTTTTATCTAAGGTATATGATTTTCCAAGTATACCGAAGTTAAAATACATGTGTCCTTCTTTTGAATAAGCCCAGTCCAGCACTTGACATACTTTTTGAATATTCTTACATGCTGTAGTTATTGCAGCTCCGCTTCCACTGAACTCACTTGGTCTGTTCCAGAACTTCAATATTTGCCCCTTCTTTAATACAGGATTTTCACAAACCAATATCGAAAATTTTTGTTTACCCTGATAGCTCATAGGATAAGTCTGCAGTGAACTTACCGCTGAATTCCAAGCAATCACTTTATCGTTTAAAATATCTGGTTCTATCTGATTGGTATTTGTATTTTGTACGAAATTTGGATGGAACAGCCCTGCACTGTACCATTTTTGTGCCTCAGATATAAACTGTTTAAAAGCAGGTTCTAATGCTCCAAATTTCACTTTCCCATTGTCAGTAAAAAATCCTTGTAATATTCCATATGCACCTATCAAGAATGGAAAATTAAAAGCATTTCGAGCATACTGCCCTACCATTGTATAGCCCCAAGGTTTTGTAGGTTCATTTTTTCTGATAATACTCAAAACTTTATACCACTCATCAACAGTTTGAGGAGGTTGCAAATGATATTTTTCTAACCAATCTTTCCTAATGGCAGGGCCACGTGTTGAAAATTGCTTCTCTATAATGTCTGGAAAACAATATATTTTTCCATCATCCGTCAACATTTGTTTCTGCCAATCAGGATGCTCTTTCAAGAGCTTTTTAAGATTTGGACAATACTTGTCAACATAATTATTTAAAGGAATTATTACTTTATCTGCTATAGCCTTCATCGGCCCACCGTTATAGTTATTGGTCCAGTTCATCTCAATTACATCTGTTAACTTTTGTGAAGCTATCATTAAATTTAATTGGTCATTGAAAGCACTTGATGGTGGATGAATAAATTTGAAATCTACATTGAACTTTTTCTCCATTATCTGATACACAGGAAGTGAGTCATAACTTGTGTAATGAAGTGCCGTCTTACTATCCAGACTAACAAAATAAGTAATAGTGATTCTTTTTTGAGATGATTTTACTGGAGTCGGAAACACCACAAATAAACTGCTACCAATAACTATAGCAAAAATCAAAATAAAAGCCACACATTTTTTAAACTTCAATGATAAGAAATCAGACATAATTCAAACTTAACCTCCTCTTATTTCCATTATGATCATTTGTTTTTAAGATGATTATATCATTTATCTTTGGAAAAGTCAATGTACTTTCTTGTTTTTGTTTTGCTTGTTGTGGTTTTAATAAAATTTATAGTTCAATAATTAATGTTCAATTGCTTTATCTGGTCTAACATTTAGACCTTCCCAAACCTTTTTGTTTGTCCAATCTTCACAAGGATCTTTCCAAAAAGGATCTGATTGTGGAAGCCCCAATGGCAAGAATACGGTTGTACATAGATATAGACTTCCTGTTGAAATATAATCTTCACCTAAAAGTGGTTGAGCGCCAGCTACACCTATTCGTAACCATCCCTTTTCATCAAATACCCCTTTTTTTTCAAATACTTTTTTCAACACAGCAGTAAGCCCACACCTTACCTGTGCTGGTGAAAGCTGAGATGGCAATTTACGATATAAAGAAAGAAGAGCTAATAAATGAAAAACTGCAGTCCTGTAAGTAATGGACCGACCAATTATTGGAAATGTCCCTTCAGGGGATATAAGTCTTTCAAGCACAACTGCATATCTTTGTGCTCTTTCAATAACTTTTGTTTCTAACTCTTTCCATTTGTCATCTTGAGAAGATAGAACTTTAAGAATGTCTATAAGCATAGGGTAAATAACAAAACTATTGTAATAATCCCACCTAAAAAGTGGTCCATCTCCATATACTCCATCGCCTTTGTACCAACCATCCACTGCCTTTAAAATTAAATCAACTTTTGTCTTGTCCCATTCTTCACCTGCAAAAAACATAAATGCTTCTATCATTGCTGAAAACAAAAGCCAGTTACTATAATAAGGTTTTATCTTTCTTGTTTTTTTCATCTCTTCTATTAATCTCTTCCTCACAGATGGATCAATCTGTTCCCAGAGGGATTTAGGTGCTCTTATTATTGCTTGTGCTAAAAATGCTGCATCTACAAGTGGTTGCGTGTAAATGTCAATATCAAAATGAACAAAAAATCGAAAATAAAAATGTACAAAAAATAAACTTAGCTTTGCTGGTTTGTGTTGCTAAAATATGCTGTTTTTGACTGCAATCTGTATGAAGGTCCTTTT
>Ga0207429_10005_pt1 | contig 221436 bp, 189 predicted proteins | sample YelNats1bottle13_FD_187545 | JGI IMG/M metagenome (GOLD analysis project Ga0207429, IMG submission 187545) | Hot spring thermophilic microbial communities from Obsidian Pool, Yellowstone National Park, USA - site 1 bottle 13 (SPAdes) (version 2) | ecosystem: Environmental > Aquatic > Thermal... | reverse complement strand
TACTTCCTCATTCGGCCGCTGCCTTTAAAAACAGCTCTAAAGCCTTTCGGTTAGGCGCTGTTCAATTTCCAAGCTGCCCGCCGCAGTACTCTCACCTGCGACGCTTTTATAATATACCACCTTTTATCCTTTCGTTCAATATTCATTTTTCCTCATTTTAAGCTTTAAAGTTGCAAAATCAAAGTTCAAATTATTTTTTCTTGTTTTTTCTCTTGATTTCTCGCTTATTTACCTATATACACTTTGGGTACCTCTCCAATATAGATGTTCTCGGCAATTGGGATGCGCTGGAGCAGCGTTACCTTTCTTTTGGCCCTCAAAAACGAAAAGTGTCCTTCAAATTTTAAGTTCAAATATATCCTGTGGACAGTTTGATTAATCCCTGCTGAATTAAAATCAGACTGCCAGTTATATGAAGCCGCTGATATGTAGATTACGTTTCCTCTCAAGAGCGGTCCAAATTGATTAAAGAATATGTTATTAAAAATATAGCCCAATCTAAATTCTACCCCAAGAGGTGTAAGCGTTTTTACTTTTTGATTTATCATAAGAATTAAATTTGCTGCTTCTCTATTTAGTACCACCGTATCAATTTTTATAAGCGAAGAATTTTCGCCTTTCTCAACCTTGACTACATCATCATACTTTATTTTTTGCTGCTGCAAAACCTGTAACACTGCTTGGTTTGTAACCTCTATAATTTTTTGTTTCGCCTTGTCTTCAAATGCTTCTATTAGATAGTTTTCCAGCCAAACTTCTATAAAGATAGCCAAAGTAAATAGTGCAAAGATTAAAAAAGCCAAAAGGACTAATGCCTTTTGGCACCTGCGCCTGTTGTAGTTATAAAATCTCATTTTTGATGAGTTTTAAACCTTCCTCTACTTAATTTATAATATGCAAACTCTTCTATTTTGATACCTGAAACTTTACAGATACTTTTTATATTTTTCGTTTAGCGCTATGGTTTGAATTATCTCTTTAATCTCTCTTTCCTTTGACTTGTGAGAGACAAGAATTGCATCGTCAACCGAGATGAGAATAATATCTTTTATCCCAAGAGCTATTACAAATTTATCTGAAAAAATTATGCAGTTTTTTGTCTCATTTGTTATTGCTTCTGCCTTGATAACATTTCCATTTTCATCTTTTGACAAAATCCTCTCAAACGCACACCAGCTGCCAACATCGTCCCATTCAAAATCAGCTGTCAAAACAACAAGTCTTTTTGTCTTTTCCATAATTGCCTTGTCTACGGAAATTTTATCCAAAAGTTTATACCCTTTTTTCAGTTCATCAATGTAACCATCAGTGGAAATTGAAGAGAATATTCTCATAAAAACATCATAGCAGTTGGGCATGTATCTTTTTAACTCTTTCAAAAATATAGATGGTTTGAAAATATAAATGCCACTGTTCCAAAAGTATCTTGATTTTATTAAATACCTTGCTCTCTTTGCATCAGGTTTTTCAACAAATCTTTCAGCTGTAAATACTCCCTTTTCAAGTTCTTTTCCCAATTTGATATATCCGTAGTTTGTATCGGCTCTTGTTGGAGCAATTCCAAAACAAACTATATGACCTTTTTTGGCAATCTCATAACCCTTTTTAATAGCACTTTCAAATTTGTCTATTTTTGATATGAAATGATCAGAAGGAAAAATTCCTAAAACGCTATCTGGGTCCTTTTTTAAAATATGGATACATGCCAAGCTTACGCATGCAAGTGTCTCTTTTTGTTCAGGTTCAAAAATCAAATTTTCGTCATTCACATTTTTGAGAAGCATTCTGAGATGTTCACGATAGTTTATATGGGTGACTATATGAATTTTCTCTGGCGGTATTATTCTCTTTACCCTGTCATAAGTCATTTCAAGAAAACTTTTATCACCTATAATTCGTAAAAATTGCTTTGGAAATGTTTTCCTGCTCTTTGGCCAAAGTCTGACACCCGCACCGCCAGACAAAATACAAGCCCAGTCCATAACTCCTTATTCTTCCTTCTCTATAAGCTCTAAACTCATCTTAAAGTAACCTTCTTTACCATCCATGACTTTCCCATCTCTTGTGACAAACTCTGAAAATCCAAACGACTTTGCAACCTTTTCTGTCTCCTCTGAAAACTCTGCTGGAACTAAAATCTCGACTCTATCTCTTTTTCTTTTGGACCTCCTATAACCGATAATCAAATACCCATGTTCAGATACAAGATTGAATACAAATGGGTTAAATATAACATACAAAAATGGATGCATATGAGATATGCTGATTATATCCTTTTTCTCAATCTTAAACCATTTGACCTTATCGTCAGAAAACGGGTCAAATCTTTCACACTTTTCTTTCAACTCTTCAAAAATTCTCTTCCAAATTTTTTTGTCACCAAACTCTAATATGCAGTAATTTTTTTCAACATCGAAATGAAAGTTTTCTTCTCTGCTCTCATCCTGGCAAATCTTTTGAAGTTCCCTTGCAGAATTTTCCACTATCTCAGAAGAATCTTCATCTTTTTCTGAATTTTCGACTGATTCTGACCCCAACTCATCTTCTGCCTCCTGTTCTTTTGCTTGCACCATTTCTTTTTCAATATCTTCATTGTGATCTTCACTCAGCTTGTCATCATCCTTTGAGAAAGAGCTTTCTACCTTTTCTTCTTTCTCTGTTTCCTCTTTGTTTTTCTCATCGTGATTATTCATATCTTTTTTGTCTTGATTTTTATTACTTTCACCTTTTTCAAAACCTTTTAAAATATCTTTCTCCATCTCATATAAATCATTATCATCAAAACTTCCTATCAAAATGAAACTGGGTTTTCCTTTTCTCTCTTTTGCAACAGCAAATCCGACAAGGTCAGTGAGCTTCCAGCCTGTTCTGAACAAATTAAACCTGCTTGTGGTAAGAATCTGAGTAATAGTCCCTTTTTCTGGTTTTGAAAGAGTAGTCAAAAACGTCGGATAATATTCACCTGATTTTTTTACAACACCCCAAAAAGTAATCTTATCCTCCGTCTCTTCTAATCCCTGGATAACAATTTCCAAGTTAGTACTGTCTACAATTGCCTGAACCTTGACATATCCAAACGGGATTTTTCCTTTCTGTTCAATTCCTTTTAAGATTACAACAAATCTTGTGAACGGCAAATTTTCTATCAAAACAAAAGACCTCCTTCAGTAGCCTTTATATCAGTATATGAAGGAGGCCTTATGTTAGGTGATTTATTTCTATTTTGAAAGTCTTTGTTTTAGCTTTTCATTCTCTTCTATAAGTTCTTTCGGTAACCTGTCTCCAAACTGGCTTAAAAACTCTCTTGAATCCTCAGCCTCTTTTAACCACAATTCTTTGTCTATCTCAAGAAGCTTTTCTACTGTCTCTTTGTCTATATCAATACCATCTAAGTAAAGATCATCAACATATGGCACATAACCAATTGGAGTCTCTTTTGCCGAAACCTTTCCTTCGCATCTTTCAATTATCCATTTAAGAACCCTCAAATTTTCACCAAATCCCGGCCAGATAAACTTGCCATTTTCATCCTGTCTGAACCAGTTTACATGGAAGATCCTTGGTGGATTTGGAATCTTCTTACCCATCTCAAGCCAATGCGCAAAATAATCAGCCATATTATATCCACAGAACGGAAGCATTGCCATTGGGTCGCGTCGAACAACACCAACTTTTCCCATTGCAGCAGCAGTTGTTTCAGATGCCATTGTAGCACCAACATACACACCGTGTTGCCAGTCAAATGCTTCATATACAAGTGGAGCAACCTTTGCGCGTCTGCCACCAAATATTATTGCCGAAATAGGTACACCTTTTGGATTTTCCCACTCCTTTGAAATTGAAGGACACTGGCTTGCTGGCGCTGTAAATCTTGCATTCGGATGTGCCCCCTTTTCACCGCTGTTTTTTGTCCATGGTCTTCCAAGCCAGTCAATACCTCTCTCTGGTGGCTCTCCATCCATACCTTCCCACCATACTGTTCCATCCTCTTTTAAAAGCACATTTGTATATATGGTATTTCTCTTTATAGTCTCCATAGCATTCGGATTTGTCTTATAACTTGTACCAGGTGCAACTCCAAAAAACCCTGCTTCAGGGTTGATAGCCCACAGTCTTCCATCCTCGCCAATCCTCATCCATGCAATGTCATCTCCAACAGTCCACACTTTGTAACCAAGCTTTTTAAGAGGCTCTGGCGGAATTAACATTGCAAGATTTGTCTTACCACACGCACTTGGAAAAGCACCTGCAATGTATGTTACCTTGCCGCTCGGGTCCTCAATTCCAACAATGAGCATGTGTTCTGCAAGCCAGCCTTCTTTTTTTCCCAGATAGCTTGCAATTCTGAGCGCAAAACATTTCTTGGATAGAATAACATTTCCACCATAACCTGAGTTAACACTCATAATGGTGTTGTCCTGCGGAAAATGACAGATATATCTCTTTTCTGGGTCAAGGTTTGCTTTGGAGTGAAGTCCTTTTACAAAATCAGGTGAACTCCCTAAGGCTTTAAGTGCCACATCGCCAATTCTTGCCATGATTCTGAGGTTCAAGACAACATATATGCTGTCTGTAAGCTCAATGCCCACCTTCGAATATGGTGAACCAACAGGTCCCATTAAATATGGCACAACATACATTGTTCTTCCTCTCATGGACCCGTCAAAAAGTGAGTAAAGCATCTTGTAAGCTTCCTTGGGGTCCATCCAGTTATTAGTTGGACCTGCTTCTTCTTTTGTTGGTGTACAGATAAACGTTCTGTCTTCAACCCTTGCAACATCGCTCGGATGTGTTCGGTGAAGGTAACATCCTGGAAGCTTCTCTTGGTTAAGTTCCATAAGTTCTCCAGTCTCAAGTGCTTCTTTTATAAGCCTTTGTTTTTCTTCCTCAGAACCATCTATCCAGACAATCTTATCGGGTTTTGTGATTTTTGCCATCTCATCAATCCATTCGTACACTGACGGATGTAAATTCACCTTTACCACCTTTTTCCACCACCTTGCAAGTTTTGTTTATGAGAATTGCAATTTGTATTATATTATACATTATTAAAGTTGAAATTGTCAAAAACAAAATATTTTTTTAAAATATAAATGAAATTTATCTCTTTCTCGAATTGCATTTATTACCAGGTATTAAGAGCTCCTTTTAACTTTTCAGAAATTCTTCTTCAAAGCATTTGTAAAGTCTTATATAGTCATCCAATGACAAGTCCTCTGCTCTTAAATTTTCATCAACCTCTGCCATGTTGATTATTCTCTTCAATTTATCTTTTCCAATATCAAAATGATTTGAAAGAGCATTCAAAATTGTCTTCCGGCGGGTCGAAAAACATGCATGGACTATTTTAAAAAACTTCTTTTCATCAATATTTGGCTTTTCAATTTTGAACCTTGCTCTCAAGACCGTAGAGTCAACCTCCGGTTTTGGATAAAAAACATTTTTGCTAACATAAAAGTAATCCTCTATCTCACAGTAAAAGTTCATTGCAACTGTGAGATTTCCATACTCTTTTGTTCCTGGTTTTGCCAAAAGCCTTTGCGCAACCTCTTTTTGAACCATGATTGTAAACTTTTCTATGCATTCTCTTTCTTCAAAAAGTTTAAAGAGTATCTGAGATGTGACATAATATGGCAGATTGCCAACAACATATATCTTGTTGCCTTTTGTTAAATTTTTAACATTAAGTTCAAGAAAGTCACTATTTACTATTTGAACGTTTGAAAGGTTCTGGCAAACCTCTTTTAAGACATTCAATATTTTTTTGTCAATCTCAACAGCGAACACTTTCTGTGCAGTCTTTGCCAAATAAATCGTAAGTGTTCCAGGTCCTGCACCTATCTCAATAACTTCTTTCCCTTCTGTCTGAGAAAATAAAATAATTTTTCTTACTACATTTTCATCAATCAAAAAGTTTTGACCAAGTTTTTTATTCGGAGAAAGTTCATATTTTTTGAGAAGATTTAAAAGCTCAGTTTTTGTGATGGCTAAATTCACTCCTTTTTAAGTTGTTTAATTACATTTAAAAAATAAATGGCTCTGAAGACTTCAAGCCCTCAGAACCATTTATATTTTTAGTCTTTTGGTTCAGCCTTTTTCAAAACCTCTTTGACCGCCCACTTGTAAATTTTGAGCTTTACCCTGTCTGCCCCAACCTCAATTGTTAAAATATCATCCTTTATATTTACAATTTTACCAATAATTCCAGCGTTTGTAACTATCTCATCTCCCACTATTAAAGAATTAATCATCTCTCTGAACTGTTTTTCCCTTCTTCTCTGCGGAACAATTATGAGAAGGTAAAGAACTACAAACATCAATATAAGAGGTATGAACTGTGCAAGCAGAGCAAGTGCTGTCGCTCCTGCTGGTGCCTTCTGCTGAGAGCTCTGATTACCTGCTGCATACGCAATTTCTAATAATAGATTGCTCAAACTCATAAATTTTTTATCCCCCTGCCACCATTTGATTTTTCAAGTTAAAATTATGCATAATAATATTATAACAGTTATCAAAAAATAGGCAAGCACTTTTGAAAAACTAAAAAGGAGGTTGTAAGGATTGGAAAAATATGTTTCAAGACTTAAAATTGAAAGGCTTTTTTCAGGCGGTGTTATCACAAACTACTACTGTTCTTCTGCTTGCAAACACTGCCTTTACAATAGTTCTCCATCATGGAAAAAAGAATACATGACAGAGGAGATGGCAGACAAAGTATTTAAAACCTTAAAAAACTTTTCTGTTTTTTCGGTTCACATAGGCGGCGGAGAACCTTTTTTAAATTTCGAAGGGTTAAAGAAAGTTATCCAAAAAGCAAATGAAAATGATGTTTATATTGAGTACATAGAGACAAATGCCTCGTGGGTAGAAAATGAAGATGATGTAAAAAGAAAGTTAAGAGAATTAAAAAATCTTGGAATCGAAACAATACTTGTCTCAATCAGCCCTTTTCACAATGAATATATTCCATTTAAAAAGGTTTTAAGGTTAATACAGCTCTTGGATGAAGTTGGTATTGGAATTTTCCCCTGGATTGAAAGCTTTGCAAATGAAATTAGAAGGCTGAATATAGATAAGACACATTCTCTTTCTGAATGCAAAGATATATTTGGAGAAAACTACATAAGATATCTTCCTCAAAGGTATTATCTTACTCTAAACGGCAGAGCAATTAAAACATTTGAAGAGTATTTTCCCACAAAAACTGCTGATGAGATAATTAAAAACTCATCTGCATGTTTTGAGCTTTACAGCAAAAGCCATTTTCACATGGACCTTTTTGGCAATTTCATTCCAAATCCATGTGTGGGCTTCAGAATCTCCATAGATGACCTTGGAAAAGAGCTTGACACGAGCAAATACTTTTTTGTGAGTCTCCTCTACACCCAAGGAGTGAAAGGACTTTTTGAATTTGCAAAAGAAAACTATGGTTATACACCCTCAAAGAGATTTTTAAACAAGTGCAGCCTATGTTTTGATATTCGAAGATTTCTGGTGTTAGATAAAAACGTAGAAGCACCTGATTTGGGGCCAAGAGAGTTTTATGAAAATCTGTAGAACTATAAATCAAAAATGGGGCTAATCGAATATTATCTGTTCGCCCCATTTTATTTACATCATATCCTTTCTTAAATTTTATCCTCTTCAATATCCTTTCTCAGCTTTTCCATGAACCTTAGCAAGAACCTGACGTTGTGGATGGAAAGAAGGATTGCACCAAGGATTTCTTCAGCTTTGATCAGGTGTCTCAAATATGCTCTTGTAAAGTTCTGGCATGTGTAACAGTCACAGTCTTCTTCTATGGGTCTAAAGTCCTTTGCATACTGAGCGTTTTTGATAATCATTCGTCCTTCTTTTGTGAAAACTGTGCCATTTCTTGCAGTGCGGGTTGCAAACACGCAGTCAAACATGTCAACACCGCGAATGACAGATTCATAAAGGCAGTCCGGTGTTCCAACCCCCATCAAGTAGCGAGGTTTATCTTCTGGCAGGATTTGATGCAATACTTCTATCATCTCATACATGAGCTGTTTTGGCTCACCAACAGAAAGCCCGCCTATCGCATAGCCGGGAAGGTCTTCTTCAACTGTACGCTTTGCACTCTCTATCCTCAAATCCTTGTAAGTTGAACCCTGCACTATCCCAAACAGCGCCTGATTTTCAGTGTTTTTATGATGAGCTTTGCACCTTTTTAGCCACCTTGCAGTCCTCTCAACCGCCCATTTTGCATATTCATGATCAACAGGGTATGGCACACACTCATCAAACGCCATTATTATATCTGAGCCAAGGATATTTTGAATATCCATCACCTTTTCGGGTGTGAAAAAGTGCCGAGAACCATCTATGTGCGACCTGAACTCAACACCATCTTCTGTTATTGTTCGAAGTTTGCTGAGTGAAAACACTTGAAACCCGCCACTGTCAGTTAAAATTGGTTTTTGCCAGTTCATGAACTTGTGAAGCCCACCTGCTTCTTTTATAACATCTACGCCAGGTCTTAAATAAAGGTGGTATGTGTTTGCCAAGATTATCTGTGTACCCATCTCGTATAGGTCTCTGTGCATTATAGCCTTGACAGTTGCCTGCGTTCCAACCGGCATGAAAACTGGTGTTTCAATCACTCCGTGTGGTGTATAGAGTCTTCCCCGTCTTGCATTGGATTTCTTGCTCTTTTTTATTAGCTCAAACTTTATTGCCAATTTGACATACACCTTCCTATCAAAATCTTTAAGGAAAATTTTCTATAAAATATTATTACGGATTTAAAACTAATCTTCCATTTCCTATCTTTACTGAAGCGTTTATCAAGCCTGTCATAAAATCCTTAGTTTGTTTTAATGCATCATACATATTATATCCCTTTGCAAGGAAAGTGGCAAATGCAGATGAAAATGCACAGCCAGTCCCGTGAATCTCATCTGGCAAACCCTTTTTTATAGCCGAGACTCTATAAATTTCATTTTGGGTTATTAAAACATCCTCTGCAAGCTCGCCATCAAGATGACCACCTTTTAGGATGCATGATTTTATGTCCATTCTCTTCATTCTTTCCTGAACGCAGCTTAGAACATCTTCATCAAAATTTTTAATTTCCACATCAAAAATGAGTTCTGCTTCGTTTTTGTTTGGGGTGATGACATCACAGGCTTTGAAAAAGTCATACTTTAAAAATTCTACAAACTCACTTTTACAAAACTCAAAACCGCTTGTAGACTTCAAAACCGGGTCACAAACTATGTTTTTAAGACTGTATTTTTTTAAGTTTCTCAGCAAAACAACTGCTATCTCAGAACTTCCTAAAAGTCCAATCTTGACACTATCTGGCTTTATATCTTCAACCACTTTTTGAAGCTGATACTCAAAAAAATGAGGGTCTATGGGTTTTAAGTCATAGACCCTTTGAGTATCTTGGACTGTCAAAGATGTTACTACAGATGCTGCATAACCATTCAACGCCCTTACAACTTTTATGTCAAGCAAAACGCCTGCACCAGCTGAGGGGTCAAACCCGGCAATTATGAGTACTTTTTTCATCTTTCTACTTTCATCTCCTTCTCTGAAAAAACATGTCATAGCTTTTACAAAATGGTCTTATCCCTTGAATTTTTTACAGCACAGAGCCTGCCACACATTGAACATGTCTCAGATGTGAAACTGCTTCTGTACTCTCTTGCCTTCTCAGGGTCAACTGAAATGCTTATCATCTTTTCCCAGTCAAGGTCTCTTCTTGCAACTGACATCTCAATATCCTTTTCAAGTGGCTTTTTGAACCCTTTTGCTATATTTGCACTGTGTGCTGCAATCTTGAACGCTACAATCCCTTCTTTGACATCCTCTAAAGATGGAAGTCTCAAATGTTCAGCAGGTGTAACATAACACAGAAAATCTGCTCCATTCAAAGCTGCAATGAGCGCTCCCATCGCACCTGATATATGGTCATACCCTGCTGCAATGTCTGTTGTAAGAGGACCCAAAACATAAAACGGTGCGCCGTGGCAAAGCCTTTTTTGAATTACCATGTTTGCTGCAATCTCGTTTGCCCTCATGTGTCCTGGTCCTTCTATCATCACCTGCACATCCTCTTTCCAAGCCATTTTTGTAAGTTCACCAAGATTTATAAGCTCTTCTATCTGAAGTGCGTCTGTTGCATCATAGACCGCGCCGGGTCTGAGACTGTCTCCAAGACTTATTGTAACATCATGTTTTTTGCAAATCTTTAAAATCTCATCAAAATGTTCATACAAAGGATTTTCTTTTCGGTTTGTCATCATCCATTTATAAAGAAGTGCTCCGCCTCTTGAGACAATCTTGAGCAAACGTTCATTTTTTTCAAACCTCTCCAAAGTCCTTCTTGTAATCCCTGCATGGATTGTGAAAAAGTCAACTCCTTCTTCTGCCTGCTTTTCAATTTCTTCTATAAACTCTTTGCTGTCAACCTTTGTAATGTCATCGTGCCTTGATGCAACCTGGTAAACTGGGACTGTTCCTACTATAAAGTCATAGTTTTGAAGAATGTATTTTCTGAAGTTTGAAGCATCAAGCCCGCTGGATAAATCCATTACAGATTCAACATCAAATTTTTTGGCAAGTTCAAGCTTTTGGCGCTCTAGATCAAAGTTTGGACATGCCTCTGACACTCCAAGATTAACATTAATTTTAACATATGTTCCCTCTCCAATTGCAAAGTATTTTTCTCTTTTTCTATTTCTGTTAGCAGGAATTACAATTTTACCTTCTGCAACCTTTTGCAAAAATTCTTTTTTAGATATCTCTTCATTCTGGATTGCAAGTTCCATTTCACGTGTAAATATTCCTTCTTTTGCATATGTCATCTGGGTTTTCATGCTAAAATCAGCTCCTTTCAAACTCTTTCAAAATCTCAAAAAGATCCTTTACTTTCCTTTGAATATCATCTGCACCCACAATCTCTGTAACAGCACAGATACACCTTGCACCATTTGCCAAGACATCTTTTAAATTGTGCTCTTTAATCCCACCTATTGCAACAAAAGGTAAAGGGGAGTTTTCAGCTGCCCATCTTACCATTTCAAGCCCAATTGGTGGATGTGGATTGTCTTTTGTAAAACTTGCAAAGATTGGTCCCAAACCCACATAGTCAGCACCATCTTCCTTTGCTTTCAAAACTTGATCCTTTGTGTGTGTGGTAACACCGATTATAAATTTATCGCCCAAAAGTTTTCTCACCTCATCTGCTGGTAAGTCTTCTTGCCCTAAATGAACACCATCTGCACCTACCATCTGGCAAAGGTCTGCATGGTCGTTAACAATTAAGATTGCCCCATAATCTTCTGTGAGCTTTCTTATCTCAAGACATTCTTTGTATTTTTCTTTCAAAGATTTGTATTTTTCCCTGTACTGAATGATTTTTATGCCGCTGTCAAGCATAGCTTTTACAATTTCAATATTAGACCTTCCGTTTGAAAACTTCTCAGCTGTCATTCCATAGATAGTATATATGGAAAATAGCTCTAATTTTTCTTCTTTAGTCAAACTCAAGTTCGCTCACCATCCTCAAAACCTCATCTGCCTGCATTGCAGCAACTGCAACTACTTTTGGAGCAAGAGGTTTTTTATCTTTTATTGACGTTACAAAGTCCCCCACTATGGAAAAGTTCTTGCCACGTTTGATTTTTATGTTTTCACAGTCGCCAAACCCTGCAATTCCTGATGCCAACACTACTTTTTTACCATGCTCGTGTGCTTTTCTGAAAATCAAAACCTTGGTAAGTTCATTATCAACAGCTTCAACAATGATGTCATGTTCCAAAATCAAGCTATCTATGTTCGACTCATCAACCTTCATGTTCACAGCTTTTACACTTACATAAGGATTTATCTTTGAAAGAATGTCTTTGAGTGCAGAGGTTTTATCCTCTCCTACTTGATAAAAGAAATAGTTTTGCCTGTTGAGGTTTGAAATGTCCACTTTGTCAAAATCGACTATTGTAAGATTTTTGACACCACATCTAACCAGCAACACTGCAATGTTAGATCCAAGACCACCACAGCCAATGATAAGAATTTTGACTTTTGAGAGTTTTTCAAGCATTTTTTCATCAAAATAGTTTCTTAGCATAAGGTCAAATAAGCTCATAAACTGTTTACACCCCTTACCCAGTTAGTAAACTCAGGCCTCAGTCCTTTTCTTATTATACTATCTACAACCTCAGCAACGCTTCTTCTATCCTCAATCTCAAACTGGGCATCTCTTTCTTCCTGCGTTGCATATCCGCCGACAGTTGTTTTAGAGCCTGCTGACATCTTTGTTATGCACACATCAACGAGCGCATCGCGAAGTCGCGCATCTTCCCTTGTGGATATAACAATACCAACCCTTGGAAGATAGATCCTTGCAACAATCAAAAATTTTATAAATTCCTTGTCAGAAACAAAAAACTTTGGAACAAAATCTGTACCTGCGGATCTTATGCGCGGGAATGAAACTGAAATTTCTGTTTTGGGAAATTTGTCAAGAAGATACTCTGCATGAAGCAAAGTACAAAGTACATCTTTTTTGGGATGAGACAGCCCTAAAAGCGGTCCCACGCATGCCTCATGAAATCCGGCCAACAGGGCTCTTTCAACAGCCGTGAGTCTGAACTCAAAATCCTTCTTTGGTCCAAAGGGATGCAGCTTCTCATAGTCTTCTTTTTGATAAGTCTCCTGATATATGGTGATCCCCACAACACCAGCGTTTGCAAGACTTCTATACTCTTCTTCAAAAAGAGGATAAACCTCAATCGAAACCTCTGACATATAATTTGCAGCTATTTTGCAAGCTTGTTTAATATAGTCAACTGGAGAGTGTATTCTATCCTCTCCTGTGAGGATTATAACAGAATCGATACTCTCTTCTTTCATACTTCTTAGCTCATTTTCAATTTCATCAAGATCAAGTTTTTCTCTTTTATAATTTTTCCTGCAAGAAAATCCACAGTAAACACATCCGTTTTGACAGTAGTTTGAGATATACAGCGGCGCATACAAGAGGATAACCTTGCCAAAGTTTTCTCTTGTAAGCTTTTTGGCTTTGCTTGCCATAAGAAGGATTGAGTTTTTATCTTCCACATTCAAGAGTTTTGCCACATCTTCAATGCTTACAACTTCTTTTTCTAAGATTTCACATACTTCATCATAAGTGGGAACATAATCTTTAAACTCTTCCCAAACTTTTTGAGCTTTTCCTATAAACTCTGTCATTTTTACTTAGCACCTTCTTTTTTTTGTTTGAAATATTTGAAATATATATTTTAGCCTGTTATAAAATCTTCCAAAGGTGATGATGCTTGAGCATATTCATATTCTTTCAAAAGTCCAACCTCAAAAGCAAGCCTTCCTGCCTCAACAGCTTTAGAAAATGCTAAAGCCATTTTCACAGGGTCTGAAGATGTTGCAATGGCTGTGTTGATAAGCACAGCATCAGCTCCCATCTCCATAGCCTTTGCCGCGTGAGATGGTCTTCCTATCCCAGCATCAATTATGACAGGGATTTTTATCTCGTTTATAATTGGTTTTAAAAGCACTTCACAACCTATACCTTTGTTTGTCCCAATTGGTGAGCCAAGCGGCATGACAGCCTCAACACCAATTTGTTCAAGTTCTTTTGCAAGATTTAAATCTGGGTATATATACGGAAATACTTTGAACCCTTCTTTTACAAGAATTTCACAGGCTTTCAAAGTCTCAATACTGTCCGGGAAAAGATACTTTGTGTCCTTTTCAATCTCAACTTTTACCCAGTTGGAATTTGTAAGTTCTCTTCCTATCATGGCAATCTTTACAGCTTCCTTGTAGTCCTGAGCACCTGAAGTATTTACCATGATTATTGCATCATTAGGGATATATTCTAACACATTTTTGGTATGCTTAGTGTTAGGACCAATTCGTCTTACAGCTACTGCAAAAACTTCTACCCCTGCCTCATAGTACATTTTTTCAATAAGTGAGTAGTCAGGAAGCTTTCCTGTGCCAACAAAAAGTCTTGATTTGAGGGTCTTGCCACCTATCTCGAACATATCAATCGTCTCCTCTCTGCGTATAGTTTTTAAACTTGCAAAACCTGAATCACTTAACCACCGCCTACAAAACTGACAATTTCAACATAATCTCCGTCTTTGAGCAATAAATTTTCCCACATCTCCTTTTTCACAATCTCGCCATTGACTAAAACTGCACAGACTTGAGGATTTAAATTAAGAGTTAGCAAAAGCTCAAGAACATTCCCGCAAAACTCCATCTCTTTGTCATTTACCCTTATCAAGACTTTCACCTCCATTAAAACAAAAGGCTGCCTTTGCCGGCAGCCAATTAAAAATTATTGTTTGAAAAACTTTTGATGGTGGGAGACTTTGTTTTTTCCAAAACAAAAAGCCTTTAATGCCGGACTGATTTGCATTAAAGGCTTTTAAACGCTGTTTTCTCCCTTCGCCGGCATTACCCGGATCAGGTTCAAAGGGTCAAGGCACAGGGATTTTTAGTGCCTACTCTCAGCCGAGCTTTGCCCCGCTCAGCTCCCCCTTAAAACCACTATATTTAATTTTTCACTTTTTAGTATAGCACTTTAAAATACATTGTGCAAGAAATTGTGTGTATAAAGTTTCTCAAGTCGTCTAAGCTTTAGTTAATCTGTTCGCGTGCTATTTTTTCAATCTCCTCAATACTAAGGTTCGTTGCCTTAGAGATGACCTCATACGAAATTCCTAACTGAATCATTCTTTTTGCTGTCTCTATTCTCTCTTGCTGAATACCTTGTTGAATTCCCTGTTGAATTCCTGCTAAAAACTCTTTTGTTTTTGTTTCATCCAAAAGTCTTGCCACATTTGACACAAACTCACCCATTACCTCCACCCCCTTTTGCTTTACTCTCTCAACAATCTTGTCATATTCTTTCTTTTGCTTCTCTCCTAATCTTGGTCTTATAACATGCTGTGACCATAGTAAAAACCTTTCGATATTATTAAAACTCAGCTTCATTAAGCTTTGAGCAATTTCTTGTAATCTGCAAATTAATTCATTACTGTCATTCCTCACCTGTTCTAAATAGAAAATTATTGGTGTTAAAACATCTTCCTCTTCTAAATAATTTTTAATGTCAACTTGAGCGATATCTACAACTTTGTACTTAAAAATATCATCCTTAAAAATATCAAATGCTCCAACTATATCTGTGGGTACTTCCCATCTTCTATCAAGCCCGTTGTAAACTACAATAGGAATAATAGCTGGCAGTTTTTCAACACCATTTCGTATTTCCTCTGCCCATATCGAAATCATATATCGTAATAACCTTTCAGGCATGTCTTTTGCTATAGTTGATTGATTTTCTATCAATATATAAAAATATATATCTCTGTCTTTTAGCCTTGCTTTTGCTACAACATCTGCTTCTACTTGCGAAAATTCCTTTGTAATGTAATTTGTCTTTTTTATTTCAATTGAGCTTTCACGTATTTCGTTCGCCCAACTATAGTTTATAATTTTGCTCACCAAAAGATAAACATCCTTAGGATTTTCAAAAAGAAGTTTAAAAGTGGAATCATGCTCTTTTGCAGGAAGTTTTTCCTTGTTTTCATTGTCCATTTAACTAATTCTCCTTAGAAATCAAATTTTAAAGAAGAGTTAGAATAATCTCTACAGTATTATTATACCACATCTTAACGTAAGCATGAATCGGACAAAATCAAATCAAAACCAAACTCACAACTACTACTGCAACCAAAATACCAATTATTAAAAACCCTATGAACTTGCCAAGCGGCTTTGCGTAGTTTAAATCCCAGCCAAATCCCCCAACCCGCCTTTCGACAAAGAGGGCAGGGTCGTCAGGATTGTAATAAAACATCCCTGCAATCCAGTATTTGTCGTCATCTCTGTCAATTATTTTTTCGGATATTTTTTCTTCTGGCATCAAATTTAATCTTTCAGAATTAATGTTGAATACTTTCATAAGATAATATCCTAATGTTATTAAGGGAAATATGAGAAAAACTGGAAGTAAGGCCAACGTGGTTTGAATATTTATGATGTCAAGCATTGAAAAAATAACCAAACCCATTATAAGCTCTATTAAGACTAAAATCCAAATCAAAAAGTACGCTGTATAGCTTTTTACTTTCTCGTTCTGCTCTGCAGATTTCTCAGGAAAATATATACTCAGTTTCATTTTACCTTTTTTTGTTAGCTCATAAACAAAATATCCCAGTCCCTGAGCTAACAACATACTTCCAAACATCACACTGAGAGGCTTTATGAGTTCTGACTTTGGCCCAATATAATCAACTTCAAGCTTTAGGTTGTAATGAAGTGGAATTATCTTAGGAAGTTGGTTGTATCTCACTACAGTTATTATTAACAAACCTATAAACACACCAATTGGTACTAAAAACCACAACCTTGACGGATATCCCCCTTTTTTATCCTTTTTAATAGGGACAACCACAATTTGCTTTTTTCCTTCTTGCCAATTACCTTTTTTCTTAGCTTTTAAAACTTTTCTGTAGATTACATAGTGATTGAGTGTCATTAAAACAATGACAAACAGTGGATATAATATGTTGTATTTTATCAAAACTCTCTCTGTACTCTCAAAAAGAATATAGAAAAACAACAAAGTAGGAATTAAAACTGTTAGAGCAAAGTTTTTCCAGTATTCTTTATAAAATTTCTTTGTAACTTCACTTTTTTTAATAGTAGGCGGAACGTTTACCCCAAACAAAATATGCTCTCTCGAAAAGTACGGAATAAAAAAACACAGTAGAACAAGAAAAATCTGTGCAGGAAAAGAAAGGATAAAAATCAGTAGTTTTTCATGCATCTTTCTTTCCCCCAAAATCATCAAAAATAGTTTCAATCAACCTTATTAATTCATACTTATTCATACCCTTGCAAATGGCTTTTGCAACAATTGGGGTAACTTCTTTTATTATCTCATTTAAAAACTCTTTATCATAATTTTTACTCACAGCAATATAAGCCCCATGCTTTTTGTTAATAGCAATAAGTCCCATGTATTTGAGCTCATTATATGCCTTTGCAACTGTGTGCATGTTGACGCCGATTTCGCTTGCAAGGTCTCGGATAGAAGGAAGACTATCACCATTTTGAAGTTCTCCTCTTGCTACTGCCTCTATTATTTGGTTCTTTATTTGCTCATAAATTGGTATGTCAGAGGTAAAGTCAATTTTTATAAACATCACACTTTCCGCCCTTTTAGTTTTCTTGTATTCTATGAATGTCTTGCCACTTTATAATGTAGACCAAGCTCAACACAGCCCATAGCAAAACTACAAACTCAAGAACAAATATATTAACTTTCAATAATGACATGTACGCAACCGGTGCATCAATAATTGTGTGAAGCAATATCGCCAGAAGAAGATAATAAAGCTTTCTTTTCTTAACAGCTACCAGAACCAAAAGCGAAAGAGCAATCTGAATTGCCATTGTGAAGATTCTTTCAAAGCCGGCAAAAAGAAACGCCGAATCTGGCGTATTTATCAGGGCACTTTTTATAGTACCGACTACCCCAGCTCCAACCTTGCCTTTTAGAAGCGAATCTAAAATTCCAGCATTGATTAAGAATGAATACACAATGTTATTTATATAGGTTATCCCAACAATTAAAACTGACTCAATTCCCCCATGCCCAATTCCATAAGCAATACCATTTTGATAGTTGAGCCTATCTTTTAAAAACCCTCTAAAACCAATGTATCTACCAATCTCTTCAAAAATTCCAGCTGTCATGCCTAAAAATAGAGAATATAAAATGTAATGTTTGGAAAATTCTATAAAGTAATTTTGTTTTGATAAAATCTGAATTATAGGCATTCTCAGAACAATCTGAGAAATGAAAAATATCAACGCTCCTATTAATATTGACTTCAAAACTCCCGAGTACTTTTTTAAAACAATCACTGCCAGCACAAACGGAAAGAACACTGAAATAATAAGTGTAATGCACATAAAGATAATTTTTAAATTAGATATCAAAACAAAGCACCTCTTTTTAAGTTATATATGTTATATATAATATAACACACATGTTTTAATTGTCAAATAAAATAAAAAAAGAGGGCTTTTGCATCATTCCACCTTGATATGCAAAAGCCCTAAAAGCCACTTCCAAAAACTTTTCTTCTCATTATTCTGTAAACTTACTGTTTTTATTTCTTTTAAAACCTGTTTTTCTTCCTTTGCTTTTATCTCATCTGTCTTTAAAATAAATTTCACTTCACCATCAAGTTCATCTGAAATACCAGAAAATGTCTTATAACTTTGTGAAAATTCTTTAAGCTCATTTAAAGTATCCTTTATATCATTTAGTTTTTCTATTGTCTCATCTGCTTTAGAATACAGCTTTTGTATACCTTCGTTGTGAAATTTATGATAATTAATACTAAGAGACTCTGCACCATCTTCAAGTTTTTTTGAACCTTCTAAAAGTTTCCCTGATGCCGAATAAACCATTTTTATATTTTTATCAAATTCCATCATCCCACCAGAGAGCTGTTTTGCACCTTCATTCAACTTTTCTGTGCCAGAGACAAACTGTGCCGTTGCACTATCAAGTTTTTCTATCCCTTCACAAAATGATTTTGTACCGTTTACAAGTTGATCTTTTGAATTTAAAAGTTTTTTTGCTCCTTCATCCAAAATATTTTTACTATCTTTTAGCTTAGTCGCTGACTGTTTTAAAAGTTTTTGATTCTGTACAATCAAATCAGACGAGTTTGCAATTTTAGCCTGTGCATCTTTCAACTGCATCAAAGCTATGCTTAACTTTTCTTGCCCCTGAGACATCTTTTTTAAATTATCAAGAATCTGTGAAAGACCATTTATCATTGCCTGTTTTGAATCAATTAAACCCTTTATTGCCTGTCTTTGTTTGTCAATCCCTGCTATAAGGTTTGAAACCACATCCTTAACAACAGGAATACTTTCTAACTTTTGTAAACCAGAAATAATTGCATCAAATCCATTGTAAACTATGTTCAAAACCTCAAGTTCCTTTTTATTCCCTTCAAGAAGATTTTGAATTGCATCCTCCAGCTTCTTTGCCCCAGCCACTAAATCCTTCTGTGAAGAAGTAGCTAAATCAAGACCAGATGATACTTTTTTTACAGCTTCAAATAGTTCTTGATTCTTTGCAAAAAGAAGCTCATATCCATCTACTATTTTTATTGCACCGTCTGAAAACTGTGAAGTTGCATATGTGTATTTATAAACCCCATCTCCAAACTCTGCCACACCTTTGTAAAGCTTTTGAGAGTTTTTATTAAGTTCACCTGTTCCTATCTTCAGCTGTTTTGAGGATGTATAGAGTTTATTTGTTCCGTCTTCAAGACTTTCTATTCCTTTACAAAGTTGACCTGACGCATCTGATAAAAGTTTTAAACCATTTGTAAACTTTTCAAAATTCAGTGTAAACTCTTTCTCTCCACCAGAAAGTTTTACAGCACCTTCAAGGATTTTTTCACTTGATGTGTAAAGTGTATTAATAGCTTTTTGCAAACTATCAATTGAATCAATCTCTTTTATGTCTTTTATGTCAAGTAGTTTATTTGTTGCAACCATATAGATTGGAGAAAGCTCAAAATACTTACAAGCAGCTGTGATTTCTATATATTTTGGAATATCTACAATATCATTTTCACTCTTCATCCCAAGGCTCTCCAAAAGACCAGGTAAAAGCACCGAAACCACAGCCTGTGTATTTCCCTCTGTTATCACCTCACCAACATTTGTCTTGACATTCTCAAATTTATCAAGAGGAAGATTTACAACTGCAGCAAAAGTCAAAGGTAGATAGATTGTTTTATTCTTTCCATTAATCTTTACAATCTTGTGCTGCTTATTTTCAACTTCTATTTTAATTTTTACCTTTCCAGACCTTCCTGCTAAATATTGAGGTTCTATCTCTTTTCCATTCAAGTAATATTTAATTGAAACTATAAAAGGAAGTTGCTTTGATATAGTTCCCTGATAGAATAAATCATTGGTATTTAACTTCCATGTAATATATTTACCATCCTTTTGGGGACTTTCGTCACCTTTTAGATTTACTATATTTTCAAGCTCTGATTTGTCTTTTATTGTAGAATTTGGAGTATCTGAATGTATCCAGTCAGTTACTATCTGACTTTTTACTTTTCCGGTAGCATCTAAAATAACGTACACTGTTTCTTTCTTTACAGCTTCACCAGCAAAAGCAACGTTTGTTAATAAAAACACTGTTGCAACACACAGAGAAATTAATTTTAAAAATCTTATATTTCTCATCATATTATTTCACTCTCCTTTTTTTACTCTTTCTCTACAAAGTCTCATATTCTTCTTCAGGTTTTATTGAAGCTTTTTTTGTTCCCCAGCTGAACGTTGTTTTTGCAATAACACCTTCAAATAAAAGAAGCAATGATGGCAGAATAAACAATATAACTATCATACTTATGACTGCACCTCTTGAGAGCATTTCACAAAGACTTCTTATCATATCTATTTTTGCAATGATTGCTACTGCTAGTGTTGAAAATGCAAACGCAAGTGCACTTGTAACAACAGACCTTGAAGAAGTTTTCACTGCTACTCTTATAGCTTCAAACCTGTCAAGTCCTTTTCGTATTTCTTCCCTGAACCTTGTTGTCATCAAAATGGCATAGTTTATAGCAGAGCCAAGTTGAATTGTTCCAAGAACTATTGAGGCAATAAACGGCACCACTGTTTTTGTATAATATGGAATTGATAAATTAATCAAAATTGCAAGCTCTATAGCAGATACCAAAATTACTGGTATTGAGATTGATTTAAACGTAATCAAAATGATAATAAATATTGCTAAAATTGAAATAAAATCCACTCTTTTGAGGTCTATATCTGCCATTTCAATCATATCTTTTGTCAAAACACCTTCTCCAGTCACATAAGAGTTTTTGCTGTACTTCTTTACAATATGCTGAATCATCTCTATCTGTTGATTTTCCTCCTGCGTTGCTGCTTTGTAAGCAGAGTTTACCATAATAAGTTTATATTTACCTTTTTCAAAATTATCTTTTAATTCTTGCGGAATAAAATTCTTCGGTATAGCCGGACCTAAAACTTCATCAAATGCCAAAACTTTCTCTACACCTTTTACATTCTTAATTTCCTCACACATACTTTTGATTTTGTAACCCGGTAAAGACCTGTCAACCAGAATCATATGAGTAGTAATCATGTTATATTCTTTTTTGAGAAGATCAGTTGCCTCAACAGACTTCATTGTTTTTGGCAGTGAATCAATAAGGTTATAGTAAACCTTCAAATTATTTCTACCATATATAGCAGGTATAAATGCAATGAGAAAGATTATAAACAAAATTACATAATTTTTAGAAACAAAGTTTGCTGTATGGCTAAATGTTGGCAATATGTTTTTAAGCCTATATTTATGGATTGCATTATCAAATTCAAGTATCAGTGCTGGAAGTATTGTAATTGTTCCAAGCACGCCCAAAAATACTCCTTTTGCCATGACAATCCCTATATCTGCCCCGATTCTAAGTCGCATTGCACAAAGTGCTAAAAATCCTGCAATGGCTGTTGCAGCGCTTGAGAGTATTGCAACCAGGGTCTTTGATATTGCCTCTGCCATAGCCTCTTCCTTTGATTCAAATCTTTTTCTTTCTTCATCATATCTGTGCATAAGGAAGATTGAAAAATCCATGGTTACACCAAGTTGCAAAACTGCTGCTAAAGCCTTTGTTATATAAGAAATCTGTCCAAGGAACTTATTTGTCCCAAGGTTATAGATAATAGCCATTCCAATGCTCAGCAAAAATAAGATTGGTATTACCGGAGATTCCATTGTCAAAATTAATAGAATGAATATAAATAAAACTGCAATAGCAACATAAAGCGGAGTTTCTCTGTCTGAAAGATCTCTTGTGTCTTTGATTATTGCTGACATACCACTCAAAAAACACTGTTTTGTAGCTATTTTTCTAATTTCAGAAATTGCGTTCTGTGTTTCAATTGATGCTGCAGAGTTACTGAACTGAATCAACAAAAGGGTGGAGTCTTTACTATAGAAGGTTGTTCTTAACACCTCTGGTAACATATCTTTTGGAATTGTAGGATCTAAAAAGTCATCAATCCATATAACTTTTTCAACTCCATTAACTTTTGAAATTTTTTCTTTCATCTTTTGAATATCAGAAATGTTCATCTTACCTTTTACAATTAGCATAGATATTGCAGCTTGCTTGAAATCTTTGTCAAGTATTTCTTGCCCTTTTGTGGAATCTAAATCCTTAGGCAAATATGTGAGGATATCATAATTTATCTTTGTTGTAATAAACCCATAAACTGACGGTATCAAAAGCAAAACTGCAATCACTAATACAAGTTTTCTATGCTTTGCTATAAAAAGGCCAAATTTATGCATGCTGCATCATCTCCGAAAAATTATTTTTGACTATTAGTCATGTTTTATGATATCTCAAAACTGACTAAATGTCAATATATTAATTTGAATTTTTGAAATAACCCAAATGTTATTTTAAGCAAAAGATAAATAGCAAAATGGGAAAATTAATAAAAATAAAAAAACAGGGCTTTCATAAAACAACCCTGTTTTTTGCAAATTCTTTTTTACTATCTCTTATTCATCCTTATTCAACAGTTTCATTTCCTCTACTCATCTGTCGCTGCAATCTTTCTGTTAAAGCCTTTGCTGCATTATAGCCCATCTTCTTTTGTCTGTTGTTCATTGCAGCAACCTCAACAATAATTGCAAGATTTCTGCCGGGTCGTACAGGTATCACAAGCGTTGGTACTTTTATCCCCAAAATTTCTATGTACTGGTCATGAAGACCAAGTCGTTCATATTCCTTTCCCTGTTTCCAAGTTTCAAGCTGAATTACAAGGTCAATTCTTTCGGACTCTTTAACACAACCAACACCAAACAGGTTTTTAACATCCAAAATACCAATTCCTCGAATTTCTATAAGATGCCTTATAATCTCAGGTGCTTCACCGACAAGTGTTTTCTCAGAAACCTTTCGAATTTCAACTGCATCGTCTGCAACAAGTATGTGCCCTCTCTTCACAAGCTCTAAAGCAGTTTCGCTCTTCCCAACCCCACTTTCGCCAAGCATCAAAACACCTTCACCATACACATTGACAAGAGTGCCATGGCGGGTAATCCTTGGTGCAAGTTCGTGTGTTAAAAATGTACTCAAGTTTGTCATGAACCTTGTTGTAACCTCTTGAGTACGAAGAAGAGGAACACCATATTTTTTTGAAAATTCTAAAAACTCTTCAAAAGGTTGCTGGTTTGAGGTAATAATCACACACGGAATATTTCGCTGAAAAAGTCTCTCAATTGCATCTCTTCGCTGCGTGGGTGTCATGGTCTTCAAATACGCCATCTCAGAAATTCCTATTATCTGAATCCTTTGTTCATCAAAATATTCAAAAAAACCCATAAGCTGTAAAGCCGGTCTGTTCAGGTTCATATCCTTTATTTTTCTTTCTTCAAGTCCACTAATTTCTGTTAAAGACTCTAAATTAAGTTCTTTGAGCATTTTACCAACTGTTGTATAAAACAATCTATAATCACACCCTTCCTGCATCAATTGACTGTTTTTTATACTCCAATCTTTTCTTTTATCTTCAAAGCTACTTCATATGGAATATCAGCAGCTTTTACAATCTCTTCAATGCTTGCTTTCCGCAAATTATCAATTGAGCCAAAAGTTCTAAAGAGCTTAAGTTTTCTTTTCTCTCCTATTCCCTCTATTTCATCTAAAATTGACTCATACAGATGTTTCTTTCTAACTTCTCTGTGGAACTTCACTGCAAACCTGTGCGTCTCTTCTTGAATAGCATATATAAGTTTATACACAAGCGGATACTCTTGAATACCTACTTCTTTACCATTGTAAATCAAGTCTCTTGTTTTGTGTCTATCATCCTTTACCATGCCAGCAACAGGAATAGAAAATCCCAAAGTGTTCAAAACCTCTAATGCAGCATTAACCTGATTTTGTCCACCATCAATCAATATCAAATCAGGAATTCGCCCATGTTTTTCTAAGCTAGTAAATCTTCTTGTCAAAACCTCTTTGACGCTTTTTATATCATCCTGACCCTCAAATCCTTTTATCTTGAACTTCCTGTAAAACTCTTTGTTGAACCTCCCATCCTCAAACACAATCAAAGTCCCTACATTGTCAGCACCTGCAATGTTGGAAATATCATAGCTTTCAATCTTTTCAATTTCATTCTCAAGTCCAAGGATATTTTTAAGAGTTAAAAGCGCCTCAGCATATACATCACCTACTCTTTGCCTGTTTGCAAGAGAAATCTCTGCATTCTTTTTTGCCATGTCAAGAAGCTGCTTTTTTTCACCCTGTTTCGGAACAGTTACTTTCACTTTGAAACCATAAAGTTTTTCTATCATCTTTTCAATATTGTCAGCATTTTCTATTGTGTGAGGAATTATGATTTCCTTTGGCAGCGATACAACATCAGAGTAGTACTGCTCTAAAAATCTCTCAAATGTGTCCTCATCGGCTTTCAAAACAAACTCTTCCTTGTTTATAAGTTTGCCATTTCTGATAATCAGCACAACAATTGCAATGTGTGTGTGGTCTTTTGCGAAGTTTATAACATCTTCACTTCTGTCATCCGCATAAATGACTTTCTGTTTTGTGATTATTTGCTCAAGACTTGAAAGCTTATTTTTTATCTCCTGTGCCTTTTCAAACATTAGATTTTCAGCATATTCAAACATTTTTGCTTTGAGCTCCTGAACAATCTCATCACCTTTGCCGCTCAAAACTTTTATTGCCCCTTCAACAAGTCTCTGGTACTCTTCTTCTGCTACATCCCCTTTGCATACACCAAGACACTTTTCTATATAAAAATTAAGGCAGGGTCTGCCTTTGCCAAGCTGGTCAGGAAACTTTTTCTTGCAAGTCCTGAGCATAAAAAGGCTTTTGAGTAGCTCTACCGTCTGCTTTACAGAATACCCACTGACATATGGACCAAAATATCGGCTGCCGTCCTTTTCAATCTTTCTTGTTGTCACAAGCCTTGGAAACATCTCGTTTGTTATCTTTATATACTGGTAGTTTTTATCATCTCTCAACAGAACATTGTACTTTGGCCTGTATTCTTTTATGAGGTTGCACTCTAAGATCAAGGCTTCTATCTCGTTGTCTGTCACAATATAGTCAAGGTCTTTTATTTTTTTCACCATAAGCCTTGTCTTTGGCAGCATGTCTGATGAATTTTGAAAATACTGTCTGACCCTATTTCGCAGGTTTACAGCCTTACCAACATATATAACATTTCCATTTTCGTCTTTCATTATATAAACCCCTGGCGATGTCGGAAGATTTGAAAGCTTTTCCTCAAGCAACATCAGGTCATCTCCTCTTTTGGCTACATAGCATTTTCTATTGAGATTGAGTTTTAGTTTGATTATTTTCTGAAATCTCCACTTTTATGTAAGTTGGAAAGACTTCAAACTCTTTAATATTTTCGGGCTTTTCAACCAACACCTGAAGGTCATAACTCCCTTTTGTCAGATTTGAAACATCCACATACGCCTTCAAAGAATTAAAATCTACAGAATTTTGCGCACTTTGGTAATATTTGAGTTCTACTTTAACTTTGTCAGGACTGAGCTTCGCAAGAAGCCCTGGTGATAGTCCTCTCACTTCAATAGGTATATTGATAGATTTCTCAACAATTGAATCTGTGTATATGATGATTGTAACTTGTTTTACATTATCCAAAGACTTTATATTTTTTGGAAGACTAAAGTCAAATTGGAATGTTGAAACATTGTCAAGCATCTTTGTATCAATAGGCCCTACAACAATCTCATTTATTGAGTTTATGTCTTCTTCTTTTCCTGCTATATTGATTGTAGAAGGTTTTAAAATTATCTTTGAAATAACCTTACTGGGTGGAAGACTACCTTTGAACTTGACACTCAAAGGTACCTGTTTTGTTTTGAGTATCTCCACATACACATCTATGCTCTTTTGGGATAGTTCAAAAAGCGATGTTATGTCTTTTCCCCTTGAATCTATTACCTTTACAGGTACAGACGCTTTGAACGACCTGTCATTAAGACTTAGGTTCAGCTGAGCTACGCATTCAGAAATCTCTTTTATATCACTCTCAGCACCTTTTATGCTTATCACGTTAGGTTCTTCCTGATAATTATTTATAATATAACCCTTTTTGGGATTTCCATTTATCTCAACAGTAACATCTTTCTGGATTGTCACAAGATTGTCAATAGATACCGTAACATTTCTGGGATACACACTCTCAATGTTAATCCTGTGGTAAGGATTCTGGATAGCTACTGGAAGTTTTACTTCTCCTGTCTGTCTTATATCAGAAAAATCTACCATTGCTTGGATATTCTTTTCGTCAACTTTGCTAAGTTCATCCTGTGTACCGCTTATAACTATTCTTACCTCTTTTGCATCAGCTTCTGTCATCACAAGGCCTTTTGACAAAGTTGCAACGTTGTATCTAATGGGAATAATTATCTCTCTTTTCTTTATAGGATTTATAATGCTATTTACATAGAACCACAAAACAATTGCAATCAAAATTGAAACAACTCTGAGCCAGAAATTACCATCTTTTGGTCTTTTTATTGCAATCTTTTTCAAATCTTAACGCCTCCACTTGAAAATACTTAGTCCATTCTTCCCTTCTTCTTGCTTCAAAGGTCTGAGAAGTATCTTCCTCAAAGCCTCAGGTCCTAAGTTTCTTGTAAGACCACCGTTGTACGCAACAGAAATAATCCCTGTCTCCTCTGACACAACAATTGCCGTTGCATCAGAGTTTTCAGATATACCAAGTGCCGCTCTGTGCCGTGTTCCAAGTTCTTTGCTTATGTATCTGTTCTCAGACAGAGGCAAAAAACATGCAGCCGCTTTTATTTTCCCATCTCTTATAATCACAGCACCATCATGAAGCGGGGTGTTTGGAATAAATATATTTATCAAAAGTTGGGATGAAATCTCTGAATCAATTATAATTCCTGTATTGATAATATCTCCTATTTTAGTCTGACCTTCAACAACAATCAATGCACCAATCTTGTTTTTTGAAAGATACATCACAGCCTTTATTATCTCTTCAACGCTGTTTTGCCACTTTATTGCCATTTTCTCATCAGGGCCAAACCACAAAAACTTGCCCCAGATTTTGCTTCTTCCAATCTCCTCTAAAGCACGTCTTAGCTCTGGCTGGAAAACTATCAAAAGCGCCAGAACACCATATGACAGTGTATTTGTCAAAAGCCAGTTTATAACATTAAGATTCAGCCATTTGCTAACCTGTGTTATAACAATTAAAACAGCTATGCCTTTTATGAGCTGATACGCTCTTGTGTCTTTTATCCATACAATTATTTTGTATATCACAAACGACACAATTGCAATGTCAATAATATCAAACGGCGAAATTCTGATTAGTGTTACGTTTCTCAAAAACTCCTGAAGATAAAAAGAAAAATCTTTCAGCAAACCTTTCTCCCCCACTATTTTCTAAATATTACCAAGATACACATTCACAAGATACTTTTTAGCAACCTCTCTTAGTCTCATTAATGTCTCCTTTGGTGTTGGTGGAAGAGTCATCTTGTATCTTGGAAAATATCTTGTAAGGTGCAGCGGAATTCTATCATCCATTGAGGCAATCCACTTTGCAAGACTTTCTATTTCTTCATCCCTATCATTTAACGTTGGAATAATGAGTGTTGTTATTTCAATATGAATCTTTTCGGCACATATCTCAACAAACCTTTTTACTGGTTCTAAATCCCCACCACAAACCTTTTTATAAAACTCATCATTAAAAGCTTTAACATCAATGTTTGCACTATCTATTATTTCAAGTAGTTCATAAAGCGGCTCTTCATTCAAATACCCATTTGTAACAAGTACAGTCTTAAGCCCTTCCTGTTTAAAAGCTTTTGCTACATCCATTACATATTCAAACCAGATGGTAGGTTCATTGTAAGTAAAAGCAATGCCAATACACTTTGGATCTTTTTTAGCAAGAGCAATGAGCTTCTCAGTCTCAACCTCAAACACGTTTGGACTGAGCTGCGAAATCTCAAAGTTCTGGCAATGAAGGCACTTAAACGAACACCCAAATGTCCCTATAGAAAGTATAGTTGACCCCGGATAAAAATGATAAAGAGGTTTTTTCTCTATAGGGTCAAATGCAATCGAAGAGATATAGCCATAGTTTAGCGAATACAGAATACCATCAACATTTTTTCTTGCTCTGCAAAAACCAGTGCTGCCCTGTGGTAAGATACATCCATGTGGACAGAGCTTGCATCTGACTTTTTTGCCTTCAAGCTTTTCATAATATCTTGCCTCAACCATTTTATTCTCTTCCCTTACTTGTGTCTTTCAACTGTAAACCTTTCTATCTCAAAATCTTCACTTTCATAGTCAATTCCTGCTTTTCTGCAGGCTATCTTAAGCTGCTCTTCAACTGTGTCAACGCCTTCAAGGTCAGGAAGCAAAAGCCCTTGCCTGGTCCCTTTTCTCACAATAACCCCATATTTTTTAGGGTCAAGTTGGTCTTTTGAACTTACCTTTTCAGGTGGGCTTAGAATATCAACATCATACACAAGGCTGTCAAGCTCATCTTCGGTAACTTCTTCAAACCTTGGATCATAAAACCCTGCTGCAACAGCGTTTCTGATTATCTCTTTTGCGATATTCTCCTGTGTCGGGAAAATTGTGCCTATACAGCCTCTTAAATTCCCGTCCTTTTTGATTGACACGAAAACTCCTGCTCTTTCTTTTAGCATTCTTTCTGTGACATAATCTGGTATGTAGTCTAAGTACCTGCGGTGTCTTACATAGTATTCTAAGCTTTCTCTTGCAAGTCTTATATATTCATCTTCATTTTCTCTTATCCTTTTTAATCTCTCTTCTTTTTTTTGAACTATCTCCTCAAGCAAAGAAGAACTTGCTTCCCCTTTCTGGTAAAAGGCAGCAACACAGTATCCAACGCCAAAAGGTCCTTCATACGAATAAACCTTGGACTCTATACTATAGCCCTCAAATGCACCAAGCAAAACCTTTATGGACCTGAAACCACATTCTGCCGCATTTTCTGAAAGCACAGGGTCTATGTCATAAAGTGCTCTTATGTTGCTTCCTTGCAAAAGTTCAACCAGAAGTCTGTCAAACTCTGGTCCTTCCTTTGCAAACCCGTAAGGTCCATCGTAAGAGAGTTTGTGCGAAAGGTCACCTGAAGCCACAATCAAGCCTTTTTTTCCTTGTTTTTCAATTGCCTTTCTCAGTATCATTCCATATTTATAAAGGTTTATATCATCAAGCATACAATAGGATGTGTGAATAAGCTCAAAGTCTTTATATCTTCTGGTTATAAAGTAAAGTGGAACCAATGCGCCATGGTCAAGTTCTCGCGAAACACTATATCTTTTTTGAAGTTTGTCTGATACAAATGCAACTGCTAAACCTTCTTGAGCACACATTTTTGCAATTTCTTGAACTATCTCAAGGTTATTTTTAAAGCTAAATTTTGCTCCATATACACCCCATTTTGCAAGGTCACCAGTAATTTCTGGTTTGTCATTCAAGAAAAAAGCATTCGAAAACACAGGTGCATGAGGTGATATTATGGCTATGACCTCTGGTTTATATTCAGCTATTTCATCTGCTACCTTTTCCAAAGCATTTAAGGTTGCCTGGCACTTTTTCTCCTCGCCTCTCCCAATCTCGGGAATCAAGACTGGTGGATGTGGTAATAAATACCCTACCATTTTTGCCTGCCCCTTACTTTGATTTTCTTTAGATTTTCATATATAATATTTTACCCTTTTTTTGTGCTTGCTTCTACTGTCCAAATATTAAAAAGTTGTTACAAAAAATTTACTGCACATTTTCAAAAAATTTATGATATAATTGCTAATAAAATTTTGAATTGCTGGGTTTTTGACAGGGAGTGATTTTTATATGGTAAATGTTAAAGGAAAATGGGCATTGATAACTGGTGCAAGCAGAGGAGTTGGCTATCAAATTGCAACTTTCATGGCTAAAATGGGTTGTAATCTTATTTTGCATGGCAGGAAATTAGAGCATTTGAAAAAAATATCTGAAGAAGTTAAAAAATTTGGAATTGAAACTTACTGCGTCCAGGCAGAGTTTTCGGAGCCTACCCAAGTTGTAACTATGCTTGATGAAATAGAATCAACAGGTATCGCTGTTGACATTGTATTCAATAATGCTGGACTGCAAGTAGCATATCGAAAAGATTTCTGGAAAACTCCTATCGAAGATTTTGAAATAAGTTTTCGTGTTAACTTTATTTCAGCAGCTCTCATCTGCTATCGTTTAATACCACCAATGATTGAAAGAGGTTTTGGCAGAGTTGTGAACGTTACTAGCGGAATCAAAAACGAACCGGAACAAGCAGCATATTCTGCCAGCAAGGCTGCTCTTGACAAGTTTACAAAGGACCTATCTTCAAAACTTGATGGAACAAATGTAATGATTAATCTGGCTGACCCCGGCTGGTGTAGAACCGACCTTGGCGGACCAAATGCTCCAAATCCTGTTGAAAGTGTTATCCCGGGAATAGTTGTAGGCGCCTTTATAGATGATAAAAAGAGCGGAAGACTTTTCCCAGCTCAAGCTTTCACAGGTTTGACTCTTGAAGAAGCAGTGGCAAAAGCTGAAAAAATGAGTTAATAAATCTAATGATTATAAAATAGAGAATAAGTGTAAAGGGGCTATCCTTTCATAAGTTTCAGGAGAGCCCCTACTTTTGTCTCATTATATCTTAGCCTTTTGCAGAAACGCTCAATATGAGCGTTATCAAGCTTTATAAAGATTCAAAAAAGTCTGGTCTCCATCCTCAAGGCTTCGGCTCTCTACAACTCTTGATATCCTTTTGGGCTTATTTAATAAGTTTATCGACTTATCCAACTACATACCTTCTTATTTCTACAACACTTACTACAAATACTTCGGCAAGCATAGACCATTCTCCTTAGAATCTATGCTTCTAAAGCTTCTCTGTTCAAAAATTTCTCAAACTCAATACCCTTGACTTTTCTTCGGGCTGTGCTTCTTATACTACCCATGGACTTAGTTCTTTCTATAATTGTTCGCATCAATGTTCACTCTATTTCCACTTTCTCGCGCTTCATAAAAATCTTTAACACACAAATTCATAAACTTTTCCAAAATATCTCTATCCACGCACACAATATTTCTCTTAGGCAATCCCCTGAACTTGCTTCAATCTTAATCTTCAATACAACCGGCATTGTCCCAAAGGTCCGTAAAAATAACCCTAAATTCATTCATCTACTGTTGAAAAATACCTCAAAAGCTAACCCTGATTTGTGACTTTGTTTTTTACTTAACCTTCTAAAACCAAGAAGCTAGAAGGCTTAGGATACTATTGTCTTTTTTGATATTGTTAATTTTTGTCATATGTTTGTTGTTGATTATTTTTGCTTGCATTGATAATATTAGGTTGTCATATTGCTTTTCTTTTTGTATCTTGATTATATTTTATGTTAGTATTGGCATCTCTTACCTTCAATCATAACCTATTTGGTAAACGGTTATATATGATACATTTGTTATCTTCGTAATTACCTTAATACTCTTAGTATTTGACAATTGACTTATTATCCATGCTGCGAGTCTGTTTGTCATTCTTTGATACTTAGGCAAAAAGTTAACTTCCTCACAAAATTTCTTCTTACAAACTTTACAGACATATTTACGTTTCTTTAAAATAAGTACATCTTCTTGCCTAAGTTTTATTTTTCTACTATGCAATTCAATACAAGCACTCTTTTTTTATTTACCTACCCTGATATTTATTATATAGAGCCTTATATCTTTTTTCTTTCTGTTTTCTTAGGCAACTAAAATTCCAGAAGTCATACACACTAAATTACCAACATTAATTCAATGCAAAGTATTTTAATTACTGTAAATAAAGTTGTTTGTAAAGATCTACTAAACTTATTTTTTGTTCTTCTATGCTTTTAATTACAATTCCCTCTCTCAATATACCTTTGATTTTCTCAAAGTATCTTTCGTTTTCTTCAAATTTCGTAGTTATAAAAATTTATTTAGTGCTTGTTATTTCTATTATTGCTTTATTCTACCACATGAAGATTAGATTCAACCTGCTTTTTGTATTAATTTAGATATTATACCATATTGCGGCGGGTATCCGTCCACAATAACCATGGTGTTTACCCTCTCATGTCTCTCAGGGTCTTTCTTACCTTGCCCTCAATTCCCTCGTCCCATCTACCATGGCGTGGATGTCGGTTATGCTCGTATGCAGGGTCTTCGCCCTTATGGGGATTGTACTCCGACCACCCGCTCTCATTTTTTAATCGTCCTATAAAAATTCATTTAATTTATCTAATTCCTCTTTCCTTCTATATCTTAATCTTAACACACTTTCTATGATTTGAACTCTTAATAAAAGGGGCGCTTTGCTACTCGACATGTCTTAATTCTTCTCGCAAAGCTAAGAAACTTTTACCCCCTCAAGATGTGTACTCTGCTAATCTTTCGCTCCTACTTTAAACTAAAATTTCTCAAGTTGGGAGTTAAAATAAAATTGTGTCCACTGTATAATTAGTATTGAAATAATCATCAAAGGGGGCTACTTAAGAATGAATAAAAACGAAATTATTGAGACTGCTAAAAACATGGCAAAAGAAGCAAGTATTAAATATGTATTGCTTCCTGTGATGATCCTAACCGCCCAGCTCTAAAGCAACTAAAAGTAAAACTTGCTCGATTGCTTTATGTTATCGGAAAGATAAGTAGCCTTGCTAAAAATGACAATGACAAAGGTAATGGTTTTTATTGAAGTAAAACTTGCAACACCTGTTGGCAGTCTTGAAATCTCTGTCCCTCGCACGCGCTACTTCCAATTTCCGACCTTCTATCCTCTCCTTCCCGCTACAAAAGAGTTGATAGTTTTCCTACTTACCTGCTTATGTCGCAAGTATGCCAATGGTTATTCTTGAGCGTTCCCTTGTCCAGACTTTGAAAGCTTTGAATCTTCCATATTCCGAAAATGAAATACCAAAAATCAAAGAAGACCTTAAAAATGAGCTTGAGTTTCCCAAACAAAGAGAACTTACCTGCAAGTGCTTTTGCTCTTATCATCGATAGTTATTCAAAAGTAAAGTTAAGGATAATTCTAAGAGCAAATTTGCTACTTGCAATGCCTGCCTCGGTATCGACTAAGAAAGGTAAAAAAGACATTTTCGGTGTCTATACTTTCTTCGGCAAAGAAAATAAGGCTTACCTGGATGAAAGTTTTTGACGATTTAATTACAACAGGTCTTAAAGAAGTTTTAATTGTCATAAGCGATGACTTTCCTGGTATTATAGATGCTGTCAAACTTGCTTATCCTCTTGCTGACCTTTAGCTTGCTTTTGTCCACCTCCAACAAAATAGCAGAAAACATATGACAAAAGATAAAGCTTTCCGCTTTTAACAAGAGTTAAGAACAAACTTAGAATTTCTTCCTCCGATTTTGATTGAGCTGTACTGAAATTTAAAGAACTTTGAGATGGATACCTTCCAAAATATCCTCGATTTTATTGCTGCAATATCAGAAAAAGCAGAGTTTTATTCTGTCCATATGAAATACCCTGAGGAATTAAGAAAGCTCTTCCTACAAACGCCGCTTTGTGTGTAAATAGCATGATTGAGAAGGCAAGAAGTAAATTCAGGTGGATACTTTCAGCTGCCCGTGTCTTAGAAATTAATATTTACTTACAGCGAGAGAACTTACGCCGTACAAAATGGAAAAATGGAGTTCCCAGCATTAGAAAATGCATTAACAACATAACCCAACTTTACAACTTACGTTATAAATTGGAAACACAAAATTCTTGACAAGTCTCCATATTGAAACTCATAGCTCTGCCCTGCTAACCATTCTCTCACTGTTTTATCCTTAGTAAATTCCTTTTTAGACGAATAATACCCGCTTATTTTCCTGTGAATCTCTTTATCAATCGCTATTACATTCTTAGTATTGTGTATCAATCTTGCATCAAAACCAGATTTCTTTATCTGACATTGCTCCACTATATGATGCCACTCTTTATCTTCTCCAGGTGAACCAAGATATTTCTTAAGCTCTGCAAAACTTTCAAATGACTTTCCATATTTGAGAACATACTCTGCTGTTGAAAGCTTTTTCTCAATCTTTGCAAACTTGCCAAGATATGTCCTTACCCTCTTGCCCGCTTTGCCAAGAACTGATACTAACTTTCCTGCTGCCTTGCCAAATACTCCTGTGCCGCCTGTTGCAAAGTCACTTATTACCTCTACTATGTTGCAAACCGCTATTCCTAAATATTTCCCATACTCTATTACCTTGCTGTCACATACTGCTTCTCTTCCAAATACATCTGAACTTAGCTTTATTAACCTCTCTACAGGCTCTATATACTCCTTAAAATACCCTTCTGCTAATACACTTGCTATGTCACTAAGTCTTATTACACCTTTTATTATACCAACTACTATGTCCTTGAAAAACCCTAAATTCTTTAGCGATAATCCATCTGTTGCTTCTACTATCTTCTGCTCTCAATTCTAACATATCACTATTACCATACATTATATTCCTCTACAACCTTCTACTTATAATAATTTAAAACTCTTCTTTAATTTGGACTTTTTTAATTTATTGTTACTTATACTCTCTTAATTTCTCTATCTTAGGGCTATGTCTTGATATTGCATCTACTATCATATTACTAGTAATAAAACAATAATGAAAAATATTCTCCTTAAATTTCCCTCTTCCTTCCTTTTCTAACCATCTGATAAACTCTGAATTCTTTACTTTAAAAAAACATTTCCTTTCCGGTTCATATTTTTTTGTATTCAAAAACATAACATCTAATAACAACCTTCTGCCAGTTTCTGTAATCCTTAACGCTTCTATACTATCATTAAATGTTATTAAAATTTTATCTTTATAATTTTTACCATGTTTATTTTTCCTTAACTCACCATTTAATAGTATGCTAACTCCACCCTCATCGTATATTACTTTTTCAAGACTTATTTCTTGTAGATATTTACTATCAATAAACTCTTTATACTCTTCTTTGACATACTCCCACGACATATCTGTAAGTTCTAATCCTTCTATCACTTTTTCTATGTCAACCTCTATTATACTCTTATTCAATGGATCTATCACATCCAGTGAGGATCCCAAATATTCTAAAACATAATTAGACGTAGGTATAATCCAATGCTCTATATCGTCAGGAAATGGATAGCTTTCTTGAATTAACCAGTTTATATATCCTGTATTTCTTCCAACATACATAGACAAGTCTTTCTTACATTTATTAGAGGCTTTTGATTCCAATATCTCGATTAATCTCTTCCTATTTTGCGTTGCACAATATAGAATTGAATATGGCAAGCTTGCCCATATTTCAAATTTATTTTTCTCATAAATCAATGTCATTAAAATTCCTTTACCATATTCAAATTTAAATGCACTAAATCTTACTTCATTATCCAACCATTTCATTTCTACATAACCTTCTCTCATTCTTATAATTCAATTTCCTTATTTATATATAGAAATGTAAATAGACTTAACATTTTGTTCTTTGTGTTTTAGTTGTATTTGTTTTAAAAGTTAAATACTCGAATCTCAAACATTAATTTTGTATTGTTATTTTACTTTAATAATTACATTTATTTCATTCAGATTTTTTAACTTACTTTGTAATTTCTATCTAATAAACAACAACATTTTTCAGTTCCTAAAAAAATATTTATTTCCTATTAGCAGATAGATAAATCAATCCAATGAGGCTTTAATATTATCAGTTAAGGTAGTCTACTTAAAATTATCTCTAATTATCTCTATTTGAAATTTCACTGTTATTTCTTTTTAGTTTTTCTATTGTAGGTTCACATTTTGATACCACATCTACCACCAACATATCAGAAAGAAAACAATAATGATTTACCTCTTCTTCAAACTTCTTACCTCTTTCCTTTTCTAACCACCTGATAAACTCTGAATTTTCTACTTTTAAAAAATATCCGTTTTTAAATTTGTACTTTTTTATATCCCAAAATATAAGCCACAATAACAATCTTCTGCCTTCATCTGCAAATCTTACTGCCTCTATACCACTCTCAAATTTTACTACGAACTGCTCACCCATATAATATTTACCTTCCTCATTTTTCCTTATTCCTTGATCTAATAATATTACAAGTTTCCCTTCTTTGTATATTAGATCCCCAATAAATAGTCCCTTACTAATATCCATTTTTTCAAGAAATTTATCGTCAACAAATTCTATATACTCTTCCTTATCGTATTCCCATGACATATCTGTAAGTTCTAATCCTTCTATCAATTTTTCTTCGTCAATTTCTGTCATTTTCTTGCAAAAAGGATATATAATTTCTGGCGGTACAAAATTACTTATAAATTCGATAACATAATTCTTTGTAGGTATAATATAATGTATCTTATCAACTGAGTCCGGATAACTATCTCTAATTAACCAATTTACATATCCTGTATTCCTCCCAATATACATATACAACTCTTCTTCTAAAACAACCGGATCCTCCGTTTCTAACATCTCCATAAGTCTCTTCCTGTTTTCAGTTGCACAAAACAAAACTGAATATGGATATCCTGATTCTAATATCTCAAACTTTTTTTGTCCTTTAATCAACCTTATGAAAAACCCTTGACTACCTTCAAATTTAATTGTCTCACATCTAACTCCCATATCTATCCAACTCATTATCATCAACCTTCTCTTATTTTTGCTTTTTAAATTTCAATATATCATACGTTTAAATACTTAACTTGATGAACTTATTTCCCAATAATCTCTGAATCTTCATAAACATATCTCGTCTGATAGTTTACATTTCCTACTATTCCTTGCTTTGTTTTCTTTTTTTAACAAATTGTTTTCTAGTTACACTAAAGTGTTTTTTAAATAAACTTTAAGTATTATTTTTTCGCAAGGTGTTGTACTTATTTTTGCTTCAAAGGAAAATTGCACTTACTCTTGTAGCTAATTTTTTCGCCATTTTTCTAATTATTATAACTCCAATTTGTCATTGCTATTGTTATATACTCTGCTTGAGTGTTCAAATCTTAATTCTTTTTGTAGTATGTTTATTGTAAGCCATAGCTTCAAACCTCCTTGCGTATGGTTTTGCCATTCCATACTACAATTATAGACTGTTTGAAGCTATGGCTTTAATTTTTCATTGTTGCATTTAATTTAACAACTAAGAAAAAACTAATTATCATTATACCTGATTTTTATCTTTGGTTTACATCTATTTGATATTTCACTAAACTTTTGTATCTCCAACGTTGGTCTTCCCTCATCACTTTTCAGTCTTACAATTACTTTCTCCCCATCTTTTAAATCTCCTACATATGTTATTTGAATATCTCCCTTATATGTTCCTTCAATTATTTTTACATTCTTTGGCTCTAAATTATAGAAATCTCTTAAAGCATTCTCAAAACCACCACTTTTTTCATAAATATATAATCCGGTAGATTTCTTTTTCTCAACAAATTTAGCGGTCTCAATCAAATACTCAAGCGTAATCCTCTTCTTAGGTGCTGCTTCTGCTACCTTCCAAATTAAACCTTTTACTCTCTTACTTATATTACCTAACTTCTGTATTAACTTTGCGCCTAATTCTATCGCTTTTTTGCCCAATATAATATCTGCTACTGTGGCTACTATTGTCCCAACTACTATTCCTAACTTCTTTCCATATTCCTTAACTTCTTCATTACATGTTCTGCCACTAAACACTTCTCTTGTATGCTTTATAACATATTCAACAGGTTCTACATACCTATCATATAAACTCTTCAATAATTCCTTTATAACATCACTGTTTAATAATTTCGGTAAAGCTTTTGCTATATCAATAAATGCTCCTATAAACCTAAAACTGATAATATCTCCTAATGCTTTTAATTGTTCCCTTGCAACTTCCCATAAACCCAATCCCAATCCTTGGATTAACAATATGCTCTGTTTTACACTTAGCTCTCCGCTCGGATCTACATATATCAGCGGATTGTTCAAACAATATACATATGGATTCTGACTTGTAAGCTCGGCTATCTCTCCAAATATCCTGTCCTTACTTATATATCTTCCTACCTGCGGTAAATAATACCTCGCTGCTGCATATAAATATCCACTCTCTTTATCCTCTTTGTAACCTGTAAATCCTACTACATCTAACCCTCTTATTTTCCCTATCTCTACTACTTTTTCGCCAAATTCGCTATATGCTCTATATCCTTCTACTTTGCCTGTCGCATCAACGATTATCTGAGGGCTGAATAAGTCATCTGTTAGATAATAGTAGCTATATAGTTTTCCTCTCTCTTTTACTTGTGCTCCTATTATACCATTTCCATATATATACTCTTCATCTACTCCATAATTTGTATTAATTGCTACTAAATCGTCACTTTCACTTGTCTCGTCATATACATACTCATATTCTGCCCTGTATCTTTTGTTATTTATTAACTCTTCACATCTTTCCTGAATTCTGCTAACTCTTCCGTCGTTTAGATATTTCCTGAGTATATCTTTGCTAAATTTCGATAGCTCTACTATTTTATTTACTCTTTTGTCTGATGAATCATATGTGTATATACTTTCTATTCCCCATATTGTATTTACCTTTGTAAGCCTTCCCCGAACATCAAATGTATTTCTTATAATCTCTGTCCTGCCAGATTTTATACTTATTAAGTTTCCTTCGCTGTCATATTCCATTTTGATCTCTGGCAGTTTTATGCAGTCAATAAGTCCTGTGGCCTTTATTTCGTATAACCTCTGTTCATCGTCGTATTTATAGTCAATTACATTTGCAAGTATCCTTCCCGCATACTCTTCTTTTCTTACCCTGTTGCCAAGTGTATCGTAAAAATATCTCTCTTCAAACCCATTTTCTCTTTTTACTTTTATAAGTTGATTGCGTGTATCATACTCATAATATACTTTTCCTTCAGTTATTCCTGCTAATTTACCTATCTCTCTTTCGTTTATCCTCTTTTCTGCATAAATTTTGTTCCCGTTTGGATCATACTTGTACAGTATTTCACTTAGTATCTTAGATTTTGAACCGTAATTTGCAAGTCTTGTCAGCTGTGAAACCGCATCATATTCATAAACACTTCTTACTCCATTTGGCAATATCTTTTCTATTAGATTACCTTTAGCATCATACTTGTACTTTGTCTCTTTACCATCAGTTGTAACTTTTATTAACCTGCCAACAACGTCATATTCGTACTGCACCAATCGCCCGTTAGGATATTTTATTGCAGCCTTTTCTCCTCTTTTGGTGTAACTGTATTCAAATGCTCTGCCTTTGTAATCAACTACTTTTGTTACCCTACTCAAAACATCATATTCATATTTTTTGCTTCCTAACCAATCATTTACTTCAACAAGCCTGTCTAAATTATCATACTTGAACTCCACAGTTTTCCCATCTGCATAGGTTATCTTTGAAAGATTGTTCACTGCATCATATTCATACTTTGTAGTGTTGCCGTTCTTATCAACACTTTCAATTAAATTTCCATCTGCATCATAGGTATAAACTTTTACATTGCCTAACGCATCTTGCTCTGATACTAACTGCCCTCTTTTATTGTATTTGTACTTTATTACTATTTCCTTCAACTGCTCCGAATACTTTTCACCCTTTGTTTTGTTCATTCTTTCTATTGTCTCTTTTGTTACTCCCATAAATTTGTGAATTTCTATTACGTTATCATTTGAATCATAAACAAATATTTCCCGCGCACCATCAGGCGAAATTACCTCTACAAGTCTATCAACAGCATCATATATAAATGTGGTCTTGTTACCCTTTGCATCAATAATTGCGCTCAGCTTTCCTGTTGGCGTATACTCATATCTTTTAGTGCTGCCAAGAGCATCTTTTGTCATGACTAATCTGTCACAGTTATCATAGTAATACTCTGTAACCTGACCATTGGCATCAATATATTTCTTCAAATTACCGTTTCTATCATATTCAAATCTGTTTGTTGAACCATCTGCAAAGGTTATCTTGACTAAATTCCCTTTTAAATCGTATTCATAGCGTGTTGTTGCTCCAACCTCGTCAGTTTCAGTGCTAATGAGCCCAAGCGCATTATAGCTGTATTTTACAATGTTCCCTTGTGCATCTTTTTTAGCAACAAGTTCACCTGCTGGATTGTACTCATATTCGGTTACATTTCCCTGCGCATCAATAATTCTCTTTATCTTGCCATCGTAGGTATACTCAAATTTTGTACTTCTGCCTTTTGCGTCAATTTCTTCTATAACTCTGTTAAGAGCATCATAAACATACTTGGTCTCTTTCCCTCTACCACTTACTACTCTGGTCACATTACCGTTAGGGTCGTATTCGTACTTCACAATAAATCCTTCTTCATCTTTCACTGCAACAAGCCTGTTCAAGTTATCATATGAATATTCTATAAAAGTGCCATCCGGTTTTATTATTTTCTTCAAATTCCACATATTATCGTATTCAAATTTTGTCACCCTACCAACCGCATCTGTTATCTCACTTAGCTTGCCAATTTCATTGTATTTGTAAATTGTTTGTCTTCCAAGCTGGTCAATTATTTTTGTCACATTGCCTTTAGCATCATATTCAAATTCTTGAGACGTATTGTCAGGATACTTTATTGAGGATATATAACCTGCTTTTGTCCACGAAAATACTGTTTTATTACCCTCGGGCTTAATCATCCCAATTAATCTGTTGAAAGTGTCATACTCATAAGTGGTTATACTTCCCAATGGATCTTTTACTTTTGTTACGTTTCCTTTCTCATCATATTCTAACTCCTGAACTGCTCCATTTGGATAGATAATTCTTTTAGGAAGACCCTTTTCGTTATATTCTACCTTGGTTTCTCTTCCAACTTCATCTCTTGTTAATATCACATTGCCTTTATCATCATACTCAAAAGTAATAGCAGTTCCATCGGGATTTCTAATTTTTATTAAATTGTCTCTACTGTCATATTCAAATTGTGTAACAAAGCCAAGAGGATTAATTTCTTTTATTAGGTTGCCTTTTTCATCATATTCGTACCTGTAACTGTTGTTATTCTTGTCAATATAACCAATTATCTGATTGTTGTCGTCAAAGACATACTGAACCTTTCCATCTTCAAATTCATGTTCGAATATTCTGTATTTACCATCTTTTTTATAAACAATTTTAGCTCCATTTGGCTGAATATATGTGGTAGTGTGAGCAACATCATCATACACAAATGTGTGCAAGCTACCGTCTGCTGTTTGCTGACTTATTACTCTGCCTTTTTCATCATATACGTTTACTACTTCTGAAACTCCAAGCGGATTTATTATTTTTGTAAGTCTTCCTTTTTCGTCATATTCATATCTGTATCTGTTCCCCTCAACATCTGCAAACCAAATTAACCTGTCCCCATCATAGCCATATTCAACAAAACGCCCATTGTTATCAGTAACTTTTGTCACATATCCATCTGTATTGTAATGGAAGGTTAAATATCCAATCAAAGATTCAATTTTTACAAGTCTACCATCCTCATAAACCAGAGTTGTTTTATTGCTATTTTCATCTTCTATTGCTATTAATTGCCCGTCCAAATTAAAATAGAATTTGACCTCTCCATTGAGTTCAAGTATATAATCGTTCTGGTTTTTAGTGATAAATTTTTTGTTATCAAAAATTGATATATATTTGCCAATATCTTGATTAAAAACAAAATCTTCTGCATGCCCATCATTAAAAAATACTCTTAGTTTTTCGCCCACTTTTTTAAGTTTAAAATCAAATGAGTATCTCCAATTATTGCCAAATATGCCCTTGTATGAATCAATAGAATTATAAAATCTGCTAAATACTATCTTGTTACTACCCTCAATAGAAATATCATCAGAACTTGTTACAAAATTACCCACCGCTGGATTTACAGGCTCACCTACTAAACAGCTTGTGCCATTCTCAATGGTCTCAATTCCAGTTTGATATAAAAACTGGTCGCCAGCTGGATGGGGAGGTATTTTTATTGTTCTTGATAAAACTTTACCCTCAACATTATCTGCCACAACTGCAACAGAATAAGTCAACGTGGTTTCATCCGTAAACGGTTCAACGAATACCTTCCACGAAACTAAACGTTCTTCTCCTGGTTTTAAACTGTCAATAGTTTTTTCAGCTTCTTCTTCAATATCAAGTCCGTCAGGTAATACAATCTTTGCTTTTACATTGTTTACCTGGACATTTGAATTGTTCATTATATAAGCTGTTACAGTAAAAGGATTTGGATAATAATCATTTTCATTTGCTTGAATTTCACTTACAGATGTTAGACTTACCGCTAAAGGTGGTCTCAGTTCCTGTGTAAATTCGCCTATACCATAATATGTTACAAACTCTTTTTCTTCATTAGGAAGAAGAATTTCATTTTCCCAATATATTGCAACAGCACTGTCACCACCATATGAAGTACCATTAGAAAACCTCACATTTGGGTTAACTGTGTAATTCCATGGAGTACGATACAAATTTGACCAGTGAGCAAATTGAACTCTATCTGGTCTATTTCCTTTATCTGTATAAAATATCCCTTGAGTTATTATAGTGGGATTTGTAAGTGTATCAAAGGCTTGATAATATTCGGGTATATTATCACCAGAAAGTTCAATCTCGTTAGTAACTGCTCCAAGCCCTGGTACTCTAAATGGTGCTCCATCGTTACTTCCAAGCATTGTGTCAAGCATTATCCTAAGACCAATATTTTTAGCTCCTGTTGAACTATTTTTTATTTTATACTTTATCTGAACAGTATCTTCTCTTGGAGTTGTGGCACTTTTGACAATAGAAAGCTCTTGAACAATATATACCTCATTTGCTACTTGCTGGCACAATGAAGTGGTTCCACTGTATAAAAAAGATGAAGGATTGAAAATAAAGTATGAACCATCAATATTGACTGTTGTATAGCTTGACCATGCTCTAGGATGTCCATAAAGCATTATTTTACCATCATCATTTGGATTTGAAGGATCACCTTTTCTTGCTCCTATTGTAAAACGGCCTTTTTCAGTATTATTTACAGCTTCAAGAAAATATTCTATAAAATCATTGCCAATAAGCTGTGATGTATTTTGAACTGACGCTGACAGAAAAGCTGAGTTTGTGGAAAAAGTAGTTAAGCGCGAGATTGACTTTGTCTCAACTTGTGGAGCAAGGCTTTTTTTATAATTTTTATATTCCTCCTCGCTCATTTGAAGAAAATTCTGCTGATCAGAAGGAACTGTGCTGACTTGCTGAGCAAAGGCTGTGAGATTAAAAAATACATTAGTGGTTAAAAAAGATAACAAAAGCAGCAATGACACAATTTGTTTTGTTATTTTCTTCATTCTATCCTTTCCCCTCGTCTATATAGTATTTTTTGACAATATTATACTTTTAATTTTTCTTAACTGTCAACTATATTTTACATTTTTATAATTTATATCTTAAGTAAGCATTATATAAGCATTATAAATAAAAAGGTTGGCAAAAACTAATCTTTGCCAACCGCAAAAATGTATACGTTGTTAAAATATATACGTTGTTATATTTTAGTGATAACATCCTTTAAATATTCAAACCCAAGCCTTAGTCCCTCTTTTACTTTTTCTTCAGTTCCTTCATACTCTGGGTCTTCATGTTCTATGCTCACAACAAAGCTATAGCCGTTTTGTTTTAGTTCTTTCAAAAATGCTTTCCAATCAATCTCGCCACGACCTGGCATTCTGTACACCCAGTAACCCATATCCCATTCATCTTTTCTTTGAATCTGGCTACCAAAAATGGAATATTTATTAAGCTTGTCTTTCAAAATCTGAGTATCCTTTGCATGGACATGGAATATTTTGTCTTTGAACTCTTTTATGACCGAAACAGGGTCAATCCCAAGCCAAATAAGGTGTGACGGATCAAGGTTCAAACCAAAGTTGTCATACGGAAGCCTTGAGAACATCTCCTCCCAAAGCTCAGGTGAATACGAAATTGTACCTGTCCAACCACCGTTTGAGTTCCAGCCTGGCATAGGACAATTTTCTATTATAATAGAAACTCCTTTTTCCTTTGCGTACTCCAAAATCTCTTTAAACACAATCTCAAACTCGTCAAAGTTTTCCTTGATTGTTTTGTTATAGTTTCTCCCAACAAAGGTCCCAACATACTTGACTCCAAGAAGATTTGCTGCATCAATCACCTTTTTTAAATGGTCATGGTAAGATTTTCTTATCACAAGATCAGGGTGCAGGTTGTTGTCATAGTATGCAAGAGAAGAAATTTGCATATTGTTTTGTTCAAAAAGCTTTTTGATTCTTTCTGCTTCGTCTCTTGTAAGCCTTACAACATCCAAGGTTGTGCTAGAGTAGTCTCTTGTATTTTTTACAGGCCAGCACGCAACCTCCAACATCTCAAAACCAACACTTTTTGCCCACACAACAAGATTTTCAAGGCTTTGTTTTGGCAGGCAGGCTGTTAAAAACCCAAGTTTCATGCTATCGTCAGCTCCTCTTTTTATTTTTTGAATCTTACCCAATGTTTAATAATCAATCCTCACAATCTTGCCAGTCTTTGCTGACTCAAAACATGCAAACACAACCTTCATTGTCTTTAAGCCTTCTTCCCCAGAAATTTTAGGTGGTGTGTTAGTCAAGATACAATCAATAAATTCGTCTACCACACCTGATTTTGTTTGTCTTTCGTTTGTCTGCATTGTGTCAAGCTCAAAATATGCTTTTTGACCGTTTGCATATCTTATTATCATCGAAAATTTTGGGTCTGCGTAAAGCGTGATTGAACCCTTCTCACAGTAGATTACAGTAGAGTTATCTTCACTTCCTGGATATGTCCATGAAGCTGTAAGCGTTCCAATTGCGCCGCTCTGTGTCTTTAAAATGCAGACTGCATTGTCGTCAACGTCAATTAGCTGGCCATTTGGATACTTTTTGGAAAGAGTTGTAACAAACGCAGCTGCCTCAACAAACTCCTCCCCGAGCAAAAACCTCATAAGGTCAATCTTATGAACGCCAAGGTCACCCATAGCACCAAATACAGCCAAATCCTTATGGAAAAACCATGTATCAGGCTTGTCTGAGCTCCAGCTCTCAGGTCCTCCATGACCAAATGTTGTCTTAAAGCTTAGAACCTTCCCAAGCTCACCGCTTTGAATTATTTCTTTTGCTTTTTTGTGGGCACTATTAAACCTTTGGTTATGAGCAATCATTAAAAACCTGCCTGTCTCTTTTGCAGTTTCTACCATCATTCTGCACTCATCTTCTGTTGTTGCCATTGGCTTTTCACAAAGAACATGAGCACCCTCTTTTAAAGCTTTTATAGTAGCATCAGCATGAAGATAATTTGGCGTTGCAACTATTACTGCATCAGGTTTTATTTCTTTGAGCATCTTTTCGTAATCATCATAGACGTTTCCAACTTTAAATTTTTCTGCAATAGCTTTTGCATGGTCTAAATTCCTGTCACATACAGCAACAAGCTCAACATTGGGATTTTGCTTTGCCTCCGGCGCATGTCTGTGCTTTGTTATTGAACCGCATCCAATTATTGCAAGTCTTACTTTTGTCAATTTGGTCTTCTCCCTTCGTTAGTGTAAATGATTACATATATCATTATATACTATTGTGTAATCAATTACAATGGTTTTAAAATAAAAAATAAACATCAGGCAGACTCTCTTGTTTTGAGCTCATGAGGAAGTATAATTCTTTGCTGTTTTAAAGTACCAGGGGTTTCAAGCGTATCAATCAAAATCTGAGCAGCTTTTTCGCCTATTGAGTACATGGGCTGTGCAACTGTTGTGATTGATGGCTCATACAGCCTTGACATCATGATATTGTCAAAACCTGTCACAGAAAACTCATCAGGGACTTTAAGTCCCAGAGCTTTGGCAGCCTTTATCGCCCCAACTGCCATCAAATCTGAAGAGCAGGCAATTGCATCATATTTTTTAAGACAACAAAGGTTTTTGAGCTTCTCATAAAGCTCTGCCCAACCATAGCTGCATCTTATGACGTTCTCTTCTCTAAACTCAAGTCCATTTTCTTCAAGAGCTTTTCTGTATCCTTCTTTCCTTTCAAACTCAGAAGGAATCTCCTCGTTTCCAATTGCGCATAAAATATTTTTCTTGCCTTTTTTTATGAGGTAGTCTACAACGTCATAAAAGGCTCTTTTGTGGTCTATTGTTACAAATGAAGTGTCCAAAAAAGGATAAAACTCGCATGCCTGAACAATCCTTTTTGTGTCAAGCTCTTTGCAAAAATCAATCTCAATCTTTGCAGATGCAATTATTGCCCCATCAACCTGTTTTCTTTCTATAAGCTTTAAATACTCAGCTGCAATCTCAGGGCTGTTTTGCGTTGTGCAAAGAAGTATTCCATAACCATTCTTTCGTGCAGTATCCTCAATACCTTTAACAACACGTGCAAAGTATGCATTGGCAATTGTAGGAAGTATAACTAATATCAGATTTGACTTGTCTTTTCGGAAGTTTCTTGCAAGAAGGTTAGGCTTAAATCCCAGTTCTTCTATCGCCTTTAAAACCTTCTGTCGCGTTTGTTCAGAAACCTTTTCTGAATTATTCAAAACCCTTGAAACTGTTGCAACAGAAACACCAGCTCTTTTGGCAACATCTTTGACTGTTGGCATTTCACACCCCCAGATACTTTTACTTTTGTTTTTTATTTTATACCTTTGAAAAAATCCTTGCAACCTTTGTAATTACTTTGAATTATATCCGAACAATAGCGTCAAGTTACTGTCTTTCTTGGGCTCTTTTTATTCTTACCTTGAAGAAAATCAAAACTGTGCACAAAAGAGTAAAGATTGTAGCAAGTACAAAAGGCAAACTTTTTGAAAAGGTATAACACTGCCCGGCTATTGCACCAACCGGCATGGAAAAAAGAGAGATTAAAAACATTGTGATTGACAACACATGCGCTCTTCTGCTGTCATCAACAGAATTTGCCAAGATAGCATCAACAAATGAATAATATACTGCAGCTCCTATGCTGCCAAGCACTGTTACAATTATCATCAAAATAAAGCCAAACGTTCCAGGTGGTGCAACCAAAATCAGAGCATTTGAAACTGTAATTGAGAGCATTCCCCAAAAAAGAACACTATCATGTTTTTGTTCTTTGAGGTTCGGAATTAAAAATATTACAAATATAAGGGCTACCGTACTCCACAGCGTAGGAAACACCGAAATTATACTATCTGGATAATGCAAAGCTTCACTCAAGTAAATATTTTTATATGTGTCTCTGAATATCAGGGCAACGTTGCCAAATATGGTGACAAGTACTATCAGTAGAAGTTGCCTGTTTCTGAACATATACTTTAAACTGTCAAACCACTCTGAAAAACCATTATTATTGCTATCAGAATTTTCCTGCGCAAGTTTTTGCCCCACAGAGCTTTCAGACGTCACAAGATGTCTTACAACAATTAGTATATTTACTAAAATCCCAAACGCAAGGACTGTCCATTTAGTTGCAGGTATCAAGCCAAACCTTGCAACAAGGACGCCCATTACAGGCGCAAAAAGGTTACCCATATTCCACACAAATACAGTTACAGAATAGATTGCAACTCTTTCGTTTTCGGTTGCATCTTCCATTAAAAGAAGTCGCCATGCAAGTTCAGGAATTCTCATAAGTCCGTTAAAAATGGTAGCAATTAGAAACCATGTAAAATCTTTTGCAAAGAAAAATATATATGCATACACGCACCACGACAGAAAATCGCCAATGAGGAGAACCTTTTTGCGTCCAAACCTGTTCACAAGCAGTCCTGCAAATGGTGATGTGATAAGCATCACCAGGTTCAACACTGTTGACAGCAGTCCTATCTGGTAATCCTTTACTCCCACTCTTGTCATGTAAAGTGAAGAGTAGATGATATACATGGCATAGGGAATAGTGAAAATGGGCTCAAAAAATAGGATCTTTTTAGCGTTTGGATTTATCTCTTTGAATGCTAAAACCATCTGCTGCAGCTGTGCCTTGATCCTTGTCATAAAAATCACCCCGTATGTGTAAAACCGCTATAAATAGCAAAAAATTTAGACTTTGCCACCAATTTTAATATTGTCGATACCTTCCTGTTTTGCACGATTGTAAATCTCTTGCAAGTATTCTATCTCCAAGTCTTCGGTGCCACTTATTTTCTCATTCAAAACTTCAGGTGTGTATTTATAAGGTTTTATGACATAAAGCTTGGCATCTTTTAGAAGTCTTGCAATATTCAATATATCTTCAACTGTATGAAGGTGTTTGTTCACCGTTGTTCTGAATTCATAGTCGATATTTGAATTTTTTAATATCTCTATTGACCTTCTGATTTTGTCAACGTCAGAAAAGCCTGTGATCTGGGGGTATTTTTCAAGTGGGGCTTTTACGTCCATCGCGACATAGTCAAGAAGACCAGCATCTAAAAGCCTTTGTAAAACCTCCGGTCTTGAACCATTTGTGTCAAGTTTAACAAGTAATGAACGATTTTTTATTTTCTTTATAAACTCAGTTAAATACTCTTCATTCAAAGTTGGTTCTCCACCTGTTATGCATACCGCATCAACTATACCTTTTCTTTTATCCAAGTACTCAAAAAAGATATTGTCATCCATAAACTCACCTTTGAAGTTTACAAGCTGTGAATTGTAGCAAAATGGGCACGAAAAATTGCAGCCACCAAAAAAACAAGTAGCTGCAATCTTTTTCGGATAGTCAACAGTTGATATTTTCATAAAATCAACAAGCATATTCTATATCTCCTTTTAAATAATCTCTTGATTATATTCTTTTTTGTCAAACCACCACGTATTTTATTTTAACCTCTTTTTATCACTATTTGCAAACCTCTAATTTTTTAAAAACAAGGAAAAAAGAAAATCTATTCAAGCTTTTTCCTTATCAATTTAATATTTTGCTCATCCTTGCAATAAAATTCATATTCACAGCCACAACAATCCTTTTTCACACAATCTTCTATTATTGCAAGCACATCCTTTCTACTTTTAATACTTCTTATCCTTCTTATAACATCCATCACATCTTCAAGGTGCTCTTCTTTTAGTTCATAGTCAAACTTTCTACCTTCTCTTAACCAAAAGATAGAAGAAAAAATATTTTTCTGTGGAAATCTTTCTTTCATTGCCATTGTGTAAATGAAAAGCTGTGGAATGTAAATATTGAATTTTGTATCATCAAAATGAAGGTTCGTTTTAAAATCAACAAGGAAAATCTTATCTTCAAGATGGTACACCTTGTCAATTATCCCATATATCATTTGATTGCCAAGTTTGAAATAAAATCTAATTTCGCTTTCCTCTTTTATCACTTTATCTTTGATTTCCTTTACAAACTGACTTTCAAAAAAGTTTAAAATAAGCTCTCTCACAATCTTTTCACTTTCAAAGTCATTTTCAAGCACGGCTAAGGCAATGTTGGTATCCAAACTCTTAATATCTTTCAAGCTCGTGAGCTCTAAAACTCTGTGAACGGTTGTACCAAGTACTTTTGCGTTCTGTTGTATCTCCTCTTTTGAGCTCAGTTCATCAAAAACTGGAAGACCCATAATATACTTTAACGAAAACATGGCAGGACATCTTTTAAAATCCATTATGTGTGAAGGTGACAAAAACTTAAACCTATTTTCAAACTCGTCAGGTAAAATCATTAGAGGTAATGTACTTTCAATTGTATTTTTCTGTTTACAAGTAAAATCATTAGATAGATCTTCTTCAGTGTCTTTTATCTCCACAACTTCTTTTTCAATTCCAATCTCCTCTGCCTTTGCGAGAATGTAATTCAAACCCACCTCTTCACCAAACGACTTTACCCCTCCTCTTTTCTTTATAGCTTCTCTTAAGCTTGAGTTTATCAAGAAAAGCCCTGCCATCGGTCTTGTTATGGCAACATAAAAAAGCCTTTTTCCCTCTTCTTTTTCCTGCTGTTTTGATATATTCTTTATTCTTGTGTATTCTTTTTCCATCCAAAAAGGAGCAATTCTATACTCTCTTGTGCTTGTATCATAAGAGCCTCTCAGTTTTGGACTTCTGCCCGGAAAGTACCCTGTGCTCTCGCAAAGTCCGACCAAAAACACTATTGGAAAGCTGAGTCCTTTTGCTGAATGTATGCTGATAAGTACTGCGCTGTCATCAAGAGAAGAAAAGCTTGAAAACCTTTCGCCTTGATAATTTATAAAATTGTAAAGTTCTTCTATCGAAAAACTTTTGCTCTCTTCTGCCAAGTCATAGAAAAGTCTGACATTTTCGTATGCACCCTTGCCAAAAAACTTGTAGACCTTGTAGCTATATTCGAACATGTCTTCAAACTCATATAAAATCTCTGAAATCTTTTGGACAAACAGGTTATCACGCTGTTTTGCAATAAATTTTAAAACATCTTCTGGAACATAGCATTCTATTTTGCTCATCTCGTAAAAGAGAAGCGTGAATTTGTCCACTTTAAATATGTCATTTGCAAGAAGTCTTAAGTACCCGGATTTTTTGTCTGGATACTGCAAAATCTCAAGAAGGCCTAAAAGCGGTACTATCTCTTTTTGCTCCAAAAGCCCTCTTTTGAAGTTAATATCAAGTGGAACATCATAATCCTCAAACACCCTTTTGTAAATATGAGCAATGTTTTGAATTTTTCGCGACAGCACTGCAAAGTCAGAGTATTTTACCTTTCTTTTTGGCTTGCCACCCACACTTATCTCAAAACCACTTTCAACCATCTCTTTTATCTTTTTTGCAACATAAATAGCTTCATTTTGAATAATCTCTTCTCTTGCTTTATTTACAATCTCCACAACCTTTAAAAATCCGTCAGCTTGATGCTTGTAAGAAAGCGGCTTGTAGTCCGGAAAAAGTATTGTAGCAATTTTGTCTATCTTTTTGCCAAGCTCAGAGTTTGTTCTAAAGTTTTCACAGAGTTCTAAAACCTGACTGCAGTTTTCCATAGCTTCATCAAAAACCTCTGGCTCTGCACCCTGAAAACGGTAAATGGACTGTTTTTTGTCTCCCACATAATAAATGTTTTCAGCAATATTTTCAAATATCGATTTTTGCAAAAAGTTTGAATCTTGAAATTCATCGACAATTAAGAATTTAAATCTGTTTTTTACATCTCTATTTACCTCTGGAACGCTTAAAAGCTCAAAGGTCCTCTGCAAAACCAAATCGTATGTGAGTTCTTTTAAAAACTGGTCATTTAACCTGTCTGACAAATGCTCAAAAATGTAAAAAGTTTCACTTTCAAGGTGACAAGTTTTCCCGACATACTTTGCTGAGTTGGAATACTCCTGTGCTATGCTTTCAGCAAAGTGGAAATACTCCTCAATGAAAAACCTCTCCTGCGGCAGCTTCCCCAAAGTTGCAGGAAAAACTGAAAGATAATCGTCTATAAGTTCAAGTATCAGTCTGTCTATTTCAGGGACAATTTTAAAGTTTGCATCAACCTTTGCCCATGCCCAGTAAAATCTTAAAAGATACATACAAAATGAATGTATGGTCTTAATATGGGAGTTTTGAATCTTTGAAATTGTGAGCAAATCAAGCCTTCTTTGCTTTGCTTTTGAGATTATTCTATTTTTAAGTTCCCTTGCAGCTTTTTCAGTGTACGTTATGCAGACAATTTCAGTCGGTAAAATCTTTTTCTGGCTGATTAAGTCTATGTACAAGTTTGCTATGTTTTCTGTTTTTCCACACCCGGCAGAAGCACTATAAATGATTATATCACTCATTTTCACAACCATCCCCTGATGTTCTTGTTTTTAAAACAACAGACAAACATGGCTATATTCGCAAGAAAAACAGTTTTTAACAGACTTTGCTTTTTTATAAGTTTCAATTTCACCAAGTTTATTGATCCCTTCTTTTATCCCACTTAAGATCTCTTGAGTTAACTTATCCAAAGAACCATTTGTATTTTCATAAATTACGAATCGTGGTTTTTCAAAAAGATATATGGCAGCAACTTTGTCCAGCTCAAAGATGTAATTAGCAATCCAAATCTTGTCAATCTCTTTTTCAGACGAAATTTTTGCTTTTACAAAGCCGCATATTTCTTGGTCATCAATTTTTACAACAAAATTAGGAAAGAGTTGAAGTTCAACTCCTTCAAACATCTTTCTAACTACAAATACCTTGTCTTTCATATTTTGAGGAGTAAACTCTTCAACCCCGTATTCATTCATTCTCTCAACAATTTCAAGAGATATTTGCATAATATCTAAAGCTGCAAGTTTTTTAACCGGTTCATTATGCGTATAGCGAATATTGGAAAGCAAAAAATCAAGTGTCTCCTGAGGATCTTTTGAGGAAAGTATCTTTTGAATACATGAAAACAAAAGCTGCAAGTTCGAAAGAAAATGTTTTTCTTCTCTTTCTTTCTCGTCAACATCAAACTTTTTGAAAGCAAACTTCAAAGGACAGCTCTGATACTCAATAAGCTCTCTATCTTTTATCTGGTTAATTTCTGGAACCTCAGCACACGTGTAAGTTTTCCCATCATCTTTTTTATTTACATTCTTTATAAACTTATATTCCCTGTATGTCACCTTATCGTCACTTGGTATGTAGCTTTTTAAAACAGGTACTTCTTCAATACCTTCTAACTCCAAAAATGGGCTCTTATTTGTCTCTGTTTGGTAGTAACGAGGATATGACATATACACATCATAGGAGTTTAAAACGGTTCTAAAGTGCACAAGGTCTTTTTGAAATATGTAGTCAAAATTCTTTATCTCATCGAGCATGAGCTCTTCTTTTAATCTCATGTTTCGTAAAAATCCTTCAGAATTTGAGCGTGGCAAAATATCATCCGAAAGACCAATCAGATAAACCTTTTGATAATTAGAGCCCAGAACATCTTGAATGCTGAGAACATCAATGCCGCTTAAGATATTAATCGAAACGTCAACCATCTTCTGAGAAAGAATGGTTTTAAAAATACCCAGAAACTCTTCAAAAGTAAAATCAGAGTCAAATTCTTTAAAGTCTTCCTGGCCTTTTTTGAATATCTCATTCAAATGATAAAAAGCCTTTATAAATTCAATGTCATTTACAAATTCAGCATGTTTTGTTATTCCTAATCTCTCAAAAACTTTTCTAGTATTTTCAAGCCAGCTAACAAATGGCTTTGGCAATTTATCATATTCATTTTTTATTCTCTTTAGTCTATTGAAAACCCGCCGAACCTTTATAAGGTTTTCAATCACATCATCAAATGCATATAAATTTGCAAAAAACTCCAACTCTTCAAGCACAAATTCTATCTGCTCAAGCTCCAAAATACTCATATTTTTCATCTTTGAAAACAAAATCTCAAAGTCTGCCTTTTCTGTGTTCAAAAATTTATGCGATACTATCCGTTCAAAATTCTTTTTATCAAACTCTCCACCCAAAAACTCTAAAAGCTCTAAAACAAACCTGATAAATCCAAATTCTATAAGACTCTTCTGACAGCTAAGATTTACAGGTAACATCTCCTCAGAAAATGTCTGCACCAAAGCATCTTTATACCTTTCCACACTTGGCACAACAACTGCTATCCTGTCAAAACCTGCTTTTCTTTCAGAGATGTCTTTTTTAATCTCTTTTACAAGAGAATTTATCTCAAGGATTATGTTTGGATAGGAATAAACTTTAAGCTGACAAGAGGGTGAGTCTAAATTACCCAATGAATACTCTTTATTTGTACTAAACACTATGTCAAATCCAAGCGATTCTAAAAACTTGGCAGTTTCTATGCAGATCTCAATATCATCAAAAAATGGCATAAAAACTTCTATATCAGTTATTTCCTCTGCAATAAGTTTTAGTATTCTCTTTTGGTCGCATCTGAAATCTGTAAAAAATGCTATCTTTGCGCAACTGTAGTCTTTAAACTCAAGTCTGTTTTCTTCAAAAAGTTTTATTGCCAAATCCTGAAGGTATGAAAAGTTGACAAGGTTGTTTTGGTCAAGGTATTCCTTGTACTTTTCAAAAAGCTTTATTAAAAAACCATAATTTTCAGCTGACTCAAAATTGTTCTGAGAATAGTCCTTTGATTCTAAAAACATCAAATTCAAAAGGTATATTACCTGATTTGTAAACTCGTATGTCAAAACATTTTCAAAGTTTGTTTTCCCTTTGAAAATACTTTTGAGAAGTTGAAATACAACTAAAACCTCTTGTTCCCTTGTGATTACCTTCCGTGTCTTTAGCACCTCATTTTTGGCAGGGGTTATTAAATCATCAAATGTAAATATATCGGTATCAAAAAGAACTCGGTTTTTCTCAACAAGCCTTTCTTTGAGCTTATTTATAACAAAGCGTCGAGGAAGAATTATGAGTTCATTTGGTTGTGCATCATCAAGAAGGCTTAAATTAAGTTTTTTTAAAAGGTATGCTTTTTTCATCTTTGAGGTTTCTCCTCTCAAGGAAAAATTAAATGATAGTATGTTATATTGAGAAAATTATACTATATTTTCCTATTGAAAGTCAAAGAAAAATAAAAAGGCTGCTTTCGCAGCCTCTTTGCATTTTTTATAATTATTTTAATGTTTAAAATTCTTAATTATCTCGACAGCCATCTCATATTTTTCGAAGGGTGGCATAATGTAGATACCACTTACCATATGTTTTATTTTTTCAACTATCTCACAGGCAATCTCTACTCCCTCTTTTGCAGGCTCTTTAGAAGAACGCATTCTTTCTCGGATTTTGTCGGGTATTGTGATTCCTGGTACTTCATTGTGTAAAAACTCAGCATGGCGTGAAGACCTTAGCGGCAAAATTCCACCCAAGATTGGCGGCAGTGAAAAATTAACCTTTTCTAAAAACCTTTCTAGCGTCTCAGGTTCATAAATTGGCTGTGTTTCGATAAAGTGCGCCCCATTTTCAATTTTGTGTTTGAGCTTTTCTATCTCTTTTTCCAAGTCATCCGCATTGAGATTTAGCGCAACGCCTATTGTAAAATTTGTTGCTTTGCCAATTGGATTGCCCATGTAATCTGTACCACTGTTTAGCCTACTTAAAATCAAAACAAGACCTTCAGAGTTAACATCAAACACTGGTTTTGCCTGTGGATGATCGCCAATTGATGGTGGGTCGCCTGTAAGCGCCAACACATTTTTAACCCCAAGCGCTGCTGCACCCAGAAGCTCTGACTGAAGAGAGATAAGGTTCCTATCCCTGCATGTAAAGTGCAGTATTGACTCCATACCCAGCTCTTCTTTGAGTATATGAGCAAGAGCAATTGGAGAGATTCTGACCCTCGCCATTGGAGAGTCTGCAATGTTTACTGTGTCTGCTCCAGCATCTTTTAAAAGCTTCACACCCTCTTTTGTCTTTTCAAGTTCAATTCCCTTAGGTGGACTTATCTCAACTGTAAAGATAAATTTCTTGCCAAGCTTTTGAGAAAGCTCAGATGGAGTGTCTTTTAAAACTGTTTTTTGTTCCTCTTTTCTCTCAACCACTTCAACTTCTATGCTGGGTAAAAACTCTTTTACTTTTTCCTTTATAGCTTTTATATGCTCAGGAGTTGTTCCGCAGCACCCACCAACAACTTTTGCACCAAGCTTTATATATTCAGGAACAAATGATGCAAAATACTTAGCTGATGTTGAATAAATAAGCCTTCCCTGCACAAGCTGGGGATACCCTGCATTTGGCTGGACAGAAAATGGACCTTTCAAATGCTGTGAGAATACCTTTAAAGCCTCTAAGGTCTTTTGTGGACCATTCCCACAGTTAAGTCCTACAACATCTGCATCTGTTACTTTTAAAAATTCTGTAACCATGTAAATATCTTCCCCGTATATTGTGCTCAGCTCTTTGGTAAAAGAAAACTGAATTATATATGGAATTTTATCATTTAGCTCCTTCAAAGCTTCAATTGCGATTTGAACCTCATGTGTTGATGCAGCTGTCTCAAAGATTATAGCGTCAACCCCTTCATCTAAAAGAAAATAAAGCTGTCTTTTGTACACCTCTCTTGCTCGTCTAGTATCTATCTCAAAACCACTGCCAACTGGTTTCCCAAGCGGTCCAACACTGCCTATGACAAAAACTTTATCGTCTGCAACCTCTTTTGCAATTTTAACAGCACTTCTGTTTATCCTCTCAACCTCGTTTTCAAACCCAAAAATTTTGAGTTTGCACTCATTTGCACCAAACGTGTTTGTCTCTATGCACTGTGCGCCTGCCAAAATATAGTCTGTGTGAATTTCCTTTACAAGCTCAGGATTGGCTATATTTGCCCACTCAAGTGGAAAGTCCAGCGAAAATCCTCTGTTCAAAAGCTCTGTGCCCATTGCACCGTCAAAAATTACGGTCGACTGTTCTTTCAAAAACTCTCTAAAGCTCTTCTTCAACTGAAAACCTCCTCATCTTATTCTTAAATCTGCACTTTGACTGCGCTTTTGCCGTGTATGCTTGATACTGTTCCATACACGCCAAAGTAATACCTTTCAATAACATCTGCATGAGATTTTGTTTTTATATCAAAAACATAAGGTTTTTTTGAAAAATCCTGAGATTCTATTAAAAATTCTTTTAAAACCTCAGGCTCTACATTCTCATCAATATCAACAAATATTGCATCCTCTTCAAGCCCTGCAAGTTCGAAGATAGTTTCGCTTGAAAAATCATTTGTTAGCTTGAATTCATAAAAACTAAACTTTTGAGAAATATCAAGCAAGGAATAAATTGATGTTATAAACTTCTTCTGTATACCACTTTCAAATGAAACCTCTTTCCCTTTTAAAACTTTCGATATTGCTCTAATATACTCAGGGTTTGTGCCACAGCACCCACCATAGAGCCTGACTCCATTTTCAACAAACTCATCTGCCAAATTCACAAACTCAGGAATGCAGCTTTCATACACAGTCTTGCCATCAACCACTTTTGGCAGTCCTGCGTTTGGCTTTACTGAAAGCGGAACAGACGAAAAACCTTGCATCTGCTTAATAACCTCTAAAAGCTGTATTGCCCCTCCAGAGCAGTTAGCACCAACAATGTCACAGCCAATTAAACTGAAATAGTATGCTGCAACCTCTGGAGGAGTTCCCATCAAAAGCCTTTTGTTTTGTTCAAACGTAAAAGACACCAAACATGGTATATCTTTTTTCAGCACTTCCTTGACCTTTTTGTATGCAAAAAATGCAGCCTTTGCTTCTTTAATGTCAGACATAGTTTCAATCGAAACAAAATCCGCTCCTGCCTGAATTCCACTTAGAATCTGTTCGTAAAATATTCTTTCTGCCTCATCAAAACTCAGATCACCTGAGGGAACAAAAAGCCTACCTGTTGGTCCAACAGAAAGTCCAACATACCCTCCATACTCTTTTGCAACCTCTTTTGCAAGCCTGACCGCCCATTTGTTTATATTCTCAACTTCATTTTCAAGTCCATATTTTTTGAGCTTTTCTCTGTTTGCACCAAAGGTATTTGTCTCAACACAGTCAGACCCGGCTTCAAAGTACTGCCTGTGAATAGACGAAACTACATCCTGTCGTGTAACCGACCATAAATCAGGACATTCATCTTCTTTAAGACCATTTTGAATAAGCTGAGTACCCATTGCCCCATCAAAAATCAAAACTCTTCTGTAAAGCTCATCTTTTAGCAATGCCATTACCATCCTCTCTTCTAAATTTTAAAAAAAGCTGCTTAAAAAAAATTAAGCAGCTCTTCTAAAATACTTATTCATTGTCATTCTCGCTATTTTCTTTATTATTTTCCTTTTTTGTTTCTTGCTGGGTAATTTCATCAGCAACCTGCTCGCTGAAATCTGACTGAATAAGTTTCAAAACAGCCTCCAGTGCTTCTTTCTCATCCTCACCATCTGTAATAATTGTCACTTCATCGCCACAGTCAACCATAAGCGACATCAAACCCATTATACTCTTTGCGTTGGCTCTTTTCTCATCTTTTTCTATTAAAATGAGGGACTTGAACTTACTTGCAACCTGAACAAGCAGGGCTGCAGCACGTGAAGAGATCCCCTGAGAATTTTCAATCTTCATGTGAAGGCTTTGCATATACTATTCCTCCTTTTCTAAGTTCCTCGGCAATTTTATCTATTTTCCTCAGCCTATGATTGACACCAGATTTGCCAAGAGGATTTTTGAGCATACTTCCAAGTTCTTTCAAAGAGGCATCCTTGTATTTTATTCTAAGGCGTGCTATCTCTTGCAGATTCTGTGGAAGGCTGTCAATGCCAATTGTTCTTTCGATAAACTCAATATTTTCAATATGCCTCATAGAGGCATTTATAGTCTTCTCTAAGTTAGCTGTTTCACAGTTGACAAGGCGGTTGACATTGTTTCTGAGTTCTTTCACTATGCGAATATTTTCAAGCTCTAAAAGTGAAGAATGCGCTCCAATGATGTTTAAAAAATCTACTATCTGTTCACCTTCTTTTAAGTATACTACATAATGAGACTTTCTTTCAACAATTTTTGCCTCAAACTCAAAACTCTTTAAAACCTTCTGCAAAAACTCCGCATCATCCTTTGTCTTCACATCAAACTCCAAATGATACATCTTCTCAGGGTTTGTAATAGAACCGCATGACAAAAATGTTGCCTGCAAAAAAGCCTTTCTGCAACATTTTTTCTTCACAAGCTCCTCTTTTAACGAAAAACTGAGATGATACTCTTTTGCACCTTTTCTAACAAAATGAAGGTCTTTCAAAACGCCTATGTTGTCGCTGCTTGGAGGTAAAAAGATAGTATATACATAGTTTTTCTGCAGCTTACTATTTTTCTTGATACTTACCTCACAGTGTTTTGAAAACCCGTTTTTCATGAGAAGGAAAAAAGACCTTGCAGTCTGAGCATTTTCAAATGAAGTTTTAAATGAAAACGTCCCATCAAGCTCATATATGCTTCCTGCAAACTTCAAAAACGCTGCAACCGCAGCTTTTACACAACAGGAATTTTGAGAAAGCTTTCTGCTCACTTCTGATTTTGCAGTCGATGAAAAAGACATTTTTGTTTACCCCCAAAAAGAAAGCTTCCTTTGCTGTGTTTCAGCTCTTAAAGGGCTTACCAAAATTTTTCAATCTCAGATACCCTAACCTGTATTCATGGATCACATCCTTGCCATAGATGATGTTACTCACAACCCTTGCAAGCTTTGCTGAATTGTGACGAATAAGCCCGTTAGAAATGTTCAAAAGTCCTTCTTCTACCACTGTATATCCCTTCTCAACTGTTTTCTTGTCACTCCAGACAGGCTGTGCACCATCTTCCCTGTATCTCTCCAGCACTTCTGGAGGAATTGGCTGGTTGTTCACAATAACAATGTCAAAAATCCTTCCGCCGCAATGTCTCTCTATTGCCTCAATATGGTCATACAGTTGATAGCCGTCTGTCTCACCAGGCTGCGTCATGATGTTTGCAATGTAAATTTTCTTTGCTCTGCTTTTCTTTATACTCTCAACAACCTCCTTGAACACAAGATTTGGCATTATGCTTGTATAAAGGCTTCCTGGTCCAATTATTATCACGTCCGCCTTTTCAATCTCATCCAAAACCTCAGCATATGGTTTTGCATCAGAAGGAGTTATAAAAACTCTTTTTATTGGGGTCTTAGAATTTTTTACCTCTTCAGGAATTTTTGATTCACCAACAACTACCCTGCCGTCTTCAAGCTCAGCACAAAGATTAATATTGTCAAGAGTCACAGGCAGAACTTTTCCTCGAACTGCTAAAACCTCGCTCATGAGTTTTACAGCCTTTTCAAAGCTCCCTGCGATTCCTGTCATTGCAGCCAAGAACAGGTTACCAAAACTCTGACCTTTAAGACTTCCTTCCTTGAACCTGTAACTCAAAAGCTTTTGCATAATCTCTTCTGTATTTGCTAAGGCCAGTATGCAGTTTCTGATATCACCCGGTGGAAGCATGCCAAGGTCTTCTCTGAGCTTTCCAGACCCACCTCCATCGTCTGCAACAGTTACAACTGCTGTGATGTTTGCTGTGAGATTCTTTATACCCCTGAGCATTGTAGAAAGTCCAGTGCCGCCACCGATTGCAACAACCCTTGGTCCTTTTTCCAAAAACCCTTTTGAATATATAGCATCAAATATGGTCTTCTGGCTTATTCTGTATGGCAGACTCTTGTTCAAAAGCCTTATAAAACCCTTTATTAAACCCATCAGCGAAATCAAAAAAACTCCAATTCCTAAAGCAAATAATCCTATGCGCAAAGAGGTGCGAAGTTCCACTGAAACATTAAAAATATCAATGCTTTTTGTTAACGAAGCTGAGATCAAAATAATACTGAATAACATTAAAACAATCCATCTTTTTATATAAATACCTGGTTTTAAAAAATCAAATATCATTGGCATGTCACCCTTTTTTATCTTTCTCTATATCTCTATGAAATATTGAAACTTTATATCCCTGGTTTTCAACAGCCTTGAAAAGCTCTTCAGCCACTGTGACAGATCGGTGCTTACCACCGGTACAGCCAATCGCAATCACAAGCTGCCCTTTTCCTTCTTCTGCATAGTTTGGTATTAAAAATAAAATCAGGTCAAAAAGTTTTTGCAAGAATTTTTTTGTGACGTCCCATTTTAAAACATATTCTTTAACTTCAGGTTCCTTACCTGTTTTGTACTTGAGAGTATCCACATAAAACGGGTTAGGGATGAATCTGACGTCAAAAACAAGGTCAGCATCAAGCGGAAGCCCGTATTTAAATCCAAATGACATAATAGTGATTAGCATTGCCTCTTTTGACTTTTGCTGAACAAAAATCTCAAAGAGTTTTTCTTTTAAATCACGTGGCAAAAGCGTGGATGTATCAATCACAAAGTCAGCATACCTTTTTATATCCTCAAGCTTTTCTCTTTCCTTTTGAATGGCTTCTAAAATGCTGCCGTCACCTTCAAAACTGAGAGGATGTTTTCGCCTTGTCTCTTTGTATCGCTTTATAAGAACCTCATCATGTGCATCTAAAAAGAGGAGTTTAAAGTTGCGGTCATCTTTTTTCAGCTCCTGTAGAACATCTTTGAAGTCATCAAAAAGTTCACCGCCACGAATGTCTACAACCGCAGCAATCCTCGAAATCTTCTCTTTTGTTGCACTTGCAAGCTCAGCAATCTTGGGTAAAAACTGCGGTGGCAGGTTGTCTATACAAAAAAATCCCATGTCTTCAAACGCCCTTATTGCTAAGCTCTTACCAGCACCAGACATGCCAGTTATTATTACTATCTCCAACAAAATCACCCTTTTTTATCTTCTATTTTGGACATTTTCGGGCACAAAAAGCGGTGTTTCAAACTCGCCTATGAACTGAATCTCAGGTTCAAGCAAGATTCCAAACTTTTCGTATACAGTCTTTTGAGCAAGATAAATGAGTTTTCTTACATCTTCAGCTTTAGCATCTTCTACATTTACGATAAACCCTGCATGTTTTTCAGATATACACGCACCGCCTATTCTATACCCTTTCAAGCCCGCATCTTCAATGAGTTTTCCTGCAAAGTTGTTTGGAGGTCTTTTAAACACAGAACCTGCACTTGGATAAGAAAGAGGCTGTTTTTCCCTGCGTCTTTTGGAAAACTCACTTGCTTTTTGCAATGGAGGAATATCTTCTTTGGCAGCAAATTCAAGGGAAAATGCTGCCCTCAGAAGCACCATTTTTTCTTCTTTTAATCTGCTGTGTCTGTAAGAAAATTTCATTTCTGACTTAGAAAGTTTCAAAATATTTAAGTTTTTATCCAAAACCTCTGCCCACTCAAAAACGTCTTTTATCTCGCTATCGTATGCACCCGCGTTCATATATACAGCTCCGCCAACAGTGCCAGGAATTCCTACTGCAAACTCTAAACCTTTGAGACCTTTTTCGCATGCTTTTTTGGCAATCACAGACAGCATTGCTCCGCAATCTGCTTCAATTAAATTCCCATCTATTTTAAAAGAATCTATCTTAACTGTCGTAATTACCGCTCCATTAAAGCCTTTGTCAGAAACAAGAACATTTGAGCAGTTCCCAACAACAATGTAATTTATTTTTTTCTCTTTTATTAAAGTTAGTATTCCTATAAACTGTTCGGTATTTTGGGGAAATACTATATATCTTGCTTTTCCGCCTATCTTGAATGTTGTAAACTCTTTTAATGGATGATCTTTTAGAAATTCAATACCTAAATTTTTTAAATACATTTCAAATTCCATTTTTCTATCACCTTAAAAGCTTCTGTTTCAAATTTATTATATTACATTTAAACAAAAAATTTAATTATTTTTTACCTCGACTGCCTCAATTTCACCTTCCCATGGCTTAAGTAACACAGAAAACAAGCTTTTTAGCGCTTTGGTGCTCCCTTTTTCAAAAAGCCACAAGTCTTCATACTCCTTTTTCAGTATCACAGGCATGCGGTTGTGAATATGCTTTATTTCTTCAGCTGGTTCTGTTGTAAGGATGACAAAACTATCTACAAGTATCCCACCTTCAAGCTCCACCCTTTTGTAAAGCCCTGCCATGTAAAAGACATTGCAATCTTTTGGTTTTATAAAAAACTTTTGTTTTTTGCTGCCATCTTTCTTCCACTCAAAAAAACCTTGAGCAGGAATCAGACACCTGTTTGAAATTATGCTAGAAAACAAAGGCTTCTCCAGGATGGTCTCAGCCCTTGCATTTATTATAACTTCTTTTTTGTTTTGAAGAGGCAATCCCCATCTTAAAATCTCAGCTTCTCTTTGAAAGTCCTTTGACACAATCGACGGAACAAACTCTGTAGGAAATATCTCACCAGACTTTACTTTCTGCAAAATAGGGCTTTTTTCATATTTTTGATAAATCTCATCTAAGATTTTTTTAATCTCTTCAATATTCTCATCAAGATTCAAAAAGTATCTACCGCACACAAAAATCAGCCTCCAAAGACCAGCTTTAGCTCTTCATATATATCCTTTATTGAACCATATATCAAATCTGGCTTCAAAGATGAAGCCTCAACATCTTCCATCCTTGTCTCACCAGACAGCACCAGAACAGCAACCATACCGCTATCCTTTGCCATTTTTATGTCTGTATAAAGCCTATCCCCTATCATCGCAATCTTGTTTTTTTCAACCTTCTTAAAATTTGAGATTATATCAACCATTATGGAAGAAGGTTTTCCAACAAATACAGGTTTTTTCTTTGTTGCATTCTCAAGCATGATGCAGATTGAACCACAATCTGGAATATATCTTCCACCATCTAAAGGACAAACAAGGTCCGGGTTTGTTGCCAGAAAAGGAACCCCTCTTCTTATAAGCTCACATGCATCTAAAAGTTTTTTATAGGTAAGCTGAGTGTCAAACCCCACAACAAGATAGTCTATGTTGTAATTTGGACTGTCAACAACAAAGATGCCCATCGACTTTAGCTCTCTTTTTAAAGATGATGTCCCAACAACATACACTTTTGGTGATCTTTTTTCTTTGTGAATTGTTTTGATATAAATTCCCATTGCCTGACCTGAAGTAAATACGTTTTCTTTTGTAATCTCAAAGCCCATGTTCAAAAGCTTTGAATAGTAGTCTTCTGAACTTTTTGACGAATTATTTGTCAAAAAAAGAAAATCTTTTTGGTTTTCCTTTAATAGCTTTATAAACTCTCTTGCACCTTCAAATACCCTTTCACCAAGATACACTGTGCCGTCCAAGTCAAGAAGGAAAAGGTCTATGTTCTTTAGAATACTGCTATGTTTCATTTGTCAACTTCCCCTTTTTCATTTTTTCGATGCTGACAAAGCTAAAAGCCTTTTTGCAAAATCTTCATAGCATTTTTGAGCATTGAAATTCTCTTCCCATATCCTTCTTGCAGCAAGACAAAACTTTTTATATTCCTCTTGGCTCATGGTAGCAAATTTTTCTATAAGGTTTGCAAGGTCATTGTCCGAAAAATTTTTATCAAGCAAAAATCCATTTATTCCATTTTTCACGATCTCTTTGGTTCCACCAACATCTGTTGCTACAACAGGTATTGCATATGACATTGCCTCCATAATGGATACTGGAAGCCCTTCTGACTGGCTGACATTTACAAACAGATTGAAGTTTTCTGTAGCATACAGATTTAAAATGTCTTCATTCTTCATAAAACCTAAAAATTTAAATTCAATATTGCTTTTTCTGCCCAGTTTTTCTTGAGCATACAATTTTATTTTTTCCAAAAGTTCCCCATCTCCAATGTGAGTCCATGAAATTTTAACACTGTCAATTTTCTCAAGGCTGTCAACAATCCTGTCAATCCTCTTAACAGGTACAACTCTTGCACAGCTGACAATTTTAAAAATCTCATCTTTTTTCTTATCAATGTTCACATTGTGTTTATTAAAAGTCCCGAGGTACGACACTTCTGCTTTGTTTGTTTGATAACTATTGTTTATATACTCAGCACCCATTTTTGAACAGGCAAAAATCTTATCTATGTTTTTAATGATAAACTTTTTGCACGGCTGAGGATAGCTTTCTTCATACAAATCGCCCCTGTGCGCTCTTGAAACCTTCAGCGCAAAAGGCTGGTTGTAAAGTGAAACTGATAGTGCCAAAAAATGAAACCAATATGAGTAAAGTATTGTATCCTCAGCAGGTATATTGTATTTCTTTATAAGCTTTTTAATATTCCTTAATGTGATGTTTGTAAGAAAAGTCCATCTAAAAACCATCCACAGATTCAATAGCCTGTATGAAAAAGGTTTTGGAGAAAACACTGCCTTGATTGCTTCTTTTATCATAAGTCCAATAAGTTTGGGATTTAAAAGTAAAATATCTATTAAGCCAAAACTTATATCAGCCACCTCAACCTTTGGATTTTGAATATACTGTTTCAGGTTCTTTAGCTTTTTAGGTAGTACTTTTCCCGGCCAAATAGGTACAATGTAGATTTTATTAAAAAACTGGGAGAGAATATCTATCTCATTTCCTACAAATACATCTCTTTTAGGATGTGGATAACCTATCGTGAGAAGAATTAAGTTCAAATTAAGCTTTCCCCCTTTATAAAAATTGTTTTTTATTCTTTTTTGAGTTTATCACTCAAAAGTCCACAGCGTCAACACAACATTTCAAAAGCATAAAATAAAAAGATTCTCTTGACCTGTTGAAAATCTTATTTTATAATGTTCATATGAACAATTATTCAAATGTTCAATCTTGAAATTGAGGTGAGTTAATTTGGAAAAACAGGATGGTTTTGAAAAAATCGATTTGTGTAGCTGTAATGTAATTCACAATGACATTGTTAAGAAGGTTAAAGAAAGCCTTCCTGCCGAAGAGACAATATTTGACCTTGCCGAATTTTTTAAGGTTTTTTCAGACTCAACGCGCATAAAAATCTTAAGCAGTCTCTTGGTTTCTGAGATGTGTGTATGTGACTTAGCAGCAGTGTTGGGCACATCTCAGTCGGCAATATCTCACCAGCTAAGGCTACTAAAAGTCTTCAGGTTAGTAAAGAGCAGAAAAGCTGGTAAAGTTGTGTATTATTCTCTTTCGGATGATCATGTAAAAAGTATAATTGAGCTTGGTCTTGCGCATCTTAGCGAAAACCAGTAGATGAGAGGATGAGGTAAACTTGGCAAAGATGAATGTAGAATTAATCTTAGAAAATCTTTCATGTGCCAATTGTGCTCAAAAAATTGAAGAAAAGGTGGCAAAGCTGCCTTTTGCAGAAAGTGTCTCTTTGAATTTTGTAACAAAGAAACTCTCAGCAAAGGTTGACCAAAAGTCCTACAGTGCATTTGTTGAAGCAGTAAAGAAGATTGTAAACGAAATTGAACCTGAGGTAAGTGTATTAGAGGCACCAAAAGAAAAACCAATGATTAGCATTGGTGAAATCTTACTTGTATTAATCTCTGCTATGTTTTTTGTAGTAGGACTCTTTACAAGAAAAGAAGGCTTTGCTCTAATCTTTTTCCTTGTTTCTTATTTGCTTTCTGGAAAAAATGTTATCTTAAGCTTTTTCAAAAACATCAGAAAACTTCAATTATTTGATGAAAATTTTTTAATGACAGTGGCAACATTATCAGCTATTTTCTTAAAAGAATACCCTGAAGCAGCGTCTGTTATGCTCCTTTACAAAATTGGACAAATACTTGAAGATGTTGCTGTAAACAAATCAAGAAAAACCATACAAGCTTTAAAACACCTCGAAATAGACTATGCAAACTTGAAAATTGGCAATATCATCAGGAAAGTAAATCCAAAAGATATTGTGCCTGGTGATATAGTGGTGGTAAAACCGGGTGAAAGAGTGCCAGTTGATGGAACTGTAGTATCTGGAAAATCGTTTTTGGATACATCTGCTATCACAGGTGAGTCAAAGCTTTTTGTTGCCCAGCCAAACGATAAGGTTTTTGCTGGCAGTGCAGTAGTTGACGGGTTTCTGGAAGTCAAGGCTCAAAGCTTCTACAAGGATTCTTCTTTGCACAGAATAATAGAGATTGTTGAAAATGCTTCTGCCAACAAATCCAAAATGGAAAGGTTTATAACAAGGTTTGCAAAGGTATACACTCCGGCGGTAGTTGCCCTGGCAGTAATATTTGCCATTTTGCCACCACTGCTATTTGACCAGCCTTTTAAACTGTGGATTTACAGGGCAGCTATTTTTTTAATTATCTCATGTCCTTGCAGCCTTGTTATATCTGTGCCACTTTCGTATTTTGCTTCAATTTCAAAGCTTTCTTCGAAGGGAATACTGGTAAAAGGTTCTCAATTTATAGATATTCTAGCATCAAAAATAGGAAGTTTTCTTTTTGATAAAACAGGAACAATCACAAATGGGGTTCTTTCTGTTGAAAAGATTGTACCTGTACAGATTTCTGAGCAAGAGTTTTTGAAAATTCTCATAAGCATTGAAAGCCTTTCAAACCATCCAGTAGCAAAGTCTATATTAAAAGGGATTGGAGAAAATAGTATTTCTTTTTCTTCAGTACAAGATCTCAAAGAACATCCCGGCAGGGGAATAGAAGGGATTGTTGATGGCAAAAAGGTTTTGATAGGAACAAAAGAGTTTTTGCAGGAAAGTGGAGTTGAAATAAACCACAGCTCTGAAGTATCATCTGAACTTTCGTACATCTTTGTGTCATGTGATATGAAATTTTGCGGGTATGTTGCCTTGAAAGATTCTTTAAAAGATGATGTAAAAAAGGTTTTAAATGCCCTCAAAAGCTTTGGCGCAAAGATATATCTCTTGACAGGCGACAAAAAAGAAGTGGCTGAAAAAATTGCAAAAGACCTTCCGATAGATGGTATTTTCTCAGAGCTTCTTCCAGAAGAAAAGGTAAAAGTGGCTGAAAAAATAAAACTTGAAAATAAAGGTCTAGGATATGTTGTGTTTGTGGGAGACGGGACAAATGATTCGCCAGCCCTCTCTGTGTGTGATGTTGGAATTTCATTTGCAGGCAGTGCAAGTTATCTTGCAACAGTTGCAGCAGATATTGTTCTTCTTGATGGAAAGTTATCAAAGATTGTAGAGCTAATAAAAGATTCAAGGTTCACAAGAAGGATTGTCATTCAAAATATCGTTCTTTCTCTCGGGATAAAATTTGCTGTGATGCTCCTGGGAGTCTTTGGAGTTGCAAATCTGTGGGAAGCAGTTGTGGCAGACACTGGTGCAATGCTTTTAGCAGTTTTAAATTCTTTGAGAGTGCTCAAAAAATAAAAAAAGAGGTATAATATTTAAGAGGGGGTTTTTCGCTTCCTATTTCAGTTTGCCAAAAAAGAGGTGTTTTGAAATGATAGAAATGTATGTTAAAAACGTTGCATTTTTTGAAGAGGGGGGAGGATTTGCGGTTCTGCTGTGCGACAAGAACAACAAAATGGTTCTCCCCATATTCATAGGACCGCTTGAGGCTCAGTCAATTGCCCTTGCACTTGAAAAACAAAAGTTTCCACGCCCTTTGACACACGACCTGATGGTTGAGATTATGCAAAAGTTTTCAATCTCAATCCAAAAAGCTGTTATTACTGACATCAAAGATGGTACGTACTTTGCCCAGCTTCATTTAAGAGACTATAATAATGTGATTTCTGTCATAGATTCAAGACCAAGCGATGCTATTGCGCTTGCTCTGAGAGTAAACTGTCCAATTTATATGGCTCCAAAGCTTATAGAGTTTACCTATAAATACGAAGAGCTGATTCCTCAATAAAAGACTTATTTCAGTTCTATTACTTTCCATGCGCTTCTGTCAAGTTGACGACCAAGAAATTCTGTACGCACGCTCAAATAAAGCATGTTCGGATTTTGTAAATCTTTTTTGGGAAATACTATCTCAATCTGATTCTTTTTCCTGCGCATTTTGGCATTTTGAGCTGAAAAAGCAGGGCTTGTCATGGTCTTTATTACATTCATTTTGCTGCCAGAAATCAGAACATACATCCTGCCAAGATACTTGTAATTTTCAAATGCTCTTATGTGAAGATAGTACGAAATAAGTTTTTTAGCAGAACCGACCATTTCGATACCTATGTAGATGTTCTTGCTGTCGTGTGCTGCAAATATCGCTTCAATATCAGCGCCTTTTTCAAAAATGAGCGACCATATGTCGTGTGTCGGTTCCTTGCTAATTAAATATTTGTCTGAAAACAGGTTGTCCCCCTCATATTTTTTTGCATATTCATTATTCAATTTTGCAAATAATTCATTTTGACGAACAAACGCCTCCAAAAATCCTCTCATAACCTTCATCTGAGAATGGTAATCTGAGATTGAATTTAATTTTTTTTCTATCATATTCTCCTCAAGTGGTACCTGATACCATTCTGTATTTGTAAACGCAAGCTTGAACGGAGGAACAAGATACATCTGAGGGTGCTTACCAAAAGGAGTTGGCCAGTCTCCTCTGTGTACAAGATACTGCCATTCTTCACAGCTGTAATTTAATGTCAGAATTGAAAACTTTACAAACGCTGATGTTGCCCAGTGGTCAGGATGTTGGTCGTGCGAGTATGGATATATGATTAAATCAGGCTCAAATGATTTTATTATGCTCTGAATATTCTTTACAACGTTTATTCCTTTGTATTCTACTCCTCTCTGATAGGAGTTTGAATATGGACTTTTGAATGTGCGTGTTAAGGGATTAAAATAGCTCACCTTTGAATCAAAATATTTTTCCCATAAAAACCTCAAACCCCTATCCGGATATCCTAAGAATATTATATCCTCTCTTTTTACCCCCAAGTCCTCAAGCGCATGAACTGTTTCATTTTGTCGAAGATAACCAAATCTTATGTAATCATCAGGCTTTAACCTGATCTTCCCGAAGTTCTGACCAGCGGCGCGGGTAAACCCATCACCGTTTGTCATAACAACAACTTTAACTTTTCTACCATACAAAAGTGCTTTTTGTATTACTCCTGCAGAAGACAAAGTTTCATCGTCACAGTGTGGTGCAAAGATAAGTATCTTTTTGTAATTTTCAACCCGAAGCAGTGGAAGCTGAGCTGAAAAAAAGTAGTTTGAAATATATTCTCTTGCTAAAAATAAAAAAACATTTGCAACAATCCAGATAATAAACGTATATAAAATATATTTGCGCTTAAACCTTATTCTTCTTTCCCTCTGAGGTTTTTTGTATACATAACCTTCAGCACTTTTAACTTTAAACCGTGGCATATACCTTGCCTTCTCCTCTGTAACCAAATATGCTTTTTTTATTTTACACTATCCTCTGCCCATTTTCTATTAAAAATTCTTCTAAAATCGCAAGCGGGCAGAAGCTCTTCCATTTTATGAGCTTCTGCCCGCTTTCTATATAAAAGGAGGAAATGAACGGGGGGATTTTGAACTTATGTAAGCTTTCAAAAATAAGAGTTACAAGGGGGTTGTCCGCATTTTTCTTGCCACCTGCTGTTTACAGTTATAATTATATGTTTTTTGTATACACCAATCAATACCAAAAATAAATAAACTTTTTCAAATTTCTTTCAGCTTTTTTAGCTATGTGGCTATGTGAATACTTGACCGATTTTGATAAAAATCAGTGTTTATTTTGTATACTTTAACTATACGCAAAAATGCCCTTTTTATGCCTTTTAAGAACTTCTCTATTTTTTCTGGTTTATTGCTCATAAGCTCTCAGCTTAAAATTAACTCCCAGCTCCTGTGCAATTTTTTTGCACTCTTCTACCTCCTCTTTTGAAATTATATCAACACACGAAACCCAAACCTCTTTTATATACTTTCTACTTTCCTTTATAAACTCAATTACATGGTCATATATGTCTTTATCAAAAGGTCTGCAGATTTCATTGTACCTCTCTTTATTTGGAGCATTTAGACTTATTGATATCCTGTCAATAAGCCCTGATAAAAGCTGTGGTACGTTTTTTTTATGAATATAAGATGCATGACCGTTTGTATTGACCCTTAGCGGCACTGAAGTTCTCTCTTTTAACCTTTTTGCAACTTCAATGACAACATCAAGTTTTATTAAAGGCTCACCATAGCCACAAAATACTATCTCATCATATTTTTGAGGGTCTTTTATCTCATTCAAAATCTCCTCTGCTGTTGGATCCTTTTCAAGCCAGAGGTCATATCCTTCGCCAAGTCCTTTCTCAGAGTTTCTTATACAGAATATGCATGAGTTTGTACATTTATTGGTGACATTTATATATAACCTGTTGTCAATTGTATATGTTATCATTCCCATTTTATCTTTGTTTCATCTCCATTCTTTTTATTTTATACCAAAAAAGTTTTTTGCATTCTGTGTAGTCTTTTCAATAACCTCATCTTCAGAAACATCTTTTATTTGAGCAATTTTTTGTATTACATACTTTAAATAAGTTGAATCATTTCTTTTTCCTCTGTAGGGGTGCGGTGTCAGGTAAGGACTATCCGTTTCCAGCATCAAAAGTTCAAGCGGATACTCTTTCACAACCTCAACCAGTTTTTTAGCATTCTGAAAAGTGATAACACCACCAACTGAGATATATATCCCATGTTTTCTCAAAATCCTGCTCATCTCAACGCTTCCTGAATAACAGTGTATTAAAACTGGAATTTTGCCTACAGCTCTTTCAAAAAGAACATCCAAAGTATCCTTGTGAGCCTCTCTTGAATGAACAACAATTGGAAGATTTAATTCTTTTGCAACCTCAATCTGTCTTACAAAAACATCTCTTTGAACATCCCTTGGAGAAAAATCGTAGTGATAGTCAAGCCCAATCTCACCAATTGCAACGTTCTTTTCAAACCTTGCAAGCCCAAAAAGCTCCTGCTCAAAATCCTTTGGTGCATCCTTTGCCTCATGAGGATGAATTCCTACAGTTATATAAATGTTATCATATTTTTTTGCAATTTCAATGTTTTCTTTTGAAGACTCAACAGAAGAAGAGGATGAGATGGCAATTATATCTTCTTCTTTCAGTTTTGCCATCACATCCTCTAAATCTGCATCAAAAGCTTCATCATCATAGTGTGCATGAACATCTATTATCATTTTACCTTTGCTCCTTCTTTTATGTCCTTTTCAGGGGTGATTAAGGTAAGTTCATCGCCAATTGAGGCTGCCAAAAGCATTCCCTGAGATTCTACTCCTCTTAACTTTGCAGGCTTTAAGTTTGCAACAACCACAATCTTTTTGCCAACAAGCTCCTCGGGTGAGTAGTGTTTTGCAATACCTGCAACAATTTGCCTCTTCTCATCTCCTAAATCAATAATGAGTTTCAAAAGTTTATCTGCACCTTCTATTCTATGTGCTTCTAATATCTTAGCAACTCTCAGTTCTAATTTTGCAAAATCATTTATTGTGATGTATTCTTTTTGCTCTTCATTTTTGTCATCTGCAGGCACAGCTCCCTCAGGTCTTTTAACTTCTTGCTTGTTTGTATCTTCCACAGCATTTTCCTCCTTTTCTATTATTCTTGGGAAAATAGGTTCACCTCTTTTTACCTTTGTACCCTCTGGAATCAAGCCATACTGTGATGCACTCTCCCATGTAGTTATATCCAAATTTTCATCCTTTGAAATACCCAGCTGTTGCAAGATCTTTGGTGTTGTCTGAGGCATAAATGGCTCTATTAACACAGCAACCACTCTCAAAACCTCTGCAAGATTATAAAGCACTGTTTTTAGCCTTGGATACTTTGACTTGTCTTTGCCAAGCACCCAGGGCATTGTCTGGTCAATATACTTGTTCGCCCTTGAGATAAGCTTCCATATTTCAATCAATGCATTTGAAAACTGGAACTCATCAAGCAGCTTGCAGACATTTTCGTATACCTCTTTAGCAAGTCTTTTCAGTTCATTGTCAATCTCTTCTTCTTCCTCTGGATGATAAATCACACCATCAAAATACTTTTCTATCATTGCAACTGTTCTTGAAAGCAAATTTCCAAGATCGTTTGCAAGGTCACTATTATGCCTGTTTTTAAGAGCATCTTCTGAAAAATAACCATCTGCACCAAATGGAATTTCACGAAGCAAGAAATATCTGAGACTATCCACGCCATATTTTTGAGCAAGAATTACCGGGTCAACAACATTTCCCTTGGACTTTGACATTTTACCGCCTTCCAAAAGAAGCCAGCCATGACCAAATACAGTCTTTGGAAGAGGAAGACCAAGCGCCATAAGCATTGCCGGCCAAATAATGGTGTGGAACCTGACAATTTCTTTTCCAACAAGGTGAACATCTGCCGGCCAGTATTTTTTAAACCTGCTATCATCTTCTGACATATAACCAAGTGCTGTTATATAGTTTGAAAGAGCATCTATCCATACATATATGACATGTTTGGGGTCAAACGGCACTTCAATTCCCCACTTAATTGTTGTTCTTGACACACAGACATCCTCAAGTCCCGGTTTTATAAAGTTATTTATCATCTCATTTGCACGTGACTGGGGAACTATAAATTCTGGATGTTCCTCTATATATTTCATCAAGGCATCCTGATACTTTGATAACCTGAAAAAGTAACTCTCTTCCCTTGCACGCTCAACAGGTCTTCCACAATCAGGACATTTGCCGTCAACAAGCTGTCTGTCAAGCCAGAAAGATTCACATGGTGTACAGTACCAGCCTTCATACTCGCTTTTATAAATATCGCCCTGTTCATAAAGCTTTGTAAAAATCTTTTGAACAACCTTTTTATGTCTCTCTTCGGTTGTTCTTATAAAATCATCGTATGAAATGTTCATAAGCTTCCACAACTCTTTTATCGAAGCCACTATCTCATCAACATATTGTTGTGGAGTTTTACCGGCTTCCTGCGCTTTTCTTTCTATCTTTTGTCCATGCTCATCTGTCCCTGTCAGGAAAAACACGTCATACCCTCTTAATCTCTTGTACCTTGCAATTGTATCAGCAGCAACTGTACAGTAAGTGTGACCAACATGAAGCTTGTCAGAAGGATAGTATATTGGTGTGGTTATATAAAATTTTGGTTTTTCCATCTTTTCCTGTTCCTCCTCTTAAAAATTTATATTCCATACCTTTTGTGAGCAAAGTCGTAAAAAAGCTGAGGAATCTTAGGTGGAAAGTATGTAAACAGCGGAAAAATAATCAAAAGCAAAATTATCAGTATCACAAAAGGTGCTTTTTTAATTTTCTTTTGTGAAAGTGTGATTTTAAGACTGACAAGCTGAGCAATTATGATTGCCAAAACAAGCGTTAATATATCCAAAAAAAGATTGTCAGCCAAAAATGCGGTGTACAGAAAATAAAATATAGCTGTTAAAAAAGGAATTAAAAAAAGTGCTACAGACTTTCCTACAATAAAATTTTCAAACCTTCTTCCATAGATTATATATTCAATTATGTAGAAAATAAAGCCACCAAAAAATCCTATCTTTAGATGTTCCCATACACTCTCGTTTACTGCAAAAACTATTGCTGTCCATTTTATCCTCCCGAAAAACTCAAACCCAAAATGCAAAAGAGAAGATATTAATAGAATAAAAATCATTCCTACAAAACTTGTAATTTTGGCTCTTTTCCTATAAATCCTCTTTGAATATGACGAAAGATAAATCTCAAACATCAACAAACACCTTCTCTACAACAAGGTTTTTATACTCACAAATACAATCTACAAAGTCTTTTCTGAGACAAAACTCAAGATCTTTTTCAAACCCAAGCTGTTTTAGACGATTATAGTGATATGAATATTTTAATATTTTATGAGGGTCATTTTCAAATTTTTTATATAGCTCAAATGAAGCCAAGGATAGATCATCAATTTCAACATCTCCAAGACCATTTTTAAACATATCAACAAAATATCCAGCACACAGAATATCTTCAAGGGTAAACTTCTCTTCTGTACCTGCACATACAATTGTTATTTTTTGTATATCCTTTTTCAAAGCTTCTTTTAATATATACTCTGCAGTTTTTTGTGCATTTATAAATGAACCAAGAAATATTCTTTTCGCCATAACTGCTCTTTTGAGCGCTCTTGTTCCGTTTGTTGTTGTCATGATAATTTTTCTACCACAAACAACCTCTTTTTTATAAGAAAGAGGTGAATTGTCAAGGTCAAACCCTTCAATCTTTAAACCTCCTCTTTCCCCTCCAAGTATAAAGGTTTCTTCAACACTTTTAAAAAGTCTTGCCTCTTCAATGGACTCAACAGGAATAATCTTTTCTGCCCCATTTGAGATTGCCCATATCATAACAGAAGTTGCCCTCAATAGGTCTATCACAACGGCAACAGAATCTTTTATCTCTTTTTCATCAACATCTTTATAGTGTGAAAATGTAACTATCTTCAACCTTTTATACCTTCTTTCTTCTTTAAAGTTAAAATAGGTTGAACACTGTAAATTTCAAAGTTTTTCTTGCTAAATATAAATCTTAACTTTATATATACCACAACCTGTATGTAAAAGAAAATAGAAATGTGATAATAAATTATCAATCAGGACTCAATATAATACAAAATATTACTGGAATTTATACAGTTTAATAGCATATTATAAAATTTTTGGTTGCATTCTCTCTTTTTTATCCTGAAAAGTTACATAAAGAAAATTAGAAATTATAAAAAATTCCAGTTTTGCAAACTCTCATTTTATGTAAGGTCATAATAAAAAAGGGCTGGCCCTTCTTTAAAAGCATCTAAATGGCACAGCCCAAAATTTTTTATTATGAAGTTAGGATTGTAGCAGTGCTACCTTTAGTTAATTTGATTTATTTTGAGGTTGACGTTTTCGCAGTTTTTTGGTTCTTTGAGGAATAAACTTTGTTTGTTTTTGTAGAACTCTTTTTAGTTTCTGTTTTTGAAGACTTGCTGCTCTTTGAATATTTAGCTAATTTTGTACTAATCTTTCCTGCTTTTACAGGAGTTTTAGTTGCAACTGTGGATACCTTCTTTACATGGCTTTTTGACGAAGAAGTAGATGTTGTGGCAGCAAAACTAAAAACTCCAGTTAAAATAAAAGCTGCCAAAATTCCAATTGCAATAAGTCTTTTCATAAGCTTTGATTTTCTTTTCATTGAAATCAAAACCTCCCTTTTGTAAAATTTTGATTTTTCAAATCTGTTATTTATTTTAAATCTTTAACATTAAAAGAAGATTAAAGAAGGATTAAACTTTTTTAATTTATAAAGTTTTCAGCATAAGTTATAATTTTGAGATAGAAACTAAAGTGTAGGTGAAAACTCAAATGAGAATTCTAATAGTAGAAGATCAGGAATCACTAGCACACACCATTGCAAGAAGACTTCAAGAAGTAGGCTATAGTACAGATATAACTTTTGACGGACAGGAAGGTCTTCATTTTGCTCTAAGCGCCAACTATGACCTCATTATACTTGATATAATGCTTCCCAAGATTGATGGCATAGATTTGCTGAAACTTATAAGATCAAAGGGAATTCAAACACCAGTACTCTGCCTGACTGCTAAAGATTCAATAGAGGACAGGGTCACCGGGCTTGATGCTGGTGCAGATGATTATCTTGTAAAGCCTTTTTCATTTGATGAACTTTTAGCAAGAATAAGAGCATTATTAAGAAGATATGCTCAAACAAGAGAACCAATAATCAAAGTAAAAGACCTTGTAATAGATACAAATTCTCACAAGGTCACAAGAGCAGGAAAGCTAATTGAGCTTACATCAAAAGAGTATTCTATTTTAGAATATCTTGCTAGAAATAAAGGCAGAGTCCTTACACGCTCTCAGATAGCCGAGCATGTATGGAATTATGATTTCGAAGGAACTTCTAATATAGTTGATGTTTATATAAGGTATCTTCGTCGAAAAATTGATGATGGTTTCCCTGAAAAACTTATTTATACTATCCGTGGTGTAGGATATATGTTGAGGGATGAAAAATGAAAAAAAATTTTCTTAAGTGTTTAAATATAAGATTAAAACTTACTATCTGGTATTCAATAATGTTAATGGTCATAGTAGCTCTGTTTAGTCTTTTTTTGTACCTTCTTATGTTTCAAACTTTAGAAATAAGCGAGAGAAGTTTTTTGCAGGACTTTGCATATGAAGTTGCTTTGAGAATAAACATTTCGAAAGACAGCAAAATTACTATCTCAGAGTCACACAGAATAATTAGCTCAGGAGCACAAATAGTAGTGTATTCCAAAAATAAAAAGATGATATATTCAACAAGTAATTTATTTGCAAAAAGCATAAAAAACATTCCTCTTGATACAAAGGTAAGAATGTTTGAATTAAATGGCAAAGAATGGCTTGTTTATGACCAGCGAATATATGATATGAAAAATAACCTAATCGGCTGGCTCAGAATTGGAAGACCATCTTCAACAAGAAGAATTATGAATAATTTGAAAAACGTAATATTTCTATCTATCCCAATTCCGTTTTTAATAGCAGTAGCAGGTGGGTATATCCTTGCTAAAAAAGCATTAAAACCCATTGACGATATAACAACAATGGCAAGAACAATAGGACATACCGATCTGAGTAAACGGTTAAATTTTCCAAAAACAAATGATGAAATTGGCAGGCTTGCTTTGACATTTGATGAAATGCTGGAAAGATTAGAAAATGCATTCAAAAGAGAAAGACGGTTCTTATCAGATGCATCACATGAACTTCGAACTCCACTTGCAACAATTAAAGCTTTAGTAGAAGAAGCACTTGAAAGGAACTTAACTAAAGATAGGTATCATCAACAGTTACATTATATATACAGGGAAATATTAAAGATGAACAAAATAATATCACAGCTTTTTATGCTAAGCCGATGTGAAGAAGGTAACTGGCCTGTAGATTTTGAAAAGATAAATCTCAAAAACATGGTAGAAGATGTAATAGAGGAAATGAAAGAATTTGCCTTACAAAAAGAAGTAAAATTATACCATGATTGCAATAAAGAAATCTTTATTGAAGGCGACCAAACTCTGCTTACTCGTCTTTTTATAAATCTTATTGAAAATGCTATAAAATATAACAAAAAAGGTGGATGGGTAAAAACAAAAGTCGAGGAATTAGAACATCAAATAAAAATAACTATTGAAGATAGTGGCATTGGAATTCCTGAAGAGGATCTTCCTTTTATTTTTAATAGATTTTACCGAGTGGATAAGGCACGAACAACTGAGGGAATAGGTCTTGGTCTTTCTATCGTCGATTGGATTGTAAAAATTCACAAAGGCAGAATAAATGTCACAAGTAAAATTGGCATTGGCTCGTGTTTCGAAATTATATTGCCCAAAGAACAAAAATCTACAACTTAACATTTTAACATTATGGAATGAAAAGGATGAAAAAAGGCAAATGGTTTAGCCAAATTTTAATAAATCAAAAATCTAAACCCTATTTAAAAGGTCTATTATCTCCTCAACACTCAAAACTACCTCTGCTGCCCCCTTTTCTATAGCAACTCTTGGCATGCCAAAAACCACACAAGATTCTTTACTTTGCGCAATAGTCAAAGCCCCCTGCTTTTTCATCTCAAAAAGTCCATTTGCACCATCACTACCCATTCCAGTCATTATTATTCCAGTTGCATTTTCTCCATACCATTCCGCAACTGAGCTGAATAAAATATCACATGATGGCTTGTGATTATTTACTTTTTCAATATTGTCAAGCAGTCTTACATAATACTTCCCTAAAATTTTTTCAACAGCAAGATGTGTTCCACCCTTAGCTACGTAAATAACTCCATTTTCTATTTTTTCTCTATCTTCTGCTTCCTTTACCTGCCTTTGTGCAACTTTGCTAAGTCTTTCTGCTAAAGCTTTTGTAAAAGTTGGAGGCATGTGTTGAACAACCAAAATGGGTATTGAAAAATCCTTATTAAGAGATGTAAAAATCTTCTCTAAAACAGGTGGACCTCCAGTTGAAATTCCAATAGCTATTACCTTACTCTCTTTAAGCTTGTTTATTAAGTAACTTCTATTGTTATCAATACCACAAGTTACAGGAAAAACTTTTTTTTCTAATTTTTCTGATGTTGTTGTTCTTTTTATATTAACAAAGGCATAATCTTTTTGAAATATAATACCTTTAACTTTTTCCAATAAATCTTTTTTAAATTCATTAAATTCATCTTTATTCGCAGGTTTTAATATATAATCAATAGCCCCCCTGTTTAATGCTTCAAGAGTAATTTGCGCCCCTGGTTCTGTATAAGCAGAAACCATTAAAATCTTTGTCAATGGATTTATATCTTTTAAATAGTCAATAAGCAAAATACCATTCATGTAAGGCATCTCATAATCAATCAATGCCAGATCAATCTTGAACAAATTAGCTTTCCTTATTGCAATAAGAGGGTTTGTTGCTACAAATATAACATTATCTTCTTCCAAACCCCTCAAAGCTCCTCTTATAACCTCACACATAAGCTCAGAATCATCAACAATTAAAATCCTTTTCATTGTCTCTTTCACCGTAAAAATTTAATTATAATCTTCTCATATGTAATGAATTATATACAAAATTTCTTATAGTATTCAATAAAATTTTTTGTTGTTTTTTGGAGGCAAAATAATACAAAAAAGATATAATTAAAGTTTGTAGGCTATAATCGATAACTTTTCTTTGACAATTAAAATAAACAAGCTTTATAATTGAAATTGATTGGTTTAGAAACATAATGAAAAGGGTTGAAGAAAGATGACTATTGCGGTTTTAGACGGACAAGGAGCAGGACTTGGAAGGGAGTTTATAAAAAGATTAAAAAAAGAGTTCGAAGATAAAATAAAAGTTGTTGCGCTTGGAACTAACAAAGTGGCTATGCAGAACATGCTCAAAAACGGCGCAGATGTGGGATATTGCGGTGAGGATGAAATTGTTTATTTTTTAACAAATTTTGTACCAGATGCAATTGTGGGACCCATCGGAATTTTGACGTGTGGCGGAATTGGCGGTGAGATAACAGCAAAGATAGCCCAGACGGTATTTTCTCTTGAGTGCAAAAAGTACATCATTCCTCTTAATCTGCATGGAATATTTATTCCTGGCACACTTAATCTTTCAATTAAGGAGATATTTAATCAGATAATTGAAGATATAGCCCTTAACATAAAAAAAGAGGACAGGAGCTTATCTTTCCCATCCTCTTGAGTATTCTTCAAAACAGTCAAGACAGTAAAACTTCCCGTCCAAAACTCTTATTTTATTCTCTGCTGTCTTTTCACCACACCCTGTACATTCAACACTTTTGAAGATGCGTGCAGATGGTGGAATATTATCTTTTGGCTGTTTTAGTTCAAACAGCTGTGAAAGTGGCGCACTAAGTATAATTTTGAGTCTTTCCTCACGTGGCACGTCTTTTTCAAAACCTTTAAAAACAACCCTTATTCCTTCATTAGTGTCGCGTCTGAAAAAGGTAAATGCATGCTTGCCTCTGTCCTTCAAAATTAGATTTCCTTTTCCAATAGTAGTTCCCAAAATAACCTGAATAGCATCAACACCACAAGCATCTGTCTCTGTTATACACATAACCTCTTCATCTTTTGAAAAAGTAAGATCAAGCTTTTCTATTGCAGCTTCACATGCTCTAAATCCTATTGCAAGACCAGGGCAAATGTGTCCGTGAAACTCTATGCATTTTTGCCAAAGTTCGCTGTTCATTTTAAGTTTTACTCTCCTTTCTTATAACGCTACTGAACAAAATTTCTTTAGGCACATCAATCTCTGTATAAAAAGGTTTTATATCCAAAACAGGTGAGCTGTCAATAGCATCTATTCCTTTTACAACCAAGACATTTCCTTTTCTATCTATAAGCTGAGCAACATCCAATAGAATTGGATTTGGTCTGTTTGGCGACCTGCAAGCAAATACACCTTTAGGTACATCTGAAAAAGGAGTTTTTGTCACAAGAACATCTCTTTTAGCCTCATGTGCCCAGTAAAGTATGATAAGATACTTGGCTTCTTCTATATCTTTTAATCCATCAATGTATTTCTCAAAAACTTCTATATACGCAATATCCTCAGAACCTCTTCCCTGACGAGGGGCTTCATCTTTTGTCCTGTATGGGCTGTGAAATATGCCAATTGGAACAAGCTCCATAAAATTTCTCTCCTTTAATATTTTTATATTGTTGGAACTATAGGAACAACAAAAAGCTGGTCGTGTGAAGTTTCTATTTTTACCTCTATTCCATATACATTTGATATAATCTCAGGAGTGATAATATCTTTTCCACCTGAGGCAAATACGCTTTTGTCTTTAATGAAGACAAAGTGGTCAGAAAACCTTATTGCCAAGTTTAAATCATGCAGGACACTAATTACCAAAATACTATTTTCTTTTGACAGCTTTTTTAAAATACTCAATACCTCTACCTGATTTTTCAAATCAAGATTATTTATTGGCTCATCTAAAAGCAAGATTTTTGGCTGCTGGGCAACGGCACGCGCTATCACAACTTTCTGCATTTCACCGCCGCTCAGCTCATCCAAATACCTGAAAGCAAGAGGTTTTAGTCCAAACTTCTCTATAACACTTTCTACCACTTGCAAATCCTCTTTAGAAGGTATTATACCCGAAAAATGAGGTTTTCTTCCAATCAAAATCGATTCGAACACCGTAAGCCTTGTACTTGCATACCTTTGTGGGACATATCCTACAACCTTAGCAAGATCATTTGATGAAAAACGACTTATATCCTTGCCATCAACCATAATAACGCCGCTTTGTGGTTTTAAAATTCTTGCTATGCACTTTAAAAAAGTGGATTTACCAGCACCGTTGTTGCCCAGGATTGATACAAACTGCCCTTTTTGAGCTTTTAACTCTATCTCTTTTAACACCTCAAAATCTTTAAAGGCAAAACTGAGGTTTTTAACTTCAAGCATTTTTATGTCTTCTTCCTCCTGATCAGAAGATATAGAAAAAGTGGAGCGCCCAAAAATGAAGTTACTGCTCCAACAGGCAAAACAATGGGCGATATTATAAGCCTTGCAACTGTGTCAGACAAAAGAAGCAAAAAACCTCCAACAAGTCCTGAGGCAGCCACCAAAAACCTCTGGTCATTTCCCACAAACCTTTTTGCTATATGCGGTCCCAAAAGACATATAAATCCTATAATTCCCAAAAAAGCAACAGTGACTGATGTGACAAAACTGCTGATAAAAATCCCAGCAATTCTTTTCTTTTCAACATTCACACCAAGGCTTTTTGCTACATCTTCACCACTTTCAATTGCGTTGTAGTCCCACGCATTTTTGAAAAAATACAGCCATGAAAGCAGGACAAACACACACAGTATCTTGACATCATTCCATGACGCTCTTCCAATATCGCCAAAGGTCCAAAAAACAAGTGCTGCAATCTTAACATCTGATGCAAAATACTGAATGATTGTTGTTGCAGCAGAAAAAAGCGAACTTAGCGCAACTCCAGAGAGCACAACACTTTCTGGTAAAAATTTTTTAACCTGTGCAAGCAAGATCACAACTATACTTGATATCATCGAGCCCAAAAACGCACAGGTAACTACTATTGACGGATGCAAAATCACAACAGAGTCAGAGGCAGAAGATGAAGTGGTGCCACCGCCAAGCAAAATTATACCAACTGCTGCACCAAATGCAGCACCCTGCGACACTCCAAGTGTAAATGGTGATGCTAAGGGATTGTGAAGAAGAGTCTGTGTGACGCTACCGCCTATAGCAAGTCCAATACCAGCCAAAATGGCAGCCAGCACCCGCACAAGTCTTATATTAAACACAATGAGTTTTGTTCTCTCATCGCCTCTGCCAATAAGTGTCTTTAAAACGTCTATAAAGCTCAAATTCGACGACCCAACAACAATAGCATACACAGCTAATATAAATGTTAGGATGCATACAACCACTAAAAATACAATCTTTCTGGTGGTAAGTTTCAAATACTCTCTTTGAAGCACCTCTTTTTCCATCTCAATATCAAGACCCTTTCTGCTCAATATTAGTCTAATTTTATTTTTATAAAGCCTCCGAACTTCTTCGCCATTTTACTGTAAAGAGGCTTACCTAAGAAAAACTTGTAAACTTCATCTGCTCTTTTGACAGGGTCAACATCTCTGAACCTGTCTGGGAATACAACCTTTGCAATCCAGAAAGTATCTGCCAGGACAGTATCAATATTTGTCGAGTAGGAATTGTAAGGAAGCTGGCCATAGACTCTCCCATTTTTGAAGGCTGAAAGAGATTTATAAAATTCAGGATTTTTCTTGTAATCCTGCTTTACAAGCTCAAGATTAGCCTCATCAATAAATATAATGTCAGGGTCCCACTCTAAAATCTTTTCTTTCTCAACCATGAACCACCCTTCCTTGTTCGCGCTGTCTGCAACATTGAGCGCATTTATGGCTAAAAACGGAAAATACTTTCCCCATGTGCTCTCAAACCCATGCCCGCCTTTAAAGCTAATAGCTCCAATATACACTTTTGGCTTTTTAGAAGCAGGAATGTTCTTTGTCCTTTCATTTAAGAACGCTTTGCACCTTTGCATGTAGTTTATAAGGTCTTCTGCACGCTGCTGTTTTCCTACAATTTTACCAATAAATCTTAGTGATTTATAGACATTCTCATCAAAAAGTAGTTTTGTCCCATAGTCAAGTACAACAACTGGAATTCTGGTTTTTTGCTGAAGACCATCTGCCTGAGCTTTGTCCAAAAAGCTTGCTGCAAATATCACATCAGGTTTGACAGAAATAAGCTTTTCTGGGTCTGGAGAAGAATTTGGCCCGCCTTGCCCAATCACAGGTAATTTTTTGAGCTCAGGGTATGCCATGATATATGTTCTTGAACCTTCTTCCCATGCCTTTTCTGCGTTTTCAACTCCAACTATATTCTTTGTTCCATTGACATACAAAACAAGCCTCAATGCTCCAGGTCCTATCGCAACAATTCTTTTGTTTTTCTTATTTTCAATCTCCACTTTTCTGCCAAGAAGGTCTGTGATGATTAGCTTAGATAGGAACTTTTCTTGTTTTGCTTGACCAGAAAATGTGGTGGATATAATCAAGAAGAAAAGACCCAAAATTAGGAGAATACTTATTGCCTTTTTTCTTGCCTTAAAGTAATACGAACAAAAACCTCTGCCCCTCATTGGCTTCTTACCTCCTTTGTGTATATTTGTAAACAAAATAATAAAAGCCCACAAAAGGTGAAACTTTCACCCCTCGTGGGCTTTGCTTTTCAAATCCTTGATCTTACTTTTGTTGAATTTGCTTTGCACCGACTTCAAATATTTACAGCACCTTCGTGGTGCTATTTAAGAATAATTCCGACTATCTTGGTGCATTTAATTCTGGTCCTTATCTATATTTACTCTGTCAGTTTGATTAAGCAATTCATCTAAATATTATAATACCAATCTCTTTTACAATTTTCAACCTTCATTGCTCCCATTCTGTTCTCATCTCTTCAATAAATTCTTTACTCTCAAGCTTTTCCCATATCTCCTGCCCTAATCCAGCCAGAGTGACACAGCTAACATCACCACTCAATTTATTTTTCTATTTACTTGTATTATTATACTCATTTACTTGAAGCAAGTAAAGCTTTATTGAAACCAATTATCTAACATCACTTGGCACCATTAATTCCTCCTCAGGTGGGCAATAATACAATCACCTTTGTCCCCTTCCCAACGTTACTTTCAATTGAAATATTGCCACCATGTGCTTCAACTATCCATTTTACAATTGACAACCCCAAGCCACTACCACCTGCAGTTCTGCTTCGAACTTTGTCAACTCTATAAAATCTGTCAAATATTCTCGGTATCTCCTCCTGTGGAATGCCAATACCACTATCTTCAATAACTATTTTTACTTTATCGAAAATTTTTGTGGCTGATATGTTAATGATACCCATCTGTTGAGTGAATTTAATACTATTATCAACAATTGCTCTTAACATTTGTTTTATTAACTTTCTGTCAGCAAAAATATTTATTTGCTCTTGGATGTTATAACTCAAGTTGCGGTCTTGGCACAAAAGCTCTGTTTCTTTAATAATCTCTTTTATCAACTCATTAAGACTAAAAACTTCTTTTTGCAGCTTTATAACCCTACTGTCCCCTCTTGCCAAAAATAGTAACCTTTCTACAAGTTCTGTCATATATTTGACTTCATTCTTTATAGCATCTATAGATTCTTGTAAAACCTCTTTATCATTTTTGCCCCATCTATCTATTAGGTTTATATATCCATTTATAACAGATAAAGGAGTTCTCAATTCATGCGATGCATCTGATACAAATTGGTTTTGCTTTTCAAATGAAACCTTCAGTCTTTCAATCATCTCATTAAAAGTTTTGGCAAGATTAGTAAGTTCATCGTCAACCTCGCCTACATCAATTTTTACATTCAAATCTGTTGCAGTAATTCTTTTTGCAGTATTTGTTATCTCTTGAATAGGCTTTAGTATTTTTTGGCTGATAGAAAATCCGATAATAACTGATGTTATCATTCCAATAGCATCGGCAATAAGTAACAACATGAACAATAGTTTAAGAAATAAGTATTCTCTATTCATATTCTTGGCAACTTGAACATATCCAATAATCTGACCATTATTAGAGATAACAAAATTCTTAACTATCATGTGTTTTTCTTCATTTTCAACTACCACAGCACGATTAGGATTTGTCATTATATTAACATGAGGGTCAAAATTCTTTGAATGGTTTAAAATCTTGCCACTATTATCAGCTATCTTTATATTGATATCGCTATTTATTACTGCATCACTTATAAGTTCTTCATCATAAATGTCTTTTTGTTCTTCCCCTATTCCCAATATTTTGCTTTCTATATTTTTACCAATAGCATTAACTTGGCTTATAGCTTGCTCACGAAGATAAAATCTTACTCCATATAAAACTAAGAAATTTAACAATATAACCATTACTGAAAACACTACAGCATATGTAAAAGTAATTCTCCAAGAAATTTTCCTGAACTTTAAAATGTTAATCTTCATTTTCTTTCTCCTCACATTTATATCCAACTCCTCTTACTGTGTGAATGAGTTTTGTTTTGAAACCCTCATCTATTTTGCTGCGCAGATATCGGATATATACATCCACCACATTCGTATCGCCCATATAGCTATATCCCCAAACATTTTCTAAAATTTGATCTCTGGTTAAAACAATTCCTTTGTTTCTAACTAAATATTCAAGCAAATCATACTCTCTTTTAGTAAGTTCAATTATCTTATCAGCTCTTTTAACAATCCGTTTGGATGTATCAATAGTCAAATCAGCAATATTAAGAACTTCACGAATTATATTCAACTGCTTGCTTTTTCTCAAAGCTGCCCTTATTCTTGCTAACAACTCTTCTATTGCAAATGGTTTTGTGACATAATCATCCGCTCCACTGTCTAAGCCCATCACTTTATCTGGAATATCATCCTTAGCTGTAACCATAATAATAGGGACATTAGAATACTGCCTTATTTTTCTGCAAACTTCAATGCCATTTATGCCAGGCAACATAATATCCAGCAATATCAAATCTGGATGTATCTCTTCAACTTTTTTAAGTCCTTCTTTGCCATCATAACACACATATACATCATAGCCTTCATGCTTCAATTCTAATTCAATAAATCGAGCTATTTGTTTTTCATCTTCTATTATCAAAATCTTGTATGATGGCATTGCATATCTTCCCCCCAATTCTTCTTTAAGATATTTTACCGCACATTTATTAGCCTGTGAAATACATAATTATTGATAAGAAAAGCTGCCCACAAATCACTCGGGGCAGCCTGCCTTGTTAAAAAATTTGATATTTGCAAATCCCAAAATTCTTATTAACCTTATTGTTCATTTTCTACTTCTTGATTGTCTGTGTCATGTCCATTGTCTTCATCCTTTTGTTCTTCTTGCTGAGAATTACCATTTTCAGCACCCACAATCTTGCCATTGCTTGCATCAACTTTGACATTTAAAACCTTACCTGATTTGTCAGTTATTTTAACCTCATAGATAATCAGACCATTTTCATCACCAATATCTACTTTCTGAATAGTACTGTCAGGATATGCAGATTTAATAATGCTTTCTACTTCATTTTTTGAAATCTTTGCTTTAGTAATTAGATTGCTCTCATCATTTTCTTCGTCAGCTTTTTCTACATCATTGTCTTTTGGGTTGTCTACATTTTGCCCATCATCAGCTCTTTCAATATCATTGTCTTTTGGATTGTCTACATTCTTTCCTTCTGATGAATTATAATCTTGATTCTGATTCTGAACTTGTGTCGCCTGTTTTTTAACAAGACTATCTTGTTTGGTAAAATTTGTAATAGAGTGTGAATTTGCATATCCTATTACAAAGCTCAGGACAAAAGCTACTGCAAGCAATGGCACCACAAATTTTTTAACTTGTTTCAACATTTTTTTATCTACCCCCTACATTTTTATTCGAGCAGCTGCTCGTAAGAATAATTATGTAGGAGGAGAATTAGAAAATTATTATAAACAGGTTAAAATTTGATTAGAAAATTAGAAGCAAACTATTGCTCAATTTCTATTAAGTGTTTATTAAGATATTCTACTTGTTCGTCCAACGGTTTACCTTTATTAATAATTATATCTTTTGCTAAGCTTGGCAAATATACATCAACATTTAAATCCACTTTTATTCCCTTATAAAAAGCCACAAAATACCTAACAGAATCTATATCTAAAGCTGATGTTGAGGGCTCAGTATTTAAAGTTTTTACATCTTTACACTTAAAACTTTTTGCTTTTGAAATGTTCAAAACAAACGCTTTTGCCAAATCCTCAATAGGTATTTCAAAATACTTGCTAACATCACTAAAAGTATACGACCCTTTTATAGAGATTGGGTCGTAAATCTCTTGCCCCTCATCTGAATTTATTTTGTTAGGTATCTTTTCTGATTGCGTCTTCCATATTCCTGCACTATTGCTTATAATTATTCCACCAAACACAATAGCTAAAATTAAAATGATAGGTTGTTGAATAAAAAATATTACCAACAATACATAAAATAAACAAAAGTTATTGATTCCATTCATAAGCGAAAGAAAACTTCTTACCTTCTAACTTTCTAAGAAGTTGCTCAAACAGAAAAGTAATTAGTATCCAATCAATATACCTTTTATAATTTCTAAATCCCTTGAGCCTCACATTCTCAAGATTATATTCACCTTTTAATTTGCTAAATAGTCTTTCAATCTTTGTTCTCTGCTTGTATAGCTTTTTACCCTCTTCAGTTTCTAAAAATCTTATGTTCTTGCTTCTAAAAACATTCTTAACATTGTTTTTATCTTTCATGTTTCTTTTGTTTATCCCAGCAACAAATTTAACTTTAAGCTCATTTGCTATATTAAACCATCTGCTACAATCGTATCCCGCATCTGCTAATACAATCTCACAGTTATAACCCCATGCCCTATACAAAAGCTCTTCTTGTCTTGAGTCATGTTCATTTGCCCCTGTTAAAATCCAGAAAAGTGGTATTACTTCTTCTTTACCTGTACACAAAAGATGTAATTTGTATCCCCTGAAAAATCCTATTGTAATATGTATACCTATTTTTGCTTCTGAATCATTTTTGGCACTTCTCAGCGGCGTAGAGTCTACTATCGCTATACTGATATCAGGTTCTATCTTAGCTATTAATATGTCTTTTATATCTTGCATGTATTCTTTTTCTATTTTTCTTGACAACTTTGCAAAATATGAATAGTCCGGACTTTCTTCTATACCTACTACTTGCTTAAACTCTGTGTCTTGATTTATTCGATATTCTAATTCTCTGAAACTCTTTATCCCCTTTTTAACTTTATAAACCAAACAAGCTATTATCTGAAACAGATTAAATTTCCTCGGTCGTCCCCTTCTATTTTGCTTTATCTTCCTCGATAAAACTTCAGTAACCTTTTTTATTACAAAAAGCAGCTTTAAAAATTTCTTATTTTGTGCTTTAATATTCTTAGTCATCTTTTTCCCCCTTGTGTTTTGTTGTGGTTTTCTCTTAAATTAAAATTATAACACAAGGGGGCTTTTTTCTTTTGTTACTATGTTTACTCTATATGGTTATTTCTTTTATTCAACAACCTCATTAAAATGATTAAAAATTTAATGTTTATTCTCATTTTTAATCCATCTCCTTGTTTCAAATACGATAGTATTTTCAACAGGACAACTAATTTCTGATGAACATTGTAAGCATGTTACGCATTGAGGATCATTAATAACCTCTTTGCTGTGCACATCAATATTCATTGGACAAACACTATTACATTTTTTACATGATATACAATATGAAGGATTTCTTTTGATTTTAAATATTCTTATTAAATTAAATAACCCAACAAAAGCACCAAGCGGACAAAAATATTTGCAAAAAGGTCTTTCAACAATAAAAGAAAGTATAATTATGACTATAAGAAAAATCAAAGCTTGTATAGCCACTTCACCAGTCCAAAAGGTAAATAATGCATGATAAGGATCAATATTTGCAAAAACTAAAGTGCCTGTTTTAGCTGTTATATATAAAACCCATAAAAGTACAACATATCTAAAGTATCTAAAATATCTGTCATATTTTGAAGGAATAAATTTATTAAACCTCTTTTTAAAAATTATCTTACCTAACTTACTTATCCATTCTTGCACTGAACCAAATGGGCATATAAAGCCACAAAATACCGAACCAAAAAGAATTGACAAAACAATTACAATAGCTAACAGCACAAATGAAGATTCATGAATTTTTTGAACAAAAGTCCCTTCAGTTATAAGCTTATATACTGAGACCACACCACCAAATGGACATAAACTATGTAATGATGTATTAGAGAAAAAAGGTATTTTAACTGCTATTCCTTTTTCAGCCAAAGAGCGAATTATTGCAGTAATTAGAATAATAGTAAAAAACAATATTTGAGAAAAAAGTCTAATATATCTGTTAAGCTTGTTTTTGTTGTTAATCATCTTCAATGTAAGATACCTCCTTTTTCAATACAGAATCAGTATAAGCAGAAGGATCGCCCCTTCTGCTTATACTTTAATTATTTTTACCTGGTTTGACTTAAAGAATTTCCACTGCCAAAGTCTCTCATGCCTCTGCCTTGCCCTGCTCCTCTGCCACTGCCAAAGCCCTTTGCTTGATTGTTGTTCTGTGCTTGGCCTGCACCACCACCAAATAGTCCATAACCGCTTTGTGGTCTGTTTTGATATCCTTGACCGTTGCAGCTGCCAATTCGTGATTTCATCTGTGCCTTTATTGCATCCGCCTGTTCTTTTGTAATAACGCCATCTTTTACTTTTTGGTCAACTAAAGCAACTTTTTCTTGATATATAGCATCCTTAAACTTCTCAGCTGTCACACCTTTTGACAAAGCTATCTGGTAGAAAGTTTGTCCTTGGGACCTCAAATATACAACCTCATCAACTGTAAGGCCTGTCAGCTTTGCTACAATTGATGCCATAAACTGAGCACCATATCCTCTTGCCATGTGCAAAACTGTGGTATTAGTTGCTGATGCTGGATTGGTGTTTGAAACACTTGTTGCGGCAAAAGCAGCCAAGTTCAGGGCAAGCACTAATAAAGCCACGGCTACCACAAAACCTATTCTTCTTTTCATTTAAATCAACCTCCCAAAAACTAAAATTTTGTTTTGCAAGTTTAAATATAAAGGTGTTTTGTGAAACTGATGTGAAGAAATTGTGGAGTTTTTGTGAAGAAAATCTTTTTACTAAATTGTGTATAGGAATAAAGATTTTTTATCAAATCTTTGATAAAATCTATTTAAGAATTAATTTTGCCTGTATATAAATTTACAAGAGGAGGGAAAATTTTAATCTTGAAGATATTGTTGATTGAAGATGAAGAAAAGCTAAGAAAAATAATGAAATTGTATCTTGAAAAAGAAGGATTTGAAGTAGAAGAAGCATCGGACGGAAACGAAGCAATCGAAAAATTTCAACCTTCAATGTACTCTGTTGTAATCTTAGATGTGATGTTACCCCAAAAAGATGGCTGGAGTGTGTTGAGAGAAATAAGGAAAAAAGACGATACGCCAGTTATTATGCTTACAGCCCGTGGAGAGGATGATGATAAGATATTCGGATTTGAACTTGGTGCTGATGACTATGTTGTAAAACCTGTCAGTCCCAAGGAGATTGTTGCACGTGTAAAGGCAATTTTAAAGAGAACCAAAAAGCCCAGTTCAAATGACATTTTGTTCATCGACAAAGCAGCACGAGAAGTATATGTAAAAGGTCAAAAATTAAATCTTACCCAAAAAGAATATGAACTTCTATTGTATTTATACGAAAGACAAAATATTGCTCTTTCAAGAGAACAGATTTTAAACAGTGTATGGGGCTACGAATATTACGGTGACCTCAGAACTGTGGATACACATATTAAAAACTTGCGCGAAAAACTTGGTGAACTCAGAGATTGTATAAAAACAGTAAGAGGATACGGATATAAATTTGAGGTGAAAAAATGAGAAGGATAAGTTTTAAACTATTGATTTATACACTTATTTTACTCTTCTGTATGTTAGCTTTAAGCTTTTTTCTTCAAGGAAATATTGTCACAAGTGGTTTTAAAGCTAATCTAAAAAATAGAATAATTCAATATGCAAAAGACATTTCTGATAAATACAGGAACAACCTTGATTATTCAAGCGAAGCAGACAATATCGCTAATATCATCAACGGAAGCGTATCAATATATGATGCAAACGGAAATTTGATAGAATCTCATGGCAGATTTATGTTTGGAAGAACAAGGAACATTGAAAGACAAGTAATTTTAGATGTATTATCAGGAAAAACTATCTATCGGACAGACCAAAAAACATTTCAAGGAAGTACATTAATTACATTAGGAATACCTGTAATTAACAATAACAAAATTGTAGGAGCAATATTTATCCATACACCTTTGCATGATATTCAAAATGACCTTCAGAATGTCAAGAATCAAATCTTTATGCTTTTTATTATTGCTATTTTGGTATCAATTATTGGTGCATATGTACTTAGCAGTTTATTTACAAAACCCATTCTTAAGATCATTGATGCTGCTAAAGCTATAACAAGTGGAGATTACAATATTAAAATTGATATTAAAAACAAAGACGAAATTGGTGAGCTTGCAAAAACAATCACATTTATGGCTCAAAATCTTTCTAAAACCGAAAAGCTAAGGAGGGACTTTATAGCAAATACAACTCATGAATTGAGAACTCCGCTGAGCATAATAAAAAGTTATGCTGAAGCTATATATGATGACATATTAAACAAAGACCAAATTAAAGAATATGCCTACTCAATCATGGTTGAGGCCGACCACCTAAATAATCTTATAAATGAAATTCTTGAGCTATCAAAACTACAATCTGGTACTATACAGTTGAATATACAACCTATAAACTTAAAAAGCCTTTTTAATGAAATTATCAGCGAAGTAAACATTATAAAAGGAAATAGGAAGTTTTGGCTTTTTGAAGATGATATCGTAACAAAAGCTGATAGCAAACTTCTAAAAAGGGCTTTTAGCAACATTATTATCAATGCTGTCAATCATACAAACGACACAGGAAACGTTTATATAAAAGCTGAAAAAGAAAATGACTTTATCAAAGTATCAATCAAAGATGATGGGGAAGGTATTGATGAAGCAGATTTGCCTTATATTTTCAATAGATTTTACAGCAAAAGTGCAAAAAAAGGAATAGGCGGGCTGGGCTTAGCAATAGCAAAAGAGATAATACAAATGCATAATGGTGAAATTAGTGTATTTAGTAAAAAAGGAGAAGGTGCTGAGTTTGTGGTAAAACTCAAATATTAATTAAACTATTTAAGTGCTAAAAAGGGCTGGGATGTAAATCTATACCAGCCCTAAGAATTTACTTACAACTTCTATTAATATTATCTTTTAGCTCTATTTTCGAAAAATATTAACTTTTTAACTTTTCAACAATTCTATCAACTATCCTTTCCTGATACCCCGAAAGCTTTAATTCTTTCATTTTACTGCATACATCAAAAAGCTCTGGGCTCTTTACGTTTCGGAGCATCACAAGTCTCTTTTGTGAAATTCTATTATTAGACAAAGACAAAAGATAACTTTCTTCATCTAGGCAAAGGGGAATAGCACCATAGTTTTGAACAATCCTATCCGCTATCAAGAGTCCTTCAGGGTCAAAGTCACCTGAATAAAATATAGTAAAGCCTCCTTTACAAAGACTTTCAAGCAAAATCTTTGTAGAAAGTCTTAGCTGCCCGTTTGTACAAATGAGAGAAATATCACTGCAAGCTTGCATCAGCATTGAAAACACAGCAGGGTTTTCTACAACCACAATTTTATTTGAATATCCAAAAAACTGCTTGTAATCCTTAATGGTATAAAGAGGCAGAATCACCGGCTTTTTTTGCAAAGCAAAGATTTTGAGCGCTTCGTCCTCTTTTTCGTTTTCTGTAATTGCACCTATACCATACACTAAACACCAGTTTGAAAGCTCATCTATGACAATGTTGTGCATGTACAAAAGCTCTGCTTTTTCTTCTGAAGACTTTGGATATTCAACATTTTTCAGCAGGCTTAAAATCTTCAAAAATATCTTGCCACTGTCGCGGTCTTCGTCAAAAAAGTGGGGGTCATGTGCTATTCTGGTTGCAAACACTGCAAGACTTTCAATTTTTTCTGGCTTTGTTGCGGCAGCTTTTATGCTATGGCTTAAAATACTTAAAAGCTTTTCTTCAGAATATTTCTTAAAATACCCTTCAAACCATTTGAAATTTTCTTTTACAGCTTGAAATACACACTCACTATCTGTGCCGTTTGCCAACTGTTTTTCTAACTTTTCAAGAAAACTTGAAAGTTGCTTTTGTCTGCTTTCTTTTTCTTCTTTTTTTGTCAAAACATCTTTTTTCAATACGTGTGATAGCACATCTTTAAAATCAAGCGAAGAAAATTTGGTCTGCTCAAATCTCTTTTGCGCAAACTCTTTTACATTGATAACTACTTTATCACCGCTTATAATTCTTCCAAGATATCGCGAAAGCATCTCTTTTTCAACTGGATCTGGCTTTTCAAGCACAACCCTGCCTGAAAACCTGCCAAGTGATCTGTATTTATCATATATGAGCTCCAGCACACGCGAAAAACCCTTGTGCGAAAAGTATTCTATGCACTCTTGTAAAAGCTTTTTATCGCTCATATCTCCACCAACACCTTCTTGTACCCGTTCCAGATGTATTTTACTTTGAGAACACAGCCTTTGCTTCGGTCTGAAATAAGTTCATAAATGCAAAGACCTGGCACTGTTTTGTAATCTCCCCACAGAATCTGAGAGTTCATAATATAGTCAAATTCAAGATTTTCAATAAGTTCAAACATCTTTTCAATGTTGTTCTCATCAACGCCAGCAAACGCCTCATCAAGCGCAATTATGCGCGGTGCAAAACTTGCAGCGCTCTGGTACTTTGCACAAAGAGCTGCTAAAAGTGGAACATAAATGGAAAGTGCTTTTTCGCCACCAGAAAACTTGTCGTATGCGTTGTTTGTAAGCTCTCTTTTGTTTTCCATACCTCTTTGATAATAGAGCCTGAACTCAAACCACTGCCTGTAATCCAAAATCTCTTTCATTATCTCATAAAGACTTCGAAAACTGTCGGGTGAGTCCTGAAGTCTTTTTGCTCTTTCAATACGTGCCCTGAAGTGTCTCACAACCTTTTGTTTGTCTTCATCAGTTGCAATAGACAAGTCTTTGCTCATGAGTCCTATCAACTCCGCAGTTGAAAGCTCATCTTCAAGTTCCTGCTTTTTCTGCTCCCACGAAAGTCTGAACTTAAGAGCACCTGACAAGTCCATGCCGTCCATCAGCGCATTCATTCTCTTTACCCAGTCCTGAGCAAGCATTATCTTACTTGAGATTCTTCGCCCTATGTCTTTTATCAAAACCTCTTCAAAAAGCTCTCTTTCCTGCTGGGTGATAAGATTTTTCTTCTCGATTATTTCAGATTCTATTTTCTCCAAAAACTCATAAAACGAAAGCAGTCGCCCATCCTTCTTTGCTGTCCATAAATATCTTGCATAACCAGTTTTATCATCCTCTTTAAGATAAAGATTTGCTCCAAACTCTGCAAGCTGCACCTGTGCCGCATAGTGTGCCGATATGAGCCTTTGCAAAACCTGGTTCAAATCCTTAGATTTAAACTCACTGGCAAAGCTACTTTTTTCCTTTGCAAACTCTAAAAGCCTTTTCTCATCTTCAAGGTTTTCTTCTCGGAATACAAAACCAAAACCAAGTTCAATCTTTAGTATCTCAAGGCTATTTGAATATTCTTCTTTAGCCTTTTCAAGGTGTAAGCCTTTTATCTCAATCAAAGTCTCAAGCTGTGATATTTTTGCAATTGTTTCCTGCAGACTTTTGTTGAAATCTTCTATCTCTTTCGGAATACTATTAAGACGCTGTATAGCTCTTTTTTCCTCTTCAAAAAGTTTTTGTGCATCGTCGCTTGAAAGTCTTCTTACAATTTCAGTTCTTCTTACATCTAGGTTTTCCCATCTTGCCTTCAAGTTTTGAAGGTCTAAACTTAAGCTCTGCAGGCTTTCTTCTATCTGTAAAATCAGCTTTTTCTTTGTGGTTGCAGAGTTTGAAACCACTTTCTCCATCTCAGTCTCTTTTTCCAGAACAAAGAGCAACCTTTCAAGTTTTTGTGCCTCTTGCCTGAGCTTCAAAAAGTTGTCTCTTGTCGCCGTGACAGAAAGCTTTGTTGCAATGACAGAAATCTCATGCTTTAAACTATTTTCTCTTCCCAAAAGTTCTCTTATCTTCTTTTCTAAAAACTCTATCTCTTTTTGAAGTTTTGATTTGTGGTTTTCTCTCTCCTCAATCATCTCAAATGCAGTGTCAAGGTCAACCATTGAAGGAAAACTGTTTCTCTCCTCTTTTAGCTTTTCAAGCAAAGTTTTCTGTACATTTTTCTCCTGCTTTTTGCCCTCTAATTCAAGTGAAATCTTTTGTATTTCGTCTTCAAGCTGTGATATGAGCATCTGCCTGTACCTTCTTCTATTTTCAATACCAATAAACCTTGCATTTTCGCACGTGGTTGTTCTACCTTTTAAAATTCCGCTGCCAAACCTTCCATCCTCGCAGATGTAAATGCCATCGTCTTTTTCGGTGGCAAAGATACTGTCAATCACAGCTGCCACTTCCTGTTTTAGCTCAATAGGTCCATCAAAGTTGGCAACTTCTAAAAACTGGTTCAGTAGATGCGAAAAATACGCAGGTTTTGAAATTAGAATCATTTCTTTTTCATCATCCATAAGATCTGAAAGAACATCTTTGTATTTTTCTGGGACAATCAAGGCGTTTAAAATCCCAAGGGAACTCAGCGCATCTTCAATGATGGCTTTCTTCCTCTCATCCACACCATCTTTGAAATCCACAGCCATATAAAACGGAATAAATGGAACCCCTTTTTGCAATAGCCTATCTCTTACCTTCTTCTGCTGAGGCGAGAGTATAATCTCGTCATCCTTCTGGCTTTTAATTTTTTCAATCTCTTCTTTTTTAGCTTTAATTTGGCTATTTAACGTTTCTATCTCAAATTCAAGCCTTCTTATTGTGTCTGAGATAGCAAGGTAATGAAAGTTATAAATATCATCTAAGATTGAGTATATTCTGCCATAATCTCCTTTTTTCTCACAACTATTTATCGCCTGGAATATCACTGTTTTTCGTTCATCCTGAGCCTTAAACACCTCATTTTGCTCAAAGTAGATGGAAATGGCGTTCTTTAAGCTATTTTTTACATCCTCAAGCTGAAAAAGAAGATTTTGAATTTCTCCCTCTACTTTTTGTGCTTCTGTCCTGTTGCGGTCAAGATTTCTATAAAGATCATCTAAATCTTTCTTAATTTCACTCAGCTTTTCATAGTTTTTTAAAACAATCTCAACTTGAGATAAGAAAGATGAAAGCTCCTCTTTTAAAATATCAAGACTGCCGTTTTGAAGAAGATACATATCCAGCGTTTCCAAGAATCTCTGAAAACCTATGAACTCAACAAGTAACTTCCCTTCATCTATATAATCCTTTATTCTCTTTCTGCACTTTTCCAAATCCTCTTCTAAAGCTTTTAATTCCTGTCTTTCCTTTTCAAGCTTCTGAGAAGCTGCATTTAGCTGCGAAATCTTTTTGGTTTTCTGGCTTTCGATGTTTTTGAGCTCTTCTTCAATGGTTGAAAGCTCTGTCTGAAGCTTGAACACATCACTTTCTTTTATGTTTTCAAGCCTAAAACTTAAAGACTCTTGCTCTTTTTTAAGATCTTCTATTTTTTCTTCTATTTGAGCTTTCAACTTACTCTTTTTTTCAAGTTCAGTTTGAGTATTTTCAAGCTCTTTTTTGAGGCTATAGTACTCTTTGCTGCTCTCAACCACTCTAAATATACTCTGTGCAAGCAACAGCTGGTTGTACTCATCATAAACCTTTTTTAACTTTTCCAGCACATCTTTTATGATTTCAAGATTTTTCAGCTCTGTTTGAATCTTGTCCATGTTCTCTATGGAGTCAGAAAGGCTACGCAAGTCTGACTCAGACAGGGCAGGGAGCGACTCTTGCAGCATCCTACAAACAGTATCAGGTTTTATATCCCTCGAAAGTTTTGGCGTTCTAATTCGAACAATCAACTCTATCAAATTCTCAAAGTCCTCTATATTTTCAAAACCGAACAAAATTTTGTTGACTTCTTCCATATAATCCTTTCTGCTTGAAAATACCTTGCCGCCGTCTCCTATGAGGTTTTCAAACTTCTTCTTGGTAAGTGGAATTTTTTGGTCGCCTATTTTTTCATAAAAGAAGATGTCAATCCCAAACCTTCTTCCATCTGTTAGAACAAAATACCACGTATCAGGGCTTGTGCCTCTTTTTGCCCTTATTCCCATGCCTACGGATACAAATACATTTTGTCTTTTAAACTCAAGAAAAAGATAGGCTATTGCCTCGTTTTTCTGACCTGGTCCCTGCTCGCCAAGGACATAATCTTCAAGTTTTCGCGCATTTGACCCGAAAGAGTCAAGTCGTGACGGATGATAGTTGCCATCTAAAAGCAGAGTAATAAAACTTTGCATTGTGACAGACTTGCCTGAAGCATTAGGACCACGAATAAGCATCCTGCCATCGTAAAAATCAAAATACTCCTCGTCATAGTACCAGTAGTTGAAAATTCCGGCTCTGCTGAGCACCCATCTATTTTCCTTGCTCATCTTCAAAATGAAAACCTCCATCTACATTTATATCCTCAAAAACTTTCTCATTACTATTATCTTTTTCGGAAAGCTGACTATTCGTCTCATAATCCTGATATTCACCAACAATCCTAAAAAAAATGGGAGATATGACAAGATATCCATCGTCATTTGTCTTTGCAAAATTGTGAAGCTGCAAAAACTCTAAAAGTTCTTCAAATATTTTCTCTGTTGATTTTTCCCTCCACTCCTTGTTCCAAAAATGTCCGTATTTTTTCTTGACATCCTCCACAATTAGCTTAAAATGGTCAAGCGAAATTTCAAGCATCTCATGTGCAGACAAAAATCTTAGCTCTCCTTTTTCAACCCTTTCAAGAAGTTCTCTTGAGCACAAAAGCAACACATCGCACAGGTTCGAATCGTCAGGATAGGTATACTTGTAGTCACCTTCAACGCTAAGGTAGGCAAACGACTTGAACAGGTGAAGCTCAAGCTCTGGTACAAACTTTTCAAGGTCCTGTAAAATGGTTGTCTTTTGCTTTTTAATGTAATAAAGTGGTGCTTCACTCTCAAAATCTACAATGCCATCTATCAAAAGCCCTCTGTAGGCTTTTATTCTCTTTATATCAGTGATTTGGTCAGAAAGTCCATTTGTAAACTCAAACTCGCTATTTAAAATCTCTTCGACTGACGAATACTCAACAAGGCTTTTGGGAAATATCCTCATAAAGTACTTTGATAGCCCTGTTGATTCATAAAGTACATCTACATCAGCTCTTTCCACAAACAACTCTTGATTGCCATCATCTATCTTGATAAGTCCCATCTTTTCGCAAAATTTAAGCACTCTAATAAGTGACCTTCTGTCAGAATACATAGTCCAGTCAATTTCCTCACCAGGAAAATTCGACCGTATATACTGCGTGATATCCTCAAGCAAAAATTGAGTGTCTTTGCCCTTGTCCTCTAAAAACGCAAGAACAAGACAGAAGAATACATAGTCTTTCGGCTCTTCAAAGTCCAAAATTCCCATGTACTCTCTTGGGACAAGCGGTACCTTTTCAAGTCTGACCATGTCAGATGTGGCATAAAATTTCAGTCCCAGCTTGGAAACTATAAAGTCTTTTAACTCTTTGTCAATATTTTTGCACTCATAATAGCTTTCCACGTCATTTTCTTTCAAAATCCAAAAGTTGCTAAGTAGCTTCAAAAGAGTACTTTTCATCTTCCTACTTTCCTGCCTTTCTTTACTCAACAAACTCAATTACATACGCCGGCATCTCAAACTCACCATCTGTTGACCTTAAAACACAGCGCCTATCATCTTTCGGTCTTACAACTTTAAATCTTTTCCCTGAATCTGTATTCCCAAAACCTGACGAAAGTCCTCGTGAGAGCCATACAAGAAGTTTTTTCCTCACATGTGGAGTCAAAACAGGAAGGCTTTCAAACTCAATCTTTCCATCTTTTATAAGCTCAGCAACAAGCTTTTCTTCCTCTTCAATCTTCTTTTTATACTCCTCAAACCTTTTCTTCTTGTCTTCAGAAAATTCAGATGCCGGTAAAACCCTGCTTTTTTCCCTCACAAGCCTTCCTCTTGACCTAAGCAAGCTTTTCATCGGTGGCACGTCAAGAATGCTAAGGCTTGCAAGCTCGCTCTGTCTCTTTTCCTCGGCTGCAATGTATCGTGGCAAAAGCACACCAAACACAACTGCAGAAAGCTTGTGACATGTCGCCAAATCAAGGCTTGAGAAGATTTTTGCCAAGTGCTTGAACTCCTCCTGCCTGTTTACTTTGACACTTGACAGCTCCGAAAGCCTTGCTGCAAGGTCAGACACCCTTCTTATAAGCCCCTGGATCTGGTCAGAAAGTTTTTCTGCCTGACCGTGTGACGCGACAAACCAGAGTTTTATGTTGTCGAATCTTGCTTTTATATTTCTTTCTATGCTCTCTGGATCTCTGAATATGTTTTTGGGATGCTCTTTTTCCTGGGCGATTATGTAATTCAAGAGCTTTTCTATTTTAGACTCTTCCAATGACAAAAAGGTAGATCTTATCCGTGGAAGATAGTTCTGGAAGATGACATAGAAGTTGTACAGGTACTGTACAAGCTTTGACTTGTAGTCCAAAAACTTTTCCTTGAGCATGAGATTTTCAGCTTCGTACGACTTTAACATTGAAATATACTCTGAATAGCTCTTTTCAATCTCTTCAAATGATCTTGTTAGCTCGTCCCACCAGTCAACTGCTCTTTTTTGCGGGTCTTGCAATATACTGTCCACATGCTGAAGCAAAAAATAAATCTTTTCAACGTGTTTGGGATTTAGCTCTGCTTTTGTGTCTTCTTGAGTTTCAAGTTCAAACAAAAACCTTTCAATCCTGAGTCCTATAGGTGTAAGTTCATACAAAAATCTTTTGTTCCTGAACTCTTCAACAGTCCTGGTCTTTGACGTATCCTGGATTGAATTTAAATTACCCCACTCAACAAGGTTTTTCAAATCCTGTTCGCACATCTGTTCAGTGTAGTCTGCAAACTGTGGAAAACTTTTTAAAAACGTGAAAATTTCCTCTTTTGTAAGTCTGTTTTTGTACTCTAAATGGCACAAAAAACAGTATCTCATGATTGTTCTGTATCTTTCTGAGTTAGGCGCTGTGAGGTACTCAAAATATTTGAGTTTTCCCAAAAGCGGAGCTTGGAAGTTTATCATCTTAAAGTTCTACCTTCCATCAAAATCTTCTCTTAAATTATATCACATCTTATCAAACAAAAAAGGGGCTGAAACATTTTTCACGTACAGCCCCTCTCCTTCTAATTTGTTGAAAACACAGCTTTTTTGAGATTGCTGATTTCAACCTCATGCCTGCCCAAAATCTCGTAAAATACTTCCACCTTTACTCTATTTTCTTTGAGCTCTTTTAAATCTTTCTTCATTTCCTCCAGGTTACTTGAGATCTGCCTTACAGCAAATTCAAGCACAACAAACCTTCCATCAACATACTTTCTCAACTCTTCATGTTCACGCCTGTCCTGCTCAAAGTGAGACTGCTGTATCTCTGCCATAAGCTCAAGCTTTCTTTTGAGATCTTCGAGCATAACAGAGTTCTTGGTTGTCTCAACCTCAAGCCTGTCAACCCTCTTCTCAAGATTGCCAAGCCTTTGTTCCACTGTATCAAGTCTTTGCTCCACTGCATCAAGCCTTTGTTCTACCGCATCAAGTCTTTGCTCTACTGCATCAAGCCTTCGTTCCACTGCATCAAGTCTTTGTTCAACCATGTCAAGCCTTTCTTCTACCCTGTTAAGTCTTTCCTCTACTCTATCAAGTCTTTCCTCCACCCTGTCAAGTCTTTGTTTTACTTCTTCTAAGCCTTTATCAATGCTGTCAACCTTTTCTAAGACAAGAGTTAACATTTGTTTAATCTCATCCATATTATAACAACTCCTCTTACCGGGCTTTAAAATTATTATATACTAACACCTATTAATTGTAAATTAACAAATTTTTTGTCTACTGTAAACAAATTCATCTTCTCAATATTAGCATTGCATCTCCAAAACTGAAGAACCTGCATCGCATGTCAACTGCAATCTTGTATGCATTCATGATTCTTTCATACCCACCAAATGCACACACAAGCATCATCAAGGTTGTATCTGGAAGATGAAAGTTTGTCACAAGCCCGTCAAGCACTTTAAAGTTATACCCGGGATAGATGAAGATATTAGTCCAGCCTTTCTGTGCTTTTACTCTTCCTGCTTCATCGCTGCACGACTCTAAAACTCTGCACGATGTCGTTCCAACCGCAATGACTCTTTTTCCAAGCTCTTTTGCTCTATTTATTCTGTCTGCAACATCCTGAGAAATCTCATAGTACTCCTCATGCATCTTGTGCTCTTCCACATTTTCAACCTTAACAGGCTTAAAAGTTCCAAGCCCAACGTGCAGTGTCACATACAAAATCTCAACACCCTTTTTTGAAATTTTTTCAAGCAGCTCTTCTGTAAAGTGAAGACCTGCAGTCGGTGCTGCAGCAGAACCAGGCACTTTGCTATACACTGTCTGATACCTTGATAAGTCCTCAAGCTCTTCTTTTATATATGGTGGAAGAGGAATCTTGCCCAGCTTTTCTAAAACCTCTTCAAACACCCCTTCATAATAGAACCTTACAATTCTAGTACCTTCATCTTGATTTACATGCAAAACCTCGGCTTTAAGCTCTCCATTGCCAAATACAAATTTTCTTCCTCTTCGCGCTTTTTTGCCCGGCCGTGTCATGACCTCCCATGTGTTTATGTCAAGCCTTTTTACAAGTAAAAACTCTATAAAACTGCCAGTGTCTTCCCTCTGCCCAATCAAGCGTGCAGGTATGACCTTTGAGTTGTTGAGAACAAGACAGTCACCTTCATTTAAGTATTCAACTATATCGCGGAAAATTCTGTGCTCGATTGTACCGTCTGGCAAAATAACCATAAGTCTTGAGTTATCCCGTGGCTCTACAGGTTTTTGTGCAATCAGCTCATCTGGTAGGTCATAGTGAAAGTCGCTGAGTTTCCATTTTCTCATCCTTTTTCAATCTCAACTCCTGTGTAATAGTGTTTTATAATCTGCTTATAATTATAACCACTTTCAGCAAGGCCCTTTGCACCCCACTGGCTCATTCCAACACCATGTCCCCAGCCCTTGCCATTGAATGTGTAAGTGGTAGGAACAAGTGGCACCTTGTCAATGCTACCCTCTGGATTTACTACATCTATATAGTGCTGTGAATATGTCTGACCTTCTGTTTCAAAACCACCAACATCTTCAGACTGATACACCTCATCATATATCGAAAGATACACACTTTCAGCAGTTTGTGGCAAAAGCTTTTCAGTTTCCTCAAAATTCTGCTTCTGCCCAGCAACCACTGCTTTTTTTACACTTCCATCTTCGAACAAAATCTTTTGACCGCTTATTCTAACTTTTTTCACCTTCCCATTGCTATCTACCACAGCAACATCCGCATCAGTCGCAATTGTATATGCCTGGCTGTAAAGACCAAATAAAAGCCGTGTTGCCTCTTTTTGACACTCATATTCGCCTTTTGTGCCGATAATTTTTAGCCTCAAAACTCTTCCTGCCTTTGTATACTCAACCGCCTGAACGTCCAAAATATCACCAATGTCTATGTTCCTTTTTTTGAGCATATTTTTTATCTCATCTTTGGTAAACTGAAATAGCCACGACGACTTTGAATTTTTTGCCTCTTTAGAGTTGTCAACAGACCTCAAATACTCAACAGGATACCTCCAAACATTTTCAGAATCTTCTGTGGGAATGCCGCCTGTTGACGAAAAATACACAGCATCAATCGGGTTGCCTTTGTATGTTATAATCTCACCTCTTGTTGAGTCAACAGCTGCAATTGCCTGTTTTTCGCCATATGTGCCATCGACTGCACCGCCATATACCTGACAGTGGTCTGTCGGGCACAGGTCGAAACCAATTGATTGGTGCTTGCCAAGGTTTCTCACAGCATATGTTCGGGCAATCACCGCAAACGCCTTTACAGCTTCCATTGGCCACAGCGGGTCAATCTCCATCCTGATAACGCCATACAGATACTCTTCAAGCTTTGTGACATTTATAACTGTCATATCACTACCTTTTATTCTCTTAAACTCAGTCCTTCCCCTAAACCATCTGTCACCTATCTTTATTCTCTCAATACCGTTTTGTTTTTGTGGAATCAGCATTAAAAACTTGGTATTTTGCCCGTCAAATCCAAAAAGTATTTTGCCACTATCATCTTTTACAAGCACCATAGTCTCTGAAGAATAAATGGTTGCGCCAGAAAGTTTTGCCACCAGCTCTTTTGCATCGTTTATATTGTCAAAACAGCCAATCAATATGCTATATCCACCATTTACAAACCCCACAAAGGCATCTTTGAATGAAGAAAAACTTTTTAAGCTATTCTCTGCTGTTTTGTATGAAATATACCTTCCAACTGCCACATGATAATTTGACCCTTCCTGACCATTCTTTTTGTATACATCCTTTGAAACTGTGAGACTATTTTTTTGTGTATCAGCAATTGTAATAAAGTTTTTGTCATCAGAAATAGCCAAAAAAAGGCTTCCTTTTGCCTCAATTTTTACAGAATCCACCGGGCTTGATTTTTTGTATGTATCAGCATAAAACACTCCTATTCTTATCCACTCCGGAATTTGAGTTTGTGAAAATGCGGGTAATATATTAATTGAAGAAAAAACTACAAATAAGACAATTGCTATTGCCCCGCATAAAAGTTTTTTAACCATTTTTTCTCTCCTTTTTGCTGCAATGATTTTGTGCTTATTAATTTTATTCTACCAAAATCCCTCTTGTGAGTCTATTGCAAAAGGAATATAATTTAATCTATGAATTTTTAAAGGTAATATCAAGTAGGGGTGTAGAAAAATTGTATATAATAGTCGTGGGATGTGGAAAAGTAGGTTCAACACTTGCAAAGTCTCTTTCTGATGAGGGGCATGATGTTGTTGTGATAGACTCTGACGCTAAAAACTTTGAAAGACTTGGACCTGACTTTAACGGCATGAAAATCCAGGGGGTTGTGATTGATGAAGATGTTTTAAAACAGGCAGGAATAGAAAAGGCTGACGCGTTGGCAGCAGTTACTCCTGATGACAGTACAAACATAATGGCTGCTCAGATAGCTGAAGAAATTTATAACGTGCCAAAGGTAATAGCAAGAATTTATGACCCGCTGAGAGAAGATATCTTCCACTCTCTTGGACTTGAAACAATCTGTCCTACAACCTTGGCTGTTGAGTATATAAAATCAATTCTTCTTTCTCGTGAGATAAGACATAAGCACAGATTTGGCAAGGACGATGTGTTTTTTAAATATGTTACACCAAAAAGAGATGATATTGGAAAGGGTCTGGATAAAATAATACTTCCTGAAAACTGTTATCTTTTTGGAATAATCCGAAACGAACACTTTTATTTCAAGAATAAAAACATAAGACTTCAGGAAAATGATATCTTGGTGATTGCTGAAAAGAAGGTGAATCAATGAGAGTTGTCATTGTAGGCGGTGGAAAGGTAGGATATTTCTTGACAAAGCTTTTAGCTGAAAGAGGAAGGTATCACATCACAGTGATTGAACAGCAGCCAGAACTGTGCAGAAAAGTCGCCGAAGAGTTTTCGAATGTGACTGTGATAGAAGGTGATGGAACCTCTTTGGACATCCTTTCTGATGCAAAGGTTCACAGGTGCGACTTTTTTATTGCCGTAACTGGAAAGGATGAGGACAATCTCATATCCTGCCAGCTTGCAAAGAAGGTATTTGAGGTAAAAAGAACCATAGCAAGGGCGAACAATCCAAAAAACATAAACGTGATGAAAAGACTTGGTGTTGACAATGTGATATCCTCAACAGACATCATCGCAAAGATAATTGAGCATGAGGTTGAAATAGAACCTCTTTCTGTCCTTGCCACATTGAAAAATGGGGAGATAATAGTTTTTCAGGCGGTTGTTCAGCAAAATTCTCCTGCTGCAAACAAAAAGATTGCAGAGGTCCCGTTCCCCAAAGAGAGTATAATAGGTGCTATCATGAGAGAAAACGAGACATTTGTGCCGTCTGGAGACAGCATAATTTTGCCGGGTGACACCTTGCTTGTCATTGTGAGCGAAAAAGACAAAAGAGAATTCAAGAGGCTTATAACCTCAAAATAAATAGAAGGTGATGTTTCAGATGCTGAAGAAAAAAGAAAAAAGTTTTAGAACCATTTTCATTGGTGTAGTAGTAGAAGTTGGACTTGCCTTGAGCTTTATTGTAGCAGGCGCTATTGTTACTTTACTGCCCTACATCTTGAGTGGTAAATAATAAAAAAGACTACAGAGAGGGCTGAACAAGATGTATAAAACCAAATTCAAAGAAGGTCATATAGAGCTCAGACATGTTCTTTATATGACAGGAAAAACTTTAAGTGCAATTGGTATGGTAGAAATAGTTGCCGCTATAACATCGCTTTTATACCGTGAGTGGAACATGTTATTTAATCTTATGATAGGTATTGGACTATTTTTTATTGTAAGTTTTATATTTATCTTTATCGGAAGGGACACAAAAGAAGAAAGGTTTTCGTGGGGCGCTGGAATGAGCATGGTGGCTTTAACCTGGGCACTTAGCGCACTAATTTCAGCTGTGCCACCTTATCTTTCGGGCCATTTTGCTTCATACTTAGATGCGTGCTTTGAAGTCATGAGCGGATACACAACAACAGGTCTCGTTCTCATTCAGGACTTGGACCATGCACCAATGGGACTTAATATGTGGAGGCATTTAATATGTTATATCGGCGGACAGGGCATGGTACTTATGACCTTGAGCTTTCTTGCCTCGGGTATGCGTGGACTTTTAAAGGTGTACATGGGCGAGGCAAGAGATGAGCAGATATTCCCAAACGTTATGCACACAGCAAGGATAATCTGGTCTGTGAGCCTTTTATACCTTGTTTTGGGGACTTTGGCTTTGACAATAAATGGAGTTTTAATAGGTCTTCCTTTGGACATGGCATTTTTCAGAGGGCTGTGGATGTTTCTTGGTGGCTGGGACACAGCAGGGTTTGCTCCACAGTCTCAAAATGCAATGTATTTCCATAGTCTTTCATATGAGATTATATCTATGACCATTATGATTTTAGGAACAATAAACTTTGCTCTTCACTATTTTATCCTCACTGGAAATTACAGAGAAGGTATTAAAAATGCTGAGATAAAAAGCCTTTTTACAACAATCACCATCCTTAGCCTTCTTGGTGCATTTGCTTTGAGAGGTGTTTATTCAAGTAGCGAAATTTCATTTAGAAAAACTTTTTACCATTTTATTTCTGCTCACACAGGCACAGGGTTTGCAACCCTTTACTCACAGCAATTTTTCTATGAATGGTCAGATGCAGCGATAATCCTTTTGGTTATTGCAATGTTAGCTGGTGGGTCTGTGTGCTCAACAGCAGGTGGTATAAAAGCGCTCAGAATTGCAATCCTTGCAAATGCTCTTGTAAATGACATAAAAAAGATGATAAAGCCTGACTCAGCGGTTGTCGTGGAAAAGTTTCATCACCTAAAAGAGGTCACATTGCAGGACAGGCACGTTCGAAATGTTTCTATTATAACACTTTTGTATATTGCAACATTTGCTTTCGGGACACTGGTAGGCACGTTTTTTGGTTATCCTTTGAAGGCTGCAATGTTTGAATCTGCCTCAGCACTTGGCAACGTTGGACTTTCAATTGGAATTACCCAGCCTTCCATGCCAGATGCCCTTAAAATAATCTACATCTTTATGATGTGGGTGGGAAGGCTTGAGTTCATGTCTGTAATTGCACTTTTTGCATTCTTATTTAAAGAAGCAAAGGAAGGATAAAAAAGATGATGCTAAGGAAAATATTGTTACTGACAATATTGATTTTTGTAAATCTGATATGTTTGTTCTACTATGCATTTGCAAAACCTGTAGACAGCACAACCTTGCTCAATAACAGTTTCAAATATGACGGTAAAATTGTGGAGTTTCAAGGCGAAGCAATTGGTGAGGTAATGAAAAGAGGAAAATATGCATGGGTAAATATACACGATGGACAAAATGCAATTGGAGTGTTTATGAAATACGAAGATGCGAAAAAAATAAGGTATTTGGGCAGGTATCTCGTAAAGGGCGATATTGTTTTGGTAAAAGGAATATTTAATAGAAGTTGTAAAGTTCACGGTGGTGATACTGATATACATGCTCTGGATGTTCAAATTTTAGAAAGAGGATATAAACTTCAAGAGAAGATTGATATGAAAAAAGCACTCTTTGCAATAATGTTATTTTCGGCAGGAAGTGTTTTAATTTGGTTTGTGTTTAAAAATAAATGGTAAAAAAGGACAGGTCAATATTTATTTTATATTACACTGCCCTGTCCTTTTTTTAAGTTTTCCTTTTAAAAGTTTTGGTATCAAGTACAGAAACATTCCTATTGAATCCACTCCTACATCCACTGGGCTTGGACCTCTTCCTGCAACAAACATCTGATGAATTTCGTCTGATACAGCATAAAGAAAAGAAAATATAAAGCTTTTGATTGCCGACTTTTTATAATTTCTTTCTTTTGCATAAAATGATTTATAAAAAAGCATGGTCAAAACAAAATATTCACTTACATGAGCAAGTTTTCTTACAAAAAATTCAAAAGACTTTCTGTTAAAATCTGTTATAATGTCCCTTGCAAACACATATTCAATTATACGTTCTATGTAAAAAGCTATGGTAAAACTCCTCTGATGAGAAACTGCCCCTTCCTGTGACGAAAAATAGAAAATCATACATATCCATCCAACTACCAATAACCAGCGAATATTATATTTTAACCTTTCCACTTTTAAAAATCCTTTCCTAACAATTTTAAATTTTCTGTGCCGACCATTTTCTAAACAAATAGGCATACCGACCATCTTTTTCTATAAGTTCATTATGAGTACCAGTTTCCACAACTGTCCCATTTTCAATAACATACACAAAATCTGCAAACTCAGCAGTAGAAAGCCTGTGAGCTGTCATAAGAATAGTTTTATCTTTCATACGATTTTGCAAAACATCAATTACAAGCTTTTCTGACTCAGAATCTAAAAACGAAGTTGCTTCATCCAAAAGAATTATAGGCGAATTTTTTAATATTGCTCTTGCAATTGCAATTCTCTGCCTCTGACCGCCTGATAACATTACACCTCTTTCACCAACTATTGTATCATATTTATCAGGCAGATTCATTATAAATTCATGAGCATGCGCCATTTGTGCCGCCTGTATAACCTCTTTTTCAGTTGCATCCAGACGACCAACTCTAATGTTCTCAAAAACGGTTTCATTGAAAAGATATATATCTTGAGAAACGTAAGAAATCAAATCTCTAAGTTCACTTTTAGTATACTCTTTTATATCTTTCCCAAAAATAAATATTTGTCCACTATTTGGTTCATATAAATTAAGTAAAAGTTTAAAAATTGTGCTTTTACCTCCACCGCTTTCACCCACAAAAGCTATTTTTGAGCCTTTTTCAATTTTAAAAGAAACATCTTTCAAAACATCTTTTGAATTATCATATGAAAAAGATACATTTCTAAATTCTACACATGCATCTGAAGTGATATATTCATTCCAGCATTTTTTTGATAATTTTTCGGACTCATTAAATAATTCTTTCGGCGAATACTCAATATCATTCAAATCTAATATCTCAAATATTCTTTCAGCTCCTGCCAATGACCCTTGTAAGCTTGTAAGAAATTGTCCTATCGCGCCAAAAAACCATATAAGAAGATGAGAAACCTGAATACATGCAATTAAATTACCAAACGTTAATTTATCGTCAATAATCAAAAATCCTCCTACTACTATTTGCCCAAGAAAAACTAAATACCCAAATGAATAATTGAAAGATGCCAAAATAGAATTGTAATGAACTCTCTTTAACGAAAGTTTTAACAGCATCAGATTGGCCTGAACAAATTTTTCATAAATTACTTTTCCGATATTGAAACTTCTAATAACAAAAGCCCCTGCAACAATATCTGAAAATAGAGAAGTTATATCAGCAATTTTTTGCTGAATTCTGTTACTCACAACTCTTAAAGGTCTTACAAAAATAGAATTGAATACCAGCTTTAAAAGTCCTGCAAAAAGTGAATATAAAAACAATATTTTGTTTATTGAAAATATCACAACAGAGCTTCCAAAAAGGCTTATAAACCCCATTGCCAAAACCATTACCTGCCAGGAATAGGCACCTTCGGCTACTGCAACATCATTGTTAAGTCTTGATATAAACTCTCCACTATGCTTTTTTTCAAAATTCGTTAATGATAAGCTCAAAATCTTTTTTAAGATATTTTTTCTAATTATTACAGTAGTTTTTCTTATAGAATACTGATAAATATATCCAAAAATTGTTAGTAAAATGGCAACAAGTATGAAATATTTGAATATAAAAGATATTCCAGAAATAAACTGTCGATAGTTACTTTGAAAAATTGCATCTGTAAACCTTTTTACACCTACTGCAGCTATATAATTAAACATAAATGATTGAGAGGCAATTGCAAGCATAGAAACAGTATATAAAATTCCTAAAAATGGATTTCCGCCTTCTTTCCACATGTAAGAAAAAAGTCTGATAAGTTTTGAATTTAAAATTCTTTTCATCCTTACAGCAACTCCTTCTTTATATTTTCAAACAAGTTCATTCATGAGCTGTGCCGTGTATAGCTGATAATATATTCCTTTTTTACACAATAAGTCATCATGACTTCCCTCTTCTGCAACAGTCCCCCTATCAATCACAATAATCCTATCAACATTCTTTATGCTTGAAAATCTGTGTGCTATTGTTATTATTGTTTTGCCTTTCAAACTATTATTCAGTGTTTTCAAGATATTATTTTCAGAATCAGCATCAAGTGCAGAAGTTGCTTCATCAAAGATATATACGTCTGAACTTCTCAAAATTGCTCTTGCAATAGCTATTCTCTGCCTTTGTCCTCCAGATACATTTACACTTCCTTCTTTCAGTTCTGTTTCAAACCCCCTGGGTAAAGACATAATAAACTCATGTATTTCTGATTTTCTTGCTGCCTCAATAATCTCTTCATATGTGGCACTATATCTTCCATATTTTATATTTTCAAAAATTGTATCTGGAAATAAATAAATATCCTGATTAACAACAGAAATCTTTTCACGAAGGCTATATAAGTTCCATCGCGAAGTTGGTATTCCAAATACCTTAACACAACCTTTTTGAGGTTTGTACATACCCAAAATCAATTTAACAATCGTACTTTTTCCACATCCGCTACTACCAACAAAAGCAATCTTTTCACCTCTTTTTATTTTCAAATTAAAATTTTTCAGAACTGCTTTTTCTAAATCATTTTCATAGCTAAACCATACATCCTCAAACTCTACAGCATATTCATATTCATCAAATCCTTTTTCACTTCCACTTTCCTCAAGGTATTGGCTAAGTATTTCATTTAATCTTTTTGATGCTGCAGCAGCTTTCCTATACGAATTTATAATATTAGGTAAAATGTTCATAGGAGCAATAAATATATTCATAAGCTCAATAAAAGCCATAAGACCTCCGAATGTGAGTTGTTTTTTCATTACCATTGCTCCTCCTGTTAAGATAACAAGTAGAACTGGACCCAGCTGAATAATAGTTTTTACAGGTTCAAGTAGTGTTTCCACTTTCGCTGACTTTAAACCTTCTGAAAAGCTTTTCAAAAGAGAATTTTCAAATTTCTTATAAAAATATCTTTCAAGCTTGAATACTTTAATTACAGAAATCCCTGAAATTATATCCTGAAAAATAGCATTGGTATTTCCATATAAATCCTGCTGCTTTTTCGTAAACCTTTCAACAGGTTTGCTTATGATAAAAGCTATTAAAATTGTAATTGGAATTATTGCAAAGGAAATCAATGTCATTTTCCAGTTAAGATGAATTGCATATATAAGCCCAATAATAAATACAACTGGATGGTACAAGAGCTGATCAAGTGCACTTGTAAAAAATCCTGCAACTATTGAAATGTCACTTGTCAATCGAGAAATGAAATCACCTGCTGCATTCTTTTCAATAAAATTAATAGGAGAAAAAATTAGTTTTTTACTAATCTCTATTCTGAGGTCCATTAGAGTTTTTTCAGCAAACTTGCCAAATAAATATGCTTTGATGTATTCTACTGGTATTTTTAAGCAAATAATAACCAGTACACCTATAAGTAATCCTTTAAACAACCCTTTATTTTTCAATATTGCAGCATCAGTAATTTCTTTTTCAAATTTAATCAAATATACGTTTAGAAAAGCAACCAAAATCGATAATACAGCAACAACTCCTAATACAAATAAATTCCTCCTGACCACATCATACAATTTGTTATATACCGAAATTTCCTTATTCACATATAAAACCTCCAAAAAATCATATTTTAATTATAACAGTTGTTCCATCGCAAGATTTAACCTCTACAAGTATTAAACCTTTGTACTTTCTCAAAGATAAAAAAGCTTTTGATAACATTTTGAAATTTAGTTGCTTTATATCCAATTTGTCGCTTTTAATAGCTGGTATACACTTTATTGTAATTTCTGGTAAAAATCTTAAAACAAGAGCAAAAATAAAAACAGGAATTATTATCTTTATTTTTCTGCCCTGAGATAGACATACCTGTATTTTCATCTTTTCACCTTCTTGCATCTGCTATTCAATAGCTATAAGTATTTTTGCATCTTCAGATTGAACGTTGACAATTTCTCCTTCAAAATCATTTTCAACTGCATACAACAAAAAATCTATATTCAGTCCTCTTGCAAATTCATCAAATGGTGATTTGATATCTTCCGATTGCCCTGATGAAAATTTGTCAAATTTTGCATACTTACTAATCATCTTTTGTATATACTCAGGTCCAACAGCCTTTATCATGTTTCTGACAAAATCAAGAGGAACATTCACTCTCACAGTATCATTGTTTGACGAATCGACATATATTTTTAATATTTTCCCTTTTGTTTTCTTCTGCTGCATTTCTCTCTCCTGAAGTATCACAAGCATATCAAGCGCTTTTTCAGAAGAAAGTTTACCGTCTTCTACCATTTTTAAAATCTTTAAAATTTCATCTTTCATCTTAAACCTTCCTCCTTCAAAATTTTTATTGCCTCATCAGCAGTTATCTCACCATTTTCCAGCATCTCCAGAACTACAAGAGCTGAGCTTGATTCATTTTCCTTTTCTTGTTTCAGCCCCAGCACTTCTAAAATATTTTCAAGTCTTGACCTTAAAGTTGGATAGGATAATCCCAGTTCTCTTTCCATCTCTTTAAAATTTCCTCTGTTTTTAAGAAATGCTTCAACAAACTCAATCTGATCTTCAGACAATCTTAAAAACTTGCTAAACTCAAACTGATTTTCTATTGTAGTTCCGCATACTCTGCACTGAAGTTTTGATATATACATATCTTTCTGTCCACACACTGGACACTTGTGAGGAACTTTAAATCCCATTCTTAACACACCTTGCTTTTGTAATTGATATTTTTATTATATTACATGTTTTTAAAAAATTCAAGTTTAATTTTATAGTTTTTAAAATTATAAAGACAATATATTTAATATATTAAAAATATAACTTTAAAATTAAAAAAAGAGCCTATCTCATTCTGAGAATGGCTCTTTTCTATGTGATACATCAACACACAATTAATATTTTTGCAATACTTCTAATAGCTTTATATCAAGTTTATGCCCTAAGAAGTCCTCGTACTCTACATCTCGTCTTTCTGAATTCAGTATTCCAAATGGACCTTCAAAATTCCAAAGCGCAAAGCCAATGTCAAACTCTTTTAAAATTTCAAGAACATCTGAAAGCCAACTTATAACAACTTCATGAGGGGTGTACTTATATGCCCCTCCCTCGCCGCAGATAACTCCAACTCCAAACGACATAAGCCTTGCCCACTTCTCGTAATGTCTTTTTAAATAATCCTTGTCAATAATCTCACCATTTTCGCGCACAAGTGGCCATGAAGGTTTTTTAAAATTTTGGCTACCCTCAACCCACTCTGCCCCCCAGTGGCTTATTTCAAACGGAATATATGCTCTGCAGCTTTGCGCAACACCAAGATTTGTAAGTTCCATAACCGGTTCATTACCATAATTAACACCGTCTACTATAATAAGTCGTTCCTTGTCAATCTCTCTTATTTTCTGTGTTGTATATGTCATAACACGTATAAAATCCTCTTTTGTCATTTCATAGTCTGAAAAAGCTCTCGGTTCATTTAAAAGATTAAAGCTTAAAATTTTCGATGATATACCCTTGTACCGTTTTGCAAATATCTGCCAGTAAGATACAAAAAGTTCAAGAGGCTCTTTATCTTTCCAGAGATTGTATCCCTGTTTTGTTTTTTCGTTAACACAGTAACCCGGTGCACCGTGAATGTTAAGACATATATGGATTTTGTACTTTTCTCCCCACTCAATTACCCTGTCAATCATCTGCAAAATCTCTTCTTTTATATCTGCTCTGCCCTCAATATACCAGTTTCTGTAGTTCATGGGGATTCGCGCAAAGTTAAACCCCCATTCGCTCATCCATTTAAAGTCATCCTCAAAAAATCCTAAGATTCTGCCAGGGACAAAAAGTCCCAGAAGGTTAAAACCTTTGTACCTTGGTAGCTTGTTCAATCTTTCCAACCTCCTTGCTCTGCAAAATAAAATAAAAGGAAAGGGGGGTTTAAAGTCCCTTTCCTTTTAATTTTAAATTTTTTCATACATGAACTTCCTCTAATTTCTTCACTTTATCTATCAAATCTTTTACCTCAGAAAGTCTCTCTAAGATGAGCACTATCGAAGACACAGCATCGTAGTAGAAGAAATAATTAATCCCTTGTTCTAAGACTGCTTTCATATAGTCTCTTATCTCATTCCCAGTGTATTTTACTGGCACATCCAAAAGCCTGTCCACATCGTTTATAAATGCTTTGAAGAACTCTGGCAAAATCATATGGTCATTTTTGAACTTTTTCATCTCAAGCCACGCAAGCAGCATCTTGAGCTTTTCGCCGTACACTGTGCAGTCTCCCAGCATCATGATAAAGTGTTCTCCCTGCCGGTCAATCAAAAACCCTGCGTCATACTCATTCTGCACACACATATTTTTCAGATTCTCTATACACTGCTTTGAACCGCCACTTATCAAGGTAGTCTTTAAGCCATATCGCTCAGAAATCTTATCAAAAAGCGAAATTATAGATTTGTCTTCTGAAACTATGCAAACTTTTAACCCTTTGAACTTGGAACTTTCGAACGTCTCCTCAAGCCTTGCAAAGTACATCTCAAGCGGTGATGAGACAAGTTCATTGACAAAATTGATGTTTGAAGAGGTTCTAAAATCGCATGTGACAAACAAATTTTCAATTTTTCTTTCCAATGACTTGTCAATATTCATACCATTTTGGTCAAATATTTCAATCCTTATGCTATTTCCTCTTGAGCGCACATAGATGCCTGCATCGTAATAGTCCTTGACAATGTATCTGAAGATTGGAAGTATTATTCCTCTTGTCCTGTAAAGTCTTGTACCTGTTACCTGGCAACCTGTTTCAATAGCTTTTCGAATAACGCTGCTCTTTTCTGTATAGTCGTCGCCAATTAAAATCCTTGCGTTTTTGTCAAAGACAGAACCGATGGAATTCCCAAGTTTTATAGCAAACTGGGGTGTTATCTCCTGATTAAAATCACCTGTAATCCCCCGAACCCAAAATACGCTCTTTATTACTTCTGTCCCCCAGTAGATGTTTTCATCTATCACTGTGCCAGACTCAATTGTCTTCTCAGGCCAGATTTTTGCCTCTGCTTTGACTTCAACAAAATCTTTTAAAAGGTTTTTCTCACCGACCACCGCTTTTTCAGAAACTCTCACATAATCTTTTAAGATTGACCTGCTGCAAATCACACAGCCTTTCAATTCACAGTTTTTACCTATAAAACTACCGTTCCACAGAATAGCTCTTTCAAGCTTGCTTCCTTTTGCAATCTTTACCCCATCACCAATTACACAAAACTCGCCTATTTCAACATCGTCTTCTATCTCACACTCACTTCCAATAAACACACTTTGGCTTATCTTTGCGTTTGGTGAAATGTTGGATTCCTTTGAAATTCTGGGACTTTTCAGATCAAGGTCAAGTATTCCACCCAGCCTGAACACATCCCCGTGAGCCTTGATGTAGCTTCCTACATCTCCAATATCGCACCAGTACCCATCCATTCTAAAACCAAACATTGGCACGTTTTCTTTTAAGAGCTTTGGAAATAAATCCTTGCTAAAATCAAACGGTCTTCCATCTTCAATATAGTCAAGTATTTCTGGCTCAATTATATATATCCCTGTGTTTGCAAGGTTTGAAAACACTTCACTCCAGGAAGGTTTTTCAAAAAACCTCTGGATTCTTCCCTCTTCGTCTGTAAGAACAATACCATACTCTATAGGTATTTCAACCTCTTTCAAAACAATGGTAACTTTACTTCTTTTTTGTTTGTGAAACTCTATAGCTTTTGTAAGGTCTGCATTTGTAATTCCGTCCCCGCTCAAAACAACAAAAGTCTCATCCAAGAACTTTTTTGCGTTCCTGACAGAACCTGCCGTGCCAAGTGGTCTGTCCTCGATAAAGTGTTCGATACGAACACCCCACTTTTGCCCATCCTCAAAATAGTTGATTATCTTGTCAGGATGGTACTGAAGAGTTGTTGCAACCTCAAAAATGCCATGGGCTTTAAGAAGCTTTACCGCATACTCCATCACAGGTCTTCCAAAAAAAGGTATCATCGGCTTTGGAAGTGACACAGTCAAGGGTCTTAATCTTGTTCCAGACCCGCCTGCCATTATAACACCTTTCATAACTTTTTGAGACCTCCTCCTTTTACTTTAAAATTCTCCTCTAAAGTGCTGAAAACCACTCCATCCCTTTTGCCTCTGTGACAATCATTTCGTATACGCTTTTTAGCCTTTTTACAATTTTGTCCCATGAATAAATTTCTTTTGCATCACTTTGTGCCTGCCTTGAAAGTTTTTGACGAAGAAGGTCATCTTTTAAGAGAAGTAAAATCATGTCGGCAAGTGAGTTCGGATTTGCGCAGTAAAAAGTAAGTCCATTGTGAAGGTGCTTTACAATCTCAGAAAATCCGCCAATGTCAGAAACAACTGGGACACAACCTGATGCCATTGCCTCTAAAGCAACTATCCCAAAAGGCTCGTAAAGACTGGGAAACACTGCAATGTCAGCAATTTTGAAAAGCTTTTTTCTTTCGTCATCTGTAACAAATCCGGTGAATAATACCTTGTGTGAAAGTCCCAAGAAATGTGCCTTGGAGTAAAGCTCACCTGTCATTGGACCGTTGCCTGCAATTACAAGCTTTACATCATAAAAATTGTCAAGTACTTTTCTAAAAGCATCTATCAAGATATGAATCCCTTTTTCATAAACATGTCTTCCAATGAAAAATATTATCTTTTCACTGTCCAAAGCATACTTTCTTCTGAAATCCCAATCAAATGGCACTTGCACAAACTCTTCAAAGTCTATTCCATTGGGAATGACAATACACTTGTCAGGAGTCAAGGCAAATATCCTCTCACACTCATTCTTCATAAACTCAGAGTTGACAATCACCTTCCACGCCTCAAATGTAAGCCACCACTCAACATTGTGAATAAACCTCTGCATATCTGTGTATATTCCACCGTTTCGTCCATGCTCTGTTGCATGAATTGTGGCAATCAAAGGTATTCTAAGTGCATACTTTACTATACGCGCAGCAAACGCGCAAAGCCAATCATGTGCGTGAATTATGTCAAACTTACCCTCCTTTTGAGCAATGTATATAGCTTTTTCAGCAAGTGCCATGTTCATCATCATAACCCAGTCAATAAAATTAAGGGAATTTAGGGGATACACCGGAACTCTAAATACTTTGAGGTCTCCATAATCTTCTGTTCTTTCATAGTCTTCTGAAATGGTAACAACATAAACAGTGTCTTTTTCTGATAGCTTTTGTGAAATGCTTCTAACAACTCTTGAGATGCCACCAACTATTCTTGGCGGGTATTCCCATGTAAGCTGCAATATCCGCAATCATTCATCCCCTTTCTGACAGTTTATTTCTTTGGGTTTATATAATTTATACCACTTTGTGCAAAGTTATAACAAAAATTTCGAGATTTAATTAAAAAAAATTGTCTAAATATTATACTTTCCAAGTTGAGATGAAAATATAGAATTAAGAGAAAAAAGATAAAGTAAAAAAGACCAGCTCTTGCTCAAAATTAGATAGCAGGCTGGTCTTTGTTTTTAATTTAATTTTTCTCATTTAAGTACAGCACATACATTGCATGGGACCACGCAAGTGGGACAACCCACGCAGGCTTGCCAGTAAGCCTGTCAACTTGTTCTGGAAAAAGCCCGTTTGATAAACTGTGCGCCTTTGCCCATTCAAAAAGTTTTTCTGCCTCATTTACCTGTCCTGTTTTTTTATAGTATATCGCAAGCCAGAGTGTTGTCAGTATCCATGGATTCCCATTAATGTATTTATCATCGGAATATCTTTTGTAGCCACCCACAATCTTGTTTTGACACTCCCTTTCAATAGCCAAAATGGTTGCTTTGAAAGCCTCATCGCTGCTATCTATCATTTCAAAAGGATAATAAATGCCAAGTATTGAAATATCAACAACTTCGTCTTGTTTTTTGAAATAATAGGTTATCTCATATTTTTCGTCCTTTTCTGTATACCTGTTCTCTTCAGGAAGTTTTAAAAATTCCTCATGTGAAATTCTAACATCTGTTGACCTTACATACCGTGAAAGTTTAGGACTGTAAAATCTTGTTGCCATCTGATTTTTTATTGCTTTTAGCTTCTTTTCAATTTCACTTTCAAGCTCAGGAAAATATTTCTTGGCTTTTTTCAGCGCCGCATAGATACTTGCGTTTGAGTACAAATGTATTCCTTCTCTTTCTTCCCACAGATCAAAACTTCTAAAGATAACCCCTTTTTCGCTGTCTACTGCAGCTGTCAAAAACAGCAGTGCTTTTTTGAGCTTATCTTTATACAAATCAATCAAATGAAGAGAATTTTGCTTCTCGCAATGTTCTAAAAAGCCCCATATAACAGAAGCAGTCTCATCAATCTGTATTCCCCAGCTTGGTGCCAAAGTTCCATCTGTATAATACCTCTGGTCCCAGAATCCTTCCTTTTCCTGGCAAGAAAATTTAAACCCAAAAAACTTTTCAACCTCAGCTGAAAGTCCCATTGCATCCATTGCATTTGTTATAAACGCAGCATCTCTTCCCCAGACAAAACCATAACCACCACAGTGGAAAAACTTTTCGTCAACCTCTGATGCAGCTAAAATTCCACCTGTTTTGGAGTTCTGCAGTACATAAAATACATATGCACTTCTTTTCTGAAGCTGCATATCTTTTGGGTCTTGTGTGCAAATGAGCTTTACTTTTGAGAATTTCTTTTCCCAGAAGGTTTTGTTTTGCCTAAAAATTTGGTCATACCCCTTTTGTTTTAAATAAGAAAGTTTTTGATAGACTTCATCTTTTGAGTTTCCAAAAGTAAGAAAACATACAATCCTCCCTGTGTTTTTAAGTTTTACAGCAATTTGCGGGTTTGTTGCTTCAAGCCATCCTTCTAATTGATTATCGTTTGCATCATCAATTCCGTGTTTTACTGTAAAGCTTTTTACTTTGTCTTCAAAAGCAAGTCCTATATATGTGCCTTTAAAATACGCATAGATTATTTCATTTTCCTTATCAACCTTTGCAGCATTAAAAAGACTTGAGGAATTTATCATAGGTTCTAAAAAAACATAAAAATCTTCAAAGTCAGTCTCCCAAAGACGAATCAAGCTGTCTGTTTCAAAGTCAACAAAGTCAAGCTGAAAAATTGTTTTGTCTGCAATTTTATACTCAAAAAAATACGCAAAGTCATCCACAAATCCACTTTTTATTTTGAAACTTTCATTTTCGAAAAACACAAGCCCATCAAGAAAAATGGCTGCCAAAAAGAGTTTTAGCTGCTGATAATAATCTACTGCAGGCCAATAAAACCTTTGCAATATACCATTTGAATCAAGCTGCCCTAAAACCTTTGTATTCCCAATTATAGCTTCTATAACGTGCGCTTTCTTCAATACAATCCCTCTTTCTTCTTATTCAAATTGTTGTGCAAACATTTGCAACAGTTTTATTATATCAAAATATTACTCGGCTTTGCATTCAACAATTTTACCAATTTTTATTTTTCCCTTCTTTCTTCATTAAAAACAAAACCCTCTCTGGCATTGAATTATTCTCATTGCACAAATTTAAAACATGTCATATGCCAGAGAGGGTTACAAGAGTATTCTGTGTAGGAGTAATTAAGTCTACCTTATCACCATCTCAATCAAATCACAAACCCTGCCTACCTGAGCACCATTTAAGCGAATTTTGTACTCCTTATCAGGTCTTGCAAAGATAAAATTCTCTTCAATATCCTTATCAGCTTCAACTATAAGGCAAATTGCAGGAGTTTTGGGTTTTATTATAATATAGTCATCTTTTATCTCGTACTCAAACTGGCAGGGTTTTAGCTCAAGGTTTACTGGTTTTTCAAATACAAAGTAGTTTTCATATTCAATTCCATCAACAAAAAGACTTACAAAAACTATACTCTCCAAAAGGCTTTCATCAACTTTTTTCCCTACAACAGTTGCTTCAAACTGCTTGGGAATATAAGTAAACCTGCCTTTTAAAATATTTAAGTTTTCTATTTCTTCAGAAAATGCTTCAACCACACCATTTTCAGGAATTTCTATAGCAAGGTTTTTCTCATATAACTTTTGTCCATCAAAGTTCCAGATAGCAATATTGAGCTGACCCTGTTTTGGCACAAGCTCATCACTAACAACATAAACCTGTAGTTTTCCATTCTCATATTCAACTACTGGCAAGAACTTTGTAAATATCCTTTTTGATTCATAATAAAGCGCTTTTCTTCTTTTTAGATAGTCAATCGACGACCATGAGATGACTGGCCAGCAGTCATTTAGTTGCCAGTAAAGAGCTCCTGCTGTTTTAAATTTATTTTTCCTGTAGTGCTCAACTGCAAGCTTTATAGCCTCTTTTTGAACAAACTGTGACAAATACACAAAAGAGTCAAAGTCTTTTGGAAGACCAATTGAACCTGCCATATACCTTATGAGTCTTTCTAAGCCCTCTTCCTGCTTTTCGTGCATCCTTAAAGTTTTTGAAAAGATTGTTTGGTCTTTAAGAGGAATATATCTTTTCATTGTGTCAAGGTGTGCAGCTGCCTGAAAACCAAACTCGCTCACAAACCTTGCATTGTCGTGTTTGTAGTAAATGTAGTCTTTCCAGCCAGACCAGACATCCCATGTGTGTTTGTCACCAGCTTTTTCGCTGTTTGGATGATCACCTCCATACGGGCTTGAGATATGATATGGTCTTGTTGGATCAAGTTTTGCTAAAATTTCAGGAAGCACCTTTTTGTATATCCTGTTACCCAAAAACTCTGGGTCGCCGATGTGCCACCAGTCCACAAAGCCCCAGTTGTTTTCGTTATTTCCACACCAAAGCACTATACATGGATGATTCCTTAAGCGTTTTATCTGATATTCTGCCTCTTTTTTGAAATTCTCAACGAAAAAGTCAAACTCATCAGGATAGATTGAGCATGCAAACATGAAATCCTGCCACACCATTATACCGTTTTTGTCACACTCGCTATAGAACCAGTCATACTCATAAATTCCGCCGCCCCAGACTCTGAGCATGTTCATGTTCGCATCTTTTGCCATTTTAATTAACTCTTTGTAATCCTCTTCATTAAGCCTTGGCAGGATGGAATCAGCTGGTATCCAGTTTGCTCCTTTTGCAAAAACCTTCTTGCCATTTATTTCAAAGATAAAACTTTCTCCATGTTCATCTTTTTCTTTTACCAATTTTACAGTCCTGAGTCCTGTTATAACCTTTTTCTCACAAAATTCATTTGAACTTTTTGCAGTTATTTTAAACTCATACAAAGAAGCTTCCCCATACCCGTTTGGCCACCAAAGTTTGGGATTTTCTATTTCAATTCTCTCATCAATAAAATACCCATCTTTTGATTTATAAACCTCTGGAAAGACTTTCATAGAAAAGCTACCATCAAATACCTCTATTTTTACCTCTGATGGTTTTTCAAAACAGTTTATCTTTGCAAATACTCTTACAATGGCAACCTCATCTGAAATACTTTCCACTTTTACAAACTCATCTTGAATTTCAAGACCATTGTGAAGTTCTAAATATACGCTCTTCCAGATTCCTATCTGCAAGATTCTTGGACCCCAGTCCCAGCCGTACGAATACTGCGCCTTTCTTATCCAGCTTCTTTGCGGATAGCTGTAGCTTGACTGGTAAATGCTTTTGAGCCTTTCTGCCTCTTTTATTGGTGAAAGAAGCACCACCTTCAAAATGTTTTTCCCTTTTCTAAGCGCAAAGCTCACATCAAATTCATATTTCAAAAACATGTTGTCAGTCTTGCCCAAATAATAGTCATTTAAATAAACCTCAGATACTGTATCAATTCCTTCGAACACAAGCTTTTTAACCTGAAAATCGATATTATCAACAACAAACTCTTTTACATACTCAAAATCTTTCTCTTCCAGCTGGTAAAATAAAACCTCGTTTGTGGCATAAAAAGGATCCGGAAGTTTTCCAAGGTTAATCAAATCAAGCTGGACACACCCTGGCACACTTGCCTCGTAATACTCATTTTGACTAACTTCTTTGAACTTCCATTTCCCGTCAAGATTTATTCTCACAGTTTCTGCCCTCCTGTGTTTGTAAAGTCTCTTAGAATTTATTATAATACTTCTCACAGCAAGTTTTTCTTTCTTTATTTTTAATCTTTATCTCATTTTTTAAGAAATATAATAAGGAGAAAATCTTCTTGTTACCTTTTAAATAGCTATAAATATTTTTCAATGATATTCAAAAAATACACAGGATTTTCTCCAAGGAAGTTCAAAGAAGAAGAGCAAAAATAAAAGCGCTTTTTTCTTTTTTGTGATATAATTTTATGAAAGAGTTTGAAAAAAGCATGTGTGGATGTGTTATGGAATAATTCTAAAGGACCATGAAGAAAGAAGCTTGTTTGAAGCAAGTGTGCTCAGAGAATATCTTGATTTTAGCTATTATTCTGAAATATACAATCAGAAGATTCTTGAAAGTATAAAAAATAAAGAATTTTTTAGAAAAGACTAGAAGGATATTTAGCACAAAGAAGGTGGAAAATGTGAAGATTTTGCTTTGTCAGATAAATCCCATTGTTGGAGATATTGAGGGCAATACAAAAAAGATAATTGAAATTATAAAATCGCACAGAGATGCAAAAATTCTTATATTTCCGGAGCTATCAATCTGCGGCTATCCTCCAAAAGACCTTTTGTTCCAAAAAGACTTTATAGATGCAGTTGAAAAAGCAATTGAAAAAATTGCAAAGGTAGTTGAAGATAGCTTTGTAATTGTAGGTAGTCCAACAAAAAGCCACCATGTTTCAAAACTTTTCAACAGTGCTATTATTCTCCATCAGGGTAAAATAGAAAAGGTTATACACAAGACTCTTTTGCCGTCCTATGACGTATTTGATGAAAACAGATATTTCATACCAAGCCCTACAAGAGAGGTTGTGACTATTGAAGGGATAAACTTTGGTATAAGTATATGTGAGGATATCTGGAATATAAACAATGATGAAAATGCATTGTATGACATAAATGTGCTTGATGAACTTTATCAAAAGGGTGCAAAGGTGTTTATAAACCTTTCAGCATCACCCTACCACTACACAAAACTCGAAACTCAGAGGCTAAAAGTTTTGAAAGAAGCTGCAACAAAGTATGGTATTCCTGTTATATATGTGAATCAGGTTGGCGGAAATGACGAGCTGATATTTGACGGAAACAGTGTTGTGCTCAGTTCAAGCGGCAAAGTTGTGGCAAAAACAAAAGAATTTGAAGAGGATATATTGGAAATTGAGCTTGAAAAGATTGACAAGATGCCCGAAGTTGAAATACATGAAGACATCTCATGGATAAAAAAAGCACTTGTACTTGGCATAAGAGACTACTTTGAAAAGACAGGAATAACCAAAAAGGCAGTAGTAGGACTTTCCGGTGGAATTGATTCGTCAGTTGTTTGCTGTTTGGCAACAGAAGCGCTTGGGAAAGAAAATGTGCTTGGTGTTGCCATGCCATCTCGATATTCTTCAGAACATAGTTTAAAAGACGCAAAACAGCTTGCAGAAAACCTTGGTATAGAATTTAGGGTTTACTCTATTGAAGAGCCGTTTAAAAGCTATCTTAAAATGTTCAATGGAAGCGAAGTTGCTCTGCAGGACCTTGCAGAAGAAAACATTCAGGCGCGAATTCGCGGAAATATCCTAATGTTTATATCAAACAGGGAAAACCGGTTAGTTCTTACCACAGGTAACAAGTCTGAGCTTGCAGTCGGATATTGCACTCTTTACGGTGATATGGCAGGCGGACTTGCAGTTATATCAGATCTGCCAAAAATGCTTGTGTATGAGCTTGCAAGGTATATAAATAGGGAAAGAGAAATAATACCACATAACGTCTTAGTAAAACCACCATCTGCAGAACTTCGACCAAACCAAAAAGACCAGGATACTCTCCCACCGTATGAGGTGCTTGACCCAATACTTGTTGCATATATAGAAGAACAAAAGAGCATAGACGAAATAGTGGAAATGGGATACCCAAAAGATCTTGTACTCAAAGTAATAAAGATGGTGGAAAGAGCAGAATACAAACGAAAACAGGCAGCACCGGGCTTGAAAGTAACATCAAAAGCGTTTGGTTTTGGCAGGCGCATGCCAATTGTCCAGAGGTGGGTGTAGAGGATTGGACTTTCTTTAATTGTCCAATCCTCTAAAATTTTCTACACTTATCTGTTCAGTAATTTTTATATATCCTCACAAAACCTTTTAGGTTTGTTATATCAATAGTATTTCTCCCTGAATCAAGGTCTATATAGTAGCTATTTCCTGTCTTTGTAAAATCAAAGTCAGATTTTATTTTTCCTTGTGTTAACACCTTAACTTGTGCCCTGACATCTTTTCCTACATCAAATGTAATGTCTCCTTCACCTACATTTATAAAAGATGAATTTCCATACCCACTTGTTCTGTTTATCTTTAGCACAACATTTCCTTTTGTTTGTAAAACTTTAAAACTACCGGTATTTTCAATTTTAAGGTTTATGTTCCCTTTTCCATTTGTAACGTGAAAATCTCCGCTGATATAGTCAAGCTTAATATCACCTTCACCATTTTTAATGTCAAGTGGCGCATCCGTGTTTGTCACTGCAATGTTCCCCACTCCATTTACTATGTAAACAGAACCGTCTTTAATATCCGAGACACTTACATTGCCGCTGTTGTTTTGAACAACTACTTTGCAGTCCTGCGGAAGGAAAACCTCAAATTCAAATTCTCTCTTTGGATTTGAAACCTTGTTGGCTAAAACTGCCTCAGCAGTGCCGTATGCCCTTGCCTTTACATAGATCCTGTCAAACTCATTTTCAATACTAGCATCCATGTCATCGAAAATCTTCTGAACTTCCTTCTCATTAGGCTCTCCAGTATTGCTGCTGGTTTCATTATATGTCCATATTACTTTTTTGACGTACCTAACAGTAATATCAGATGTGACTTTCCCTCTGACGATAATAGAAGAACTGTCACAGTCAAGGACAAAAGCCTTTCCTTTACAATCTAAAACCACCCACTTTCCTTCCTGGGAATATTCTCTTGTTTTTGACTTCTGAGGTGTACATGACACAAGCATAAAAAGAATTGCCAGTAAAATAGTTATCAATTTGAACTTCATAAAAATCCCCCTTGAGTTCTCAAAAAAGAAAAGCCAAAACAATTTTTTATATAGAAATTGTATAATAAATGTTCCTTTTTGTATACTACCCGACAAACAACTTTGTGAAGTTTCCCTAAAATCTCAAGGGGTACTATTGTCAAATCTCAACAGTCCACGCATACTCATTTTTGTGAATAAAAACATATAGTTTGCTGTTGCCTTTTTCCACAACTTCTGTGGTTATATCGCCATCTTTGAGGCTAAGTTTTGTAAAATAGTCCACAATCAAGTGTTTTGCCACATTTGTGTTTTGAGAGATCTTTTCCACAAGGCAGTCTATATATATCTGGTCATTTTGATAAAGTATTTTATCGCAAAGGCCTGTTGTCTCTTTTACATCCACTATATCCTCTTTCTTGACAGGTGATACAATCAAAACCTCTGGCACTCTGTACTCCCCAAACCTGTATTTTTTTATATTCACAATAGACGCAATGTACATCTTATTAAAAACCTCATTTTTTGAAAGCTTGTAAGCAATCCAAAGATCATGGTTTGCAATGTATGCTCTTTGGGTATCCACATTTACCGCAATACAGTCTGCTGCTATATGCTTAGGTGTTAAAAATCCCGATATGCACTTGACATACACGCCCCAAAGCCCGATTTTCTTGTTATAGTCTTTTTCAATATTCATCCCATTTTCAAGTATCATCTTTTTCTTGTTCAGGTCTACCGGAACATAGATAATCACGTTCAAACCCCTCCACAATCTTTTGTATTTTCTCTGCAAGTTCTTTCAGTTTAAAAGGCTGTTTTTTTAGTTTTTCACACAGCATTTTAAGCTGAAGAACATTTCCAAATACCAAACAGTCACTCTTTTGGACTGAGTGGTCTATAGAGCCCTTGTTGACAACAGCGTCTGAGCCAATGGAAAGCATTGTCTGTTTTATTATATTTGCCTGTGTGGGTGTCAGGTCTTCTATATATATGTGAAGATACACCATTTTTCTAAGAAGATACTCCTTTGCGTACATGTCAGGCCCTACTTTTTCAATGTACTTTTTTAGCTTTTCAATATTATTTTCCACCAAATAACAGTTCAATTTTAAATTTCTCCTTTCTCAAATTACCCTATATTTTTTTCACTACCTATATTTTAACCTACAAATCTTGACATTTTGATAGTAATAAAGAAGAATCTGCTTGTAATTTTTCCCCTGCCGTGCAAGATAGTTTGCTCCCCACTGGCTCATCCCAAGCCCATGCCCATACCCTCTTGTGTGGATTCTCACTCCCCTTTTGTCAGGGTAAATCCAAAATTCTGTTGAATAAAGCCCAAAGATGCTTCTGAATTGGTTTCCGCTCAAAACGGTATTCCCTACTTTTACAGATTTCACCCGTCCAGCTTTTGTTCTTTCAACTACCTTAATCTGGGAAGATATATTTGAGCTGTCTATTCTCAGCCCGGGAAAATAGGATTTTAATCTTTTTACAAACTCATCACAGGTAAAATAAAACTCACCTGAGAACTTAGGACAGCTTTCCTCGCCACGGCTCACAACACTTTTTAAGTATGGGATGGCCTCTCCAAACACTTCTTTAGCATCCTCAGTTTTACCGCCAGATGCGGCATGAAACAGGCTATCTATAATCTGACCTTCGTAAACCAGCACTTGTCCTTTTGTTTCTTCCACAGCCATGCGTATCTTCTTATAGTACCTTTCAAAGTTTTTACCCCACCTTCTCTTCATCTCATCCCTGTCAATGTATGCCTGGCAGTGGGAAAAATCGTCGCAAAGATAGACCTTTTTTTCTTTATATCCTTTGTGCAAAGCTTTACCTACAATCTTTCGCGCAGCATATGTTCTTGAAGCAACTGCCTGGGCTTTTAAAGCCTCCAAGTTAAACTCGGCAGGCATCTCTGCTGCTACAACGCCTATAACATATTCTTCAAGCGAAATCCTTTCAATCCTGTTCTTATTTTTTCTTAGAAGATTTATATAAATATCATCTTTTTGATTTTTGTTCTGTGGCAAAGTGAATGAAGATGGCACGTTCTTGAAATCATCTTTTGAAGGTCTGGCAACAACATTTGCAATCAAAAACACCAAGGTGGCAAGCAGCATCAAGGTTGTGTCAAGCCAAAATGTCTCAAAATTTCTTTTCTTCACTTCTTTTTTCAAGTGCACCTCCAATTTTAAGTACAATTATGGTTACATCGTCTTTAATTAAAAACGAATTAGAAGTAGCCCATTCAAAAATCTGTTTTAAAGCGCTCTGAGTTGAAACAAACTGGTTTTTGGCAATAAATTCTTTCAAAATCCTGTCGCCATCCTCGCCCAACAACTCAAAAAGTCCGTCAGAGAACATAAATATCATGTCACCTTTCTGAAGCTTACAAGTTGAAAAATCAAACTGGGTTTCCGCTTCTATCCCAACCGGAAGAGAGTGTGACTCTACAGTTAAAACTTCATCCCCCCTTTTTATGAACGTTGGCATTGCCCCGGCTTTTAAAAACTCGGACGCAATAGTAAACCTATCTATGCACACAACGTCAACAGATGCAAATTGTTCAGCGTTTCTTATGCTAAGAAGTGAGTTTATAAACTTTATGGCAACTTTTCTGTCAAATCCAAGCGACGAGAATTTTTTAAGAGCATCTATCACAATAAAGCTGTTTTCCGAAGCTGTCTTTCCGGTGCCCATACCGTCTGATATGCAGGCTAAAAATTTTCCGTTTTTGAGCTGCAAAAAGCACACCCTGTCACCGTTTATGTTTTCTTTACTCTTTGAATATATAGAATAATCTATTTGCACGTTTGGCTTTTTGATAATGGAAACTGTATATCCCCCTGATATTTTTGGCACCTCTGATATAATTTCTATGTCACAGCCTACAACTCCTTTCACAATCTCTTCTATCTCCATTTTTCGCGGAGCTTTAAACCCATCTTTGAGATCTATATCTATTTGGAAATAGTGATCGTATACAACATAGTCTACCTTCTCAACCTCATAGCCAAACCGCACAAGTTCAAGCTCAATCTCTTTTGATGTACCCCTATCTTTCTTCATCTCATTTTCAGCCATCTTTGCCGCATCCATCACAATGTCCTTTAAAATTTCTATATGTGTCTTGAATACATTTTCCTTGGGGCTTGATGTCTTTTGAACAAGCTTTGAATATTTCAAAGATTCCAAAAATCCATTTATAACTATTATAAACTCTTTCCATCTTACACATAAAAACTTGAATTCTTTTAAATCCTCTTCTTCAACCCTGCCTTTTTTCAATATTATATTCTTTATCTCATTCAAGCTATGATTTATCCTGTAATAATCTATGTTCCAGCACACATTGGAATTGCTGCAATCTAAACAAAGTTTTTGGCACGTACTTTGAATAATGTTTTTTGCTTCCTCTTTGCAAATTAAAACTGCTGGTTTGCCACAAGCATTTTGTTCTATATTTTCAAGCACAGACGCAACCCCAAAGATCTTTTCCTTTATCATTCTTTGTACCTCCCTCTCGTCAGTACTTTGTAATTTTACAATCTTTTCTAACGGAAACAGGCAGAACAACACGGCAGATATCAAAATCTCACGAAATCTAAGTGTCGGGTTTGACGATATGTAAAACATTGATATGATATATCCGCAAAACCCGCCCAAAGCAATTCCAAACTTGCCAAACCCTTTCATTAGACCTGCCAGAAGGCTTGAGAATGCAAAAACGCATGCCATTTCAATGCTTCTGCACTCTTTTATGGTTTCTAAAAGCCCAATTACAAAACCCATTGCAGTAGACATTATCATTCCGTGGAAAAGTGATACCGAAAAAAGAAGAATAAAAAACAATATATTTTGAATACTCAACAGCGAATCGAGTCCACTTGAAAGTCCCAAAAAGCCCAAAGCCAGAACTACAACCATAACCACCGTCTGATCAGCTGTATATGCTTTTTTGGAATAAATTGCGGCAAAAAACCTCTCAAACATAATTACAGCCCAAAAACACCCAATCATCTCAAGTACAAGATACAAAAATTCTATCGGTGCTTTAGAAAACAGAAAAATAGAAATGCTACCGCTGCTTCCCACACTCAAAGCGCAGAACAGTGCCTTTGAATAAATGTTCAGGTCAAAAAAATGGTTTATTGTAGTTATCAAAAGAATGGAAAGCACATATTTTAATATTGAGCTTTTATCTGAGCATGAAATTATCCCAAAGATGGAAAAAATTGAGGCTAAATAGTACATGTAATCCCTTTTTTTGAAACTTGCAACATACGCACATGAAAAGAAGCTTCTTGAAAACAGGCTGCATCTTCCAAGCAAAAAGGCTAAAATTAGAACAAAAAGTTGTTCTGTTCCAAACACCAAAAATCGGTCTGATATGCTGTTCCTTGAAGTTTTGACTTGGTTTCTTTTAAACTGTAAAACCTCAAGTCTTTCCAAGGCAACATCATCTCCTTTTGTATAAATTCTCAAAAGTCTTTTGTAAACTAATCACCTACACAATTTATTCTACTTGCCCTCTTGAGTATTTTTTGTTGTAAATAGTAAGATGACCAGAAAATTTTTTACGACAAAAAATAAAAAAAGGGTGCAAAGGTTTTTAAAAACCTTTGCACCCACTTCAAAAAGTCTGCTGACCTGTAAAAAATCTTTCTTTTACTTGCCCATCTTCTCTTTCAGCATTTTTAGCTCATTTAAAATGTCCTCATCGCCATTTTCAAGCTCTTTGAACCTATCTTCCAATGTTTTTGAAGCATTTAAAAGCTCTTCATGCGCCTGTGCTCTTGCCTCTTTCTGTTCAATCTTCTGCGCGTACTTTTCAAACGACTCAAAAGCAGAAGTGTCTGTTAGTTTGCTCATGGTCTGTGTGATTGTAACCTGAGCGTCAGCCCTTTTTGACTTGGCAATGAGCAAATCCCTTCTTCTCTTTGCCTCTTCAATCTTGTCTTCCAGCATATTAAGCCCGCTCTTTAATTTTTCCACAGCCTCGTGCTGCGCTTCATACTGTTTCTGGTACTCATTTGCAAGTCTCTCATACTCTCTCTTTCTCCTGAGCGCCTCTACTGCAAGCTCATCCTCGCCTTTTGAAACTGCAAGCTCAGCCTTTTTCTGCCACTCTTCAGCAGCCTTTTTGTTTTCTTCAACCTTCTTTTGTAAAATCTTTTCATCTGCAAGAGCGTTTGCAACCTCAGCCCTTGCTTTTTGCAGCTGGTCTTCCATGTCTTCAATCAGCTGATTGAGCATCTTTTCAGGGTCAGCCGCCTTTTCAATAAGATCATTTATGTTTGCCTTGAGAAGCTGGGCAATCTTTTGAAATATCCCCATAGCAGTAAAACCTCCTAAAAATGTAATATTTTATTTTTTATCTAAAAAACTCATCAAAAAGGTCTTTTATGACCTTTTTAATTGTATCGCTTGAAGTTGAAAATGAAGATGACTTAAAAAGCGCATCTGAGACAGCATTCTGGTATTCTATATAGCGTTTTTTGAACTCGTTAAAGTTACATTCATATAAAAGCTCTTTTAAGTTTTTATAATATGAATCAAAAAGATTAGACGACAGGCTAATCTTTAGCCTGTTTTTTGCCTCTTCCAAAAATCTTTTAAAATTTTCAAGAAGTCCTCTGCACTCTGAAAACTCTCGTGAAAAGGTAAAAATGGTGTTTTCAAGCTCAGATATCTCTTTTTCTAACTCTTCATTGCTATCACAACTTTCAAGCAAACTTTTCACACGTTCAATCTCAAGGTCTATTTTGTAAAATCTAAAACCCACATTGTCATAAATTGATACAATTTTTTCAAACCTGTCGACAAGTTCTTTTTGAGGTCTCATCTTTTTCCGAAAATCCTGTGATATTTCATTTTCAATCTGCATAAGTTTTCCTAAAAAGTCTTCTGCCAGGACAATTTTTTCAAAGTCGCTTGACACCTGAAGTTTTAAGAGCAAATCATCAAACTCTTTTTGAAGTTCTAAAGCCTTAGAAGAAGATTTTGAGAGAATCAGCGGATACTTTTCTTCAAACCTCTTTGTTAAAAGCTGGATCATTGTATTTATATATTCGTTTTTCTTGTCATCACCAAGGCTCTTGAAATATTCTATTTTCTCATCAATTCTTTTTATACCCTCAACAGCACTTTTCAAATCATCATCAGAAAGTCTTTTTGTAAGCAGATCATTTATCTTTTGCTTTAGAATCTCCTTATTTTTAACCCCATCTACAGCTATTTCTACCTTTTTAATGTACTCTATCTGTTCTTGTAGTACCTTTTCAGAATCTTTTAAAACATTTTCCAGAAAATCTAAATCACTTTTGAGTATGTTATAGATTGTCAAAAAGGTTTTAAACTCACTGTCTGAATAGCTCTTTTTTATCCCTTCATAGTACTCTTTAAGATTTTTAAAATTTATGATAACCTCTTCAAACTTGCTCTCAAGTTTTTGACCATCATCAAGTAACTTAAAAAACTTTGCCTTGTCCTCTAAGTTCAAGATCCTGTTTGAAATTGCTTCAAAATATTCTTCCACCTTCTGCAAGTTTTCAAGTCTTCTCATCTTCTCAGCTTTTTTTCTCTTGATAACAATAGCTACAACAATCACAGCAACTATAAAGAAAAGCCCAAGCAAAAACCACAAAAGCTGTGCCCACAACAATTTTGAAAAGTCTATTTCAACTTTATAAAATCCACCCCACATATTTTAAAGCCTCTCTTTTTTATTTTTAGAAATTGAACACATTCTCTATGTCAAATTCCAGGTTTTCAAATACAGCTGACTTTATAATCCCTTTTTGAGACAGGGCAGCATATTCTATATATACTCCATTATCTAAAACGAAAACCTGGACAGATTTGTTACGCGGATTTACAATCCAGTACTCACAAACACCAAAGTAGCTGTAAAGCTGCATCTTTTTTATATAGTCAACAGAAGCACTTGATGGTGAGAGCACCTCAACAATCAGTTTTGGCACACCTTTGTATCCTTTTTCTGTGATGAATTTCTTGTTGCATATTACCACAATGTCCGGCTGTACAACGTGAATGTCTCCTGTCTTTTCATCTTCAAAAATCACATCAAACGGAGAGATTACAGGGATGCACTCTTTCCCCTCAAAATATCTCATAAATTCAAGGTTCAGCTTCGATATTGTCATCTGGTGCTCAAACGAAGGCGACGCTAAAAGATAGATACTTCCGTCTATAAACTCTGCTCTTTTTTCCTGCGAAATTTTTAAAAACTCCTCATATGTTGCTCTTTTCTTTTCTGGAATCATCACTGTTTACCTACCTTTTTGACATTTTTTACTCCTCATAAATCATCTTAACTGTCATACCACCGTCAACAATTAGATTTGTGCCTGTTATAAATGAGCTTTTCTCAGATGACAAAAACAAGATGGCGTTTGCAATGTCTTCGGGGACACCCACCCTTCCTGCCGGATGCTGAAGATGGTCAACTTCGCGCAGTTCTGGTTCTCGGCGGTATTTTCTTTTCTTGTACCTTGATGTCTCTATCCACCCCGGACTTATGGCATTTACCCTAATTTTTCTGGAAGATAGTGAAATTGCTAAAGAGTGTGTAAGTGCAAGTATACCGCCTTTTGACGCTGAATATGGCTCTGTGTTTGGCTCAGACATCAAAGCTCTTGTCGATGCTATGTTTACAATAGAAGCACCTTCTTTTAAGTACGGCAGAAGAAATTTTACCATTAAATATGGCGCTCTCAAGTTAACATTTATAACTTCATCCCACTCATCAACGCTTCTTTCTTCAATCCACTTTGTTGAGCCTATGCCTGCATTGTTGACAAGAACATCTATTTTGCCAGCAACATCACCAATCTTCTGGCAGACAAGCTCAATCTCTTTTGCGTCTGCCAAGTCACACTCAAAAAAGGTTATCCTGTCTTTGAACTTATCAAAAAAGTCCTGAGAAGCATCTTCAATTGCTTCTCTGTCTTTGTCAATAGCAAACACTTTCGCCCCATTTTCCAGAAAAGAAAGTGCTGTGACAAGCCCTATCCCCTGTGCAGCACCTGTTATAACTACATTTTTTTCTTTAAACTCGGCTATCGAAAGAAAAGGTGAATTCCCCACTTTTTATCATTCCTTTCTTGAAGAAATTAGCTGAGTGTAAAGCTCATACACGCTCTTTTTCAGCACCGGATGGACAAAATCCTTTTCAATTTCGCAAAGAGGCTCAAGTACAAATAGTCTTTTGTGAAGTTCTGGATGGGGGATTTTGAGATTTTCTGTGTCTATGACACAGTCATCATAAAAAAGAATATCAATATCGATGTTTCTCGGTCCCCATTTAAAAAGCCTTTTTCTCCCCATTTTATTTTCTATATCAAGCACAAACTCAAGAAGTTCAAACGGTGAAAGTACCGTTGTACCTTTTAAAACACAGTTTAAAAACTTTGGCTGATCTACAAATCCATATGGTTCTGTCTCAATTATACTCGAAACTTTTTCAATTCTTATCTTGCTTTCAAGGTATTCAATTGCTTTTTTTATATTCTCACCTCTATCACCAAGATTACTTCCAAGTCCTAAAAATACAACATTTTCAGCCATATTCTATCCTTCGCTTTCTTCCTTCAAACTTTCAAAAAGATTTCTTATACTTTCATTTCTCTTCTGAGTTTCCTTATCATCTACTGAAATCAAAATCACATCGCCCTCTTTTGCACACTCAGGTAAAATCTCTCTTGGAACACTTACCATCTTCCTGTTTTGAAGCTCAATAATAGCAAAGTCACCTTCAAACCTGTCTATAATAGCTTTTTTGGTCACTATATAACACCTCTTTTTTAAAAAAGTTTTGTCTCAGCAAAATATTGCCTGTGTCATCAAGATAGCTCTTTTGTTTTCTTTTACATCATGTACTCTAACAAATTCAATCTTCTTCTGAGCACATATTACAGAGATTGCCAAAGTACCTTCCAGTCTCTCCTCAGGTCCAAGATTACCAAGCACATAACCAATCACCGATTTTCTGGATGCCCCAATCAAAATTGGTCTTCCTAAAACCTTGAACTCTTCACACCTTCGCAGTATTTCCAAATTGTCCTCAGGTCTTTTCCCAAAGCCAATGCCAGGGTCCAAAATGATGTTTTCAAGTTTTACACCAGCTTTTAGCGCCTGTTCAATCCTTTCCTCAAAAAACTGTAAAATCTCTTCAATCACATCTTCATAGTAAGGATTTTTCTGCATATCCTTTGGCGTGCCTTTGATGTGCATAATTATGATAGGAACATTATACTGTGCTGCCACGTAAAACATGTCTTTGTCAAACGTCCCGCCGCTGATATCATTTATAATGTCAGCACCGGCTTCTATCGCTTTTTGAGCCACCCTGCTCTTGTATGTATCAATCGAAATTGGAATGTCCTTATCCACTTTTCTTATCGCTTCAATTGCAGGAATTACTCTTTTTAGTTCTTCTTCCTCACAAACCGGGTCTGAAAAAGGTCTTGTCGACTCACCTCCAATATCAATGACATCTGCTCCATCTTGAATCATCTGCAATGCTCTCTGAGTCACTTTATCAACCTGGACTCTTGACCCCTCATAAAACGAGTCAGGTGTAACGTTTATAATCCCCATAACGTTCGTCTTCAAAAGACTTATTTGCTTATTTTTTGCCAGTAAGCACCTTTGCGAAATGGTAAAATCTCCATCAAAATTGCAATCTATCCCTGCCTCAGCTAAAATACATCTTGTCTTTTCAAAGTTGTAAAGTGATGTTGTTGCAAAGCATATATTGCCGTTTGTGATTGTAAAATAACCAAGGTTTGAAAGAAGCTGGACAAACCTTGATGGATTTTTCACATCATCAAATCTTAAGATTATTGAGTTTGCTTTTTTTTCAAATTCCAAAATGTCTTTTTCATCAAAACCTTTTTGATACAAAATCCTTTTTAAATTTGCATCTTTTGAAATCAACCTCAAGTTTTATCATCCCCTTTTAAAATCTTATGGTAACCTCTCCACTTGAAATCTCTACTATCTTCCCATCCTTTTCACATACAAGCTCCCCATTTTTGCCAATGTCTTTGCAAAGCATCCTCTCACCATTTACCAAAATCTCTTTTCCAAGATTTATGCAAAAGCTTTTATATTCATCCCTGAAATACGAAAACCCATACTTCTCAAAGTTGGAAAGCTCTCTTTCAAATTCTTTTAAAATGTCAATTATTAACCTTGTTCTATCAAAATCATGTAATGTCTCAGCTTTCAAGGTTGTTGCAATGTCTTTTATTTCCTCTGGCATGCTTTTTGCATTGACATTGATTCCTATACCAATTATAATACTGCCAAACCCCTCAACCTCACCTGAGAGCTCTGACAAAATACCACAAACTTTTTTGCCGTTCAAATATATATCGTTTGACCATTTTATAAAACTCTCAACTCCATGTTTTCTCAAAACCCTGTTTATCACAAGCCCGGTGAAAAGTGTAAGCGGGACAATCTTTTCTAAATCCAGCAAAAGAAGCTTCAATAATATAGACATTTTTATGCCCTTGTCAAGGTCCACCCACCTGCGTGAAAATCTGCCTCTTCCCTGGGTCTGCCTCTCAGCATACACAAGTGTAGCGTTTGGAAGATACTGCTGGTTTTGTTTTACATACGCATTTGTTGAGTCCACTTCGTCAAGATATATAAACTCTTTAAAAAGGTTTGAAGATTGGATGTACCCTTCTACCTCCCAAATTCTTATCACATCTTTGTCCACAAGCATATATCCTTTTTTCTTGGCAGACTCAATCCTGTAGCCCAGAGCTCGCAACGATTTTATTCTCTTGTTTATTGCCATCCGGCTAACATGTAGTAAAGAGGCAAGTTCCTCACCTGAAATATACTCATTTTCATATAGCTTTTTTAATATACAGATGTCCTTTTCATCCATTTTTCCACAAGTCCTTTCTATAAAAGCTTTCTTTGCAAAAACCAAGGGCAAACCATTCACATGTTCGGCAGATGCTTTCGAGCTGCTGTGGCAAAGCTTTTTTCAAAGCGCTGTAAGCTTCAGAAGGCAGCACATTTTCTAAATCAGAAAGCCCATAGAACTTTAAAAGCTCAACTACTTTTTCATCATACTTTTTGACCTTCTGTTCAAACTTGCACTCTGTAGCAGCTAAGTTTGGGCAGCACCTGCAAATTTCATCTGGAAATGACACAATCTTTATAGGTAAATTTTCAAGATAAACGCTTTTATAAACTCTTTCAAAATTTTCAACAAACTCCTTGCTATACCCTGCTCCTCTAAAGCCCAAAAAACATAAAAGATGATGTGCTCTGAGTATAATTGGCATTTTATTTCTATTCATTTTCTTTCATCAAAACAAGCTTTTTAAATTAATTATACCACAACCTTTCAGCAGTGTGAGAGAAAAACCCCCTTCTCACACTCTTTTTATTTTCCCGCCAAGGCTTGTTATATTCTTCTCAAATTCAAAATATCCTCTATCGATGTGAAAAGCTCCATCAATTTCAGTTACTCCTTCTGCAGCAAGCGCTGCCAAAACAAGTGCAGCACCGCCCCGCAAATCTTTTGCCTCAACCTTTGCGCCTTTTAGTTTTTTAACCCCCTCAATTACTGCTACTCTCCCCTCAACTTTTATATTTGCGCCCATCTTGACAAGTTCACCAACATGGAGGAATCTGTTTTCAAATATTGTTTCAATAACAACGCTTGTACCTTTTGCTATACTTAGCATGCTCATCATGGGCGCCTGCATATCCGTTGGAAAGCCAGGGTAAGGCAGTGTTTTTATGTCTGTTGCTAAAATCCTGTCCGGTGCCCCAACGCGTACAGTATTTTCCCCTTCATAGATCTTCACACCACTCTCTTTGAACTTGGCAATAACAGGTCTTATATGCTCACAAATTACATTCGTAAGTTCAAGCTCACCACCACACATTGCAGCCATTGCCATGTACGTTCCTGCTTCAATCCTGTCTGGGATTGGAATGAATGAGCAGCCTGAAAGCTTTTTTACTCCCAAAATTCTGATTGTATCAGTACCGGCACCCATCACTTTTGCGCCCATTGAGTTTAAAAAATTTGCAAGACATACAACCTCAGGTTCAGTCGCAGCATTTTCTATTATAGTTTCCCCTTCTGCAAAAACGGCTGCTATCATGATATTTTCTGTTGCTCCAACAGACGGAAAATCCAGATACACTTTTGCACCTTTTAATTTTTTAACTTTCGCTTCAATGTAACCCTGATTGAGTTTAATCTCTGCGCCAAGTGTAGAAAGTCCCTTTATGTGAAGGTCTATTGGTCGTGTGCCGATATTACACCCACCTGGCATCCCCAGCACAACCTTTTTCCCGCATGCAAGTAAACTTCCCAGAAGAAGTATTGAAGCTCTGAGTTTGTTCACCCCATCTACATCTATATCCCCGTTTTTGATATCAGGAGTGATTTGCAGTTTGCTACCTTCAATCTTTACATCGCACCCGCAGTGGGAAAGAAGCTGTACAAGCACTTTGATGTCTTCCAGTAAAGGGACATCTAAAATTTCAATCGGTTCACTTGATAGCAAGGATGCCGCCAAAAGTGGCAGTATTGCATTTTTTGAACTGTGAACCTTTATACATCCTGAAATCTTATTTGCACCTTCTATTACAAACTTCGACATTTGTCTTTCTTCTCCATCCTAAAATTTTGTTTATTATAGTAGTATTGAAATCTTTTTGTGGCTTTAGACAAAAAGTTTTGTATAATTTTTAGACATATTTTTTAAAAGAAATATTAGCAAAAAGGGCACATCTTGTATTATAATAGAAATAACTAAAGAAATTTTTGGGTAAAAGGAGTGAAAAATTAATGCCACCAAAAAACCAACAAAATGGTGTTGTCAAAAAAGGAGTTTTAAGTCTTACATATGTAGCAGTTGCATTTATAATTGTACTTGACATTTTGCTCGGAATTGCTATGCCACCAAAATTCAAGTTATACTCTATCTTGGTTGCCACAATCACATTTATCCTAACACTTTCACTTACAGCTTTCATGATCAGGTATGAGATGAACAAAATGATTACAAAACTTGAAGATGTTCTTGAAAAAATCAAAAGCGGAGATTACAGCAAACTTATTTCATCAAAAGAATTTGGTAATATCCAGAGAGTTGCATCAAGCGTAAACATTGTTCTTTCGGATATAAAGACATTGATTGAAAGCTTTTTTGACCTGTCAAACGCAATTGTAGGTGCATCTAAAAAGGTCACAAAGACGTCTGAGGAAGCTGCTGCTGCAATTGAAGAGATCGCAAAGACCATTGAGGAGATCGCAAAAGGTGCTTCCCAGCAAGCTGAAGAGGCACAGCATGGTGTTCTGCTTGTAAATAACCTTTCTGAACAGATAAATGCTGTTTCTGAAAGTTATAATGCTGTGATTGACGAAGCTAACAAAATAGATAGCCTTAACAAAGAAGGAATAGAAAAGATGAGTGCACTTCGTGAAAAGGCTGAAATTGCTGTGACCACTGCTGAAAATGTTATAAATACTATTACTTCATTCATAGAAAGAATTAAAAATATCTCAAACTTTGTTGAAGTGATAAACACTATTGCTGAGCAGACAAACCTTTTAGCACTCAACGCTGCAATTGAAGCAGCAAGAGCAGGTGAAGCTGGCAGAGGATTTGCAGTTGTTGCAGATGAGGTAAGAAAACTTGCTGACCAGAGCAAAAAAGCTGCAGATGAAATCAATTCAATTGTTGATGTTATACTTGGCGAAACCGAAAATACAATCAAAATAATAGACGAAATAAAATCTGCTGCGTTTGGTCAAAAAGATGCTGTTATTGAGTCTCAACAGTCATTTGCAAAAATTTCTGATGAGATAAATGCAATTGTTGAAAAAACTTATATTGTTAAGGATGCTCTTGTCAGAATGGAAGATGCAAGAAATGCAGTTATCAAAGCAATTGAAAGTATATCATCTGTATCTGAGGAGACAGCTGCAGCATCACAGGAAGTTGCAGCAACTGTTGAAAATCAGTTAAATTCTATAAATGAGATGAAATACTCTGCACAGTCACTTCAAAAACTTGTTGATGAGCTTGAAAAGAAACTTAAAAAATACAAGATAAGATAAAAAAGGCCCCGGAAATCTATTGCTCCGGGGCTCTTTAGTTTTTGAAGAAAATTCGTTTTTATCCTGCAAGCTCTTCTTCCTTTTCAAACTGGCTATAGTAAAGCTGAGCGTAAAATCCACCTTTGCGCAAAAGCTCTTTATGTGTGCCTTGCTCAACAATGTCGCCATGGTCCATGACCAAAATGAGGTCTGCATTTCTTATTGTTGAAAGCCTGTGCGCTATTATAAATGATGTTCTGCCTTTCATAAGATTATCCATTGCTTTTTGAATCTGAATCTCCGTCAAAGTATCAACAGAACTTGTTGCTTCGTCAAGAATCAAAATCTTCGGATCTTTTAAGATTGCCCGTGCAATTGTCAAAAGCTGTTTTTGACCTTGAGAAATATTTGTGGTCTCCTCATTTAATACAGTATCATAACCCTGAGGCAGTGTTCTTATAAAATGGTCTGCATGTGCAAGTTTTGCAGCTCTTATAACCTCTTCATCTGTTGCATCTGGTTTCCCATAGCGTATATTATCTTTTATAGTACCATTGTAAAGCCATGTATCTTGTAAAACCATACCAAAAAGGGATCTCAAATCATTACGATTGAACTCTCTTATGTCATGTCCATCTATCAAAATTGCACCATCGTTGACATCATAATATCTCATCAAAAGCTTAACAATAGTTGTCTTACCAGCACCAGTTGGTCCAACAATAGCAATTTTCTGTCCTGCATTCACTCTTGCCGAGAAATTTTTAATAACAATTCTGTCAGGTCTGTAACCAAACCTGACGTTTCTAAACTCTACATCTCCTTTTATGCTTTCAAGATTAATCTCTGGATTTGGTGTATCTGGCACCTCTTCCTCTTCTTCTAAGAATTCAAACACTCTCTCGCTACAAGCGGCTGTTTGCTGCAAGATGTTTGAAATGTTAGCAATCTGGGCAATTGGCTGTGTAAATGATCTTATATACTGAATAAAGGCTTGAATATCTCCAACCTCAATTGTTCTTTTTATTGTCAGGTAACTTCCCAAGACAGTCACAACAACATATCCAAGATTCCCTATGATGTTCATGAGCGGCATCATAACACCTGTCAAAAACTGTGATTTCCATGCAGCGTTATAAAGCTTTTCATTGTAAATATTAAATTTTTCAATAGTCTTTCTTTCAGCATTAAATGCCTTTATTACAATATGCCCGCCATATGCTTCTTCAACCTGACCATTGACATGCCCTAAATACTCTTGTTGCTGCATGAAAAACTTCTGTGATTTGCTAATAATTAACATAACAACCGAAAAAGAAAGAGGAATTATAAGCAAAGCAACCACTGTCATCAAAAGATTTATGCTCAGCATCATAACAAGCGCACCAATGACTAAGGTTGTTGAGGTTATTACCTGTGTGAGGCTCTGATTTAACGTCTGTGTGAGTGTATCAACATCGTTTGTGATTCTTGACAGTATCTCACCCTGATTTGTACTTTCAAAATATTTCAGTGGAAGCCTGTTAATTTTCTGTGAAATCTCTTTTCTGAGCCTGTATGTGAGCTTCATAGAAATCCCCGACATAATCCAGCCCTGTAGATAGCCAAAAATAGCACTTACTATATAAAGACCCAGCAAAATTAAAATGATTTTCCCAACATATTCAAAGTCAATACCACTGCCTGTACCGCTTACTTTGCTCATAAGTCCTTCGAATATCTTTGTTATAGCTTTGCTAAGAATCTTAGGTCCAGCAATCGAAAAGGCAGCAGACAGCATTGCAAGTACTATTACTGCTGTTAATGACAACTTATAAGAAGATAGATACCTTATAAGCTTTTTCATAGCAGTCTTAAAATCTTTTGGCTTTTCACCAACAAAAGCCGGTCCCATAGGTCCGCCAGGTCCACGTCTTCTTGGTCTTTGAATATTCATTGTAGATGATGTAGACTGTCTTTCACTCATGCCAAAAGTTCCTCCTCTGGAAGTTGTGAAAGTGCAATTTCACGATAAGTTTCACAGGTTTTTAAAAGTTCTTCATGCTTGCCAATACCAGCAATCTTACCATCTTCAAGCACTATTATCTGGTCTGCATGAATCAAGGTTGCGATTCTTTGCGATACTATTATTACTGTCTTATCTTTAAGCTTTTCTTTCAAAGCTCTTCTTAACTTTAGTTCAGTTCTAAAGTCAAGAGCAGAAAAGCTTTCATCGAATATATAAATATCCGGATTTTTGACAAGCGCCCTTGCAATTGAAAGTCTCTGTTTCTGTCCTCCCGAGACGTTTGTTCCACCCTGTGCAATCTCAGTATCAAACTTTTGTGGTTTTTCCTCTATAAACTCAAGTGCCTGAGCAATCTCTGCTGCCTGTCTCAAATCTTCATCTGTTGCAAAATCGTTGCCAATCTTGAGGTTTGACTTGATGGTACCACTAAAAAGCCAGCTCTTTTGTGGAACATATCCTATCCTTTCCCTTAAATCCTCAACCTTTACACTTCTAACATCAACACCGTTTACCAAAACCTGTCCTTCTGTTGCATCATAAAATCTCATAATAAGGTTTACAAGAGTGCTCTTTCCACTTCCCGTTCTTCCAATTATGCCAACCGTCTGCCCTGGCATAACTTTGAAGTTTATATTTTCAAGAACATACTCTTCAGCCCCTGGATATTTGAAGAACACGTTTTTAAACTCTACCATTCCTTTCATATCTTCTCTGAACTTCTCCGGCTTTTCCGGATTTTTGATTGAAGGTTCTGTTGAAAGTACCTCTTCAATACGTCCTGCTGAAACAGCAGCTCTTGGAACAAGTATAAATAGCATTGAAAGCATCAAGAATGAAAAGATTATCTGTATAGCATACTGCATAAATGCAAGCATGTCTCCAACCTGCATACTTGAATTTTCTATATAATGTGCTCCAACCCATACAATCAAAAGGGTTGTGCCATTCATAATAAACAGCATTGAAGGAAAAAGCACTGCCATTGCTCTGTTTACAAAAAGACCTACTTTGGTCAAATCTCTATTTGCCTCATCAAACCTTTGTTCTTCAAACTTTTGTGCATTAAATGCCCGTACAACCATGATACCAGACAGATTCTCTCTTGCTACAAGGTTTAACTTATCTATTAGCTTTTGCATAATCATAAACTTTGGCATTGCAATGGCATATAAAATCATGATAAGCCCCAGAAGAACAATTACAGCAAGAGCAATTATCCACGACATTGAAACGCTTTTTGATAGTGCTTTGATTACACCACCAAATCCCATTACAGGTGCAAAGAATATCATCCTTATTCCAATCACAAGAAGCATTTGAATCTGCATGATATCGTTTGTCGTTCTTGTAATGAGTGATGCCGTTGAAAACTTATCAAACTCTTCAATTGAAAAACTTTCAACCTTGGAAAACACGTCTTTCCTCAAATCTCTTGCAACACCAGCTGCCACTCTTGCAGCAAAGAAAGCAACCAGAATAGTAGATATTGCTGAAACCAAAGTTAAAAGAAGCATCAAAAGCCCCATTTTTATAATATATGCATTCTGCATCTTACCTATATCAATTCCAATTTTTTTATATTCATCCTTTATCGCTACAGCTGCTGCCTGAACTATCATACTGTCACCAAGCGATGAAAACTTTTTGTTTATTTCTTGCTGAATTTGATTTATCTGTTCCTGTGGTAACTGTTTCAAAATAGCAAAAAGGTCAATACTTGCTGGTATCTGTCTGCCATTAAAGTTTATAATCCCGCCTTTTGCTTCTTTCTTCATCTTTTCGATACCAAAAGCAGCTAAAATAGCTTTACCCATCTGAACATTAACTCTGTCTAAACTGTCCCTGTCCTTTTTCTTTAATACATAAATATCTTCTTTGGATAAAAGAGGATATTTTTTGAGATAGCTACTGTAGTCATCAGAACTTTTTGTTAAAAGCTTATACATGTTTAAAATGTCATCTTTTTTGTCTTGCGGCACAAACAAAAGCACTTTTTCCATAGTTGAACTTGATATGGCTTCTGGCACTGCGTTTTCTATACCACTTTGCTGAATACCTACATTTACTATCTTTGACATATAATCTGGCAGCGTAAGTTCACTCATTGCTTGAATAAACACAAACAAAACTGCTGCTAAGACAAGCAGAGTATATGGTTTTACATATCTTAGTACTTTCTTCAATTTGCTATCACCCTTCTTTTTAGAATTTTAAATTTTATTGTTTTTCTAAAACTTTTTTAAGAGTTTCAAACCCTTCGATAATTTTATCCAATTCCTCTTCAGTTGCTTTGCTCAAAACACCTTCAAACTGTTTTTCAGCTTCTTTAAAATGCTGTTTTAAACTGTCTTTGAACTTTTGAGTTGTTTTTACCCATACAACTCTTCTGTCTTCGGTGCTTCTTCTTCTCTCAAGATAACCCTGCTCCTCAAGTTTGTCTATTATACCAGAAACTGTACTGTTCGATAGTCCTAAAAATTTACTTAAATCACCAACCTTCATTTCCCCATTCTTATCAAGAACATTCATAAGCATCCAGTGAGAAGCAGGTATCTTCACATTATCATCCCTGTACCTCAGCGCATCTTTAACCTTAATAGACACTTCTTTTAATAGTTTTAATAATTTAATCTTTTTTTCTCTTAATTCCATAGTCACCACCAAATATAAATTTATTTCGTATCGAATATTTCGAACCCGAATATTTTGAGTGCGAATTATATTTTACTCTCGAAATAGTTATATGTCAAGCCTAAAAATTTATACCTTTTAAAAGCCCATCAAAGCAGGCTTTATGTTAGTTTGCTGTTTGAGGTTATTTTATTTTCAAGTTAGCATCGAAATTTTAAATGTTATTGATTATAATATTAATTGTATAAAGTATTTGTTCTTAAAAAACTTCAAAACCTTGTGTTGGAGTTTTAATATAAAATATGGCAGATTATAACAAAAAGGGTGATGATATTAGTTGCTAAATTTATATAATAACGAAGAGCTTATTAAATTTAATGTGGTTGAAAAATTTGTTAGCATTGAAGGAGAAGGTATTCGAAGTGGATATCCTGCCGTGTTTGTTCGGTTTGCAGGATGCAATCTTAGCTGCTCTTGGTGCGACACAAAGTATGCAACCGAAAATCCAAAATATGAGCAAATTGATATTGACACTCTTTTGAACTTTATAGCTTCTACCGGCATCAAAAGGGTTACTCTCACAGGTGGAGAACCTCTTATTCAACCATATATTTACATATTGATTGACAGGCTCATTTACGAAGGATTTGAGGTTAATATTGAAACAAATGGATCTGTCAGTATAAAGTGCGTACCAAGAGATGCTATAATCACTATGGATTATAAGTGCCCATCAAGCGGTATGGAAGACAGGATGATTGTCGACAACATCAACTTTCTTGGTCAAAAAGATGTACTCAAATTTGTTGTTGCTACACATGAAGATTTAAAAAGTGCAGAAAGAATAATAAAGACATTCAACCCAAAATGTAATATCTTTTTTAGTCCAGTGTTTGGTAAAATAGAACCAGCGGAGATTGTAAAGTTTTTGCTTGAAAATGGGCTTTTTGATGCAAGGGTCCAGCTTCAGCTTCATAAGATAATCTGGTCAGAAAATAGCAGAGGGGTGTGAAAAATCAAAGGGTTGCCAAGAAGTTTTTATATGCTTTGGAATTCATCAGTTTCGGCAACCCTTTTAGTTTTCTGTATTCTGGTTTGACAGTCTTACAAACCTGCAAAATGAACAGACATCTGTTGTTGTAACCTGACCGCAGATGCTGCACTCTTTTAGTTCAACCTTTTCATAGACATCCTGAAAATGTTTCCTTCCTTTTTCAAGAAAGCTTGTTATAAAACGTTGCTTTGTTCCCGGACTTTCCTCTTCAAGCCTGTTTAAAACCTCTTTGTACATAATTGACCTTGCACCAACAGCATGAGGACATTCATCATGCAAAAATTCTATCTTGTTTATAAGAACATAAAAAAGGTTTTCACGCTCTGTGAGAGTATAGAGCGGTTTTACTTTTTTTACAAGCTTTGGATGAGTAGAATCAAGCACAGGTGACTGTCTTGCCAGATATCCTTCTTCCCACGAAAGAACATTTCCCAAAAGCGTTGCAGCTTCATCGTCAAGATTGTGACCTGTTGCAACAGCTGAAAACCCGCCATCGTACGCCACTTTGTTAAAAAGGTACCTTTTTATTGAACCGCAAACTGAACACGTGCTTCTTTTCAAAAGCTTTGAAAGCTTGTAAATGTCAAGCCCATATTCTTTTTTAATGTCTTTTATAATAACTTCAAGATTATTTTTTTGCGCAAAGCTTTCCACAACCTGCTGTGATTTATCCGAATACTCACCTATTCCAAGGTTTATATACATCCCTGTGACATTGTACCCTTCGCTTGCCAATATGTGCCACAGAGCCATGCTGTCCTTTCCACCGGAGATGACCACCAAAATCTTATCCTTTTTGTCAAACATCTTGTGCCTTTTTATATTTTTCTTTACCTGATTTTTGTAGTAATATAAAAAACAATCCTGACAAAAAGCTGCGTTGTGTCGCTTGAGATAAATTATGCCCTTTCCTTTACATCTCACACACTTCAAAGCCTTTTTCAGCTCCTTTCAAAACTTCTAACCACCTGAAACAGCTGAGATAACCTCAATTGTGTCTTCATCATTTAAAACATCATCAGGGGCAACTATCTCGCCATTCCTGATGAACACGTTTGCTTCTAAAGTTATATTTAGCTCTTTAGCAAGATTTACAACTGTCTTTGGTCCTTTTACTTCAAGTTCTTTATTTTTACCCACAAATATTACCTTCACCTCTGCATTCACCCTCCTCACAAATCTTAATACGCACTTTTCAAACCGCAATAAAATTATATCACAAATCTTTAAAATCAAAACTTAAAATGATAAAATACAAAAAGAATAATAATTTTTGAGGAGCTGAATATACTAATAATGTTTTTTATAGGTATTTTTGGTATCGAAGAGAAGGCAAAAGCTATACGGCAAATAGATGTGACAATTTGTCCTTTTTGTTCAAGAAAAGGAAACCATACTTTGCTTAAAGTTTATAACTATTTTCATTTTTTCTTTATTCCACTTTTCAGGTGGAATGTTAGGTATTTTTTGCAAACAAGCTGTTGTAACAGGATTTATATAATTACAAACCAAAAACTTGCTCACGACTTAGAACATGGAATTGACACTCCAATTACTCTTGCCGATGTTGAACTTTTCAGAAAATTTGAACCTTCATATGGATTTGAGGATGAAAGGTCTGATTTTTGTCCAAACTGTCAGAGAAGAGTTTCAAAGACTTTTTTGTACTGTCCTTATTGTGGCAACAAGCTTGAATAAACTTTTTTGTAGGAGAGTGATTTTAAAATGAAAAAATGTATTGTTTCAAATGATGCTCCAAAGCCAGTAGGTCCATATTCACATGCTGTACAAGCAGGAAATTTCCTTTTTGTCTCAGGACAGCTTGCCGTAAACCCAATGTCTGGAAAAATAGAAGGTGAGGATATAAAAGCTCAAACACAGCTTGTTTTTAAGAATATTGAAGCTATTTTAAAAGAAGCCGGGTTTTCTTTTGAAGATGTTGTCAAAGTGAACGTATATTTGGCCACACTTGAAGATTTTGCAAAGTTCAATGAAGTTTACTCCACAATCTTTACGCAGAATTTTCCTGCAAGAACAACTGTTGAGGCAAAGCTTCTTCCAGGTGCATTGATTGAAGTTGATGTCATCGCAGTAAAGGAGTGAAAAGCTTAAAAAAATGAGAGCAGTTGTGGTTTTATCTGGAGGAATGGATTCAACAACTCTTCTTTATGATGTTAAAAATCAGGGCTATGAAGTTTTTGCAATAAGTTTTTTGTACGGGCAAAAACATTCAAAAGAGCTTGAGTTTGCAAAAAAGACATGTAGTCTTTTATTAGTTCCTCACAAGATTGTAGATATATCATTTTTTGCAGAACTTGCTCCGTCTGCACTAACCATGCCTGACTGGAATGTACCAGAAGGATATTATACCGACAGCACAATGAAACAGACAGTTGTGCCAAACAGGAACATGGTTTTACTTTCTATCTCTGCGGCGTATGCTATATCACTTGGTGCAAAAAAGCTTTTTTATGGTGCGCATGCAGGTGACCATCCCATATACCCTGATTGCAGAAAAGAGTTTGTTGAAGCAATGAAAAAGGCATTATATCTTGCTGACTATATAGGTCTTGAACTTGAAGCACCTTATGTTGATATGAAAAAAGAAGACATACTTAAAAGAGGGCTTGAACTTGGAGTAGATTATAGCCTGACATGGTCATGCTACAAGGGTGGGCAAAAAGCCTGTGGCAGGTGTGGAACTTGTACAGAACGGATTGAAGCTTTCAAAAAAGCGGGGGTGAAAGACCCAATTGAATACGAAATTGAGATTGATTGGTAGAAAAGTAAAAGGGGCTGTTCAAAAAGATAAAAAATGGATAGCCCCTTTATTCTTGATTTTTGATTTTTGATTTTGAATATCCCTCAGTTGAGATACCTCAGAGGATTTTGTGGAATTCCGTTTTTTCTAACTTCAAAATGAAGATGAGGACCTGTACTTCTACCAGTTGAACCACTTTTTGCAATAAGCTGTCCTTTCGCAACCTTCTGCCCTGGGCTTACCAAAAACCTGCTAAGATGACCATAGTAAGTTTTGTAGCCGTTTTGGTGATTTATAATAATGAGCTTACCATAGCCACCAAGCCACCCTACAAACTCAACAATACCACCATCTGCAGCATAAACATTCGAACCCCATGGCACTGCTATATCTATTCCTTCATGAAACTCTCTTCCCCTGTATCCAAATCGCGATGTCAAAACTCCCCACGTCGGGTATGAAAATCTTCCTGTTGCAAAATATCTCGGCGGTTTTTTAGTGCCAACAACTACAATTCTCTCCACAGGCTTATCTAATATCTCCTGAGAAATTACCTGTCTATCATATTCAAGACCGTTTAAATACACTATCTTTGCTCTTATCCTTGCTTTGCCATCTTTCCCTTCCTGTTTTACTATAGTTTGTGTTGTATAGTATTTATCTGATTTTATAGTTTTAACTTCTTTGGGAAGAGTATCTACAAACTCTACTTCTTTTTCAAGCACAACATTTACAAGAGGAGTCATTTGGGTAAGTTTTATCTTCTGCCCTGGCATTATCTTTTCTGTAAGTCCCGGGTTTGAAGCAAAAATATCATCAACAGAAATATTGTATTTTCTTGCCAAATCCCAGAGAGTATCACCTTCTTTGATAGTATACTCAACTACCTCATCTTTTCCAAACATTATTTTATTGAGTGCCTGCTGTTCTGTCACAACCTTCATGTCTGGCTTTACATAAATTGGTTTTATCTCAACCTTCTCCAGGAACCTGGCAGACCTTGCTTCACCCTTGTAGTAAATAGCTTTTAACTTGTTTAAGATATTTTTAGGCATCTCAGAATTTTCAAATATCAAATAAGCCTTGGAATTTACAAAAAGTGCATACCTTTTTACAAGCACAACACCTTTTTCTATTATGGTGTTTTTGATACTATCCAAACTTGTACTTTTGTACTGACCGGGCGGAATCTCTTTTAGCTGAGGGCTGTTTTGAAAAACAAACTCATCTGTCCCATGCTTGCTTGAAATTTCTTTTTTCAGGCTGCTGAAAAGTTTTTGAGCCTCTGTTTTGTCCTTTACATATCCTACAATGCTTCCATTTAGTAAAACCGCATAAGCTTTTTGGTATGTAGTTGGAATTTTATTTATAGCAAAAATGATAAAAATCATAAATGCCAAAGTAACAGATATTTTTAGTTTCAGCACACCTTCCTTCGAATTTCTTATATTGCCAATGAACCTCAGCCCAATAACTATCTTTAATATCTCATCTAATATACTTCCTAGATGGTTTTTTCTGAAATGTTTGTAAGAAAAAATAGAGCCTTCTGGTTTATTTCTAAAAACGTGACTTTTCTTAATTATCGCTGGTTTTATCTTGGAAGATATAGCTCTCCAAAATCTATGTAAATAACTATTATTCTCTCTATCAGTTGTTTTTTTACCTTTTGATTTTTTCTTTTCTTTTTTTGCATCTGCCCGCACAAGAGGTTTTTCAGGTTTTTTTGAGGGTTCTTTTAAACTTTGTTTGAATTCATTATCATTTGTATTTTTTGAAACAAACCTTGCTTTCTCTTGGTCCAAAACGGTGGCTGTGGCAGATGACTTAGATTTTGAAATGTTCTTTGCCACAAGAACACCTCCTTGATACAAAAAATAAAAGGGTATTTAAATTACCCTTCTATATAATTTATACTATGTTGAATATGCAAAACATTATACTTTTATTTTAATTGACATTGTTTGAGATGTCAAAACCAAAAAATTGAATGCATTTCAAAATAAATAGTATTTTAATATAAAAGAAAAAAATTAATCATTTATCTTTTTTGTTTTTATTTAAGGATGCTTTCCAATCAAGACCAGCCTGGAGGAATGAATAAAAAGCAGGTTTTGGATTACAGTTTTTATCCCATAAATAACGACATTGCTTGAAGTTTTTATACATTGGAAAATCATCACATATTCCAAAAACTGTAACACATGTAATGTTACATGGTCCTCCATTTTCTTTATCTTCTTTGAGAAGCAACTTCATCATTTCATAATATCTGTCTGCCTGTTTCTTAAGATTTTCAGGAGTTCTATTGCTCTCATCACCTTCTATTTCAAAATGCAGCTCTGTAATATGAATCTGTAACCCTAGCTCTGCAAACTTTTCAAGAGTCTTTTTAAAACTCGAACTTGACTTATCAGAATCTAGCTCGGGAAAATCCAGCCCAACCGTGGGTTGAAGCCCTAATCCGTCAATCAATCCTTTTTCTTTCAGCTTTTTTGCAAGATTATAAATAGCCTCTCTTTTTGCAGGAAGAAAAACATTATAATCGTTGTAGAATAGTGCAACGTTTTTATCAGCATACTTTCTGGCGAAAACAAATGCTTTTTCTACATAGCTTTCTCTCATGATAGTATACCAATTATTATTGTTTTCTCGCCATGTTCCATCATCATTTATAGCTTCATTAACTACATCCCAGCAATAGACAACACCGGGGTAATTTTTTTGACAAAATTCAATTACCTGTTTTATATAGCTTTCAAGTCTGCGCTCCATTGTGGCTGCATCTACCAGTGGTTTGGATACATCGTAATCTTTGTGGAAAAACCATTCAGGTGTCTGATTGTGCCACACAAGAACATGTCCTCTCATCTTTATACCATTTTTCCTGCAAAACTCAAGAGAAGGTATACAACTGTCAAACCTGCACACAGGCATTCCATCTTTGCTCTTTTTCGTAGCTTCATAATCCAAAAGATATTGCGGCTTCATTAAATTAGAAAGAGTTGTGCTGTTAAAGTGCTTCTTCAAAATTGCAGCCATCCCTGGATGGTTAATAGCAGCAGTTTCTACAGATGACCCATTAATAGCCGCTCCAACCAGAAAATAGTCTGCGTACACGTCCTTCAATGCATAATCTTTTACAGTTTCAGTTCCCTGACTCTTTTGAGTTTTTTTTGATTCATTCTGAGCATTTTCACTTTTTTCAATCACCGGCGATTGCCCCCATATATCTGTTTTGTCTTTACTTTCATCTACACTGCCTATGATTTTTTCAATCGTTCTCTTCTGATCCAAAGCAGATTGAATTGAACATGAGGTGAGAAAGAAAATCATTGCTATAACTAACACCACAGATGACAAGACACCCATCCATTTTCTTTTCTCTTTCATTATTTTCCCTCCCCATTTATTTCTCATAAACATTTATTATTAAGTACTTTCAAACACTTTCTTACCCTTCAAAATGGGGTAAACCCTTCTCATAGCCACAGTAAAATACGTTTTAAAATAAATATGCTGCCATGAGGAGGGACTAAAATTTTCAAAAATAAAAATCTAATGGTTTTACGTTTTTAACTTTATATATTACTCAGTTTTTATTGTAACTCCCAGAACTGAATGAGGCAAAATGTTTAACTCAAATGTAAGCTGGTCCTCACCTGTAATTCTCCATGAAACTACTTCTTTCTTTGTTTTTGATGCTTCTATTAATTCTTCAATTTGTTCTTTGTTAAGATATTCTGGACTGCCCATCTCAACCCATTTTCTTTTCGGATTTGCATTATACTCGTCAATTCTTTCTATAACTACCTCTTTACATCCTTTAAGCCCATCTACAACAACCAATATATTTTCGCTTTCTATTGGAGACAATGGAACATTATGGTTTGATATTATAAGTACTATTTCATTATTGCTTTTAGCAGCTATAAAGTCAATAGTTGGATTTATATCATATGCTTTTGCATCTATTCTCTCTCCATTTAGTTTATCCAAAATCTGAAACGCTCTGTATGAAGGTTTTGGTATACCGTGAATGTTCAAAAGCCCAAACCCACCATGAAAAGGCAAGGAACTCTGACCACATTCTTCAAATATGTCTGTGAACGTCCAGTACGAATAACAACCAAGCGGCAAATCAACAATATCTATTATAGTCTTCACAATAAACGCAGCGTCATATGGAATGTCATGGTACGGGTCACGCGGACTTGGTGAGTTGTTCCATTCAGTATAATAAACAGGTAGCGGTGATGCTTCCTCTATAGCCTTTTTTACTCTATCTGCCAGTTCTCCCCTCTTTGCTTTTGCCATAGCCTCTTCCATATTAGAACTTGTGCTGAACGCTAAATCTGTTGGATATTGGTGAGTAGAAATAAAATCTATCGGCACCCCATTTTTTACACAAAAATCTTTAAGTTCTGGTATCCATGCATCTATTGCAGAGGCAGGTCCTCCCACTTTTAGCTCAGAATCCACTTTTTTTATTGCAAATGCCGCATGCTTGTAAAGTTCAAAATATTCTTCCATTGTCCCTGCCCAGAAAAAGTCTTTTAAGTTCGGTTCGTTCCATACCTCAAAAAACCATTCTCTGACCTCATTTTTACCATATCTTTTTACAAGATGTCTTGTAAGTTCTTCAACAAGCTGACCCCATTCTTCATACGACTTTGGTGGAGTTATATTGCCTTTGTAATGAAAAACTGTCTTTGTACCAGACGCTAAGGCTTCAGGCATGAAACTAAGTTCGATAAAAGGTCTCATTCCAATCTCAAGTAAAAAATCTATGACAGTGTCTATATTGAAAAATGAAAACCATAGTTTACCATCTTCATTTCTGAAACAAACACTCATATCATCATTTAGCCATCCATGACATCGAAGATATTCAAAACCAAGTTCTTGCCTGCATTTTCTTAGTTGTCTCCTCCAGTCTTCTCTTAGAGCAGTTGCAGCATGACAGCTTCCAACACATTTTGTCCAAAACTTATTAATTTTCCCTGAAGTCTTTTCAGGATAAAGTTCTATTTTCATCTTTACATCTCTCCTTTCAAAATCTGTTAAATATTCTTTAAAATATTGAAATGTGAGAAAAAGGGAAGGAGAGGAGGCAAAAATTTCTTCCCATTTTATAAAATTTTAACTAAAAACCTTGTTTACCCACTCAAAAGCCTTGAAGATGTACTTGTTCCAAAACTGCCAATCGTGAGTACCTTCATCTTCTTCGTATGTCACATCCAGTCCTTCTTGCTTCAAAAAATTATACAAACTTCTGTTTTCCTGAACAAGAAAATCGTCTTTTCCACATGCCATATATATTTTAGGAATATCTGCTCCCTCTTCCTTTAATCTTTTTGCAAGTGCATTTATATCCTTGTCACTTCCAATCAAAGAATTTAAATCTCCAAATACATGTCTATAATACTTATAACTTGCTATTCCATTGTTAAAATCAGGTGTTATACCAGCTATTTTATGAACTATCAAGGCTGATGAAAGAGCAATTATCCCTCCAAACACCTCATTGTACTTTAAACCATTTCTCAGCGCACCATATCCACCCATTGAAAGTCCGCCAATTAATGTCTTGGTTCTTTTTTCAGGTATTGGAAATACATTTCTCGTAAATTCTATTAGCTCTCTGCCTAAAAATTCACTGTAATACGCTTCTCTGTCTTCATCATCTAAATAAAAGCTGTTTTCACCGGATGGCATAAATATAGCAACATTGTAGCGTAAAGACAGTTCCACAATCTGTGCACCATAAAGCCAATCCATATGATTCCCCGCATATCCGTGCAGAAGATAGAGTGTCTTTAAATTATCAATATCTACTTCTTTTGAAAAATTCTTGTCAAACCTGTCTACAGGTAAAATTGCTATTAGAGTTGTACTTCGTTTCAGCATTTTTGAATAAAAATTGATCTCCATAATAGCCATTAGTTTAACCACTCCTGTAAATTGTTTTAAATTTATCTAAATTAAAAATTAATAATCCTAAAAAACGCTTCTTTGGGCTTTCCATTTACATCAAAAAGAAGTGGCCAGTCTTTACGCCCTATAACTGGAAAATTATCTTTCCAAGTATATCTGTCGCTTATACCCCAAAATGTAACTGATGTTATTATATCCTTATATTCTCTAAACACTTTGAATACATCTTCATATACCTTTGCTTGTAACTCCATCATCTCTTCAGTAGGCTCTAAAAGATCAGTTCTTCTATCTTCAAATTCAAAAACAGACATATCAAGCTCAGTGATTTGAATTTCCAAGCCTAAGGAAGCATACATCTCAATTGCCCTTTTCAGATTATCTATTAAGTTTTTATCCCATATATTCCAGTGAGCCTGGATTCCAATACCATCTATAGGAGTCTCTTTATCAATCAGTTCTTTTAAAAGTTTGTATGTCTTTTCTAACTTGTAAGGCATTTCGTTGTTGTAATCATTATAAAACAGTTTGCCTTCTCCTGCATATTCTTTTGCTATCTCGAAAGCAATTTTGATGTAATCATCACCTATAATCCTTCTCCAGTTCGAATCTCTTAGTAATTTTTCTGTCTTATCTTCGACGGCTTCGTTAACAACATCCCACGCATAAACTATGTCCCTGTATCTGTCACATACAGTTTTTATGTGCTCCCTTAACCTTTCAATTAGAAGTTCTCGTGAGACATCATTACCTTCTCTGTCTTTGAAAACCCATTCTGGTGTCTGATTGTGCCAGACAAAAGTGTGTCCTCTCATCTTCATGTTATTTTTAATAGCAAATTCCTTCATTTTATCAACCGCATCAAAGTTATACCTGTGTTCATCTGGATGTATTCTTTCAAACTTCATATCATTTTCGGGTGTTAAGCTATTAAAATGCTTGACAAGAATTTCTCCATGTACACCCTCAAGATCTTTTACAGTAACAGCAGCACCAATTTTAAAATATTCTTTATACTTTTCTGCCAGCGAAGGAATTGTTTTATCTTGATATTCACTCATCAAATAAAAACCCACCTTTCATTTTTTAATAACCGGGGATTTTACTGTCGTCAAGTCCTATATATGTGTGTGTCTGGTCATTTACCTTTGAAAGTTCATACAGCACAACCGCATTCTTGCCAAGTTTGATATCAAGATTCACATAACCATTCTCAGATTTAACCCTCCAAGTACTAATATACGGATTTGCTATCTCCTTTAACGTTTTTATTTGATCTTTTGTTGGAAATCTTGGTCTACCCATATCAACCCATGTTTTCCATGGATTCCCATGATTCTCGTCAATTAATTTTTGTTTTACAAAGACATCATCAAAATCTACAGGTATTTCAACTTTGTACTGCCTTTCATGTTCACAATCTCTTTTTATAACCTCGTTCCATGCAACAATTGCAATTGACCCATCTTCTCTTTGGGTTATTAAAATGTGGTCATCTCTGTAAAGCACCTTTTTCCCCATTGCATTGAAAAATGTGAACATGTGAAAAACAGGTTTAGGAATATTGTTAAATGCAACAAGTCCAAAACCTCCATGAAAGATTGACCTTGGCACATCAGCTTCTTCAAACACATCACTGAACGTCCAGTAAGAAAATGAATCTACATAGTCACCACCTTCACTTAAAACCCTTGCAAGATAAGCAGCGTTAAATGGTGTATCATGTACAGGACACAGCGGATGATAAGAACTATTATATTCAGTTATATGAATAGGCAAATCCGGAAAAGGTGAATTCTTTACCTGATTTCTCACCTCTTTGAACTCGTTTATCATGTAATCAATTGGATGAACATCATGATACACAAAATGTGGTGTGTATTCAGGTGGCTTTGCAGTATATGCATGACGTGTTACAAAATCAACAGGTACACCATTTTTGTAACAGAAATTCAGAAAATCGTCTATCCAATGTTCGCCTCCACCACATATAGCAGGTCCACCAACTTTTATATTTTCATTTACCTCTTTTATGGCTTTTACAGTTACCTCATATAACTTAAAATACTCAGCTTGGTCAGCATCTTTCCAGAACACATTAAGATTTGGCTCATTCCATATCTCAAACGGCCACTGTTCAACTTCTTTCTCCCCATACCTTTCAATAAAATGTTTGACAACAGCTTTAATGAGTTTTTCCCATTTGTTATAGTCACTGGGAGGGGTAACATTCCCCCTCCAGTAAAACACTGTCTGTGTACCAGATGCAAGTTTTGACGGCATAAATCCTATTTCCACAAAAGGTCGTATGCCAAGTTCTAAAAATGAGTCGTATATCCTGTCAATGTATGTGAAGTTGTAAAAAGGTAATGTGCTGTCACCCACTTTGTCTTCGCGATATATCCCCACATCGTCATGCAGAAGTCCATGAGCTCTCAAATATTTAAATCCAATATGTTTTTGTATATATGCCAAGGCATCAACATATTCCTTCTGAAGTGCAAGACCTATGCGACCACTACCAACACAGAATTTCCACGCATCAGGAAATACACCTATTTGTGTGTCTCTCTCAATCTTTACATGTTTCATTCCTATTTCCCCCAATAAAATTTCCTCATATTTATTGCAGTCTTATTTTTTTGCCTTTATCTTTGGAATTGCAGGTGGTGCCGTCAAATTAGTATCCTGAGGTAGAATGGAATTATCAATCAATGCCCAAAAAGCCAGCTTACCGTCGTAATACTCATCAAATAAAAGCGGAAAATCAGGTTTGTTGAAAACACCTCTTAGCCATGAATTATCATCTTTAAGTCCCCAGAGAGTAACACTTTTTATAACATTCTTGTATTTTCTAAACAGATTAAATAGTTCATAATATTTCTTTGCCTGTTTTAAGAGCATCTCTTTTGAAGGTTCGACGTAGTAAACAGATGAACCCCACTGGTAAAAACTCATATCAAGCTCTGTAATTTGAATCTCAAGTCCAGGTATTGTACTAAATAATTTTATAGTCTCTTCAATATCTTCAACGGATGGATTGTCAACATTTATATGGCATTGAAGCCCCACACCATGAATAGGAATACCTTTGGCTTTCATATTTTTAATCATGTTATATATGAACATTCTCTTTTGTGGAATCTCTGTATTGTAGTCATTATAAAAGAGTTTTGCCTGAGGGTCTGCCTCATGTGCCCAGATAAACGCTTTTTCTATATACTCTGGACCACATATGTTATACCATGTAGATCTTCTATAACCATCCGGTTGTGTTTCGTCTATCGCCTCATTGACAACATCCCATGCATATATCTTACCCTTGTATCTTCCAACAACTGTGTATATATAATTCTTCAATCTCTTTAAAAGCTCATCCTTTTTCAAAAGGTTCCCATTTGCATCTTTGAAAAACCAATCGGGAGTCTGGTTGTGCCAAACAAGCGTATGTCCGCGTATTGCAATGTTATTTTTCTTCGCAAAATCAACAAAAGCATCTGCTACTGTAAAATCATAGTTATCTGGTCCTCTCAACACACTCTCAGGTTTCATCTCATTCCCAGGTGTAATGCTGTTAAAATGCTTTACAATGAACTGTGAGTCGACATCACTCATAAGTTCACCATAACCAATTGCAACACCTACTTTGAAATCGTTCTTGTACCTTTCCTTTAAAGAAGGAAGATCATAGTTTGGCTGCTGAATCCTTGTTGGGTCTGATACTGTAACATCATCTATCCAGAAAGACAGGGTCGGGTTCCACGAAGAAATACAAAGTACCAGTTCTTCTATTTTTCCACTCTTTGGTACATTATAATTTCCACTTATCTGAGCCCAACCATCACCTTCAATCTGGCTACCGCCTATCCAGTCATATCTGTATTGTTGTTCATCTGCCATCTTTCTTTGAACAGTTAGCATTATTCCTTGTTTGTCCATTGATGTGTGGTATACCCACATACTAATTCTATAACTCTTCCCGGGGACAAGGTATTTTGTCAATGGTATCTGAACTCCATGCCAAAACGCTGATCTGCCAGATACATAAAGGCTCTTATCCCCGTCATGAGACCTTGAATTGTCAAGCTTTATCTTTACACCATCACCCCTTGGTTGCCAAACGGTTGTGTTTGATTCAAACATGTCTTTAAACACATCTGCCTGCGACATATACGCCTCTTCAGTCATTATCTGTACGTTGTCTACATCGTATGAAGTTGTCTTATCAACTGTTGGATGAATTGCAATAATCAAATCAGTAGGATTTTTCAATGTCGGTTTCCATTTAGCTGATATCTTTTCCCATTTGTTAGGCATCAAAACTCTTTCACCAAGTTGTACATACTTTATCCCTTTACCATCATTGTAAACTGCTGTTATTGAAAATAGTATTGGTTTTTTCCCGCTGTGTCTCACATAGCCTGATACAACCCATGTTTTCCCTCTTGTTAAAACATCCTTCACATCTATTCCAAGACTATCCCATATAGACTTTCTATTTACAACACTCACGTACTTTTTGCCTTCTTTTGCTGTATCCTGTTTAACAGCTATCTTAGCATTGCCATATGCAAAAAATGCAAGTTTATCTTTTCCCTCAAAATTGACAGATGTTATGGCTGCTGTTTGAGCAACTGCTGTTTTTGTTTCAGGTTGTACAAACGAAATTATGCCTGTTATCAGAAAATTAACAATTACAAACACCGAAACAAACAATTTTAATACCTTTTTCTTCATTGTTTAAATTCCTCCTTACTACTTCACAAACTTCCAAAAATCCATATCAAACAGTTCTGTTTCGTTTTCACCTTTAAATACAAAATACAGGTCATGTACACCTGTTACATTTTCAACCTTTGTCTCAATCTTGGTCCACTTTGAAGAAGAATTATTTTGAGGAGTTATTTCAACAACTCCAATTGTCCTGCCATCAACACTATCCAACTTGATTTCTATATAACCTTTCCCTTTTATATTTGATACCACTGCTTCAAATTTCTTTGGTCCTGTTTGACCAAAGTCAACCTTTGAAAGTGCAATCCAATCCCCATTATCTATACCACTTAAACACATATTGTTGCTTGCATTTGATTTCTTTGTTTCAACTCCCGCACTCCACGCAAAAGTTTCTGCTTCAACATCTCTATATGGATCAAAAAGTTTTATCTGACTTGCTCCTTTATAATCTGCTATAACCTCTTTTATCATACTACCATCAATTAATACTTCATTTATATGCGGTGACCTATAACCTTTTGCAACACCTAAATCCTTTGCAAGTGTCTGTGCATGATAAGCAATATACCATTTGCCCTTGAACTGGAAAAGTTGATGATGGTTGTTACCACCCACTCCAAAGAAATATCCCGGATTATTAAGTATTACTCCTTTATAATCCCACGGTCCCATTGGACTTTTGCTTGTCATGTAAGCTATTACTCCGGCGGGCGGACTTCCCGGTGGCCTTGCTCCACTGTAAAAGTTCGTGCAATAAGAGTAGTAATATAACCCGTTTATCTTGTTAATACCTGAATCTTCAAACATAAATGGAGCTGGTATTACCTTTGCCTCACCCACAACACTTATCATGTCATCTCCAAGCTGTATAACGCGGGCTGTGTTTGGCATTGCATCCTGTCCCTGTGGAACTCCTCCACCAAAATAGATGTACGCTTTACCATCATCATCCACCAATACAGCCGGGTCAAATAACCATACAACTCCTTGAACACCCGGTGTATTCCAAGTTATAAGTGGCCTTCCAAGAGGATCTTCCCATGGACCTATCGGTGTATCTGCTGTTAATACACCAATACCTCCACCGCTGTTCCCAAAATAGAGGAAAAACTTGTCTTTCCCGTTGATTCTTTTATACGCAACAGCTGGTGCCCATGAATGTGTTGCCCATTTTGCAATCCCATTTGGTCCAGCAACCTCTATCTCACCATGGTCTGTCCAGTTAACAAGGTCATCAGAAGATATTACCGTAATTTTGTTTATTTTACTATATGTGTTGTCTTTTATATTTCCGTTCTCATCATATTCCAAAATATCGTTTGTAAGGTATACATACACTCTGTCATTATACACAAGCACAGCCGGGTCTGCACCGAACTTGTGTGCTATTATTGGATTTGCATTCGGTGGAATTTTACCAAGCGGTTTTTTGGGTGCTGTGTATTCTATCTTTGTCACTGCACTGTCACTCCCGTAACATATTTTCTCCTTTGTCATCTGTACCTCAAATGATTTTATTAATACCTCACTTTTTACAGAATTGTCGAGTTTTTGCTTTTGTCTTAACTGCAACTTTATGAGTCTTTCCCATGTATTTTTTACTGTGTTCCCATGACTACTCAAGTTGCTTATAAGTATTGTTGTTTTGTTGGGATCATCTTTTACAACCTTTACTGTGGATTTATCAAGCAATTTACTTGTCTTAATAACCCCCACAACATCAAGCCATTCTGGGTGCTCCAATACAGCAACAATTTGGCTCAACTTTGCATTGCAAGGTATTGAGTTTATAAAAACTGAAACTTCATGTGTCTTGCTGGTTGTGTTGTCAAGCGAAATTGCCTCCTCTTCTAAATACACCTTATAGTTATTTTCAGTTTTTGTACCTGTAAGCTTATTTTCAAACCTGAAAAAGTCTATGTCAACATAGCCACCTGGCTTTTTTGTTGCATAGTTAAAAATTGCAAATCTGTAACCCATAAAATGAGGAATGGTATATCTCATAGTCAAGTCCGAACCAAACTTCGTCCAATTTATACCATCATAGCTGTAATAAAAATAAGCTTTATCTATCTCAAAATCAAAATCAACTTTCAGGTAAACCATTGTCTGCATTAGTTTTTCTCTCGCAATCTCGTTACCCTTTTCAACCATAACAATGTAAAACCTGTTTGCCTGCTTGTTAACTCCAATAAATCCATATTCCTTCTGAAATGCAGCAAGTCCTGCCCAGTCACCGTCGTTCATATTTTTTACGTCCATAAGTATCCACCCAGAACACTTTGGACCCACTGTTCTCTGAGTTAATGTGTTTCTTGCCTGCTGTATATCCTTCACAACATCGCATGTCCTGAGCCTAAGAAAGCCTTTTCTTTCTAATAAAGACCATTTAGAGTTGTCAGGATTATGATTCCACTGCCATGTAAGTCCAAGCTCAGAACCATTCGGTGCTGTCTCTTTTGACTCAAGATTTGAAGAAAGTATTTCTTTAATTGACACATAACTTATATAGTAATCTGTTATTTTCTTATTTTTATTCTTATCACCTGCTGGCAAAGCTTTTATGAAAAGCGATATTGTCTCAAAATCTTGAAGAATCTCAAATGTGCCTGAAATTGCAACCCATTCATTTTTGTTTGCATAACCTCTCACAAGCTCTTTATAAGTCTCTTTATCGTTATAGCTCAGCTTTGCAAACAATATAAATTCAGCTGTGTCTGGTCCGTTTGTATACTTTATTCTGAACACCGTTCTGTATTTTTTGCCTTTCTCTATTCTTCCTGTTAAATTCTGCTGTACACCTGAATTTTCATTTGTTAAAGAATAAACATGAAGTACATTTTTCCCTGCGTCTTTCACAACCTCAATTTTTGCTCCATCTTTGCCTTTCCATCCAACTTTTCCTCTACTAAAATCACCATTAACAGAAAGCTCTTCTTTTGCCGTTATTTCTGTATTTTTTGGTACTTCAAATCTTCTAGGATTAATTTCTGGCTTTTCTTGGTAAAACTCATCACTTTTAACTACTTCTGTTGTGAAGTTGCTCTTGCCCGGCTTTTCAAACTTTATAGGAACCTTGCCATTTTCATCACCAAAAACTGGCCAACCATTTTCCCATCTTACAGGAACTAAAACAGGTACACGTCCTACTGCATCGTGGTCTTGAAACAGCATTGAATACCACTTTCCGTCTGGGGTATCAACAAGACCGCCTTGTGCAACCCCATTGTTTTTATATCCCATAGTATCACTCAGTGCCAATCTTCCCTCATACGGACCATCAATCTTATCTGACCTGTATACACAAACTTCTCTTATACCACCTTTCTTCCATCTTATTGTTATAATGTAATATTTACCATTTATCTTGTATGCGTGAGAACCCTCTTCCAAACCATCCACTTTGGATTTTATTATAATCTTGTTAAGACCCATGGGATTAAGAGCTTTGAGATCTGAGGTAAGTTCTCTTACTCTTATCTCTGAACCTCCATAAATTATGTATGCTTTTCCATTGTCATCAAACAAAAGCGAAGGGTCGTGCAGATACTCATTTATTTCTGTTCTTTCCCACGGACCAGTAATTTTGGAAGAGGAAAATAGATAAGTTTTACCTGTGTCCAGTGAACCAAACAATACATAAAATTTACCTTTATGATATCTTATGCAAGTTGCCCACTGACCTTTCCCATAAATGTTCAAACCATTTTTTAAATTATGTGCATCGTTGTCTTCTAATCTATCATAGACATATCCAATTATTCTCCAGTTAACAAGGTCTGTTGAGTGCATAATAGGTACACCTGGTGTCATATGCATTGTAGTGCTGACCATATAATAATCCTTGCCCACTCTTATAATATCAGGGTCTGGAATATCGGAAAGTATAATTGGGTTTTCTGAAAGGTTGTTATTTATCGACAATTTTAAACCTCCCATAGAACTATTCATGAAATAAGCATTTTCAGTTAAGATCGATGAAATGTGAAGTATTAAAACACACAAAATAAATATTGTTGCAATTAGTTTTAAAATTATCTTTTTTGAGATTAGCGTTGTACTGTATTTCCACATTTTATACTTGGTCTCCTTTGGTTATTTGATTTAATTAAGGCATGCTCCCCAACAAGGAGCATGCCTTAATTGCTAAAACTTTATTCAAGTTCTTCAACCTTTAAGTTATCTATGATAAAGTTACCTGCACCGTTCTGAATACCGATTTTCAAACACATCTTATCAGAGTTGTCAGGAATGTTTGTAATGTTACCTTCAACTTTGTATACGGTATTCGTTTTATCAACTGTTACAGTCAGGTTTCCATATGATGTAGCTCCAGGCTTTGGTTCACTGAGGATTGAACATACTACTGTTGGTTTGCCAGATTTTGCTGCCTTTGTAGTTTTGACCTCAAAGCTTATCTTGTAATCATGCCAACCGTAAATCTTTACTTTATCTGGATTTGTTACAACATAGATTTCTGCACCATCTTTTGCTGTATCCCATGTAACAATCAATGACTTGTTTTTAATTGCATCACTACCTGATGCAACTGAAATCTTAACAGTTTTCTTATTTGTATCAAGTGACTTGAATGTATCTACCTTTCCGTCATCAAAATTTATTGCAAATGGTTTGAAAGGTTTGTATACAATCTTTGTTCCAGTGCCTGAATATGCCTCTTTTACATTTTTCTCAATTTGAGGCTTCAAGCTTGCAAGTGCTGATGCAACAGAATCCTGACTATTAACTGGTCCAAACAATTCCCACCATGCCAGTCCAGTAAGTGAATCTGGAGCAGATGGATAGAATGGATTTTTAGCCATATCACTTACAATGTCAAATATAAATTTTGACCTCTTTGACATATTAACATCATCATGATACTTCTGAACATTCTCAAGAATCAGGTTGATGAATTTTCCAGCGCCACGCGGATTTTTTGCGCCTTTACTAATACCATACCCATCTGCATGGAATACATATATCTTCTTCTTGTTATCTGGTCCGAGTGGTAAAGGTGCTGCCTCTAACTCATCTTCAACTTCTCTCTTGTCTTGGTCATACTTGTAAAGTGGTGCAACAAGCATAACTGTCTGTCTCTTCTTCAAGCCAGAGACAGTTATATCCCAATCATCCATCAGCCATCCTTCTTTTTTACCTTTCTTATAAAAGTTGAGTGCTCGCTGAAGTGCAGGGTCATCAAAGTTTACTTTAGCCTTCCCATTTTTGTCTAATGTTACAAATGATGTGCCATTAGCATATACTAAATATGTGGGTGACCAGAAATTAACGCCATATCTATCAATCTTGCCGTCTTTGTTTGTATCTGCTGTTAATTTCTTTGCAAGTTTCTCAAATGCATCCCAGTTCCATTTGCCTGCTTTGTAGAGTGCTAAAGGCATTTCATCTTCATCAATACCTTCTTCTAACATAAGGTCTTTGTTGTAGATACAGAGAATAGGCACATTTGAACCTTTCTGGCTTGCGAGATAATACTTGCCATTATACTTGAAAATCAAGTCCATAGCTGTTTTGTTTAGATACGGTGCTTTGAGGTCAACATAATTGTCAAGAGGCTGAACAATACCTTGCAAGTAGTATCTTGGAAATGTTCCATCACTACCAAAAATCACGTCAATAGGATCACCTGCTGCCATCCTTGCTATTATTTTTGTGTTCCAGTTTACCCAGTCTGAGTATACTATATTGACCTTTCCACCATAGTTTTTCTCGTACAAGGATATAGCCCTTGCAACAGCTTTGTCGAATAAATCCTTGCTTTTTAAGCTTTCTTTAGAGTAACCCGGTCTTAAGAATGAGATGTCACCAAATTTTGCTGATGCTTCTGCTTTCTGGGGCATCTTGCCCACAATAGCAAATAAAGAAACAATAAGACCAATAACAACCATCAAAGAAATCATTCTTTTAAAATTTTTAGACATCTTACAACCCTCCTCTTCACTAAATTTTTTAATTTTTTTATCTCAACCATGGCATACTATCCAAGTATGCCATGGTTGTTGCTATTATACATTTGCTACTTTAAACTATTTGAGCTCTTCAACTTTTATGTTGTCAATTATAAAGTCTCCTCCGTTCTGAACGCCAATTCTCAAACACATATTCTCCGAATTGTCCTGGATGTTTGTAATATTGCCTTCTACTCTATATACAGTTTGCCCTCTATCGATATTTTTTGATACACTGCCATATGATGTTGCTCCTACTTTTGGTTCGCTCAGTATTGAACACACAACTTTTGTGCTTCCAGGTTTTATATTCTTCATCACCTTGATATCAAAACTAACCTTGTAGTCATGCCAACCATATACTTTTATCTTACTTGGATCTGTCAATATATAGATTTCATTACCGTCTTTTGATGCATCCCATGTAACTTTCAGTGATTTGCCTTTAATTGCTTCTTTTCCTGACACAAGTGTAAATTTAACTGTTTTCTTATTAGGATCATATGCTTTGATTTTATCAATCTTACCATCATCAAAGTTGACAGCAAACGGTTTAAATTCACGAATTATAGGTTTTGTCCCAGTGCCATAGAATGTCTCTTTAATAGCCTTTTCAGCCCTTGGTCTTAAACTTGCCAAACCTGCTGCAACAGAATCAGCACTTTCGATAGCACCCAATATCTCCCATCTTGGAATTACTGTCAGCAAATATGAATCAGCTGCATAGAAGTAGAATGGTTTTTTAGCCATCACATTGACAGCTTCTGTTACTTCTTTCGGTAGCGGTGGCGCAGGATCCTGTGGAACTTTTTGGTCCGCTTCATGCATAATCTCTATGAACTTACCTGCTCCAGCTGGATTTTTACATCCTTTACCTATTGCCCATGCTATGCCCAAAACAAAATGATAATATTTATTTTTGTTGTCAGGCCCAAATGGTTGTGGTGCAAACAATATCTCGTCATCACAATCTCTTCTATCCTGATCAAACTTATAGTATGGAGCTACCAGCATCGCTGTTTGTCTCTTTTTCATACCAGATGAAACAATGTTCCAGTCGGTTGTCAACCAGCCTTCCTTAACACCCTTCCTATAGAAATTAAGTGCTCTCTGAAGTGCTCCACTGTCAAAATTCAATTTAACATTTCCATTTTTGTCTATCCCAACAAAAGGTGTTCCATTGAAATATGCCAATACCATACCGTTCCAGAAAGTTACACCATATCTATCAACTTTACCATCTTTGTTAGTATCTGCTGTTAGTTTTTTGGCAAGTTTCTCAAATGTATCCCAGTTCCATCTGCCGCGTTTGAAAAGTTCATATGGCATTTCACTTTCATCAATTCCCTCTTCAAGCATAAGATCTTTATTATATATAACACCCCATGGAACGCTAGCTCCCTTGCCAACAACTGCATAATGTCTACCTTTGTATTTAAAGTTTTCCATGGCATTTTGATCAAAATATGGTGCTTTGAGATTTACATAATTGTCAACAGGTTGAATCAATCCCCTTGTGTAGAAGGATGGAATATCTGTTTCCCAGACAGAAATTACATCAACTGGCGTACCTGCTGCTGCCATTGCTAATAGTTTTGTTCTCCAGCCGTTGTAGTCTGCAAACACAAATTTTACTTTTCCCCCATACCTTTCTTGATACTCCTTTACTGCTAATGCCATTACCTTGCTTCCACGATCTGTGCCTTTAAGATTATTTTCTGAAAAATCAGGTCTTAAAAATAAGATATCACCTAATTTACTTGAAGCTTCTGCCTTTTGGATGTTATTGTTGGCAACCAAAAATAATGATAGTAATAGAGAGAAAATCACCAGAGTTGCTACCACTTTGTTTTTAAATTTCCGTGATCTCATCTGTCATTACCTCCTCTTATTACTTACTATTATGCTTATATAAAGGCTTCAAGCTATCAGATCGCTTGAAAGCCTTTATAGCCTCCATTAATAACCAGTACTAACCAACAATGCCTGTTCGTTCTATGCTTTCTGTAAAATATCTTTGCCCTATAATATACATAATTATCAAAGGTAACATTACCATCAAACAACCGGCTTCAAGTACAGTTGACCCCAAAAGATATATATCATCTGAGGAGAAGCCTTGAGCAGCCTGTAACATACTCATGCGTGTATTCAATATTGTTAACATTACAGATACAGGAAGATTTTCATTGTTAAACATTGTTGAAACATAGTAATCGTTCCAATGCCATACAATTGTAAATAGCATAACAGTTATTATTGCTCCTGTTGCATTAGGAACCATTATTCTTATAAATGTAGAGAATGGTCCGCACCCATCTATCTTTGCGGCCTCTTCAAGTTCTGTCGGCATGTTTCTGAAAAATTGCCTGAATACAAATATATATAAGCTGGATCTAATTCCCATACCAAAAAGATTCAGTATATAAAATGGCCAAGGTGTATCTAATAGATTAACTGTGAGAGGTTTCCCTGTAATCAGCCCTATCAATCTTCCCAAGTATAGAAAATCAAAGTATCTGAACTTTACATACAAAGGTACAATAATCGTTTGGATAGGAACAATTATTGTAAACAACAATATCCCAAAAAGTATTTCTCTCTCTGGGAATCTGAACCTTGCAAAACCGTAACCTACCATCATACATATAAAGGTCTGTATTATTACAGAAGGTATAAGCATTATTAGAGTATTTTTTATTGCTGTAGGATATGATAGAAGTAAATTGGCATACTCAAAATTGGCAAGTGTAATATGTTTAGGGATCCAAATCACGCTCGGATCAAAAAGATCCTCTTTGGCTCTGAAGGCATTACTTATTAAAAACAATACAGGATAAAGCAGAATATAGCTCATGCATACTATAAAAGTGTATAGAAATAGCTTTTTTAAGATTCTAAGTATGTTCTTTCTTATTATCGACATTGTCAATTCATCCATTTTGATACTCTGATGTATTTGATCTAGTTTTAATACTTTTATACTTTTCACTCTTCTTCGCCTCTCTTTTGAAATGATTTGTAAAATTTTTTAACTTAAATAAACCACTCGCTTGCCTATAATTCTGTTGACAATCAGAATTATAATCATCACAACTACAAAGTAGACTATCGCAAGTGTGCTGCTGTATTCAAACCTACCATTATTCGCCTGCGTAACAACCATCCTCATAACTTGATTACCATAGTCAGTGAAATAGTCAATTATAGAATAAATTATTGCTACATATACAGTAGGTGAAATCATAGGAAAAGTTATCTTCCAAAATTTCTCCCACTCTGTTGCCCCTTCTATAATCGCGACTTCATAGAAGCTTTTTGGAATATTGTGAAGTGCAGCAAGTATTAAGAGAATTTGAACACCCGACCTCCATGTAAGATCAAATATCTTGTTAACTATATCTACAACATACATACTGAACCATCTTGGAATTCCTGCATTAATCATTACAGCTCTTAAATTTTCTGCTCTGAAGATAGTAGTAGCAGAACCTACCATATTAGAACCACTGCCAAGTACATTCTCTTTTAATACTGTGATCACAACACCAGAAGCTATTATGACAGGAAAGAAGAATATTGTTCTTGCATATGTTCTACCTTTAAACTCGTCTTTTAGTAGATATGCTACAAATATGCTAAATACTATAACAATTGGTACCTCGTATAACATATTTGTTATTGAAGATGTAAGATTTTTTATATAATCTGGGTCCTTTGTAAATGCATATATATAATTTTCTAATCCAATGTATGTGAATTCAAGACCATTGTCACCAAAGCTAAGCTTTTGAAATGTGTAATATACTGAATCTATAAAAGGTACTATAAAGAAAACTACTAGACCTATCAGCCATGGGAGAATAAATAGTCTTCCATACATAGCTTCTCTTTCTCGTAATGATAACTTTTTTCTACCTATTACTCTATTCATATTTAATTTGTTCAAACTAAATTTTTTCATTTTATTCACCTCTTGTTTATAACTTTGAAATTCCTACCTTCAACTATAACCCCGTCAATATTTTGGGCTTTTTCAGTATAGTTTATTAATATCTGTGTTCCTCCTTCATACTCAACTTTTACAACTCCGTTCCGGATAAGCATATGTGATTTAAATTTTTTACCTCTTATAAGATTTAACACTGGATATATCTCTCTATAAATCTTTTCTATATCGCTCAACCACAGTTTATAATTTGATGAGTATAAGTAATCACATAGTGTTTCCTTTAGTTCATCTTCATTTCTTGCAGTCCAGGTATATTTTATATAAGAACCTGTTTCAAGTACTTTTAACTTCCACAGCCAATCAGCCGTGTAATAATTTATAGAGGGTGTACTATATGGAATATAACCCCGCAATACCATTTGATAAAAAGGTATTTCATAGTCTTCAATAACATACTTGCTGCTCTGGATCGGTACATCAACAATTTCTGTACTGTTTGCAACTAAATACATATTAGGCTCTGTAAGAAGAAGATTTTTGTATTTTCTTTGAAGTCCTTTTATGGTACTTTCAAAGATTTCCTCTGTTTTTAACCTATTTATTTTTTTAGCACCAAAATCAGAATAAAGTAGTCGTGATAACGAGGAAATCGATATTGAATCAATATGACTTTCTTCAAGCTTTAAAAATTTATCAACAAATCTTTCTACATAAACAGGTGACGCTGCAAACAAAACTGGATAGTCTTCATCAGCATAACACGTTGCAGGAGAGTATCTTATCAATTTTGCAGGTGTTTTCTTCATTGATTTTGTCGCTACACTATTAACTGGATAAAACATAGAACCTTTTCTAAAAGTTATAAAATCAATGTCCAAATATGTTTTTACACCCATCTTCTTAAAGTTATTTAGCATTCTTTCAAGACTACTACTACCTCCAAGAACTTTTTCAGGTTTTATTGAAAGTGGCATGTTGTAATATACACCATTCTGATACCATCCTGTAAATTTTATAACAATATCATTTATACCTATTTTCTTTAGCTGTTTGACAATCTCTTCTGCATCTTTAAATGTTGTTAACGGTATAGTTACATTTCTTGGCAGCCCCACAATATACTTTATTTTTTTAACTGCTCCGTAAAATTCAAGATATACAGGTGACTCATTTTGATTTATCTTTCTCATTCCTTTTTCTTCAACTAAATATTCTCTGTATTTTTCAGCCATTGCTACATAGTCAGATTTTTCCGGTGCCAAAAAATAATACCTCACTGAGTATCTATCATATATAGGTATTCCCTCTTCGAACACATTAAATGATCTCTCATTCCACTGCTTTTCTCTAAAAGTTAGATTGTCTTGCTCTCGAATGATAAATTCAAAATATGCCTGATTATAGCTGTTCCTTGAACCACTTGTATAAGCATTTACAATGGCTTTTGAATCACCCTTTGTTGCAATTGCTAGCATCGCAACATTATTCTTTCTTATACCAAATACAGGAAGCCTTGCATATTGAGTCACATATACATTTGGTTCACGTACCAATGAATAATCAGGACCATATACCCTCTGACTGTATTCTTCATTGCCTTTTCTATTATTAAAGTTAATAACAGCACCGCAACCATCAGGAACAACTATATAACCTTTATCATTAATATTTCCAGCTCCAAAAAACGGTAATAGTTGAATTGATACAAGTCTATATTTTTCAGTTTTCGTTTCTCTTATTTTGTTTACAAGAATACTTACATTCAAATAATCCTTATTCAATGTAACCTCGACTGGTATTTCAAATCCTTCTTTCTTAAACCAATATTTTGCTATATATCCGTTTTTTATCTTCTGAATTTTTAAACCCTTTTTTACAGCTGAACCAGCATAGCTATTTGCTGTTTGTGTTGAGTATGATTCCATATACGCATATTTTATTACAAGCTGAGATGCAAGTTGAGTCCTCATGCTTCCTGCAGCAATAGGATCCTCTCGCCAGTTTTCCGGATTGCTGAACCAAGTAGTTTTTGAAAGTTTGTCGTATAATTTAATATATCCATATTTTGGGTTTACATATAACACAAATCTCTGATTCTCGGCGATTTTGGTATACGAAATATCATCACTATAACAAGGAACAGCTGCAATTACTTGATATAACATAATGACCAAAACCAAAACACCAATCAATGTTTTCTTAGAAAATTTACTATTAATCAATTTAAATTGCCTCCTTTTAAATGCAAAACTACATTCTGAGTAAGAGTTCATTATAGATGTTTATGAAGAAATCAATTAACTGTCCAAATAGTGTTAGCATAAGAACTATTATGAATAATATAATTCCAACTCCTATAACACTGACAATCATAGCAGCCACAGTTTTACCACCTGAAAATTGATGAACTGCCTTTGTCGCATTAAACATGCATAAAGCTGCCCATAGTGTACCAATCATTCTGACGAAGTTAATAAACATTGCTTCATCAGCTATCATGAACTGACTCATGATTACAGCAATTATAGTACAGATAATATATGGTAATAAAGCATATGCTGAGAATATCCAAACTTCATCAAACTTCCCCTCACCCTCCATTAAGGTGGTTACCATCCAGTTTGAAAGAACCCAGAAAAAGAATATTCCAACCGTACTAGAAAATAGAGATAATATATTAATTTTGTCTTGTCTATATGGATTAAATATAAATCCTGTGTACTGTCTATTTATTACCGAAATAATAAAGAATAGAAAGATTATCAGCAGTGAAAGCCAAATTGAACCTTTTCTCTCTTCTTTCAGCTCTTCAAACCCTCTAAAAGGATGCAACATTGTATGAATTGGAAATTTATACTTGCTAATTCTTTTTGTCAATATTTCTTCAGCTGTTACTTGTTTTTTGAACTTTTTCACGATTATGTATATTACTACAATGAAAATTATGAACAGTGTTGCAATAATGCCAAAATTTCTTTTTAAGAATTCATTTCTTAAATTTTCCTTAGCTTCCGAATAATCATCTTTATCATTAGCAAGCTTAAAATAATACATTGCATCCTCATACTTATTCATTCTTAAAAGAGCTTTACCTAATCCTACCTGGGCAAGCGCAAAGTTAAAATCCATCTTATGAACCTGTTCCCATAGACTTTTTGCTTCATCATATTTACCTTCATTGTAAAGTATAGTTGCTTCATGCACTAATTTCCCAAGTTTTGTTTCTTCAAAAACAGTTATAGTTCCTTTAAGTTTATCAAGTACAAGAAGAGTATTATTTATGCTATCTACAGCTACCGGATCTCTAAATGTTCCTATTTGGTCTCCTTTGCCCCCACATATAAATAGTAAGTTCGAATTCTGATCATATTGGAATATCCTTCCTCTTTCATAGTCAAGAGCATTTATAAAACCTTCCTTTGTCACATCAATGTCTATGAAGTAAGTATCTTCCAATTCTTTACCATAATATTTAGGAATATCACCAAAATCTCTTGTTTGACCTATTTTTTTGTACCACAGTATATTATCGCCCTGATAGTTCAGCTTTCTTATTTCACCCTGACTAACATCAGAAATATTAGAGCAGGTATATATGAAGCCATCCATGCCAAAATCAATGCTCGTGCATTCAGTAGGCAAATATCGAACCATGGAGGATTTTTGTTCTTTACTCAATATACTTTTCCAAAACCTGTCAACTAATAACTGCCATGTAACAACAACTTTATTACTTCCATAAAACCCAAGAAAAGTACCATTTTGATCGAACATATATGCGCCCTCATAACTCCCCAATGAAAGAACGTATATAACACCTGCATTGTCTACTGCAACCTTGAATGGTACAAAGTCTTTTTGAGCCGCTTTTAAATCTGATACTGGTTTTGTGATAGTTCTTATGATTTTACCATTTTGATCTATTATATATACCTGTTTTGAACCTTTATCACATATGTAGATCAGTCCTTTTTTGTCAACATATATTCCCTCTGGTTCAATTAATTGTATATTTTCGTTTTCATAAGAAAATTTATTTATTATTTTCTTCAAATTAAAATTCATATCGCATATAACTATTCTCTTATTGCCACTGTCCATAATGTAGACATCATTTTTCGAATCAACATATATATCTGTAGGGTTTTTAAAAGCTCCAACTCCAATATCTTCACCTTTTATAGCATTTATAGGATAATAACCAGCAGCGCTTGGAATTTCATTCATATAGACATCGTAGTTGTATTGATAGTAAGGAACTTCTTTCATGTCCTCAATAATATAGGCATAAACCTTTACACTTAAAAACATCTGCAGTAATAAATTTAACAATAAGAATAGCACTATTCCTTTTCGAATTATTTTAATATAATTCTTCACTACCATCACCTTTGCTTTCATAATTGTTTAGAAAATACTTTAAAATTATTTAATACCTGCATTAACCATTGTCTCCATTACACTGCTCTGTGAAATTATGAAAAGTATTATTGGTGGTATCATTAGAACAAGGGCAACTGCTGCACCAACTCCGGCTCTTGCGATACCAGCCGCTGCTATTTGCGACATAAGCGTTGGCAATGGCTTGAGACTTTCACTGAATATAAATGAACCACCTGTCTGGTTCCAAAGCTGCTGAAATGATAGAATCATTAATGTTAACCATGCAGGTTTTACATTTGGCATTACAATTCTCCACCAAATTCCCAGTTCATGCGCTCCATCAATCTTTGCAGCTTCTAAAAGCGCATCTGGTATCTGGGTCATGAACTGTCTCATAAGAAATAATCCCAATGTCATTTGCCATGCCGGAAAAATTAATGCTCCATAAGTATCAATAAGCTTTAAGTTAGACATAATTATATATAATGGAATATATGTGACCTGTGGTGTAAACAGCAGTGCAAGAACAATTATTTCGTTAATTATTCTCTTTGCTGCAAATTGATGCTTTGCAAGCGGATAAGCAGCAAGCGATGCAATAAAAATGTGACCAACTGTGCCCACAACACATATGAATAAACTGTTAAATACATACCTTGAAAATGGCACCCACATGTTTGTTGCAAGTTGAAATAGCAGAACAAAATTATCAAGCGTTGGACGCCTTACATAAAGTCTTGGTGGAAATATAAATATCTCATCAAACGGCTTAAACGCATTTACTATGGTATAAATAAGCGGCAGTGCTGTAAATATACCTAAAATAATCAGTATCGCAAATATAACTATATTGCCTCCAACGCTTCTATTTGGTTTTTTCCACGATATAGTTGCTCTCTTTCCCAATTTAAATCACCTACTTTATTTGTAATTTTTACCTTAATCAAGAGAATACCTTCTTAAAATTGAGGTAATAACCTTGTTTGTCAAAAGCATAGCTATGAAGAGAATTACTGCAATTGCAGAAGCATAACCCATTTCAAATCTCACAGTTCCGTAGTCAATAAGATATGTCACAACAGTATCAGCACTGTATTCTCTTGTTGGAAGCCCTCCAAGAGCCATTACCACTGTACTAACACCAAAAGATGCACCTATTTGCATTACTGCACCAAATAAAAGCTGGGGTGCCATCTGGGGAATGGTTATATAAAAGAGTTCCTGAAATCTATTTTTTATCCCATCAATTGCTCCTGCCTCAAATAGTTCTCTGTCAAGGTTTTGAAATCCTGCAACAAAAGCCAAAAACCCCGCTCCCATGCTAAGCCAAAGCTGAACAATTATAATTACCCACAGTATATAGTTTGGATCTTGTAACCAGTTAATTGGTTCATCTATTAATCCCAATTTCATGGCCCAACCGTTAATCAACCCGTACACATCACCGCTGAATATAAATGACCATATGAAAAACACATTTCCTGCAAGTGATGGTGAGTAAAACACCAAAGTCAAAAACGCTCTCAGCTTAGGATTAAATTCACTTATAAACCACGCAAGGAAAAATGACATAAAATAGCTAAGTGGTCCTGTTAAAAAAGCAAATATCAATGTGTTTCTTAATACTTTTAAAAATACCTTATCATTGAGAAATAGCCTTATGTAATTGGACCAGCCAACCCATTTGGGAGGCTGTAACATATTGTAGTTGGTAAAGCTCAAAAATATTGAGCTGATAACTGGTATTAAAGTAAATATGGTAAATAGAATCATATAAGGCGCAATCATTAAATAACTTGCCTTATTCCTTTTTATATCTTCAATTAATCCCATTTGAACTATCTCCCTTCTTGGATTTGTAAAGAAATCTCATTCGAACATTTCCTTACTTATTATACGAACTAAGCTCAATTCTCTTTCTTTCAAGCTCATCATTAATCTCTTTTGTATACTTCCACAGACTTTCTCTTGGATTTATGCCTTGATAAACAACTGCTGAAAATGCACTATCGATACTTCGTGTAATGTAATAACTACCGGGTACCTCTTCTATTTCCTTTACATATTTCCACTGCGCCTCTAAATTCTCAAGCTCTTCTTTATTCCACGGAAGTTTTTGGAATGCTTTCAGGTTGGCTGTGTTATACCTTGCTGCTGTTCCCATAAGCATTTCAAGCTCTTTTCCAAACTGGGTTTGGATTTCATCAGAGGTCCACCACTTTAAAAACTCCCAGCAAGCTTCTTTATTTTTGCTCTTCTTTAGTATAATACACGCTGTACCAGAAGCACCTGTTGAACGATCTATTTCTCCATTTGATTTTTTAATACCTGGAATTGGTGCTATTGCCCATTCATTTCTTATTTCAGGTGCTGCTGTAGCTAAAAGATTATAAGTTGTATAAGGAGCTATGCCAATAGGCATCTCACCTGTTCTGAATCTGTTATAGAAATCATAAATGAGAGGAAGATTATATTTTGTATAAAAATCTGTCCATGTCTTGAACGCAGCAACAGCTTCAGGTTTATCTAAAAGTGTTCGTGTTTTAGTTTTATCATAAAAACTGCCTCCAAATTGCAGTAGTAAGGTGGGAAACAAATTTCTTGCACCAAGTCCTGCATCAATAGCTTCTAATGCATCTATTCGTTGATATGGTAATCCTACCTGAAGATTATATCTTTGCAATTTTGCAATGACTCTGTACATATCATCCCATGTTTGAGGCACATCTATGTTCAATTCTCTCAAAATATCTTTTCTGTAAAACAGCATATAGAAATCCTGAGTAACTGGCAGACCATAAACTCCTCCATTGTATGTGTATGGTACAAGTGCTGTAGGAGCAAATCTTTTCTTTACCTCATCAAAATCTTTGAACTTACTTAAATCAACAAGAGCACCACGTGCAGCTAAATTAACTGGCTGTCCTCTTGAAACGGTTAAAACCACATCAGGACCTTTACCAGCAAGTATTGCTTCAATCAACCCCGCTTGAACCAAACTTACATTTACTTTAATACCTGTCTGAGGCGTAAATGAATCATTTATTAAATCACGGATAATCTGAGCCTGATCTCTTCCACCGCCAACCCAGAGTTTTATCACCTTTTGCCCTTCATATACTTCCCCAATATTGTTGTAATCTTCAACAAATGAATATATAAATGCTTTCAGGGAATTTATAAATTTACTTGCAATCGAAGCTGTCGGCGACGGAAGCTTGGAATCAGGCGATGCAACAAGTATATAATCAATTTCCAATGGTTGGTCTCTTCTGTAAGCAAGCCATGATGACAGTCCACTTAAATTATCTCTGAAATTTGAAATTCTAGCTGGAATAGTATCTGTATCTTCAGCCATACTTCTCAGCTGTAATGCCACTCTTCTTAAAAACTCTGCTTCTCCACCTTTTTGTCCTGCCAATTTTTCAAACAATAATGCCTCTTCTTCAAGTTCATTGGCATATTTTAAGAGCATCTTTACAAGTCCAGGTATTTGTTCTTCAAGGAAATAATCTCTGTATAAATCAGGGGATGCCCCTGTTATCATAATAATCTTTCTATAAAGGTCATTTAGTCCTATAGTTGTTGTTTCAACTCTGCTGAGTATTTCTGTAAACGAACCTAAAGTAGCTTCTAACTTTATTTCATGAACACCCTTTGTCAGATAAACCAAATAGGGTTTGTTTTTTTCCCCTATAGTTTTAATATACCACCTTATACTGTATGGAAACTCAATATCTTCTGCTTCTTTGAAAGGAATTTTGCCATCAATGTAAAGCTTTCTGTGTACTGCCAACCCACGAACAAAATTCTGACGTGATTTAATTGCTATCTTATAATAACCATTCTCTGGAACTTCGACCTTCCAACTAATCCACATACCGGGATATCGCCAGTTCCATTGCCCAATTGTATTTAATCTAATTTTAGATACATGGTAAGGTTCTGTAGCAGGATCTGTTCTATCGTATGTAGGATATAAAATAGGATCTGATTTTAAGTAAGGTTTTTCTCCTTGTACCTTGATTACAATATTTTTTGCAATTCTATCATTTATGCCATTATTTTTTATGTACTCATCATAAGAAGGTAGTTTCTCAGGATTATATATAATGAGCTGTCTTAACGCAAAAGGCTCTCTTATACTTACTATTCTTATTGTATGCTCACCTTCAGTAAAATAAAAAGGCAAAGACCTGTTATAAAATCCTTCTGTATCTATAAAATCTGCTTGTTGCCATACCGGCTCTTCTTCACATTTAGGGCGCAAATCATTGTCCCTTTTATCCTTCCTTATTCCTGTTATATCTTTCCATACCCTGTTAAATGTTACTTTCTGAGCCTCTTTATATGGAATTTTCCCATCGATCATAACAGCAACTTCTATTCCCAACCCTTTTCCTGGCAAAGGATAATATTGAAGAGCCATATTATATAGACCTGCTTCAGAGATATGTACCTTCCATTCAATCCAACCACCTTCTTTTTCCCATAACAAGACATTTTTTTGCCCTTTAAACTCTTCTGCTTTTTTAAGAGATGCATTCTCAGAAGCTGTGTAATCTACTGCATCAATCACTACTACCTTTTGAGGTTTTACAGCATTTCCTATTTTCTTTAAATATTCTTGAAGAGTTGGAATGCCTTCAGAACCCAGCGCTATAGTTTGTAAAAACAAAAACGTCGAAATGCAAGTAATAATAATTATCAGAACCTTTAATTTTTTTGAATGCCTTTTCAATTTAATCAACTCCTTATTTTCATTTAAATGGCTATTAATATTATATTTTTGAAAGAATAAAAAACATTTTTAAATTTTCTTATATTTTCAGGGCTTTATTTTTATCGCAGAAGAGATTCAAAATTTAATTATGCAATTTTAAAGATTCATCAAAAGAAATTTTGACTTGAGAGCCTTTTCAGCTTCTTATATAAAAATTTTTGAGGATATTTTTGTTTATATCATATATTATAAACGTTTTTCTGTCAACAGTTTTTTGTAATTTTATTTTAAGAAACTTGTACGTATACAACTTAAATTTAATATCCACTTATTTATAATACTGTCATTACATTACGCTTATTAATGAATAAAAATAAGATAAATGTACAATAAATTGTCGAAATATGTCGAAATAAAAATAGACTTTAAATCAATAAATTTTACAGTTGTTTATTTCCTTTAATTATAATTACTTTCTATAAGTATTTCGATAATTTCGATTGTTAATATACTACTTACATAAGACAAACTATAATACTACTGGTCTGTGCACATAAAGCCTTTAAAAGAGATTGTTAGCTTGAATAATATTTATTGTAAAAAGTCTTAAAAAATTCTTGACATAAAATTGCAACGATGGTATAATAGCAGTGTAAAAAAAATGTCGAAATTTGTTGAAAGGAGGAAGATTTGAAATGAAATCAACAGGTGTTGTAAGAAAGGTTGACGAGCTTGGCAGAATAGTTCTTCCTATCGAGCTCAGAAGAACACTTGACATTGCTGAAAAGGATGCTCTTGAAATCTTCGTTGATGGCGACAAAATAATCCTCAGAAAGTACGAGCCAGCTTGCATCTTCTGTGGCAATGCAAAGGATGTTATCTACTATAAAGGTAAAAACATCTGCAAAGATTGCATGGAAGAACTCAAAAAGAGCTAATTGTGTAAGAGTAATTAAACAAAAAACTTAAAATAATAGAGGGCAGGAAAATCTTTCTGTCCTCTATTATTTTTCACTTAAATTCATTGCTCTCAATCACAATTTTATATACCTTGTTTTTAGGCAAATTCAGCTCATCTGCAACCATCTTTGCTGCCTCTTTCTTAGAAAATCCCCGCAAAAGCTTTTCCTTGAGCCTTTTTCTTATAAGCTCAACGTCATCTTGCATTTTTTCTTCAACATCTTCATAGCCTTTTACAACAAGCACATATTCTCCTTTGGGTGAATTTTGTTTAAAGAATTCAACCGCATTGCCCAAAGTTGTTAGCATGACACTCTCATGCATTTTTGTTATCTCTTTGACAATACTTATCTCTCTTGCTTCTCCAAAAATTTCAGCCATCTGGCAAAGCGTATCTAAAAGTTTGTGGGGAGCTTCATAAAATATAAGTGTTCTTTTTTCATATTTTAAACTTTTAAGCTTTTCCCTTTTGGCTCTTTTATTTTTCGGCAAAAAACCTTCAAACACAAAACTGTAAGTATTCTGTCCAGATAGCACCAGCGCACATACAAAAGCAGAAGGTCCTGGTACCACTGTAACCTCTATACCTTCATCTATGCACCTTCGAACAAGCTCATACCCAGGGTCTGAAATAAGAGGCATTCCCGCATCAGACACAAGCGCAATCTTCTTGCCGCTTTTGAGCTCATATATAATTTTCTCTTCTTTTTCTTTTGGGCTGAACTCATGAAAAGAAACAAGTTTCTTTTTTATCCCAAAATGGTTCAAAAGCTTTATGGTGACCCGTGTATCCTCACATGCAATAAAGTCTACCGAATTTAAAGTGTCTATAGCACGTTTTGACATGTCATCTAAATTTCCAATTGGCGTTCCAACTATAAATAACTTCCCGCTCATATCATTTCACCCTCGCTGTCATTTTGCGTCTCAAGGTAATATTCCATCTCATCTATAAACAGTGGCTTGTCAACTTTCAGTGAACACTGTTTTCCTTTTTTTGCCTCTATCAGCACAAGTGAAGACTCTTTTTCCTTGTTCTGGTGAACAAATCGTATTAGACTTGGTTCTAACTTGTAAAGTCTCAGATAATATAGTGCATCTGTGAGCCTGTCACTTCTGTAGACCATGTAAAAACGCCCGCCAAATTTCAAGATCTGCATTGCGCTTCTCACAACATCTTCAATGGTGCACATAATCTCATGTCTTGCTATGGCTTTTTTTATGTTTGGATTTATTGTTCCGCTGCTTACCTTTCTGTAAGGTGGATTTGTAAAAACTACATTTGCAAATTCAGAGCCAAAAATCTTAAGTGCGTCTTTTAAATCGGCATTTATCACTTCAATCCTGTCCTGAAGATTGTTTATATTCCTATTCAAAATGGCAAGGTCACAAACTTCTTTCTGTATCTCCATAGCATACAGTTTTTTGAACTTTTTGCCTTTTGCCCACAGCAAAATGGGGATTATTAGATTCCCTGTACCAAACTCAACCGCAACGTCATTTTTCTTAAGCTGTATAAAATCGCTCAAAACAACAGCATCTGTCCCATACAGGAAAAAATCTGTATCTTGATATATTGAGTAGTTGCCTATCTTTAAATTTTCCTTCCTGAGCATACTTCTACCTCTTTGCCTGCAAAATTGATAATATAACAAAGTTATTATTTAACTGAAAAAATTCTATTTTATTGGTGTTGTTTTTTTCAACAAAAGCATTATAATATATTATAGTGCCCTTGAAAATATCTGACAATCTCAAAAAGAGGAGATTTGTTATGAAGGTTTGTATTGTAGATGACGCCCAGTTTATTAGGGTCATGTTAAAAGACATCTTCACATCACTTGGACACCAGGTTGTTGCCGAATTTTCTTCAGCATCGCCGCTCATAGAAGAGATAGAAGACCTAAAGCCGGATATTATAACTCTTGATATAACCATGCCTGATATTGACGGTCTTACTGCGACGCGTATAATTAAAAATATACTGCCAGAAACACATGTTATCATAATCTCTGCAATCTCTCAGCCAGACATTGAAAAAGAAGTGAAAAAATGTGGTGCTTTTGAGTTTATAAAAAAGCCATTTTCAAAACTTGCCATTGAGCATGTTATAAAACAAATTGAAAAAGAGCAAAATAGCAAAAATGGGGCTGTGCGTTAGCCCCATTTTTTGATTGATCTTAGAAATACAAATCTCTTACTCCACTTTTTATCATCTCAAGTCTTTTTTCTGTCTCTTTGCGCATTCTCTCATCTTTTATTTGATTTAAGCTCTCATATATCAAGCGTCTTCCAACCTCTTTTGTCTTTTCAGAGCTATAGTCCTCTAAATACTCCATAAAAGTCAAAAGCGCATTTGGTGTGCAAAAGTCCTGAATGTCACCTGTCTTTGCATACTGCATAAACAAATCCCCTGTTCTTCCCTTTCTATAACATGCTGTGCAGTAGCTTGGAATATAACCTGCCTCACAAAGTGTCCTTATTACTTCATCTGGACTTCTTTTATCTTCTACTTCAAACTGTGCAAGATCTTCATCTAAATCACCCGTGGATTTTCCTTCATATTCAAGTGTGTAGCCACCAACACCTGTACAGGACCCAGCGCTGATTTGCGATATCCCAAGGTCAATTACTTCTTCTCTAAAACCTGGTCTTTCACGGGTAGATAAAATCATGCCAGTGTATGGCACAGCAAGTCGAATTATTGCAACAATCTTTTTAAACTCGTCATCAGAAACAATGTAAGGATATCTTTCTTTTGTCACCTCAACACCCTCGGCAGGTCTAATCCTTGGCACAGAGATTGTATGTGGTCCTACTCCAAACCTTTCCTCAAGATGCTTTGCATGCAGAATCAGCCCAACAACCTCAAATTTATAGTCATAAAGCCCAAAGAGCACTCCAAGCCCAACATCGTCAATTCCTGCCTGCATTGCTCTATCCATTGCCATTGCATGCCAGTCGTAATCTGATTTTGGCCCTTCGGGGTGCATGTATTCATAGGTTGGCCTGTGGTATGTTTCCTGGAAAAGTACATATGTGCCTATTTTTGCTTCTTTTAGCATTCTGTATTCTTCTATGGTTGTTGCAGCAATGTTGACGTTCACTCTTCTTATGTTTCCTTTTTCTTTATATACCGAATATATTGTTTTTATGCTATCTACTACATATTCAATTGGCGCTTCTTTGGGGTCTTCGCCAAGCTCAAGAGCAATTCTTTTGTGCCCAAGAGATTCAATTATTTCAACTTCTCTTCGTATTTCATCCATTGTTAGCTTCCTTCTTTTCATCTTCGTATTCGATCTGTGATACCCACAGTATCGACAGTTATTTACACAAAAATTGCTGATATAAAGAGGTGCAAAAAGCACAATTCTTTTACCATAAATCCTCTCTTTTACCTGCTTTGCCGCCTTAAAAAGCTTTTCCAAAAGATCTTTGTCCTCTATATAAAGAAGTGTTGCCACCTCATGAGGTTCAAGTCCATTTAGCTGCAAAGCTTTTTCAATTATTTCTTCCGCTCTATCAACATTTTTGTTCCCCTCTTCAAGGATATCATAAACCATCTGGTCATTTATAAACTCAGCTCTTTCCCACTCATCTTTTCTAAACATATCAAAATCACACTCCAAATTTATTATTTAGTAAGAGCACTTTTTACCTTAACACCGCTCAAAGACCCAAGCTTACCTGTGAGCGCACCAATCTCATCAGTTGTCCCATCAACTATGAGCGAGATTACACAAAGCCCTCTTTCTTTATATGGTATACCCATCCTTCCAACAATAATATCACCATGGTCACTTAGGATCTTGTTGAGCTTATCCGAAACCTCTTTCCTGTTCTCAACCACAATCCCAATAACACCAATTCGTCTTTCCATAAAAACACCATTCCCTCTTTAAAAAAATAAATCCACCCCTCCTGACTTTATTTTAACCTTTTTAGCCAAAAGAGGTGGATACAAGCCTTATTCTTGCAGTTTCCAATCCAATCCCCTCCTTATCAGGCCATTTTGCCCTCTAAGTCAGGAGCAAATGTTTAGTTTGTTAATATTATAACATATTTTTTAGTAAATTGAAATACTATTTCGTTCGTCAAGTAAAATTATCTTTTTTATTTCAAATCAAACAACAGTATATGATATGATATAATGAAAGTAAGTACAGAACAACAAAAAAGTTAAAAAGGAGCTGGAATAAAATGACCTTTTTATTTTTACTTTTGATATGCTGGGCAGTAGGTTTTATCCTCTTTGCAAAAATCTCCTTAGATCAAGAAGAAACTACTGAAATGCCCGATGTGAAAGTCTCAGTTATCATCCCTGCTCGAAATGAAGAAAAGAACCTTCCTTTCTTGCTTGAGTCGCTCAAAAGACAGTCTTTAAAGCCCTATGAAGTAATAGTTGTAAACGACTTTTCAGAAGACAAAACAAAGGAGATTGCAAAAAGTTTTGACGTAAAGGTAATTGACAATCCCCCAATCCCGGTCGGCTGGACAGGAAAAAACTGGGCTTTGTGGAACGGGTATTTGCACTCATCAGGACAGATTCTAATCTTTTTAGATGCTGATGTTCGGCTTTCTGAAGATGGCATTGAAAAGCTCACAAAAGCACTTTTTAAATCCAAAGGAGCAATCTCTGTAATTCCATATCACAAAACTGAAAAGTTTTATGAAAAGCTGTGCATGATTGTCAACATACTTGGTGTTTTTGCATTCACATCGCCATATGAAAGAAAAAGCAAACAAAAAGGACTTTACGGTTCATGCATTGCACTCTTTCGTGAGGATTACCAAAAGATAGGTGGGCACAAAAGCATCTGCAGCAAAGTGACAGATGATTTGAGTCTCGGCAAACGCTTGAGTAGCTTCAATATCAATATAGAAAATTATCTTGGTATTGACAAAGTCTTTTTCAGAATGTATCCAAATGGTATAAAAAGCCAGATTTATGGTATTGCAAAAAGTGCAGCGCTTTCAATGCAGCTTCTACAAAGAAAGACTATACTCTTAATTGCTCTGTGGGTTTTAGGACTTACTTTATCAGGATTTTTGACACCTTTTTTGTTTTTTATTCATCATCCTTTGCTGAAGATATTTTTGTTAGCATATCTACTTTATTTTGTCCAGATACTCTACCTTCAAAGATACATAGGAAATTTTGGAATTGTGATGCCTCTTTTCCATTTTGTATCTACAGCTTTTTTTCTGTTCATGGTTTTATACTCATTTTACCAGATCAAATTTACAGGAAGTGTATGGTGGAAAGGAAGACAAATAGAAGTAGGGGGTAAGTAGAATGCTTGTTTTTATTGTACTTTTAGAGTTTTTCTGTGGATCTCTTATGTTCTCTTACTGGCTTGGAAAGCTATTCAAAAAGGATATAACAGCTGTCGGAGATGGAAATCCCGGTGCATTTAATTTGATACAAGCAGTCGGTTTTAAAATCGGAATTTTAGGTGTTGCTTTTGACTTTTTAAAAGGTTATTTTCCTCTTGTATACTTTGTTGAGAAAGGTTACCTTCCAAAATCGTATATAATTGCTGGCGCAATTGCACCAATCTTGGGTCATGCATTCTCGCCTTTCTTAAGATTTAGAGGCGGAAAAGCAATTGCTACTACATTTGGAGTGTGGAGTGCTACAACTCGTTTTAGGGTTTCTCTCTTCTATGCGGTAGTACTTGCCCTGCTGTTTTTAATAGCAAAAAAGCTAAAGCATGGTGGCCCTACCACAACAGAAGAGGATGCTTTTATGGTAGTGCTCGGTTTTACAATTGTGGGAGCATATCTTTATTTGAATAGCTTTTCGGTCTATCTTCTGACTTTGTGGTTTTTAAACCTAATTATAATGATATATAAAAACAAGGAAAAACTTGCTACTTTTTATATTTCGCTCACTGATAGACAACATGAGATAAAAAAATAAATTATTTTTCCTCAAAAGAATAGTTTAGTATCTTTTGTCCTGATAATGTTTTGTATAGCAAGTAATTCCTACTGTTTTTGTAAAATTTATGTTATACTATTTATATGCTATATTTTATTGAAAGGAGAAGTGATGGACTTGCACAAAAAGTGGTGGAAGGAAGCTGTTGTATATCAAATCTATCCTCGAAGCTTTTATGACTCAAACGGTGATGGAATCGGAGATTTGCCAGGAATAATAGAAAAACTTGATTATCTACAAGAACTTGGAGTAGACGTTATCTGGCTCAACCCTATTTACAAATCTCCAAACGCAGACAATGGTTATGACATCAGCGATTACTATGACATCTCATGACAGTAGGTGAGACTCCATTTGTAACTCCTGAGATTGCAAAGCTGTATTTGGAGTATGACAAAATAGATTGCAAAAACAGCCCTTTTGTTTTTAAAAAGTAATTTTCAAAATTCTTATTGACAAAATTAAAAGTTGTAATTATAATAAAATTGTAATTAGTTCAATACTAAAATAAGTTCACAGGGGGCGACCAAGATTAATGATCTAAATCTTTTGAAAGAGCAGCTCGAGAAAAAAGGAATAAAACCATCTTTAATAAGGCTGAAAATCTATGAGTACTTGAGAAAGCACAAAACCCACCCCACGGCAGAAGAAGTGTACAGTACTCTTTTAAAGGAAATTCCAACACTTTCTAAAACGTCGGTGTACAACACTTTAAGCCTTTTTGTTGAAAAAGGGCTTGCACAGATGATAACAATTGAAGAAAATATAGCAAGGTTTGATGCTGACACATCTGTTCACGGACATTTTCAGTGCAAGGTATGCGGAAAGATTTATGACTTTTTAGTTGAAAAAGATTCAGTTATGTCTTCTTTAGACCCAAGCTTTGATGTTGAGGAAATTTACGTCTACTATAAGGGTGTATGCCCTTATTGTAAAAATAAAAATCTATCTTAAGTTTATGGGAGGTTGATTTTAAGATGAAGGATTTGAAAGGAACACAGACAGAAAAGAACTTGTGGGCGGCGTTTGCTGGTGAATCTCAGGCAAGAAACAAATACACCTATTTTGCATCCCAGGCAAGAAAAGAAGGGTATGAGCAGATTGCAGCAATCTTTGAGGAGACAGCTGAGAATGAAAAAGAACATGCAAAGCTATTTTTCAAGTTCTTAAACGGAATTGGTAATACTCAAGAAAACTTAAAAGCTGCTGCAGAAGGCGAACATTACGAATGGTCTGAGATGTACAAAGAGTTTGCAAGGGTTGCAAGAGAAGAAGGATTTGAAGAGATAGCTATTGCTTTTGAGTTTGTCGCAAAGGTTGAGGAAAAACATGAAGAAAGATATAGAAAACTTCTTGAAAACGTTGAAAACGGCAAGGTATTTGTAAAAGATGATGTTGTTGTTTGGAAGTGCAGAAACTGTGGCTATGTTCATGTTGGCAAAGAAGCTCCAAAGGTATGTCCAACCTGCAAACATCCACAGTCGTTCTTTGAAATAAGAGCTGAGAATTATTAAAAATTAAAAAGGGCTGCCATTTGTTTTAAGAAGAGAGTGCATCTTTGGCAACATGTGGCAGCCTCTAAATTTTTAGAGCCAGATACCTTGCCATTTGCCAATCACATATTTTAAAATCTTAAGCACCTCATCTTCTTGTAAGAAAATTCTCAAATCATTTTTGTTTTGCCGTATTAATCTGTTATTTAAAAAAATTATTGACAGCAAAAGATTTTTTGGATATACTTAACATATATTAATTTCAAAGAATACTTGAGGGGGTAATTTTTTTGAAACTAAAAAGATCAGTAAAGTTGTTTTTTGCATTTGTTGTTATTTTAAGCTTTGTGATCTCCAGTGTTGCATATTCGCAAACAAATTCTGAGCTGCTAATTAAAGCAGGAAGTGCATATCTGCAGGCACAAAACGCAAAGACAGTTGATGAAGAGATAAGAATTGATCTTAGGTTTTCCCTTGGCAAGAATGCAAAGGAAGAAGATAAAATATTGGAAGAATTTTTGAAAAAAATGTATATAAAAACAAGAGTTGTATCAGATATTGTTAAACAAGAAGCTAATATGACTCTAAGTTTTTATTATAATAATAAACAAATTATAACTGGTTCTATTTATGCAAATAAAGAATTAGCTGTTTATAACTTTCCACAAATCTATTCGAAACCACTGTATGTAAAACTCAGTGATGCTTACAAAAATATGCCTGTCAAAATTGATGTTGAAAAATATACTAAGTTGTTTGATATAAAAGCTAATAAACAGCTACAGGATTTAGTAGCAAGTTATGCTCCAGTTTTGATGCCTCAACTCACAGCTGCTGCTAAGTTTTCTGACAAAAAGGTGGATGTTGTCTTTAGCAACGGAAAAAAACAAAGCTGTGATGAAATTATTTTTGAATTTAATAAAAATTCAAGTATAGAAATTTTAAAGACTATTTTAACAAAAGCAGCTAATGATGCTAAGACAAAAGAGTTTATACTTCAAGTTACAAAGCTAATACTTGAAGATTATAAAGCAATCCTTCAGTCAAATACGCAAAGTCAAGAAGAACTAAATATCCCTGATTTTGATGTAAATGAAGTAATGGGGCTTATCAACCAAAATTATACTCAAACTATTAATGAAGCTGTTTACTCTATTGATGAGTTAAAGCCGCAGATACCACCTTTTACTCTTCAGTACAGAATGATGATAGATGATAAGAATAATTTAAAAGGTGAAAGGCTATATTTTTATCTAAAAGACTCTAATGATTTTAAAATAATGATTGATATAAAAGGTGTTATTAATTCTCTGAATGCAAATATTAAAGTTCAAAAAATTGATATATCAAACGGTGCTGATATGACAAAGTTGACCGAAAAAGACATTGAAATCATGCAGAAAAACTTAGAAAATATACTCAAAAAATTAGGATTGCCAATGGTAGGAACAAAAATGTAGTGTAGTTTTTATAAATTCTTAAAAAACTAAAGGGGCTGCTAAAACTTTTTCAAAAAGCAGCTCCATTTTATTTTATTCTCCACCAAATCTTAAAGTTCGACATATTTTTCGATTTTTCGACAAGAAAAAATGTTATAATTTTTTTACAAGTACATACGTAATTAAAAGGAGGAGTTTTATGCCTGGTAAAAAAAGATCTGTTGTGGGACTGTTAATATTCTCAATCATTACATTAGGTATTTATTGGTTATACTGGATTTATGCAACTTCAAAGGAGACTCAGGAATATTTGGGAAAACAAACTCTAAGCCCAGGCCTCGAACTTTTACTTTGTATAATCACATGTGATCTTTATTGGTTTTATTGGATTTATAAATATAGCAAAATTGCTGTTGAATGTCAGCAAAAAGCTGGTCTGCCTCCAGAAGATAATGCTGTTATAAACCTTATCCTTAGCTTCTTGGGTCTTGGAATCATAAGCTCTATGATTCTCCAAGCCTCCCTGAATAAAGTGTGGGAACTTGAAAGCTCTAAAAATGACTCAGTTATTTCAACAACTGATACTTCAAAAAACAAGGAGTAAACAAATGTGTCTATTTCGAAGTATATGGGGAATTCCTTGCCCCGGCTGTGGTATGACAAGAGCTTTATTAGCTGTGTTAAAAGGAAATTTGTTGGCTGCATTTTACTACCACCCGTTGTGGGTGGTAGTAATTTTATATCCTGTAATATATATTATTTTTAAAGTTAGAAAATCCAAACAAGATTTTGTTGACTGGAAAAATAAATCATTCAAAATAATTATTAGACTCTTTCTTTTTGTTTGGATAATCCGAATGATATTTTTCTTTCCTCATATTCCCCCTTTGGATTTCGAAAAAAACTCTTTAATTGGACGTTTATTGCAGCATTTATTTTAATTAAGAATTTATACACACATATCTAATAGTATATTTATTTCCTTCTTTTTAATAGCACCCATAAATTTATTGAAATATATATAATTGATACTAATAAACCAAACACATAAGCCATCTGTATTTTTTGCCCAAATGTATATTTGTTGCTTTGATTATAAAAACCATTTAAGAAAATATTTACTTGTTTTGCTTTTTCACCATTGTTTTCCCATAGAGGATTATAAGCTTCATTCAATATATTCAATTTGCTACCTTTTTGTATATTACTTGGTAAAATCACTACCGAGGAGAATTTGTTCATTTCGCTTATCTCTATAAATCTAATTTGTTTCAATTCAAACATACCATCTTCTTTACCATTACTACGTACAAAAAACACTATCTGCACAAAACCATCTTTTTTGGCTGAAAATATACTTTGTCCTTTATTGTTAAATATGTCTATATATTGACTATCATAAAGTACTTTATTCTTATCCATAAATAAAATCTTAGCACTAACTTCTGCCATTCCTTTTGTTTTAATATCAAAGTCTACATAGTATAATTCATTTTTCCTTGACTCTATTTGTTTTGTTCCATAAATTAGCCAGTATTTAATTCTATCAGAGTATATATCTGAATACTTGCTGCTAAAAATTTTATTTTCTTTCTTCTTAGTTGTCACAGCTTCTTGAAGAATATTTGAAATTAATATATAAAGAGTGTCATCCACTTTTAAATTAACCTTAACCTCTTCTGGATGTAAAACATGGATATCATTAGGTTCTGTTAAAGATTTTAATCCATTTTCAACCTTTATTTCCAAAATATATTGCCCCTTTTTCAGAAAACCAAGATCAATATAGTATAATTGTGAATTCCATTTTGGATTTCCTTCTTTTTCAATATTCAAAAAATACGAATAAGGCTTGTTAGAAACATAAAATCTTATACCATTAAAGTTATTGTTAATTAGTTTTAAAAACTTCAAATATCCAAATCTCATAACTTTATTGTCTTTATTTTTCAATGTTATTGCTACTTTATTTGTAATATTTCCTATAAAATATAATTTATAGTGATCATTTCTTAATATATCTATTTTCTTAGTATAAATCCCTTCAGTTATTATGTCTAACTGACTGTCAACAAAGTTTGGATGAAGATAATAATTTTCCAAATTTTTAATTTTATAACCTTTTTCTAATGTAAATTCATTGCTAAACAACACTATTGCTTGTTTACTCTTCAAATCCATGTTTTGAATTTCTTTATGTAACCAATCAGGTAAAACACAAAGAAGGTTCAAAAGTACAAACCCTTCTTCTGGTTTTATAATAATTGTGTCTCTGGTATATTTACCAACATACAACCATTTAAACTGGTTCTCATCACCTTTTAAATTTATTTTGGTATCATTGATTTTAACCTTTCCACCATTCTCATTCACTAAAGCTCTCACGTAAAGATGGTATTCCCCTTTAATATATGAAGGAACTTTTATTCTCAGTTCATTGGATGAAATGCTCGAAAAATATCTCAACTCAAAGTCATGAATCCAAAAATATACCGGAGTTTTTTGATCCTCAAGTAACCAAAGCTCCACCCTCATATACTTTGTTGCAGGTGGTACAACAGCATTAGCAGTTATAAGTGCTTTATTAAATTCAGCTACTTCTCCAGGAACACTACCATAAACCACTCCTAATTCATTCATGTTCTGATTGAAAAATTTGAGCTTAAAATGAACTTTTCCAGCATTTACACCGGAAACTACTGCTCGAAGACTTATAAACCCAGGTTTTATTGACATAAGTTTTGACCTTGCAATTTTCCAGAAAACATTACCAATAAATTTTTTTGGGGCAACTTCCGCTGCTAAGATGCTACTACCCATTACATCTTTTGTAATCTCGAGTTTAAAATTTGTCTCCTCTTTGTCAATTTCAAAAAAATCTGTTTTCACAATATCATTGGAGTTGAGAATAACCTCCCCAACATTTTTATTTAACTTATATGGAGGAAGTTCCACTGTATAGGGTGTATACGTGAATATGAATCCCTTACCATAATCATAATCCCAGGGCAGACGATTTAAACTGTTTACTTTGTGAATCCAAAACCAGTCTGACTCTTTGCACATTGACTTAGCCCAGCCTACATACGGATTTCCTGTGTTTATTTTGTCAAACAGTGAAATTATATATTTCTCAGGGATAATCTGTTGAAAAATATCAAATCTACTATCGCCTACCACTAAGTTTACCTTTCTAAGGTCAAACTCTTCTCTTTTCCCCTGAGACCAGACTATGTTATATCCTTTTGTTCCTAATATATTTTCAAAATCAAAGAGCTGAATAAAATGGTTTAATCCTTTGGTATTGTAAATATCCAATTTTGTGTTATTTGGATTCTTCTCTACATCGTAAAGATAAATAAACCCTAATTTCTTTCTTAGCTTAACTCCTTTTTGTTTTTCCAGAACAAAAAGATTAAATTTTTGTCTTTCTTCTTGATTTTGGACATCTCTGTGATAAGCCACTTGATTGAAACCTGTAAGCTCTAATAATCTGCCTATTTTGTCAGTTCCACCTTTATCCAATAGATGCTGTAAATAAGAATAAAAATAGGAAACTGTTCCTACATTGTTTTCATGTTGAAATATTGTATTTTTGGAAGAAGCATATACATGAAAATCCCCAACCGCCTTCATTGAACCAGGCATTTCATTGTTCACATTCCATTTATAAGCAGATATGCCATTCGAAAGTACCATATTGTCCATAGTAGGTATCCACAATATTTTACCATCTTTTGTATAATACTTGCTTATTTCTTTATATTCTTTAGGAATTGGCACACCCTTGTAATAATTATCGATGTAGAAAATTTTAACTGGTCTTTGATAGTAATAGAAACAAAGCAACATGACTAAAACAAAAGCTACTGCAAATTTTCTGCCAAAGCCTGCATTTAACAGGAAAAATACTATTCTGTCTACTCCAAAACCCAGGATTATAGCTAAAAAACAAGCCAGTATACCTACAATTTTGTTAGGATCTCTAAAGAGATGACCTATTACCGGAATGTTTGTTACTACCTTAACATATACATCAGCTAAGGGGTCAACATTTGTTCCTAAAGAAAGTAAAATTACCAAACTTGTTACTATAGTGAAAAGTCTTACATAAAAATGCCACCCAAAGCGATAAAATATTATGTATGCAATTATGAGAAGGAAGACTCCTCCAGCAATCCAAAACATATTGTCTAAAAACATTTCTAAGTTAAAAAATGGAAGCCAGTAGGAAATTAAATATAGAACATTCTGTACAGAACTATTTCGTGAAAATAACTGAAGTGTATCAACTACATTCACATTTTGAGGTTCAATATTGACAAATAATAGCGCTATCGAATATGTCAAAAACCAATACAGATTTCCAACTATCATCAAAATAATCATTGTAAAGTATTTTCTTGTGTAAAACAAAAGTATAGCTTTAGAATACCTATTCAGTTTCCATATTCTTAGTATAATCCCTATAAATAGTATAGTAAGAAAAATGATGTAGAAGAAAAAATAGTGAATAGCTGCAGAACCAATCATGGAGTACAAAACTATTTTGAAGAAGTCTCTAAGATTTATTTTCTCATCTATAATAATATGCTCTTTTGTAACTCTTCTTCTTTGTTGATATTCTTCAATATCCTTTTGAAAGTTAAAAATCTTTATTTCGAATAACCTCAAAAATTCTTTTATTATAAGCGGAAATACACTGTACCCACTCAAAAGAAATATATGCTGAATTCTGAATATAACCCATGGATTTAATGCATAATACACACTCGGTATTATTAATCCAAAATAATGCACATAATCGGGAAAACCCTTGAGAGTTTTTATCAATAGATATTCACATAATAGGAACATACCTATGCCAGATATTAGCAAACAAAATAAAATTATCAACTTAAGCATTGCCTGGTTATAAAAAAATGACAACAGAAAATTTAATACATAAAAAGGTATTATAAAAAACAAACGAGATAAATTGAAGAAATTAGTTGAAGAAAAATGTCGATTGAATACCCCCCATATTCTTTCAATATACCTTTTGTCGTTAATTCCACTAAAGTCAAGATCACTGAAGATAATAAAGCCATTATTCAACCAAATATTCTTTGTATCTATCAGGATGATTGCTATTACAGCAAGCAATGAAATAGCCTTTGCTAACTTCCTTTGCCTTTGAAATACCTCTTCTTGTTTCATTTTATCCTTATCCCTCGTTCATTTGCTTTTAAAAAATGTCAGCTCAATTTCCTTTAGGATGTGTTTTTTTAGGTGCATAAGGCTGGATACTATTTGAATCTTTCCCATAGTTGTAGTCCATGTTCTCTATAATTATGGATTTAAACCAACTGCTTGATTTTACAACGGTATTCCACCCTAATAATATAAGACTTCCTATAATTATGGCAACTAAAATTGTTTTTGTCAAAAACTTCTTTCTTTTTATCTTATATAGAATATTCCTCTCTCTTCTTCTCATTTCTTCATCATTCCTTTTTTTTAATAAAATTTTGGGATATACTCACCCAAAGAAAATTTAGTGTCAATACAAGGTACATCAATATAACTCCAATTGTTAAAACAGGATGTCTTATGTATTTTTTTAAATTTTCCTTATGGTAAAGATGGGGACGGAAGAAATAATACCTCTTTATTATATCCCATTTTGAACATTTGCCTGATTCAAGCATACAACAAAAGTAGCTATTTTTCTTCCTCAATAAATCTCGTAAGGTTACCTTCTTTTCATCATGATAGATAAAAATCTCCTCGGTCTTTATAATCTTTAAACCTTTTTTAATACCCAATATTGTTGGCTGAATCTCTTCAAATGCTTCCAACCCCTCAACAAACCCCGGAAAAGAAAATAACTTCCATAACCTGGCTGCTTCAATATTCCCGCTCTCTTTACAATAATTTACTTTATATAAGTTCCTCTCAAAGACTTTAACTTTTGTCCAAAAATTGTTATAACTACTAAAAGCCACTTCAGGGATAATGAAGGCATCAATGTCATAATTTTCCACCACTGTCTGCAACTTTTTGAGAAAGCCAGGTGGAAGGACCATATCGCTATCTAAAAATAAGAAATGTGTGCAATTTTCAGCCAAAATTTTTTTCAGACCCTCAATCCTTGCGTAGCTTCTTCCCCTGTGCTCAGTCCTTAGAATATCAAAATGAGGATATGCAAGAGGTGAATCTGAACCATCATCAACACATACAACGTAAACTGGAAAATTTAAATTGTCAAGTTGGTCATAGATAGAATCTAAACATCTTAAGATAATATCTCCATCATTATATGTTGTTATTAAAATTCCCAGCTTCATAATTGCTCCAACCCTTTATGTATTTTCTATTATGCTTTGTATAACCTGTAGAAACTCTTCACATTGTTTATTATAGTTTAGCTGTGAAGCAAATTCAAATGCACAAATTCTCATCCTTTCATATTCTTCCCTATCAATACTTAGAAACTTTTCCAACAAATAATCCTTCCCTATCCTCTTTGTCACAAAACCAGCTTTTCCGTAATTTGTTGCATCCAGGCAGCCAGGAACAGGGTATACTAAGGAAGGTGTCCCTAAGTTAGCAGCTTCGCTTATCACAAGCCCCCATCCTTCTCTAATAGACGGAAAAATGTGCATATAGGCTTTCTCTACTATTTCTTGTTTTCTCTCCTCAGTAACATATCCAGTGAAAACCACATCCGCTTTAATTTTCTTTGTATAATTCTTTAATCTTCTTTTATATCTCTCTTGCCCTTCTCCTATAATATATATTCTTCTATTAAGCTTCTTTGCTAAATAAATCGCATCCTCAAACCTTTTATACGGGACTAATCTTCCTATACTAACAAGATAGTCTTCTTTCTCTGCCGGTGGAAGTGAAATGTACTTGTGCCTTATTGAATTTTTTATAACCCATATAAATTCTTCTTTAAACCCAAACCTCTGCAGATCCCCTTTGGTTGACTGGCTAACTGTTACTGCCATTCCAGATGAAAGACGCCAAAGGAGTTTTTCGAGCAATTTGAACACCTTACCAATGCACATTGGAAAATAATATTCCCAAATCTCAAGTGCAAGCTGATGAACTATTAATAATCTCTTATTTTTCGCAACGTATAAAAAAGTGAAAAACTGATGCGTGTTTGTATGGTCAATTACTAAATCAATACTTTCCTTATTTTTTTTATAATAGAACATTGCTTTGAAAATTAGGCTAATTAAATTAGTTTTAAACCGAATAAACGTTATATTATCATACACTTCATAATCTTTCTGAGTACCATCATTTTGACATAGACACGTGATTTTGTAATGATTACTCAAACCTTTTAGCACATTAAATAAGTATCTTTCTGCACCACCAGCTTTTTTATGATATATATCCCTTTGTGTTAACACTAAAATAGTCTTCATTTCTTCCCCTCGCAATATTTAACTTGTTATTTTATATTTTTCTTTACACTTACTATAAGTTGAATATAAAAAAGTCATAAACACGTGAAAAATTATTAAAAATATTAAAATCAAAATTAATACCTCAAATTTTAATTCTCTCACCAATGAAACTTTATTTTTTAAACTTCCAATTAATATGAATAAACACAATGGTTCAATTATTAATTGTTTCTTTTTTATGTAATTTGAGTAATTTACAAATAATATTGTAGCCATTAAAAGGTAAAATAAAATTGGTAATATACTCAAATTAAATGAATATGGAATTTTGAAAAGATAGTAATTTATATATCCCCCCAATGAAATATAACCAATGAAAATTCCAGCCCATGCCACAGTTAGATAAATCCAATAGGGATATGTTTTTTTATTAATCAAAACAAGATTTCCAATCGATACTGTAACAACATAAGTAACTGTTCCCCACGGCCTTGTTAAAACAAGCGAGTTATAAAAGTTCATTCCCTTTAATGCTAATAGATCAATATTTTGAATTACGAAAATCATCATCACAAAAAATAAATAATAAGCTCTTTCTCTAATTTCATTAATGTTTATGTTTGCAAAGCTATTCTTGTTTTCTCCTTTCAAAATCCATTTTATCAAATATGAATACGCTGCCAATACCAGCAAATATCCACCGATATTTGATACAATCCATCTTGTCAAAAGTCCATTTAAAGGAAACAATATTAATATCCCAAACCTACTTGTGTGCAACAAAAAATTAATTAAAGCCCCTTTTATGTAATTTCTCTCAATCAACATAGTTCCTCTTAGAAAAATAACAAAACTGTCCATTAACAAAAGTATACTTATTGCCCATCCATAAGATGGATATAAGATATACAATATAATTCCCAAAATTAATGAAATTATGCTTATTACTTTAAAAGTTGTACAAAAACTGACATTATATTCTATTTTGAGAAACATAACAATGTTGGAAATATAAAAAACAGTACTCAAAAGCGAATTAGCAAATACTACCTCCTTCAAACTTTCCAAATTTGCAACCCCTAACCTATAGAGATAGGTAATGTACAAAAATGGAATGGCAGCAATGAATAAGTCAAGAACAATATATACAATTTCTTTTTTCCGCTCGTTCACTTTATCCCCACCTATAATGTTCAGATACTTGATGCTTTTACGCTTTTATTTTTATCATTTATCATAACTTTATCTGTACATTCTCTAAGTAATTTTGATCGCGTAAACAATACATACTTGCAAAACTTATAAGTAGTTTTTATTATTTCAGCGACAGAAACAGAAGATTTGATTTTTCTTTCTACAACTTTTACATTTATTTCTTCAATTTGATATCCTGCATTTAACATCAAATCTGTTAATAGCAAATCAAACAAAAATCCATTCTCATTAACTTTTTCACAGCATTTTCTTAGCACATCTGCTCTAAACAGTTTAAAACCCAATTGTGTGTCACTCACAGGTAATTGTAAAAACAACTGTCTCAAAACAAAAAATATCAGTGAAACAATACTTCTTACAAAACCTCTCTCCTTCCTGCATGTTTTTATAGCCAAGGCAGTTGCAAAAACTGCACCGACCTTTTCATTTTTCTTTAGTAGTTCTAACATAGGAAGAAAATATTTTTTTATATCCACAGGAAGATCTGCGTCACAAGTAAGTATGTATTGTCCTTTTGCAAAATATATACCTTTTTTTAAGCTATATCCCTTACCAAATTTTTTGGCATTCTCTAATACAATTGTTCTTTGGTTTTTTGATAAGTTTACTATTTCTAAGGTATTATCAGTACTTTTTTCAACTACTACAATTACTTCATATTCGGGTACAGACTCGTCGAAATATTCGTAAATTTCTTTAAGGGTTTGTTCAATATTTTGTGCTTCATTATAACAGGGAATTATGACACTTATTAGTTCATCTTTTAAAAATTTTTCTGTACTCATATTTTATCCCTCTTAACTAATTTTCTTTTCCTAATTTATTAATACCCATTTTGTAGATTGTCGAAATTTGTCATACTGATTTTAATTTTCTTTTGAATTTATAAAAAACAACTTTAATTTTAAAACTTCAAAATAAAACTTGCAATCATTTTCTTTTAAAGCAATAGATTATTTTAAAGATGTTAGAAATACTTACAGTAGAGGTGTAGAGTGTATTATCTAAAAAAAGAATATACAAAATAAAAGTTCCACTCTTACTGCAGAGAAGCTGGAATATGTTGGCAACTAATATCATACATGATTGTTGTTATAATCAATTTTCAATTCTCAATTCCTTCTAAAAAACGTTACATTTAACATTGCAATTTAGACTGCAAAAAAATTAAAACTTAAGTTTTATTCTATAGAGAATGCAAAAAAGAGCTGCACAAAAGAGAAACGTACAGCTCTTTTTAGTTCATTCTTTAAAACTCAAAATTTAAATTCATCATCCAAGGATGTAATCATCAGATTTTTCCGAACCATTTTGAATATTTGCAGAATGTACATTTAAAACATTATATGGTAGGTAATTTAATACAATAAGATAAGGAATTGCTACAAGGTAAAAAATAAATCCTGCCAAACTTAAAACAATAAAGAATATATTATATTGATAATTTTGGTTGAACATTGTATCAAAAATATACACCGGTATTTGGAAAACTGCCGATATAAGTGAGTTATAAATTAGTACTGCTAAAACAAATATAACTTTGCCTTTTGTAAGCCTTGCGCTTTCTTTAATACTTGTCACAACTCCTGTATCTCTGTCTATCAAAATCATATTGGCAAACATCAATCTTAACAATATATAAATCCCCAGCAAAATGCCAATAACACCAACTATGAGCAATAATATACGTCCTACAAGGTTTTTCAAAGCTATGCCAAAAACAATACATAAAATACCTATTCCAAAGATAGCACCAAAAATGAGTGCCAGTAAAAATCCAAGCGCAATCATTTTCAAAGCTATCGAAAAATTTTTCTCTTTCATAGTATCAAAGAAAATTTTAAAAGCACTTTTGTTTGCATCTCTATCTCTTGTAATTTCAATAAAGGTTTTCATAAAAGGGTACTGGATAAAAACCAAAATTAAAAATATCCATATGATAAAAATTATTACCATCAAAATTAGGTATAAAACAAATTTGCTACTTAAAAAACGAAAAACTTCAACATCATTTAATAAAGAAATTGTTGACATATCAACGCCCATAATCAATGCAAGTAAAATACCAACTATAAGTAAAATTACAAATGATATGAGAAGAAAAATAAATGATAGAGCTATGATACCAAATACATAGCCATAATACTTTTTAGTAAACAAAAAGGAATCTTTCAAAAAATCTTTAAATAAACTCAAAATTCTCCCCCTTACTGTAAAATAACTTATATATTTAAAATACCACATTTTAATTATTTTGAAAAGAAAAAGCTAAGGCAATGTATATTTAAAAAAAAACAAACTTTTTTGAAACTCCAAATGCAACACAAGGTTCTAAAACTGAGCTATCTTTCCCATGAGGAATTGCAATGCCCATACCTATACCTGTCGAAAATTCTTCTTCACGTTTCATAACCGCTTTTTTAAACTTTTCTTTATCTGATATTTTTCCATCATTATAAAGAAGCTTGATGAGCTCTTCGATAACTGCTTTTTTGTTTTTGCCTGCAAATCAAAACTCATTCGTGATGGTGAAAACAAAGCTTTTACATCCATTTTTATTCTCCCAGCCTTTCTAATTTTGTTTTTTCCAAAAACTCTTCAATCTTATTTTTCTCAGGTGGCTTCACACCTTCTTTTGAAACTTTTGCTGCTGCACATGCTAAAGAAAGTTTAAAAATAGATATATCATCCATATTTTGTGAAAGCCCATAAGAAATAGCTGCAACCATTGAATCACCTGCACCTGTTGTGCTTTTTACTTTAGCCTCAGCTGCTTTTGCAAACAATGCCAAGTTTTCTGTGACAAAAACTGCACCCTTTGCTCCCATTGAAATCAAAACTTTTTTTATCCCATTTTCTATGAGCTTTCTTGCTGAATTTACAATAGAATTTAAATCATTTTCATCAACATCAAAAAGACACTTAAACTCATGGATATTGGGCTTTATAACATCTGGTTTTCCTATAATCCCCCTTTCAAGTGCTTTTCCGTCAGCATCAAATATAACCTTTGCACCTTTTTGTTTTAGCATTCTTATAAGCTCTACATACACATCTTCATCTGCACCTGGCGGGAGGCTTCCTGAGAGCACAAAGATGTCATCAGTTTTTGCTATCCTATCTATTTTTTCAAACAAAAGACTTATGTCTTTCTTCTTCACTTCAAAACCATTTTGATTGAGGTCGGTATAAACCTTTTGCGCTGTCTCAACAATCTTGATGTTTGTTCGTGTAAGTCCATCTACAAAAATGAAATCAAAATCAATTTGCATGTCTTTTAAATATTTCAAAAACCAATCCTTGTTGTCATTTCCTAAAAAACCAAGAGCGATTGACTGCCCACCCAGTGCTTTTATAACCTTTGAGACATTAATACCTTTACCACCAGCATCCATCAAACAATAATGGCTTCTATTTACTTGACCTTTTTTTAAAACATCGATGTATACTGTCATATCCATTGCTGGGTTTAGGGTAATCGTATAAATCAATTTTATCCCACCTCAAAATCTAAAATTTTACGTTATGACCTTCACACCCAGTTTTTCATATTCAGATTTTTTTTCTTCATCCATTTTATCAGTTATAATATAATCAAACCTTTGTACAGGACATATGAGTGAAAAAGTAACCTGACCAAATTTTGAACTGTCTGCAACCAAAAACACCTCTTTTGCATTTTCTATCATTGCTCTTTTTATAGCAGCTTCAACATGGCTTGGCGTTGTAACTCCAAATTCTATCGACACTCCGTTTGCTGCCACAAAAGCCTTGTCAACCCTAAATTGTCTGAGTATGCTTTGCGTTATGTCTCCAACAAGAGCTTTTGTTTTTGTTCTTATAACTCCTCCTGTCACGATCACTTCAAGATTATCATTGTTAGAAAGTTCGTATGCTATATTTACTGAGTTGGTTATTATAGTTATATTTTTTGCATTTATGTTTCGTGCAATGTATTGGGTTGTTGTTCCAGAATCAAGGATGATGGTGTCACCATCGTGAATAAAGCTTGCTGCAAGCTTCCCTATGTACTCCTTTTCTTTTGCAAACTTGTCTTCTTTCTCTGCAAATGAAGGCTCAAAAGAGGTTAGAAAATTGTTAACAGCCCCTCCATGAGTCCTCTTTATTACACCCAGAGTTTCAAGTTCAGCCAAATCTCTTCTTATAGTAGACTCTGATACACCAAACAACTTTGCAAGCTCTGAAACCTTAACGCTCTGCCCACTTTTTATCATCTGCGCTATTTTGCTTTTTCTTTCCTCTGCAAACATTTTATTCACCTTTCGTTTGTGCTCATTTTGATGAATGAATTTAATCATTTATGCTCATTTGCGATTAATTTCATTATAAAACATGAAAACTACCCTGTCAAGCACCTTTTACAAAAAATATATGCCTTCTTGTTTAAATTTGTTTGATTTGCACATACATGATAAGATGATATTGTGAAAAGTGAAGAAGAATATTGACTGCTAAAAGACAAAGGAGTATAGTGATATTTAAAAGATTGAGACTATGAGCATGAGGTGATTTAAAAGTGAAAGTTGTTGCATTCAATGGGAGCCCGCGAAAAGAAGGAAATACATATCATGCTATTAAAATAGTAGCAAATGAGTTAGAGAAAGAAGGAATAGAGGTTGAAATTGTTCATGTTGGTGATAAATTGATTCAGGGTTGTCTTGCCTGCGGTATGTGTGCAAAAAACAAAAACGAAAAATGCGTAATTGATGATGAGGTAAACGAGTGGATTGGGCTTATGAAAAACGCAGATGGAATAATCTTGGGTTCTCCTGTTCACTACTCTTCAATTTCAGCTACACTGAAAGCATTTTTGGACAGAGCCTTTTATGTCTCTGGTGCAAATGGAAATTTGTTGCGCCACAAAGTAGGTGCAGCTCTGGTTGCAGTAAGACGTTCTGGTGGAACACAAGCTTTTTTGCAGCTTATGCAATACCTAAACTATGCAGAGATGCTGATTGCATCATCAAACTACTGGAACATTATTCACGGCACTCTGCCAGGTGAAGTTTTGCAAGATGAAGAAGGTGTTCAGATTATGAGAGTGCTTGGCAAAAACATGGCATGGCTTTTGAAACTTATTGAAAATGGAAAAGGAAAAATAGTGGCACCTGAAAAAGAAGAAAAGGTAAGAACTAATTTCATAAGATAAAAAAATCAGGGCTGTGGCAAAAACCTCAGCCCTTTGTATTAATATTATTATTCGGATAATTTCAAAGCCTTGTTATCTTCCCACCATCAACCTTGACAATCTTATCATCTACTGAAATCCAAACGTCGATTGCAGATGGGTTGAAAACAAAGTCACCCTTTGCAGAAAATTTAAGATTACGAAAAGCATTTATGTAGTCAACAATTTCGATATTAGTTGCATACCAGATATCTGGATGGTTCCCAACCATTTTGCAAAACTCTTCAATTAAATCCCAGTTGTTGTCATTGTCAAACTCATAGCTGTGTCCCCAGACATAAAAAAGATACAGATATTGCTTCTTATAAAAGTTTAAAAACTGCTCTGCAAGTTTTAAAAGATTATGATTATGGTGACAGGTTGCCTTCCACTCATAAAAATCAACTGGAATTGAAAAATCATTACTATTTCCAACAATCCTTGCATATTCAATTCCACAGTAAGGAAGAAAGCTTTTTATATCAGGGGAATACGACCCATTTGGGTAAGCAAGTCCTCTCACTGGATAGCCCACAATGTCTTCTAATATCTTTCTGTCTTCTATTATTTGCTGTACTACTTGATCATGAGGACACCTTGCAATTGTTGGATGGTTAAATGTATGGTATGAGCTGCAACCTCATGTCCTTGATAGAGGTTTGCAATTTCCTCGGCTGCGATTCTATCATCTTTACCCAAAAGTCCTGCATTGATGTTAAAAGTTGCCTTAATACCATACTTATTGAATATTTCTACAAGTTTTCTGTCCTGTTTTTTCCCGTCATCATAGCTCATTGTCAGAGCTTTAAATCTACCGCCGGGAAAACAAAAATATATTTTTTTCATTTTTATCTCCTTTCCATGCACAAAAATTTATAAAGTTTATATTTTAATTTTACTCCATTATATACGCATGGAAAGGTTAATTTTCTATTTTGAAATAAAAAATTTTTATATCAAGTGGATTTAAATTAACAATCAGATTCGGATAAGAGTAATGATAATCAACCTCTCCTTTCAAACTGAACAGACAATCAATATTTTCTGCTCGCTGGGCATTAAAAATACCTGATTTAAAAAGATTCAATTTAGCAGTTTTCTTTCTTAAATTGTCGGAATTTGCAACTATAACAAAATACTCATTTTCAGATTCTGAAATAAGTTTGTAGCCAAATGACAGTATCATTTTTCCATTATATGGTATTTTGAAAAAGTTCTCTTTTGATATAAACTGTGAAAACCTCTTTTTCAAATCTGCTGCAGTTTGAATTAAGTTTATCATCTCATCAGCACCCTGGTTTGTCCAGTGAAGAGCGTACTTATCAAAAAAGGCAAGTTTCCCATAAAGAGGGTCTGATTTTGGAAGTAAAAACCTGCCATCTGGTTGTGGGTCAAGTCCCAAGTTCATAGGTTGAAGTTCATAAACTTCCTGCCCGCACGTGACAAAAGGCACGCTGTTGGGTAAAAAGAAATTCAATACTGTGGCAAAACGAGAAAAATCCCTGCCTCCAAGCCTTGAAGCTGCACGCGGACTGTCTGGAATCTCACATGCTGCAAAAACAGGAACTTCAAGCTGAACAAGTATGTCTAAAATCTTCTTCATAGTCCCTTGATAGTATCGTGGTTCTCTTGCCCAAAGGTCACCAATAATCATGTCATAGCCTGACTTTTTAGCTTTTTTATGTGCATCCATTGAAAGTTCTTCTGCAATAAAACAAAATTGTGGATCTTCTTTTCTGGCATTTGAAATTATCATATCCTCCAGTTCTTTGGGAAGAGCATGCCCCATATCAATCCTTGCACCATCTATTCCAAAGTTTTTCTGATAGTGAACAATGATATTTGAAATCTTTTCCCAGAGTTCACTGTTTGGTTTTCTTCCTTTGAATATATTGCCTCTTATAATATCAAACAAAATATATGGTGGTTGATCGCTGTCGATATACTTTGCAGATTGAACAGGATGGTCAAGATAAAGTCTCAAATATGTTACATCTGTCCATGGAGGTTGCGGGTCGTTCAGACAGTCTGAAAAAGCCGGGGCAGTGGTAAGACCTATCTCTTTTTCTATCAGTTCAAAAAAGTCAAGGTTCTTGTCTTTTTCACACCTTTCTTTTATACTCTGCCACTTTTCAGGTGCGTATTTTTCAGGTGATTGAACAAACTTTCTTATGTGCTTTAGCACAGCCGGGTCTTTGTATATAAGCTCAATGTTTTCTTCATTTGCTTTTGTAAACTCTTTTATCAAAGTTAATTTTGGTGGTCCGTAATCTTCTAAATCATCTATTTTAATCCAATAAAACCAGTCCGGGTGTTCCAGAATAAAATCTGAATCTCTGGCAGATGTTCTTGGAATAATATCAATTATAAATCTTATTCCAAGAATATGGCATGCCTCAATCAAAGCCTTGAACTGTTCATCTATCGAAAGCTGGTCTGCCATAGGATCATAAAGAACAGGGTCAAGTTCAAAAAAGTTTTTGACTGCATACGGTGAACCCATCTCACCTTTTTTATACTTTGTGCTGTTTTTTGTAATTGGAAGGGTATAGATAGCATCAAAACCCATCTTTTTTATAAGCGGCAAAAGTGCAATTGTTTTTATAAACGTCCCTGTATCCTTCAGTCCAAAAGCATTTTCAAGTTCAAGTTTTCTATCACAGTCATGGTCCCATGCAGAAAATGTTCTTATTTGCATACCATATACGCTGCTCTTTTCAATCCAGTTACTATATGGTTTTTTAGATACGCTTCTGTCTTGAGATAATATCTTTGAAAGCGACTGAAGATAGTCAACTCCTTCCTTTTGATAAGGCAAAATTGCTTTTTCTACAGCCCTTGCAACAAACTTATAAGGGTTTACTGATATTGTGCCATCATTGTTTTCTTTTTTCTCAAGCCCATCATAGCCAAAACTGTCCCACAACTTTGGTATTCTGAAATCGTTTTTTCCATCCCACTCTTTTGCTTTATTATTCAGAATCTCAACAAGCTCTTTTAATGCTGACATCTTTCTTATTTCTCCCCTTTTTCAGTTTGCTTCTAATTAATTTATACCCATAGCTTATTTTGAGCAAACGTTTGCAATTTATATGAAATTATTTTAGCATACAAAATTTAAAATTTGTAGTGGCTTTTTCTGAAAAGCAAAGCGGCTCTGGCACATATTATAAAATCTTCCTTCCCAGAGCCGCACTTTTCATGGATCGGGTATTTAAAATCTTAAAGCTTAAGATACAGCATTTTGCTGTTGTGAATCCTGAGAAATCTCTTCAGTTTTCTCCTTCTTATCACTTTCCTTTGCAAGAAGTATTGAATTTAGTATCTCCTGCTTTATCTTTTTGACATTCTCATCCTCTGTCTCTTTTCCTTTGAACTCAACACCAAGTTCTTTTGTCAAAAGCAAAGTTAATAGCATTTCAAACGCATTGAAAGATGCAGAAGAAGCCTTCTCGCCCATTGCAACAACAGTTTCTGGAACAATATCTATGCCTGTCTTTTCTAAAGCCTGCGTAAATTTGCCCATGACATCCTGCAGAACTTGATATTGAGGTCCGCCGTATGCTTTTACCTGCTCTTCTATGGCAATTGCCCGTCCAATACCAATTCGTGCTTCTTTCTCTGCTTCTGCCTCTGCCAAAGCTTTTATCTTCTGAGCTTCTTGAATAGAACGCTGATACTCTGCTTTACCCTGGTTTGTCTGAATCTGAATGTTTATCTCAGACTCTGTAAGAAGTTTTTGTTGAGCAGCCCTTGCCTCAGCCTCTCTGAGCTCTCTTTCCTTTTCTGCCGCTTTTTGCTGGCGTGAGTATGTCTCTATCTGCTCAAGGGCAATTTGTCTGTCTCGAAGCTGTTCTAAAATTGCATCTATCTTGTTATCGTTTGGAGATGACATAGGTGTTCCAATCAAAACCTCTTCAAGCTCTAAATTATAATGCGCAAACCTTTCTTTCATCTCTTCTGATGCTATCTTTTGAATCTCATCTCTCTGCTGAATTAGCTCAATAAGCGTCTTCCTTTGCCCTATGTTTTTAAAGTATGCAGATACCATCGGATCAAGAGTCTGTTCAACCAGCATTTTCAAATCTCCAAACCTCTGCACAACAAGCGGAGCTTTTCTGTAATCTATGTGAAGAACAACTGCCAGCGGCAGCGATGGTTCAAATGCATCTTTGGTGATAAGACTTACCTCTTTAAGATTCTCATCATAGCGGTGAGTGCCTGTCTGGTTACTTATCCATTTTAGTATGATATTTGTTGTTGGCACTTTTACAATCTTTCCAGCATATGTGTTAAACGCATATTTGCCAGGCATCAGAGGATCTTTCCACACACCTCTAAATCCCCTTTCAACAAGCTCACCATGTTTGTAGTCCTCACCTGATGTATCCTGCCCTTTTGGTCCTACATACGATACAACAACTCCGACATATCCAACTTCAATGACCGTTTTGTCTATAAGCTCTACAGTTGCAAACAACCGGTTTATAAAATATGTTCCCTCAACAAGAACTTGAAGCTGCCTTCCACGGAACCCTCCTGCTTTCAAAAACTTTTCTGGGTCCTGGAAGTTATTATGGTATGTCTCAGGATTGGATGGGTCATCCCCAACAGTTGGTGCAACTATGTCTCCACTTGGAAGTGATGGTCCATCATGAACTGTTACAATACCAACCTTATCTTCTGTTATCACAATTGGTCTGAAAGCATTTCGCGACTTTAAAGTCTGGACCATCTTTTCTATCATCTCTTTTTCTTCTTTGTTACCCATTGGAAGATAGTAAATCTTATCTTCTGTGATAACTATAAACTGCGCAAGGTTAAATGCATATGTTCCTTCACGAAGGATCGCCCGCTGCGGACCTCTTTGCCCGCCATTTTCCAAAAAAGCCCTGACATCTTGGAAATTATTACATTCCGGAATCACTTTGCCAAGCGTCTGGGTAGGTTCAAGGGGTTTACCATCCCTTGCAAAAACATAACCAATTTGCCCTTGTGGAATTGTAACAAGTGGAACAATGTGGACTTTGTACATAAGCGGAGTCCTAAAATGAATACCACCTCTTAAAACCTCTGGCTGAAACCCTGCTTCACCCCTCAAGGCTATAATCTGCTCATTCAGCGAACCTTTGAAAGACCACCACTTTTCAACAATACCCACTTTGTCGTTTGGAATAACTCTGAGCCCTATAAGTTTTAATAAAAGATAAACCAAAATAAGTAAAATACCCAGCATGAATAACAATTCTATCATTTTGCCCGTTTCACCCCTCTTTTTTACTTTTACTTTCTTTCATTTTTCGACAAAATTCGACCTGATACTATCAAATATTGATTTAAATTCTTTTGTTTCCTTTTATACTATCATAATGAGCTTAACTGTACAATAGTATAATCTTAAAATTTGACTTCATAATATCATAACACAGCAAACCACCAAAGTGTTGCGAAAAAACCTGTTTTAAAATATCAAATAAACAAACCAGATATTTCTTGCAAAGCTGGCAAAATAGGGTTAATGGTTTTTGGAATAAAACTTATGTGCTTATCTTGTGTATCGAGGGTTAAGTTTTTTATTTTGAAGAAAAAATGTAAAGAAATTTGAATAAAATATGTCTTTATTTGCTATAAAACAATTGATTTTGTTAAAGTATGTGATATAATATTGTCAAATAATTTTATTGATGGAGAATAAATTTATGACTTCAACTAAAAATATCTTTTGAGCAATAAATTTAACTTTTTTAATTTCTAAGCATAATACTTGATTTAGTGGTGCTTTTGTTGTGTTTGGTCTATTAAGCGACAATATAAATTCTAATCAGTTTTTTGATATTTTCTCAATACCAATTTTTAAATTATAAGACAAAACTGTGATATAAAAAGGAGTTTGCACAATGGGAAAAAAAGAAATTATTGCTCATTTAGAAACAATAACCCCTCTTTGGACAGGTGACGCGTGGCAAGAGAATAAAAAAATAAGACCATCATCATTAATTGGTAGTCTTAGATTTTGGTTTGAAGTAATTTGTTACTTTAGTGGAGTGACTATTAAAGAAGAAGAATTTGACTCTAATAAAGGCAGATTTGAAAAGGAGTTTAACGAAAAGTTTAATAACAATTTTTGTAATTTGACTAACTTGGAAGAAAAAATTGCAGTTTTGAAAGAAGCAAAAATACCTGTGCCTGCTATAGTTTTTGGAACTACCGGATGGAGAAGTATGGTAATATTAAAAGAAATAAATTTTTATCCGAATAATTTTCTATCTGAACCCAATGGGAAAATTATTGAAATGAAAGAATGGCGTTGGGGTTCATCATCATATCAAGGAGAGTTTAAAATCACCTTCCTTGTAGAAGAAAAACTTGCAGAGAATATTTTTTATCCGCTTTTAAATTTTATGAACGACTATGGTTACTGGGGTGGTAAATGGAATATAGGATATGGCAGACTTAATATAAAAACTATTGAAGAAAAAGAAAATGGAACAATAAAAACAATTGATAACTTTGGGAGTAAGAAGAGTTTTGACTTTTCTATTTTCAAGTATGATAAAAAAGTTGATTATAATGAGGAATTAATAAAAATTGTTAATTCATTTACTGAACTCCTTCCCAATAATAACATGAACAATAATCATAAAACAAATGCTCCATATACAATAAGAATTTTCTTCCCTTCAAATTCTAAAGATAACGATTTGAAAAATTTCGAAGATACCGGTGATTGGAAAAAAATTATTCGCAATCTAATTAATGAGAAATCAGAACAAAGATCTAATTTTAAGCGAAATTCAAAAGATACCAGGAAAGAAAATGAAAAAAGACATAAGATTTTTGGTTCTATTAATCCTCCACCTGAAGACAAAGATTTGCCTCAGGGTTCTAAAATTTTACCTTATTTAAAAAAGGAAAACGGAAAATACAAAGGTGGATTTATATCTATTGTGGATCTATTAAATTTGTATTAGGGGGATTCTGATGAGTAAAAAATATGAAGCTTTACTTGAGATAAAGATTGAAAAAATAGAAAGTTTGCATGAATATGTGTCATATTGTAAATGCTACTTTAGACCGAAGAGTGAAAGAAAAGTAATAGACTATTTATACTCGAAAGAAAAATCTTTATATAAACCAATAAGCATAGATAAAAACAAAATAATAGACCTAATTAATGATTTTCCTATTATTTTAGCAGAGAAAAAATACAAAACTGAATTAGATAATAATAATCTCAAAGGGGAGCTGTTTAAATTTTTAAAAAAATTCAAAAGTACAGAAACACTTAAGGATTTTCCACTAATTTTGTTAAAAGAAATATGTCCAAAAAACAAAAATTTTGAATTTAGTGCTGGTAAACAATATATATATGTACGTGATATAACTGGAATGTTTCTAGAGACAGATAAAGAAAATTTCTCTCACTTTATTAACAAGTTACCCCCCTATTCATTTATCCTTAGAACAAAATTTAAATTAAAACAGCCATATTTTTCTAGAGATGATGACAATTTTTACATAATTCAAAATCCGGTTCTTAAAGACACTGCATTCAAGGTACCAATGGTTCGTGGCAGTACATGGAAAGGTGCGCTGGCAAGTTCATTTAAAGATTTAATAAACGAAAGCCCAAATGAAAATGATAAAATAACATGTCTTATTGAAAGTTATCTGAGAATTTTTGGAACTGGTCCTGAAAGTATAGAAATATTAGAGGAATTTTTTAGAAGGAAATTAGAAGATAAGAATTCGGATTTAAAAAAATTGAAGGAAAAATTACTGGAGATTTTGCTAATTGAATTGGGGCTATGTATTGACAAAGAAACAATAAGTGAGATAGAAAAAGCAAACAAAGATAAAATATTTAATATTTTGAGGGAAAAACTTTTTTGCAAAGCAAAAAAAGTTCTAATTAATTCAGAATTCCCTGCTGAATTTCAAACTCACAAAGGAAGAGCTATATTTTATCCTACCTACTTTAATAAAATTTCATTAGAAGTAATTAATCCTCACAACCTAAGAAAACGGGCAGGCACTCAACCCATACATTATGAAGTAGTTCCAGAGAATACAGAGGGTATGCTGCAAATTATCTATATACCCTATGATGCAATACTTAAACCAGAAAATTTAGTAAAAGCTGAGGCTGAAAAAGATTTAAATAATCTTTTATCAGCAGTTGAAAGATTATCACAAATGGGAATAGGAGCTAAAACCAAACTTGGCTGGGGAACTTTTGAAATATGTGAAGTGGGTTATTTTGCAAAGGATGATTTGCAAATAAGTAAAGAACTTAAACAAAAAGGGTGGTCGAAGTGTTAGGTTTGAATTTAAATGAACTAAAAAACTACAAAGATGAGATTTTGAAGGCAGAAATAGGAGTAGTACTTTTTAACATGGGAAAAACACATATTGGATTTTGGCATAAAAAAGAAGGGGAAAATTATTGGACAAGTCATTTTAATATAACAGACGAATATAAATTTAATAAGGATTTCAAAAATAAATTTGGGTATTCTCCTTTTGGTGACTATAGAAAATATTATCAATCTCATCAGGACATGGGTAAATCTCCTTTTGAATACGAGTTAGAACAAAGTAACCTAAAAGATTTTGTTTTTAGTCAAAAAGTAAAATTTCCATTTACAATAGTGAATAACAATATTAAGGAATTAGAATGGTCTGCATTTTTTAAGGGTGATGCTATTGAAAAAAATTCAAATGGAAATGAGTTTATAACAAAAATTTTCTTTCGTGGTTGTGAAAATATTAATTCAGGTATTGATAAAGGTGCTCCAAAAGAACAGTTAAAAGGTACTTTATGGCTTTCCAATGCTTTTGGTGCCTTTAAGAAAAATATAGAATTACAGGATTTTGATGATGCAAGAATTTGTTTTTATAATAAGCTTCATAAATTTTTATCCTGTAAAAATTATTTTACAAATCCTGATTGGCAAGAAATAAGAAGGTTTATTTTCGAGGAGGTTAAGAACTGGTATTCAAGACTTTTAAGTGACTCACGTTTCCCTATAAATGATGTTACACTTTGGGATCAAGCTTATATGACTGCCACTATGTTTAAGGCAGTTTTATCACAGTTATATATGGATAGTTCAAAACTTAACTCATATATTAATGCTCCGTCTTCCATAAAATGGCGCATTCTTGGAATACAATATGATAAGCTTGCTCTAGCTGAAAAAGGTTACAAGCCTCAGCAAATTCAATGGTATAGAGAAGTCTCAAAAGATCTCGATGAAGAAGTGAAAAGACTTTTAGAATATGAATATCCTATTGGGAATGAAATATATCGCGACGAAACAGGAATTTATTTTTTAGTTGGCGAAGACTTGGGAGATGATTTAAAAGGTGACAGTAATTTGGCCAAACTAAAGAATGAATTAAAAGAAATAGAAGAAAAGATTATAGATATTTTCAAAGAAAAATCTTTTGATGAATTTTACCCTGCTATTTTTCTTACTAAAGCTTCGCGAGGATTAATGAATTTGTCATATCTTCTTGAGAAGGCTAAAGAAAATTTTTTAAAAGCAAATTTGAGCAAAAAAGAAAGAGATATAATTATAGAAAAACCGGAAAGTGGGGGAGCAATAGGTGTTTGTCAGATTTGTAAACAAAGATTAGTATTTAAATCAGACAGAAGGGATGAGAATCAAAACATTTGTGATATCTGTTATGAAAAGAAAACAAAAGGCAGGGTTGATGAATGGCTTAAAGATACATATAAGGAAACAATTTGGATTGATGAACTGAAAGATAAAAATAATAGAATTGCATTGGTGACAATGAAGTTTGAAATGGAAGAGTGGCTAAGTGGAATTTTTCTTAATACGTTTGTTATAAATAATACGAACTGGACTGATTGCTTCGCGAAAATGAAAAACACATTAAAGGCTATACAAAACATAAAAAAAGAAGGTGGCGATGATTTACAAAAATATAAAGATAAAATAAACAAAAGTGATGATAAAAATGCAAATTCTGAGCAAAAAAAGAATAAAAAACTTGTAGAATTTATGCAAAAAATTGATAAATATTTAAATGGTTCATCGCTAACTTTACAACAAAAGTTTGATATTGATTATGAAAATGAAAAATGGGGTGAAAAAAAATCTGATGATATAACAAACCTTGTAAAAAATAACAAAAAATTTGAGAATTTTATATCATTATTTGATTTTGATATTTTTAATGCTTTAGCAAAAGATGCTTATAACGGTTGTAAAAATAATAATGAATCTCTCAATGATTTTTTAAGACAAATTTTTTTTGGTTCTATTATTGGCACAAAATGGGAAAATTTTGTTGAGTTAAGTTGTTTAGCAAAACATATTGATTGGCAAAAACAAACAATTGATTGGGTAAATCTTACAGACAAAGACATAGAGTTTTTATCTACACTTATTCTCCAGTTTCTCCTTCGTAAAAACCCTTCTCCAGCACGATTAAGAAGGATATGGGAAACTACAAAAGAATTTTTTGAAGATATAAAGAAAAATATATGTAACTATGCAGGTATTCCTGAAGAAAGGAGAAAAAGATATTGCTGGGAAAAAGTTAATATTCCGGATGGCGAATATAGGGATGGTGAGGCAGTATTTTGGGCTAATAAAGGGAAGGTTTATTTGATCTCTTATCTCAACGATTTAACAGATGATAAAGAATTTAAGTTAAAAGAATACCCAAAAGAGAATGATATTAGAGAATGTGTTAAATTAAATAATAGCAAGACTGAGTATTACCAACCTTACATGTCTATTATAGATCCTACACCCATTAGCTGGCAGTTTATTATTCCTGCAGAATATGTGCCAAATTTGATTGATAATGTGATAAAAAAATACGATGAATGTTTTAAATTTGTGTACGGCAAATTGCCACTTCACATTGGTGTAGTGATTCAAGATTACAAAAAGCCACTTTACGTTGGAATAAATGCTTCGAGAAAAATAAGGCGCAATGTAGAAAATATAGAAAAATTAGAAGTGGGAAAAAAAGCTTCTGAAATAAAGACAAAGATAAATAGTTGTCAGAAAATTGAGGAAATATTAAATAATACGCACAGTTACTATTCATTGTACTGGGGGAAACACAAAAAAGGCTATGAATTTTATATAAAACCTAAGGAAAATTACAGGAAATGGATATGTGATATTGGAAATATCAATGATGAAGAAGAAATTTATATTAAACCTAATACTTTTGATTTTGAATTTTTGGATACAAATGCAAGAAGAAATGATATTCATTACTTTGATAAGAAAAATTATAAGAGAACTGTTGAGCTCAAAGAAAATAGACCATATGAAATAGAAAGCTATTGGCAAAAATTTAAGATTTTTAAAGAAATCTTTTCTGACAAAACGTCAGCATCTAAACTTAACAACCTTGTTTCCCTTTTGTATTCAAAACTTCAAGATATTAAGGACGAAGATTTAGAGCAGATAAGTTGTCTTTTTTCATCAGCGTTTTTTAATATTTTAGAATTAAATAAGAATTCCGAAGTAGCGGAAGGAATAATAAAAATTTTTGATTTAGATGTAAATTTAAAAAAAGACGGAGCACACAAATTTTTAGAAGATTTAAGAAAGAAGTTAAAAGACAAAAAGAATATCTATATGTTTTTAGATATGTTTGAATTCTGGCATAAAGCATTAAAGGAGGTATAAAAAAATGAGCTGCGAAAGCCCAAAAAAGGTGGTCCAAGAGTTTAAACTTTTCAGCCTTGCTACTGACCCTGTTTATATCGGTACAGGTGGGTTTACAATTGGCAGAGTAGACAACACCATTGTAAGAGATCCTATAACAAAACTTCCAAAAATTCCTGGTTCAAGTTTAGCAGGAACTTGGAGATATTATGTAACTTTAGAATTGTTAACTGCTATCAAAAAGTTAAGAAAAGAACACTTAAATGAAATAATAGATTTTTTAAAAAGTGAAGGAGCTATATCAGATGAGGAAAAAAATTCTTTAGAAAACAACAAAGAAAATATTTCAACAGGTTCTTTTAACCACATAAAAAATAGTATTTATGAAATCTTAAAACTTTATTCTGACAATGCTGAAAAAAGAAAGAATATTCATGAAAGTCTTAAAAGGTATTTTGATGAAAGATTGGCAATTGAATCCTTACCTGATAATTCACATTCTTGGAAATATCGTAAATATAACAATTTTTCCCAGATAACCTGTGCAGGACAAGACAATGTGCCACAAGAAGATATAAAGAATTCTCCATTTGCTACAAACAAAGATGGTAACACTGGACATTGTGGTCATTGTATAGTCTGTAAAGGGTTTGGATTTTCAAAAAAGGACTTGAGCTGGCAAGGTATGGTCTATTTTAGCGATTTACAAATTTTATTTTTCCCTGTATTCACAAGGTTAGGAACTAAATGGGTAACTACAAAAGAAATTCTAAAAGATGCTGGATTGGATAATGGCGAAAACCCAGGAGTTGCCCAACAATTTTTTGTTGCAACAGAAAAGATAGAAGATGGCGAGCAGAAAGATTATATAAATCTTGGATGGATCTATTTGCCTTACAAAGAAGAAGAAATTTTTATAGATTTGAGTAAGCTCAAGTTTGATAAATTTGAATTGAAATCTGAAGATATTATAATTGTTTCGGAAGACTTGTTTTCACAAATTGTTAATTCTAACCTTGAGGTAAGAACATTTGTTTCAATAAATCCAATAACAGGAGCTGCAAAGGAAGGGGCTTTGTTTACCTCTGAAGCCATACCAAGAGGTACTATCTTCTATGGTAGTATTAGAATTTTTAATAAAGCATTTTCTGAAGAGATAAAATCTAAATTTGGCGAATTACCTACTTTAGAAGATTTAAAATGTGCATTAGATGATTCTAAACATTATTTTGAAACACTTGGAATAGGCGGAATGACAACTAGAGGATTTGGAAGACTGAAAATTAATTTTGATGAAGTAAAAATAAATGAACAAAACGAAGCGCAAAATTAAAGAAAATGAAAATTTCGAACAACAAAATGTTCAAAAATAGTGGAGGGAAATAATGATGGAAAACAAAAATTTAGAAAGTATTATCAACAAAATTGCTTTTGAAATTGTTGACGAAGGAATTTTAGATAGCAATGAAATAAATAAACTTTTAGGTGTTCTTTCTAATGATGGAGTTTATGCTATGTGGGTTTATTGTAAAGCAGAAAAAAAAATAGAGGAAAACAAATTAATAAATAAGCTAACTCCTATTTTTCAACTTATAATACCAGCTTTCAAGAGTGAGAATGAAAAAGAATATGAAAATGCCTTCCAAAAAATAGCGGAAGATTTAAATAATCTTCTTTTCATTAAAGAACTTCTAGAAAAAATACTTATTTATGCACGTTATCATGCAAAAGCTATGGAGGAATAAAAATGAAATGGTATAAACTTATTTTTACCCAAAATCAGCCTATTCATATCGGTTCCTTAACATGGGGTGTTATAAGTGAAACTGCTATTTTTATTCCTGGCTGGACCATGTGGGGAGCTTTAACAAAACAATATGTAATTTATAAAGATTGTAGTATCGAAGAGAACCAAAAATATTTTGAAAAAATTACTAATTTTTATCCCGCCATTAATCAAGAAGACCAACTTTTGTTTCCTGCATATGAAAAAGGAGATTTTTGCCTAAAAAATTTATACAAGAATTACAATTTGTCAAACAAACAAAACCCTGAAACTGAAGAAACATATTCCGAAAGCGAATTTAGGTTCAAGTTTGTTGACTCTATTATGTCAACCGCAGTAGAGCCTTTATCCAGAAAAGCGAAAGACGAAAGCCTTCATGAATTTGAATATATTCTGCCGAAATCGAAACCAAGGCTGCACGAAAGCCAAATAAAACTTTACTGGATAGGATTAATTGGATTGGAATCTGATGCCGAGGAAATGGTAAAAAACTTTTTTGAGCCTTGCACTATGAAAGTTTATATTGGAGCAGATTCAAGATATGGATTTGGAGAATTAAAATTGGTTGGTTTTAAAGAAGCTGATGAAAGTGAACTTGAAAAATGGGGTATTGACAAAGATGGTTTTTGCACAATAAATAAAAATATGAATTATCTTACTCAATATTTAGAATTTTCCCCCGAAATAAAATTTGAAGGAGAAATTAAGCTTATTGCAGACTTTGATTTTACTACAAATATTCCAAAAGTTGTATGTGCAAAATACTATATAAATGTAGGTAGCAAAATTCTGGATTTTGACTCTGATAAAAAATATCAACTTTATAAAGGCAGATTTATAAAAATTATTTGAGAGTATTAATGCTTTTAATTATTATTAATTTAGGTTGTTGAATAAAAGAAATAACCATTTTGTAGCAATCTGAATAACTTTCTATTAACTTTTTATCTGGCAAGGGTAGTAAACACTTTTTTCTTTTTTTTTCTTTTTGAAACAGAAGAGCAGGTGGGACTTGAGTTGTTTGATTTGGTTGCATATTGACCTTTGCGTTTATCTCTTTTATTATCCTTACTAAATCCTCTTCTGTTTCAAATTCACCCTGATATGGCAGTATCCAATCTATAAACTTGTTTGCTGCTTCAACTTTTCCTTTTGTGTACGAATGTCTGGGTTTGCAAAGTTTTATTTCAAATCCAAAGTCTTTCGCAAAGCTTTTAAATCTTGAATTTACTTTAATTTTTTCACCTTGTTATATCAACAAACTGCTGCTTGAAGTGTCAAATAAAATTTCTTTTGGTACTCTGCCTATACTTTTGAATATTTTAATTAGAGTTTCTATTAATTCATCCTGAGTTTTTGTCCTGTTTATCTCAAAGCAGCAGTATCTTGAATAACCTAATTTAAAATCAAGAATATTAATGACAAATTCTTCTCCGCTCTGGCTTTAATCCTTTTTTCTTAACATACTTATTAAAATTTGAGTATGTTCCTATATTCTTATCTTTTGATTTTAAATATTCATAAACACCCTCTCTCAATATACCTTGTGTTTTGTTGTGGTTTTCTCTCAAATTAAATTATGACACAAGGGGCTTTTTTCATTTGTTACTATGTTTATTTTATATGGTTATTTCTTTTATTCAACAACCTCAAGAATGTACAAAAATTGCCGAAGAAGATAATAAACATTATAAAGGACTTTTGAATATTAAAATACAGACTACATAGGTGAAACAAATAAGTGATTTTCCACTATGACTTTTTGCTAAAACTAAATAGCCTGCAATCCTTTCTTCCCAAAGGATTGCAGGCTATTTTTATTTCAATCATCTGCAAAAGTCAGTAATATTTTTAATTACAATCACATTAACCTACTTAATTGTTGCAAAAAATTTTTGAATTATATAGTAGCTCTTTTTAAGTCGCCAGGAAAAATTGACATCCTCCCATTTACTTAGCGGAAAACTTATAAGCTTTTCATTTTGTTTTAGTAACACATCTTCAGTTTTTCCATTTTGAAGTAGTATAAAATAGAATACAAAACTATCTGTTTTTGATGTTTTTAGCATATCCCTTCCTGGCTGATAAATTGTTCTGCTATCATCCAAAACAGTCCTGCTTGAAGGATCAGAGACGTTCAAAAGTCCCCATGGTATACGAACAAAAACAGTGTTTTTATCTATATACCATGTACTTTTAGAATCGTCGAATTTACCTTTTGGAAGTATACTAAAGTTATGATATATTGCAGGTATTCTTTTACCATCCTGTGTAACTCTTTCTTTGTTTATTTCAAAAATGATATCTTCAAATTTCCCTGAATAAGATTTTACTGATGAATACCTTGATTTCGCCCAATTGTAATTTGGTATTACCTGAAGTTTTGTTTCATTTGAGGATATCTTCAATAAAAATTCTATACCCGTTGGAAGATTTATTTTTTTATCACTCTGGACAACAACAAACTCTCCTCTTTGCCTGTCATATGTGTCAATACCAACCAAAAGACTTGTACCGCTCGAAAATTCATTACTTAAATTAATTCTTAAGTACAAATACTCTGGATTGGATGATATCTCTATATTTTTTACCTTTTTGCTGTCTGAAACTTTCACTTTTTCATCCGGAGGCAGAGATTCATTTGCTAAAATCCCATAATTTTGTTCCGGGTCAAGCTTGTTGTGCCACAGAACATGTCTGTCGTATGGAATCATAAAAGGTTCTGTTATCCATGTCCTTTTTGCCCACTCATCCATCCACTCGAAAATTATACCACCCATATAACCTTCTTTTTTGATTGCCTTCATCATCCTTACAATTCCTTCCCCCTGGGTCTTTTCGTCAATTCCTCCGTGATGGTATCCGTCTGGATTTTTATGAGCTACCCCAACAGAGGTTGAAAGCCCAAACTCTGCTACAAGTATAGGAAACTTTTTATGAGCTGTTCTAAGTTCCCTTAAATATCCACCATACAAAAATTGCCCTTTTTCATCTCTATATGACTTGTACTTTTCTTCATTATTCATAAAATCAGGGTAGTTAGGATATATGTGATATGCTATAAACAACCCCGCTTTATTTTTCTCACCAATGTCAAAATCGTCAATTTGAATCTGTGCTTTGTCGTTGTATTCTAAATCCTTCCTACCTTGAGCGTTGAACTCAGACGGATGGTTAATCGGGTCAAGAGTCGGCCAAGAAACTATACCAACAGGGTGTTGCATTGAATACTTTCTGGTTTCATACTCAAATGCATAATCGCAACACATACCAAGCCAAACTTCCGATGGACTCCCTTTAACCTTTACATATCTGCCACTATATTCGTTAATATTATTTTTTCTGTCGGTTTCAATAACTTCATCAGGTTCAAGTTCTCTTCCAAGAAGTATTGCAATTGTATACATTGAAACATCAAAATTATATTTACCATATGCCCTACCTGTTCTTTTTGGAATATCAGCATTACCATGTAGCGCATCAATAACATGTTCTATCTCTTTTTTAAATTTTTCAGTATATGATTTGTTGAAATAATTTTTATCAGGCACATTTTCGTCAGGCCATATTTCTTGCAGAAGATACACCTTTTTGGAACTTTTGAGATTAAAAACTTTCAAAGCTTGATAAAACTCCGGTGGTGCAAGTGTGTAAAGCCTTACTGTGTTTGCATTCATATCTGTTATCATCTTGAACCACTGGTAATATATATTCGGGTCATCTGGCATCTGTGTAAAATACTTACCAGGAAGTGCCAAACCCAAATTTACTCCTTTTATAAAGAATTTCTCCCATTTGTTTTCATCGTATATAACTAATTCCTTGTTCTTTATACTTGACTTTAAAGTAAGACCATCTTCATTAGCAAGTTTTTCTACCAAATCTTTCTGAATATTTTCTTTCTTGCTTGCCTCAGCTGTAATTTTTTTCATTACAGGTACATATACCTTCCAGTAAAATGCGTCCTGAAAACCACTCTTTTCAAACGTAAATATTTGATGAAGTTTGTCTGCTATGTTGTAAAAATATACACCATTTTTTACTTTAAAATCAGCAAAATCCCCTGCAAAATAATATGAAGTATACTCCTTTGATTCATTTTTCAAAATTGCAGGAAATATCATGGGTATATTTAAATTCTTCAGTCGCTGCTTGCCTTGCTGTGTGAGATTCAACTTAAAGTCTGCAATCTTCTGAGCACCATTTGGTTTTACAATCTCAAACCAGTAATAAAAGGCAACATTGTTGCTTGCATTGTAATAATCTCTGTAATTCTTATAAAACTCTATTGTAATAGGTCTTTTTGAAAAATCCTTCCCTTTTTCTAAAACCACAATATCTCCTGACTCAGACAAAATAACAATGCCTGGTCCCTTGAAATTCCATTTTGTTTTGTATCTATTCTCAAAAAGTTCAACAATAAAATCTGGTACTTCAATCCCCTTGCTCAAATCCAAGTAATATCTTCCATACCAACCAGTCCACTCTACCCCAAAAATATCCTGAAGTCTTTCAGACACAGCCTTTTCAGTGGGATACTGGAATATATTAAATTCCCCTACCAGGATATTATTTTTAAGACTTGCATTGATATATAAAAGGTCGTTTTTAGTTATTCCACCATATATAAGTTCAGATTTTGTGTCAAGTTTTGAATTTTTATTTAAATCGCCTTTGTACACACCATAGGCATCTGTAAGATAAATTATATCTGGATAATATTTTTGCTGTATATCCTTAAAACCAATATCTCTTATTCTGTAATTTTTTGAATCGGGATGAAATCCGAAATAGTCTTTTTTTAGATTATATGGATTTTGATTTTTATCTTTTATTTTTTCAAAATTGAAAATCCAGAATAGCCCACCGTGTTCTCTAAAATCATTCTGGGGTACTGTTTTATCAACAATCCACATATTTAGCAAAATTGCAGGTTTTAAAAACCATACAATTACAGGAACAACAAGCAAAACTGCAATTATAATGAAAGCTGCAGTTACAACAACTCTCGACTTTATTCTTATTCTTCTCATCACCTTTAACCTCTCTAACAAAAAATTTTTGGGATATGATATATTTACCCAACTTAATACTTCTTCTAAATACTATCTTTAATTTCATCCATTGTAATGATAGCCCTGCACCAATATTTTTCATCGATAGTAATCTGAAGTAAACTACCAACCTGTTATTGTCAATACCTTTTCCCCACTTTTGATAATATTTTTTCCCCACCTGTTTTCAAAAAAATTTAATTATCATTATCTAACTGATTTGACTCATTCTTGGAATCATCTGTTAAAGCTTTTATAGCACCCTCTCTTTGCTTCATTCTATAACTTTCACCTTTGATAACTACAAAATGACAGTGATGTACAAATCTATCTAAAATCGCTGTCGCTAAAACTGGATCATAAAATATCCTCGGCCACTCTTCAAATACCTTGTTTGTAGTTATTATTATCGCTCCTCTCTCGTACCTCTTCGATATTATCTCATAAAAATCATCTACACTGCTTTGATTAAATTTCCGCAAACCCAGTTCGTCTATTATCAAAAGGTCCACATTAACATAGTTTTTTAACTTTTGTTGATACGAATTATCAGCCCTTGAAATATACATCTCTTCTAACATCTCGTTTGCTGTGGTAAACAAAACTCTATATCCAAGTGCTACAGCTTTAAGTCCTATTGCTATTGCAAGATGTGTTTTCCCTGTCCCTGGCGGTCCTATGAAAGCCACATTCTCTTTCTTGTGGACAAATTCACAGGTCGCCAAATTGTATATAAACCTCTTATTTATCGAAGGCTGATAACTGAAATTGTATTCCTCTAATGTCTTGTGCCATGGAAACCTCGCTTTGCTTATCCTCTTTTGATTACTGTTTATTCTCCTGTTACTCACTTCATCATTTATCAATATCTCAAAAAACTCTTGATACGAAAAATTATTCTTGATAGCTTCCTCTACTCTTAAATCAAAACTTTTTATTATCCCAGATAATTTCGGGAGTTAAAATAAAATTGTGTCCACTGTATAATTAGTATTGAAATAATCATCAAAGGGGGCTACTTAAGAATGAATAAAAACGAAATTATTGAGACTGCTAAAAACATGGCAAAAGAAGCAAGTATTAAATATGTATTGCTTCCTGTGATGATCCTAACCGCCCAGCTCTAAAACAACTAAAAGTAAAACTTGCTCGATTGCTTTATGTTATCGGAAAGAGCAGTATACCTTGCTAAAAATGACAATGACAAAGGCAATGGTTTTTATTGAAACAAAACTTGCAACACCTGCCTCAAGTCTTGAAATCTCTGTCCCTCGCACACGCTACTTCCAATTTCCGACCTTCTATCCTCTTCTTCCCGCTACAAAAGAGTTGATAGTTTTCCTACTTACCTGCTTATGTCGCAAGTATGCCAATGGTTATTCTTGAGCGTTCCCTTGTTCAAACTTTGAAAGCTTTGAATCTTCTATATTCCGAAAATGAAATAGCAAAAATCAAAGAAGACCTTAAAAATGAGCTTGAGTTTCCCAAACAAAGAGAACTTACCTGCAAGTGCTTTTGCTCTTATCATCGATAGTTATTCAAAAGTAAAGTTAAGGATAATTCTAAGAGCAA